>Ga0208441_1000001_pt1 | contig 653610 bp, 604 predicted proteins | sample Colrivmet1548B02_FD_187648 | JGI IMG/M metagenome (GOLD analysis project Ga0208441, IMG submission 187648) | Estuarine microbial communities from the Columbia River estuary - metaG 1548B-02 (SPAdes) (version 2) | ecosystem: Environmental > Aquatic > Marine > Intertidal zone > Estuary | place... | reverse complement strand
TGATCGGCAAGCAAAACACTACAATTGAACTCGGTTTGGCGGGCAACGACGGCTTTCGTTTGTACCTCAACGACACCCTGCGCATAGACCAATGGGAAAAGCAAAGTTTTCACCAAAGAAAAATAGCTATCGACGTCAGAGAAGGTCAACCCTACCAATTGCGCATAGAGTTCAGAGAACCACAAGGCAATGGTCGGATCAAACTGTTCGTCGAGGAGCCTAGCAGCGAAGTCAGCCAGGCCTATTTAGATTTAGAAAAGCATTTAGACAGCGATGTGGCGATTGTGGTGGTGGATTACCCTGAGGGCGAATTTCAGGACCGCTCCTCATTAGCTTTAGCTCCTGAACAAATCAAGCTCATTAAAGAACTCAAAGCTTGTGGCTTGCCTGTAGTAGTTGTGGTTGTTGGTGGCAGCGCAGTTACCATGACAGACTGGCAAGACGACGCCTCGGCAATTCTTTACAACTGGTATAGTGGTGAAGCTGGCGGTCTTGCGCTCGCCAACATACTGAGCGGAAAAGTGAACCCTTCGGGGAAACTTCCATTCACGATTCCGCAACACGAAGGCCAATTGCCGCTGAGTTATTGGCACGAAGCCACGGGCCGCGGCGACGACTACATTACCGGAAGCGGAGAACCCCTCTACCCTTTTGGCTACGGACTCAGCTACACCAAGTTTGCATACAGCCAATTAAAAATAGAACAAAGCACTTACTCCTTACCGAGTGGAAACGACACCATTGAACTTTCCTTCCTCATTGAAAACACGGGGCAGTTCGACGGCGCTGAGGCCATCCAGTTTTATGTCAAACCCATTTACAGTGCAGAAACCTTACCTGTACAATACCTCATCGATACCAAAAAAGTCGCGCTCAAAAAAGGCGAAACAATAGGCTTCATTTCCTACAAAATTCCGCTATCCAAGTTAGGCATCCCGACAGGGCCTGGCTCAGATGCCTACCCTACGCAATTTCAAATCCAAATTGGCAGTTCTTCCAAAGACATCCGCCTTCAATCTCCCATCCTTCAAATTCAATTCTAATGCGTCTTTTTATCCTTTCAGTTTCACTTCTTCTTTCCAATTTAGTACTGGCCCAAGATACACTCCGCGCGCTTTTCATAGGCAACAGCTACATGGGCGTCAATAATTTACCTTCGATGGTGAGCGACCTGAGCACCTCTTTAGGCGATGTCTTGATCATCGATAGCAATACGCCAGGGGGTCAAACCTTTCAGAACCATGCAGCGAACCCGATCAACTATCAAAAGATGGCAGCGCAAAATTGGGATTACATCATTTTACAGGGGCAAAGCCAAGAACCGAGCTTTCCGTATGCGCAAGTCAATTCTCAAACACTGCCCTACGCTGTGCAGTTGGCCGATAGCGCCAAAGCCATTCAACCTTGTAGTCAGGTCAACTATTTCATGACCTGGGGCCGCCAAAACGGCGATCCGCAATGGGATTCGATCAATACTTTTGACAAAATGAATACCCGCTTGCGCGATGCATACCTGCGCATTGCAGACTCCGCCAACGCGGCTGTTTCACCCGTTGGCGTTGCTTGGAAATATGTCCGCGACAACTATCCGGTGATCAATTTGTACCAACAAGATGGCTCCCACCCAAGTTTGACGGGTTCCTATTTAGCCGCTTGTGTGTTTTACACCTCCTTGTTTCACAAAAGCAGCGTCGGTAGCGCTTACAACCCTGGAATAGACCACGCCGATGCCTTACTGATCCAACAAATTGCAAGTGCTGTTGTCTTGGACAGCCTTTCAACTTGGAAACTCATTCATAGCGACAGCACACTGCAGGCAAACGCCAGTTACTCGAGTATTCCTGGAGCCAGTTTATTGAGTTTTTCAGCCACGGCAAATGAAGCCGCTAATTTCACTTGGTATTTTCCTGACGGATCGATAGAAACTGGACCAATAATCGGTTTCGAATACAATTTATCGAGCTATCAAGTACTGCTTGTAGCTGAAGGTTTGTGTGATACCGATTCAGTGTTGATAGAGGTAACTAATGCAAATGCCGGGGTTTCTGCAACTGCACCTTTTCAATGGAAAATGACAGGGCCAAACTCCATTGAAATTAGAGGAGAAAAAAATCTAGCTGTAGCAGCCTTTGATGTACTCGGAAGAAAATGTCCTATAGAAATAGAAAATAATGGCGTCAATAGCCTTCTTTCCTTTTCAAATAACGCAGCATTTATAAAAATAGAGACCACCAATGGAAGCACCATTATCAGGGTTCCTATTTTCCTTCATTAAGTACTTTGGTTCTCGAGAAGTAAGTGGCTTCGGTGATCACAATCGGATTAGGGTTGTACCATTTGACGAAATAGCCAAAGTCGGTGGCATTGCTTTTGCGCCATTTTTCAAATTGATCATTGGGAGCTTGGGCAAAAATCCAATAGTTATAGGAATCCCAGAAGTTCATGTCGTCGATTTGCTGCCAAAATGAATACAGTATCATCCCTTTGGTTTTGTCTTGTTCTGTCAAGATCTTTAAAAGTTGTTTTCTTATTGCTGTGAGTGACGCAACATTGATACTCGGCTTCTTATTTTCGATGGCATAAGCTGCTGCAGCTAGCCCAATAGTCATTTCGAAGTCCATGGTAAAAGGGCTCGCGTCCTTCGCAAAGCTAATTTGCCATTGTCCTTTCTCGTATACGAGCGCTTTTTGATAGGTTTGATAAAGCAAAGCGCTGATTTCGCGGGTGCGTTGGGTATTGCGCTCCAGGTTCATAAAAATTTCACCGTAAATGACACCCCAAATTTCGTTTTCTGAATTGCAATAGATGCGCGCCAAGCGGTAGTAATTGGATGGATATTCAGGCGCCATTTCAATGCCTTTTTCGTAATAAGGTATGGCCTGATCGATTTTATTTTGAATGAGGTAAATATTGCCCGACTCTACATACAAGCGGCCACTGTTCGGAAAGCGCTCGAGGCCTTTGGCATAAGCTGCAATGGCTTCTTCTGGTTTGCCAATGATGTCTAAGCTATTGCCAATCATTTGCCAAAGCTGATCTGTTGCCTGCGCGTGATCGGTCTGGGTTTGCATGATTTCAAGTGCTTTGGCGTAATCTTTTTGCATATAGTAGCTATAAGCGTACTCGTACCAGGCGTCGTAATTGGTGGAGTCTTTCTGCAAAACACCTTCTAGAATGACACGGCTTTGCGAAAAATTACCTGCATCCATTTCTTTGATGGCTTCGTTGATCTCTTTGCTAGCAGGGTTTTCTTGCGCAAAGGCGACTGAAAATGAAAATGTAACGAGGAGTGTGAGGATCAATTTCATTGGAAAGGGTTTATTTGGAAGTGGGTTAATTTAATGGCTTTTGATGATGATGTGCGCCAAAAAACGCGTCTGGCACCACAAAGATGAGCTATTCTTGCTAAAAAACTACGAATTGGCCTGATTTTACCAATTTGATAGCCCATAGCAACTGTGTAAATTCCTTCTTTGGTTTCGACCACTAAATACTGATGTGAATAGCTCGGCAAGGACGCTAATATCGCTTGGCTGTACAATTGTGCGCTGAGAATGGGCCAAGTATGAGGGAATTTTAGCGTTCTTTTGACTTGGTGCTTCACTCGCTTCCAGTTGGCTCGGTAGAAATTCTTGGATTTTCGATCTTTTAAATGAAATTCATTGATTGCATATAAGATATGGCAAAGATCACTGTACATAGGGCCTTGGTAAGCAAAACGCTGGTCGCCATCTATGGCCGCTTCAGTTGGCTCTCCTTCTTCATCGTACCAGCGAAACGCATACTTGAAATAGGCCTCGCATACGTGCGGTTGGTATTTGATTTGGTAAGCCCTTGCCGAAGACCGCGGCTCGTTGATGACAAACAATTGCTTGAAGCTCTCTAACGGGCGCAGGCTCCAAAACTGCATGTATTTGTGGTCTGAAGCAGCTGAGTCGGGAAGCACTAAGTTGTAGGTGGTGTCTAGTGTCCACTTCATGGTTTGGGCGCGCTCATAGGCATATACTTCAAACAAACCCATACCCAATTGCGGATGCCCCGGAATTAATATGCTATTATATAAAGAAGATGTGTTTTTGATCTCTAACTCCAAAACGGTGTACTGATCTGATTGTGTCGGGACTTGTTTGAGCGTCAAACGCAGCTCAGTCGGCAGCATGTCTGCACGCAACAAACCCGCCGAAAAAAAGAGTAAAAAGAGGGTTATCAATCGTTCCACATGAAGTATTTAGGAGTAATAATTTGTTCGGTGTTCAATTCTTCTTTGGTATAAAGATGATTAAATATTTCAATTTCCATATCTGGATAGATAATAAGTGTGAGGGAACTCGTTGCGTAAGCGCTTAAATCCATCCAAATAATAGGGCCCTTGCGGCGCAAATGGAGGCGCAACGTACGGTGGAAATCGCGCAGGCCGTTGTATTCAGTCTGAGGAAGCGGTTCAAATTGTTCGGGAATGAACTGATACGCCAACTCAATCAGGGTTTCTATTTCTCTCTTTGAGAATTGGAGTGAGTCTAGTCTTTGTGTTTTGATGAGACGCTCTAGGCCCTGTTTGGTTTCTATCGATAAATTTGGCAACGATTTTCTCTTATTAACGGATGAATAGCTTGAATTACGAATCCCCATCTCGTAGAACCTTTCAAATATTAAATTCCCATTAGCATCGTATTCGCGGCACCAACCATCTCTCAAACCTGCGGTATATTTGTAATCAAGCAATACCTGGCCAGTCGAATCTAGTTCTTGGTATGGCCCGTGCAAGCTATCGGAAATCGTATGCAAGAAACGTGTTTTAATGCCGTTGCTCGCGTAAAATTCTTTGTAGCATTCTTTGTTTTTGTATTCTACCCTGCTTTTGAGTTGGCCATTTGGGTAATAGGAGTCCATCAATTGCTTGAAAAAGCCGTCTGCGCGCGTCTCGACAATAAAAACACTTTCCGGAACTAATTTGGGATACCAACGGCGCAGTTCTTTGTAGGTGTCTAAGCCTTTTTCTTTGGAGATATCTAAACGTTGGATTTCACCATTTTCATAAAATTGAATCATGGTGGTGTCTTGCCCCTTGCGGTTGTCGCGGCGCCAATGGAGCTGCCCGTTGTTGTGCCAATAAGTCTCTACGCCTTTGTTGCGGTCTAGCAATTGGATGTCGACATCGTGGATTTGTATTCCTGCGGCGGTCCACTCTTTTAAATAACCATTAGCACCCACATCCAACACCTGTTCTAGTGTGAGCTGGCCATTATCAGCCCATTCTTTTTTGTTGGGTTCAAAAGGATGCGCTGTTTCTAAATCATACAAATACCAATAGGCTTGTTGGCCGTTTGCATGCCAGCCCTTCCACTCGCCCACCGGTACGTTATTATCGTAACGGCGCTCTGACTCTAGTTTGCCGTCGGGGTAATAGCTCTTGAAAACGCCGTTCAAGCTTCCGTCTTTATTGGTTCCTTTTGATTTGAGCTTGCCATTTTGGTAATACGTATATACAGGCCCATTCAAGGAGCTGTGTTCGTGATACCCATTTTTGATGAGCTGATGGTATTTGAGTTCCATGAGTTCACCTGTGTCATAATACGTTCTTTCTGCCCCAAACGGAACCATCAAATAAGTATAGCCTTCTTCATCGACGGTATGAGGTGGGTGCTGGCTTTTGTCGGACTCATTGAGGTCGCGGTAGCGCACCCAAGCATAGGAATGTTCAAAACGCTTTTGCCCTTTGAGGCCATAATCTATTGTATTCACACAACGGCGTCCATTGCCATCTAAGTAATAAATGTTGTGCGTTTGTAGCTGGCCGTTTTCGTAATATACTTTTTGATCAATGAGTAAGGAGTCGTTGTCCCATAGGGAGAACTTACTGCGCACCCGTGGGTTTCCTTCAAAGGTATTGAGTGTTTCTTCTACCAAACGGCCTTTGACGAATACCCGGCGCTCGTAAATTTTACCCAAATGTATAATCTGGCAAACACCATCGCGCGGCGTTTGAAGGTCGTCTTCGTAAAAAGTAGAAAAAAGATAGTGCCCGCCTTTTTTATTGGAGGGCTTGAATTCGCAGTTGTCTTGGGCTTGAAGAACAAGCGTGAAAAAAGTGAATAAAAAGAAAAATAGGTGCGGCAATTTCATTTCCCGAAAAGATAACGCTTAAAGTTCGGGATTCTTAACATCATATGGAATATTCTTCCCAGAATTCTTTCATTGGATGTTGAGTTGTTTGGTAAGTACTTGTTGATCGTTGAAAATGAGTTGTACGGTGTAGTTGCCCGGTTGCAAACCAAGGGCCTTTAGATCGAGGGTTTTCTTGGTGTTTTTGATTTTTTCGTAATAGACCTCGTGCACTAACTTCCCGTTGGCATCTGTAATGAAACACTCCACATTTGCTTTCTGAATAAGTTCAAACTCCAGATAAGCTACTTCTTTGGCCGGATTCGGATATAAATTCACATTGAAAACATGCTGAGGAGCCTGCACTTCTATGGCGCCCACATTGGTTCTTTTCAACCAAACCTGATAAATGACCGCATTGGCATCGGTTACACCGGTATTATTGTTGGTAAACGGGTTCAGGATTGGGCTTTTGATGCCACCTACTACATGTCCAATCAGGATGGAATCACCACTCAAGGCTGCTAAGTCAATGATGTCCGAGGCATATTGTGGCACTTGTTCGAAATGAATAAACTCTGCGCCTGTGCCGAGTAAGGCAGGCATTTGTGTCCCTAAAACATATTCTTGGTAAACGCCATCAGGCCCCTGCGCCAAGCGGCTCATGGTGCGCACAAATGGAACATTTTGATCATTGATGAGCGTTCCATTTTGATAATAATACTGACTCAGGCCACCTAAGAACAAGTGGTGCATGGTGCCACTTGCGCTATCATAAGCACTGAATTTGCTCGAATGGTAATTGCTGAGGTACTGACTAAAGCCATTGACAGCGGTGTGGCCGCTACTTTTGATTTCCACTGGATACAAAAAAGGTAAGTCGGCATTGATTTGAAAAACGCCAGATGAAATGAGATAGCCCGTTTCACCATTCGGATACACATGCGGCACCAAATTATAGTCGCGGCGATGCAAATTGACTTGATCTGTTACCAATTGGTAATTGAGCACCGCTAAGCCTTGCCCAGGCGCACTCAATTCAAACTTTTTAAGACCGTCCACATACGCTTGCACAAACGTTGGGTTGTTCATGGGATTGTAGCGCCCGTCAAAACGATGCCCGCCCACTAAATAATATTGACTGCCTATTTTCCCGATGTTGCCACCTGTAACGGCAAAGCGCTCATCTTGTATTTGTTCAAAGAAAGCACTCAGTGCTTGATTGTTGATGATCGCGTTGATTAGACCATCTAGATCAATACGCGTTAGATACGGAAAGGTAATGTGGTCATTGGCCGCATTGCTATAGGCATAACCTCCGGTGATGATCAGGTAATTGCCATCTTGGAAAAAATTCATATTGGTGCTTTGCAATTGCTCCTGCAAGGAAACTGTCAGCTCGCTCAAAGAACGGCTCCAATATTGTTGTGTGGCGAGGTCTAGCACCTGCAAAATTTGATTATTCTGACTCGCCGGAAACGCATTAAAGGGCTGGCGGGCATGGATACCGTCTGGCCTACCGCCAATCAATAAGACCTTACCCTCGCGTTGCCCATACGCAAAAGAGTGCAGGCCGTTAAAACCGGCAATGGAGTCTGCCTTGAGTACAATTTCAAAAGGAAAATTGCCAGTTTGGGCATGGGTATCAATCAAAAATGTGACCGTAAAAAGAAATAAAAACAGAACTGATTTAATTTTCATCTTATTGATTTTAAATAACATAAATACATCAACCTCTACTTTTAATTTAATTATTAAGACCCAAGAATTCTACTTTTTTATTTGAACTCATAAGGTACACCCGTAACTTGTGTCAGTAAATTTTGTGGCGCATCGAGTACTTTGGCATTTCCTTGCGGAGTTGGGGTCACTACTTTATGGGTGGTTAGGTAACTCTCCATCACCTTGTGAAGGGTGTGAGGGGTGTTGTGTGCGTTTTGAACCCCTTTGATCCGGCAAAGCATATCTTCTGGATCGCCATCGCGCTCACAGGCTAAAATGCTATAGGTTTTGCTGCGGTCGAGTGCTTGACCACCAACTGTAGCTTTTTGAACGCGCTTTCCTTGTTCGGCAAAAGCCAAGAACTCGACTTCCATGCCCTTGAATTTAATGACCCAACCACCAAAGCGCTTAGACGCATCTTTGGCAAATACATTATTGAGCTCTTTTTCTAACCAATCGGCAATTTGCTGACCTGTCACCTCGGCAGTACGTACGGTAGAATCTACCGGTAGCATGTCAAAAATAAAGCCCTTGGTGATTGGGATATTACCTGTATGGTCTGGAGTAGTGCGCGGAGGGCAAAAACGAAAGCCATTAGACAACACGATATCTATTTCGGGAAATTTCCAATCCAAGGCGTTTAAAATCATGGTATCGATGGGGTTTTCCACTACAAAATAGCGGTAAAGCGGAATGGTGCTATACCCTACTACCCTATTGATTTCCGAAGCAAATGTAGCTTCGTTAGACTTCAAAACCTCCTGCATTTGAGCGTCGGGCTTCAGTGAAGGCGCTTTGACTTCTAATAATTCATAGCGCTCGGCAGTCATTTTGCCATTTTCAAAATCGAGTTCTAAAGACCCAACAAACGAACCGAAAGCCCCAGGCTCGACCACTTTTGAATAGGCACATTGAATAGGCTTGCGAACGCGCTCGTGGGTGTCTCCACCAAAAATGTAATCTACGCCTTTGCACGATGGGTCGTTGGCTAAGGCAATTTGCTGGGACAAACCAAGATGTGCCAGCATAATGACAACCGCACACTGCTCTTGGTTGCGCAAGACATCCACGTAATGAGCTAAATTTTCTTCGGGCTTCGTATAGATAATTCCTTTGCTGTAATTAGGGCTTTGACGCAGTGGTACCAAAGGATCGGTATAACCCAAGAATCCGATCTTGATGCCTTCGTGTTCCCAGATATGATAAGGCTGAAAGATGAGCTCACCTTTTTGCCCATTGCCTAAGTCATGGTACATGTTTGTACACACTTTGGGCGCGCGCAGCGCGCCCATGAGCTGCTGCATTTTCTGTTTACCGTATATCACCTCCCAGTTGCCCGGCAAATACAAATGGTAATCCATGGCATTCAAAATAGGCACAAATGCTTGCCCGGTGGTTTCTACGCTCAATTGTGAGCCCTGAAACATGTCTCCGGTGTCAACCAAAAATGTATTTGGATTCTTCTTCTTGAGCTGCTTTAAAAATGTCTGCAATTCGGCGTAACCACCTGTTTTTCGGAAAACTGCTTTGTCATTTTCCCAGAAGAGTTCGTCGTGCGGATAAATCTGACAATGGACATCGGTGGTTTGCAAGAGTTGCAAGGTGAGTTTGCCGTCTTTCTTTTTTTCAGCAAGGGAATTATTGTTTATATCACTATAAGTATTTTCTTGGTTTTGCTGCGCCAATAAGTTAGGAGCTAACAAAGATCCCAAACCTGCTGTACCCAGCGTTTTGAGGAAGTTTCTTCGTTGTTGTGGTTTCATAGTATGGTAGAATGGTTTGAGGTTCTAAAATGGAGGTAAGGACTTAATGCGTACTTGTGCCCGGAAAAGCAAGTTCTTTGATAATAATATAAATACCCATCACCAACACAAACCAGCCGAAGCCTTTTTTGAGTGCAGCACCATCTATTTTCTTAGAGAGCTGATTGCCTACAAATATACCAACTACAGCAAGTGAGGTAACGATAGACAGCAGTGCCCAGTCCATTTGAGCGGCGTTTTCCATGACGTCACCCGTAAAACCGATCAAAGATTTAGCCGCAATGATCAACAAACTGGTACCTACCGCTTGCTTCATAGGAAGCTTACTGAGCATCACTAAGGCCGGGATAATTAAAAATCCGCCTCCTGCACCAACAAGGCCGGTAAGTACCCCTACAACCGCCCCCTCGAGCAAAATCATCGGGTAATTGAACACGCGTGGCTCATCCGTTGCTTGCTCTTCTTTTTTCTTATCTCGGATCATAGAAACTGAAGCCGCCACCATGAGTACTGCAAATAAAATCATCATGGCGAGTGCTTTGGTTACCGAAACACCAGCAATTTCAAATAGTGTTGCCGGGATGGCCGGAACCAATACTTTACGCGTCAAGAAAACCGCAATAATGGACGGTACGCCAAAGACTAGTGCTGTTTTAAGGTCAATCATGCCCGCTTTGTATTTCGGGAACGCACCAACCAAACTGCTAAGCCCAACAATAAATAAGGAATAAGCCGTAGCCAAAACGGGGTCGACATTAAAGAGGTAAACAAGCACCGGAACGGTCAGAATAGAACCGCCACCACCAATAAGGCCAAGTGAAATGCCGATTACGGTGCTGGCTAGTAAGCCAAAAATAGTGAGTAGATCAAAAGTCATGGGTATGGGTTAAAAGTGATAGTTTAAAACAAAATTGGTCAATAGTAAATTGACCTTATTAATTTCATATTTCGGGTTATCGTAGGTATTGCCCAAGCCGTACTTGCAAACAAAGAGTATTTGGCCTTCTAAGCCTTGCATGAGTTGATCTAGCTTTACTCTTAGGTCGAGGTTGGCTTGCAGGTAACTGGGCATTCCGTATTTGTTGAGTGCAAAATCTTTGACGTCTGGCAATTGAAAGTACCCGAAAGAAAAGCCCGATTTGCGCCAAATAGATGTAGGGTCTTGATTTTCAATTTTAAAAACAAAAGCATGTACATCGCCAAAACCTTCATTGCGCTCACGCGGCATAAATGTAAAAAACGGGTCTCTGCCCCATTCGCGCGGGAATAAATAACGCCCTTCTGCCGTAATGCGGTTATAGTTCAAGGAGTAATGCCACTTAGCAAACTCGAGCTCGGAACGAAAACCAAAGGTCAACGATTTAGCACCTCTTGCCATATACGTCTTAGACTGATCCTCATTTCCGCCGTCTGCAAGCGCCCATTGTCTCATGAATTGTGCGCCGTTTTGCCATTTCAAATACTTGAATTTGGAATGATGCAATACTTGGTGAAACGTACTATTGAACAAGCCGGGTAAATGGTAATCCCAAGCCTGGTATTCGAGATTTTGGAGTGGTTTCCATGTAAATGAAGCAATTGCTATATACGGCAGTTCAATGTTTCCAATAAAATTTGATGGCGTTCCGTCTGGGTTTAAACCAGAACTGTATAAACCTATAGATTCTGCTCCTCTGTACCATTTGGTTGTACTTCTTGGTGAAATTGACGTCAGCAAACCTCCTTGAAATCGCCATTTTTTGCTAAGTTGTTGATCTAGCCACAACCCTTCCACTCCTGTACCTCGCATTCGGCCATCTTGGATATTAATTAATGGTGTATTGATGAGCTGCTTGCCTAGGATCAGATGGCCTTTTTTCAGATTATACTTTAAATACAATTCTTCCAAACGATCCATATCCTCATGATTGTCTGGATTTTCGACATCGAACAAACCGATTTCATACCTGCTCAAAGCACCAGTAATAGGATCGGGATCGTGCAATTGAGATGAGCCAATATTGAAGAAATAAAAGCCACTGACTGCAAATTGAAAGTGATGAAAAGAATTGGTTTCAAAGCGCAAGCCACCTCCTATTGCATTGGCGTAGTAATCTGACAGCGCTCCCTCATTTGTTGTTTGACTGAAGAAATAGCGAAAATGACCAGCAGTTGTACCCGTTTTAAAGGCATAAAGCAAAGAAGTAGAGTCCATGACATCTTGCGGCTTGCCCTTCCACATGACAGGCTGATCGGAAAGCTCGTGGTGTTGGGCCCAAGTTGGAACTATTGTAAAAAACAACAGTATCGTGAAATAAAATAAGAAGGGAATAACTTTGAATTTCATACTACTTTTTAGCCTTTTTCATGGCTGTAAACGGACCATATTTGTGCTGCAGTTCTGAAAATTGATCGGCGTAAGGCCCAAATGGGTGGTCCATTGGTTTTTTAGTGATGTCTGGCCAATCTTTCGGCGTTGGTTTGTGTGGTCGCGGCTTGCTTTCGATATATGCTGCAACATCCCAGGCATCTTCATCTGAAAGTTCAGGTGCGTCATGACTCACCCCCAACGGCATATTGTACTTGACATACTTAGCCATATTGGTGAGCCTACTCAAGCCAGCAGCATCATTGAAGCTGTGTGAGCCCCACAATGGTGGGTACACATAAGATTGTCCAATTCCGTCAATGATCCCTTGCCCGTTGACCTGATGGCAACTCGCACAGCGCAAGTCGTAAACTACTTTACCTTTTTGAGGATCGGCAGCACGCGCCAAAAGAGGTAAATCTTTCAATCCTGAACCAGCTGCCTTTTCTCCTTTGGAGACGTTTTGGCCTAAAAACTTCATGTAGGCTACCATAGCACGCATTTCTTTGCTGTTTTCCTTCAATGGTTTGCCATTCAAACTGCGTTCAAAACAATCGTTGATGCGTTTTTCGATACTCTCCATTTTGCCGCTGCGCGCTCTTACCTTCGGATAAGTGGAAGCTACAGAACCGTAATTATTGCCAAAAGGCTTCGTGCCTGCATCTAAATGACAATTCTGACAATTAAGGCCATTTGTTTGCTGTGCAATTCTTCCTTTTGGACCAAGGTAATAAGCTGTATGGATGATCAAATCTCTTCCGTAAAGTACTTCGTCAGATTTTTTCTTATTGGATATCGCAAAAACATCGGCCGGTTGCCAGAAAGCACTTACCGGTTGAGCTTGCAGCCCAACTTCTTGTACGCCAAGTATTTTTGGTTTATCTGAAGATTGACAAGAAAACAGGAACCAAGTTAAACCAATAATGATGAGAAATGCTTTCATCAGCTTTCAAGTTTAATGAGGCAACTTGTTTTGGAGCACTCCATAGAGAAACGTACCAAAAATGGCAAAAAATACCACCACAAAAAAGCTCACAAAACCATAACCAATATTGACAACCATTGGTCCTGGACAAGCGCCACTCATGGCCCAACCGATGCCAAAAAGAGTTCCTCCAATGATATAGCGCCAAAATCCTTTCTCTTTAGGTACAAAATGTATCTCATTACCTTGGTAATCTTTCGATTTGAATTTTTTAATGAGGGCAGTTCCTATAATGCCTAATACTACTGCCGTACCAATTATACCATACATGTGAAAACTCTGAAACCTAAACATTTCCTGTATGCGGTACCAACTTAAGGCCTGGGATTTAGCCATTACGATGCCGAATAAAATCCCGACGATTAAAAACTTAGTGAATTTCATAACTTAAAAAATAAGTGGGAATATAAAATGAGTCATCAGAAGTCCTCCTATAAAAAAGCCAACAACTGCAATGAGTGACGGGATTTGAAGGTTTGAAATTCCAGATATGGCATGACCAGAAGTACAGCCCCCGGCGTATCTTGAACCAAAACCTACAAAAAAGCCACCAAAGGCAAGCATCAAAAAACCCTTTAATGTAAAAATGGCATCCCAACTAAAAAGTTCGGGAGGTTGAATAGCTTCTGCTTTTGAAAATCCTAATTCTGCTAAATCCTTTGTTGTGGAATCTGCTAATAGAAAGGCTGAGCCATCGTTTAGAAATTGATTTGCGATGTATCCTCCAATTATGGCACCAACTAAAAAAACCAGGTTCCAAGATTGCGTCTTCCAATCAAAATCAAAAAACTTAACGCGCTTGCCTGCACCAACAATGGTGCAAATGGTGCGCAAATTAGAGGAGAATCCGAAACTCTTTCCAAAAAAGAGCATCAAAAACATCACAGCCGAAATGATGATTCCGGAGAACCACCACGGCCAAGGTTGCATAATAAAATCGAGCATGGGTTAGGTGTTACTAGTTATAAATTCGAATCAATTTGTCTTTAAGACTTTGCTCTGACAAACAAAATCTGTTCTTGGCACTGCTGTTTTGGAAATGGCACCAAAACCGCCGTCAACTTCTGTAAAATTGCGGTAGCCGCGCGCTTGTAAAATAGAAGCTGCAATCATGCTGCGATAGCCACCAGCGCAATGCAAAAAGAAATGTTGATCTGGCTGAATATCTTTGGTCCAGTCGTTGATGTAAGCAAGTGGTTTGCTATAAGCATCTTCAACATGCTCTGCTTCATACTCGCTTTCTTTACGCACGTCAATAACCATAGATTCGCCTGCTTTAAATTGAGCAGCAAATTCATCGGCAGCGATGCGCGTTACTTGATCCAATTCTTTTCCAGCTTCTTGCCACGCAGCAAAACCACCTTCTAAATAACCAAGCACTTTATCGAAACCAACACGACTCAGACGCGTCACAACTTCTTCTTCCATTCCGGCGTCAGTAATAAGCACAATTTCTTGCTTGACATCACCAACAAGCGCTCCGACCCATGGGGCGAAGTCACCGCGGATGCCAATATTGACAGATTGCGGAATAAATCCTTTGTAAAAATCGCCTGGTTGGCGTGCATCTAAGATCAAAGCACTCGTGGCTTCAACAAGGGTTTCAAAAGCATCAGGACTCAATGGAGCTAATCCTCTTGCTTTCACCACAGCGAAGCTATCATAACCTTTTTTGTTCATGGCAACGTTGTGACCAAAATAAGCAGGCGGAGGCAATAAACCATCGGTTACGGCAGCAATAAACGCCTCTTTGTTGGGCTGATTGAGCGCATAATTCATTTTCTTTTGATTACCTAGGGTATCCACCGTTTCTTTCATCATGTTTTTGCCACAAGCTGAGCCTGCACCATGCGCTGGGTAAACGGTAATGTCATCAGATAAAGGCATGATTTTAGTCATCAAAGACTCATATAGCATACCTGCTAATTGTTCTTGCGTCATGTCGGCAGCTTTTTGCGCGAGGTCTGGGCGGCCTACATCACCTAAAAAGAGGGTGTCTCCTGAAAAGATGGCTTCGTCTTTACCTTCTTCGTTGATCAACAAGAAAGTGGTGCTCTCCATGGTATGCCCAGGCGTGTGCAACACTTTGATTTTTACGGCGCCTATTTCAAATACTTGCCCATCTTCGGCAATAATAGCTTCAAATTCTGTCTTTGCTGTTGGGCCATAAACGATTGGCGCACCTGTTTGCTTGCTTAAGTCGAGGTGTCCGGATACGAAATCAGCATGGAAATGCGTTTCAAAAATATATTTGAGCTTCACGCCATCAGCTGTTAAACGATCTAAATAAGGCTGAACTTCTCTGAGTGGGTCAATGATAAATGCTTCGTTGTTGCTCACAACATAATAAGCGCCTTGCGCTAAACAGCCTGTGTAAATTTGTTCTATTTTCATTTTTTTAGTTTTTGTTTTTTAATCATTCAAACTCTTTATGATTTGAATTAAATCCTATTTTCAATCTTAGACTTTTTCAAAAGTATCAATAGAATTATTAGTTATGTGTAACAATGGTTACAATTACAAAAATTGACCGTTCATCCATAACAAACCCATCTGCAATACAAACACAATAACCCCGAATACCAAACCACGTTGCCCTGCCTTCAACAAATGAAAGACATGTACTTTTAATCCAATTGCGGCCATGGCAATAGTAAGCATGATTTTACCGATGAGCTCACTGGTCTTTACCAAGCTCTCTGACAAGGGAAAAAAGCTCACAAATATGGAAATGAGGATAAATGCAATGAGGTACCAAGGCAATTGAAATTTGAAACTTTGCCCTTCTGTTTTGCGTGCATCTAGCCAAACCATAAACAATAAAGCGGGCGACAACAACGCAACACGCGCCATTTTATAGACAAGCGCTAACTGCCCAACATCTTCAGATACAGAAAAACCTGCACCTGCCACATTACCTACAGAGTGCAATGAAGCACCAATAAAAAAAGCCATTTGTTGCTCAGCTAATGGATAAAACTGAAATAATAAGGGTAATAAAATCATACCAAGCGAGCCAAGCAGGTTGACCGCTGCTAGTGAAATGGCAACATCTTCTTTTTCTGCTTTAATTTTTGGGGCAAGCGCGGCTATGGCAGAAGAACCACATATGGCGGTCCCAAATCCGACCAACCACCCTGTTTTTCCTGGGCATGAAAGTACTTTTGAGAGATAATAAGTGGCAAGTAACACAACCAATACAACGACAATAATAAACATAAAATCCTTTGCGCCAATTGCACCAACAGCTTTGTAATCCATACTGAAAGCAAGTAGCACCACAGACCACTCTAGCATTTTTGCAGCGCTTAATGAAATGCCGACATCAAGACTTGGAATTTTATTGACTTGTGCCGCAAGTAACATACCAACAAGTAGCGCCAATAAATAGGAATTCAGGAAGGAAGGCGTATAGCCCGATAAAAAAATGGCTGCAAGTCCTAATCCTGCAGCCAAAATAATTCCTGGTATTTTGTTTTTCATAGGAAGAAATCCAAGGCTTTATGGCTTGGCTACAATTTTACCACCCCAAGAAGAAATACCTCCTTGCATATTGATCACATTTTTAAAACCTTTATCGACCATTAGCTGACTAGCGCCTGCACTGCGGCCACCGCTGCGGCAATAAACCACATAGGTTTTGGATTTGTCTAATTTGGCAAGCTGCTGTTCAAAATTACCACCATTGTAATCGATGAAAAGCGTAGCACCATCGATGACCCCTTGCTGCCATTCTGCAGGTGTGCGCACGTCAATAACAATTGCCTTTTTTTCATTTTTGATTTTGGTAAGCTCTGCTATAGGCGCATTTTTGAAGCCCGACTGAGCAACAGTTGTACAAGAAACAACGCTCATAAAAACGAGCGCAATCATGGTGATGATTTTCATAAATTTGATTTTTTTAACTGTTGACAAAGTTGCAACATTTTTTGGAAGTCAATTGTAACTATCGTTACATAAAAAAAGCCACTTTCGTGGCTTTGATCAAATTTGAATAGACAGGAACTAATCTTTGCCCAGCATTTCTTTTTTAAGGCTCTCTTGAACTGGTGGTGTGCCAAACCAAATGCCGAAAAGCGCTTTTTTGAAGTCAAGACCAGCAATTGTGCCTTTGACATCACCGTTTTTGGTCACGCGGACTCCTTTTCCTGGTATGTAGTCTAAGTTGATTTTATCGCCTTCTTTGATGGGCTCATTGAAAAAACCAACAAATTTCTTGATTTCTTCTTTGCTCGCCGAACCGTGCTTAGAGGTCGCAAAACCTTCGTTTACAGATTCAATAAAGCGCTCGCGGGTAACGCTGCTCGAAACAATTTTGATGTGAATAGCCATTTCGGTGTCGTCGTAGATGACTTTTTTGGCGTCTTCTGTCTTCTTAGGAACGTATAGACCTGCAACGTAGAGGTCCATAAAGTATTTTTCACGTAAACCTGCTCCATTGATGACGAGGTTTTCACCGTCTAGTTTCAATTCTGTACTGAAACTGACTCCGTGGAATTTTTTAGTTTGTGCAAAAGTTATTGACGTTAAGCACAACACTAGCGCTAGCAAGTAAGTTTTCTTTTTCATGAATAATTATTAAATTTATTTTGGATGAAAATAATAATTATTTATCAATTAATCTTCCCAAAAATCTGGATTTGAATTTTCTTCCAGCAACTTTTGCCAGTTGTAGTTCGGATCATCGGCGTCAAAAAGAATGGCTTTGTACTCACCTTCAGTAATTTCATAGCGCAAGACTTCTTCACCGGTGTAAGCTTCTATAGCATCGAGCAGCGGGATTTCGTCCTGACTACAAAACGAGAGCGCCTGCCCTAGCGCATTACCCCTACCCGTTCGACCGCAGCGGTGCACGTAGTTTTCAGGATTGTCTGGGAGGTCATAGTTAATGACGTATTCCATGTTGGGGATGTCTATGCCGCGCGCAGCGACATCGGTGGTAATGAGCACTTGGTTTTTGCCCTCTCTGAACTTTTCTAGAAGCCCAAAGCGTTCATTTTGCGGAACACCGCCGTGTAGGGCCTCGGCATGCACGCCAACGCGCTCCATGGCTTTGACGATTCTTTCGACGCGCACTTTTGTTCTAGCAAACACCAAGAAACGAGCCTCGGGGTATTCGCCGATCATGTTTTCTAGGAAAAATCGCTTGTCGTCCATTTCAATAAAGGCAACGGCGTGTTGAACGTTCTTAGAAACTGGGTTTTGCGGCGAAAGCTGAATGCGGATAGCCGAGCGCACGACGTCGTAGGCCAAAGACTTGATTTTTTTGTCGATGGTGGCCGTAAAAAACAAGGTTTGGTGCTTGGCCGGTATTTTTTTGATGATGTCTTGGATGTCTTTGTTAAAACCGAGATCGAGCATGAGGTCGGCTTCGTCTAAAACAAGTGTATGCACACCTGACACATCCAGATGGCCTTGTGCAATGAGGTCGAACATGCGGCCTGGCGTGGCAATGAGCACCTCAGCGCCCACCTGCAATTGCTTGATTTGCGCCTCTTGCTCTACACCGCCATACAAGCCAATGACTTTTACTTTGGTTTGGGCACCTATTTGCTCAAATACACCCGTAATTTGTTGGGCGAGTTCGCGGGTTGGCACCAACACAATACAGCGGATCTGAATAGAGTTAGTGGCGTTTTTTTTGTATTTCAGCAACTTGTTGAGCACTGGAATCACAAACGCAGCGGTTTTGCCCGTTCCGGTTTGAGCAACTGCCATGACGTCTTCGCCATCCAAAATGTGTTTTATGGCACGGTATTGGATATCGGTCGGGCGTCTGAAACCGAGTACTTCTAGTTGGTCCTTAATTTTTTGATCAATATGGTAGTCTTCGAATTTCATTGCTACAAAGATACGACTTATAATAAAGACCTTACTTTTACGTTTTTGAATTCTAAAAATCACCTATGAAAATCAAATTACTCCTCTCCCTTACCCTTTTAGCTGGCTCCATTTTTGCCAACGATAAGGTTACCGTTAAAAGCACGTTGCACAGCGTCACTGTCTACACCCAAGGTGCACAATTGCAGCACAAAGCTAACTATACCATTAAAGCAGGCCTCAGTGAGGTCATTGTAGAAGGAATTTCTCCACAAATTGCAGCCGGAACTATTCAGGTGAAGGCAAGCGGCGCGGTAGTTATTCTTGATTCCAAATACGAATATTACTACCCGCAGCCGAATATACAGGTCAATGCAACCGAACTCCCTCTTAAAATTCGCAATGCCATTAAAGCCATCGAAGACTCCATTAAGCTCGTTAATTTTGAGCTCCGCGATATCAATGACGAAATCGAAGTATTGGTAGCCGCGCGCAAAATCATCATCTCGAACGGTGCCGTTAAAGGCCAAGGAAAGGTCAATGACAGCATTCAGCTATTGAAATCTACCGTAGATTACTACACCACCAAAGTTTCTGAGCTCAACAAAAAAATCAGCGCGCTAGACCGCCAAAAAGTCAAGAAATCTGACCTTATCTCAGATCTCGACACCCGACTCAACGACCTGCAAAACTACGCCGAACAAAACAATCCTAACCCTGAAAACAAAGGCATTCCACGCATCATCATTACCTTTATGGCTAAAGAAGCGGCGAGCGGCCGCATCGACCTCAGTTACTTGGCTTCCAACGCTGGCTGGACGCCACTTTACGACATCCGTAGCGAGGCCGCAACCGGGAAAATCAGTCTCACCTACAAAGCCCAAGTGCGCCAGCAAACAGGTTTAGACTGGGACGACGTCAAGCTCAGCATCTCGACCAACAACCCATACGCCAACAAAACCAAGCCCGAACTCAGCCCGTGGTATATCGACTACCAAGAATTCAGAAAACAATTACAAGAAAAAGTCAAACAGCGTTCTGAAGCTTATTCCGATGATGCACCCGCAGTGAACAACACCGCCATGAACATGGGTTTCATGTACTCATACTCCACAAATGGTGTAGCAGAACCCGCTGCACTCGGGGCTGAACAATTCACCACAATAGTACAACAACTCATTTCGGCCGAATTCAAGATTGACCTCAACTACAGCATTGCCTCTGACAATCAGGTGCGCATGGTATTGGTGAAGCAGTCTGAGCTCAACACAAGTTTCCGTTACTACGCTGTTCCTAAATTAGACCCAGGCGTATATTTGGTGGCGCAAATGACCAAACTAGACGAACTTCAGCTCGTGCCAGCCAAAGCGAACATCTTTTTTGATGGCACCTACATCGGCGAAACCTACCTCGACCCCACAACTATGGACGACACCCTCAATTTGTCGTTGGGTAAAGATCCAAACATCGTTGTGAAGCGCACGCTCTTGAAAAACCAAAGCAAAGAGCGCATTATTCAGGATAAAAAGGAACGCAGCTTTGCTTACAACATCGAAGTACGCAACCTAAAGTCTTCTGAAATTGAGCTCATTATTCAGGATCAAATTCCGCTCACCACCAACCCTGAAATCACGATTGAAAAATCAAATTTAGGCAAAGGCAGCATCGACGAAAAAACAGGCCTCATCGAATGGCAATTGAAGCTCAAGGCCAAGGATAACCAAACCTTTGACTACGACTTCAAGGTGCGCCACCCTAAAGATAAGATCGTACAGATCTAAGCCCTTCGACTCAAAAGGTTAGGTAAATACCGTCGTTACTCACTGATGTAGCGGCGGTATTCCATTTTACTGCTATCGAAAGTGAGCTTTTTGGCAAGCGCTCCAGCGTTGTCGCGGTCAGTAAGGCGATCTGATAAATATTTAGCAACCTCCAAACGGTTTTCGTCAAAGGTAAATAAGTCGATGAGCTGCTCCGCTTGAGCTGTCGTTAGACAAGTGCTTTTCAGCTCTAATTGCAGTGCTTCCAAACGGTCCTCCTCAAAGGATTGATCTTGCAATTCTGCTTTGAACGCCTCCAAGCGGTTCATTGTTTTGGTGCAATTCACCCGATTAGACAACGGAGCCTGTTGAACTTGAGCAATCACTTGTTGATGCTGCGCATTCGCCTGATTGTTGGTTTGTGTTGTTGTCGTACTTGACGAAGTAGTAGTTTCGGTTATCGTTGCACCTGTTCCAAGGCCTGTACCGCTCGCATTCGCATTGAGGTTGACATTCACGCCGCCAACTGATAAATTCATATTCAGATTGACATTTTCATCGGGAACTGTTCCGGTTGTGGTGGTGGTAGTTGTGGTCGTGTTCGTATTCAACGTTTGAGTTGCCGTGTTTGGTGGAGTTTGAATCGTTGTTGAAGTTTGAACAGGCGTAGTTTGAGTATTTACTACTACTGCATCTGAATAACTGGCTGCATCGGTTGGGCGAAACACCACCGCTTCTTGGATCACGCCATGGGTTGGCTCTTGGCCCATCAATTGCAATTTTCCTTTTCCTTTTTTGAAAATGATGCGGGCAGTGATGTCGTAAGGTGCATCGATCATAAAGTTTTTGTCGATATCTGGTGTTTTACCATCGGCAAAAATAACCTTGACCGCGTAGCTGCCGTTTTTGATTTGAGCAACTTGTACATTCGTTTCTGGCTTAGAATTTTGGCGAATACCGTTCAATACCACATAAAATGACTGGCCATTGTTGTTGAAAATACTGAGGTTGCTTTGCGCGTTGAGCGCAGCAAATGTAAAAAGCACACTAAAAAGGCAGATGGTTTTCATTGGAATTAAATTTTTGTCAAAGAAAACGAAAAAATTGAAAGCAGACAAAAACACAGACCCGCGCTTTTTTCTAACTTCGTACATATGAACTACGTTATCGTCGATGTCGAAACCACAGGAGGCAACACCAAAGATTCCAAAATCACGGAATTAGCCATGTACAAGCACGACGGAACGCAAGTCATTGACCACTTCCAGAGTTTGGTCAACCCAGAACAAGCCATTCCCGAATTTATTGTGCGGCTAACGGGCATTACCGACAAAATGGTGGCCGATGCACCAAAGTTTTATGAGCTCGCCAAGCAAATCATCGAATTTTGCGAAGGCTGCGTTTTTGTGGCCCACAACGTTGCCTTTGACTACGGCATGTTCAAAAGTGAATTCAAGCGCTTAGGTTATGAATTTCGAATGCCTCAGCTTTGTACGGTGCGCGCTTCGCGCATTGTGCTTCCGGGGCACGCCTCTTACAGCCTCGGTAAAATTTGTACCGACCTCGGTATTCCAAACGCTGCACGCCACCGCGCCGACGGCGATGCCAAAGCAACCGCAGCGCTCTTCACGATCCTCATTCAACAAGACAAAAATCAGCTCAGCACCTTTATTCAAGATGTGCTCAACCCGAAGTCGGTGCATCCGAACCTCAGTTTAGAAAGCATAGAAGAACTTCCCAACAAAACTGGCGTCTACAAACTTTACAACGAGTTCAATCAGCTCATTTATATCGGCAAGAGCATTCACATCAAAAAGCGCATCGAGCAACATTTGCGCAATACCAAAACAGCAAAGGGGCAGCAAATGATCCAAGATGTTTGCCGAGTAGAATACGAATTAACAGGCTCGGAACTCATTGCAATGTTGCTAGAATCTAACCTCATCAAAGAACACAAACCCATATACAACCGAAAGTTGCGCAAAAGTTTGTTTCCTTTTGGACTCTATGACCAACAAGACTTCGATGGTTATTTACGCCTTAAGATTGAGAGTACTGCCAAAAAAGACGAAGAACCCCTGCTACAATTCACCTCGAGAAAAGACGCCCAAAGTTACCTCGAACACATCGCCGAGAAACTCGAACTTTGCCAGAAACTCTGCTACCTCTACCCTACGCAAAGCGCTTGTTTTCAATACACTATTCATCAATGTAAAGGCGCTTGTGTTCAAGAAGAAGAGCCTTCCTCCTATAATCAAAGAGTTCAGACCTATATAGACCAACTGCAGTTCAATGGCGACACCTTCTTTTTGGTCGATAAAGGCCGTAACAAAGGCGAAAAAAGCTTGGTTTGGATAGAAAATGGAATTTACCGCGGCTACGGTTATGCACCCTTTCATTTTCATGGCAAAGAACCTTTGCACTGGAGCCGCTATATTCAAACCGAGAAAGAAAACCGCGACAACAAAACAATTGTGCATCAGTTCATGCGTAAACCCACCGGGCAAAAGCGCATCGATTTAACGCCAATCAACAAATGAGTGCACAAACGACAGGTAAGCTCACATTTTTGGGATCAGGTACTTCACAAGGGGTGCCAGTAATTGGATGTCAATGCCCAACTTGCCAATCTACTGACCCCAAAGACCAACGCCTCAGGGTTAGTGTCCTCGTCGAAGTTCCTGACTTGACTTTTGCTATTGACGCAGGTCCCGATTTTCGCCAACAAATGCTCAGGGCCAAAGTTCAAAATCTAGATGCAATCCTTTTAACCCACGAACACAAAGACCATATTGCTGGCCTAGACGACATTCGCGCCTTTAATCATCAAAACAAAGCAGCCTTTCCAATTTATTGCACACCAAAGGTAGAACAAGCGCTCAGAAGAGAGTATTACTATGCTTTTGAAGAAAACCCTTATCCTGGTGTTCCTAAATTCGAAATCACTCACCTTGAAAAAGGTCTGTTTCAATTGCGCAACTACCCCCTTGAAGCGATTGAAGTTTGGCACCATAAAATGCAAGTATTAGGCTTTAGAATCGGAAAACTAGCATACATTACCGATGCAAAAACCATTTCAGCCAGCGAAAAAGAAAAGCTAAAAAACCTCGATGTTTTCATTATAAATGCACTTCACGAATATAGCCATCCTTCACATTTTAATTTAGAAGAGGCACTCGAACTCATCGCTGAACTCAAGCCCAAAAGGAGTTATTTGACGCATATTTCGCATCTCTTTGGCTTACACGAACAAGTATGTGAAAAACTACCACCGCATGTTAGCTTGGCTTTTGATGGACTAGAACTCGCATTTGATTTTTCCGTTTAATTTTGCAGTATGTCTCAGCAGGATTACATCGATATCGAAGCACTCATCAAAAGTAAAAACCCACGTTTACTCAAGTGGCTCCCGCGTTTTGTACTTGCTTTTTTGAAGCGAAAGTTGCATCAGGACGAAATAAACGCGTTTATCAGAGCTAAAGGGCACCTCAAAGACCATGACTTTTGCGAGGCCATCATCGACTATTTTCAAATTCACATCGACGTTCAAGGCTTGGAACACATTCCAGCGAACGGAGGCGTCATACTCGCATTGAACCATCCGTTAGGCGGCATGGATGGCGTAGCACTGATTCATGCCATACGCCAAAAAAGACCAGATGTCGCACTGATCGTCAACGACCTCTTGCTGAACATTACACAACTGTCCAACCTATTTGTAGGCATCAACAAATTTGGGCGCAACCATGGTGGGGTTCGTCAAAATATCCGCAGTGCTTTTGAAAAAGAGCAAGCTGTCATTATTTTTCCGGCTGGAATGGTGACCCGCATTCATTATGGTCAAATTGTTGAGCCCGAATGGAAAAAAACATTCATGACCTATGCCCGCGCCTTGAACAGACCAATTGTCCCGATCTACATCGAAGGCCGCTTGTCCAAGACGTTTTACCGCGTCAATCGCTGGCGCAAACGCATAGGAATCAAAGCGAATGTCGAAATGTTTTTGCTTGCAGACGAAATGTACAAACAAAAAAAAGGTAAAATTTCGTTTGTCATTGGACAACCGCTCACTCCCCAAGATATCCCGCAAAACCTAGACGACTACACGGCCGCCAATTGGGTAAAAAACCACGTCTACAGCCTAAAATCAAGCCATGAAAAAACTCATTGACCCTATTGATAGCGCTGTTCTTCGCCAAGAATTGAGCCCCGAGCGCTTTTTGCGCAGTACCCGTAAAGGCGGCAACGAAATTTATCGCGTAAATGCGACCAACGCACCCCATGTACTTCAAGAAATTGGACGTTTGCGCGAACTTACTTTTCGTGCAGCTGGTGGCGGCACAGGCCAGGAAGTTGACCTAGACGACCACGACTTCGGCCCCTACGCCTACGAACAACTCATTGTGTGGTCCGTAGAAGATCAAGAAATTATTGGTGGTTACCGCTATAAAGTATGTGCCGACGCAAAAGATGCAAACGGAGACTACCACTTATCTACTGTCCATTACTTCGATTTCAGCGACACCTTTAAATCGGATTTCTTGCCTTACACGATCGAACTAGGCCGCAGTTGGGTACAACCCAATTACCAACCTAACGTGAATCCCAAGAAAGGTTTGTTTGCCCTTGACAATATCTGGGATGGCCTTGGGGCGCTGATCCGCTTTTACCCAGAGGTCAAGTATTTCTTTGGAAAAGTCACTATGTACCCTGACTACAACCGAGAAAGCCGCGATTTCTTACTTAATTTTTTACAATACTATTTTAAGGATTCAGATCAGCTCATTACTGCGTATCACCCACTCAATTACAAAAGCAACGCGGCTAATTACTTGCCACTCATCAATGGCTTAGATTTTAAAGAAGGCTTCAAGGTACTCAATCAGTATGTGCGTGACTGCGGCACCTTTATTCCGCCACTCATGAACATCTACATGAACCTCTCGCCTACCATGCGCACCTTTGACACAGCTGTTAATGCCGACTTTGGCGACGTTGAAGAAACCGCCATTTTAGTCACCATTGCAGACATCTACCCAGAAAAAAAGGAAAGACACCTCGAATTCTAAGTAAAACAGAACCAGACAACAGCTAATTATAGCCAGTCGAGTTCTATTCGGCCCATTTTTTTCTTGATTTTTGCCTTGATACGCGCAATTAACACATCGACATGCTGAAGCTCTAATCTGCGCTCGATTTCTTTGGTGCTGCGCTTGTATTCGTATTTCATCTTTAAGACAAGTGCTTCTTTTTTGGTCACACAACCTAATGCCTGCTGATACAATATTGCAATTTCAAGTTCTTGTTGAAGCGTAGCCTCCTTGGCCACTAAAACATGCTGAACAGTTGTTTGCTTCCAAACGCTATTTTTTTGAGCTTGCTCTTTGCGCAGCTGCGAAATACAAAAATGAACTAAAACAGTTCTTAGCCAAGCCTTTGAATCAAAAAGATGGGCGTCCTCAGCCTGCTTTTGTGTGAGCAAAGCAAATAAATGAATCGAGAAATCTTGGAGTACATCTTGTTGTTGAGCACCGTTAAAATAGCGGGCAATGATGTGCTTGAAAAACCTTTGCTCGTTGGCGTAGAGGCTTTCAAATTGGCTGTAGTGGATACTTGTAGGCTTCATGTCTTGGCCACATACAATTATTGTTCCAAAGTAGTTGACGCCAAATTTTATTGTATTTTCACAATCTAAATGAACGTTTTTCGTTTAAGGACTATGAGAATTATTTGCTTCCTTCTTTTTGGTATTGTTTTCAATGTAAGCGCACAATATACCTGGGGCACAACCTCCTTTAGCTACCTCAACCAACTCAATAATGCAAAAAATGCAGGCGTTGGCGGTAGACTCTACGCGGTCAACGATAAAGAAGTGAGTTTAAGCCTAGACCAACCTGCCCTCCTAGACGCTAAAAATGTGCAGCAATTCCATACCTCAGTCGGAATATTACCCAGCGGCGTACATTACGGCACACTGGTGAGTGCCTTTCGAACCAAATGGGGCGTTTTTGCACCCTATATTCGCTACATGAACTATGGTTCTTTTAACCAAACTTCAATTGAGGGTGTGCAAACCGGGACTTTTACTGCGCTTGATTACAACATCGGAACAAGTTATTGCTATGCGCCCAATCCGTACTTTAGAATTGGTGCACAACTCAATTTACTAGGATCAAATTTAGAGCGCTTCAGTGCTTATGGTGTATCGACCAACCTTTCTGCACTCCTTATTCATCCCAAAGAACTCTTTATTGCCTCCATCGGCGTGCGCAATGCGGGTTTTGTTTTTAAAGATTATACGCCACAGTCGCAATCGGTGCTTCCGCTCGATATTTACGCAGCAGTAAGTTACCGCTTGGCACATGCACCCTTTCGTTTTCATTTGGTGGGTCATGCACTCAACCGTCCAGAAAATATTTGGCTCGACCCAAACGCTAAAGAAACACTCGACCCCTTAACTGGCGACACCATTCAGGTTTATACACCTAATTTAGGTGAGAAAATCGCAAATCACTTGCAATTCCAACTCGAACTCATCCCGAAAGGTGCCATACAAATGCGCATGGGCTTTGATTACAACAGACGCCAACAACTTAAACTCACTGATTTTCCTGGCTTGGCTGGTTTTTCTTTTGGTACACGCCTGCACGTCAAGCGCTTCGACCTCGACTACGCGATTCAATTCTACTCTAAGGCAGGCAGTATTCAAACCATTGGCCTGAGTACAGATTTATCTAGACTCAAAAAGAAAATCTAGATCAGACGGTCGTGATACCTTCCTGCTAATTGGCGGTAATCTGCATGGTAAGTTCCATCTGCATTGCGAATGCAAAACTCCTGTTCTTCACAAACGCCTTTCTTGTTTTCAAAACAAACCACCCAACGTTTGTCAGGTTTGGATGGATGGGCATGAAACCGCAGTTTTTGGCTACAATCAAAGCCTTTTGTTTCAAAAAATGCTATTGTTTGGCTCGCAACCTGTGGGGGTAGAATGAGCCATAATTGACCATCTTCTGTCAATCTTGACCTCATATCTTCTAAAAGCTCAAAATAAGCTTCGGCTGACACATGCTTCGCTTGCTGGCCTTCTAGATTTTCAGCCACTAGGCTATCGATGAAATACGGCGGATTAGAAACGATGATGTCGTAGTGATCTGTACCTGGAAGTTCAGCTAACGAACAATTGAGTGCGCGAAGCCGCTCAAAAAAAGCAGCTTGTTGAAAATTCAGTTGCGCATCAGAAAAGGCGCCTAAATGAGGGTCTATGCCTGTAATAGAAGCCATTGGGAAACGCAAAGCAAGCAGCAAGGCGATGGCGCCGTTGCCTGTACCTACGTCTAAAACCTTGGCGGATTCGGGAATTCTGGGTATGGAGGCACCTAATAAAATAGCGTCGGTATTTACTTTTAAAGGGGAGTTGTCTTGATGTACAACAAAATCCTTAAAAGCAAAAACCGCCATTAATACGCTTTGGCAAATACAACGCGACCAGCAGAAGGCTTACCCGTTACCATACAAACGCCAGTTTCTGGTGCTTGATCAAAAGGAATGCAGCGAATAGTGGCTTTTGTTTCTTGCTTGATGAGCTCTTCGGTTTCTGGCGTGCCGTCCCAGTGCGCTAAAAAGAAGCCTCCTTTTTCAATTTCTACTTTGAAAGCTTCGTAGGAGTCTATGGTGTGGGTATTGGCCGCACGGAAATCGGTGGCGCGTTGAAGGAGATTTTGTTGGATGTCTTGGAGGAGCGCTTCAATGGCAACCACCAAGTTGTCGAAGTCGAGGGTTTCTTTGGTTTTGGTATCGCGGCGAGCGACTTCAATTTTGCCATTTTCGAGGTCTCTTGGACCCATGGCTAAGCGCACCGGAACGCCCTTGGTTTCGTATTCGGCAAATTTCCAGCCTGGGCGACGGTTGTCGTCGTCGTCGTATTTAAAACGGATGCCTTTGGCTTTGAGTTCGGCTGCCAATTGTTTGAACTTAGCGGTGATTTGCTCGCGTTCATCTTCTGTGCGATAGATAGGAACAGCCACTACTTGAATTGGTGCAAGCGCTGGTGGCACCACTAAGCCTTCGTCGTCGGAGTGGGTCATGATGAGTGCGCCCATTAAACGCGTGGAAACACCCCATGAGGTGGCCCATACGAAGTCGAGCTTACCTTCTTTGTCGGCAAATTTGACGTCGAAAGCTTTGGCAAAGTTCTGACCTAAAAAGTGACTGGTTCCGGCTTGAAGAGCCTTGCCATCTTGCATGAGCGCCTCGATACAGAGTGTGTCTTCGGCACCTGCAAAACGCTCACTTGCAGTTTTGCGGCCTTTGAGTACGGGCATGGCCATGTAGTTTTCGGCAAAATCGGCGTAGACATCTAGCATTTGTTCTGCTTCTGCAATGGCTTCGGTTTTGGTGGCATGCGCGGTGTGGCCTTCTTGCCATAAAAATTCTGAGGTGCGCAAAAACAAACGCGTGCGCATTTCCCAACGCACGACGTTAGCCCATTGGTTAATAAGGATGGGGAGATCTCGGTAAGATTGAATCCAGTTTTTGTAGGAGTTCCATATGATGGTTTCTGAAGTAGGACGCACAATGAGTTCTTCTTGCAATTTGGCATCTGGATCGACAATTACGCCACTGCCGTCTTCGGCATTTTTGAGGCGGTAGTGTGTAACCACAGCACATTCTTTGGCAAAGCCATCGACGTGGGCAGCTTCTTTACTCAAATAACTTTTCGGAATAAAAAGCGGAAAATAAGCATTGGAATGGCCAGTTTCTTTGAATTTGGCATCTAGGACGTCACGCATGTTTTCCCAGATGGCATAGCCATAAGGTTTAATGACCATACAGCCTCGGACATCGGAGTGTTCGGCGAGGTCGGCTTTATAAACGAGGTCGTTGTACCAGGTTGCGTAATCTTCTTGACGGGTGACTTTTTTTTCGGCCATAGGATGCTTTCTTTGAAAGCACAAAGATAAGCAATTCTATGGGAAGCGGGACTTGATGGTTTGTTTACTACAGCGGTTTTCAATCAAACTATTCATGTAATGTTGATAAAGCGCGCTCATTTGTTGGCTGATTTGTGCTTGGTCTTGGGTATAATTGCGCACTACATTTGGTGTCCAGGCAATTGGTAATAAATTGGTGCCGTTGTAGATGAACGATAGCAAATTACCGTTATCGTAGACCATTTTTTGGCTTTGATTGTGTTCAAAACAAGACGAACCCAATTGAAACGCAGCTTTTGGCAACCCTAACATATCGAGTACGGTTGGCATGATGTCAATTTGTTGAAAAACAACGCCTTTGGAAGGCTTTGGAAGCGCTTTTGAAGGGTGATAAAATGCAATTGGAATGCGGTAACGCCAATCGAGGGTTTGAAATTGTCTTTGACGGGTGGGCCCGACATGATCTGCAGTAATGACAAATAACGTATTCTTAAACCAAGCTTTGTTTTGAAAACGTTTGAAAAAACGGCTCAAAGCTTTATCTGTGTATGAAATTGTTTTACAAAGCGGTTCTGGCCCGCTCTTTAACTTACCTTCATATGACGCAGGAACGGTATATGGATGATGCGAACTCAGGGTGAAAATAGAGCTAAAGAAGGGCTGCTGTTGCTGACTGAGTTCTTGACCAAAATAAGTGAGCATGTGGTGATCCCAGACTCCCCAATTGCCATCAAAATGCGCCTGATTGGGATAAGACTCTAGTCCTTTATAGGTATCGACACCAATGGCCTTGGTAAAACTCTTGAAACTCATGGAACCTTCCTTTGCGCCATGATAAAAGGAGGTTTGGTAGTCTTGATCTTTGAGTATTTGCGGCAAACTATTGAGCTGATTGCTGCAATAAGGTGATAAAATATAGGATTCAGGGAGCCAAGATGGCATTCCGGCTAAAATAGCGGGCACGGCATCCATGGAGGTACGACCATTAGCAATGGCGTAATCAAAGAACAAACCTTTTAGAACGAGTGAGTCCAAAAAGGGTGTATACGATTTTGGACTATTCGGACCCGCATAATTTGTACCGAAACTCTCAATGATAATGACAACAACATTTGTGTTTTTGGGCAAAACGCTCTGTGGGCTTCCTTCTTTTGATGGCAGCAATTCGCGCATTGCATTTTGATCGTGAAAATGCAGTAATTGCGCACTGCCTTCATCGGTTGTTTTCAAGACTGTAAAGGCGGTATTGAGTACAATTGGTGCTTGTTCTAGGCTGCTAAAGGCTGTTGCATCTACAATGCCAATTGGACGCAATTGCACACCACCCCGTCCAAGAATGATGGCAAGCGTCAAAATCAAGATAAACTGAAGCCATGCCCTTTTGCTAGATTTAGAAGGTTCGTTATTGCCAAACCGAACAAGCGCACGCCACAAAACAAAAGCCAAACCGAAGAAAAGCAAGGGCAACCACCAAAATTCTTTTAAGAATTCGCCAGCGAGCGAACTCGTTTCGGTTCCAGTGAGTAAATGCAAGAAATAACTAAAGCCCGAACGTTTTTGGGTGTAGGAAAAATAAGCGATATCCCAGGTGTTGAGCACAAGAATGATGAGACCTATGAGGACTAAATAACATTTGGTTAACCATGTGACAATTGCTTTTAACCTTGGATTGAATTGCTTGCGCAAAGGATGCACCAACAAAAAAAGTGGCATGGAAAGCAACGCAATTGTAATGGCATCAAAATAGCTCCCGACTAAAAATAGCTGTAGGTTAATTTGTTTGAAAAACGCGGCGTTTTGCCAGGTAAAAGCCAAACGGAGAATGCTCATGCTGAGCAACAACAGCAAAAAATACTTAAGTAGTGGTTTTTGTCTCAAGGTACTCAGTAGGCCAGAAGTTTGTCTATGCTTGGGAGCAATCTGCGTTGAGCAAGGAATTGCTGCTCTAAATTGGCGGCAAAAGGCACAGGTGTATCCAGAGATGCCACGCGCAACACAGGTGCGTCTAGTTGCTCAAAGCAATGTTCGTTTACCAAAGCAACGATCTCTCCACCGATTCCGGCGGTAAGGGTGTCTTCGTGTAATACGATAACTCTGCCTGTTTTGGAAGCCGCGGCGATGATAGCGTCTAAATCGAGTGGCAAGAGTGTTCTCAGATCGAGGATTTCAAAAGAATGTTGCGGACGTTCGGCTGCGGCTTCTAGTGCCCAATGTACACCCAAACCATAGGTAATAATGGTGAGGTCGGTGCCGTGCTGAACACTCGCCGCTTTGCCAATTGGCGTATTGTAATAACCAGCTGGCACATTGCCTTTTAAGCTTCGGTATAAAAACTTATGCTCAAAGAATAACACGGGGTTAGGATCTTCAAAAGCGGCAAGCAAAAGACCTTTAGCGTCGTGTGGATTAGAAGGATAAACCACCTTTAAACCGGGTGTATGCGCAAACCATGCTTCGTTGCTCTGGGAGTGAAAAGGACCAGCAGCCGTACCTGCGCCCGTAGGCATGCGCACAACTACATCGGCGTTTTGCCCCCAGCGCCAATACAACTTGGCGAGGTTGTTGACAATTTGATTGAAACCGACACTCACGAAATCGGCAAATTGCATCTCGACCATTGCTTTCATGCCGGCAATGCTGAGTCCTAAACCTGCACCGATAATGGCAGATTCACAAAGTGGCGTGTTGCGCACGCGGTCTTTGCCAAAAAGCTCGACGAAGCCTTCGGTCACTTTAAAAGCCCCACCGTATTCGGCGATGTCTTGACCCATGAGCACCAAATTGGGGTGCGTTTGCATAGCTGTACGCAAGCCATCTTGAATGGCATCGATGAAACGGACTTCTTCGGTATCAGCGCCTGGCTCAACTGCCTTGAATTCATGCGGGGCATAAACATCGAACAATTCTTGTGCGAGATCAGGAATGATTTTAGGTGCAGAATTAGCGGCATCAAAAGCCTCCTGAATTTCTTCTTTGAACTGATGTTTGATTTGGTCAATTGCTGCCTGATCGAGGATGTTTTGTTCGCGTAAAAACGCTTCAAAATTTGTTACAGGATCTTTGGGCTCCCATTCGGCTTGTAGGCCTTCTGGATAATATTTGGTGCCCGAAGCCTCTTCGTGGCCGCGCATTCTGAAGGTCATCAATTCTAAAATGAATGGACGCGGATTTTCTTGAATTTGGCTGCGGATATTGCGCACCGCTTCTATGACCTCAAGAATGTTGTTGCCATCGACTTGAATGGCGTCCATGCCGTAGCCAATGCCTTTATCGATAAACTGTTTACAACGAAATTGTTCAGAAGATGGCGTACTCAGGCCCCATCGGTTGTTTTCGATGGCAAAAATAACGGGGAGTTGCCAAACAGCTGCAACGTTGAGTGCTTCGTGAAAGTCGCCTTCGGATGCACCGCCGTCGCCTGAAAAAACAAGCGTAGTGTCGGTGGTTTGGCGAATTTTGGCTGATAGCGCAATGCCATCTGCGATGCCCAATTGAGGCCCGAGATGGGAGATCATGCCTACTAATTTGTGGTCTTGGGTTCCGAAATGAAAACTGCGGTCGCGACCTTTGGTGTAGCCGTCGGCTTTCCCTTGAAACTGTGCAAACAAGCGCTGCAAAGGAATTTGACGCGTGGTAAAAACGCCCAAATTGCGGTGCATGGGCAAGATGTATTCGTGTTCGGCCATGGCATAGGCGCAACCTACCGAAACAGCTTCTTGACCCCAGCCAGAAAACCACTTACTGATTTTGCCTTGGCGCAGCAATATGAGCATTTTCTCCTCGATGAGGCGAGGCAATGCGAGTTGTTTGTAAATCTGAATGAGTTCTTCGTTACCGAAGTGCTGCGCTTGGTAAGTGATGGAGGAGGTTGCTGGCATTGAACTTATACTTTTAAACCGCGAACAACGCGTTCTTTGCGTTTGGTGCGCTCTAATTTTTTCTTGACAATTAATAGATGTGCTGCCCTTGGGGCACCTCTAGTGAGGTCAACTTTGTAATCATTGCCACCGTAACTGATGCGTGCACCTCCTGACGCAGACCAGTCGGCATCTAGGTAAAAACGACGTACACTTGCGCCGTCTGTTTTGGTGGTGAAAGGAATGTAGCGTTGGTCACCGGTTTCAAAGCGCACCAATAATTGACCTGCATCGCCGAAATTCTCGAAAATGCAACGCGTGCCTGCCGGAATAATAACAGATTCAGACTGAGAATTAGAACTTGAAACCAACGCACCATTTTGGGTAGTGAGTTCGCTTGACTGCTTGTTGATTTGATTGAGGATAATGGTGTGTGAGGTGTAAAACTGTACCTGACGAAGCTTGGCCTCGGAATCTAGGCTGAATTCATCGCGAATGGCTGTAGTGTATGGTATTTTGGTTCCGCAAGAAGTAGCTACTAAAGCCAAGAGAATAAAAAGTGCGAATTGTTTCATGTTTGTTAAATTTGTTTCAAAATTAATTAAAAGATGCGTGCGCTAAACAAACTTCTCGTCTATCTTTTCGGACTTTTTAGCCTTGTCGTGTTTGCCTGCGGACAAGCCGACCAAAAGAAGGCTGTCTCACTGGATTCCATTCGCCCCCACTCCAACGCCAACAAGACCCAAAACGACTCCAAAAAAGCAACGGACACGCTCGGACCTTTTCTCAATTATTATGCCAATGACTCCGCGTCTATGCAAATCGCTCAGCTCAGCATCGGTAGCCTTGATGAGCACAAGTTTCTCGATAGATTCACCGCTAACATTCAGCGTTATTTACTTCAAGATTCAAGTTCAACTTCATTTCAATTCTGCTCTTGGAGTTTTAAAGATAGCAGCGCTTGCCTTGAAGCATTTTACAATTGGCTCGATCAGGCCGGAAAAAACAATACAGTCGTTCAACTAAAAAAAGGAAGTGTTCCTAGCGTTAACTACGATTTGATGCTTGTTGCCGAAAAGCAAATCTTGTTCATCGGAAGCAAGCGCGCCATCGATTTCAAAAAATGGTTGCGCTGGTACAGCGGCACCACAACAAGGTCAGATTGCAAATATATTTTGTATACCCAGCCAAAAAAACGAACCAAATGGTTCAAGTATCAAAACGCTCATATTGTTGCCTTATGAATTTAGTAAACCGCGGATTTATTTTTGTCAGCCCTAGAAAACCATTTATTGACTGGGCCAAAGAAATCGATACGAACCTCCTTATGGATGAAAATGCCGAGGGTACTATGTACTTGATCGAGGAAGAATTTTGGGACGACGAATTGATCCTGAAGCAATACGCCAAAAAAATTGCAAGTCAGGAATTCAGCAGCATCAGTGAAGACGAGGCGCTTTGGCCCAAATGGACCGAACTCGCCGAATTTGAAGCCTTTTTTAGCATCGCGATGGGCTGCACCTGCATTGATCTTTTAAAAGAACCGTTGCAAAAAGAAGCATTTTAAGGCACTACAAGCGGTCGATCAGGTTTGAATTGAGGTAGGCTGGATCAAAAGTCACTTCTTCACCTAGCCAATTCGGTTTTTCAAAAAACTGCGTTTCTTCTGTCAGTTCCAATTCGGCAACCAACAATCCTTCTAGTGCACCATGAAAAACATCTAGTTCCCAAGTGTCGTTGCCGTTTTGAATGTAAAACCGCGTTTTATGTAAACAAGGTAGCTTAGCTTCCTCTATCATTTCATTGGCTTCATCTGTCGGAATTTCGTATTCAAATTCGCTGCGCGTAAGTCCTGTACCAAGCTTGATTGTAAACAACGCCATGTTGTCTGTGACCCTAATGCGCACGGAGCGATCTTCTCCACGCAACAGGTAGGCTTGTTTCATTTCGCGCTGCCCAATGCATTTAGCGGTTTTCCAGGAGTCATTGGCTACTAGAAACTTGCGTTCGATTTCTTTCAAGATTCGATTTTTTGAATTATTTTTACCCCGCATGCAACTAAAGTCTGTTGCTTTGCGTCAATGCACAAAACTAAACTTTCTATATGAAACTTTACACTACAATTTTTAGCTTGCTCATCGGAAGCAGCGCTCTTTTCGCTCAAAAATCTATCAATCAGGCTGGTATCAAAATCACCACTGCACCATTACACTGCGATGTACCTTCAGAAGGCTACCAAGCAGATTTAATCGCGCTGACCATCACCAACACCACCAACGAAGTTAAAACTGTTTCTTACAGCTTTGAGTTGTATTACGACAACAACTGCGCAACGTGTGGCCACGACGAATACCTCTACACACAAACTTTACAACCGAATCAAACCTTGCAAGGTGTCTGCCTAGACCGCAACAACATGGGGCTCACCATTTTTGACCACATGCCTGCGCACCTCACCAAAACACAACTGACCGACTACAACATCCTTCACGTCACGGTTCAGTAACCCCAACTAAAACTACTACCCATGAAATTCAAGCACCTCATTCTTGGACTTGCACTCTCTTTTGGCATTGGTCAAAATTTACAAGCGCAATGTACCGTCCAGGCAATTGCGCAAGACACCATTGTTCCTTGTAATGGCTCCACAACTTTAAGTGTAAACGGCTCGGGTACAAGCATTTTGGCTTTTGGCGAGAACTTCAACGCAGGGCAACCTGTCGGCTGGGATTTCTCTCAGGTCGTTACCATCGCCAACAACACATGTGGCGTGCCATCACTAGATGGCTCAGACTTCATGTGGATGGGAAATCAATCTGTAGCACCACGCGTCATGGCTACTGTTCCTTTGGATGTTTCCGCAGGTGGTACGGTTTGTTTTGAAATGCGTTATGCCATCCAAGCGCAAGCCTCCCCTTGTGAAGGACCAGATTTAGCGAGCGAAGGTGTTTATCTTCAGTATTCTATCGACAACGGCGCCACCTGGACCACCATGAACTACTGGAGCCCTAATGGCGGCTACGACTCCTACATGACCTCATGGAACCAATATTGCGAAAATATTCCACTTGCTGCACAAACTGCAACCACCAAATTTCGTTGGACCCAACTTGCCGTTTCCGGCGCACCCTACGACCATTGGGGCCTAGACAACATTTCTATTTCTGCATCTGTACCAAGCTACACCATTACTTGGTTGCACGATAACTACTCCTACCCAACAGGCGTGTACACAGGCAACAACCCAACACCTGTATCGCCAACTGGTACAACAAGTTATATTGTCATGATGACAGACAGCACCAACACCTGTTACGACACCATTACCCTTACCATCTCTTACCCACAAATTGACAACGTACTAGAAAACAACCCAACATGCGGAAGCAGCAACGGTAGTTTGGAAGCAAGTGCCTCTGGTGGTGCCGGCGGCTATACCTACAGCATCAACAATGGTCTTAATTTTCAACCAAGCGGCACCTTCACCGGTTTAGGCATCGACAATTACACCATTATTTTGGTCGACCAAAACAACTGTTCCGACACCGTTCAAGCTGCTTTACTTGGCGTTGATTCCGTCGAAATTAGCAACATGGTAGTCACAACCACCACCTGCGGACTCAACAATGGCATCATCGACCTCACCATCACTGGTGGTACCCCAGCTTATCAATACAGCCTTACAAACGGAGCGACATTTTCTGCGAGTCCAATTTTCAGCAATCTAGTACCTGGTGTTTACCAGATTTATGTAGAGGATGTAAATGGCTGCCACGACACCACAAGTGCAACTATTTATCCTTCCACCAATCCAGAACTCGGACAAACTACCAGCACGCTTGAATTTTGTAGCTTACAAGACGGTAGCATCACGACAAGTTCCACTTTAGGTGTCACTCCTTATGTGTTCGTGTTGCATCAGGGAAACACTTTAGTAGGCACAAACCCAACTGGCGTATTTAACAACCTAAATTCCGGAACTTATTGGGTAACTGTTATTGATCAAATTGGTTGTGCAGACAGCACCCAAATGATTGTCGACAGTATCCCTGCTCCTATTTCACCAATGTCAGATACCGTTTTGTGTAACCTTACCCTTCAAGTATTTGGCGTGTTGTCTTACACTGGTAGTAATTGGTCTTCCAATGCGAGCGAAATCACGTTTAGCAATCCAACTGGGCAAAACCCACTCATTACAGCCGATACCGCTGGTATTTACTTGATCAACCTTCAAGATACCGTTTGTAGTTTCAACCAAACTTTCAGCCTTACGTTTGTAGCCGATCCTTTTACGTCTGTTATCGACACCACCCTTTGTATAGGTGAAACCGCAACAATTGCTGGCGTTCAACAACCTCAAAATGTCAGTTACCTCTGGAGTACGGGCGCCACTACCCCTACTATTCAAGTCACCACGCCGGGCGATTACATTATTTCCACTACCAACATGTGTGGAACACTCATCGATACCGCAACCGTAGATTTCTATTTCTGCGACATCGAACTTCCGAACGTATTTACGCCAAATGGCGATGGCAATAACGATCATTTTCAGATGTTATTCTATGGAGGTCTGAGTTCTTTTGAGTGTATCATCGTTAACCGTTGGGGCAACACTATTCGTGAATACACCAACCCTGCTTTCCAATGGGATGGTACCGACGAAAACGGAAATGCAATGGAAGAAGGCGTTTACTTCTATATTGCTCGTACCGTGACAAATGCCGGTGATGAAATCGAAAAACACGGCCTGGTTCACCTCGTTAGAGAATAGCGATTATTGCTATCTTTGTGTGTGCTTCTACTTAAAAAAAATACACCAAGATGGGTGATTGTCGTTTTTGACTTACTCATTCATCTTTTCGCCTTATTTTTTGCCTACTTAATCCGCTTTGACCTCAAGGCGGATTTTTCTTTAATTGCAACCGAATGGGCAATTCTCTCTAAGTCACTTTGGTACTTTATTGTCGTCAAGTTACTCGTTTTTGCGTTTTTCCAAATCCATCAAGGACTTGTAAGGTATACCTCTACCGGTGACTTCAAACGCATTTTAGTTGCTGAAATAAGCGCTAGCCTACTTTTCGTAGTTGGCAGTTATGTGCGTTATCATCAACTAGATGGCGTTTACTTATTCCCCAACTCAGTACTCCTTATGGAACTCATTTTTAGTTCCGCATTCATCATTGCAGGTCGCTTTGTTGTCAAACTCCTCTACTTAGAATACACGCGTGATAAAGGCAAAGAAGAAGCCATCCTGATCTTTGGGGCAGGTGTATCTGGTCAACTCACTAAAAGGCTCATTGAAAAAGACACCGCCAATCTACAACACATCATTGGCTTTATAGATGACGAAGCTAGCCTCCAAGGAAAGCGCATTGAAGGCACACGTGTGTATCCGCTCAGCAACTTAGCACAACTAAAGAGCAAGCACCAAATTAGCACACTCATTATAGCTGTGCAAAATATTGAGCGCGGCAAACTCAAAGAACTCACGGAGTTAGCTCTTGACCTCGGTATACAAATCAAAAGGGTTCCAGAAGCACGAACCTGGGTAAACGGCTCCTTTGAGATGAGTAGTCTCAAAAAAATTGACATCAATAGCTTACTAGGGCGAGCGGTTATTTCGGTAGAAAATCCGAAGTTAGCTGCACACTTCTTGAACAAAACCATCCTTGTGACAGGTGCAGCGGGCAGCATTGGCAGCGGCCTCGCAGCGGCTCTTTTGCAGCAGAAAATCTCAAAGTTAATTCTATTGGATCAGGCAGAATCTGCACTTTTTGACCTTGAACAACGTTTCCAAAAAACCGAAACAACAGTACAAATTGAATACGTCATCGGCGACATCTGCGATGCGCAACGCATGGAACGCCTCTTTGATTTATATCGTCCACAAGTGGTCTTTCATGCGGCAGCCTACAAACACGTGCCTCTCATGGAGGCCAACCCTGCTGAGGCCATTCGAAATAATGTCGGAGGCACAAAACTCATTGCTGAATTAGCCGCAAAGTTCAAAGCAGATCAGTTCATCATGATCTCTACCGATAAAGCCGTGAATCCGACTAATGTAATGGGCGCCTCTAAGCGCATCGCCGAAATGCTGGTAAGCGAGTTAAATACAGACCAACACACGGCCTACATCACCACGCGCTTTGGGAACGTTCTTGGGTCAAACGGCTCTGTTATTCCAATTTTTGAAAAGCAAATTGCCGAAGGCGGCCCGATTACGCTCACAGACGAACACATCACGAGGTTCTTTATGACCATTCCGGAAGCCTGTCAGCTGGTGCTCGAGGCGGCAACAATGGGCAACGGTGGTGAAATTTTCGTTTTTGACATGGGCGCGCCTGTCAAAATTCTCGATCTTGCCAAAAAAATGATCCAGCTATCCGGCTTGCGTCCGTATACCGATATCGACATCAAAATTACAGGGCTGCGCCCCGGTGAAAAACGCTACGAAGAAGTCTTGGCCAATTCGGAAAACACCATTCCAACGTATCATCCGCAAATATTGATCGCCAAAACAAGGCCCATCGCTTCAGCACAAAATCAAAGCATTCAGCAACTTTTGGCAACGGCGGCTTCGCAAGAAAATGAAGCCAGTGTCAGCATCATGAAAGAACTCGTTCCAGAATACATCTCCAACAATTCCTTATTTCAAAAACTAGACAAGTGATTTCACCAGCCAAAATTCAAGTCCGCCTTACCGACATCGACATTCTCGGGCATGTCAACAACGCTATTTACCTGAGTTATTTTGAAATGACCCGCATCCATTACTTCAATTTATTGGTGGGCCCAAACTGGGACTGGATGGAAAACGGCGTGGTTTTGGTACACAACGAAGTACAGTATATCCAACCCATCTTTTTAGCTGACTCCCCTGAAATTCAGATGTATTGCGACAAAATTGGCACCAAGAGCTTTACCCTGAGTTACGAAATTCACGTCAACGGGCAACTCAAAACAACAGGTAGCAGTACCCTAGTTGGTTTCAATTCAAACCAACAAAAAAGCATTGAAATACCGGCACTGATGCGTGAATCACTGCTGAAATTGCCAAAGAAATAATTCAAATAGAAAAATGGTCAAACTTTGTGTTTTCTTTTGCTTTTATATTTTAGCATTTGGCCTAATTGCACAAGTACCCGAACCTTGCCAACTTACGCGGCAGGTTTGCCCTATGAATAACGTTAAATATTGCCACGAGAGCATTGCTTTTGACGAAGACCACAATTTATATTTATTGCGCAGGGATTACGCAACCCCATACACAGGCAATTGCGTAAGCTGCTACCCTAGTTTTATCATCGAAGAGAAATTAAATTTTGTCAATGGAAGGCGACAAGGTACAGACACCTCCTATTACAAAAGTGGCTGCATCCAAGCGATTCAGAGCTACCAAATTGGAGTTGAACAAGGCGCCACCTACATCTATTATGACTCCACCAATCGTGTCCAATTTGAAATTTGGTACCAAAATGGCAAACTTCATGGGCCATCTATTCAATTTAGTGCCAATGCGCTAGCCGATACACTTATGTACAAACATTACAAAAACGGCATTCTCGACGGCCCCCAGCGCAGTTATTTTCCGAATGGAAAAGTCAGAAAAAGCAGTTATTATGTGAATGGTTTCAGCGATGGCGCACAGAAGACCTACAATGCGAATGGTCAAAAAGAAAGTGAGCTCAACTTTAAAGCCGGAAAAAAACACGGCACCTGGACTTACTTTTTTGATAGCGGTAAAATCGCACGTACCGAAACGTGGAAAGACGGCAAAAAGAATGGCCCGTTTGTGAGCTACAACGAACTCGGACAAATCTTAAGCACCGAAAAGTATACCGCAGATCTGCCAGTTGGCTTGCACCAAACCTTCTATACCGATGGCAAGCTCAATTACAGCTGCACCTATTCTAACAAAGGGGAAAAATTAGACGAATACGTCATTGACCAATACGGCGTCAAGAAGCAGTTGTTTCCGAAAGCTAATGGATCGGAATAAAGTAGCCCAAAACCATCGTTAAACCCATTGCTAATAAGGCAACACCAACGATGATTGACAACCTGGCATGGTTTACCTTTTGAATGTACTTTCTCCCTATTAAGGTCCCTGCTAAGGCCGACGGCACGCAATAGATCATGATATAGGTTGGGTAGTAATTATAAAGCCATGACCCAGAAAAATACACACTTACCCTGGTGAGGTCAACCAACAACGAAATAATGGCGGTTGTGGCTACAAAAACAATGGGTTCCATCTTGAGTCTGGACAGAAATAAAGCCCTGAGTGCACCCTGATGCCCGGAAAAACCACCAAAAAAACCACTCAGACTTCCGCCAATGCGCATGGCCCATAGGCCTTGAAGGGGTAATTTCCAATTGAACAATTCCAACAAAGCAAATAGGATAAAGATAGCGCCAAAAACGGGCGTGAGTTGAGCTCCGATGGTGTCCTTTACTGTATTGAGGAGTTGGGCACCAATAAAAGCAAATAGCAACGCTGGCAAGCCAAAATTTCGAAATAAATTCCAATCAATGGACCTCGCTGTGAGCGCAACCTTCAAGATATTGTTACAAAGATGAACGATACCCGCCATCAAAACAGCAAGAGGCGCATCAAAATAAATCATAAACACGGGAACCAAAATGGTATTGAGACCAAAGCCCGTAAAGAACGTGGCTAATGCTCCAAGGAATGGTGTTACCACTATTATAAATAATAAAGCAAGGGTCATATCACTTCTTCTCGTATTTTTGTCAAAAGTAAGCAAATGATTGATTTACGCAGCGACACCGTAACCCTACCCTCTTCTGAAATGCGCGCCGCCATGGCAAATGCGCCAGTTGGAGACGACGTATTTAAAGAAGACCCAACAATTTTAGAACTCGAAGCCTATGGCGCAAAGCTTTTTGGCAAAGAAGCTGCACTTTTTTGTAGTTCGGGGACACAAACCAACCAAATTGCCATCAATGTGCATGTGCAGCCTGGTGGCGAGGTCATTTGCCACGAAGAAAGCCATATTTATAAGTACGAAGGCGGAGGTATTGCCAAAAACTCAGGCGCGTCTGTGCGCTTGTTGCCCGGTGACCGCGGCAGAATCACAGCCGCTGCGATTTCTAAATGGATCAATCCTGCACACGACGTGCACTTTCCGCTCACTCAACTTGTCTCGTTAGAAGATACCGCCAACCGCGGAGGCGGCGCAGTGTATGACGTCGCTGAAATCGCTCAAATAAGTAGCCTATGCAAAGAATTAAACCTGCCCCTGCACCTCGATGGTGCAAGAGTTTTCAATGCATTAGCGGTCAATGGACTTGACCCCGCGGCATACGGAGCCTATTACGACAGCATTTCGGTTTGTCTCTCAAAGGGTTTGGGAGCACCCGTAGGTTCTTTACTCTTAGGGAGTGCCACATTTATTGAAAAAGCACGCCGTGTGAGAAAAGTAATGGGCGGCGGCATGCGTCAGGCTGGTATTATTGCGGCTGGCGGCTTATATGCACTGCAAAACAATGTGGAGCGTATTCCACTTGACCATTTACACGCCAAGCAGCTTGAACAAGCGCTGAATACTTGCCCCCAGATACAAGAAGTAGTACCAGTGCAAACCAATATTGTAGTGGCCATCCTCAAAGACGCCTCTCAACGCGATATCTTCATCGAACAACTGAAAGAAAAAGGCATTTTATGCATGGCTTTTGGCCCCGGCATGATCCGAATGGTTACGCATCTTGATATCACAGCTTCAGATTGCGAATTTTGCATAGAAACCCTTCAAAAAATGTAACTTTTTGGGCCAAGTTCGTTAAACTCAGGTGATGAAATTTGTTACATTTCTTTGTTTACTCTACTTACTTTGCGCAGCGCCAATTGCCCTTGGGCAAACAAGTAATTGCAGCACCACAGATAAAAAAATCAACAAGGCCATTGACGAAGCCTTCAGCGCAGAAACCTTCGAATTGCAGGTTCAAAGCCTAGCAGCTGTCGTGAGCAAATATCCTCAAAATGTTCAGGCTTATTTTTATCTAGGTCAGATCCATTATCAGCGGGGCATGGCGTTGGTTAAACAAAACAACGCGAGGTCGGAAGGTGAAAAACTCTTGCAAAAAGCGCTCGTTTTTTACCAAGCCAGCATTCAAAAATGCCCAAGTCATCATTCTGATGCTTACTTTTATGCGGCGCGCTTACTTTACAGTTTCAGCGAAAAAGCAGCTGCACTCACCTACCTAGAAACTTTCATGGCATTTGACTCCATTTACCCCGGAGAACAAGCCAGCAACTACACCAAACTCAAAGAAGAAATTTTACCTGTCTATAAAGAACTACGCTTCCCGATAGACGCTAAAGCGAATCCGGTGCCGTTTAATGTGGCGCGCGTGAGTGGCGTGAGCTCCACCCAAGACGAATACTTCCCGATGCTGAGCCCCGACAACAGCATGTTGTTTTTCACCAGAAAGGCCGACAAAACAAACCTCGGCGATGTATCGGGCTACATGCAAGAAGAATTCACTGTTGCCGAACACATGAAAGCGCTTGAATACAATAAAGGAAGACCACTACCCCATCCGTTCAACAACGGCCAATTTCAAAATTACGGTTCGGCAAGTTTAGCAGCAGACAACCGCGAACTCATTTTATGTGCATGTAAACCTGAAGTCATTTATAACAAGGATTACCTCAACTGCGACCTCTACAGCACCAAACTCAAGCTCAAAAAGGGAACAACAGACCAATACGAGTGGAGCACCCTCGTGAATTTAGGCACCAACATCAATACCAAAGATGGTTGGGAAGCACAGCCCTCGCTCTCTGCAGACGGCAAAATTCTTTATTTTACCAGCCTTCGAAAAGGTAGCCAAGACAACGATATTTATTACAGTGAAAAACAAGCCGACGGTTCTTGGGGCATGGCCAAACCATTCAGCATCGTCAATACCCCGGGCAAAGACAAAAGCCCCTTTTTCCATCAAGATGGCGAAACCTTCTATTTTGTTTCTGAAAGTGGAAGACAAAGACCGGGCATGGGTGGCCTCGATATTTTTATGATGCGCAAAGAAGCCAATGGCTGGGGTCCTATTCAAAATATTGGCTTCCCGATCAATACCAGCGCCGACGAACTTGGTATTTTTGTCTCTACCGATGGCAAACAAGCTTATTTTTCTAGTCAGCAGGAAGCCAACTGGGATATTTTCAGTTTTGAATTGCACGAAGCTGCTCGGCCAAAAGAAACACGCATCTTGAGTGGCCGCTTGCAAGACAGCAGCGGCAAGGTCATTGCAGGCGCTGAGTTGTCGGTCAGGTACGAAAACAACGACAGCAGCACTGTCTCTGCGCTGAGCAATGAAGATGGCACTTACGCCCTGGCTGTTCAGGTAGATCAAAAAATCAGTTTAGAAGTTACCAAAGAGAATTTTAGTTTTCAGGCAGTTGTACTCGACACAAACGCCTTAAAAACCAAAACACTCAAAATTGAGGCCCCCGATTTAAAAATCGACACCCTACAAGAAGGCAGCGCCTACGCCATTGAAGCAATTGTTTTTGAAACCGACGACGCACAGCTCAGTGCCGATGCACAATTTTTACTCAAAGGCTTTGCCATTTACCTGAGCAAACAGACCAATTTAAGCATCCAGATCAACGGACACACCGACGACATCGGCGATGCCCAACGCAACCAAGTACTCTCTGAGAAAAGAGCGGCACAAGTTGCTGCGTACCTCACTTCTTTAGGTATAGCGGAAGGGCGCATCCAATACAAAGGTCATGGCGAAAGCCAACCAAGAGTAGCGAATGATTCTGCAACGAACCGCGCCCTCAACAGACGAACAGAGTTCGAAATTCTTTCGCTAGAGTAAGTTTTCAATAAAACCTTAAGGTGTTACTGCAACGATGCAGCATGAATTATAGCGCAAAAAAAAAGGAGCATAAGCTCCTTTTTGAATATTTGGGTATCAAGATTTTATCTTGCGAAGTTCTTTTTCTCGCGGATACGTGCTGATTTACCTGTACGCTCACGGAAGTAGAAAATACGTGCTCTACGAACTGCACCGCGTTTCACGATAGTGATGCTGTCGATAAAAGGAGAATTAACTGGTAAGATACGCTCTACTCCAATGTTACCTGACATTTTGCGGATAGTGAAGGTTTCGGTTGCGCCAGCACCACGACGTTGCAATACAACACCTTGGAATTGCTGGATACGCTCTTTGTTACCCTCTACAATACGGTATGATACGATAATGGTGTCACCGGCTCCGAAAGCTGGTAATTCATTTTTGGCGATTAGCTCCTGCTCGATTTGTTTAATGACGTTCATCTCTGAAAATTTAGCCCAATTCAACTGAACGGGGGTGCAATATTACAAATTATTTCTGATTCCGTATATAGGTAGGCTGTTTTTTTTAGGCATTAAATGTAAAAAGCCATTAAAAAAAGGAGCACAATAATGGCCAAGTAGATCAAAACTAATTGAATACGCATTCCTTTTTGAGCAGATTGATTGTTTTCTTCTGTTGTTTGCCTTTCGATAATTTCTTCTGCGGTAATGCCAAAAACTTGCATCCAGTTGATTTGCTGGTCACCTACTGCCAATTGATCACCGGGCTGTAATGCCAGCATTTCGTTTCTTTGCGACCCATTTAGATGGTATAAAGCCTGTGCCATTCTGGTGGCAACCAACACCTGACCTCTTTGATCTTTATAGAGCATTAAATGAAAAGGAGAGCCCATAGCGGCATCTAACTGGAGATGGTTGCTCGGGTGACTTCCGATACTGTAATACCTAACTGCATTCATTGTTGTAAAATTAGTGAAAAAATTGCAGTAGAAGGTTCGGGCTAACCAACTGTGAATGAATGATATTGACAGGTATTGCTCGAAAATGGTTAATAAGTTCCTATTGGTTGGACAAAAAGTATGCTGAACAACTTGTAATTTTATATTTCAATTGAACAATTATGGGTAAAATCATTGCCATTGCCAATCAAAAAGGTGGCGTCGGAAAAACAACAACCGCTATAAATCTAGGCGGTTGCTTGGGTGTGCTTGAATACAAGACACTCATTGTCGATGCGGATCCTCAGGCCAATGCAACCTCAGGTACTGGTTTTGACCCTAAATCGGTTCAAAATATTTACGATTGCCTCGTCAATAACCGCCCAGCGAAAGAAGCCATTCTCGAAACGAGTAATCCAAACCTCTTTATCTTACCATCACACGTTGACCTCGTTGGCGCCGAACTCGAAATGATCAATATGCCGAACCGAGAGTACCTTTTGCGTGCTGCCCTCGAGCAAATCAAAGACGACTACGACTTCATCCTGATCGACTGCTCTCCCTCCCTTGGCCTCATCACCGTTAACGCACTTGTTGCTGCCGATGCCGTCATGATTCCAGTACAATGCGAATATTTTGCACTTGAGGGACTGAGCAAATTACTCAACACGATCAAAATTGTACAAGGAAGGCTCAACCCTGCACTCGAAATCGAAGGCATGATCCTCACTATGTACGACACCCGTTTGCGTTTGGCCAATCAGGTTGTCGATGAAGTCAAGACCCATTTTCAAGAATTGGTCTTTGACACCGTTATTCATCGCAACACTACCCTCAGCGAAGCGTCTAGCCACGGCAATACCGTCGTGATGCACGATGCCTCTTCAAAAGGCTCCATTAATTACCTCAATTTTGCACGCGAACTCTTGCAAAAAAACGACCTTACCAAAATAGGAAACGACGACAAAATCATCGAGATAGACCATGAGCTCTAATGCAAAAAAACAACCCGCTTTAGGCCGAGGCTTGAGCGCCCTTTTACAAAATGCCGATACGGATATCACCGGGGCAAGTGCTGTTCCTGCCGGAGCCGTAGCCCTCATTGCCATTTCTTTAATTGAGGCCAATCCCTTCAATCCACGTACCCATTTTGAGCGCAGTGCCCTAGACGAGCTCAAGACCTCCATTCTAACACACGGTATCATTCAACCGCTCACGGTCAGAAAAATGGGCCGTGACCGCTACCAACTCATTTCTGGCGAGCGCCGATTTAGAGCGGCTCAACTCGCTGGCCTCACTGAGGTTCCTGCCTATGTGCGCATTGCCAACGACCAAACCATGCTCGAAATGGCACTCGTTGAAAACATTCAACGCGAAGACCTCAACGCCATTGAAGTAGCGCTTTCTTACGAACGTCTACTCGAAGAATGTAAGCTCACCCAAGAACAACTCTCTGAAAAAGTAGCCAAATCGAGGTCGCATATTGCCAATCATTTGCGCTTGCTCAAACTCCCTGACGCTATTCAAGCAGCGGTCAGAGACAAACAAATCACTATGGGCCACGCCAGAGCCCTACTAGCGCTTACTTCTGAAAAGGAACAGCTTACTGCACTGGCTCGCATTCTAGACGAACAACTTTCAGTCCGCGATGTAGAGGCGCTTTCCAAACCTGAAAAGCAAAAAGTAGCCAGCACGTCTAGCGCTGGCCCCAAAGCCAAAATTAGCCTGAGCACAACCGAAAAACTCTATTTGTCTTACCTTTCCGAACAACTCGGTACCAAAGTAAGCATTGATAAAACGCCTGAAGGCAAAGGCAAACTCATCGTCCATTTCACACATGAGTCTGAGTTGCAACGCCTCATTGAAATGCTTAAAAAATCGGAATGAGGCTAGCATTTTGCTTCCTAATACTCGCGCAGGCCTTTTTTGCGCAAGATACCATTCAGCAAAAAGACAGCGTTAAGCTGAGCTACCACCAAAAAAGCATGCTCTACTCGGCACTTGTACCTGGTTTGGGGCAAATTAGAAACTCCATTGCCGCACCAAATCACAACAACGCCATCTGGAAGGTGCCGCTCATTTACGGTGGTTTAGGCGCTGCTGGTTACTTTTTAGCCACCAACCAACTCACCCAAGTCCAGCTCAAGCAAGAATACACCAACCGGCTCAATGGCGGCACGCCAGACCCCAAATGGGCAGCCTACGACACCCCTGCGGTCTTGCAGCTCTACCGCCAATACCTCGACTGGCGCGACCTCTCCATTCTAGGTTTTGCAGCACTCTATCTCTTTCAAATTGCCGACGCCGGTGCAGAGGCGCACTTCGTTCACTTCGATACCAACCCAGACCTCAGCCTACATCTCGAGCCTAGTTTTGTCCCAAATCAATACCTAGGCGCCAAAATACAACTGACATTTCGTTGATATATCGTATCTTTAGACCATGAGAATAGCACTGCTCGGTTACGGTAAAATGGGTAAAGCCATTGAAACAATTGCCCTTGAAAGAGGACACAGCATCGTGGTAAAAATAAATTCTCAGCTTCCTTTAGATCAGGTAAACTGGTCAGAAGTAGATGTTTGCATCGAATTTACGCGTCCAGAGCTCGCGCCTCAACACATCGCGTATTGCGCTCAAAAACAAGTCCCAATTGTAGTCGGGACCACCGCTTGGCAAGCGGCCTTACCCGAGGTAAAAACAATGGTTCTAGAGGCCAACGCTGCCCTACTTTACGCGAGCAACTTCAGTGTGGGCGTGAATCTCTTTTTTGAACTCAACCGTCATTTAGCAAACCTCATGAAAGCACACCAAGCTTATCATATCGAGGTTTCTGAAACCCATCACGTACAAAAACTAGATGCCCCGAGCGGCACTGCTGTTAGCTTACTCGACGACATCCTAGCCCTTAACCCGAACTATACTGAATGGTCGCTTGAAGCAAGTTCCCGTGGACAAATACCGGTTGTAGCACACCGCATACCAGATGTTCCGGGCATCCACCAAATCAGTTATATCAGCGATATAGACACCCTTCGCATAGAACACATTGCCCACAACCGCAAAGGTTTTGCCTTAGGCGCTGTCTTGGCTGCAGAATTTATTTACCAACGCAAAGGCATCTTCACTATGGCCGATGTTTTAAAAACCTCCTTATGAGTTTCATTTATTTCTACTTACTCATTCTTGTACACCCCTATTTGGCTCAATGGCATCGCATATTCCCAAAACTAGGTCGCAAGTCTTGGGAAGCACTCGTGCCTGGCTACAACTACTTTATTCTTTACAAGGAAGTGCTCAATAAACCTTGGTGGTCTTTACTATTGGTCTTTCCCGGGGTACATCTTGTCATGTGGATGACCATCAATGTCAGTTTACTCCGCCGTTTTGGGTTTTATAGCTTTGCAGACACCCTTCAAGGACTTTTCTTCCCTTATTTGTTATTTTCCAAAATTGCCAAAGAAGATGCTTTGCAATACGGACCCGCCACCAATTGGGCAAACTCCAAAGAACTCGAACAACGCAAATGGGGCGACCACATCATCCTTTTCATGGCGCTTCCTGTCGTTGGCCACCTCATCGCCATCATCTTAGATAAAGTATCTCGCGACAAACCAGGCAGTAAGCCACGTGTCAAAGAATACGGTGACTCCTTTGTTTGGGCATTGGTGGCTGCTGCCGTTATTCGTACCTATTCTTTTGAGCCTTTTCAAATCCCAACGGGCTCTATGGAAAAAACTATGGTCGTTGGAGACTTCTTGTTCGTGAACAAACTCGCCTACGGTTCTAAGGTTCCGATCACGCCCCTCTCCTATCCGTTGGTCCACAACATTGTTCCGCTTGTCAACATCAAATCATACCTCAGCTGGGAAAAAGGCACTTATACCCGTTTACCAGGTTGGAGCAAAATAAACCGCAACGACGTCGTTGTATTTAACTTCCCGTCTGGCGACACCGCCGTTCTGGACCCGCGTACACCAAGCGGCCTCATGGGACACGACTTTCATGGCTTGATCAACCAAGAAGCATTTAGCCAATTTATCAATAGCAAAAGCAACCAAAACTTATCACAACTCGATTCATTAGGTCAGCAGAAGTTATATGCCGAATACATTAGCGGTTTTGAAACTTGGAAAAATCGAGCGCGAGCACATTTTGCCGCCGGTAATTTCCCGCTCAACTCACAAGAATATGCCGCTGGTATGACCCACGGTGGGCTCATTTATCGCCCAGTAGACAAGCGCGAAAACTATATCAAGCGCTGTGTAGGCACGCCAGGCGATGTCCTCGAAATCCAAAATTCTGTACTCTACGTCAATGGCAAAAAAGCATATGTTGCACCAGGCCAAGCTTTACTTTACCGCATCGAAAAAACCAAAGTTTCTTTTCCATCTGTGGAAGAAATGCTGAGCCGCTATGGCCTTGAAAACTCCTCTGACGGCGCCCGCACCGACTTTGACGCTGTCAATGACCCACAATTTTATATTTTGAACCTCACCCGTCAAGAGAAAAAGAAAATTGAAGCCGATTTCAAGATCAAGTTGTCTAAAATTCGCTATCCACAATACAGCGATGTAGCTACAAATACCGCAATGACAATTAGTCCAATGCAGCGCATTTCTAATCTAGATCAATTCCCTAAAGATTTGAATGTGAACAACACCATGACCGATTTTCAGCGCTTTCAAATCCCGAGAAAAGGTCAACGCATTGCGATCAATATCCAGAACATTGCTTGGTATAAGCGCATCATCAGCGCCTATGAAGGGCATCAGTTGGCCATTAAAGGAGACAAAATTTACATCGATGGAAAGCGCGCCACAAGCTATCGTTTTGCCATGAACTATTACTGGATGATGGGAGACAACCGCTTCCACTCTGCAGACTCGCGCGTGTGGGGATTTGTGCCTGAAGATCACATTGTAGGTAGAGCTTCCTTTATTTGGTTCTCTAAATCACCTTTTGTCAATTCTTTCCTCGGTATACGCTTCGATCGAATATTCCGCTTCGTCGACTAAACATGCAAGTTCAATCGAGCGCTTATTTCCCTTCACTCGCTTATGTTCGCGCTTTGCTTCAAGACCCTCATTTGGTGCTTGACTTCAAGGAACATTTTGTAAAACAGAGCATCCGTACCCGCGCCGAAATTCTAAGCGCCAATGGCGTCATTCAGCTCAATGTTCCTATTATACACACCGCGCACAAACAAACGCTAGAAGGCCTTCATATAGATTACAGTAAAAACTGGCAAGCTGAGCACTGGAGAGCCATAGAAAGCGCCTACGCCAATGCGCCCCACTTTGAACATTACGCCCATGACCTTCGATTTATATTTAAGGAACAACATGTTTTTTTACACGAGCTCAATAGCGCTATTTTAAATTGGATTGATAACGCCCTGTCCTTGCAATTGCTAATAGACCAAAGTGATGAATTTACAGGGCAGACGCTTTCAGAGAAAAAAGCTTGGTTGGGTAGAGCATTAACACCTACTAAAGCGTATCAGCAGGTATTTAATGGAAAGAAGGAGTTTGTTCAGAATTTATCTGTGATCGACGGACTAATGAACGAGGGCCCCTTGCTCAGAAATCATTTTGTGCCAAGGTAAACGAACTACTACCGGATGCAAAGCATTAGCGTCTGTGGCGAGTAGGTCACCGTTAGCAGCAAAACTGATGAGTTTAGGATCGTTGATGCCTTTAGGTAATTGCTGACGCGAAATAAGCAAGCCATCTTGATCTAAAATGACAACCTCTCCGGTTTTTGACAACAAGTACAATTCGTTGGACTGCGGTTGAATAGCCATAGAAATCGGTTCAAACAGCAATTCTTTACTGTCAAAAGAAAAGAGCGGAACTTGGCTCAGTTGACGCTTCACTATATGAAAAGTTTGACAGACAAAATGACGCTCACCGTTTTCTAATAAATTGCTGTTCAAGATTAGAATACGCTTCAGGTTTGGATGGTAACAGAGCAATTGCTTTGCTCCTTCTTCATTTTGAAGGGGATAGGTTTGTTCGGTTTCTGCAATGTAAGGAGCATTTAAAAAGTGTAATTCTTGTGCGGCGTCTAGGTAAACGAGCGTAGAATCGAAACCAGCAATTTGGGTCATTTTTTGACCCTCTTGAAGGGCAAGAACCGGAGCAAAAGTGTTGGCTTGGTTGTCGTAGCGAACGATGTGCAGGGAGTCTTGGCTGATGGCAAAGGACTGCAAGGAATCTAGGGCAGCAAGGGCAGTAAAAGGCTGAACTCCCATTGGAAGGTACTGAGGTGCAGCCGGATGTTCGAAATCGATGTAGCCTTGGTCTTTTTGAACACTACTTGCAATTTGCTCGTAGTAGTTTTGGATGCCTTCGCGCTGAATGGAACGCGCAGCAATAAACGAGATGGTCGCGAGTACGAAGGAGAAGAAATATTGCGTGCGTGTCATAGCTTAACAAATTTAGATGAAAAACAAACACAACAACAAAAAAAGAACGAGAAAAGGCCTTATTTTTGTTGGAACAATATTTGTTAGCACCCTCGACATGAAATACCTCCTTATACTTTTTTTTGCTTTAAGCATTAACGTACAAACCAAAGCCCAATTTAGTTACGGCGGCGGTTTAAGTCTCACGCCGTTTCTAAACACGCAAAGTGTTCAAAATCAAAGCCTAGCCATGCCGGGTATCCACGCTCACTTAGAAATCCCTAGAAGCGGTGATGTCACACTTTATGGCCGAGTAAGTTATTTGTTTCCCAAAGCCAATTACGACACCCTCACGAGCTACGTAACAGCCATTAACCCTAACACCAACCCATATATTTTAGCCGTTAATAGCCGCTTCAAAACCAGTTACTTCACGCTCGAAGGAGGCAACAGGTATTACATTGGAAACGACTACGACAACGGTTTTGCAGGCTACGGTGGTTCGGGAATCATTATTGGGTTTGGCAAGGTTCGCAAAGTCTATGAACCTCAAGATGTAACTGGTCAGTACAATTGGGAACAAACCCATGAAGTAGAACCATCTGAAATCAATGAAGGACGCCTTTTTACTTTGGGCGGTTATTTACAAGGCGGCGTTAAATACACCATTCCGGCAATTGGTACAATCTATACCGATGTAACCCTCAACTATTTATTATTAGCCAACGCCAACAACAATACTGCTGCGTCTACAGAATACCTCTCGCCTTTGTTCTTCAATTTTGCAGTAGGTTTCAAAAAAGACCTTTATTAATTATTTCAGCCCTAGCATCTGCTCCAATTCACGCAATAGTTGAACTGGTTCCGAGTTGGCATTGATGATGACATCCGCACCACGGTAACAAGCTTCACGCGCCAAAAACAACTGTTCAAAAGCTGGCCAGCCTTGCAGCAGTGGTCTATCCATCTCATTTTGAATACGCGCATACAAAACTTCTGGTGCTGCCTCCAAATAAATCACCAACCCCTTTAGCTTCAAGCGCAACAAATTGTCCTCAAAACAAGGCAAACCGCCACCACAGGCTACAATTTGCGGCACATCTGGTAACTCGTTGATTTCTTGTTGTTCTAATTGTCTAAAATGAAGTTCTCCCTGTTCACTAAAAATCTGCGAAATAGAGCGCCCTTCTCTTTGCTCAATGAGCGCATCGATGTCCAAAAATGGCAGGTCGAATTGCTTTGCCAATAAAGGGCCCAACGTGGACTTACCACAGCCCATCATACCAATTAAAAAGATTCTTTTTTGCGTCATGAGTAGTCTATTGGCAATCAGCTAATTGCCTGTTTACCCTTATTTTTTATCAAATTTACCATATATTTCTTTGTTGTATCCAAAGAATAGTTGTATATTTGCACCCTCAAAACGGCAGATTCCGTAGCTCAGCTGGTAGAGCAATACACTTTTAATGTATGGGCCCTGGGTTCGAATCCCAGCGGGATCACTCTGATCAAAGCACCTCAAGGAGGTGCTTTTTTTGTTGAAGCAATTTCCGAAGGAAATGATTGAGTTTAGGATTTCAGCCATAAAGCTTGCTTTAATGGATGAAATACGAATTCAATCAAATGCGCAGCATTGCTTCAACAAAAAATGGAACTCAAAAATGTGCTTTGATCCACTGCACGTCGGTTCAAGGGGATCTTTAATCCCAGTATTTATTCCATAAAAAGCAACGACTGAGTGCTTTTATCTACTGCACATCGATCCAATGGGATCTTTAATCCCAGCGTTGCTTCAACAGTAGAAGGTTTTATTATTTAAGAATTTTTACACTTTGAACCCCTTGCTCAGTAGTGATTTGAAGCAAATACATTCCTTCGCGCAACAAACTCGTTTCTAGCGTGAACGCTTTTCCAGTCGCTTCAAGTGTTTAGCTGAAAGTTCTGGAGCGGAAGCAGATGGTGGTGTTCTTGTTGGTTGAGATTCATAGCAATCCCTTTGTTAACAGCAAAATACACCATTTGTTTTGAAGTCTTGGAAACAGCAACTTCTACATTACCCCCTACTCCACCTTCGTGTATTTCAAAATACAAGTTCCAGGAATACCGAAAGCAGAATTCCAAACCAAGTTTTTGTAGGAAAATTTGATTTTAAATTCATTTGCCTCGTCGTTCATTTCACCAACGGCAGTCAAGCGTGTTGTCCAAAGACCAACTGCATTGATGTATTGTTGAGGTATGGAAATCTGCTGTCCATAAACATCGGCACGTATTTCTTGTCCTGGAGAATGGATATCAAACATATCGGTAGTCTTGACCAATCCTTCTTGGTTACCAAGTACAAATGTTACCATCGAATCTGGAAAAAAGATAGAGCCGCAATCATCGTTTGTTTTCCAGGTCCCTACCCAGTTTGAACGGTCAATGGCTACGATCACCTTTCTTGTGACCTCTACAACACCCGATTGAAGCTCAGCTGAATAACGAACCTGGTAAATTCCTTTTTTAGCGGTGTTGACTTGATTATCTGCCGACACCATTGGTTTGCTCCCATCGGCATCAATAGCGCTTGCACCTTCGTCAATATAAGACCCCTTTAAAGGGATACAAACTGTATCGGCACCATTTAGTTTGATTCCTGGATTGTAAATACAAGTACCATTGTTTTTTTTGGCTTCGGGATTGTAATTGGTGGCATATGGATCTGTGCAGCCTTTTTTGGCGCAGGAGGCTACCATCAAAAATGGAATAAGACCAGTCCATAAGCGCGTATTTATTGATTTCATAGTAAGGTGTTTGCGAACTCAAACGATTTTGATATTCAAATATTTTATTTCAAGAGAAAACGGGTAATAACCCTTTAGAGCGCTCAACATGCAATGCGTTTTTATCTTAACTTCACTTCATTAATTGCATTCAAATGATTGAAATCAAAAACCTGAGCTTTCGCTTTGGATCTCACCAAGCCCTGAGAGAGCTCTCTTTAACCATTCCCGAAGGGAGCATAACGGCGTTGGTTGGGCCCAACGGTGCTGGCAAAACAACTTTAATGCGTTGCATGAGTGCCCTAGCGCATCCGAGCGACGGGCAAGTGCTTATTGATGGCATTGACACCGCGGAAGATCCGCATGCTTGCCATCGTTTACTTGGTTTTTTAGCAGACAACTTCGGTCTGTACGAAGACCTCACCATTGAGCAAGCACTCGCTTACTTTGCCGCTGCGCATCAGGTGGGTCCGGAGCGCATAGATAAAGTGTTGGCTCAAGTGAACTTAACAAATAAAAAGCAGGAGCAAATCAAGAGTTTGTCGCGCGGGATGCGTCAGCGAGTGGGCATTGCGCAAGCGATCATCCATATGCCGAAATACCTCATCCTAGACGAACCCGCATCGGGTCTAGACCCAGAAGCGCGCATTCAGTTGGCTGAGCTTTTCAAGCAACTCAACCAAGAGGGCATCACTTTGCTGGTTTCTTCGCACATTCTTGCAGAACTCGATCAGTACGCCAATCACCTTATTGTCTTGAAAGAAGGCAAATTAGTCGAAACTGACTTTTCGATAGATACTGCTGCCCAAAAAGACAGCACTTACTTTATCGAAGCCGTAAATGCATCTTTATTGAGCAACCTCTCAGAACCGACACTCTTCAACTTCATAGCAAACGAAGGAGAAACCGCTATTTTTTCAATCGCCGCAGGCACCCCTCCTCATGCCGCCCTACAATATTTACTGCAGCAAGGCATCCAAGTGAGGGCTTTTGGCAAACACAGCGTCAATATTCAGGACGCTTATTTGAAAACCATCAAAAACGCTTAATATGTTAGCCAATATCTTTCGAAACCCAGAACTTAAGCGCAATGCTTGGTTAGAGCTAAAGTCAAACAGAATTTTAGCCATGTTGGGCCTCATCGCCTTAGCTTTTGTTATAACCACCACCGCACTGGATGATAACGAGTACCTCAAAACAGAAGTGGTCTTGATGAATACCGCCCTATTTATCCTTTATTTGATCACAGGCATTTGGGGAAGTAAAAATGCGGCAGATGCCGTAGCCGATGAAATCAATCAGAAAACATGGGATCGCCAGCGCATGAGTGGCCAAAGCCCCTTTGCTCTTACTATCGGCAAAATTTTTGGACCAACGCTGTTGCAATGGCTCGGTGGGCTAAGCGCCATGTTGGTTTATTTTTGCGCAGCGCTTTTCAGTGAAAATGTTGGTGAGAGTTGCATAAACGGCCTGATATATATGGCCTTGGTGCTCTTAATGAACCTCAGCGCCCTCCTTTTTAGCTTGCTGACCATCACCGGAAGTACGCAATCAGCTTTTAGCCACGCTAAAATCAATACCACCCTCTTTTTTATCTTATCTGTAATTGGTGTCGGTTATATTTCTTTCTACCTTGCTGCATTAGGCGAAGAAAAAGGCGCCATCAGTTGGTACGGGCTCATTTGGAACAACCTGACCATTTTGATTTCCCTACTCATTTTTATCAGCTGGAGCTGCATCGGTATCCATCAAAATTTGCGCAAAGAATTACAGTACCGCAATACCCAAAATTACTGGCTTGCTTTTCTCGTTTTTACAGGATTCTACTTCTATGGTTTTACTTCTAATTTCCCTATCTATTCTGAGGATTATAGCAAGACCACCTACATTGCTCCTGATATATATGGTCTGAATGCACTCTATTACCACCTGGCCTTGGTAAGTTTGGTGTTTTTCTTGCTCACGCAGTTTTTACTGCTTTTTGAACGCCCTTCAGAAAATGACTACACGCTCTTTTTGCAAGCATTGCGCAAAGGCAAATTCAAAAAAGCTTGGCAAAATGCACCATTATGGTTCAGTGCGGTGTCAGGCCTGGTCCTTTCTCTTCTGTTGCTTTTTACACTTCAAATTTCTGAATTAGTCCGGCATCAGCTTCCACACATTTTTCGACAATTAGAAATTTTAAAATATCAACACAATTTTGCTTGGTCTTTTCTAGCAATGGTTTTCTTGGTGCTGCGCGATGTTTTCATGACCCGCACCTTGCTCTATCGCTCTAAATATAAAAACAAGCTTTTGAGTCTTGCGCTCTATTATGCCCTTATTTATTGGGCCGTACCGCTGCTTTTTATGATTGGAGCACGTCAAAACGTTACTGCCGAGAACTACTTTTTGCCATTTTTCAGAGCTGTAGGTTGGTTTTCTCCTGTGGTTCTCGCAGGCCAAGCTTTGGTAGCTTGGGGCTTGCAGAGGCGTTACTTCACCTCCCACACCATCAATTCAAATGGCGCAAGCGATATTTCTTCTTGAAGGCCACCAGCACTACGTTCTCTGATTATTTAAACGAGCGTCTTTGAGTTATTTCAATAGGGTGTTTTTGAAGAAAAAACAATTGACGCCGTCGGGATTTAGGAATCAGTAGCGAGCAATCTACCCCTTCGGTTCCTCTACCCTGCCATCGGCATGTTTGGCGAAGCGCCCAAGTTTGGGGTCGTGGACTTGGTCGTAGCGCGGCCATGGCCAGCCTCCAAATTGCGTGGTTTGGTAGTCTTGGAAGGCCTGGTAGATTTCTTCTTTGCTGTTCATGACAAAAGGGCCGTGCTGCACAACTGGTTCGTTGATAGGGCGCCCTTGCAACACCAAAACTTTAGACGTTTCTGTGCCGTTTTGCAAAAGACATTTTTGAGCAGCGTCTACATCGGCAGCATGATAGTGTGCAATTTGTTGGCCTGCAATAGTTAGGCCATTCCCTTCATAATAATAAACACTGCGGTTCACGCCAGCAGCTGCAGCGGGGATTTCAAAGGAAGCGCCGGCTTCTAGGTGAATATTGTAGATAGCCACGTGATTGTTAGGATCGGCCGCCCAAGAGTTGGGTGGCGTGTTGGCCGACTGATATTGGCCTAATTTTCCGACGAGTACTTCTATATGCGCTTGGCCAGTTGGAGAAGCTACACTAAACTTTGGAACGGATTCGGCCCACAACATTTTGAAATGCGGTTGTACCATTTTGCTCTTTTTAGGCAAATTGAGCCAAATCTGAAAGAGTTCTAGTGGGTTGTCTTTGTCTTGGTTGAGCAGCGGAAACATTTCGGCGTGCTGAACACCTTTACCGGCGGTCATCCATTGCACATCGCCGTTGCCATAACGGCCTGCTGCACCCATGCTGTCGGCGTGGTCAACCAATCCTTTTCTCACTACTGTGATGGTTTCAAAACCGCGGTGCGGATGCCCTGGAAAACCCGGTACAGTGGAGCCATGATACATTCTAAAACCATCTTTAACGATGAAATCTTGACCCATGTGGCGGCCTTCAAAATTGCTCGGGTCTGGACCTAAAGCAGCGTTTCCTTTCGGAAAGAAATCTTCGTGGTGCACGCAAAACAAGAAGGGATCGAGGGTTTCCCACTGAAAACCAAGTGGGCGAATTTTGGAAACGAGCGGCGTATGCATCGGAACAGATTGTGTTTTAGAAAATAATTGAAATGGCTGCACAAAAACGGCACCCAAGCCCAAACCTAGGCGAGACAAAAAGGAACGGCGTTCTAAAGGATTAGACATAACTGAAAGGTTTGCACTAAAATTAAGGTTTTTCTCGAGGACTTGCCCTTAACTTAGGTCAATAAATCAGGCTAAGCCTCTAGTTTGAAGGCAGATGTTTGGTGGAAAGTAAGATCTGGGTAGTCTTGTTCGGCCATTTGCAATAAAAATGTTGTTTCAGCTAGGAAAACTAAATTTTCATCTTTGTCTAAGGCGAGGTAATTGCTTTTGGCGCGCTTGAAATTAGCGAGTTGCTCGGGGTTGGTACTCGTGATCCAGCAAGCTTTGAAGTAGTTGCGCGGCACAAAACGGCAATTGGCACCGTATTCGTGAATGAGGCGGTAGTTGATGACCTCAAATTGAAGCTGCCCTACCGTACCTACAATTTTGCGGTTACCCGGTTGCTGTATAAATAACTGTGCTACTCCTTCGTCGATGAGCTGGCGAATGCCTTTTTCTAATTGCTTAGATTTCAATGGATCGAGGTTTTCTAACTCCTGGAAAATTTCTGGAGAGAAAGATGGAACCCCTTTAAAGAGCATCTTTTCACCTGTGGTGAGGGTATCGCCAATTTTAAAAGAACCGGTGTCGTACAAACCGATGACATCGCCAGGATAGGCGTCGTCGATGACGCTTTTGTCTTGGGCCATAAAAGACGTTGGATTCGGGAATTTCATGTCTTTATTGAGGCGCACATGATGGTAGAACTTATTGCGTTCAAAACGGCCCGAAACAATACGCAAAAAGGCGATGCGGTCGCGGTGTTTGGGGTCGAGGTTGGCATGGATCTTAAAAACGAAACCAGAAAAGCGCTCGTCGGAGGGTTCTACCATGCGGGTATCGCTCTCGCGACCCTGAGGCGATGGCGAAATTTCGCAAAAGGTATCGAGTAGCTCCTTGACACCAAAATTATTGACTGCCGACCCGAAAAAAACAGGTGCGACATCGCCCGACAAGTAAGTATTGCGGTCAAAGGCATCGTATACGCCTTCGATCATATCGAGTTCTTCGCGCAATTCGATGGCCGGCGCCTCGCCAATGATTTGGTCGAGTGCAGGGTCGGAGGTGTCGGCAATGGAGACGACATCTTCGGCAATTTTGGTTTTGTTGGCCGAGAATAAGTTCAGGCTTTGTTGGTAAATGTTGTATACGCCTTGGAAGCGGTCGCCCATACCGATTGGCCAAGTGAGCGGGCGCACTTTGATGGATAACTTAGATTCTAACTCATCGAGTAAGTCAAAAGCTTCTTTACCATCGCGGTCCATTTTGTTGATAAAGATGATGACTGGTGTTTTGCGCATGCGACACACTTCCATGAGGCGTTCTGTTTGGGCCTCCACCCCATTGGCGCAGTCGATGACCAAAATGACGCTGTCTACTGCGGTGAGGGTACGAAAGGTGTCTTCGGCGAAGTCTTTGTGACCGGGTGTGTCGAGGATATTGATTTGCTTGTCGTTGTAGCCAAATGCCATCACGGAAGTAGCTACGGAGATCCCGCGTTGCTTTTCAATTTCCATGAAATCGGAGGTGGCCGACTTCTTGATTTTGTTGTTTTTTACAGCCCCAGCTGTTTGAATAGCGCCACCAAAAAGCAAAAGTTTTTCGGTCAGGGTGGTTTTACCAGCATCTGGGTGGGAAATAATGCCGAAGGTGCGGCGTTTCTCGGTGGCTTCTGTGAATCTCATGGGGCTCAACATAAAAAAAGACCGCAAAGCGGTCTTTAAAAATCTATTTGTAAAGCGAAATTAGAAAATTTCGTTGGCAGCAAAATGGAATTTACCTTCGATTTCAGCGTTTTCGTCTGAATCAGAACCGTGAACCGCATTGCGTCCTTTGCTTTCAGCATAAGCTTTACGGATGGTTCCGTCGGCAGCTTCAGCTGGATCTGTAGCACCGATAAGTGCACGGAAATCAGCAACAGCGTTGTCTTTTTCAAGAATTGCAGCAACGATTGGTCCGCTGGTCATGTATTCAACGAGTTCGCCGTAGAACGGACGCTCTGCGTGAACAGCATAAAATTCTTTTGCCTGCGCTTCAGAAAGCACTGTGTATTTCATCGCTTTGATATCGAAGCCTGCGCCGATGATCATGTCGATGATTTTGCCCATGTGCCCGTTTTCGATTGCATCGGGCTTAAGCATTGTAAAAGTTCTGTTGGTAGCCATGTATTTCTTTAATTTGGGTGCAAAGATACCACTTTTTTAAAAATCCGTGAAAACTAATTACTTCGCTTTTTTGGTAATGAACTCAATGATGATTCCTAAAGTTGGCTGCAAAAGGCCAGATGCGTTTTCTAGCAACTTGGTTTGGTAGCGCGTGGGGTCGTTTGGATCGAGGACAGGTTGGTTATTGGCATCTGTTTCTACAAGTAAGATGGGTGCCAACTGCGCTTTGTAACCGTAGGCATTCTGTACGTCAAAATAGAAATTCATATTGAACTGCTTGAGGTACAATTTTTTATCGACACGGATGTTCAACTGATGAAAGCTAGACTCGCGCGCGGTATTGAGTTGAGTGTAGTCGAGCACGCCAATTCCGTTGACATCCCAATTGGTAGTTAAGCTCGAAGTAGCGATATCATAAGGTGTGTATGGTGCACCGCCCGAAAACAACCAACGCATACCAAATTCCCAACCGTTTTTAAAGCGCTTCCCTCCTGTTAAGGACACAATATGTCGGCTATCCCAGGAAGTAGGCACATAGATGTTGTTTTTGTCTAAAAATTCTGAACGCACCCATGTGTAAGCCAATACCGCATAAAATCCTTTATACAATTTTTGTTGGTAGAGGAATTCTGCACCGTAGCTTCTTCCGCTTGAGGTAGAGCTAATAGGCTCATTGCCCACGACTCCAAAATCGGAACCAATATTGGCCAAAGAAATGGAATCTTCAATAGAAAAAGGATAGTAATTGTACTTTTTGTAAAAACCTTCCAGGGTAACGCGCGCATTCCATTTGAGTAGGTATTCGGTGCCTAAAACAAAGTGGTCGGCCTGAATATAGCGAACGCCATTTTGTTGATTGACGAGCTCGCCTGCTGCATTGCGGTAGCCTAAAATAGTATAGGCTGGCAATTGGTGGTAGCGGGCGATATTGGTATTGATGGCCCAATTTTCTGTCAAGCGATACGAAGCCGAGAACATTGGTGAAAATTGCTTGAACGGATTGCGCATTTCGGCACTATATGAGGTGCCGTCCATGCGAAGACCTAAGGATAAACGCAAGCGCTCGTTTAAAATAGAACGGCTCAATTGAGAAAAAGCAGCGTATTTGTGCAAATTGAGTGTAGACTCGAAGTCGATGACTGCTGGCTGGCCAAAAATGGTGAGCTTCTGGTAAGTATCGGAAAAGTACTTGGCGTATTCATAGCCTACACCTACATTCCAGCGCCAGCCATTTTTGAGGTACGTATGTTCAAAACGCAATTTGTTTTCTGCTTCAAAAGAAGTGTAGTCTTGCAGTAAGTTTTGGGGCTCCTCAACCATATCTTTGTAACGATAGGCGCGGTTGTTGAGCATATTTCTACTTGCTACAACAGTTTGTATCGAAGATTTAGAAGAATGTTGCCAAACAGCGCCCATGGTGTAGTTCCACTGGCCTTGTTGTGGTAAGTTCCCAAGAATGAAATTATTATACTCCACCTGTGCAGTATCGGTCAGGCCATCATTGACACTCGTGTTGAGACCAAACTGATCCAAAGCACCTAAGCCAATAATGGAGAGTTTATTTTTAGGGTCAAGTTGAAAATTGAACTTGAATTGGTAGTCGTTGTAGGTCGGAAGGATCGGTAACTTGAGGGCAGCAAAAAGAAATTGCAAATAGGATCTGCGCAAAGAGAAAATGAAATCTCCTTTGTCACCGATTGGGCCATCAAAAGTGAGGGCTGCGTCGGAAGAGCCCAGCGCAAAATTGGTAATCAGCGCGTCTTTGTTGCCGTCTTTTTGCTTGAAAGAAAGCACGGAAGAAAGCCCGTTGGCACGGTTGGCCGGAAAGGCACCTGAATAAAACTCAACCTCTCTGATAAAGTTGACATTGAGCAAGCCCACAGGCCCACCACTACTGCCTTGTGTGGCGAAGTGATTGATATTCGGCACTTCAATGCCATCTAGATAAAATTTGTTTTCGCCGGGCGATCCACCGCGAATAATGATGTCGTTTCTAAAAGAAGCGCGGGCAGCCACACCCGGGAGAGCCGCAATGACCTTACTCACATCGCGGTTGGCACCTGGTAGGCGTTCGATTTCGGTGGCGCTCAGTGTTTTGAGTGAGTTTGGCGACTCCGCTTTGCGCTGAAAAGGCGCCGCACTTACCTTTACATCTTTGGAGGTTTGTACTTTTTCTTCGAGGTCAACATTGAGCTCCGTTGGGCGCGCATTGGTAATGAGCACTTCAGACTGAATTTTATCTTCAAAACCAGGTGCACTAATTTTAACGGTATAGATACCTGGCGCTAGTGCGTCAAAACTAAAGCGCCCTTCTAAATCAACCGCTTTAAATACTTGGAGTTCAACAATATTTACTTTGGCAGGCGAAACAAACGTGCCATTGGCGGCATTGCTGACTTTGCCAGACAACACACCTGTTTGGGCAAAGATCGAAAGCGAAAAAAGAAAAAAGAAAAAAGATTGGAGAATGCGTTTCATTTTTTGTTGAAGTTTAAGAATATAAAACAACAACAAAAGTTGAACAAAAAGGTTTTATTCGGCCGGAATTTTATCTGTTCTGATCCATTCTTGCGTTCTGAAAAACGGGCCAATATAACCCCTCACATTCAGTTTGTCTTTGTTGGTTTCATTGAGCCAAATGGTGCAGGTGTAGGTTTTGCCGTTGTCTGGATCGAGAATACTGCCGTCTTCCCATTGCGAGCCACTCCATTGCATTTGCTTGACAATAAGCATTCCCATGATTGGTTGATTGTAAAGTTTGCCACTGCACTCGGTGCATTTGGAGTTGGGGCCATCTTTACCTCTCTTGTAGATATAAACCACCTTGCCGTAAAGCACGCCCTCTTTTTTGTAGAGTTCTACTATTGACTTTTTGAGGCCGGTGGCGTCGTCGATGGTGATCCAGTAGCCGGTGCAAGACTGCGCCAAAGACCAAAAGCCAATGAAGCAAAAAAGTACTAAATAGAAAACCTTAGGCATGGCGAACAATTTGTATAAAATTGCGCAAAATTTCTTTACCCATGGGTGTCATGACTGATTCAGGATGAAATTGCACCCCATAAACCTTATGCTCTGGGCACTCTATGGCCATAGGCACACCACTTTGGCTTGTGGCGCTGATCCAGTCTGGCGGACAAACCACCTTCCAAGAATGATAGAGCCCCACTTCTATTTGAATTGGCAAATGCTTAAACAAGCCGTTGTGGTGCCGGATATTGATTTTTTCTGAAACGCCGTGCTTGACTGCACTTTGATTTTCGAGTGCTCCGCCCATGTGTTCAACGAGGGCTTGCATGCCCAAACAAACGCCAAGAATTGGTTTTTTACCAATAAATTCCGAGAGCAGCTCTTGCAAACCCTTCTTTTCTTGGGGCAAACCAGGCCCGGGAGATAAAATGAAAGCATCGGAGGCCTCAAGCATTTGGACGCTCAGAGCGTCGTAGCGGCAAACCGTGAGCTCGAGGTCCATGGACTCCAAATAATGCGCAAGGTTGTACGTAAAAGAGTCATAAAAATCGATCAAAAGAACCCTCACGTAGCTTGTTTTTTGTTACTTTGCAAAAGTAGTAAATTCAAGCAAGCGGCATGTCAACAGCAAAAAAACCCATTCAAATACCCAACGCACCAGCACCTGTTGGCCCCTACAGCCAAGCCATTTTAAAAGACAACACACTTTATATCAGCGGGCAAATTCCACTGAACCCCAACACGGGCCTACTCGAGATGGACCACATCGAACAAGCCACACACCGTGTGTTACAAAACATTGGTGCATTGCTCCAAGAAGCCGGGTTCAGCTACCACGATGTCGTTATGGTGAGTATTTTCATGAAAGACCTCGGAGAATTTAGCGCCATGAACCAAGTTTATGCCAGCTATTTTGAAGGTGTGGCACCTGCACGCCAAACCGTTGAAGTGGCGCGTTTGCCACTAGATGTCACGATCGAAATTTCTTGTATTGCCCAAAAATGACCAAAGAACGCAGCCATGATTTGAGTGTCGTAATCGTTAATTACAACGTAGTTAACTTTCTAGAGCAGTGTCTCAATAGTGTGCTGGCCGCAAGTCAAAACTTACGCATCGAAATTTTTGTCGTGGACAACAATAGCGTAGATGGCTCCGTTGCGCTGGTAAGGGATAAGTTCCCAAGCGTTCAAGTAATAGCCAATACCGAAAACGTAGGTTTTTCGAAGGCAAATAATCAAGCTATTTTACAAAGCAATAGCCGCTATGTGCTCTTACTTAACCCAGACACCGTTGTCGAACAAGACACCTTCGACAAATGTATCGCCTACATGGATGCGCATCCGAATGCAGGAGGTATGGGGGTGCGCATGCTCGACGGCAAAGGACGCTTTTTACCAGAATCAAAAAGAGGCCTACCCACCCCAGCAGTTTCTTTTTACAAAATATTTGGCCTTTCTAAACTATTTCCGAAAAGCAAAAAATTCGGCACCTATCATTTGGGCTTCCTCGACGAGCATCAAATTCATGAAATCGACGTTCTGAGCGGTGCTTTTATGCTGATGCGTGCCGAAACTTTAGATAAAGTTGGCCTACTCGACGAAGCATTTTTTATGTATGGCGAAGACATCGATTTGTCTTATAGAATTCAGCAAGGCGGCTATACCAATGTTTATTTTCCCGAGACAAAAATCATCCATTACAAAGGAGAAAGCACCAAAAAAGGCTCGCTCAACTATGTTTTTGTCTTCTACAACGCCATGGTAATTTTTGCCAAGAAACATTTCTCGGCAAGATACGCGCGCATTTTCTCGTTGGCTATCCACATGGCTATTTACCTCAGAGCGAGTGCTTCCATACTCAAAAGAGTGGTCCAAAACCTAAGTTGGCCCGCCATTGACACCGCTATTTCTGTCAGCTTTTTATATGTCTTAGCCCAACAATGGGAACAACACCAAATTCGCTTTCCCGAATGGGCTTACGATGTGCTCATTCCTTTCTATGTGGGTATTTGGATTTTCTGCTCATGGTTGTTCGGCCTCTATGACCGTGGTACAAGTGTACATCAAATTTGGAAAAGCACCTTTTTTGGTACGATCACCATTTTAGTCGCTTACGCCCTATTCCCCAAAGATTGGCAGTTTTCTAGGCTTTTTATTCTGCTCGGCGCGGTTGGTTTTTTACTTTCCTTTTACCTCACGCGCTCCCTTAAAGAACTCCTTACCAAAGGTCGTATTGATTTTGGCAAACTCCCTAAAAAGCGCTTTGGCATCATCGCCAACACTACTGAATATGAGCGCATTGCCGAACTTTTGCAATCTACTTATCCGCAAATTGAACAGCTTTTTCAAATTGCCCCGACCGATGGCGCAGTACAACCTTTGGCGCAACTCGATGAAATCATACGTGTACACCAACTCAACGAACTCATTTTTTCAGCGCAAGACGTTGGCGCATCTCGAATTATTCAACTCATGGCCGACACCGCAGCCCTCGACCTCGAATACAAAATTGCACAACCCAACACGAGCTATCTCATCGGGAGCTCTTCTATCGACCAAGCCGGCACTTACTACAACATTCATTTTGACGCCTTACAACTCCCGGCCAACAAACGCATCAAGCGCTTATTCGACCTGAGTTTGGCTTTGGTCTTATTGTGCTTTTCACCATTACTCATGTGGGGCTACAAGCAACCCAAACGCTTTGTTCTGAACCTCTTCAACGTCCTTTCCGGAAGCTATTCATTTGTAGGTGTGGGCCGAAATAAAGACGCGCAAAAGAAAGGCAAACTATTTCTGGTTCAACCCTTAATCAACAACAACCAACCTTTTGAACTACAAGCGTTTATCTACACTAAAACCTACGCACTCAAGCACGACCTCACTTCCGTCTGGAAGCAACTCCGAAAGCTAGACAACGAAGCACACTAATAATTGTCTGATTTTCCTTAATTTTGCACTCAAATCAACGACATCAATTTAACAGCAACATGGCACAAATAGAAATTCGTCTACCTAAAATGGGTGAAAGCGTTACCGAAGCAACCATTACCAATTGGCTCAAAAACATTGGCGATTCCGTTGCCATGGACGAACCACTTGTAGAAGTTGCCACTGATAAAGTAGACAACGAACTACCTTCCGAAGCTGCGGGTACCCTTATTCAAATTCTTTTTGAAAAAGACCAAGTTGCACAAGTTGGCGATGTCATTGCTATTCTTTCTACTGACGGAAGTGCTTCGCCAGCTCCTGCTGCACCGGCTCCTGCTGCTGTCAGTACACCAACCGAAACTACCAACACAGTTGTTGCCAACAACGAACCAACTGCAGTTGCTCCGTTAACAAAAGGCACAGACGGTCGTTTTTATTCGCCGCTCGTGCGCACCATTGCACTCAAAGAAAACATCGGTGCAGACGAACTCGCAGCTATACAAGGTACTGGTCAAGATGGCCGTGTCACCAAAAAAGATATCCTAGCCTACCTCGACACAAGAGGTGCGGCTCCAACAGCGGCTGCAGCACCAGCGGCTCCAGCGCCACAAGCTGCGGCTCTAAAAGCGCCAACGAGCAATGGCATTCAAATCAAAGAGCCGGTCGTTATTCCAAATAGCGGTGACGAAATCATCGAAATGGACCGCATGCGCAAACTCATCGCCGAACACATGGTGATGTCCGTACATGTTTCGCCACACGTAACCTCTTACGTAGAAGCCGACGTTACTACCATCGTGAAGTGGCGCGAGCGCATGAAAAACGAATTCAAAAAACGCGAAGGTGAAAACCTTACGTTTACGCCAATCTTCATGGAAGCGGTGGCCAAAGCCATCAAAGACTTCCCTATGATCAACGTATCTGTTTCGGGTACCAACATCATCAAGCGCAAGGACATCAACATCGGTATGGCAGCTGCGCTTCCAAGTGGCAACCTCATCGTGCCGGTCATTAAAAACGCGGACCGCATGAACCTCGTTGGTTTGGCAAAAGCCGTCAATGAGTTGGCCAACAACGCCCGCAACAACAAACTCAAGCCAGAAGATATCCAAGGTGGTACCTACACCGTTACCAACGTTGGCACCTTTGGAAACGTCATGGGCACCCCAATCATCAATCAGCCACAAGTTGCTATTCTTGCATTGGGCGCCATTCGCAAAGTACCTGCGGTCATCGAAACTCCAGAAGGCGACTTCATCGGGATCCGCCACAAAATGTTCTTGTCTCACTCCTACGACCACCGCGTGGTTGATGGCGCTTTGGGCGGTCAATTTGTGCGTCGTGTAGCTGACTACCTCGAAGGATTCGATCCAGAAACCACCATCTAAGCATGGCGCTCCAACTCGAACGCCCGCTTTGCGTTTTTGACCTCGAGACAACCGGTCTGCTCATCACCAAAGACCGTATTGTTCAAATTGCTGTCATCAAATTATTCGAAGACGGACACACCGAAACCTTTAACGAACTCGTTAATCCGGGGCAAAACATACCCGCAGAAATTGCGGCTATTCACGGCATTACCAACGAAATGGTGGCCGATGCGCCTTCATTTCAGGACCTCGCTCCTCGCCTACTCGAGTTCATTGACAACTCCGATTTAGCGGGGTACAACTCCAATAAATTCGACATCCCAGTGCTTTCAGAAGAACTTTTGCGCTGCGGTATCGACTTCGATTTAGGTGCGCGTCATTTTGTAGATGTGCAGAACATCTTTCACAAAATGGAACAGCGCACACTCGCTGCAGCCTATAAGTTTTATTGCGGCAAGCAAATCGAAAACGCACACAACGCCCTTTACGACACCCTTGCTACATTAGAAGTACTGCAAGCGCAAACAGAAAAATACACCGATCTCGATAACAATATTGCTGGTTTGGCTAAGTTTTCGACGGTCGGCAATCAGCAAAACGCCGATTTTGCAGGCCGTTTGTCTTTTGATGACAACCAAGAGGTCTGCTACAATTTTGGCAAGCACAAAGGCAAAACTGTTGCTCAAGTACTCAAACTAGAACCAGGTTACTACGGCTGGATGCTAGAAGCCGACTTCCCTCTGAACACCAAACAAGTGTTGCGCAAAGAAATGGAACGCCTCAAAGCCGCCAATGCCAGTCATCAAATCGAAGACAAGCTCGAATTACTGAAGAATAAATTCAAAAAGCCATGAAAATCATCTGTATTGGCCGCAACTATGCCGACCATGCCAAAGAAATGAAGGCTGCGCTTCCGACAGAACCGCTCTACTTTTTAAAACCAGATACTGCCCTACTCAGAGAAGGTGATTTTTATTATCCAAAGTTTACTTCTGACTTACATTTTGAATGTGAACTCGTAGTGCGCATTGAGAAGGTAGGAAAACACATCGCAGCAGAATTCGCACATAAATACTACACGCATTTTACCTTAGGCATCGACTTCACAGCCCGAGACCTCCAACAACACTGCAAAGAAAACGGTTTGCCTTGGGAGCGTGCCAAAGGATTCGACCACAGCGCACCGCTTTCTAACACCTGGATCCCCAAAACCGAAATTGATCTAGAAACGGCCGAATTCAAACTCTTTCAAAATGGAAAGCTGCAACAAATTGGCCATCCAAAAGATTTTATTTTCAGTATCGATACCGTGATTGCATATGTGTCTCAGTATGTGACGCTCAAAACGGGCGACCTTATTTTTACAGGCACGCCTGCTGGCGTAGGACCCGTACAAATTGGCGATGTGCTCACCGCCGAACTCAATGGCCAACAACTCCTCGAACTCCGTATTGCTTAACTTATTGCTTGATGACCAAGCTACTTTGGCCGTTTGAAAGCCTTAAAATATAAGTGCCCTCGGCCGCTGAAGAAATATCTAGCTGATGTTGATCTTGCACTTGAGCAAAGGAAAGCACCACCTGACCACTCAATGAAATAAGTGCGCCGGAGCAAAGCCCCTGTATACCTTTTACCATAAGCGTTCCCTTATTCGGATTGGGATAAACTTGGAGTGGCGCCACTTGAAATGGTTCCAAACTGAGGTCTGAGCCCGGCTCGTTTTCGAGTAAAAACACACCTCCTAAATCTTGTCCTACATATAATTCGAGGTGGGCATCGTTGTCTAAATTGGCAATGGCAGCGGCTGCATAAGCACCAATTTGGGCACTCAGCCCTAAAAAGTCTGGGCTGCGCTCGTGAAAATTTGTGCTGGTCCCTGACGCAATGCTGTCATAAAAATGAATACGGCCGTCGAGTGCGCCAACCATTAAATACGTGGTGTCTTGGTACTTAAAGAAATGCGCAATAGCATAACCATCGGGGCCATTGCTTTGCACACTTACACCGCCCAATTGCGTAGTTTCTAATGTAAAAACAGGCGCCACTGCCGAACCGGTATTGCGGTAGTAATGAATGGTTCCTCCCTTATGACCAATCATGAGGTCGAGCAAGCCATCGTTGTCGTAATCAAAAAGTTGGGGAGCTGAAAAAAGTGGAACTTGAATGACAACGTTGTTGTTGTCTGTAAGTGCTACGGTTTGCAACTGAAAATTAGGCGTTGTGCCAGTGCTCGTATTTTCAAAATAAGCAATTTGACCGTTGTCCTTCCCTAAAAGAAGTTCAGGTTTACCATCAGAGTTGAGGTCGCCCATGGCAGGAAGTAAGCGCAATCCTTGGTTAGCGCTAGATAGGTTCAGAAAGTCTTGATCAACTAAAAGCAACTGCGGACTCGCTGGCGTTCCGATGTTCTGGTAATAGGCGATCCGAGCTTCTTTGTTGAGCACAGGTTTGTAAGCGTAAAAATTGGCTACCAGCATATCTGTCAGGCCGTCGGCATTGACATCATAAAGCAAAGGCACAGAGCCCGCTCCGTGGTCAATCATGTCGCCTTGCAACCAGTCGTTGTCTTGGTAGACGAAAACTGGAGCTTGGTTGCTGCCAAGATTTTTATAATACCAGACGCTGTTTTCGTTTTCAGAAACGTTATTGGCATTTGGCGCAACAACAAGGTCCTTCTTTTGATCAAAATCGAGGTCCAGACAAAAGGCCGCCGGGAAAATTTGCACATTGGCAGGCGTGGTGTTGCTCGGGAAGTTGTAGTCGGCACTCACCATTGGCGAGTTGGTATTTGGGCTCGTTCCACCATTCATTAAGCGGACCAAGTTGCCATACGCGACATCGCCCAGCACTAAATCTAGCACCCCCGACTGATCGAGGTCTAGTGCCAAAACGGTTGAGCCGGCGTGCGCTTTGAGTTGGTCATTGGTAGGTAGTTCGGGATTGCTAACGTTGCCGTCGGTGCAATACGAGCTGGTGTCGTTCAAAAAAAGGCTATTGCTCGTGACGTCTTCTCTGTATTTACCCCAGCAGCGGTTCTTCAGGACGAACACCAATGAATCGGAATGGCCATAAAGTTCTTGACTTTGGTTTTGATGGTATTGTAAGTGTTCGCCACTGATATGGTACGTGAGGATATCCATGTCGCCATCGACGTCGACGTCGACCAGCGCTGGGATGTCTGCTCCTGAAATATATAAATTAAGTGTTGGCCCTGCATAGTTGGAGACCAAATAAGGGCTGTAGGCTTGCCATTGCAGGCCAGTGGCGGCAGAACCTATATTGCGATAGGCTTGAATTCCGCCAACAGCATAACAAAAAAGGTCTTTTCGACCGTCGTTGTCGTAGTCATAGGTGGTCACGCGATAGTTTAATTGAGGCGGAAAAAACAAATGTGCGCGCAAGTCAAGTTGATAGGTAGGCACGCCACCAATAGTGACGTGCTTGTACAAGCGGATTTGGTCGGCGCCACGGTCAAAAACGAGGAGGTCGTCGTCGCCATCGTAGTCGTAGTCTAGAGAAGAAAACTGTGGCGTATTCAAACCACCATCCCATGCTTTGGATAAATTCTGACCATCGGCAACAACCGGAATAAAATCGGTAAAATTGAACTGAAACTGAGCCCGAACAGCAAACTGACAACAAACAAACACAAGAACCCAACACTTCATGTCTTAAAATTACTGCGTTTTTGTGTTCTGTGCATGCCAAAGCAAAATTCTTTTGTCGTCACCTGCACTTGCAAAACCATTTTCTAAAGCGATAAGGGCATTGATCGAATGCCGATGACCGGCCATGTGTAAATCGAGCTTTTGCTGAATTTGATCGTTGTTTTGATCCCAAATTTTGATGCTTTTGTCTCTGGAAGCTGAAACATAGTTGCCATCGGACAAAGCAAGTAATTGGTATATAGTGCCGAGGTGCGCCGGAAAAGCATTTAGTTTTTCACCGCTTGCAGACCAGCGTCTGATGTATGCGTCTTTACCCGCGCTCAGGATGTCACCGCTCGGCAAGATACAAAGTGCCGTGCAACCCTCTTGATGCGCAAACGTTTGATGTATTTCGTTGAAATAAGTGGTTTCTATCTTGCGAAAATAGCCGTCGGCGCCGGCAAGTAACAGATAACTGCCATCAGGAGCCACTACAATTTGTCGGATTTTGCCACAAGAAAATGGCAAGTTCAGAAGTAAATTCCATTGGTAGTCCCAAACTAAAAGGTTGCCCTCAGCATCGGCAGAATAGTGCTGCTCGCGCCTTGGATTGGTGGCAATAGCAAAAACTGCAGCCTCGTGCGCCTTGAGGAACTTGAGCTCTACTTTTGCCGCAGTATCTATGAGGTGAATGCTGCCATCGGACAAGCCAATGGCCAAATGCTGTTGGGTAGCAAGAACGCACAAACTGAAAGGCGCCTGCGTACAGCGAATAGCGAATTGATCTTGTTGGCCTGTGCTTTTGTGCCAGCGCGCCACAAATTTGTCAGCGGAAGCGGAATAGATGAATTGAGCATCTTGGCTCAGCGCGTAGATTGGGCCTTGATGACCTGTAATTTGGAAGTGTTTGGAATAAAGCGCGAGCGACTTATTCTTGTTCATCGTCGGTGTCCTGATCGGCGTCGTCGTTGACTTGCTTGAGGCGATCTGCATACGACTTCGGAAGGAAATCAAAGAAGGTGTCTCCGCGCAAGCCCAATCGTAAACATTCCAATGGAATGACATCGTTAGGTGCGATATTGCCCAAATTGACTTCAGCGCCAAATAGCTTGATAAACCAAACTTGTTGGTTCTTTTGCGGCGCCTCCCAGAGGATGTCTTCTGGTTTGACGTTAGCGATAATGCGGTTAATGAGCATGGTGTGAGCAGTTCCATTGGGTCTGAAAACACCAACGTTGCCTGCCTCGCGCCCTTCGGCAATGACTTTCCAGCTTCCAGCCTCTAGCTCAGCTTTCATGAGTCGCACCCATTTAGCTGGCGAAATGAGGATACCGGAGTCTTTGGAGCCAACTTCTGACATCACTGTTCTCGATTGAGATAGCTCGTGTATAAGCTGACACTTTTCATCGTGAGGAATGATGATAGAACCATCGGAGATTTCAGCGAGGTCGAGGTCGTATTTGTCGAGCATCTTGACATACTCTTTGAACATGCCACGCGCATAGAAAGCCTCAAAAAGAGTTCCGCCAAAGTATGGACGGATGCCCGCTTGGCGGTAGATTTTGATTTTCTCTTCGAGTTGACTGGTCACAAATGCAGTACCAAAGCCGAATTTGACGATGTCTGTGAGGTGCGCAGAGGCTTCGATAAAATGCTCTGTTTCGCGAAGACCTAGGCCCTTATCCATCATCATGGTGACGCCTTTGTTACGTGGTTTCTCACTACGCTTTGGGATAAAAGTAAGTTTAAAGTTCATGGGTAGTTAATCAGCTAAATATAAAAAATCGGTGTCGTCTAGTAGTTTAGGATTGATTTCGAAAATCTGTTTGGCACTAGAAGCGTCTTGTTGTAAGCACTCGTGGTAGAGGTGCTTGGCTTCGGCAAATTGTCCCATTTGCCATTTGATGTTAATGAGGTGAAGTTTGGCATCGAAAACAGCCGGGTGGTGGTTGCCAAATTCTAATAAAAAGGCTTGCGCCTCGGCAAGTGAAGATTCACTCATAAATGCAATGTAGTCAGAGAGTGCTTCTTGGTCATCGGGAAGCAACTCAAGACTTTTGAGGTAATGAAATTCAGCCTCAGAGCGGAGGTCAATTTTTTGATAAGCGCCCGCCAATACGTGGTGAATACCGGAGTTATCGGGGTCGTAGTCGAGGGCTTTTTGAATGAGTACAATGCCTTCTTTGGTAGAACCCAGTAGATCTTCGACGATGCCGAGGCCTAGCCATGCTTCGGGAAGCATTGGTTCGAGGTCAATACTGAGTTTGTAGTAGTGCTTAGAGAGTTCTAGTTCATTGAGTTGCTCATAGGACTCCCCGATATAACAAAGCGCCATTGCGTCGTCGCCGTCGTGCTTCATGCAGAGCTCAAAATGCTCAATGGCTTTGTGGTATTTATCTAAAGAAAGATAGGCGTTTCCTAAATTGAAATGGGCTGGGCCAAACTCTTCGTTGATGAGAATGGCGTATTCATAGGCCCAAACCGCACGATCGTAGTTTTCTAGGCGGCTGTAGGCGTTGCCGAGATTATACCAAGCGGTGCTGGAATAAGGTTGTTCGTCAATAAATTGAAGGTAGGCATCTATGGAGTCTTGGGTTGCGCCGAGTGCGTCATAGCAACGGCCGAGTTCGTAGAGGGCAGCTTCGTTGTTTTTGTTGGCTTTCAGCGCTTGGTGTAAGGTGTCGATGGCTTCTTGGTAGAGCTGCAATCGCTCGTATTCTATAGCGATGTCGAGGTAGATGTAGTCGTGTTCTGCCGGATCGGAGTGTTCGAGTGCCAATTTGAAATAACGAATGGCTTGTTTGTGCTCGCGCTGTTGGGCGTGTATGGATGCTTTGGTCAGGTAGAGCTCTGCGCTGTCGATTTCTTGCTTTTCTAGCTGAACAACACAATCGAGTGCCTCTTGCAATAAGCCCATACCGCCCAAGGCCTGTGCCTTGCGAAGCTTGAACATGGGGTTGTAAGCAAATTGGTAAATACCGAATTCGGCGGCAATTTTGGCTTTATTGAACTGACCTTGAATGAGGTAGTGGTCGATGAGGCCTTCTAGGCGATCGCTGTCGATGAATTTGAGCTTTTGACCTTTGAGATGGGCCTCAAAGTGTTCGATGTCTTCGCTCAAACTGCTGTCGTTGTATTCTTCTTCGTCGTCGTCAAACATAGGGCCCAATTCTTAATATAAAATTAGGCCCTTTGTGTCATGTTGACAACAAATGCATTTAGCACTTATCAACAAATGACAAAAATGTTGAAAAGTTCTTGATCAATGCTCGCCGCAATGCACTACAAAAGTGTTGCCTAGGCTATCTGTGAAGGTCCCTAACTCCTCTAAATTATGAAGTTCATCACCGCAATAAGAACCCATTTCAACTTCGCCAGTTGGCGCGTCGTAATGACATTCTGCACATTTGTTCTTCCCGCAAGAAAGGGTCAAAAAACCCAAAACTGCTGCACTTAAAATTAGTTTTTTCATTCTTTTATTTTTTAGATTGTTGTTGAACCTGGTATTTTAAGCTCAAATAGATATGCCTACCAGGACCGGGCATTCCAATGTTTTTTAAACGCGACAAATGATCGACATAAGCACTGTTTGTGAGGTTGCGCACCCCTGTTTGCAAGACCCAAGATCCCTGCTTTTCTAGATACAAACGGGCGTTTACATTAAATAACTGATAACTTTCGCTGGTGGCTTCTTGATAAGCCACGCGGGTTTGAGCAGCAATCCAAGTATGACTCAAACTGAGCTCTAGTTTTTGAATGTTCCGGTTAAAATCCCAATGGTATTGGAGTTCGTTCTGTAAACGGGTTGGCGGCAATAAAGAAATGGCGCTGTCCTGAGTGCTGGCAAAATGAATGTAAGAAAAACTGCCCTCCCAATGCAGGTTGTGTAGCCAATGCGGATGATAGTGCGCACTAAGATCCAAGCCGTACATGCGCCCGAGCTCAAGTTGCTCATAGTTGAACACAGGAATACCGTCAATACTACTGCCATTTGGCTGGATGTAAATGTAATCCCGAACCCAGGCATGGTAAGGATTAACAGTAATACTGCCGTGTTCTGTATTCCAATCACTGGACCAGTCTAGTTGTAGACTTCGTTCTGGAACCAAGCTGCTATCTCCGATTTCATAACGCAAAGCGCCATGATGAAAACCATTAGCCAATAACTCGCTGAGATGCGGCGCCCGAAAACCACTCGAAAAATTCAGGCGGTGACGCTGAAAGCTATTGACTTGCCAAGACCAACCTGCCGACAAATTAGGACTGGCATAGCGCTGTTGCAAAAAGATGCTATCCGATTGCGTTCTGATCCACCGCACATCTTGTCTGAGCCCTACTTGAAACATGTGCGTTTTGGAAAGTTCATATTTATACAAACCAAATACACCTTGATCAAAAGTCAGGGCATCTGGCAAGAGTTGATCTGCGGCAATAGGTGCATTTAAATTGAGTTGTAGCATGCCTGCCAAACCAATAATAAGTTGTTGTTGCGCCCACTTTTTGGTCCACTTGGCTTGATACACCGAATTCAACAGATCCATCTCCATAAAGGGTTTGGTTACCTTTTCGTCGTATTCCACTAAACGGTTATGGGTTTGTCCCAGCAGCAAATTAAACTCTTGACCGGTCCAGAAACGTTTGTATTCATAACTCAGGAGCTGATTGGTAAAAAACTGAGAAGGCAAGGAATAACGCCTTCCTTGGGTCTGAACCTGAAAACTAAGTGGCGTGGCCAATGAGTCATGGGTGTGTCCGGGTATGCCGGCAACCGTATTGTTAAAGGCATAGCGGAATTGATGGATTTGGTTGGGCTTGAACCAAGAATACGACGCTTTGCCAACCCACTCATGGAAACGAGAATTCTTTGCATAAAGCCCATTGGGCAAAAGAAAATCGGCATGATTCGCGTAGCTCCCGGCTACAAGCAAGCGCTTGTTGCCTTGGCTCTTTTTGTATAAAATACTAGAAGTGCTGCCGTTAGTGCTCTGGTTCCATTTTTGTTGCACGTCTAGTGTTTGCTGACCAATGCGTGCATAGGGTTCATCTACCAAATAAACCACACCGCCAAGTGCATCGGCGCCATAAAGCACTGAGGCAGGCCCTTTGATGACTTCTACTGAACCCAATCCAAGTTCACCTATTCCCATGCCGTGGTCACCGCCCCACTGCTGCCCTTCTAGGCGCAAGCCGTTGACAAGCGTTACCACCCGCATACCCTGCATGCCGCGAATAACAGGTTTAGCTATACCATTACCTAAAGAACTCGAGTAAACACCCGGAATTTTGGTGAGTAGTTCTGAAATATGCATGCCGCCACTCAGCTGTAAGTCGTTGAGGCTGCGCACCTCCATTGGCACTGTGTTCTTAGCGCGCAGCGAGACTTGCTGGGCACTTACAGTCACCTCTTCGGTGGTCATGTGGCCGATGGTTAAATGAATGGTTACCGCGTTCATGTAACCCGCCAAAAGGGTATCGAATAACTTATAATCAGGATGTTGGAAGCGAATCAACTGTAGATCATATTCACCTATAGGCAAACTAAAAGATCCGTCTTGGTCAGAACGAAGTGAAATTTGAAACGCCGGAACAGTTATCAGGACATCTTGAATGGCTTTGTGGCTTTGTGCATCGCGGACAATACCTATAACACCTTGCTGAGCAAGAAGGGAGCTACTACACAAGATAGCAGCCCAAAAAATTAAATTTTTCATGGAAATGGGCACTTATTAAAAACAACAATGGTTTGAACTAAACTGTTGTAATTGGAGGTGCTCTGAGTTGATGTAGGGATGAAACTTGCTTGGATTGCCCTTTATAAATAGAGGATCCGTGTACAAAAGGTGCTTGTTTGTAAACATAAAAAACCAAGGCCGAAGGACTTGTAAAGACACTGAGTGAAAGATCGCAAACAGGGCAATCTTCGTCGGCGGTATCGGTATGTGAGAGCTCAGCTTTTTTGTGCTCAGAATGTGCACAATGGTGCCACCACTGCTTGGGTGTCAGGACCATCGTAAAACAAACCAACAAAAATATACTGAGTGCTTTCACAGACTAAAGGTAAGCAATTATGTAGTGTAGAAACATAAAAGAAACTAATCTTATAGCAATGCATCAATAATGGCATCCATGCTATAACCCTCTGCTTCGGCGCGGTAATTACGCACCAAGCGGTGTCGTAAAATGGCTTTGGCTACCGCTTTTACATCTTCGATGTCTGGCGAGTATTTGCCATTCAAAGCGGCATGACATTTTGCAGCAATGACGAGGTTTTGAGAAGCACGAGGGCCCGCGCCCCAAGTAATGAAATCTTTGGTGATTTGAGGTGCGAGAGGATCTTTGTGACGTGTTTTGGCGACCAAAGTTACGGCGTATTCAAGGACGTTTTCAGGAACCGGAATGCGGCGAATCAGCGCCTGGTAGTCGATGATTTGTTGCGCATTGAGTACGGTCTGAAGCTCGACAATTTGATCACTGGTACTCGACTTAACGATGGCAAGTTCTTCTTGATAAGAAGGGTAATCTACCCAAATATTGAACATAAAGCGGTCGAGTTGCGCTTCTGGAAGTGGATAAGTTCCTTCTTGTTCAATTGGGTTTTGAGTTGCCAAAACAAAGAAAGGTGCCTCTAATTTATAGGTGGTGCCCGCAGCAGTAACCGCGCGTTCTTGCATGGCCTCTAAAAGTGCGGCTTGCGTTTTTGGTGGCGTTCGGTTGATTTCATCGGCCAAGATCATGTTCGAGAAAATGGGGCCTTTGATGAATTTGAATTGTTTGGTTTCGTCGAGGATTTCAGAACCTACGATGTCTGAAGGCATGAGGTCGGGGGTAAACTGTATGCGATTGAATGACAAACCTAAGGTTTTGGCGATGGTATTCACCAATAAGGTTTTCGCCAAGCCTGGCACCCCAACTAGCAAACAATGCGAGCGCGAAAAAATAGCGATGAGGACCTGATCGACGACGTCGTCTTGCCCGATAATGACTTGATGGATCTCTTTTTTGAGCGCTTGGTAATCAATGACTAATTGATCGATACTTTCTTTGTCTGTCATGAGATTTTAAGGAGTTTTGAGCCAATTAACGCGAAAATCACAAGCTTGAAACTGTGGGTCTAGGCGTATATAGGCATTTGGAATCTTTGCTTGTGTCCAGTTGTCGAGGACGCGCTGTTTTTTGTCGTTTTCAGCAGCCAATTTAATGAGTGCGTAATCTTGTTCGAGATTGGCCTGATGCGCTACTACCCTATTTTGCAGGCGCACAATGCGGATCCCTTGCTTGCGCTCGAAGAGGTCCATGTAAAGCGATGGTAAAGAAACGCCGCCGCTTTCTAGTGCATCGGTAAGTAAGTAAATTTGTTGGTCGATTTCGTTGAGTTGTTCCATATCCCAGTAGATGTCCATGGTGTAGGGATTGGTGAGCACTCCTTTGTTTTGTTTGGTGGCTTCGTCATTGGAGAAGCGCAAAACGGCTTCGTCCCAGGTGATGGCGTTGCGCGAAAGCAGCTGATAGCATGTATCCATACGGGCAGAAGCCAAAGAAATACTAGAGGAGCTGTATTCGGGCATGATGAGAATATGCAAACAAGTGTAGTCGTCGCCTTTGCGCGATACCAATTTGATGATATGGTAACCATACATGGTTTCGACAATTTCAGAAATTTCACCTGGTTTGAGGTCAAAAACAGTGGCCTCGAATTGCGGTACCATCATGCCTTTTGACGCGGCAATTTTACCACCCTGACTAGCCGAACCTGGGTCCATAGATTTGAGGCGAGCCATTGTTTCAAAAGATTTGCCACTGATCACTTGCTTACGGATATCGGCAATTTGGTCATAAGCCAGCTTTTTGTCGGCGGCAGTGAGCTCAGGGAACTGCACAATTTGCTGAAAACTGAGCTTCATGTTGATGAAAGGAATGCTGTCTTTGGGTAATTGCGCATAAAAAGCAGCAACTTCTTTTGGTGTAACGGTGATGTCGCCGGTAATTTTGCGTTCCATTTCTTGGGCCAACATTTTGTTGCGAATAATGGTTCGGAACTCTTCTTTGATGGCAACAGTAGATTTGCCATAAAATGCCTCGAGGTTTTCTCGGCCGCCCATTTTGTTTTCCATGATGCGCAAGCGGTTTTCCATTTCGGCGTCGACCTGCTCATCTGAAATGACGAGGCTATCAATAAGTGCTTGATTCACCAAAAGCTCTTCGAGGAGTAATTGTTCGAGAATTTGGCATTCCACCCCTTTTACTTCTCTTTCTTTTTCACTGAGTTGCAACCTTTGGGTTTCTATGTCAGACCAAAGAATGATGTTGTCTCCAACTTGAGCAACAATTTGGTTGACTAATTTTTGGGCCTGAAACTGGCTTAAAAATAGTACGTTGAGAAAAAGTAAAAGGAAGGTTTTATTGTACATTATTGACCAATTTGGTAGAGCGCATCTTCATTGATGACGATCTTGTGCTTTAAACGTAACGCCTCTAGCCATTTTTTCTCGAGGAAAGCCTGAAAATCTGAAGTAGCCAAACCTTTTGCTTCATTGAATTCTTTTGGTGCAGGCGCTAAAACAGCAGCCACTTTAACCACATACCATTTGCCATCCATGGAATAGACAGGGTTGAGCCCAGGTGTAAAGTTGCGGTCTTGTAAGTAAGGCGTTTGCGCTACTTCGAATTTATTCATGCGCACCTTGAGGTTGAGCTCAGAATCTTTGTTGATGACTTCTAACACTTCTTTTGAAGTAATGGTATCGGCTGAAACGAGCATTCCGTATACCTGTACAGCAACGTGCTCATCTTTGCATTCATAAACCGTGGCGTCTAGGCGCTGTGACCAAACGTATTTGCTGCGGTTCTCCATAAAAAATGCGCGCAAGCCTGCGGTGTCTTTCACTGCTTTGTTCCAGACTTGGTCCTGCATGATTTCATACAAAATGATGCCGTCGTGGTACTCTTGTACGAGTGCTTTATAGGCTGGATATTTAGCTGGCAACAATGCTTCTTCATAGGCCAAGATTTGGTTCTTTTCCCATTGGGTATAGAGTTGTTTAACGACAACTGCAGGGGCGTCTTTACGAACCGTACGGAAATTTTTCTCGACGTATTGGGCAAAAGCTTGTTGCTTGAATTTTTGACCGCCGAGAACAAACAAGGTTTTGTTGGATTTCAAAGAACTCGCCTTCCATTTGCCCATAAAGAAAGTGGAATCGATTTGTTGTTCGAACCAAGCGAGGCCTTTGTCGGCTTTGTAGGTGTAATTGTATTGTTGCTTGAGTTTTTGCACAAAGGAATCTTGGGTAATTTTAGAGCGTTCGTCTTTGTTGACTTTTGCTTGTAATTCTCTGCGCAGCAAGTCATAGGATTTAACGGGTGTCCATTCAATGAGTTTGATGATGTGGTAACCGTATTGCGTTTTGACAGGCTTGGAGAATTCTCCTACACGCTTGAGGCTGAAGGCTGCATCTTCGAACTCCAAAACCATGCGTTGGCTTGTTCCCGAACCAAAAGCTGGTAATTCGCCGCTTTTTTTGATGCTATTGGCATCTTCGGAGTAGGCGCTCACCATTTTTTCCCAGGAAGCACCAGTAGAAAGGCTATCGTAAATTTCGTTGATTTTCTTTTCGGCATTTTGACGGGTTTCGGCACTGGCTTCGCGACCCGTAGAGATCATGAGGTGGGCTACTTTGATGGTACCGCGCGCAGCGCGTTTGTCGGTTACTTTTAAAATGTGGTAACCAAAACGCGTTCTGAATGGTTCAGAAACAGCTCCTACCTGAGTGGTGTAGGCTTTTTCTTCGAACGGATACACCATTTGGAAGGCCGTGAAATAGCCGAGGTCACCACCGTTATTGACAACAGATGGATCTTCTGAGCCCAATTTGGATTTGGCAACAGAAGCAAAATCTTCGCCTTTTTCGATGCGTGCCTTTAGACCGAGTAAACGGTTGTAAGCGGCCAGTGTGTCTTTCGGACTCGCATTTGGATCGAGTTTAACTAAAATGTGTGAACATCGCACTTCGGTTGCGGTGCGGTTGTAGGCTTCTTGAACCATTGCTTGATTTTGAACGGAGTCAATAAGGTAAGGCAATGCGAGTTGTTTTTTGTAGCCCTCGAGTTCTTTTTGAAGACGCGGCAGGGTGTCGTATCCAAGTGCTTCTGCTTCAGCTACCTTTAGCTTGAATACCTGAAACAATTCCATGTATCGGTCTAATGAATCTTTGTCAAAACTTGGATTTGGATTGTTTTTGGTGTAAATCTGTAGGAATTCAGATTTAGTTACAGGTTTGTCGTTGATGGTCATGACGACTGGCTCTTTTTGGGCAAAAGCAAGTTGAGTCATTAAGCCGAATAAGAAGAATAAGAGTGTTTTTTTCATTGGTTCAAGAGAATTTTAATAAATCTTTGATTTTAAATTACTTAATGCTGTAGTTTGGTGCTTCTCTGGTGATGGTTACGTCGTGTGGATGTGATTCGCGCACACCGGCTGAGGTAATGCGTACAAAACGCGCGCCTTTTAATTTGTCGATGGTTGGCGCACCGCAATAACCCATCCCTGCACGCAAGCCACCGATCAGTTGAAACATGACTTCGATGAGTTTGCCACGGTAAGGTACGCGACCAGAAATACCTTCTGGCACTAATTTTTTGATGTCGTCCTCGGCATCTTGGAAGTAGCGGTCTTTGCTGCCTTTTTGCATGGCCTCTAATGAACCCATTCCGCGGTATGACTTGAACTTACGACCTTCGTAGATGATGGTCTCGCCGGGTGATTCTTCTACGCCTGCAAACATAGAACCTAACATAACTACATCGGCACCAGCTGCAATTGCTTTAACGATGTCGCCGGTGTAGCGGATACCGCCGTCGGCGATGACAGGTACGCCCGAACCAGCCAAGGCTTTGGCAACTTCGTTGATGGCAGTGAGTTGAGGAACACCTACACCTGCAATGACACGAGTAGTACAAATAGAACCCGGACCTATTCCTACCTTAACGGCATCGGCTCCGGCTTCTGCTAAATATTTGGCGGCTTCTGCTGTTGCGATGTTTCCGACTACAATTTGAAGCTCAGGATAAACTGCTTTGACGGCTTTGAGTTGGTCTACCACACCTTTGGTATGGCCGTGAGCGGTATCGATGACAATTGCATCTACGCCAGCCTCCACGAGTGCTGCTACGCGATCCATGGTGTCGTGGGTAACGCCAACTGCCGCAGCGACGCGCAAACGTCCTAAGGTATCTTTACAAGAATTAGGGTGTTCTTTGACTTTGATGATGTCGCGGTAAGTAATGAGGCCGATAAGACAGTTGTTGGCATCGACAACAGGGAGCTTTTCAATGCGATTTTGTTGCAAAATGACCTCAGCGGTGGTGAGGTCGGTGCTTTCGCCTGTGGTGATGATGTTTTCGGAGGTCATGATTTCGCGAACAGGGCGCTCGAGGTTTTTCTCGAAGCGGAGGTCGCGGTTGGTGAGGATGCCTTTTAAATTGCGGTTGGCATCGACAACTGGAATACCGCCAATGCTGTTTTCGCGCATGAGGGTAAGTGCATCTTTGACCAACGCGTCTTCGAGGAGCGTGATGGGGTCGATGATCATGCCACTTTCGGAACGCTTGACTTTGCGCACCTCGAGTGCTTGCGCTTGGATGCTCATGTTTTTATGAATGACGCCAATGCCTCCTTGTTGGGCAATTGATATAGCAAGTGCAGACTCAGTGACGGTGTCCATGGCAGCCGAGACAATTGGCGTATTGACAGCAATTTGCTTGGTAAACATACTTTTTAAAGAGACGTCGCGAGGCAGCACCTCTGAGTAGGCTGGTGCCAATAGGACGTCGTCGTAGGTTAAACCTTCAGTGATCTGGGATAGATTCGAGAGCGGCATGAACTTATTTTTTAATAAATTCCTGCAAATTTAACAATAAAATTTGCCATTCGGTTACCTATTTCACTCGGATTCGTCATGTTATTCGTAAATTTAACGTGTGAAACAGCTCTTCCTCTTTTTTTGTGTCGTTTTGAGCAGCTCTTTTTTAAGGGCACAACAAGACAACAAACCCCTTGTTCAACTCTCTGGCGTAGTTGTCACCGAAGAAGCTTTTGAACTCCCCTACGTTACGGTCTACAACAAAACGCTTAAAAATGGCGTCATCTCCGACGGCTACGGATTTTTCTCCATTGTTTGCCAACCTGGCGACACCCTCTACTTTTCGAGAAAAGGCTACAGCAGCAGTCCTTTTTGGGTTCCTGACACCCTCAACGAAAACCGCTACAGCATCATTCACATGCTTTCGCGCGACACGCTCGAGATGCCAGACATCCGAGTGTATCCTTGGCCCAACAAAGAAGCCTTTGCGCAGCATTTCGTCAACATGAATCCATATGAAGACGACATTCGCCGCGCCCAACGCGAGCTCAGCGGAGAATCTTTGGCTTTTGTGGCCGCGCGCTTAGATGCCGATCCATCGCTGGCCTATGGTGCACTCACCAAACAACAAAACACAAAAATCTATACCAACGGGCAACTCCCTCAAAACAACCTGCTGAATCCTTATGCATGGTCGAAGCTCATCCAAGATTGGAAAGCCGGTAATTTAGGAAGACAGTAAGAAATACTGTAAAATAAGTTTCTTATAAATTGAAGTGCTTTTGCGCTTCTACAGCGATATATTCGCCTATTGCTAGAGACGCCGTTGCGGCTGGTGAAGGCGCATTGAGCACGTGTATAGAATTGCCGTGATACTCAATGCGGAAGTCGTCGCGGGTATCGCCGTCTTCGGCTAAAAGCAACGCTCTTACGCCTGAACGCCCCGGATGGATATCTTCCATGGTAAGCGACGGAATCATGCGTTGTAGGGTCTTTAAGAAAAGTTTCTTCGAAAATGCACGGCGGTATTCATTGATACCAAAAGACATATTGTTAAAGAAGAGTTTCCAGGTGCCTTTGTAGGTAAGCGCGTCGTAGGTATCGCGAAAAGAGAAATCGGTTTTGCCATAGCCTTCGCGCTTGAACGTGAACACCGCGTTCGGGCCGCACTCGATTTCGCCGTTGGTCATGCGCGTAAAGTGCACACCCAAGAAAGGGAAATCAGGATTAGGAACTGGATAAATGAGGTTTTTTACTTTGTGGCGCGCCTCGGGCGTGAGTTCGTAGTAGTCTCCGCGGAAACCAACGACTTGCTCTTTGAGGTCAACGCCGTCTTTGCGCGCCAGGCGGTCGGCCTGTAAACCTGCACAAAAAACGAGGAAGCGTGCCTCAAATTTACCTTTGCTTGTAAAGATTGTGCTGACAGCCTCCCCTTTTTCGATGCCTTGAACCTCACAGTTCAAATGCATGGCACTTTGCGGATTCGCGGCTAGCGCCAACTCGACCATTTTTTGCGTCGCACCGCGAAAATCGATGATGCCGGTTACCGGAACCCAAATGCCGCCAATACTCTTGACGTGTGGTTCTATTTCCTTGACCTGTGCAGCCGTGATTTTTTCGATGCCTTCAATGCCGTTTTCTAGACCGGTGTTGAAGATTTTGTCCATGTTAGGAAGCTCAGAAGCATCGGTTGCCACAACTACTTTTCCGCAGACGTCGTGAGCAATGTTGTGTTCTTTGGCAAATTGCACGAGTTCTTTGCGGCCTTGAATACAATTGCGCGCCTTTAGAGATCCTGGCTTATAGTAAAGACCAGAGTGGATAACGCCCGAATTGTTTCCTGTTTGGTGGTCGGCCAATAATGCCTCTTTTTCAAAGAGTACGATACTGAGGTTAGGGAATTTTCTTTGTAGTTTATATAACGTGGCCGCGCCAACTATTCCTCCTCCAATTACAGCGATATCGTACTTCATAACATTAGTTTGATGCAAAGTTAAGGATTTTGTACTTTTGCAGCGATGAATCAGTTCGAACGTGTTGCTTTTTATACGCTGGGGTGCAAACTTAATTTTTCCGAGACCTCTACCATAGCGCGGCTCTTTGAAGACGGCGGATTTGCCAAGGTCGATTTCGAGGACAGCCCAGACATTTTTGTGATCAACACCTGCTCTGTTACTGAAAATGCAGACAAAAAATGCAAACAACTCGTCAAGCGGGCCAAAAAAATATCGCCCGAATCTATGGTGATCATTTTGGGCTGTTATGCGCAGCTCAAACCTGAAGAAATCAGCCAAATACCAGGAGTAGACCTCGTGCTAGGCGCCAATGAAAAGTTCAATGTACTGGCTCATCTTGAAAAGAAAAGCGAAGTAACGGTGGTGCACGACAACATCAAGCACACCCACGACTTTATTCCGTCACACTCTTTTGGAGACCGCACCCGTTCCTTTTTGAAGGTCCAAGATGGCTGCGATTACTTCTGCACATTTTGTACCATTCCACTTGCCCGTGGCAAAAGCCGCAATGCCAGTATCGTGCAAACCGTCGCCGAAGCTCAAAAAATCGCCAAAACAGAAGTCAAAGAAGTAGTCTTAACAGGCGTCAATATTGGTGATTTTGGTCAAGGTGGTGAGGAGAATTTCTTCGGTTTGGTCAAAGCTCTCGACGAAGTTCAAGGCATTGAGCGCTTTCGGATCTCTTCGATAGAGCCCAATTTGCTGTCCAATGAAATCATCGATTTTTGCTTACAAGAAGCCCAGCGTTTTGTACCGCACTTCCACATTCCCTTGCAAAGCGGGTCAGATCAGATCCTCGAAAAAATGCGCCGCAAATACCTAAGCGGGCTCTATGCAGAACGCGTTCATCAAATCAAATCTATCAATCCAGACACTTGTATCGGTGTAGACGTCATTGTGGGCTTCCCAGGCGAAAGCGACGAAGACTTCCTCGCTACGGTTAACTTCCTCAAAGACCTCGATATTTCTTACTTGCACGTCTTTACCTATTCGGAACGCGCCAATACAGGTGCTCCCAAACTAGGCGCCAAAGTGCCGATGGACACCCGTCGCGAGCGCAGCAAGATACTCCACTTGTTGTCGGACCGAAAAAAACAAGCTTTCTATCAGACACAAGTTGGCAAACACAAAACAGTGCTTTTCGAGCAAGAAGAAAACGAAGGCCTACTCTATGGCTTCACCGAAAATTACGTGAAAGTAAAGACGCTATACGATGCGCGCCTGATCAATCAAATTGTTGCCGTCCAATTGACAGAAATTGACCGCGATGGCCTCATGAAATGCGACATTCTTACTAACTTTGCATCGTAATTAGGCTTACGTCATGAAAACAACATACATCACACGTCGCGAAACCTTCAATGCCGCCCACAAACTATGGCGTCCAGAATGGTCTGACGAAAAAAACTGGGAAGTTTTTGGCAAATGCGCCAACCACAATTGGCACGGCCACAACTTTGAACTTTGGGTTACGGTCAAAGGCATTCCAGACCCCGATACCGGCTTTATCATGAACCTCAAACTCCTGAGCCAACTTGTCAAGGAACACATCATCGAAGCACTCGACCACAAAAACCTCAACTTAGATGTTCCGTTTTTGGCCGGCCAAATGGCCTCGACCGAAATCATGGCCATTGCCATATGGGATATCCTCGCTCCGCTGGTCCTAGAAAACGGCGGCGAACTCGCCAAAATCAAACTTGTCGAGACCGAAAACAATTACGTTGAATACTACGGCGGAAAGGAACCTTTTTAAGCCAGTCTCGTTAGCTTACCAAAACTATTCACTTGGAAAATTCAAATTTGCAAGACCTCTACGCTAGCGTTCTTACCGAACTCGGCGAAGACCCCAATCGCGAAGGCCTGCTCAAAACCCCAGAACGCGTTGCCAAAGCCATGCAATTTCTAACAAACGGCTACCAACTCAACCCAGACGAAATCATCGAGTCGGCCATTTTTCATGAGGATTACTCAGAAATGGTCATCGTTAAGGACATCGAAGTGTATTCGATGTGCGAACACCACATGTTACCGTTTTTTGGGAAAGCTCACGTTGCTTACATTCCAGACGGCAAAATTGTCGGGCTCAGCAAAATCCCAAGAGTTGTAGACGCTTTTTCAAGAAGACTTCAAGTTCAGGAACGCCTGACCCTTGAAATCCGAGACGCCATTCAGCGCACCCTCGCACCCAAAGGCGTAGCTGTTGTCATTGAGTGCGCACACATGTGCATGCAAATGCGCGGCGTTCAAAAACAAAACTCCGTGACCACCACCAGCGCTTTTACAGGTCTTTTTATGACCAACGACGCCACAAGACGAGAATTTATTAATTTAGTACAAGCAAAAATTCATTAACCATGGAAGATCTCAATTACCAAAACTCAGGCTCGCTCAGCCAAGACTACGCCCGCGACTTCATCAAAAGCGTTTACAATTACATGTTTGCCGCCCTCACCATTTCCGGCGTCATTTCCTATTTTATCGGCACCAACCCTGCGCTCTTAGCATCGCTCTTCATGACGGCTACTGGCGGCGTATCAATGGTGTTTTACATTGTATTGTTCTCCCCTATCGTCATTTCTTTGGTCATGGCAGGTGGTTTCAATAAGTTTTCTTTTGGTACATTAATGGCACTTTTTGTGCTTTATGCAGTGCTGCTTGGCATGAGCCTTTCCGTATTGTTTATGGCCTATTCCACAAGCACACTAGCCACCACCTTCTTACTCACCGCTGGTTCTTTTGGCTTCATGGCTTTCTTAGGCTACACCACCAAAACCGACCTCACTAAATTCGGTAGCTTGCTATACATGTTGCTTTTTGGCGTCATCATTTCGAGCGTAGTCAACATGTTTCTAGGAAGCAGTGGTTTTGACTACATCATCTCTTTGGTTTCTGTCTTCATTTTTACGGGTCTTGTTGCTTACGAAATGCAAATGATCAAAAACATGGCACACCAAGCGCAAATGGACGGCACACTTCGTCAAAAATTAGCCTTATTTGCTGGTTTTCAATTGTATTTAACTTTTGTCAATTTATTCTTGTCTTTATTGCGCCTTTTGGGCAACCGAGATTAAAAAGAATTGCTATTTTTGGAGCTCAAAAAACAACATTATGTCTGATAATTTTTTCGAAGGGTCAACTGCAGCTATTGGTACGATCATCACAATTGCCTTATTGAGCGTCGTTGTCTCTATCCTCATCTGGGGTTAAGCCAAATCAATTACCAATATGCCGTTTAACACCTTATTTTCTTGGTGGATTGGTCGGCGTATGGATCGCATCAACGACTACCGCGATCAACCTCTTGCAAATCAGGCACGTATGCTTGAGTTCCTCTTATTAGAAGGCACTCAAACCTCCTACGGAAAAGCGCAGCATTTTTCAACAATCGAAAACTACCAAGACTTCAAGTCGAAGGTCCCACTATCTGACTACGTTACCCTTAAACCATTTATAGACCGCGCCATCGAAGGCGAAACCGACTTACTTTGGCCCGGTGCCACCAAATGGTTTGCCAAATCATCGGGCACAACCGCCGACCGCATCAAAATTTTACCCATTACCGAAAGTTCGCTCTTAGAAAACCACTACGCAGGTGGTAAAGATTTACTTGCGCAATACTACCACAACTTTGAAGGACGCAAGCTCTACAACGCCAAGCACTTAATTGTGGGTGGCACGGGCAAAATCGAACAACAAAGCCATGGTGTTTTCATCGGCGACCTCTCCGCTATCATCATCAATAACCTCCCTATCTGGACCGAATTGCGCCGCACGCCCAAAAAAGAAATTGCCCTTCTTGAAAACTGGGAAGAAAAACTCGACCGCATGGCGGAGTCCGTACTTGATCAAAACATTTGTATCATCGCTGGCGTTCCAAGCTGGACCCTCCTCTTGCTTCAAAAAGTACTAGAAAAGAGCCAAAAACAAAGCATTGCAGAGGTCTGGCCCAATTTAGAGCTCTATATTCATGGCGGCATGTCTTTTGCGCCATACCAATTGGCTTTTGAACAAATCATCGGAAAGCCCGACATGAATTATGTAGAGAATTACAATGCCTCAGAGGGTTATTTCGGTCTTCAGGATCAAATCAACACAAAAGATTTACTCTTGCTGACCAACTCAGAAGTTTTTTATGAATTTATCCCCATGAATTCCTTTGAGGGCCTGCAATCTAAAGAAGTCATTTCGCTAGAAGAAGTTCAGACGGGCATCGACTACGCTTTGGTTATTTCCACCTCGGCCGGGCTATGGCGCTACATCATTGGCGACACCATTCGCTTTACCCAAACCCATCCTTTTCGCTTTGTAGTGAGTGGCAGAACAGCGCATTACATCAACGCCTTTGGCGAAAAACTCATTATTGAACATGCCGATAGTGCCCTGAGCAAAACGTGTCAAGCACATGGCGTACAAATTAGAGAATATACGGCCGCACCTGATTTTAAAAGGGCAAATGAAGTGGGCGCGCACCATTGGCTCATCGAATTCGAAGACGAACCCAGCAACCTCAATGCTTTTTGCACTACCCTTGACCAAGAACTCAAAGTCATCAATGCTGACTACGATGCCAAGCGCAAAGGCAATATCAACATCGGGGCACCGTTAATAACCGTGGTGGCAAGCGGTACGTTTCACCGCTGGCTCAAGCAAAAAGGCAAACTCGGCGGCCAACACAAGGTGCCGCGTTTGCAAAACAACGACGCTTTACTTCAAGAAATCTTAGCATGTCAGTGAAAAGTAGTTTGTTTCTTTTGTTTTTATTTTTAGAAGGCCTCGTCTTTGGACAAACTTGGCAACTAGAAAAAGAACTCTTACTCAAGGACAGCACTTACCGCTGGACCAGCGACGAATGGGGCCAACTCTACCAATGGAAAGAGAACACCATTTGGCTACAACAAAACCAAAATCAGGCGCCCTTTCAAGAAACCTACAAAATACTGGGCGAAATAAGCGAGGTGCAGGCCATCAGTGGTTTGCGTGCACTCGTTTTTTCAGAAGGGCAACAAATGATGGGTATCATCGACAACACCTTGCAATTAAAAGAGGATTTATTGGCGTTTTACAATTTTAACTTATCAAATATTTCCAAAGTTGCCATCAGCAACAGACCTGACTTTATTTGGCTCTTTGACCAATACCGCGAGCGCTTGATTTTGTTTAATATCAATACAGCCCAAGCGGTTCAGGTAGTCGACAATTGTTTTGAAGGCATTCAAGACGCCCAAATTGTTCAATTTTTTGAATACCAGCAAAACCTCATTTGCCACTTGAGCGATGGTCGCTTTTTTGAGTTTGACCGCAACCTCACCCTGGTTAAAAAGCTCACTTTAGCGCCAGGCCTCACTCTATTTGGATATCAAAATGAAATCTGGCTGCAAGATCAAAATTGGATAGAAAAATTAAAGCCTAGTTTCCAGTCAAGTCGAATTGAACTCCCTATTCAAAACTATCAACAGCTGCAAGTTTTACAAGATCGGTTCTATTTTCAACAGGGTCGAAAAATCAGCGTTTATCGACTTAAAATGTAGGCTGGATCTTTTGACGTTTCGGTCTAATTGTCGTACTTTAGCCTTCTAAAATAGAAGTTTATGCACGTCGCGATCGCCGGAAATATTGGTTCTGGAAAAACAACCCTCACCAACTTACTCTCCAAACATTACAACTGGGACACCCATTTTGAAGACGTGGATCAAAACCCATATCTCAACGATTTCTATCACGATATGCAACGTTGGTCGTTCAATTTGCAAATCTATTACCTCAATAGCCGTTTTACGCAAATTCAAGAAATCAAAGAATCGACGCATACCGTTATCCAAGACCGTACTATTTACGAAGACGCCTTCATTTTTGCGCCCAACTTACACTCCATGGGCCTCATGACCACCCGCGACTTCGAAAACTACTTTTCGTTGTTCAACCTCATGGATTCCTTCGTATCTGCGCCTGACCTGCTCATTTACTTGCGCGCTAGCGTTCCTACACTAGTGTCACAGATCCAGCAGCGCGGCCGCGACTACGAAGAAAGCATTCGCCTAGACTACCTCAAGCGTCTCAACGAGCGCTACGAAGCCTGGATCTCTACCTACGACAAAGGCAAGCTCCTCATCATTGACGTAGACAACAATCGTTTTCCTGAAAGCCAAGAAGACCTCGGCAAAATCATCAACTCCATCGACGCAGAAATCAACGGTTTATTCTAAGCTATGATCGTCGTTACCGGAGCAGCAGGCTTTATTGCCAGTTATTTAGCAGAAGAACTCAATCAACAAGGCCGAACAGACCTCATTTTGGTCGACGATTTCTCTATTGAAGCGAAGAAAAACAATTGGGTCAATTTAGGCTTCGAACAATGCATTGACCGCGAAGCGTTTTTGCCTTGGTTCGAAGAAAACAGCACAGCAATTGACTTTGTATTTCATTTAGGAGCCCGCACAGATACCACCGAAAAAAATGAGGCTGTTTTAGCGCACCTCAACCTGAACTACAGCAAAACCATCTGGGAAATCTGCTCAAGTGCAGGCATTCCACTTGTTTACGCCAGTTCTGCAGCCACCTATGGCCTCGGCGAATTCGGCTACAAAGACGAACACAGCCTGAGCGCTAAACTACAGCCACTCAACTTATATGGTCACTCCAAAAACGACTTCGATATTTGGGCACTGCAACAAACCAACACACCACCACACTGGTACGGTCTCAAATTCTTTAACGTTTACGGACCTAAAGAATACCACAAAGGCCGCATGGCCAGTGTTGTACTCCACACCTACAAACAAATTCAAGAGAAGAGCCAAATGCAACTCTTTCGTTCGCACAACCCTCACTACAAAGACGGCGAACAACTCCGCGATTTTGTGTATGTCAAAGACGTCGCCAAGGTTTGTTTGTTTTTACAAGACCACCAACCAGAAAGCGGCCTTTACAATTTAGGTTCGGGCAAAGCTCGTACTTTCTTCGACCTTGCACGCCTCACTTTCGAAGCGCTGGGTCTTCAATGCAACATCACCTTCATCGACACCCCAATCGACATCCGAGATAAATACCAGTATTTCACAGAAGCGGATATGTCCAAACTTTTGGCTGCAGGCTACACCGGTGGTTTTCATACCCTAGAAGAGGGCGTGGATAATTATGTGAAGGAGCACCTCGTTAAAGAAGTAGTTTGATCAGTAAGTCAAAAATAAAATGCTCAAAATATGAAGCCATAAAAAAAGCCCCGCAAATTGCGGGGCTTTTTGATTGCTATAGGGGCAGTGGCTTATTCGCCTACTACTTCGATTTTGAAAGTTTGCTTTACGCCTTTGTAAAGGTTTGCTTCTGCTTCGAAAGTACCGAGGTCGCGGATCGGCTCTTCTTTGATTTTCAAAGATTTGCGGTCGATATCGAAACCAGCTTCGCGAAGTGCTTCAGCAATTTGAACGGTGTTGACAGATCCGAAGATTTTGCCGTTTTCACCAGCTTTCGTTGCAATGCTCAAAGTAACGTCTGCAAGTTTAGCAGCAATTGCTTGTGCTTCAGCTAACATTTTAGATTCTTTATGCGACTTCTGACGCATGATTTCTTCGTGTGCTTTTTTGGCACTTGCGGTAGCTAAAACAGCATACCCTTGCGGGATAAGGAAATTACGTCCGTATCCTGGCTTAACAGTTACTACCTCATTGGTGTAACCAAGTTTATCTACATTTTTCTTTAGAATGACTTCCATGATTTCTCAGTTATATCGTTCAACAATGACTTATTTCAACATGTCGCCAACGTAAGGCAGGATCGCAAGGTGACGAGCGCGCTTGATGGCTTTGTTGACACGTTTTTGATACTTTTGGGAAGTACCAGTGATGCGACGTGGTAAAATTTTACCTTGTTCGTTGACCAATTTCAATAAGAAACTAGCGTCTTTGTAGTCGATGAATTTAATACCACTCTTTTTGAAGCGGCAGTACTTCTCCTTTTTAATATCGATGTTAATCGGAGTTAGGTAACGGATATCGTTTGACATGTCTCGTTGTTTTTAATGGGTTTGACAATAATTAGGCAGTTGCTCCAGCTTTTGCACGACGCTTGTCAGCGTAGGCAAGATGATCGACATCCATTTTGACAGTTAAGAATCGGAGAACACGCTCGTCGCGCTTCATCATCAATTCGTAATCTGCAACAACGTTGCCTTCAGCTTCAAATTCAACTAGGAAATAAAATCCTGTTGATTTTTTCTGGATTGGGTAGGCCAATTTGCGCAAACCCCAGCTCTCCGAATGCTTGATTTTACCTCCTTTAGAGGTGATCTCGCCTTCGAATTTCTGTACTGCTTCCTTTGCCTGCTCATCAGACAAAACGGGAGTTAAAATGAAAACAGTTTCGTAAGAATTCATAAGGTTAAACTTTAATTAATATACTATTTGGGGTGCAAAGATAGTGAGAATAAGCGAATTCGCAAGTTTGAAAAGTAATAATCCTTACTTTTTATCTTTCTTCAGTAAGTGATTGTAGTCGCGCAGCATTTTGTTTTCTGCCAGATTCTGCTCATAGACCACTTCCAAATGAATGTAATCCTTACTGTATTGCTTAAAGAAGTCATATTCCAAGACCTCAGAAATGAGTTTCAACAAACCTGTATCGATCGTTTTACGAGAAAAAATGGAGTAAGCGTTTTCGCGAGATTTGTTGATACGCTTGGCAAATTCGGTAACGGTCATACCGCGTTTTTCTAATACTCCCCGAATTTGTGCACCAATTAGTTGCTCCATGATGCAAAAGTCTAAATAAGTGCGTGAAATCTATTTGCTAAATTAGTTGTTATATTATTACAATTACGTTGTTTTTAGTCCACAATATAAATAAAAATTATGGATTTGAGCGTATTTATTTACCCTGGTAATTTGAAATTATTTTACTGATTATCAAAATTTTAAATATTGGATAAAATAAGTATACCTTAAATTACCTAAATTTTGACTTGCTCATTTTTCATACCTTTATCCCATGTCATTTTTTACTGCAGATTACCTGGAATTTTTTAAGGAACTGGCTGCCAACAACCACAAAGAATGGTTTGATGCCAACCGCAAGCGCTATGAAACAAATGTGAAAGAACCGTTCAAGGCTTTTACCCAACATTTGATCGATGAACTCGCCAAGAAGGAGCCTGCTTTTAAAGAGCTGAAGGCTTCGGACTGTATTTTTCGCATCAACCGCGACATCCGCTTCTCCAAGGACAAAACGCCATACAAAACGCAGTGTTCAGCCGTGATTTCGCCGAATGGTAAGAAAAGCAGCTCTATTCATGGCATTTATTTTGAATTCGGGCCGGCGCATGTGCGCGCATATGGAGGCGTATATGAAATCGAGAAAGACGATTTGTATGCGCTTCGTGAAGGAATTGCCAATCACCTTGCTGAATTTCAAAAATTGTATCGAGATAAGAAGTTCAAAGCGTTATTTGGTGAGATCCATGGAGAACAGAACAAAAAACTGGACAAAGATTTTCTCGAGGCCGGTGCGCAAGAACCCCTCATCTACAACAAACAATTTTATTTTTATAGTACATTTGAAGCCGAAACGCTCCTAGACCCCAAACTCGATCAGCTCATGATGGAATGTTACCAGACTGGGCGGCCGCTCGAACAATTTTTCAATCAATTTATCCAACGTTCATGAAACACTTTTTTCATCTACTCTTTATCGGACTAAGCTTTGTGAGTTTTGGTCAAAAGAAATCCTTTGACCTCAAAGAGTCTGTACTCAAGCAAAGAGCGCTATCGCCGGTCCGACTCAATAATTTTCAATGGGTTCCGGAATCTGATTCCTACACGTTCTGTAGTGCAGATTGGCAAAGTCTACAACAAAGTACTGTGGCTTCGGAAAAATCTATTGAGCTCACAAGTGTCAAGGAAATCAATGAGAAATTAGGGACTTCATTTGCGCACCTCGCATATGCTAAATGGGTGAGCAAAGATGTGTTAGAGGTTTCTGACGGCGGAAGCGTTTTTGCGCTATATAACGTAACAACGAAAACGGGCAGCGTACACAAAGTACAGGAAGGTGCCGAAAACGTGCATTTTCATAATGGGAGTAAGCGTTTGGCCTACACTATTGAAAACAATTTGTATGTAGATGGCCGCGCTGTTACCAAAAATAAAGACAAAAATATCGTTTCAGGGCAAACCTACGCACGCAGCGAGTTTGGTATTACGGAAGGGATTTTTTGGTCCAACTCTGGTGCTTTATTGGCTTTTTATCAAAAAGACGAGAGCGCAGTGCACAACTACCCCCTACTCGACATCAGCCAAACGCCGGGTGCTGTGAAGTTCATCAAATACCCAATGGCTGGACAGGCTTCTGAAAAACCACGTGTGGGTATTTACAATCTTAAAACCAAGAAAACGGTGTTCATCAATCCGCGTTCTGGCGCTGATTCTTACCTCACCAATGTTGCCTTTACACCAAGTGAAAAATACCTTTTGGTGGCTGAAGTCAACCGCGACCAGAACCACATGTGGCTGTATCTCTATGATCTAAAAGGAAAGTTAATTCGCACCTTATGGGAAGAACAAAACGACAAATGGGTAGAGCCCGAACACCCCGCATTTTTCCCTTCCAAAACGTCGGATAACTTCATTTGGATTTCCGAAAAGAACGGCTTCAACAACCTGTATTACCTAGACATCAACGGACAAATTATCAAGTCCCTAACAGCGAACAAATTTGTAGTAAAGGATATCCTCGAAGCGAGTGAAGACGGCAGCAAAATTTATTTTTCTGCAACTGGAGCCAATCCATGTAACACCCTTGTTTACGAAGTCGATTTACAAGGCAACCAACGCCTACTGACCAACGCAGAAGGCACACACCGCTTTGCCTTGGCTCCGAAAGGCGCTTATTATTACGACGGCTTCAGCAGCTTAGAAATTGCCAACAACGAGCACATTATGACGCTCAATGGCAAAATGGCCAAACTGCTGATGGTTTCGGCTGACAAATTAGCTGAATACAACATCGGAACCACCGAAATTGGCAACATCAAGGGAAAAGACGGCAGTGCACTTTACTACCGCATGATCAAGCCAGCTGATTTTGACCCCACAAAAAAATACCCTGTATTGGTTTACGTTTACGGCGGGCCACATGCCCAAATGGTGACCAATAGTTGGTTGGCGGGCGCCAATCTTTGGATGCATTGGTTGGCCAACCAAGGTTACATCGTATTTACCCTAGACAACAGAGGTTCAGGTGAGCGCGGCTTTGCTTTTGAGAGCCAAATTCACCGTCAGTTAGGTACGGTAGAAATGGAAGATCAACTTACTGGCGTTGACTATTTGAAGTCTTTACCATACATCGATGGCCAACGCTTGGCGGTCCATGGGTGGTCTTTTGGCGGCTTCATGACCACTTCGCTGATGTTGCGCCAGGCAGGAACCTTTAACGCAGGAGTTGCCGGCGGACCTGTTACCGACTGGAAATTTTATGAAATCATGTATGGCGAGCGCTACATGGACCGCCCTGAACAAAACCCAGAAGGTTATACGGCCAATTCACTGTTGAACCATACCAAAAATCTTAAAGGTAAATTGCTCTTGATTCATGGTACGGTAGATGACGTCGTGGTGATGCAACACAACGAAGCCTTATTGAAGTCTTTCATTGACAATGGCGTGCAAGCTGACTACTTTGTGTATCCGATGCACCCACACAACGTGAGTGGCAAAGACCGCGCGCATTTGATGGAAAAAGTATTGTTGTATATTATTGAGAACAATAAATAATCAAATTTTGCTTTTGAGGCTCATCCAGCCGCCACCGTTGTGTACGTTATAGCCAGCAGCCTTTAAAATGCTTTTGGCACTACCGCTGCGCATACCAGACGCACAACAAGTGATGATAGCTTTGTTCTTAGGAACCTTTGAAAGGCTAGCCTGCAAAGATTGTAAAGGAATATTTACAGATCCTTTGATATGACCACCTTTGTATTCAGCAGGGCTGCGCACATCGATGATCATGGCACCTTGCTTGACGAGTTCGGCGAAATTTACGCTTGTGCCGCCAAATAATTTCTTTAATAGAGACATTTCTTAGTTTTGAGTAACTTGGTAATTGACATCTAGCCAAGACCCACCGTTTTCGCAGTCTACACCCAACGATTGGAAGTAATGTGTGGCCTGTCCAGAGCGGTTGCCAGAAGCACAACAAAAGATAATTGGTTGTTCCATCGCTTTAATTTCATCTACATGAGACATAATTTCTTGGAGTGGAATGTTGATTGAACCAGCGACATGGCCACCAGCAAATTCGGCGTGCGTGCGCACATCAATGATTGTTTTTGACATCTTTTTTATTTTTTGAATGTATGGGTTCGAAAATGAAACTCTTTTTCATTCACAGGACAAAATTAAACGTTCTAATTCTTTTCATATGTAGCTAATGTTACAAAGCTGTGCTTTCACTAGAAATAGCCTACCTTTGCCAAAATTATTACCATGAAACAAGTTTCTTTAGCGGCCATCGAAAAGGCCATAGAGGTCATTGACAACCTCACCGACGAACAACTCGAAAACATCACAGAGCTTTATGCCGATGCCCAAGAAGCCTTGCTGGGTTACGTCATGACTGCCCCAGAAGAATACAAAAACGAAGACCTCGAAGGACTTTTGATCTATTATTTCTGCTTGGTTCTCGAAGCTTTCAAACAAGAAGGTATTGAACTGCGCACAATTGCAGAAGAAGACATCGACGCTTTAGAAGAGCCTTTCTTTGACATGCTCGATCAATATTTTGAATCGGAAGATGAAGAAATCATTGAATCTTTCTGCGACCAACCATTCTTAGCCCAATTTATGGCGATGGAAGTTTCAGAGGAGGACGAAGATGGCTCTGAACTATCTGAAGAAACTGCCACACAGCTCTTTATTGTCAGCTTGGCCATGATTTCTTTATTGAACCGCGCAATTATTGCATAAAATCGCAAGAATTTAGTATTTTTGCATTGGGGTAAGTCTTTTACGACCAGCTCCCTCTGAATCCTCCAGGACAGGAATGTAGCAAAGGTATGAGGTTGTAGCGGTGCGATAAAAGTAGCTTACCCCATCTTTTTTTTGCTGCCCACCATGAAAATTTCAGCATCCATTTACTCTGACGCCGCTCGCCCGCTGCAAGCCGTTATTGCTGACCTCGTGGCACATCAAGTTGACCTCCTCCACATCGACTGCAACGACAACCTCAGTGTTTTTGACGACATCAAACTCATCAGAAGCATTTGTTCGGTTCCGCTCGATCTACACATTATCACCTCAGAACCCGAAAAGTTCTACCCTTTCTTAATTGAAAATCCAGTAGAATACCTCACGTTTCAGTTAGAAGATTTACAAGGTGAATTGCAAATTCCAAAAGAAATCCAAGGTAAAAAAGGTTTAGCCCTCATTACCCCCACCCCAGTTTCAGCTTTTGAAGCCTACGAGCACTTCGATTTCATCCTCATTATGGCCACCATTCCAGGCCAATCTGGCGGCGTTTTTGACCGACAGAATTTTGATAAAATCCGCAACTTTCGAAAGCGCTACCCTAACAAATCTATACACGTGGATGGCGGCGTGAATCCCGAAGTTTCCTTCATCTTGCGCCAGATGGGCGTCAGCACCGCTGTGTCTGGCTCCTACTTATTCAAGGAAGCCAGCGTTGGAAATGCGCTCATGAACCTCACCCAACGCAGCATCGGCTCTTCTTTTAAAGTAGCCGATTTCATGACTCCACTGCATGAAACCCCGATGTTCAACATTGAAAACATCGCCCTCCAAAGCGTCTTGCAAAGCGTAGAAGACGGACAAATGGGTGTGGCTATGGCGGTAGATACTCAATACGCGTTCAAGGGTTTGGTATCGAGTGCCGATATCCGCAAAGCTTTACTGAATCAGCTTTCGAAGGGCCTTGACCTCAATGAGCTAAGCGTAGCTAACCTCATCAACACACAACCCATTTGCATTCAAGAAGACGCAACTGTTCTTGAACTCTTGCAACTCATCAAAAACAGCCCTTTTGCGGTGCTTTATTTACCAGTAGTAGATTCAGCCATGAAACTCAAAGGTATTGTCCAATTCTCCAACCTGATCAAAGCAGAAATATGATCATCGAACTCAAAAACAACACAAATGCAGCTGCACTTGCTGCCGCGCACCAAGCTTTTCATATCTTTTACTTAGGAAAAGACTACCTGATCACAGGAAGCGGTGTAAAAGAAATCCCTGCTGCTCTAGAGGCGCACACCCAAAACCATTGGGTTTTCGCCAACGATATCCAATTGGCCTCGCGTAAATTTCAAGACCAAAAACGCGAAGTTAAATTTGGAAATGTCACCATCGGCGGCCAAACCAACAATACCATCCTTATTGGTGGGCCTTGTTCTGTAGAATCTGAAGAACAACTCCGTGGTTCAGCCGAATTGCTCGTATCTATGGGCCTATCTACGCTCAGAGGCGGCGCCTACAAACCGCGTACCAGCCCCTATTCTTTTCAAGGCATGGGCCTAGAAGGATTACAGCTGTTAGCAAAAATGCGCCAAGACTACGGGCTCAACGTCATTACCGAAGCCCGCGACGCAACACACATCGATGAAATCATCGAACACACCGATATCATTCAGGTTGGTGCAAAAGCCATGTACGATCAAGGTATTTTGCGTGCTTGTGCCAAAATCAAAAAACCTGTTCTCATCAAGCGTGGGTTTGGCACAACCCTTCAAGAATTTGTGCAAGCTGCCGAATTTGTACTCTCTGGCGGCAATGAAAATGTTGTTTTGTGCGAACGCGGTATCCGAACTTTTGAAACCGGCACGCGCTTTACACTCGACTTATGTGGTGTAGCCTGGTTGCAAGAACACAGCAACTTGCCAATTGTACTCGATCCTTCGCATGCAATGGGCTATGCCTACGGCGTGAATCCGCTGGCGCGCGCTTGTGTTGCCATGGGCATCGACGGTTTACTGATTGAAGCGCACCCGAATCCGAAAGTAGCGAAATCCGATGCGTCGCAACAACTTAATTACGACGAATTCCGCAAGCTCCATGCTGATATTCAGAAGGTAGCGCAAAGCATTGGTTATCAAATTGTATAAGTATGATACTTGAACTCAACATTAAAGGCTTGTGCAAGACGCACGGCATCAAATTCGATGATTTCTTAGCCGACCTCGACGTCGACAACGTGCACGAGCTTTCGATCTACGACCTCGAAGCTATTTGCGAAGAATACGAGCTCGACCTCCAAGCACTGCTTTTCAAACCATTATTTTCTCAAGCCAGCCTCGATAAAAAAATCCAAAAGCTCAAAATGCTCATCTTAGATGTCGATGGCGTATTGACCGACGGCGGCATGTATGTCAGTGAAAAAGGCGATCAAATGAAGCGCTACCACACCCACGACGGCTTGGCTCTGCTCGAACTGGGTAAAAGTAAAAAACTAACTTTAGGCATCCTTTCCTCTGGCATTACCGAACACATGGTACAGGACCGCGCAACGCTGTTAGGTATAGAACATGTCTACGTTGGCAGAGAACCCAAACTCGACATCCTCAACACTTGGTGCACTGAACTTGGCTACAGCCTAGACGAAGTAGCCATTATTGGCGACGATCTCAACGACCTCCCCGTGATGCAGGCCGTAGGCTTAGCAGTATGCCCGGCGTCAGCCGTGAGCAAAGTTAAAAGTGTGGCCGACATCATTTTGAGCCGCAAGGGCGGAGATGCCTGCGTGCGTGAATTCATTGACAATTACCTTCAATAAACAACAACTCTAGCCCACTTTATGTCCATCATCAACATCGGCGTCATCCGCGAAGGCAAAACACCACCCGATTTCAGGGTACCGCTTAGCCCAGAGCAGTGCGCAGCGTTAGAAAAGCAATATTCAAACGTAAAAGTGACGGTTCAGACCAGCCCCATTCGTTGTTTTTCGGATCAAAGCTACACCGACCTCGGCCTTGCGGTTCAAGAAGATTTAAGCCACTGCGACATCCTACTGGGCGTCAAAGAAGTGCCCAAAGACCAACTGCTTGCAGGTAAAACCTATTTATTCTTTTCGCACACCTTCAAAAAGCAGCCCTACAACAGAGCACTTTTACAAGAAATCTTAGACAAGAAAATCCGCCTCATCGACTACGAAGTACTCAAAGATGCCAACAACAAACGCATCATTGGTTTTGGCCGTTATGCGGGTGTGGTGGGTGCCTACAACGCTTTTCTGACCTACGGCCTCAAAACGGGCGCCTATACGCTTAAAGCCGCGCATTTATGCACCGATCGCAAAGAAGTGGAAGAAGAATTGAAAAAGGTGGTATTGCCAGCCAATTTCAAGACCGTACTTACAGGTTTTGGTCGGGTTGGACACGGCGCTAGAGAAATCATCAACCTACTACCTATCCGAGAAGTGAGCGCCGAAGCCTTCCTTCAAGAGGCGTTTACAGAACCTGTCTTTACACATCTAGACACCCATCAATACTTCTGTAGAAAGTCTGATTCAGGCTTTGACAAAAAAGAATTTTACGCCCAACCCGAATTATACCAAAGCAACTTTGGCGCTTATGCGCAAAAAAGCAATGTGTACATTCCTTGTCATTTTTGGTCGTCAAAGTCGCCGTTTATCCTGACCCAACAAATGCTACAAGATCCATCCAATGCCATTCAAGTGGTAGCCGATGTATCCTGCGACATCGACGGACCTATCGCCTGCACTATTCGCCCAAGCAAAATTGGTGCTTCCATGTACGGCTATGACCCACAAACAGGCGCGGAAGTAGACATGCTTCAGCCAGGCGCAATTGCAGTGATGGCCGTGGACAATTTACCATGTGAGCTCTCCAAAGACGCTGCCGAAGACTTCGGCTCCGAATTACTCAAGGAAGTATTCCCGGTGCTCTTGGGTCCTGACCCCGACGACGTGATTTACCGCGGCACCCAAACTACGCTTGAGGGCGAACTCAATGCGCCATTTGCTTATTTAAAACCGTATCTCGCAGGCCTCGAATGAGACAAGAATTTTACGATATCGAACTGACCCATATCGACCAATTTCAGGAAAAATCTACCTATGAATCTTGTCGGTTTGTCGGTCTAGACTTCACTGCTGTCAAAATAACGCACACCAAATTTTTGGATTGCACCTTTGAAGAATGCAATTTATCCAATTGCAGTTTGGTGGAGACTAGTTTTCAAGATATCCAGTTTAGTCATTGCAAATTGCTCGGCTTGCACTTTGAACATGGCAATCCGTTTGGCTTTGCTTGTCAGTTTGACAACTGCCTGATGAAACATGGCAGTTTTTACCAAATGAACTTGCAAAATAGTTCGTTTTTGAATTGTGATCTTCAAGGCGCCGATTTCACGGAATCAAAAGCCAAAGGAATTTCGTTTTATGGTTCAAATTTACTAGACGTTGTTTTTGACCGAACTGACCTGCGGGCCGTCAATTTTATAGAAACCAAAAATCTGCGACTAGAACCACAAAACAATCAAATCGAAAAAGCGAAGTTTCAAGCCGCTCAACTCGAAGGGCTTTTACTGAAATATCAGCTAGATATCCAACACTAAAGATATTTCCCTAAATTTGAATTATGTTGGAAAAAGGGAACAAACGCACCATTACGGGTTGGGTATTTTACGACTGGGCCAACTCGGTTTATCCGCTCATCATTAGTTCGGCTATTTTTCCGATACTTTTCGAAACGCAAACCAGTCAAAAAAATGCAGCTGGGCATACCATCTACGATACCGTTTCTTTTCTCGGACGCGAATTCCACAATACTGAATTCTATGCCTACGTCATTTGCCTATCCTATATAGTAGTAGCGCTCATTTCACCATTGCTTTCTGGTATTGCCGATGCCGGTGGAAAGCGCAAACTTTTCATGCAGTTTTTCTGTTACTTAGGCGCTTTTTCTAGTGCGCTTTTGTATTTTTTTCACGCCGATCAACAAATTGCAAATACCCCATTTGTAATCGGCTGGAGTATTGTTCCTCTCTTCTTTGGTTCCATTGGTTTTTGGGGCAGCTTGGTGTACTACAACGCCTATTTACCCGATATTGCCGAACCCAAAGACCACGATAAAGTATCGGCCAGGGGTTTCTCTATGGGCTACCTCGGCAGCTCTACCCTACTGATCATCGTGCTCATTTTAACCGTTTTTACCAAAGTCATCTCCATCAAATGGGCTTTTCCGCTCGTGAGCCTCTGGTGGATCAGCTTTGCTACCTTCTCCTTCTCTAGACTACCAAAAACCACCGCGACACAAACCAATAAAAAGAACCTCATCAGCAGTGGCTACAAAGAAGTATTTCATGTTTGGAAGCAAATCCGTCAGAACAAAACCCTCAAAGGCTATTTAAGTGCTTTCTTTATGTTCAACATGGCGGTGCAAACCATTATGGTCATGGCTGTTGCTTTTGCCAACAAAGAAGTCATTGGCATCAAGCAAACCGACCTCATTTTGTCTATTTTGATCATTCAATTCATTGGTATTTTGGGAGCTTATGTCATGTCAAAGATTTCGCTCCTAACTGGCAATTTCAAAGCGCTTGGCATCTCAATTGTGATCTGGATTTTCTTGTGCTTGTATGTTTATCAATTTGTGTGGCACCCATGGCAGTTTTATATTGCCGCTGCCATCGTCGGGTTGGTGATGGGCGGCATCCAATCGCTTTCGCGCTCTACTTATTCCAAACTCTTGCCCGAAACCAAAGACCTCACCTCCTACTTTAGTTTCTATGACCTCGCTGAAAAAATCGGTTTGGCAGTCGGAACCCTCACTTTTGGCCTCATCGAAGGTTTACTCGACATCCGTACGTCCATCCTGGCTTTGGTCGTATTTTTCGTACTAGGACTCCTTTTATTAATTCGTACCCCACAACAACAAGCGCATGAGACAAGCAATTGAAGCCGCCTGGGACAACCGCGCCCTCCTTTCAGAACACACCACCATACAAGCCATTGAACAAGTCATCGAAGACCTCGACAAAGGTCTTTTGCGCGTCGCTGAACCGCTACAAGACGGCACATGGCAGGTCAACGAATGGGTCAAAAAAGCAGTGGTTTTGTATTTTCCGATCCGCCAAATGGAAACGATTGAAGTGGGTCCGTTTGAATTCCACGACAAAATGGCGCTCAAACGCAATTACAAAGCACTCGGTGTGCGCGTGGTACCGCACGCAATTGCACGCTACGGCGCGTATGTAGCACCCGGTGTCATTCTCATGCCCTCTTACACAAATATTGGCGCTTACGTAGACTCCGGCACCATGGTAGACACCTGGGCAACGGTAGGTAGCTGCGCCCAAATTGGCAAAGACGTTCACCTCAGCGGTGGCGTGGGTATTGGCGGCGTCCTCGAGCCGTTGCAAGCAGCTCCTGTCATTATTGAAGATGGCGCTTTTATTGGTTCAAGATGTATTGTTGTCGAAGGCGTGCGCGTTGGCAAAGAAGCGGTGCTTGGCGCCAATGTGGTACTCACTAAGTCTACAAAAATCATCGACGTAACAGGCGAAAGCCCAATTGAACTCAATGGTTATGTTCCAGAAAGATCCGTCGTGATTCCTGGTTCTTATACCAAAACTTTTCCTGCCGGAGACTTCCAAGTACCTTGCGCCCTCATTATTGGCAAGCGCAAAGCATCTACCGATTTAAAAACTTCCCTCAACGACGCCTTGCGCGAACACAACGTAGCTGTCTAATGAATGAAAAAATGCAACTCTGGAACACCCTTGACAGAGCCTCTTTAGAAAAACAATTGCTTGCCATTGGGCACGAATACATTACGATTTCGTTTTATCAATACGCGCATATTCAAGATCCTCAAGCATTTCGCAATCAACTCTATTTAGAGTGGTCTGCTATGGATATTGTAGGAAGAACCTACGTAGCAAAAGAGGGTATCAATGCACAAATTGCCGTACCAACTGCCCATCTTGGTCGTTTTCGAGAAGAACTCTATCAAATAGATTTTTTAAACGGCATCCGCCTCAATTTTGCCGTAGACGACGCCGAGGCTGAATTTCCTTTTTTGAAACTCAAGGTCAAAGTGCGGTCTAAAATTTTAGCCGATGGCCTCAACGACACCACTTTTGATGTCACCAACAAGGGCGTGCATTTGGACGCCGAGGCCTTCAATAAACTCACAGACGACCCCAACACCTTACTGATCGACTTTCGCAACCATTACGAATGGGAAGTAGGTCATTTCAAAGGAGCTGTATTGCCCGATGTTGATACATTTAGAGAATCTTTGCCCTTTATTGAAGAAACCGTCCTAAAAGGCAATGAAGACAAAAATATCGTCATGTACTGTACTGGCGGCGTGCGCTGCGAAAAAGCATCGGCTTGGTTCAAGCACCGCGGTTTTGCCCATGTGCATCAATTAGAAGGTGGCATCATTAAATACGCCAACGACTGCAAAGAAAAAGGCATCGAAAATAAGTTCATTGGTAAAAACTTTGTTTTTGACGAACGTCGCGGCGAGCGCATTACCCCTGATATCATCGCCGTTTGCCATCAGTGCGGCAGCCCAGCCGACACCCACACCAATTGCCTCAATGAGGCTTGTCATTTGTTGTTCATACAGTGTGAAGCCTGTAAAGAAAAGATGGAGAATTGCTGTAGCGAAGCTTGCATTGACATCATTCACCTTCCATTTGAACAACAAAAAGAACTGCGCAAGGGTCTAAATAAAAGCAATCTGATCTTTAAGAAAGGACGCTCAACTGTACTACCTTTTAAAAGTCACCAAAAAAAACCACAAGCGCTCATTGACCAAGCGCTCCAAAACCAAAACTCATGATCCTATCTATCCATTGGGCAATAGATTCTCAACTGATTGACGGCTGGCGCACGCCCAATTTGTATGGCCTTCTTTTTGTGTCAGGCATCATCCTAGGTTATTTTGTGATCCGAAGAATGTTCAAAGCCGAGCAAGTAGAAGATAAAGTGCTCGATACACTCGTCACCTACATGGTGTTGGCCACAATTGTTGGTGCACGTTTAGGCCACGTCTTCTTTTATGGCCCTTACTGGGACAAAATCGAAAACGGTCAAATTGTAGAACCCGGCTATTTCTCACATCCCGGCGACATCATCAAAATTTGGGAAGGCGGTTTGGCCAGCCACGGCGCGGCGATAGCCATTCTCATCGCCCTGTTTATTTTCTCCAAAAAAGTCTCAAAGCGCCCCTTCATCTGGATCCTCGACCGCATTGCAGCTCCCATCGCTATTGCCGCAACTTTTATTCGCTTGGGCAATTTAGTCAACCACGAAATGGTGGGTTATGTTACGGACGTTCCTTGGGCCTTTGAATTTCAATACTTCTTCAACGAAGCAATTAGCAATTACGACCCCTCCCCGCGCCACCCTGCGCAACTTTACGAAGCAATTTGTTATTTCATTTCCTTCTGGCTCCTGCTTTATCTCTTTTGGAAACTCAAAAAATGGCAACAGCCAGGCTTTATTTTTGGCAGTTTTCTGATCCTTATTTTTGGCTCGCGCATCATTTGTGAATTTTTCAAACTTGGCCAAACCGCCCGCGATTACACCTTACCACTCAATACAGGTCAAATGCTGAGCATTCCACTTGTATTAGCGGGTATTTATTTGATTTACAAATCCACTCAAAAATCACAAGATGCAGTATAAAGTTATTTTCATCCTACTCGTTCTTTTCGTTGGTTGTCAAAACGACCCTTCTGTCAAGAAAGACAAACCTCAAAAACAAGCGCTGCAACCAAAAGAAGACAAGGAAAAGCTGAGCGAACAAAACCAAACCAAAATCGCCTCGCTCATCAAAGGCGCCGATAGCGTCTTGCTTTCTAAAAAGAAAGTTGTCGACAAATGGGACAAACAATGGTCTGTGGTTACATACGAATTCTACGATGAGTCTGGTCCAGGAAAATTAGTGAAATGGCAACAAGCCATCAACGACTATATTCGCAAATGCTTGTATCGCCCCATGGATTCAAAACCCTACCCTGGCCCACTTAATAAAGCACTGATCAAACGCTCACTGCAAGCTTTTAAAAAGGATGCTTTTCCGGATGACATTACCGTTTGGTACCTGATTGACACCTTCAAAATCAACGACCAATACACTACTTTTGCAGCTTTAAAACATTACAATGCCTCTAGCACTGGCGGCGCACACGGCATGTATGGAATGGGGTATACTTATTTTGACAAAGCCACTGGAAAAGAACTGCATTTGAAAGATTTTGTTCGTGTAGATAATCAGTTATTAAAGCTCGCTGAGAGTGCCTTCAGAAAAACCGTTGGTATCAAGGCCAAAACCCCTTTTGAAGATACGGACTTCAGTTTTGGCGGTAAATTCTATTTGCCTGATAACTTTGAACTTACCGCACAAGGAATTCGTTTCACCTACAACCCTTATGAAATTTCTAATTGGGCTGAAGGCATGATAGAATTCACCTTGACAAAAGGACAAATTCAACCTTATTTAAAACGTGAAATTTAAATGATCAAAGACTTAGTGTAAAATTGACAATTTGAACATTGTTTGTGAATCATTTGTATATTTGTGACCGATAAAAAAAGAAGTTATGTGCGCAAAAGCCGTTAAAAGTTCAGAGAAACCTAAATTTTCGAAAGAAACCTACGTCAAGTGGTACAAGGACATGCTCTTGATCAGAAAATTTGAAGACAAAACTGGTCAGTTATATATTCAACAAAAATTTGGTGGTTTCTGTCACCTTTATATCGGACAAGAAGCAATTGTAGTAGGTACGGCAAGTGCTTGCCAACCCGACGACAAACACATGACCGCTTACCGCGACCACGCGCATCCGATTGCACTCGGTACAGACCCACGCGTGCTTATGGCCGAACTTTATGGCCGCACAACAGGTTGTTCCAAAGGAAAAGGTGGCTCTATGCACTTTTTTGATAAAAAAGTAAACTTCATGGGTGGCCACGGTATTGTAGGCGCACAAATTGGAATGGGAGCCGGTGTGGCTTTTGCAGAAATGTACAATGGCACTAAAAATGTTGCATTTGTTTCGATGGGCGATGGCGCAGTGCGTCAAGGAATGCTCCACGAAACCTTCAATATGGCCATGAACTGGAAAATTCCAGTGATTTTCATCATTGAAAACAACAACTACGCCATGGGAACTTCCGTAGAGCGTACCACCAACGTCACCGACCTTTCACAAATCGGTCTTTCTTACGGAATGCCTTCAAAAATTGTCAACGGGATGCGTCCTGAGTCAGTACACGAAGCCATCGAAGAAGCGGCAACGCGTGCAAGAAACGGCGAGGGCCCAACCCTACTCGATATCCGCACCTACCGCTACAAAGGACACTCAATGTCCGACCCGCAAAAATACCGCACCAAAGACGAAGTTGCTGAATGGATGGAACAAGATCCAATTGAGCATTGCCTTCGCGTGATCAACGCCCAAAAATGGTTATCTGAAAAAGAACTTGCCGACATCGACGCTTGGGTTAAAAAAGAAGTCGAAGAATCAGTAGCATTTGCTGAAAACTCGCCTTACCCTGAAGCACACGAACTCTATGAAGACGTTTACACGCAAGCAGATTATCCTTATATCAAAGAATACTAAAATCCTAATAAAAAGACATGGCTGAAGTAGTTTACATGCCCAAATTGAGCGACACCATGACCGAAGGTGTTGTTGCCGCCTGGACCAAAAACATTGGTGATACTGTCAAATCTGGCGAAGTGCTTGCCGAGATCGAAACAGACAAAGCCACTATGGAATTTGAGTCTTTTTACGATGGTGTTTTATTACATATTGGTGTCGACACCGGAAAGGCGGCACCTGTCAATAGCATTTTAGCTATCATTGGCGAAGCTGGCGAAGACATCTCTGGTGTATTAGCGAATGCCGCTGCAGGCGCTCCTGGCGCAACAGCTGCTGCACCTGCACCTGCACCTGCACCTGTTGAACCAAGCCCAGCGCCAGTTGCTGCAAGCGCAGCAGCGCCAAGCCCAGCACCTGTAAGTGCGCCCGTGGCTGCTCCAGTTGTGGCCAACAACAACTCAGAGCGCGTGTTTGCATCTCCTTTAGCGAAGAAATTAGCTGCCGAGCGCGGTATTGCCATTGAAGCTGTTGCCGGAACCGGAGAAAACGGCCGCATCGTGAAGCGCGATGTCGATCATTATGTGCCATATACACCTGCTGCCAATGCGCCTTCTTATACAGCAGCGCCAAGTGGTACCGTTTCTTTCACAGACGAGCCTATCTCGCAAATGCGCAAAACCATTGCGCGCCGTTTGGCAGAAAGCAAATTTACAGCGCCTCACTTCTACCTCACTCTAGACATCGACATGGATGCTGCTATTGCCACACGCAAAAGCCTCAACAGCATCGATGGTGTGAAGGTTTCTTTTAACGATATGGTCGTTAAATCAGTAGCAATGGCCCTGCGCAAGCATCCTGCCGTGAACAGCGCCTGGATGGGAGACTTCATTCGCCGCAACGAGCACGTCAATATTGGTGTAGCAGTTGCCGTTGAAGATGGTCTGCTTGTTCCTGTTGTTCGTTTTGCCGATGGCAAAGGCCTGACTCAAATTTCTGCTGAAGTGCGCGAATACGCTCAAAAAGCCAAAGACAAAAAACTTCAACCTTCAGACTGGGAAGGCAACACCTTTACGATCTCTAACTTAGGTATGTTTGGCATTGAGTCTTTCACGGCTATTGTCAACCCACCAGATGCTTGTATTCTAGCCATTGGCGGTATCAAAGAAGTACCTGTCGTGAAAAACGGTCAAGTTGTACCGGGTAATGTCATGAAAGTAACGCTTTCTTGTGACCACCGCGTTGTCGATGGCGCTTCAGGAGCAGCTTTCTTACAAACGTTTAAAACATACATGGAGCAACCAGCGGCCATGTTGTTGTAAGCTACACCCCCTCTTCTCTAAAAAGCATTCTTGCTATAAATCCTTGTGAATGGCATGGACGTCATTGTGGTTCTCCTCAATGCGGTCTTTGATGACTTGTATGGACTTAGCCAAGATAATTAACTCCGGATTGGTGTGTTTTCTGAGCCAAAACCAGCTTTCTTGCTCGTGCTCTACAGCCATGGCAATATGATACAACACGTCGTAGCCAAATTGTTGGAGCCACTTCTGTGCTTTTTCATCACCTTCTGCCGCAGCAATCATGGCCATGAGTTCTGGATAGCCATTTTGCAGCAACCACTTTCTAGCGGGGTCGTGCAGGCGAATGGCTTGACTTGCCATCCAAAGTTCGAGAAATCCGTTTTCTTGCAACCAATTTTGGAGCGTCTGATGCCCCTCCACTGCTTTTGCCCAAGCGAGGATGACCAACGAAGGATAGGAAAGTGAATTTTCTTTCATCTTAAAAGAACCAAAGGGCTACGCCAATTGCAGTCAATACACAAATGAGATCCACCAATAGCATGGTGCCGAGCGTATAGCGCGTATTGCGGACATTGATGGAACCAAAATAAACGGCAATTACATAAAAGGTGGTTTCGGCTGAACATTGAAAAATAGATGACAAACGCCCCGCTAAACTATCTGGCCCAAACTGATTCATGGCATCGAGCATAAAGCCGCGAGAGCCCGAACTACTGAAAGGCCTGAGCAAGGCAACAGGCAATGAATCTGTGATTTCTTTGCTCACGCCTACATATCTAAAAGCTTCCGAAATGCCGCCTGCGATGAGCTCAAAAAGACCCGAATTTCTAAAAACTGAAATAGCAACAAGCATCCCCAAGACGTATGGGAATATTTTGACGCCGGTGTCGAGCCCAGAGCGCGCACCCTCAACAAATGCATCAAAAACGGTTGTGTCTTTCTCTTTGAAACGCGCTTCATTTTTAAAAGCAAACAGCAGCGTCAGTACAATAATTGAAAAGAGTAAAATACCTGAAAAGTTACCAGTAAAATAATTTTTCTCGACCAAATTGAGTGAACCCACATAGAAAAGCAAGCCAAAAATAGCGCCGATAATGCCCATAATGACACCCAAAAGCAAACCGCTTTTAAACGAAATGCGTTGACGCAAACCTACAATAAAGAAGGCAGCGAGGGTACCAATAAAGGAAGTGATGATGCAAGGCAGCATGACGTCGGCCGGATTGGCGGCATTAGCTGCAGCGCGGTAGCCGATGATAGACGTTGGAATGAGCGTGAGGCCTGCCGCATGCAAGCACAAGAACATAATTTGGGCATCTGAAGCCTTCTCTTTGTCTGAATTGAGTTCTTGCAAACTTTCCATAGCCTTGAGCCCAAAAGGTGTGGCCGCGGAGTCGAGACCTAAAAAGTTGGCCGAAAAATTCATGGTCATGTAGGTGATCGATGGATGCCCAGCTGGCACCTGCGGAAATACCTTTGAAAAGAACGGACTAAGGCGCTTGGCCAGGCGTTCGGTAGCGCCTGAATCGATGAGCAGCTGCATGATGCCCGCAAAGAAAGCAAGGTAAGCCATCAATGGCAAAATGAGGTCAAACAAGCTATTTTTGGCGGTAACCAATAAACCGTCGGACTTCTGGACACCCGAGTATATCTGAACGGTTTTCTCTTTCATCACATACGTGGTATCGGCATCAGTTGGATTTTTATCCACGATAAAAGTTCCGTCTGGAGCTGCGTTCAAGCCGATTTTTACCTCGGAAGGTAATTTCCATTTATAGGTTTCTTTAATGAGAATAGGATCGTCTTTTTTGCCATTCAGGACGTAATCAATACTGTAAAACTGCCCAGAGAAAACTGCAAAAAGAACAAATAAAATGGAGCTGATGAAAATCACCAACCAAAAACGACTGAGTACCATAGAACGAATTTGCACATTTTCTTTGGGAAAGCGGCCATTCAACAACAAAAAGTATGAACATATGTTATTGAAAAGATACAGAGCTGTACTTTAACTTTGCAAGAAAAACAAATGAAAACTGTCTTCCACTCCGCTCATTCAAGAGGGCATGCCGATCACGGCTGGCTCAACGCCAAACACTCTTTTAGTTTTGCCTCCTGGTACAACCCTGAGCGCATTCATTTTGGCATGCTGCGGGTCCTCAATGACGACATCGTTGCGGGCGGAATGGGCTTTGGAAAGCACCCCCACGACAACATGGAAATCATTACTATTCCTTTAGCTGGCTCCATTCAGCACGAAGACAGCATGGGCTTTAGTGAGGTCATTCACGCCGGCGAAGTACAAGTGATGTCTGCCGGCACCGGAATTTACCACAGCGAATACAATCCGAATGCAAGCGAAGCACTGAACCTCTTTCAAATTTGGATTTTCCCAAACCAAAAGCAAGTGACACCACGCTATGCCCAACGCAAATATGAACTCCAGAAAGGTGCATTTACAGCACTTGTAGGTCCTGAACAAAGTGGCATCGACACCTGGATTCATCAAGATGCTTGGTTGTCAATGGGTGTGTTTGATACAGATGCCACCATTTCTTACGCTCTTCAAAATCCAAACAACGGCGCGTATATCATGCTGATTGAAGGTGCTATTCAAATCGGTGAACAAATTTTAAATGAAAAAGACGCCATTGGAATTTCAGACACAGCACAAATCGAAATCAAAATGCTTCAATATGCAAAAATACTTGTCATTGAAGTACCCATGAATTGAGTAATACCTCCAATCATTTTACCATCCCAGATACCAACTAACATATGAAAAATACCCTCATCGAAGCACTCCAATGGCGTTATGCCACTAAAAAATACGACCCTACATTTCAACTTGATCCAAAAGATAAAGAAACGCTAGAACATGTGCTACAACTCACACCAAGTAGTTATGGCTTACAACCCTTGCACTATATTTGGCTCGAAGACAAGGCACTGCTAGAAAAAACCAAAACTTTGGCTTGGAATCAGCAGCAAATTATAGATGCAGGAGCGGTTTTGGTGCTTTGTACAAAAACAGAACTCGATGCAGCATATCTCGATGCCCATGCTGACCGCATGCGCGACACCCGAAACATGCAAGAAGAACAAATCAAAGGATTCAGAGCACACCTACACACGGCTATTGGCAATAAATCCGCAGCTCATGTTCAGGTTTGGAATGACAAACAAGCCTACATTGCACTGGGCCAATTACTCACGGCTTGCGCCTTGTTACAACTAGACGCCACCCCAATGGAAGGCTTTGATCCAATTGCACTAGACGAACTGCTTCAACTCAAAGAAAAAGGCTTGCACAGCGTGCTCATTTGCACCATAGGAAAGCGCGCTGCAGACGACCATTACCAACACTTACAAAAAGTCAGAAGACCTAAAAAATCGCTGTTTTCAACACGTTAACTGCACAATAATCCTTATATTTGAGGATGCGCTCCCTGCTAATTGTTTTCTTTTTTGCCTGTGTCTCTTTGCTTCAAATTTCTTGGGCAGCGCCGCTCATGAGCCAAGCTGACCGCCAAGGAATCCAGCAAATACATAACGAACTACTCCGTTCCAAAGGCGAGGTTTCAAAGCAACTTCAGAACGCCTATCCCATCTACAACATCAACGGGCGTTGGTATTTGTCCATGTTAGGGCGCTGTAATGCACAATTCAAAGCCGAAGAACTCGAGTGGCAACGCATTCTTTTTCAGAAGCCCATCGCAGGTTTGCTTTCCCTAAAAGTGCCTTTGCAAAAATTAGCCGCCCTCAAACAACTCAAGGGCATTGACTACCTAGAAATCGCCGGACGCATTAGCCCCAACCTCGACAAAGCCGTCAAAGATCTCCGCGCCGACTCCGTACACGCCGGCATCGGACTACCACAGGGCTACGCGGGCAAAGACGTCTTTATTGGCGTCACCGACTGGGGTTTTGACTACACCCACCCCGTTTTTTACGACACCCTCCAACAACAACACCGCATCTTCGCCGCCTGGGACCAATTCAAAACCAGTGGGCCAGCGCCTAACGGTTTCAGTTACGGAACCGAATATGCCGACACCCCAAGTTTGCTCGCTGCTGGGTCAGACACCTCCAATATTTACAGCTACGGTACGCACGGCACGCACGTTGCAGGTATAGCTGGCGGCGCAGGAGCAACCACTGCTTATCGCGGCGTGGCTTACGAAGCGCAGTTTTTATTTGTTACCTTTTTAGTCGACGAAGGCGCAGTGCTAGACGCCTGGCAATGGATGTACCAAAAAGCACTTGCCGCCGACAAACGCTTGGTCATCAACATGAGCTGGGGGCTTTATCATTTTGGCACCTTAGACGGCACTTCGCTGCTCAGCCAAGCCATCACCGCTTTTAGCAACCTAGGTGTGGTATTTGTCAATTCAGGTGGCAACAACGGCAACGTCAATTTCCACCTCAAAAAAACCTTCAACAACGATGTTTTAAAGTCTAGAGTTGAATTCTACGACTACACAGCCAACCCCAACATGTGGGGCCAAAGCATTCACGCTTGGGGCGAAGTCGGGCAAAGTTTTGCCAATGGCATCATCGTTACAAATAGCTCCAATGCTGCTTTGGCTGAAAGCCCATTTTACAGCACCGCCACCACTACCGCCTACATCGATACCTTTTTGGTTGTGAACCAAGACACCATTTGGTACAACATTTCGGCAGATGCCGCGCACCCGCTCAACGGCAAACCGCAAATGCGCTTGCGCGTTAAAAACACCAACACCAACCTGCGCATCCAACTCAAATCGCAAGCCAGTAGCGGCACTGTTCATTACTGGAACGTCACCGAACTCAGCACCGATGTCGGCAACTGGGGCATGGCCTTCTTAGCCGCTGGCACTGGCACTACCTCCGGCGACAACCAAAACGGAATTTCAGAACCCTCTTGTGCCGACGACGTCATTAGCGTTGCTGCCTACGCCACCCAATACGCCACAAGCTCCGGTTCTCTGGTTGGCGGTGCCCTCGCCTCTTTCTCGAGCAAAGGCCCACGCTACGACGGCGCCATGAAACCCGATATCGCTGCACCTGGTGTGGCCATTGCCTCGGCCATTTCTTCTTTCACCACCGGTACTTACACAAGTGTCGCCACCACAGACTTCAACAACACTACCTACCGTTTTGCTAAGTTCTCAGGTACCTCAATGGCATCGCCAATGGTGGCAGGCGTTGTTGCCCTCATGCTAGAGGCCAATCCTTATCTCTCTGCCGCCCAAGTCAAAGAGATCATCATGCAAACTGCAAGGCAAGACAACTACACTGGCGTGATCCCGAACGAAGGGAGCCCGCAATGGGGCGCCGGAAAAATCAATGCCTATGCGGCCGTGCAAATTGCTGTTCAAACCCTTGGCGTTTTAGAGAGCACACCGCTCATTGAGTGGTCAGTTTACCCCAATCCGGTTCAGCATTATTTGCACTTTACGATCGTAGAACTACCCGAATTCGCAGAGGTGATTGCCCTTGACGGCAAACGCTATTGGGTAGCCATCGAAAACGGCAAAATGACCGTTCAAGACCTCCCAACAGGCACTTATTACGTGCGGCTTCACCAGAACGGCCGCATCCAACAAGCGCCCTTCGTTAAAATCTAATTGATAGTTAGGTCGTTCAATATGCAAATCCGACGCGCACAACTCCAAGAATTACCCATTCTAGAGCGCCTGGCGCGCCAAATTTGGCCCAGCACCTATGCGCACATCATCAGCCAAGCCCAAATTGACTTCATGCTCGACTGGATGTATAGTACTAAAACACTTCAAGAACAAGCAGAGGCTGGTCATGAGTTTTATATACTCAATACCGACGGATTAGACATTGGTTTTATGGCGCTTGAATGGAAAGGTCAAGAAGGTGTTTCTGAACTTAAAATCAACAAACTTTACGTACTCCCCTCCTTACAAAGAAATGGAGCTGGCCGCGCTTTGGTCAACAAAGCCATCGAAAGAGCTCAAGCAAGTACTGCCAGCAGTATCTTTCTACAGGTCAACAAAGCAAATGTTGCCAAAAACTTCTACCTCAAATTGGGCTTTGAAATCCGTGAAGAAGCCGTTTTTGACATTGGCAATGGCTTCATCATGGACGACTACATCATGGCACTTGCGCTCTGAGATTTTTGTATCTTCGTAAACCAAAAATTTGACCCATGCTTAAAATTGACATGCACAGCCATATCCTCCCCAAAACTATGCCCAATTGGACGCAAAAGTTTGGCTACGGCAAGTTCATCCATCTCGAACCAAATGCCGATGGCAGTGCCAACATGATGCAAGGGGGGCAATTTTTTAGACGCATCGTCGAAAACTGCTGGGATGAACAATTGCGCATCGACGAATACAAGCCCTACAACACCCAAGTACAAGTGGTGTGTACTATTCCCGTTATGTTTTCTTATTGGGCCAAAACCGCCGACGCACTAGAGTTGTCGAGGTTTCTCAACGACCACATTGCTGAGCTCGTGCAACGCTATCCAAAAAACTACATTGGCTTGGCGACCATACCAATGCAAGACGCCGAGGCCGCCATTTTAGAACTCGAGCGCGCCAAAGCAATTGGCCATGTCGGTATACAAATTGGCTCGAACATCAACGACGAAAACCTCAGCGAAGAAAAGTTCTTTCCTATTTTTGAAGCCTGCGCTCGTTTGGGCATGGCCGTCATGATCCATCCGTGGCAAATGATGGGTTTTGACAGCATGAAAAAATACTGGCTTCCTTGGTTAGTAGGCATGCCTGCCGAAACCTCAAGAGCAGCTTGTTCACTTATTTTTGGAGGTGTTTTGGAGCGCTTACCTGAACTCAGAGTTTGTTTTTCGCATGCCGGTGGCTCCTTTTTGCCCACTTTAGGTCGCATTGAGCACGGTTTCAATTGCCGCCCAGATTTAGTGGCCATAGACAACCCGCACAACCCGCGCACTTACCTTGGCAAATTCTGGGTAGATAGCATCACCCACGACATCGATGCTTTAGAATACATCCTCAAAATGCAGGGTTCTAAACGCGTTTGTTTAGGCAGCGACTATCCGTTTCCGCTCGGGGATCTCGAAATTGGGCAATTCATAGAAGACAGCAAACTCAGTGCAGCTATCAAAGAAGATATCTTTTGTAATGCCACCCTCGAATGGCTACAACTCGATAAAAACATGTTTATTTAGGTATAAGTACCTATTGTTTTTGTTGCTTAGTCAATGGCGTATTTCAAGCGAATGGTGATACTCGCTGTTTTGCGACGCGAGCTCGTGTTGTAGCTTCCTCCCCATTCGTAATCTTCAGAAGAATTTTCAGCTGTAATCTGAAAAACACCCATGTCGGCATTTTTGAGTTTTCCCAAACTACCACCACCATTTTCGGCAATTTTGCCTGCGCGCTCAAAAGCATCTTTGGTGGCAGCTTCAATCATTTTGAGTTTCAATTGCGCTAGTTTGGTATAGTAATATTCAGGTGCGTCGGAATTGAGTTCTATGCCTGCATCGATGAGTTCAGAGACCTGACGCGAGGTTTGTTCCACAATATTTACTTTTTTCGAACTGACTTTCAGACTTTGACGCAAAGAATACCCATCAAAAATGGTCTGAATGACATTTCCTTCGTCGTCGTAGATGCGGGACCAATCCTTACTGATGTCAGCGGCTTCAAACACCATTTCGTCATCGGTTATACCTCTAGACTTCAGGTAAGACTTTACTTTTCTTACATCTGCATTCAGCTGCGCATAGGCATCTTTGAGTTCATAACTTTTGCGAGAGAAAGAGGCGCGCCAAACAATCAAATCGGAATCAAAGGATTCTTCACCTAAACCAATTACGGCTACGGTGTCGTCTGGTTTTCCTTTGGATAAATAAGATTTACCTAAAATAAGGCCTGTAATGATTACTGCTGCTGCAATAAGCATAGTGGCAAAATGTTGTTTGAAAAAATTCATGTGATTTTATTGACGATTTCTAAACCAAGGTAGCACTAATTTGTTACAAAATCATGGAAACCAAAAAAATTGCCATTATCGGCGCCTCAAAAGGAATCGGCCTTGCACTTGCCCAACAATTAGCGGAGCTAGGCCATGAAGTATATGCTACTTACGCCAAAACCGCTCCGAGTCTGCAGCACCAAAACATCACTTGGCAACAATTAGACGTTCTCGCCCCAACGCCACTCGACTTACCAGAAATACTCGATGGTTTGGTCTACTGCCCAGGCACAATTGCCCTCAAACCCTTCAACCGTTTCAGCCCTACAGATTTTCAGACCGACTACCAACTTCAAGTTCTCGGGGCCATTCAAAGCATCCAAACAGCCCTGCCCGCACTCAAAAAAAGCGAGCAAGCGGCCATCGTTCTTTTCTCCACGGTGGCGGTTCAACAAGGCTTGCCTTTCCATAGCTTGGTCTCTGCCTCAAAAGGAGCCATTGAAGGACTCACGCGTGCACTCGCAGCCGAACTTGCTCCAAAAATTCGCGTCAATGCCATTGCACCGTCTTTAACCAATACCCCTTTAGCTGAAAACCTACTCAATTCAGACGCCAAACGCGAAGCCAACGCCGCAAGGCATCCGCTCAAGCGAATTGGTGAAGCTGCCGACATCGCGCACATGGCTGCCTTCTTACTCAGTGACCAAGCCTCTTGGATCAGTGGGCAAATCTTACATGTAGACGGCGGTATTTCAAGCTTGCGCGTATGATCCCGCTGCGCAGCTTAGACGAAATCTATGCGCAAATAGATCAGTTTGATCCGATACATTACGGCAAGACCCGAAACTACATTGCAGGCGGAGTGAGTTATTTGTCGCCCTATCTTTCGCGCGGTATGCTCTCGGTTCGGGATGTTTATGACCGACTTCTGCAGCGTGGTTTCAAATTGTATCAAATGGAGGCGTTCGTGATGGAACTGTGTTGGAGAGAACACGCACAGCGCGTTTGGCAGCACCACAACCCGCAACACGAATTGCGCGCAGCCCAATTTTGGATCAAAGACAACAACCAAATACCGCAAGAAATACTGCAGGCCAACACCGGTGTTCAGGCCATTGATGAGGCTTTGCTTACCCTTCAAAACACAGGTTACTTGCACAACCATTTGCGCATGTATTTGGCAGCGCTTGTGTGTAATCATTATGGTTGCCATTGGCGCACAGCGGCCAAATGGCTGTTTGCGCAACTCTGCGATGCCGACGCCGCAAGCAATCATTTGAGTTGGCAATGGGTCTGTGGAGCCAATGCACCTAAGGTTTATTATGCCAATCAAGATAACATCAATAAATATACTGGAAGTACGCAATTAGGCTCGGTATTAGATGTCTCCTATGAACAACTTCCTGAACTCAAATTGGACTGCACCTGGACCCAAGCGCAATATCCGTTCGAACCTCCAACAACTCAAACAATTGACATAGATTCTAACTTGCCGACTTTCCTTTACACGCCGTATCACCTCGACCCTATCTGGAAAACGGAGCAACAAGGCAACCGCATTTTATTTTGGGACCTCGACCATTGGAAAGACTACCCTTTCACTGAGAAAGTATACAATTGGATCAATGAACTTGCTAATTTGAACATCCCTGATTTGCAAATAGTTGTTGGCACGTGGGCAAGCCTTAGCCAACAAATCAATCCTCAACACACCTTTAGCAAAGAACACCCGCTCACCTCCACATATGGCCTACAAACCGATGAGCGGTCTTGGCTCTTACCAACCTACCCAGCACAGCCCGGTTCTTTTTTCAATTTTTGGAAAAAAGTTCAAAAACACCTTCAGCATGAAGCCTGAAATTGGGATTGTCTGGTTCAAACGCGATCTAAGGCTTTCAGACCACGCTCCGCTAGACGCAGCTGAACGCAGTGGTTTGCCGCTTCTTTATATTTGGCTAGTCGAACCAACAGAATTGGCCGCACCTGAAAACAGCCTGCGGCATTGGCAATTTCAATGGCAATCTATCCAACAAATCAATCAGCTATTAGAGCCCTACGAACGAAAAATAACGGTTCTTTACGGCGAAGCTCAAGAAATATGGACGGCACTTATGGAACAATTTACCATAAGTCAGGTCTGGAGCTATCAAGAATCGGGGCAGCCACGCACCTTTGAGCGAGATCAGTTAGTCAAGTTGTTATTGGCTCAAAATGGTGCGAAATGGCAAGAATTTCAGCGCGATGGCATCATTCGCGGGCTCAAAAACCGCAAAAATTGGGACCGCGCTTGGTTTGGATATGTCAACAGCCCCATCATTGAGAACACCTTTGTAAAAGGGAGAGCAGTAGAATGGGAGCATCATTTTCAGCTTCCGGAAAGTCTTTACCAGCAAATGCAAGCTTACGGTCCTTTGTTTCAGAAAGCAGGGCCCAAGTACGCTGAAAAATATCTAGCCGATTTTCTCCACAAACGCATCTTGGGGTATCAACGAGGCATCTCTAAACCTGCACTCAGCCGAAAAACATGTAGCAGACTCTCCCCTTTTCTAGCCTGGGGAAATCTTTCTGTTCGGCAAGTTGTAAGGGCCACCTCAGGATACATGAATCAGGACCCCAAAAACAAGCCCAACTTTGAAGCCTTCTTGACACGACTGCACTGGCATTGTCATTTTATTCAAAAATTTGAAACGGACTGCACTTATGCGACAGCCTGTATCAACAAAGCATACGAAGGTTTGAATTATCCGAAAAATGAAGCATTTCTGGAAGCCTGGAAAACTGGAAATACAGGGTTCCCGCTTGTAGATGCCAATATGCGCTGCGTGCAGCAAACCGGCTGGATCAACTTTCGCATGCGTGCCATGGTGGTTTCCTTTTTGTGTCACAATTTAATCCAAGATTGGAAAGACGGCGTGGCGCACCTCGCTCAACAATTTTTAGATTTTGAACCCGGTATTCACTATCCACAGTTTCAAATGCAAGCGGGCACAACGGGCGTCAATACCATTCGGGTCTACAATCCGATTCACAATAGCTACAAGCACGATGCAGAAGCAGCTTTCATCAAGCAATGGGTTCCTGAACTTGCTGAGCTACCATTGTCATTTATTCATGAACCCTGGAAAATGACCGAAATGGATATGTCCATCTACAACTTCAAACTAGGACAAGACTACCCTTATCCTATCATTGACCCCAAAGACTCCAGAAAAGAGGAACGCAAATTTCTCTGGGAAATCCGCAAAAGTCAAAAAGGAAAAAGCGAAGGTCAAAAAATAATAGAAACGTTAGTTCGGCCCTCAGTGGCGCGCCAAGAACCAAAACGCAAGCAAGCCAAGTCCAAAAGAAATCAAGACATTGAACCAAAACAAGGCCAATTGCCCTTGTTGTAGGAGTTGAAAGTTCTCGTAAGAAAAGGTACTAAAGGTGGAGAGTCCGCCGCAAATTCCAACGACAATTAGAGGATAGATTGTGACCCACTTGGGAACATCTTTCAATTGAGCTACCACAAGCGCCAAAAGAACACTTGCTATTATATTACTTAATAAGGTGGCCCAAGGGAATGCGTTGGCTTGAAAAGGAAAGATTTTAGAAAGCAAAAAGCGCAGTACACTGCCGATACCACCGCCCAAAAACACGAGTAAAATACTGTTTAGTCCCATTTTTGAATCAATTGAGCAAATAAATGTCTTCTGAATAAGCAACCAATTGCCATACCCAACAATGCACCACAAACGACGTCTGAAGGAAAATGCACCCCTAAATAAACCCGACTATAGGCCACTAAAAAGACATAAAAACCAAGAATATAAATGGAAAAGCGATACTTTTTCATGTAAGGAAATATAAATGCAAAAAGGGCGGCCAAATTTGCAGCGTGCGACGACACAAAGCCATATTTTCCACCTAGATAAGGGTTTTCCGGGGCAATCATATAGAAACGCAAGAAACTGTGTATGGATGGATCGTGTGAAGGACGCAAACGTTCAAAAAAGTCTTTGAAGAGTTGGGTTGAAATGACATCAGTTAAGGACACAACCACAAGTGTCAGGAGAAATAGGATACCCGTCTTTCTCCATGAAAATTGACTTTTCAAAAGCGCAAGAATAAGAATTGCCAGCGGAAAATTGATCCATTTAGAAGAAAGCACCCACATGCATTGATCGAGCCATGGCGCATTGAAGTGATTGATGCGCAAAAGCAAACCGTTATCAATGCGCTGCAGAAATTCAATCATGGTTGAGGTGCTTCCAGATCAGGTCTTTGAGTTCCATAAGGCCTTGCTGAGCTACAGATGAAATAAACAGATGCGGAAGTGTTGGTAATTCTTTGGAAATAGCTGCTTTGAGTTCGTCGTCGAGCATATCTGACTTCGTGATGGCCAACAAGCGTTCTTTGTGCAAGAGTTCAGGGTTGTACTGCTTGAGCTCATTGAGTAGGATATTGTATTCCTTTTGGATGTCATCGGAATCGGCTGCAATCATGAAAAGCAAAATTGAATTGCGCTCGATGTGGCGCAAGAAACGCAAACCTAAACCTTTACCGGCATGAGCTCCTTCGATGATTCCAGGAATATCGGCCATAATGAACGAGCGGTAATCGCGGTAAGAAACGATACCCAAGTTCGGGCGTAAAGTAGTAAAAGGGTAGTCACCGATTTCGGGCTGGGCTGCGGATAGCACAGAAAGCAAGGTGCTTTTTCCGGCATTTGGGAAACCGACTAAACCAACATCGGCTAAGATTTTGAGTTCGAGTATCTTCCAACCCTCAAGTCCTTCTTCGCCTGGCTGCGCATAGCGCGGCGTTTGGTTGGTTGGAGACTTAAAGTTGTTGTTGCCCATTCCGCCGCGTCCGCCACGTTGAATGATGCGCTCTTCGCCCTCTTCTGTGATTTCGAACAAAACCTCGCCGGTTTCACCATCTTTGGCAAGCGTGCCAAGCGGCACATCGATGTAGACGTCGTCGCCTTGGGAACCCGTTTTGAGGTTACCAGCACCATGGGCACCGTGGCCCGCTTTGATGTGTTTTTTAAACTTAAGGTGCAGGAGGGTCCAGAGTTGTTTGTTGCCACGCAAAATAATGTGTCCGCCACGGCCGCCGTCACCTCCGTCGGGCCCGCCCTTAGGAATGTATTTTTCGCGTCTGAAGTGCGTCGAACCGCCGCCACCGTTTCCGGAGGTACAGTGAATTTTTACGTAATCAACAAAGTTGTCTGAAGCCATGTATTAGTTTGTATCAATGGCAGAGAATAATCGTTGGGTGATGTCATCGATGCTACCAATGCCATCGATGGCAATAAATTTATGTTGTGCTTGGTAAAATGCTTTTACCGGAGCGGTTTCTTGGTTGTAAACAGAAATGCGTTTTTCAATCACTGCAGGGTCTGCGTCGTCTGGACGGCCAGAAACCTCAGCTCTTTTGAGCAAGCGTGTTTTGAGTTCGTTTTCTTCGACCTCAAGGGCAAGCATAAGGGTAATTTCGGTTTCAAGACTCGCTAAAAACTCATCTAAGGCCTGCGCTTGTGCGTTGGTGCGCGGAAAACCATCAAAGATGAATCCTTTCGGAGCTGAATGCTTCACGACCTCTGAGCGCAACATATTGATCGTGACTTCATCGGGTACTAACTGCCCTGCATCCATGTAGCTTTTGGCTAATTTACCGAGGTCTGTTTCGCCTTTGATATTGGCGCGAAAGACATCGCCGGTAGATAAATGTACGAGACCATATTTTTCGATGAGTCTTTCGGATTGGGTTCCTTTACCTGCTCCTGGAGGGCCAAAAAGTACAATATTTAACATAACTAATTGATTAATTGATAAACAGCTGAAAGTTCGCGACCGCGTTCTTTGTAGTCTAGGCCGTAGCCGACCACAAAACGATCTTCGATTTCAAAGCCAATATATTTGGGTTGGTGTTTTCCTTTATAGGAAGTTGGTTTCAGTAAAAGTGAACAGATAGCAAGCGATGCAGGCTGTTCAGCATGAAGCAAAGTGAAAATTTTGTCCATGGTGACACCTGTGTCGAGGATATCTTCGATGATGATGACGTGGCGGCCTTTGAGCGCGGTTTGCAAGCCAATGAGTTCGTCAACCCTGCCGCTAGATTGTGTGCCCACATAAGAACTTACTTTCACAAAACTGAGCTCTGGCTGGCAATTCAAGAGTTTGAATAAATCGGAGGCAAACATAAATGCGCCATTTAGGACCGCTAAAAAAATAGGATCTTTGCCAACGTAGTCAGTGTCTAACTGGCTAGCTAATTCTTTAAGGCGCGTTTGTATTGTCGTTTCCGAAATGAAGGGCGCGAAAGAAAGGTCGTGTATGTGAACCGCTGTACGCATCGTCATACAAAGGTACAATTTTAAACGTATCTTTGCTGCATGACAAAAACATGGTACGGTAGGGAACTACAAATCGGCGTGCTTGGCGGTGGTCAATTGGGGCGAATGCTCCTGCAAGCAGCCAATAGTTTTGACATTCAATTGCACATGCTCGACCCCGACCCCGCAGCCCCGTGCTCGCAAATCGCTTACAGCTTTCAAGTAGGTTCACTTACGGACTACAACACCGTGCTGGCCTTTGGTCAAAACAAAGACCTGCTCACCGTAGAAATCGAAAATGTCAATACCGATGCACTGCATGCCCTTGAAAAACAAGGTGTCAAGGTGTTTCCACAACCCCATATTTTAGAACTCATTCGTGACAAAGGCACCCAAAAACAATTTTACCTGGATAATGATATCCCCACTGCACCTTTTGTTTTTTGTGAAGCCTCTTTGCCTTTAGAAAATCCCTTTGGCTTTCCAGTCGTACACAAACTCCGAACAGGTGGTTACGACGGTAAAGGCGTCAACATCATTCAAGAAGCGAGTCAAATGAATACGAGCTTTATTGAACCTTCTATTTTTGAAGCTTGTATTCCTTTCACCAAAGAATTATCCGTCATTGTGGCTCGCAATGAAGCTGGCCAAACCAAATGCTTTCCGTTGGTTGAATGCGAATTCAATCCAGAAGCCAACTTGGTGGAGTTTTTGTTTTCTCCTGCTGCGGTTTCAGCCGAAATTGAAGCGAAAGCCCAAGCTATTGCCATTGACATCATCGAAAAACTAGATATGATAGGTCTTTTGGCTGTCGAACTATTCTTAACGGCCGACGGCGACTTATTGGTCAATGAAATAGCGCCAAGACCCCACAACAGCGGCCACCACACCATTGAAATTGCGCGTTGTTCGCAATTTGAACAACACCTGCGCGCCATTTTGAACCTGCCATTAGGCGATACCCAACTACACAGCGCGGGCGCTATGCTCAACCTTGTGGGCGAAAAAGGACATGAAGGGCCAGTTTACTATGAAGGCCTAGAAGAAATCTTGAAGTTCTCTGGAGTGCACCCGCATTTATATGGTAAAACACACACCAAGCCCTTCCGTAAAATGGGGCATGTCACCATCAGCGGAGTCCATATGGACGACGTTCGATTGAAAGCCCAAAAGGTCAAGGAAACAATAAAAGTTATTTCTAAAAAATAAAAAAGAGCCGCAATTGCGGCTCTTTTCATTTAACTCTTAAAAGATGTTCAGCTTATCTGATCACCAATTTCTTTTGTGTGCGTTGGCCATTCATTTGCATTTCTACAATGTATAGACCTGGTGCGTAGTTACTGGTATTCAGGCCAATCTCGAAATCACCCTGAAGACTACCAAACTGACGTGCTTGTAAAATACCACCTTTAGCATCGAGTACGCGCACACTCACTGGTGCAGCTGTAGGAATATGAAGCGTGATGTTCGCAAAATCAGTGGCTGGGTTTGGAGCAACTGTGAGCATTTGTTCTAAGTTGATCGCGCCAATGAGTTCCTCAACACCTACATAACCATTTTGAACAGCTTCATTGATGGTGGTGTAACCAGCGTTATCGATTTGTCCTTGTGGATCAATGAGCATTCCGACAATATGCATTTGGGTTTCATCCCAGGTAGCAGGAAGCGTAAAGCTGAAGTTTGCTGTGTAGTTGTCGCCAACTGTTGTGGTTGCGGCAATAACGCCCGTTTGGCCAGCAAAGCTCGGTGCAATGGCACGCGCCACGTGATCGTATACCATTTGTGCAGCTGGTACCGGATTAGGTAAACTTTCATAACCACCCATAGTGCCATTATTTCCACCCGCATATGCATTGGATTGATTGTAGCCGTTACCAGAACCGGTAACGTCATCTTCGGTAAGTACACAAGCTACTTTATAAGAACCGTTTGTTGCTTGAAGCATTTCAGTACTTACTGAAATATTGAGCACGCGCGTTGTTGGATCCCAAGTGGCGCCGTTTGTTAAGACTCCTTTTGGTGCAGTTTGTAAACGTGTAAAGAAATCTGAACTCATTTGAGAAGGGTCTACATCGCCCAAGCGATCGACAAGCGCACTTGGGTAACCGCCGATGAGTGTACCGATGCCTGCATCGTAATCGGCAACAACCATCGGGTCACCGTTGTGAACCGCTATACCAGCCCAAAAACCATCGTATTCAGCCGCAAACATATCCATAAAGACAGCGCCACGCGGACACCATTGGCACCAAGTACCGGTTGCTTCTTCACCTACTACAATTTTACCTGCAGCCGGAACAACTGGGTTGACTTCTTGGGTGAGTGTATTATCTGCAGCGTTGTCGTCGTTGCCACCATTGATGTTCGAAATAGTGACCACGGCGTTGTTTACCCCCGGAACCAAATTAAATGCTGGAATGGTTACGGTATAACTTGCAATGCTTGCCACATTCACGCCTGTGATGTTTTGCGTATAATTTTGACCGTTGTAGGCTAAATTCACGTTAAATGAAGTGAGTGCGTTTTGACCTGCATTCAAAATTGAAACAGTTGGACTTACAGTTTGCCCAGCGATGTTTCCGCCCATATCTAAAGACGCTACCATTGCATTGAGTGCAGGCAAAGTATAGGTTTGGTGGTCAAAACTAACGTTGTCCATAAAGAACTGATTGTTTTGCAAAGGGAAATAATCCGCAGAAGCTACGGTATTAACCCCATTGACCCATGTGCCAACCAAAACGTTATTGACATAAGCTTTCCAAACATGAAGGGTGAGGTTGGCTTCAATTTTTAAGTTGAACCACGTAGCTTGCGGATAAGTAGTAAGGCAAAGATTGGGTGTATTTCCGTCGTCAATGGCTAATTCACCTGCATCCATGTGCACGTTGAGTGCCCATAAATTACCGATTGTTGTAGCGCCTTGGATATTGTAATAAGCGCCTTTGCCGCTATTCACATAGAAATCTGAACTCAAAGTAAAAATACCTGAGTTGTATAATTGTCCGAAATTGAGCACGACATCTTGCGGACCTCCGTTGGCCGATGTTGAAGCGAAGTATACCGAATGTGGCGCACTCGCCGCTTGATTGTTGGTCGTGGCAACATCTTCGGCTCCACCTTGCGCACCAGACCAGGTAGTCCAGGTATTTGATTGCGGACCAATAAAAGATCCGAGCGCATAAGTGTCAAAATTGTCAGAAAAAATTTGGGCCGAGGCCAGTTGGGCACTGATGATACCCGCAAATAGTAAAATGCTTTTTTTCATAGTTTGGCTTGTTAAAGAGCCAAAAGTTACATAAATGCAAGCAATAAAACTAATTTATGACTGAACTTTCGTTAAATAACGCAAGACCTCAGCTGCGCCCATCAGGCCAAAAAGCGCTGGCATATAACTAACCGTGCCATAAAAACTTTTCTTGTAGCGCGTGCCATCAGTCATCTTCAAAGAATGTGGCTGCTGAACTTCTGTCGAGAAAACCACTTTTACACCACGATACGACGCATTTTTGCGCTTCATGCGCTTTTTGATATGCGCACCAAGTTTGCAACCAGCAAGTTGCTCCATGTTGGCGACGCGCACTTGCGCAGGGTCTGTTTTGCCACCTGCCCCCATGTGCGAAATAATTTTAACCTTCAAGCGTTTGCAGGCTAAAATCCATTCGAGCTTTGGCGTAACGGAGTCTATACAATCCATGACATAGCTAGGTCGGTCGTCTTGAAGGATCTCCCAAACGCGCTCAGGCAACACAAATTCTTCAATAACAGTTAGCTGGCATTCCGGATTGATTTCCTTGATTCTTTCGGCCAAAACCACCGCTTTATTTTTTCCTAAAGTGCTGTCAAGTGCTGTCAGTTGTCGGTTTTTATTTGAAGCGTCAAAGTCATCGCCATCGATGATGGTCATGCGGCCCACTCCTGCCCTTGCAATAAACTCCGCGGCATAGGAACCTATACCTCCAAGGCCAACAATTAATACGTGTGCGGCTTTGAGTTGCTGCATGCTTTGTGCGCTTAACAAAAGTTCGGTGCGTTCTAACCAGTTTGTCATTTTCTTATGATTTCGCGCCAAAATTACTATATTCGGGCAAATTAAAGTGAACTAAACATGGAACAAACTATTCAAACAGGACACCCAAAAGGGCTCTATCTGCTCTTTGTAACAGAGATGTGGGAACGATTCAGCTACTACGGCATGCGCGCTATTCTCATGCTATTTATGACCAAAGCACTTCTATTTGATTCTGAATTTGCCTCAGGCCTTTACGGAAACTATACAGGTTTGGTCTACTTAACACCACTCATTGGTGGTTACATTTCTGATCGTTATTGGGGTAACCGTAAATCTATTTTTGTTGGTGGTATCATCATGGCTATTGGGCAGTTCATGCTCTTCTTTTCGGCTAGTTCAATTGGTACGCCAATTGCGTCCATCGCATTTTACATCGGACTCCTGTGTTTGATCATTGGCAATGGTTTCTTTAAACCAAATATTTCGACAATGGTGAACCAATTATATGCTCCTGGCGACAAACGCGTAGATGGTGCCTTCTCCATTTTCTACATGGGGATCAATCTCGGTGCATTTTTCTCTCCATTAGTATGTGGCACGCTCGCCGAAAAAGTAGACTACCGTTGGGGCTTTCTCGCTGCAGGTGTAGGAATGCTAATTGGTGTTGCTGTTTTTGAATTACTCAAAAACAAATATATTGTCTCTGCCGACGGCGAAGTTGTTGGTGGCAAGCCAAAACCATACGAAAAACCAATCAATGAAGATAAAGAAGCTTCTTCAAGTGCAGCTTCAAACCCTATTCAACGCATTGCGTTATGGTTAGCTGTATACGGCGCTTTATGGTATGTTTTCATGCAACTTGTGGGCTTTAACTTTGTGTCTACGCTCATTTTCGCAACCTCCATTGCAGCTTCTGGCTTTGTAATCACAGATCCTTCGCTTTCAAAAATTGAACGCTCGCGTATTATCGTTATTTACATCATTGCTTTTTTCGTGATCTTTTTCTGGTCAGCTTTCGAACAAGCAGGAGCCTCACTCACCTTATTTGCCGACCAACAAACAGACCGCACTATCTTTGGCTGGGAAATGCCTGCTTCGTATTTCCAATCGGTAAATCCTCTAGCCATTATCATCTTTGCACCACTTTTTGCAGTTCTTTGGGGTTACCTAGGTAAACGCAACATGGAACCTGCTTCACCTGTAAAACAAGCCGTTGGTTTGTTTCTTTTAGCCATCGGATATTTCATTATTGCGGTAGGTGTTTCTGGTGTTGAAGGCTCCTCAAAAACGAGCATGTTTTGGCTCCTCAGCATGTATATGGTGCACACTTTAGGTGAACTTTGTCTTTCGCCAATTGGCTTATCAATGGTAGCACGCTTAGCTCCGTTGCGTTTAGGTTCATTATTGATGGGTATTTGGTTCATGAGTAACGCCATGGCCAACGATTTTGCTGGTATGCTTTCCAAATTATATCCTGAACAGTATGTGAGCGTAAGTGCAGTAATTGCTCAAGAAGGATCCAGTAAAGTTCAATTATTAGAGCGCAAGGAAGGTAAAGATGAGCTATTAGCTGAGCCTAAAACCTTTGGAGATCAAGACTATGTGGCTATTTCTTCTGTGAATTTTAGCAAAATCAAGAAAAAAGCTTCCAGAGATGCTGCTTTCAAACAAATTACGACAGATTCTAAAGTTCAAGAAAAATCGTTTTTTGGTTTCAAGGTAAACTCCTTGTATAGCTTCTTTATGGTTTTTGTCTTCATGGGCGGCATCGCAGCAATCATCCTCTTCTTGCTCCAAAAGAAATTACTTTCCATGATGCACGGCATCCGTTAAACTTTTAAAATACACCTATGTTTGGTTCAAAACATCCAAAAGCGCTCCCCTTTCTTTTTTTATCAGAAATGTGGGAGCGTTTCGGTTATTACCTCATGATTGGTATTTTCACGCTGTACCTCAAAGATACAGAACGTGGATTTGGCCTCAATGAAGCACAAGCAAGCGACCTCTACGGCACGTTCATTGCGCTCGTCTTTCTGACACCTTTTATCGGTGGCTTATTGGCTGACCGCGTATTGGGTTACCGCAAATCCATCATTATTGGTGGTATTTTAATGGGCTTGGGTTACATCCTGATGTCCATTAAAGACCTCAATTTCCTTTATCTCTCCATGACACTGATCATCTTGGGGAACGGTTTTTTCAAGCCCAACATCTCTACCCTTCTTGGCAACGTTTACAATGAAGAATCGTATAAAGCGCGCAAGGATGCTGGCTACAATATATTCTACATGGGAATCAATATCGGTGCGTTTGTCTGTAATTTCTTTGGGGCTGCACTTTATAACATGTACGGTTGGTACGCCGCTTTTTGGGCGGCAGGGGTCGGTATGTTCATAGGCGTATTGGTTTTTATCATAGGTACCAAGCACTACAAACACGCAGACCAAATCAAACCAATTGGCGAGACCGACATGCCTTTGCTTAAAATCTTAGGTACCATACTCTTTCCAGCTGTCATTTTCGGACTCATTCCCCTGACTTTTGAAACACCTTTGGTTGGTTCTAAATCTACTGACGCCTTTCTTTTTGGCTGTATTCCTGTTGTTTTCTTTTACATTCACCTCTACCGCAAATCACCAGCTTCTGAAAAGCCACAAATTGGTGCTATGCTTTCTATTTTTGCAGTGGTCATTGCGTTTTGGGCTATTTTCAAGCAGAATGGTTCTACCATGAACACCTGGGCCATGAACTACACCGACCGAGAGGTGCCTGCAGTGGTTCAACCGCTCACATCAAGCCTTAAGCTTTCCGAAGAAATCACCTACGCAAAAGACAGCGTTCCGTTTATAGACAAGCAATTTCGCGTTATCGAGAAAGACAAAAAAGTCGTGGCGTATCCTGCTTACTTTAACAATCAAGCGGCAGAAGAATTACCAAAAGAAGGCGCCACCATCCGCGTATTCAACACCAATTTATTTCAGAGCGTGAATCCGTTTTGGGTCATTGCGCTCACACCTCTTGTTGTTGCCTTTTTTGCATTCTTAAATCGAAAAGGAAAGGAGCCCTCAACTCCTACAAAAATTGCTTTTGGCCTCCTGATTTCTGCGCTTTCCTGCTTGGTCATGGTCGGTGCGGTTTATGCCTCCAATAATGGTGCTGACAAATCTTCGGCTTGGTGGTTCATTAGTTCGTATGCCGTTATTACAATTGGAGAACTCTTCCTGAGTCCAATGGGTTTGTCCTTGGTTTCTAAATTGAGTCCAGCGCGCCTCACCTCTTTAATGATGGGTGGCTGGTTTTTGGCCACGTCAATTGGTAATAAATTATCCGGGGTACTCAGTTCAATGTGGGATGGCTATGAGCAAAAAGCCAACTTTTTCTATCTGAACTTCGTCTTATTAGGTTTGGCTGCACTTTTGCTTTTCGGCATGTTGCGCAAGCTCAATAAGGTTTTTAGCCAGTACTAGCCAATTCTTTTCTGCACCAACCCAGCCACCTTCTGATAAAAATGTTGGGGTTGATACGTGCGCCATTCGATTTCTTCGAGTTCGCCGCCCATTACAAAATAGTGGTCGATGCCTACTTGTTCAAATTCGCGGATGACGTGGTCGTGGAAATTGATCATGGCAATCCAGCCGTCCTCGACGTCGTCGAACCATTCTTCGTAATAGCAGTCGTCTGAATGATGAAAATTGAGCACGTTTTCACCGATCAGGATAAACGCCGTAATGCCTGCATCGATAAGGATATCAATGACATCGCGCTTGAGGATCATGATGTCGTTTTCGATGGCGTCGTTCCATTCACCAATGAGCTCAATGATGGCGTATTGCTCATCGTAATCGACAAAAAGGATCTTTAAAAAGAGTGTTGGCGAACCGAATTCATCCCATTGCGGATGAATATAAAAGTTGTAAACGGTATTGCTAAATGCAAATTCGCTGTATTCACGACCGTAAAAAGGAGAGCTTGGGTCTTCATCGGCGATGTAGTAGCCGCGCCAATTGTAAAAGGGTTCAACGAAATGCATGGCGCAAAATTACAAGGAATCTCTTAACTTTGCCGCGTGGGAAAAGATAAGTTAAAACGCTTTGCAGCGATCAAGACATTCGCAAATGTATTGGAGCCCGTCATGGGAGAACCATTTGCAACCAAAGGAAATTGGAGAAGCTCCGTTTTTGGCAACAACAACCCGATCATTCTAGAACTCGGCTGCGGCAAAGGTGAATATGCCGTGGGCATGGGCCGCCAATTCCCCGAGCAAAACTTCATTGGCGTAGACCTCAAAGGCAACCGCATCTACATTGGCGCCAAAGAAGCACTCGAAACCAACCTCAACAACGTTGCGTTTTTGCGCACCCGCATCGATTTTATTTTAGACTATTTCGAAGAAGGTGAAATCGACGAAATTTGGCTCACGTTTTCTGATCCACAACCCCAAAAAGCCCGCAAGCGGCTGTCGTCGCCCATTTTTACGGCGCGCTACAAAAAGATTTTAAAGTCAGGTGGCATCATTCACATGAAAACCGACTCCGATGTCCTCTTCGATTACACCCTCGAGCAAATCGAAGAACACGGCCATCAAATGCTAGAGTGTTACCCCGACCTCTATGCCAATATACCTGCCGATTTAGATCCGCAAACCAGAGAGATCTTCCATATCAAAACCTACTACGAAGAATTCTTCCGCAAGCGCGGGCACGTCATTAAGTATTGTAAATTCAAATTGGCCGAGTAAGGACTTTGTCAAAACTATGATTGCATAGTTTGAGCTAACGAATGAGCGTGTAATTGGCATAATGGGTATCAATTCCAATTGCCTTTAGTAAATCCTTGATTTTGTTTTTGAGCGACTTCTTGTTGCGGGAGATATCCGTCTGAAAAGTCCAGTTGCGTTCGACGATGCGTTCGGCAATCCACTGTGGGTGTGTACCTTCAAAACGGGCGAGCTCATGGATGTGGTCTTCGTAATCAAAAGCAGTAGCCACCTTGATGTTTTTTTCTAGCCAAGCGTCGTCGTGCCAAAGCTTGTGAAAGCTCTCTTGCTTGCGCTGCATGGCTTGCGGGTCCTTGACCCAACCATAATGAAACACACGTGCGTTGGCAGGCGCTACTTTGAGTTTCTGATCTGGGGCTTTTCTAAAACCTTGCGCATCTCTAAATGAAAAAATACCTCGGCTCGGCTTGATGATGCGGATTTCTTTTTTGTACCAATTGTTAGACACGCCAATGTAGTCGTAAGAGCCGTAAAAATGGAGGTAATCAAACAACAAGCCATCTACGTCTTGGTCGTGCTGAAAACGGGTCATTGCTTTTAAAATTTCCGGATGATCGGCTTCGTGCATGACTTCATCGCCTTGGATGTAAATAGCCCAGTCAGCCTCAGGATTGATAGCGGCAAGCGCTTTGTCGGTCTCGACGGCGAGTACGCGGCCGTTTTCGCGGAGGGTGTCGTCCCAGGTGGTTTGGATGATACGTACTTTGGGGTCGATATTTTGGATCAGTCCGAGTGTGTCGTCGGTAGAATTACCCACTGCCACCAAGATTTCGTCACAGAGGGGTAAAATCGATTGGATGGCTGCAACAATCGGGTAATCGAGTAAAACGGCGTTTCGGATGAATGTAAAACCGCTGACCTTCAATTTATTTGTCTAGGACTTTAGGGATTCTGAAATAATCTGAATCTTTTTTAGGGGCATTGCGCAAGGCGTCGTCGTGGCTAATGCTTTGCTCGACGTCGTCGTTGCGCAGTCGGTTGACCTCTTCGGACATAAAAATGAGGGGTTCTACACCAGTGGTGTCGAGTTCAGAAAGTTTGTCTACAAAAGCGATCATGCGTTGCATGTCTTGGCGAATGGCATCTTTTTGAGCACCAACAAAAGATAATTTGGAGAGGTGTGCGATGTGATCGATAAGGGCTTCATTGACTTCCATAAGACAAAATTACAATTTTTTAAACAGTTCTGGATGCGCTAAGCGGATGGGCGCTTCAATTAAATCAAAACACTTATCGCTAATTTCTTCTATACTCGAGGCAGCAACTTCTTCAACGGAAATATAAGGATGAATGTGCACCTCCACTAACCCTGGATGCGCAGGGCCTAATATTTGGGTGGGGTCAGAGAACAAATGAAAATTTTGGGTAAATGTGAGCGGCAAAACCGGGACATTCAGGTTTTTGGCCAAGCGAAATGCGCCGTTTTTAAAGGGAATCATTTGTGGGATCTGCTCTTCTGGGATGGTGCCCTCCGGAAAAATAACGATAGACCAGCCGTCTTCCATGGCTTTTTTGGCCTGAACTAGCGCTTGCCCAGCTTTGGATTTGTTTTTGCGATAAACGGGAATATTGAGCGCTTTGAAGTAAGTGCGTACAATGGGGTATTTGAGGATTTCAGCTTTACCTAAGAAAGCAAAAGGATGCTGCGGCAAAATGGACGGCAAGAGAAAGATATCCAAGTAGGACGTATGGTTGGAGACGATGATGAAAGGTGCTTTTGGTAAAGGCGAATTGAGCTTGATGCGCACTGGATAGCAGCAAAAGATGCGCAATAGCCAACTCCAGAGGATAAAGATCTGAAAGCCGTGTTTGCGCCACGTAGACTTGAGTTGCAGCACCCAAAAAAGCGGGTAAAACAAAAGCGCGAAAATAAAAAAGACAAGGGCTATGTATAGCTTCCAAATGAGACCGAACATACCAAGGATTTTCTGCATACCTCAAAGTTAGCAATTACAAGAGAGCAAGAGCCACTCAAAAACGCTTCAAAATGACTAATTTTGAACAAAATTATCGCAATGTCACGCATTTTAACCGGAATACAAAGTACAGGAACCCCACATTTAGGAAATATTTTAGGTGCCATACTCCCTGCCATTCGCTTGGCTCAGAACCCCGCCAACGAATCTTTCTTGTTTATTGCAGACATGCATTCCCTGACCCAAATCAAAGATGGTGCTACATTGCGCAACAACACCTATGCCACAGCAGCTACATGGTTGGCATTTGGCCTGAACCCAGAACAAACCGTTTTTTACCGCCAATCTGATGTCCCTGAAGTAACAGAACTCACGTGGTACTTGCTTTGTCAGTATCCATATCAAAGACTAACTCTTGCACATTCTTTCAAAGACAAAGCAGATCGTTTAGACGACGTCAATGGAGGTTTGTTCACCTACCCTATCCTGATGGCTGCCGACATTTTGTTGTATGACGCTGAAATTGTACCGGTGGGTAAAGATCAAAAACAACACATTGAAATGGCGCGCGATGTAGCCAACCGTTTCAACCTTACCTACGGCGATACTTTTGTGTTGCCAGAAGAACAAATTCAGCCCGACACCATGCTCATTCCGGGCACCGACGGCGAAAAAATGAGTAAATCGCGCAATAACTTCATCGATATCTTTTTACCAGAGAAACAATTGCGCAAGCAAATCATGTCTATAGTTTCAGATAGCACGGCGCTAGAAGAGCCTAAAAACCCAGACACCTGCCATACTTTTGCGTTGTATCAATTGCTAGCCGACGAAGCTCAAATTGCCACCATGCGCGAAAACTATTTAGCAGGCAACTACGGCTACGGACACGCTAAGCAAGCGCTATTTGAACTTATTTTAGAGAAGTTCAATGAGGCACGCGCACGTTTTGACCATTTGATGGCCAACACCGCAGAAATTGAAGCCGCACTAGAAATTGGCGCCAAAAAGGCAAAAGCGATAGCGCAAGAAGTGCTGCAACGCACCCGTAAAAAAGTAGGTTACTAAAAAAGAGCTTAAGGTCTTGGGTTGTCAATTGCTCTGTGGCCAAAAGTAAGCCCAAGCTTGAACCAACGACCTGGCATCTGTACAAAGCCTGCCTCAACGTATTGCGTATTGGTGAGGTTATTCCCTTCTGCAAAAACAGTCCAATGCGTATTGATCGCGATCAAAACCTTGGCATCTACCACCTGATACAAATCTTGTTCAATGCGCTGCACCAAACGGTATGTGAGGTTCAATTGTACTTTTTCACTAAGGTCAAACAAGGCCTGCCCATTGAGTTGGTGACGCATGCTGGTAATGGCATAGCGCGATTCTTGCTCACTTGTGAAATTGTGTTTGGCCGTGATGTAGGTGTAATTCAAATTGAATTTATTCGGGCCCCAGGTACCACTTTTATTGATGTTAAATTGCAGACTCGTTTCCATGCCCGTAAAAGCCACATTGGCAATATTGACAGGCATCCAAGGATTCGGATTGGGCGAAACCAAAGACGTTTCTCGCACCCAGTCAATCATGTTGGTATGCTGGCGGTAAAAGAGCGATGCATCGAGTTTCCAAAAATACCCTTTAGGGTTGTACTGATTGCGGTTGTAACGATAACCCAGTTCTGCTGCATTGGAAAATTCGGGCTGTAAATTTGGATTTCCTACATTGGAGGGGTCGGTATAAAACATTTCAGTCCAGGTAGGTACGCGGTTGCCACGGCTGTAGTTGGCAAAAACAAAATGATGATAAGAAAAGGCACGCCCGAGTTGAATACTTGGCATTAGTTGCGGATTTTCTAAATTATAGGCAAACACCAAAAGCCCCGCGGCATAGTCCACAGTACCCAGCGCGCCTTGAGCTTGCACAAACGCACTTTGATATTGCCGCTCGCGCAAACCTAAATTACTGCTATTAAGTTGCTCTAAGCGTTGTTCCAAACCAAAAAGGATGTGTTGCCTATTGATATTCACCGATAATTGCGCCTCATAACTCAGCACATTTGAGATGTGGGTATTGGTGTAAAACGCGGGCTCATTGCGCTTCAAGCGAAATTCATCGGCATGGCTGCGCACCATAGCTTGTTGGCGAAATTGATACCAAGTAGAACTTCCTTCTTTTTTTGAATACCAGTGAAAATTATGCTTCACACCAGCCATGGCCATAGTGGTGCGCTCCCACTGATCTGGGAACTTATTGGTATAAAAGCCATTGGCACCAAAATTACGATCTGTATAGGCGCCAGTATAAGTGAGTCGCTGTCTTTGTTTTTGACCCAATGAATGAGAACTCGTGTAAAAGAGTTGATGGTTCTTGAAATCTGAATTGTACCAATGACCCGCAGATTGGTCTCTAGCCACCGCAAGCAATTGTTGGTATTTTTTGATCTTCATGCGCACCATTGCTTGGGCGCCAAAACTGTTGAAGCTCCCACCGTAAGCACTTGTTTTGACCTCAAAGGCATCTTGCGCATAGGCGCCAATGTGCACTGCACCTGTTAAGGCACTTTGACCAAATGGCAACACCGTAGGGCTCTTGAAAACTTGAATTTCGGAAACCGCAATGAGTGGAATAGGCAAATTAGCCGCATGGTGCCCTGTTTGTGGGTCGGTCATCTTGAAACCATTGACAAGAATTAGGCTTTGCTCAAAATTACCGCCCCGTATGCCGATATCGGCTTGGGTGCCACTGAGGCCTCGTTGACGTACGTCTACTCCTGCTGAAAAAGACAAGGCATCAGCGATACTCCTTGCTGGCAGGTTATTGAGCGTTGCCTGATTCAATTTTTCGATGCTCTGCATGCGCGAATAAAAGGAACCGCCATTGCGTCCAGCAATAAGTTCAATTTGTTGGTAGGTCATGACACGAGGTGGGATTCTCGCCAAGAGTGAATCAATTGATAATCTAGCTGGATCTTGTGCAATAAGTTGGGTAAAAGGAAAGAACAAGAACAAGAAAATAAGCTTTCTTTTTTGTTTCAAGAAAAACGTATATGCGGTCATACTTTTAATGAGTAGATTGAATGGGTTTATCCATAAAATCTGCAAAAATAAGCAATGAAAGAGAATCAGCGCTTGGATATCTTGTTGCCTGTGATATTGCGCTGCAGATTGCATTTGTGTCTGCCTACTTCAAAACCACGCAAGGCACTGTGTTTGGTAGCCCTGCCTTGCACCCTAGCGCGCCACATGCGCCAAGAGCTTGGTTTCATTTCTCTGCGCATTAAAGTAATTACCTCCGCCTCTTTAAGACCAAACTGTAATAAAATAGCATCAAAAGGCGTGCGGTCCTCCCAGGCCATTTCGATGATGCGGTCGATGTCTTGTTCGGTGAGTGCTTTGAAATCCATATTTACAAAACAACCTTGCGCGCTTTTTGTTGCTATCACATGAAAGGCGTTAAAAAACAAGATTTACCTTCCAAAACTTGCCTCACGTGTGGACGCCCCTTCACATGGCGCAAAAAATGGGAGAAAAACTGGGAAGATGTCAAGTATTGTTCAGACCGCTGTAGGTCTCAGCGCAATAAATAACGTATTTCTTCAAGGGTAGGTAGTTGATTTTCATAAGTAAATTCCAAAACATGTTTTCCCGGTAAAAGGGTTTTGAAATTCTCTTTGAAATGCAAGCCCTGTTGCTCGGAGAAGACCCAAAAATCGACCAAAGGTTCTTGCGTTTGAACAATTAGTTTGGCGACTTTATGGTTAGAATCGAGTTCTTCAATCTGTAGGTCAATTTTTAGTTTGGGCACAACTCTCTTCTCTACAAAGGTGAACAAGCGGGTATATTGCTCATCGAGTGTCACTTTAATGAATCCCTGCTTCTCATCATTGAGTGCGGTAAGCACCTGAATTGTATTATTCTGGAGAGGATAGGTTCTTCTTTGGGTATTTACGAGTTTCCCATCGAGGTCATAAAAATCAAGCTGAACCGTAACCAAAGTATCTTCTGGTAACTCACTGGTAAGCACGAGGTAATGGGTATCGTCTTTGATTTGTTCGAGCACGGCAATGGAGCGGTAGTCATTTTGTACCTCATAATGCAGGGCCTTCCAGTTGTTGTGGTCGTCTAGGCTAGACCAAGTTGGCGCGGGCCAGCAGTCGTTAAGCTGCCAGAAAATGGTGCCCATGCAGCGCGGCGCATCTGCTCTATGACCTGCAATGGCACTGCTCACCGCCTTGCGCTGCGTGAGTTGCGAATAATAGATAAATGTCTGAAAATCTTTGGCTTTTCCGTAGTAGGTTTTGGCGTGTTTTTCGATCATTCCATTGCCCACATAAGACTTTTGATGGTTTTTCATGACTGAAGAATGCAGGCTTTGTTCAGAAAGCGGTGCAAAACGATGGATGGTACTAGGCTCCGGGAAACTCTGAAAGCCGTATTCGGCATTGAAACGACCAATTTTGTTGGCGAAATCGTGCAGTGGATCTTTGCCGTGCCAAACTCCCCAATAGTGCATGGTTCCGTGGTTAAAATAGTCGTCTTGGCCCCAATTGCTTAGCGGCGAGGTGTGTACATACGGAATGCTTTTCTCCGTTATTGAATTCACATATAAAGGCAGTGTCTTTTGAAATATCTGATTGTAGGCTGCTTCAATTTCTTGCTGTTCTTTCTCTTGTAAATGATACTGCGCTTGAAAACCCCAGTTGTGCCAAGCAACGTCAACTTCATTGTTGCCATTGAAATAAACGAGTGAGGGATGCGCCGCCAAACGCGGAATTTGCTGCTTGATTTCTTTGGTGACCAACTCCATAAAGGGCTTGTCACCAGGATACATCGCACAAGCAAACATGAAATCGTGCCAAACCATTATTCCGGCGCGGTCACAGGCCTCCATAAATGCGTCGGGTGCATACATACCGCCACCCCAAATACGCACCATATTGAAATTGGCTGCTTGCATTTGCGGTACCAAAGCCACATAAGCGCTGTCTAGCGCAGGACCAGCAAACATACCGGGCGGTATGACGTTGGCGCCTTTGGCAAAAACCTTGCGCCCATTGATTTGAAACGCAAAGGAAGTGCCCCACTCATCTTTTTCTTGAAGCAATTCTGTTTTTCGAATACCAAAGGTGTAAGGATGTTCCAAAAGGAGCTTACCATTGGCGTCATAAAATCGCAAGGTATCTTGATACAAATGCGGAGCACCCTGCCCTACTGGCCACCAAAGTTGTGCGTTTGACAGTAGTGTGTCTGCATACAAATTGAAGGATGCAACTTGAGGTGCAGGCTCTGAAAGGACAATCGGAGATTTTTCGGAAATCTCAATATCCGCAAAATAGGTACTCTTGCATAGAAGTTTAACTTCGGATTTTTGAAGGGTGAGGTTCAAAGAAATCTTGGCTCCATTAGACTCGGAAATACTTAAGGTATTTACGTGGAGGTTTTCAATGCGCACATTGGGTGTAACTCCAATTGTAATTGGATACGCGAAGCCGATGGTATTGAGACGCGGCGCCCAGTCCCAACCAAATTGATATTGCGGTTTGCGTGTTAAGGACGCCACTTTTGTTGCTCCAACATCGTTGGGCGCAGGGTAAGTGAATGCTTTGTACTGATCTGATTTAGCGTGGTAATTGATTGGGGATTCGATCTTTAGTTCTATCGTATTATAGCCGCAATATAAATCTTTGACCTCTAGGAGAATTTGATGGTGAATAAAGAAATTATCAGAGCTTACCAGTAATTTCCCATTCAAGAAGATTTGGGCATAGGTATCGAGGTTGGGAATGTCGAGGGTGAGCGATGTCGCCTTGAAAAATACTTCGCTTAAATAAAATTGAGATCGAAAATGCCAAGTATGGTCTTCTACCCATTGGTATTTTGCCTCATTTTCACCATAAAAGGGATCGGGCAACTCTCCTGAGTCGCGGAGATATTCTTGGACTGTTCCATTCTTGCCAAACGGCAACCATGATTTTTTGACCGGATGAAAAACCTCCCAATCAAGCGTAACTTGTGCAGTAAAGGAGCTCATCAGCGAAATAAATAAAAGAAGAAGGACCCTGCTCATCTTACCAGTTGCGGTCGAATTTGGCATCTACAAGGGCTTCGCCATCGTTGTTGCGCAGTGCAAAATTGAAACCTGCGTAGATCGAATATGCTCCGTAGTTACCTTCTTTATCGAGTGCAATAAAGCCACATTGTAAACCGGTGAGGTCTTTGTGCTTGCGGACAATGCGCATGCATGCTTCTTTGCAGGCATCAAAAGGTGTGTAACCTTGGCGCATGAGCTCCACAACTGTATGGCTGCCCGCTACGCGAACAATGGCTTCGCCCAAACCAGTGGCGGTGGCTGCCCCTACTTCGTCGTCGACAAATAAACCAGCGCCAATAATTGGTGAATCACCGACACGCCCATGCATTTTGTAGGCCCAGCCACTCGTGGTGCAAGCCCCCGCAAGTTGCCCTTGCGCATCCATAGCGATCATGCCGATGGTGTCGTGGTTTTCGTGGTTGATATCGGGTTTCTTGAATAAATCTTTGTTTTCTTTGCGCCATTTTTCGTAGTCTTTCTTGACTTCATCTATGGGCATTTTGGCCGTTGCAAAACCTTGCTCAAGGGCAAATTTGCGCGCGCCGGCACCAACGAGCATGACGTGTTGCGTGCGTTCCATAACGGCGCGCGCCACATTAATTGGATGCGCGATGCCTTCTAAGAAAGCCACAGAGCCACAGCGGGCATCACCGCTCATGATACAAGCGTCTAAAGTGACGTGGCCATCGCGGTCTGGGCGGCCACCCACTCCTACGCTGCGGTTGGTGAGATCAGCTTCGGTCACCATGACGCCTTTTTCAACCGCATCGAGGGCCGAGCCGCCTTTCTCCAACACCGCCCAAGCGCCTTCATTGGCAGCCAAGCCATGGTTCCAGGTTGAAAGTACGATGGGGCCCTTGGCCTTGCCTTGATAAGATTGCGCCACAATGTTAGTGGCTTGGCTTGGCTTCACGACAGTCAGTGCGCCAACAGCTGCACCAAAGCGGATAAATTGTCTTCTTTTCATGATCTAACGATTGCGAAGTTCTGCCGCCAACCAATTCTGAAAGGCTTTGGCATTTTTGGCGTGTTCGGCTCCTGAAGCCGTAAAATTGTGCGTCCCTGAGTAATCTGGCTTAGCGCACATAAAAATATAATCATTCTTAGCTGGATCAAGAACGGCCTCCACTACCCCCACTGGTGGTAAATAGATGGGGCCTGGCGGCAAACCTTGAATTTTGTATGTATTGTAAGGACAATTGATGTCACGGTGCACAGCCAATAAGCGTTGCACTCCTTTGAGTTGCTCTCCCCAGCAAAATTTAAATGTAGGATCGGATTGTAATTTGATGCCTTGCTTGACACGATTGAGATATAGCCCCGCAATGATCGGCCACTCCTCAGCTCTTCGGGATTGTTCGGAATAGACAATACTCGCCAAAGTTACAGCCTCGCTGGGCGCTTTTAACCCCACCGCTTGTAATTTAGCCTTGCGTTCAGGCGTCCAGAAATTTTTGAATTCTTGGGCCATGCGGTCCACAAATTGCTGCGGAGTTTGGTCCCAGTAAAGATCGTAGGTGTTCGGAATAAAAAGCGCAGGGAGTTGTTCTAAGCTAAAGCCCAAACGTGATAGCGTAGCACCATTCTGGAGATACGCCATCAATTCGGTACTGTCTAAATCGAGTTGCTTTTGTAGCTTACCAGCTAGGTCATTGAGGGTGCGGCAATTTTCAAAACTCACCTGTACGGATTGCTCTGCGTTACCATTTAACTTGCCATTTATAGTAAATCCATTCCAAATATGGCGATAGGCCGTGCCCGGTTCGATAACGTATTTTCCCGGTGCAATATTGCGAGGATTCATCTCTTTATATTCCCCGACCAATTCAAATAAATCCTTTGATGAAATGACGCCTTTATCGTAGAGTATTGCGGAAATTTTCTCAATGTTCAATGCGCCCCCTCGATTTGAAAGATAAATACTTATTTCTGTTTGATTGCTCGACTTTTGAAAAGCCGCGTAGGCATACTTTAATTTGGGGAAAAGTAAAAATGCAGCCCCAAAGAAAAGGACCACTATTATTAAAATCAGTTTTTGCTTTTTAGACATAGTTGATAAGTAAGTTCGTCAAAATATTCATTTTTGAAACGCAGCCAGTTTTTACGGGTTCCGGCATGTTCAAAGCCTGCTTTTTCGAAAAGAGCAACACTGGCTTGGTTGTCTCCGTGTATTTGGCAATATAAATTGCGCAATTCTAGAATTTCCTTGCAGTAAGAACAGAACAACTGCAAAGCTTCAGACGCATAGCCTTTGCCTTTGTCGGCGTCGGCGGCAATAAGGATGCCCACTGCGGCATAGCCATGCTTGAAATTGAGGTCGTATAAATCGATAACCCCCACTGGGCGCTCTTCTGCTGAGGTTTGGATCACCAAACGCATTTGGCCCGACTTGCGGATGTCGGATTGTTGCTCGATGAGTTGATGGATGTCGAAAAGCGAAAACGGCACTTCGGTATTGGAAACCTTCCAGTTGGCTGGGTTGTTTTCCCACATAAAAATAGTGCTCGCATCGTCTTTTTCGACCGCGCGTAAAGAAACCAAACTACCCTTCAAGCTCATAAGTTCCGTTATAAACGAGCTTTGCTGGCCCCGTTAAATATACTTCAGTATAAGAGTGGTCCGCATTGAGTTGCCATTGAACTTGTAAGTGCCCACCTTTTGTTGCTACCTTGACCGCTCCTTTTTGAAGGTCTTGGAGCTGTGCATAAACCAATGCTGCAGCGGTTACGCCGGTTCCACAAGAAAGTGTTTCGTCTTCGACACCGCGTTCGTAGGTGGCTACCTGAATGCCATCTGCTGTCATTTCCATCAGGTTGACATTGATGCCTTCTTTTTGATAGCGTTCGTTAAAACGAATGGCACGGCCGACCTCTAAAACGTGCTCGTGGGTGTGCTTGTCGTCGAGTAGCACGTAATGAGGAGATCCGGTTTGTAATACGTAAGCATTTTCCAAATATTGAATGGGTTCAACATCTGACATCTTGAGTTTGACTTCGTCTTCGCAAATCCAGGCTTGATGCGCGCCATCGATGGCTAGAAAAGTAGTGTGAAATGAGGGCAGCAAGCCCAACTTAGCCGCAAAAGCTACCGCACAACGCGCGCCATTTCCGCAAAAAGATTGCGTGCCGTCGGCGTTGTAATAAACCATTTCAAAGTCATAGCCCTGACGCAACACAATGGAGATGAGCCCATCGGCGCCTATGCCAAATTTGCGGTCACAGAGTTGTTGGATGTCAGCAATAGACAATTTGTCATAGATTCCGGACGTGTTGTTGAGCATGATGAAATCATTACCCGTACCCTGATATTTGAAGAATGATAGTGTCATTGCGGTCGAACAAAAATAGTTGAATATTCGATACCAATTCTTAACAAAATTTAACATTTTTCAAGCAATTTTTGGAACACTATTTGCGTTTATGCAGCAGTAATTTAAAATCTGACAGTATGACACTTACCAGCACACTCAAATTATTCGGAATGGGTATTTTAGGCGGAACCCTCCCTTTGGCTACTTATGTCATCATTCAACATAACAGTAGGCTATTATCTGAACAAGTCATCGATGGCAACCGCCGTGCCCCTATTCAGCAAGTCGACTACCAAGGCGTTCCTCAAGGCCTAGACTTCACTGCAGCAGCAGAAAGCACCGTTCATTCTGTGGTACATATCACAACTAAAGTAGTTCAAACCACCTTCCAACGGGATCCCTTCCAAGAATTTTTCTACGGCCCGGGTGCCGGTGGCCGAGAATTCAAGCAATACGGTGCAGGCGCTGGCTCCGGCGTCATTGTATCATCGCAGGGTTATATCGTCACCAATAACCACGTCATTGAAAACGCCAGCGAAATTCAAGTTGTTCTCAACGACAACTCCAAATACGACGCTAAAGTTGTTGGCGCCGACCCCTCTACCGACATTGCCGTACTCAAAATTGAAGGCAGCAACTTCCCCGCCATTCCAATTGGCAACTCAGACGAACTCAAAATTGGCGAGTGGGTTTTGGCCGTTGGCAATCCCTTTAACCTGACCTCAACCGTTACCGCAGGTATTGTTTCTGCCAAGGCCCGCAACATCAACTTGCTCTCCGAGCGCAACAATAAAGAGGTTGTTCCTATAGAATCCTTTATTCAGACCGATGCGGCTGTCAACCCAGGCAATAGTGGAGGCGCATTGGTAAACACCCGCGGCGAACTTATTGGCATCAACACCGCAATCGCATCTCAAACCGGTTCTTATGCAGGCTATTCCTTCGCAGTTCCTGTCAATTTAGTAGACAAAGTCATGCGCGACCTCATCGATTTCGGTATTGTTCAGCGCGGCTACCTCGGCGTTCAAATTTCGGATATCACCCAAGAAATCAAAGAAAAAAACAAACTGCCCGACCTCAAAGGCGTCTTCTTAGCCAAAGTGGTCGAAGGGGGATCTGCCGACAAAGCAGGTCTTAAAGACGGCGATGTCATTCTTAAAATTGGTAGCAAAGAAGTCAATTCGGTTGCCGCACTTCAAGAAGAAATCGGCAAGCGTCGCCCTGGCGATAAAGTGTCACTGAGTGTGCGTCAAAAAGACGGCGACCTCATCACCAAAGAACTCGTATTGCGCAATCAAGACGGCGAAACACAATTGTTATCTAAAGAAGAAATCAATAAAAACGCAGCGCTAGGCGCCACTTTCATCGAGCTCACCGACAAAGAGAAAAAAGAACTCAACATCAATTACGGTGTCAAAATCAAAACCATCAATTCGGGCAAACTCAAATCCATCGGCTTGTCAGAAGGCATCATCATTGTCAAAATCAACAACGAACCAATAGAAACCGTTGAAGAACTGACCCAAAAATTAAGCGGTGTCAATCGCGGCATCTTGCTCGAAATCATGGATGAGACAGGTAAACGAGACTACCGAGGCTTGGGTTTATAGGCAATTGCAGTCGAAAATGAGCCGCGTTGAAAAAGTTAAGAACTCGTTAATAACTCAACAAAAAAAGCCCTCTTCAGATTTTTTTAACCCTGATTTTCGTCGTTACTTTGCTCAAGAAGCAGTAGCTAAACATTACCTAGTAATCCAGTATAGATAAGCGCATGAGACAGCTAAAAATAACCAAATCCATCACGAACAGAGAAAGTCAATCTCTGGACAAATACCTTCAAGATATCGGTCGTGAAGAACTCATCACCGCAGAAGAAGAAGTAGAACTTGCGCGTCGCATCAAAGCCGGCGACCAAAAAGCCCTCGAGAAACTCACTAGAGCCAATCTTCGCTTTGTGGTTTCTGTCGCCAAGCAATACCAAAACCAAGGCCTCACACTTCCTGACCTCATCAACGAAGGCAACCTTGGTCTTATCAAAGCAGCACAAAAATTCGACGAAACCAGAGGTTTTAAATTCATCTCTTACGCCGTATGGTGGATCCGTCAGTCTATCTTACAAGCTTTAGCTGAACAAGCGCGTATTGTACGTTTGCCACTCAACCAAGTCGGTTCACTCAACAAAATCAACAAAGCGTTTTCACGCCTAGAGCAAGAATTCGAGCGTCCGCCAAGTGCAGAAGAGCTCGCCGAAGCACTCGAAGTTCCAGAAGACAAAATCAAAGAAAGCCTCAATGTTTCTGGTCGCCACGTATCCATGGATGCGCCGCTTACCACCAACGACGACGGCGGTACCCTCATGGATGTCATGGCCAACCCAGACTCGCCACGTACCGACCACATGCTCATGGCAGAGTCCTTACAAAAAGAAATCGAGCGCTCACTCAGCACCCTCACCGATAAAGAACGTGAAATCATCCGCCTGTTCTTCGGTATCGGCATGAACCACGGCCTTACCCTAGAAGAAATCGGTGCTAAATTCAACCTCACCCGAGAGCGCGTCCGACAAATCAAAGAGAAGGCGATCCGCCGACTCCGCCACACCTCTCGAAACAAACTTTTGAAGTCTTATCTAGGCTAACAATTTGAAGGCTACCTACTTGTGGGTAGCCTTTTTCTTTTCATCAACAAGCAATTATCAACATCAATCAACAACAACATGGAAACCAAAGACGGTTATGAAAAAGAGCTCAATCTGCACATCGAACGAGAAAGAGCAGCTGTTAAATTACAGAGTAAAGTAGGAGAACTCCTATATGACAAAGGCATCGAGCTGGTCTTATTCAGAAATCACCTCACCGATATCACCATTTCTGAGATTTTAAATTTGCATGAATACGCCAAACAAGTGGTCAACAAACCAATTGACGTTTTCACAACTGCTGCCTTAGCAGAAACCCTCATGACACTCGACATTCCTGCCTCCAAATTAGACATCGGCTTGTTGGCAAGCGAATGGCTTGCTGGGCAAACCGAACAAAGCGGTATGGCGCGTTTCCTCATGGAAAAATTAGGCGATTTGCAAACTCCTCAGGCAATCGAGCCCCGTGACGTCGTACTTTATGGCTTCGGGCGTATTGGTCGTTTGGCTGCACGCGAGCTCATCAAACAAGCGGGCAAAGGCCAACAATTACGTTTACGCGCCATTGTAACACGCGGTTCTTCAGACGCAGATATTATCAAGCGCGCCTCACTTTTGCGCAACGACTCCGTACACGGTGCCTTCAAAGGAACGGTCATTGAAGACCTCCCTAACAAGAGCCTCATCATCAACGGGCAAATTGTACACATGATAGACGCTGCCAACCCAGAAGACATCGACTACACCATCTACGGTATTCAAAATGCCCTCATTATTGACAACACCGGTGTGTTCACCAACCGAGAAGCGCTTTCGCGCCATTTGCAAGCCAAAGGCGTAGGTAAAGTTTTGCTCACCGCACCAGGAAAAGAGATTCCAAATGTAGTATACGGTATCAATCAAGATACACTAGACGTCGAAAACGAAAACATCTTTTCCGCAGCCTCTTGCACGACCAATGCCATCTCCCCTATTCTGAAAGTCATCAATGATCATTTTGGGGTTGTAAAAGGTCACATTGAAACGGTTCACGCCTACACCAACGACCAAAACCTGTTGGATAACATGCATAAAAAACCACGTCGCGGTAGGGCTGCAGCGGTAAATATGGTCATCACCTCCACAGGTGCTGGCTCGGCCGTAACCAAAGTGATTCCTGAACTCAAAGACAAACTTACGGCCAACGCTGTACGCGTACCTACTCCGAACGGTTCTTTGGCTATTTTGAGCCTTGAACTCGAAAAAACCGTCGACCTCGAACAAGTCAATGCTGCCATCAAAGATGCTGCACTCCACGGCGAGTTGGTCAACCAGATTTACTATTCTTTCGACCCTGAACTCGTTTCTTCGGACATCATTGGCAATACTTGCTGTAGTGTTTTTGACTCCAACGCAAGTATCGTTTCAGTAGACGGCAAAAATGTGGTGCTTTACGCTTGGTACGACAACGAATTTGGGTACACCAAACAAGTGATCCGCATGGCTAAATACATCACGCAAGTTCGCAGAGCGATTTACTATTGATGCAAAAAAAAATCACCATAGCAATTGACGGCTACGCCGCCTGTGGCAAAAGTACTTTAGCCAAGGCCTTGGCCAAAACCCTCAATTACACATTCATAGACTCCGGCGCGATGTATCGCGCCGTTGCTTTTTATTGTCTCGAAAATCAACTCATTGACAGTGAAGGTGTCATTCAAATTCAACAATTAGAGCAACTCCTCCATAACATCAAGATCGAGATGACACCCGATCAAAAAATCTATCTCAATGAGCTAGACATCACGGACGCCATTCGCACCCCACGTGTAGCGGCTGTTGTATCACAGGTAGCGGCGGTCAAAGCAGTGCGCACCAAATTAGTTGAACTCCAACAGCAGATGGGAACCAATGGCGGTATTGTCATGGACGGTCGAGATATCGGAACGGTGGTATTCCCTGCTGCCGAACTTAAAATTTTTGTGACGGCTTCAGCTGAAGTGCGCACACAGCGCCGCTTGGCCGAACTCGAGGCCAAAGGAGAACACACCGACGCCCAAAGCGTTCAGCAAAATTTATTGCAACGAGACCACTTAGATAGCACCAGAAAAGAAAGCCCGCTTGCGCAGGCTTCTGATGCAATTGTGTTAGATACGACAGAATTGAGCAGAGAAGCTCAATTGGCTTGGGCGCTAGCGCGCGTGGCTTTACTCGTAACCGATTAAAGCAAATACGGAGAACGACGACAACCAGTGGTCGATGTCGTAGTTGCCTTTACCGATGCTTTCTTGCGCGTAGTCCCACATGGCATTCATGCTGCTTGCCCATGCTGCTTTGGTGTTGGCATCTAGACTTTCTGCTGGCAAAGATTTCAGCATGCCATTTAAGCACCAAATGCGGTTCAGATGATAACCATCCCAATGAGATTCATAGCCGTCGTGTTTGTCGGTTTTCTTGATTTGTAGGTCTTTTTTGGCTGTTTCAGCAGCAAACAAACCTGGCGCAAAACCTTTGACCCACTTGAGGTATTCTTCTTGCGTATATACTTTGCGCATGAGGTCAGTAACAAGTAAAGAAGCAGACATGAAATCGTATTCAAAAGGCTCTGCACGCAATGGCGCTTTGGTCATTTTGCTAAAATAACGCTTGCTCGCCTTGAGTGCAACCTTGAGGAGGTCTTCATCGCCAAAAGTGCGGGCGTAGTCGATAGCAAAAGAAAGGTTGAGCGAAGGCGCGTCGTGAGAACCCGACAACTTGACTTCTTTAATGTCTTTCCAGATGACCTGTGCGGCAGCAGCACACAAGCGGTGCAAGGGGCCGAGGTTTTCCAGCCAGCGCTCTGCGTCAGGATCGTTCCAACGAGCGAGTTCGTCTGCTACCTTCAGCAACCAACCTTGTCCGTAAGGAAATTCAAAAACATAACGCTCCTTATTGGTTTCGAAGTATTCGTATTCTTTGCGGATGTTCTCTTCGCTGAAACTTTCATCGAGCTTAGCGCGAATGGCAGCAGCCTCTGGAATATCGGGGTAAGTTTTAAGGATTTTAACGAGTGCCCAATGGTTATGAACTGCACTGTGCCAATCGTAACAACCGTAAAAAGATGGCCAAATATCGGTTGGCGTTTGGGTGTCCCCGGGTTGGCGCAACGCTTGATAATAATAGTGTGGCGTTGGCTTAGAGGTGCAATCCAAGGAAAGTTTAGCAAAATAAGAAGCTCCTTCAGCAGAAAGCGTGTAGCGGCCGTCGGGAGTGGTGCTCACTAATTGAGCAAAGTAAAAGCTTGCGCTGAAAACAGCGACAATAAAGGATGAAAATTTGAGCATGGGTTGAAGCGTAAAATTTAGAAATTAAGATTCAATGGGTTTCTTCTTGAACCCGTTTTTAAATATAGACAAGGACTCGGTACCGATGCCTACAATAGAAATGATATTTAAAGGGAATTCTAACAGTACATGAGAGAAACTCAAGAAAAATAAAAGGCTCAGACCTAAGGAGTAGTCATAGGTATAAAATACCGATGAGGCAATCCAGACGACCATCACTAATATGAAACGCACCTTTGGAACCTTGTGCCAACGAATGATTTCTGTTTTACTAAACCAATTGAGGTAGTGATATAGATAGGCAAACGCAATAAAACGCATCAGCATGATACCGAATTCTGAGAAATAAATGAGGCCGTCCATTTCTTTCTTTGTTTTGGATTTCATGACCTTTTTTGGCAAGGCTTCAAAGCGATATTCATTGATGCTATTGATATAGCGGCTAGAAGTATCAAAGAAATAAAGCAAGTGGTCAAATTGAAATTGAGGTGCAAGATTTGCCGTGTTAATTGGCATAGGCTTTACCACAAACGGGCGTGCTGCAATATTTTTGAGCGAATCTACGTGCGCATCAAAGGCTGCCGTATCGATGAGGCCTTGACGCAAGAAATAACTTTTATTTCCTTCCTTGGTAATGATATCTAGGTATTCCTTATTGGTGAGTTTTTGCTCTTCAATCAGATCAAAATGGTCGAGAATGAGGTAGTTTGTATTGTAAAAACCATCGCCTTTGGCATAATATGCGTCTTTTCCGAACTTGGAAAGAAACGCATTTTTGGTATCGACCGGCATGGAGAAAACGAGAATGACAGGAATCAGCACAAAACCTACCATTTGCCACATTCCTGAAACACTGCGCGCCTTAAGAGCACCATAAAGCATAAATAAACCAGTAAATACGTAGACGTGAATGAGTGTTGGGATGAGCGCAGTGAGGGCAAAAACAGTGGTGCTTTCTGCATTATCAGCTGCGCGTTCAGGACTGAGCCAGCCGGCTACAATGATGTACACAACAAAAATTGCGAATAATTTGATGAATAAATTCTTAACGAGTGCAAAGAGAATAGATGCGAAAAGGCCAAATACCAAAAGCTTGTCAAAAAGATTCATTTCAACGAAATAATCATATACATCTTTGCTAAAGCCAAAGTCTTTGGCAAATGCAGCATAGGAAAGTAAAATACCAATGATCCAAAGCGCAATGTTGTCCCATTTGCCTTTGGCGTAATATTGGCGGTCGTGGAGCCAACTGATTTCGGTGAGGTAATGTAAAGGTCCTAAATAAGCATAGGCTAAAAGGAAGGTTTCAAAAGGAAAGTAGTAGGCCAAAATGGCGGTAATGAGCATCAGGCCGATATTGAGGTAGTTGATGCGGTCTTCTTTGAGCAAATTCATTTTTGCAACTTTTTAGGATACATACAAAAATAAGCAAAGGACCATCGTGAAAAAAATGATCTCGCTCATTTATTTCTTAGCTGTTTAGTCGGCCTCTGGATCTTCGGTGAAAAGTGGAATTTGATCGGGGTTGTCGTCTTCATTTTTCGATAAATCCCATTCCATAGAAGGCGTTTCTGCTTCGTCTTCGAGTAATTCGGTTTCTTCAAGAATTTCTTCTGCTTGCGGCCAAGGCTCTGGGCTTTCGTCAATAGGATGCGTAAGTACAATTTCTTTGACCTTCATTTTGGTCATTTGATTGCCCTGTGCTTTCATGCCTTTAACGTCGATGAGATCGGCTAAATTCAGGACCTGATCTGGCAAATTCTTGGTTTCCTTGAGCAACTTGTTGAACACAATGCGCGCTTCGGGTCTGAATGCGGTGGACACCACATCTAGATAAGAACCTTGAGCTTCGGAAATATAACTCACGCGTTTGTCTTGGGTGACTTCACAGGTAAAGCGCTTGACATAATGTAATTCTTTCTCTGCATCGTAATAAACAGCAGATATGGGGCGGTCTTGGATCCATTTTTCTATATGAATCATGTCTTCGTCGAAGTGCGTGGCGAGGTCAAAACTACTGAGGCGGTACTCGCCATTTTTATAAAGTGTAAGGATGCGGTCTTCGCCTTTAAAGGAACCAAGGAACTTGCCCCGTCCTTCGTCGTTGAGGCGCCCAACAACGGTGTCGTACCAAATTTTTCGGGCCGCCAGCGTAGAGCCTCCCACCTCTTTTTGGACAATTTTTTGAATGATCTCTTTGGTAACACGGTTGCCCGCAGAGTTGCGTCCTTTGATGAGCAGGGCGCCGAGGTCGATATCGAAACGCAAGCGCTTGAGATGTGGGCGCGGTCGCAAGAGCACACTTACAACTTCGCGCTCACCGTTCGGATGCACGCTGAAATACAACATTTTGGATCCTTTGGTGCCTTTGGTGAGATCGTATTCGGTATCGCGGGTAATGGAATTGACGTAGAAACGCTTCATCATGGTGGGGCCACCCGTGCCATCTTGATAAAACAGATGGTAAATGGTGCGGGTGTCGCCTTTTTTCCAAACGTTGGCGTAAATCAGGCCTTTGCCGATGAATTTCTTATCGGCAACTTTGGTGATCATGAGCTTGCCCGAAGAGAAGAAGCAAATGACGTCGTCGATTTCAGAGCAATCGCAAACAGGTTCGTTCTTTTTGAGGCCATAACCAATGAAGCCTTCTTCGTAATCGACGTAGAGCTTGCGGTTGGCAATGATGACTTTTGAAGCGGATATGGTATCAAAAGTTTTGATTTCGGTTTTGCGCTCTCGGCCAGCGCCAAAGCGTTTTTTGAGGTCTTTGAAGTAATCGATGGCGTATTCTACAAGATTCGCTAAATGGTGCTTCACTTGGAGCATCTCTTCTTCAATTTTGAGCAAGGCTTCGTCAGCTTTATCGGCATCGAAGCGCGTGATGCGGATCATGGGGATTTGCGTTAGCTTGTGCAAATCTTCGTCTTGGATCTCGCGGAGGAGTTGTTTCTGGAAAGGTTTGAATCGATCATACAAATAAGCATATAATGCTTCTCTATCACTATAGAGCTTGAAATCGATGTACATTTCGTGATTGATGAAGAGCTTCTCTAAAGTTGAGAAATGCCATTGACGCTCGAGCTCGTCTAGTTTGATTTCGAGTTCTAAGCGCAGGAGCTTGACGGTGTGATCGGTGTTGACCTTTAAAATTTCGGTGATGCCCATAAAGCGCGGTCGTTCGCCGTCGATGATCGAAGAGTTCGGAGAAACCGAAACTTCACAATCGGTGAAAGCGTAGAGGGCGTCTATGGTTTTGTCTGGCGACACCCCTGGTGCTAAATGCACAATGATTTCGGCTTCTGAGGAGGTGTTGTCTTCAATTTTTTTGATCTTGATCTTGGCTTTGTCGTTGGCTTTGATTACGGATTCGATCAACGAAGTGGTGGTGGTACCAAATGGGATTTCGTTGATGATGAGTGTTTTGTTGTCAACCTTTCTGATTTTGGCGCGGATGCGCACGCGTCCGCCGCGCAGGCCGTCGTTGTATCCAGAGAAGTCGGCCATCCCGCCATTGGGAAAATCGGGTAAAATTTCGACTTTCTTGCCGCGCAAGTGATTGATCGATTGCTCGATAAGTTCAATAAAGTTGTGCGGTAAAAACTTACAAGCCATCCCGACGGCAATTCCTTCAGCTCCTTGTGCGAGCAGTAAAGGGAATTTCATTGGGAGTTGCTGCGGTTCTTTGTTGCGGCCATCGTAAGAAGAAAGCCAGTTGGTGGTTTTGGGGTTGAACGCAACGTGCAAAGCAAATTTGGAGAGGCGCGCTTCAATGTAACGTGGAGCTGCTGCGCCATCGCCGGTGAGTGTGTTTCCCCAGTTTCCTTGGCAGTCAATCATGAGGTCTTTCTGACCAATTTGCACGAGTGCGTCGCCAATGGAGGCATCGCCGTGCGGGTGGTATTTCATGGTGTTGCCGATGATGTTGGCCACCTTGTTGTAACGGCCGTCTTCCATTTCGCGCATGGAGTGCAAAATACGGCGTTGCACGGGCTTGAGTCCATCGTACAAACTCGGTACGGCGCGTTCTAAGATCACATAACTCGCGTAATCTAGGAACCAATTTTGGTACAAGCCATTGAGCGGTACAATTTTGTCGTCGACGTGTTGTTTCTCGAAAGGATTATGCCCACTTTCTTCTTGAGGCATTTGGTCTTCTATTTCGTCTTCTGCCATGTTAAGATGCTAATTCAGTGGTTTCGGCCTCTTCGGTTGCTTCGGCTGCTGGTGTTTCGGGTAGGTCTTTTTCGACGCGCAAGTTGTCGATGATGAAATCTTGGCGATCTGGTGTGTTCTTACCCATGAAATAAGATAAGATGGAGTCTATGGAGGCGTCTTTGGTCAGGATAACCGGCTCTAAACGGATGTCTTCACCGATAAAATGAATGAATTCGTCCGGAGAGATTTCACCTAAACCTTTAAAGCGCGTAATTTCTGGATTTTTGCCAAGTTCAGCCATAGCCGCACGGCGTTCGTCTTCGGAATAACAGTATATGGTTTTCTTTTTGTTTCGGACCCTAAAGAGCGGCGTTTGCAACACATAAACGTGGTTGCGCTTGACTAAATCCGGGAAAAACTGCAAAAAGAACGTGAGCAAGAGCATGCGGATGTGCATACCGTCGACATCGGCATCGGTGGCAATGACAATGCGGTTGTAGCGCAAGTTGTCCATGTCTTCTTCGATGTCAAGGGCTGCTTGAATCAGGTTGAACTCTTCATTTTCGTAAACGACTTTTTTGGTGAGGCCATAGCAATTGAGTGGCTTGCCTCGCAGCGAGAAAACCGCTTGCGTATTGACGTCTCTTGATTTGGTAATGGAACCACTCGCGGAGTCACCTTCTGTGATAAAGAGCGTGGTGTCTTCGCGGCGTTCATCTTTGAGGTCGGTGAGGTGCGTGCGGCAATCGCGGAGTTTTTTATTGTGCAAACTCGCTTTTTTGGAGCGGTCGCGGGCCAATTTGCGGATACCTGCTAAATCTTTGCGCTCGCGCTCTGACTGCTTGATTTTCTTTTCAATGGTTTCGGCGACGTCCGGATTGCGGTGCAGGTAGTTATCGAGTTTGTCTTTGAGAAAATCGTTGATAAAGGCGCGCATGGATTTGCCGCCCGGCTCGATTTCTTGCGAACCTAGCTTGGTTTTGGTCTGAGATTCAAAAACGGGCTCCACTACTTTAACAGCAATGGCCGCTACAATAGATTGGCGGATATCCGAAGCCTCGTAGTTTTTGTTGTAGAAGTCGCGGATGACCTTCGCCACCGACTCGCGGAATGCACTCTGGTGCGTACCTCCTTGGGTGGTGTGTTGGCCATTGACAAAAGAATAGTAGTCTTCGCCGTAGGTGCGGCCATGGGTGAAAGCAACTTCGATGTCGTCGTCTTCGAGGTGAATGATCGGATAGAGCGGATCGCCATCCATGTTGTTCTCGAGGAGGTCTTTGAGACCATCTTTTGAATTGAACTTTTCACCGTTGTAATAAATAGAAAGGCCTCGGTTGAGGTAACAATAGTTCCACATCATTTTGTCGAGGTAGGCCGTTTTGAAGGCATACTTCTTGAAAATGGTGTCGTCTGGGATGAATTCTACGTAGGTTCCGTTGGTTTCGTCTGTTTTTTCGATGGGTGTTTCGGAGATGAGCTCACCGCGTTCAAAAACCGCAGTTTTCTTTTCGCCATCGCGCACTGCGTACAACATAAAGTAGGAAGACAAGGCATTCACCGCCTTGGTACCCACCCCATTCAGACCAACTGATTTTTTAAAAGCTTTGGAGTCGTATTTACCGCCGGTATTCATTTTTGATACTACCTCGACCACTTTGCCCAATGGAATGCCTCGGCCGTAATCGCGGACAGACACTTTGCCGTCTTTGACTTTGATGTCGACGCGCTTGCCATTACCCATTACGAATTCATCGATACAGTTATCGATAACTTCCTTCACAAGGATGTAAATGCCGTCGTCGGCAGCGGCGCCATCGCCAAGCTTACCGATATACATCCCGGGACGCAAACGAATGTGTTCTTTCCAGTCTAGGGAACGTATGTTGTCTTCGGTGTATTGATTTTCAGCCATGTAGCTTTAAAAAATTTGGAACAAACAAAAATAACAAACTACAGCACTCAGAAGTCGGTAGAGAATAGGAAATTATAAACTAAATGTGTTGATAACAATAGGAATTCGGCTATCTTTGCCCTCAAATTGAATCAGAATTATGGCAACAACTGCAGATATCCGCAACGGATTGTGCATCAAGCACAACGAAAAACTCTTTCAAATCATCGAATTCCAGCACGTAAAACCTGGTAAAGGCCCAGCTTTTGTACGCACCAAAATGCGTCAAATTGAATCTGGCAAGGTACTCGATCACACGTTTTCAGCAGGTCACAAAATCGAGCCTGTTCGCATCGAAAACCGCGAATACCAATACCTCTATCAAGAGACCGATGACTACATTTTTATGAACAACGAAACGTTTGAGCAAGTCAATATTCCGCTCAAAATGGTCGAAAAACCAGGCTTCCTTCAAGAAGGCATGACCGTAAACATCCTTTACCATGCCGAAGAAGAAGCGCCACTCGTTATCGAACTTCCGATGTACATCATTTCTGAAGTCACTTACACTGAGCCAGGTGTCAAAGGCGACACCGCTACGAACTCCATGAAGCCAGCCACAATTGCTACCGGAGCCGAAGTACGCGTGCCTTTGTTCATTGACAACGGCGAAGTAATTAAAATTGACACCCGTACTGGCGTTTACGTAGAACGCGTAAAAGGATAACATGAAAAACACAGCACTTACCCAAAAACACATTGCACTCGGGGCCAAAATGGTTCCGTTTGCCGGCTACAACATGCCTGTACAATACGAAGGCGTCAATGCAGAACACGACACCGTCCGCAATGGCGTTGGTGTTTTTGACGTTTCTCACATGGGTGAGTTCTTGTTAAAAGGACCAAAAGCCCTCGACCTCATCCAAAAAGTATGTAGCAACGATGCTTCTGTTCTTTTCGACGGAAAGGCGCAGTACAGCTGCTTGCCAAACGGCAAAGGTGGTATCGTTGACGACCTCATCATTTACCGCGTCAATGCTGAAGAATACTTCATCGTTGTAAATGCTTCCAACATCGAAAAAGATTGGAACTGGTTTGCCAGCCACAACGACCTCGGTGTAGAAATGCAAAACCTTTCAGACGACTACTCATTGCTAGCCATTCAAGGTCCTAAAGCTGCTGAAGCCATGCAGTCTTTAACAAGCATCGATTTAGCCAACATGACCTACTACACTTTTCAATACGGCACCTTTGCAGGCATTGAAAACGTAATGGTTTCTGCAACGGGCTACACCGGTTCTGGAGGTTTTGAGGTGTATGTCAAAAACGACGACGCTGCCAAACTCTGGGATGCCGTTTTTGAAGCCGGCGCGGCATTTGGCATCAAGCCAATTGGCCTGGCAGCCCGCGACACCCTGCGCTTAGAAATGGGCTTTTGTCTTTACGGAAACGACATCGACGACACCACTTCTCCTTTAGAAGCAGGCCTTGGCTGGATTACCAAATTCACCAAAGACTTCACTGATGCTGAATTCCTAAAAGGTCAAAAAGAAGCCGGCCTCACGCGCAAGCTTGTCGCTTTTGAAATGGTCGACCGCGGTATTCCGCGCCACGACTACCCTATTTTAGATGCGAGCGGCGCCGTCATTGGTAAAGTGACTTCAGGCACGATGTCGCCAAGTATGAAAATTGCGATTGGCTTAGGCTATGTGCAAACCTCACACAGCGCACTCGATTCCGAAATTTTCATTGAAATCAGAGAAAAAGGCATCAAGGCAAAGGTGGTCAAGCTACCTTTCTACAAAGCATAAATCAATCTCTAATGACCAACGCACCGCGCGGGTCATCAGCTAAAATGGCGAAGGGCTGCTTCTGAAGAGCGGCCCTTTGTTTTTTACTCGAGCGCATTTCAAATAAATAACAATCTTTATCCATTTGCTGCAATTGCAAAATTTGCGCTTGAGAGACATCCTTACTGCGCAGCATCAGCCCTTGGAGCGCAGGTACTTTCTGGAGTTGCTTCAGACCTTCTTCGACACTCACCGTTGAAAACACCACCCTAAAATCTTGACTCAAGGCCGCCAACCAATTCGGATTAGAAGAATCTAGTGTAATTTGTGTGCGGTATTGGATTGGAATTTCATAGAGCGCTTCTTTAAAGCGCTGCATATCCACATAACCTTCCGTGCAGGCATTCCAATGCTTGAGGTCGAGAATGATTTTGTGTTGTCCGAGCAGCGGCCAAACCTGATCTAGCCTAGCCAATTTTTCTTTGTGCAAACTTTTGTACCGAAGTTTTTCTAGCTCCTCATCTGTGGTTTCAAACACACAACCGACGCCATTCGTATGAGATTCGAGTAAATTCTCATGGAAAAGCCACAAAGTGCCATCTGCACTCATGCGCACGTCGACCTCTACTCCATCAATTGTGGGTAAAGAAAGTGCCAACGCAATCGATTCTATTGAATTGTCGTGGTACACGCTCAGGCCAATATCCATTCCCATTCCGGCATGGCCATAAATCTCTACTGCTGGATAAGACTCTTGCTTATTGCAGGAAAGAAGGATGCTCCAAAAAGAAAGTGCCATCCAGATAGAATTTTTGACTGTCAAGAATGGAAGCGGCTTCATTTTTTTCGAGAAAAAAGATAGTAATTGACTTGAAACTGTGGGTTCAATAAAATGTGGAAATCCTGAGTGCTGACGTTAGAAAGACCGTAGATTTTTTCGGCAAGAACTCCTAAGGAAAATTGTAAATCAACTCTTTTCTGAACTCCAAAAGCATATCCTAAACTAAAATATAAGCCATGATAGGTATCGATAATGCTGGCTTTTTGGAAGTCAAATTGATACCTCACCGTATAAAATGGCTGATTCATTGGGTAATGCCTATTTTTTAGAGGTATGGGTGCTTGCCAAAACAAAGCAATCTGAGGCGCAAGCGCACCTTGCAAACTGCGCTCAACTCCCAGACCTAAATCAACTCCTAAACTACCTTTCTCAAGGTTTTTCAGTGCTTTCAAACTCACAACTTGATCGTAGCGATGGATAGAAGCACCAAACCCAAGATGATATTGTGCGGAACTTCTGCTTTGAACAAAAAAAGAAATACCAAGAAGGAGGAAAATCCGAAACATGTGCAAAAATAAAAAAGGCCCTCCAATGGAAGGCCTTTCGTATGATTTATTCTTATGCTTAAACCAAACCTTGATCGATCATGGCATCTGCCACTTTCACAAAGCCAGCTACATTGGCGCCTTTGACGTAGTCAACGGTTCCTTCGGCATCTTTTCCGTATTTGACACAAGCTTCGTGGATAGAAACCATAATACCGTGTAAGCGCTGATCAACTTCTTCAGCTGACCAAGACAAACGCAAAGAGTTTTGAGACATCTCTAAACCTGAAGTTGCCACACCACCAGCGTTAGAGGCTTTACCTGGCGAGAACAATACTTTTGCCGCTTGGAAGGCTGCAATTGCCTCAGGAGTAGATGGCATGTTTGCACCTTCTGCAACACACATGACGCCATTTGCGATGAGTGCTTGAGCTTCTTCGCCATTGAGTTCGTTTTGTGTAGCGCAAGGAAGTGCAATATGTGCCTTAACTTCCCAAGGACGCTTACCAGCAACGAATTTTGCATTTGGATATTGTTTAGTATACTCAGAAATACGTCCACGACGTACGTTTTTGAGGTCCATTACCCAAGCGAGTTTGCCTGCGTCAATACCGTCTGCGTCGTAGATGTAGCCTTCTGAATCAGAGAGTGTAACGACAGTTGCGCCTAGTTCGGTTGCTTTTTCGCAAGCATATTGAGCAACGTTTCCTGAACCAGAAACCGCTACAATTTTACCTTTGAAAGTCTCACCTTTAGTAGCAAGCATTTCTTTTGCGAAATATACTGTTCCGTAACCTGTTGCTTCTGGGCGAATCAATGAACCACCCCAGTTGCGACCTTTACCAGTGAGTACACCTGTAAATTCATTGCGTAAACGCTTGTACTGACCAAACATGTAGCCGATTTCACGTCCACCAACACCGATATCACCAGCAGGTACGTCAGTGTCCGGACCAATGTGACGAGCGAGCTCAGACATAAATGACTGACAGAATTTCATGACTTCGTTGTCTGATTTACCTTTCGGATCAAAATCAGAACCACCTTTACCACCGCCCATTGGCAAAGTAGTAAGGGAGTTTTTGAAGATTTGTTCGAATCCTAAGAACTTAAGGATGGATAAGTTTACGGAAGGGTGGAAACGCAAACCACCTTTGTATGGGCCAATTGCGCTGTTGAATTCTACGCGGTAACCGCGGTTGACTTGAACGTTTCCTTGGTCGTCTAGCCATGGAATGCGGAAGATAATGGTGCGCTCTGGCTCAACAATGCGATCGAGGATCTTTGCTGTTTTGTATTTTGGATTGGCCTCAATAAAAGGAATGACCGCTTCGGCTACTTCCTGAACCGCTTGCAAGAACTCTGGTTCGTGACCATTCTTAGCACGAACACGATCCATGAAAGCTTCGATTTCTGCGTGATACTGATTTGACATAATAGGTGTTTTAATTTCTTTGATTTGGGCAAAAGTAATCCAAAATAAGGTCCAAAAACCATCTTTTTTCAACATTTTATTAGTGTCAAATTGACACTAATTTAAAGGTGTGAATAAAAGCCTGTCTTCAAATTTGAAAGAAGATAAAAAAGTACTTATTTTTACCCTGCGTAAAGCAACCCAAACCCTACGCCTTACGTTTGTGGAGCGTACCTTACTAAGAATACAACCTAATGAAAATAAAAAATACCCAACTACTCAGTCTTTCAGGAATATTTTTTCTTGTTTCTCTGTTGTTCAACCTGACTTCTACTTTTGCTCAAGGCCCTGTCACTTTGTGTCTTGGCCAAGATGCCACTGTTTGCCCTGGACAAACCGTCATCATCAACAATTGTAACACTGGAACTACACCAGGTACGGCTGCAGGTCTCTACCTAAACGCCCCAACCAACGTAACGCTTTCCGACGATGTTTGGTCTGGAACAGTCAATATTGGATTCCCGTTTAGTTTTTATGGCAATACTTACAGTCAGTGTGTAATTGGCTCCAATGGTTTGGTTTCTTTCAACCTCGCTAATGCCGGTGGCTATTGCCCATGGGCTTTAAATGGTGTTGGCACCTTGCCCAACGCAGGTTTTGCGGCCGCCAAAAACACCATCATGCTCACCTATCAAGACATCAACCCTTCCTTAGGTGGTCAGATACAATACCAAACCTTAGGAACCGCTCCCAACCGTAAATTCGTTGTTTTGTACAAAAACATCATGATGTTTAGCTGCACCGCACAGTGTAACTACATGGCTATCGTCATGTACGAAACCTCCAACATTTTCGAATTACACATCGGTAACAAACCAATTTGTTCTGGATGGAACGGTGGCTTAGCCATCCAAGGCTCTGAGAACAACATGCCAATGCCTATCGCGCACATTACGCCAGGTCGCAACAACTCCGTTTGGGGTGCCAATCAAGATGGCCGCAGGTTCTTGCCAACTGCACCAACAAACACAGCGTCTTACACCATGTCGCAAATTCCTTATTTAATGGTCAACAGCCCGGGCAGTAATTTCGTATGGGCAAACACCAACGGTCAAACCTTCCCTTACAACAACGGTACCTTAAATGTCAATATTGTTCCTCCCGGAACCACCGGTTATTTCTTATCTGGTGCTGCATGTGGAACCAGTATTGGTTCCATTACCCAAGACACCACTTGGATTACCCGTGCCACACCATCCGTTACCACAACTACCCTACCTGACGTTTGTACGCAAGGTGTTGGAAGTGCAACGGCCAACCCGGGTGCTGGCTCACCGACACCTTGCACTTACACCTGGAACCCTGGTGCGCTGACTGGCAATCCAGTGAACAACCTTTTCGCAGGTACCTATACCGTTACGCAAATTGATGGCAACGGCTGTAGTGCAACGGCAACCGCCGTAGTTGGTGATACCCCAGCTAGTTTTAGCGCCACCACCACATTAGTGTCTTGCCCAGGCGGCAACGACGGCACAGCCACTGCCAATGTCACCCCCGCAACGGGTGTCATTACCTACCAATGGAGCAATGGTCAAAACACCCAAACAGCAACCGGCCTTAGCGCTGGCAACTATTGGTGCTATGCCTCAAACACTACAGGTTGTTCAGATACTATTTATGTAACCATTTCAGAAGTTCCAGCAATGGTACTCAACCCAATAAACGTCATTGATGCCAACTGTTATACCATAGCAAACGGCCAAGCTACCATCGATGTGACGCTCGGAACAGCTCCATATACTTACGACTGGGACATCTCTGCATCGTTAAGCGCTACTGCCCTTGACCTCGGGGCCGGTTTGCACACTTGCACCGTTACAGACGCTAATGGTTGTATTCAAACGATATCAGTCAACATTAATCAGCCAAGTCCTCTAGACATCACCTTCCTGACCCAAGACACCATGATTTGTTCGGAGTCTAGCATCTTGCTTTCAGCAATTGGTGCGGGCGGCTCAAGTACTTATACCTATTCTTGGACAGAAAACGGAATTGCCATTGGCAACGGCGGAAGCATTACCGTAGACCCTATCAATTCAGGAACTGTTTATTGCGTCACCCTCAGCGAGGCTTGTGGATCTCCTACCACAACCGAATGCATGACCATCATTTTTCCTTTAGAAATCATTCCGGTCATTACCGCTGTAGACAACCAAATCTGTACGCCAGGAGACTTCCAACTTCACAATAATTCTACCAACGGACAAGACATCGCCTCTACTGCTTATCTTTTCTCTAACGGAGACAGCTACACAGTACCAAATCAAGACGACCTCTTCCACACTATTATTCAACCAGGTGTCTACGACCTATCTGTTGTCATGACCTCCATTCATGGCTGTATTTACAATGGCTTCTTTGACGACCACATTACAGTAACCGACAACCCAACTGCCAACTTCACGATCTCAAAAAATCCCGTCACTTGGTTTGAGACAACCGTTCAAACAAACGATGTTTCTATTGGCAATATCGCACAATACAATTGGTCTTCACCAGGATCTACCAATATTGTTAGCACCGGCTCAAGCGCACTCATTACCTACCCAGAAGGCATCATGGGAACTTACCCAATTATGTTAACCGTTACAACTGTAGACGGCTGCTCTGACTCCATAACCATTGATATCGATGTAGTTTCAGACGTCATCTTCTATGCACCAACTGCATTTACTCCAGACGACGACGAACACAACCAAGTTTGGGCTTTCTACCTCGAAGGTATCGACTACGAAAACTTCCACTTAGAAATTTACAACCGTTGGGGCGAAATCATCTGGGAAACCTACGACACCAAAGGTTTCTGGGATGGTTACTACAACGGCGTTAAAGTACAACCAGGTACTTACACTTGGAAAGCATGGTTCAAAGACAAAGACACAGACGGTAAAACCGTAAAAACTGGCATGATTCATGTGATTCGCTAACATATGAGACCAACAACAGCACTATTTATCCTGAGTCTTGGTTTTGTTCAATTTTCTTGCGGACAAAACATCAAAGGCTTGGTTAAACAAATTCCTACACAGCTTCCAACTCAAATACCAAACGGACAAAAACCAACGTTAAGTAATGACGAGGTGGTTGCTGGGCTCAGAGAAGCGCTACAAGTTGGGGTCAAAAACTCGGTCGACAAAAGTGCTGCCCTCGATGGTTTTTTAGGTAACCCACAAATCCGATTGCCGTTTCCGCCGGACGCGCTTAAAGTCAAGGAAAAAGCCCTACAACTAGGCATGAACAGCCAAGTTGAGCAATTTGAAACCACTCTCAACAGAGCCGCTGAAGAAGCCGTTAAGGAAGCCTTACCAATTTTCACACAAGCCATTTTAAACATGAGTGTGCAAGATGGTTTTGCTATTCTCAAAGGTGGCAACGGTGCAGCCACAACTTTCCTCAAGAACCAAACGAGTCAACAACTCTACAATGCTTTCCTTCCTAAGGTGAAAGAAGCAACGGCAAAGGTGAGCCTTACCGCCAAATGGACCCCCCTCATGACTAAATACAACCAAGCCATGACGCTCACCGGCGGCGAAAAAATCAATCCTGATTTAGACGCGTTTGTGACCGAAAGAGCTATCGCTGGCTTGTTCATGTTGGTGCAGCAAGAAGAAGACAAAATCAGACAAAATCCGGCCGCAAGGGTGAGCGATTTACTGATCAAAGTTTTCGGTTCTCTTTAGTTTTATTTTCATTTTCGATACGTACTGATGCAATTTCCAGCAACAGAATTGGTTCTCGATGCAAAAGGTGCTGTATACCACTTAGGTCTCCTGCCCGAACAACTCGCTACTAAAGTAATCCTAGTGGGCGATCAAGACAGAGTAGCAAAAATCTCTCGCTTTTTTGATGAAATCGAATGTCAAATTCAACACCGTGAATTTGTAAGCCACACAGGTACTTACAAAGGCAAGCGCATCACTGTTTTATCTACCGGTATTGGCACCGATAACATCGATATCTGCATGGCTGAACTCGACGCGCTGGTGAATATCGATTTGGAGTTACGTCGAGAAAAACAAGAAAAAACAAGCCTAGAAATCGTAAGAATTGGAACTTGCGGGATGCTGCAAGCTGATATGCCCTTGCATTCTTTTGTGTTGTCCACACATGCGCTTGGTCTTGATAACATCGCTCATTTTTATCCCATTGATTTCAGCTCAGAGGAGAGCCACGTCTTGACCCAAATTAAAACACAAGTACAGTTTCCGAAGGGAATTGAGCCATACTTGAGTGGCGCAAGTTTAGAAATGATTGAGAAACTCGATTCAGCTCAAGTTAGAAAAGGCATCACTGTAACGAGCTCTGGCTTTTACGGCCCTCAAGGTAGGTCTTTAAGATTGGCAAGCAAAATACCTGATATCCACCTTGCACTTGAAAAATTCAAGGACAACGGACAGCAAATTGTCAATTTTGAAATGGAAAGCTCCGCCATATTTGCACTAGGCAAAGCTTTAGGACACCATTGTACCAGCATTTGCTTAGGCGTAGCCAATAGGCCTCAAGAAATATTTTCTACGGGAATTGATGCTGCAATGGATGAACTCATTACCTACGTATTGGAGCGCATCTAGCTATTGAACTTACTTCAGGAATTTATCTAAGGTAATATGTAGGTTCAGGCCGCGCAGTTCTGCTCCGCTTGCCACCACCACCCCATTGCCATCGAGTAAGAACGCATTAGGTATAGTCGCTACTTGGTAATTGGCGGCGGCCAATCCTTGTGCGTCCAGGACATGATACTTCCAAACGAGTTTATCGGCAACAATTGCTTGTTTCCAAGCCTCTTGATCGCGGTCGAGGGACACACTGAAAACTTCAAATCCTTTGCCGCTTTTAAATTCCTTTTGACGGTATTTATGGAAGGCCTCTACTACATTCGGACTTTCTTTGCGACACGGACCACACCAAGATGCCCAGAAGTCTATTAAGACCATTTTGCCACGCAAACTAGAAAGTTTGAGGGTTTTGCCTTTTGGCGACAACAAGGAAATTTCAGGCGCGGTGGCGTCTGGTGGCAAGTCGGTATTAGTTTCTTGCCTGAAACAAAGCGCATAGCAGGCAAAAGCTGCTACAAGTGCAATGATGAGGAGACTTGACTTTCTCATCCGACTCTTCTGATGTCAGCACCGATGTTGTTGAGGCGGTATTCGATGTCTTGATACCCGCGGTCGATTTGTTCGATGTTGTGAATGACGCTTTTTCCTTTAGCGGAAAGTGCAGCTATTAACAAAGAAACGCCTGCGCGAATGTCAGGGGAGGTCATTTCGATGCCCTTGAGGTCGTGTTCGCGGTTCAGGCCAATGACGGTTGCGCGGTGCGGATCGCAGAGGATGATTTGCGCACCCATGTCGATGAGTTTGTCGACAAAAAAGAGGCGAGACTCAAACATTTTTTGATGAATGAGTACAGAGCCTTTGGCTTGGGTAGCGACTACGAGGATGATTGAAAGTAAGTCAGGGGTAAAACCAGGCCATGGAGCATCGTAGATGGTCATGATAGACCCGTCAATGAAGGTTTCTATTTCGTATTTTTCTTGAGCAGGAATAAAGATGTCGTCGCCACGACGCTCGAGCTTGATGCCCAAACGACGGAAAACATTAGGAATTACGCCGAGGTTTTCCCAGGAAACATCTTTGATGGTGATTTCGGATTGTGTCATGGCAGCAAGACCTATGAAACTACCAATTTCGATCATGTCGGGCAAAATGCGGTGAAAACAACCACCGAGTGACTTCACCCCTTGAATTTTGAGCATATTGGAGCCAATTCCGGTGATTTGGGCACCCATGGAATTGAGCATTTTACAAAGCTGCTGAATGTAAGGCTCGCATGCAGCGTTGTAGAAAGTGGTTTCACCCTCAGCCATTACGGCTGCCATTAAGATATTGGCTGTTCCGGTAACGGAAGCTTCGTCTAGGTGAATGTAGGTGCCTTTGAGTTCGGCGGCTTCTACTGAATAAAAGTGCTCACCGGCGTCATAGTTGAACTTGGCGCCAAGTAAGGCGAATCCTTCAAAATGGGTATCGAGGCGGCGGCGACCGATTTTGTCTCCACCTGGTTTTGGTATAAAACCACGGCCATAACGCGCCAATAAAGGCCCGACAATCATGATAGAACCGCGCAATGAAGAAGCTCTTTTTTTGAAATCTTCAGTTTCGAGGTAAGCTAAGTCAATTTCTTTGGCCTGAAAAATATAGGTTCCTTTCTCGACCTTCTCGACCTTAACGCCCATCGTTTGCAACAAAGCGATGAGCTTATTGACGTCAACGATGTCTGGAATGTTCGAAATCGTTACTTTTTCAGGGGTGAGAAGCGGTGCACAAAGCACTTGCAAAGCTTCGTTTTTTGCGCCTTGCGGAATTATTTCACCTTTGAGTGGCTTACCACCGTAAATTTCAAAAGAAGCCATGCCTTATTTTTTGATGAATTTTTTCTTTTTGTACTTGTTGTTGTTATTTTTTTGCTTGTTCAAGCGCATGTTTTTTTGCTGATTTTGGCCTATACCCATGGTTTTGAGCAGAGTGTTGGTATGCACTAAATCATCGGGATTTTCTAGAACAAGCTCTCCTTTGGAGAGTTCTTTGAGTTGTTGGGCAATGACGTGGTTCTCGACGGTATCGTTGTTGTAGGCCAAGAATTGTTTTTTCATGAAGTTGGCCATTGTGGTCTTGAGGAATTCTTTCTCCTCTGGTACTTCGACGTCTTTGGATGCTTCTAAAATGGTTTGAGTGTATTTGCCGTAATGTCCGTAGCGGATTTTGCTAGACGGATATACCATGCGCTGTGGCTTCTCGTTGAGTACCTCTGGCTTTGGTTTGTCGTAGGGAGAGTCAACATCGAACTCAAAGTTTGACATGACGAATAAGTGAGTCCAAAGTTTGTGTCGGTAGTCTTCGACGTCGCGCAAATGAGGGTTGAGTTGCCCCATTACCTCGATGATAGCCTGAGCGGCACGGTTGCGCTCGGAACGATCGGTGAGTTCCATTGCATGCGCAATCATGTTTTGAACATTTCTACCGTATTCTGGTAAAATTAACGGACCACGCGTGGTATTGTATTCCATGTTTAGTTTTCTAAGTGAGCGCCCAAGGCGTTGTCGTAAATATTTTTTGCTTCTGTAATAAAGCCGTAGTGTTGTTCGTCAATTTGAAGTTTGCCTTTGGTCACATGACCTAAGAGGGTAATGTTGACGCCGGTAGCCACCATGTATTCGACGAAGTCTTCGACGTTTTCTTCGGTAACGGTCACTACAACGCGGCCTTGGCCTTCGCCAAATAAGAAGGCATCTAAGCGGATATCGGCATCGCTGACGATGTCAAAACCTAAACCTCTTGGCATCGACATTTCGATGAGCGTCACATACAAACCGCCATCTGCTACGTCGTGAACAGCGTTGACGTGATTTTCGGCAATGAGGCCTTTAACAGCCTGTTGCATTTGGAATTCTTTCTCGAGGTCAAAATACGGAGCAGGTGATGCTTTGACGCCGTGGTATGTAGCGAGGTATTCTGAAGAGGAGATGTCTTCGGTGTAGTCGCCGATGAGAAAAATAACGTCGCCTTTTTGTTTGAAATCGAGGGTCATGACCTTGTCTTTGTCTGGGACAATGCCGATCATGCCAATGGTTGGTGTCGGGAAAACTGGTACTTCTTTACCGTTCATAACCGTTTGGTTGTAGAACGATACGTTACCACCGGTTACTGGTGTTTCAAATTTGAGACATGCTGCTGACATTCCTTTGATGGCGCCAACAAACTGCCAGTAGGATTCTGGGTTGTATGGGTTGCCAAAATTGAGGCAATTGGTGATGGCGCTTGGGTTTCCGCCTGCGCAGGTGATGTTGCGCGCTGCTTCTGAAACGGCGATCATGGTGCCAATTTCGGGATCGGCGTTCACGTAACGCGAGTTGCAATCGACGGTCATGGCGAGGGCCTTGTTGGTACCTTTGATATTGACTACGCCTGCATCGGAAGGGCGGTTGGTAGTCATGTTGCGGGTACCCACCATAGAGTCGTATTGTTCGTAAACCCAACGCTTAGAGGCGATATTTGGCAAAGCTAACATGGCGTCGGCAACCGCTTTAAGGTCGGTTGGCTCCGCAACTTGCGAAATATGGAATTTCTTGTATTCTTGGTAATAGGCAGGCTCGGTGTATTCGCGCTTGTATTGTGGCGCGCCCCCTCCTAATACGAGTGACTCGGCAGGAACGTCTCCGACCAAGGCGCCATCCATGTAGTAACGGATGCGGCCGGTGTCGGTAACGTGGCCGATTTCTTCGGCGTGGAGGTCCCACTTATCAAAGATGTCTTTCACGACTTGCTCTTTGCCTTTTTGAACCACCACGAGCATGCGCTCTTGAGATTCGGACAAGAGGATTTCGTAAGGAAGCATGTTGTCTTGGCGGGTTGGTACGCGGTCTAGGTAGATTTCCATGCCGACGTTGCCCGCTGCGCTCATTTCGCAAGTTGAACAGGTAATGCCTGCTGCACCCATGTCTTGCATACCGACAATGGCGTCGGTAGTTGAGAGCTCCATGGTAGCTTCTAAAAGGAGTTTTTCCATGAAGGGATCGCCAACTTGAACCGATGGAAGGTCGTTGGCAGATTCTTCGGTGATATCTTTGGAGGCAAAAGCAGCACCGGCGATGCCGTCTTTACCGGTGGCAGAACCGACAATAAACACAGGGTTGCCAGGGCCTTTTGCAGTTGCTGAAATGATTTTTTTGGTGTCGATGATGCCTGCAGAGAATGCATTGACCAATGGGTTGGTGTTGTAGGATTCGTCGAAGAAAACTTCGCCACCAACGATTGGAATGCCAAAAGCATTGCCGTAGTCGCCGATGCCTTTAGTGACACCTTTGACCAACCATTTGGTGCGCGCTTCTTCGATGTTGCCAAAACGCAAAGAGTTGAGCTGTGCAATTGGACGCGCACCCATGGTAAAGATGTCGCGGTTGATGCCCCCTACCCCTGTTGCGGCGCCTTGGTAAGGCTCTAGTGCACTTGGGTGGTTGTGAGATTCGATTTTAAATACGCAACCTAGGCCGTCGCCGATATCGACCAAACCAGCGTTTTCTTCACCGGCCTTCACCAACATGTGTGGACCGTCTTTTGGCAGCGTTTTGAGCCAAAGAATGGAATTTTTATAGGAGCAGTGCTCACTCCACATGACGGAATAAACGGCTGTTTCGGTGAAATTTGGAGTGCGACCAAGGATTTCTTTGACGTGTTCAAATTCGTCGGCGCGGAGGCCTAAATCGATGGCTTGTTCTAGCGTAGCTTCTTTTTGGTGATTGGTTTCCATACAGTATTGAGAATTCAGAGACAAAAGTAACGATTAATCGGATAGCATCTTTCAAATTTTCGCCTTAAATTTGTCACTTAAAACTTTCAAAAAATGAGTTACGACATCATTGTTGTGGGTAGCGGCCCAGGCGGATACGTTACCGCCATTCGCGCCTCTCAGTTAGGCCTTAAAACTGCAATTGTAGAAAAAGAATCTCTAGGCGGAGTTTGCCTCAATTGGGGCTGTATCCCAACAAAAGCACTCATCAAGAGCGCCAATGTTTATGAATACCTCCAACACGCCGCGGACTACGGCATCAATGTCAAAGAGAGCAGCGCAGACTTCGGCGCCATGATCAAGCGCAGCCGCGATGTCGCTAACGGCATGTCTAACGGCATCCAGTTCTTAATGAAGAAAAACAAAATCGATGTCCTTAAAGGCAACGGTGTCATCAAAGCAGGCAAAGCTGTAGAAGTTACAGACGAAACCGGCAACAAAACCACCTATACCGCAGCCAAAGGCGTTATCATCGCCACTGGCTCACGGTCACGCGAACTCCCTAACCTTCCACAAGATGGTACCAAAATCATTGGATATCGCCAAGCCATGACCCTCCCTACCCAACCTAAAAAATTAGTAGTTGTAGGTTCAGGTGCCATCGGTGTTGAGTTTGCTTATTTCTATAATGCCATCGGTACGGAAGTCACAATTGTAGAATACCTTCCTAACATCGTTCCTGTCGAAGACGAAGAAGTTTCCAAACAACTCGAAAAATCCTTTAAAAAGGCGGGCATCAACATCCTTACCAGTTCATCTGTCGAATCTGTCGACACCAGCGGTAGCGGTTGTGTGGTGAGCATCAAAACAGCCAAAGGCGAAGAAAAAATCGAATGCGATGTCGTGCTTTCAGCAGCTGGTGTAGTGACCAACATCGAAAACATCGGCCTCGAAGAACTCGGAATAGTCGTAGACAAAGGCCGTATTTTGGTCAATGACTACTACCAAACCAACTTGCCAGGCTATTACGCCATTGGCGATGTCGTGCCAGGCCCAGCCTTAGCACACGTCGCTTCGGCAGAAGGCATCATTTGCGTCGAAAAAATCGCGGGTCACCACCCAGAACCACTCAACTATGGCAACATCCCAGGTTGTACTTACTGCTCACCAGAGGTGGCAAGTGTCGGCATGACCGAAAAAGCAGCCAAAGAAGCTGGCTACGAAATCAAAGTGGGCAAGTTCCCGTTCTCAGCATCAGGTAAAGCAAGCGCTGCCGGTGCCAAAGACGGTTTTGTCAAACTCATTTTTGATGCTAAATACGGCGAACTCCTCGGCGGCCACATGATCGGCGCCAACGTCACCGAAATGGTCGCAGAACTCGTTGCCGTTCGCAAATTAGAAACAACCGGCGAAGAACTCATCAAAACAGTTCACCCGCACCCAACTATGTCTGAAGCCATCATGGAAGCCGCAGCAGCAGCCTACGGCGAAGTGATCCACTTGTAAGATTTAATTTCTTAATGAAATGAAAAAGCGCCTCAACGGCGCTTTTTTTTGTGCGAATAAATATTGAAGTAGAATTACGGACAGTGTGACATTTTTGATGTAGTTCCCTACAATACCTATTATCGTTTTCGTGTTGATTGAATTTAAAAACAATCAAAATGAAAAATAACATTATCGAAATTTATAAATGCGAGGATGGCACAACAAATGTCGAAGTCAAGTTTCTCAAAGAATCCGTTTGGCTCAACTTAAGTCAAATAGCGCAATTATTTAACAAAGACAAATCTGTTATTTCTAGGCATTTAAGAAATATTTATCAGGAAGGAGAACTCGATAAAATTGCAACTGTTGCAAAATTTGCAACAGTTCAAAATGAAAACAAAAGACTCATTAAACGTAGTATTTTTTACTACAATCTAGACGCCATAATTTCCGTCGGATACAGGGTTAACTCCAAACAAGGAACGCTATTTAGACAATGGGCTACCAAACTGTTAAATACACATTTACTTGAAGGGTTTACGCTCAATGAAAGAAGACTAAAAGAAAAACAAAAGGAAATCAAAGTTCTACACGACGGCATAAGGATTTTAAGCCGGGTTATTGAGAGCGAAACTGATTTTGAAAAATATAGTTTTCTAAAGCAATTTAGCCATGGTCTTAAACTACTTGATGATTATGACCATGATTTATTAGACCGTTTTGGCAAGAATAAAAACGAAATTAAATTCCCCGAATACAGCGCCTATCTAGCATTGATAAATAATATGCGCTTAAAAAGTAATTCGTCAATATTCGGAGTTGAAAAAGATGGCGGGTTTAAAAGTGCTATAGCTCAAGTAAGGCAAGAATTTGAAAGTGGCGAAATCTATACTTCTCTAGAGGAAAAAGCGGCAATGTTATTGTATTTTATTGTAAAAAATCATGCCTTTATCGATGGAAACAAACGCATTGCAGCGGCCTGTTTCTTAATGCTTCTTGAAAAAAATAATATCTTAATAAACAAAGATGGTCGAGCAATTATTAGCAATGATTCACTGGCATCCTTGACACTATTTGTAGCCATGAGTGAACCAAGCGAAATGGCAACTGTAAAAAGATTGCTTATCAGCATCTTAAATAGAAACCAAACAATTTACTAGTTGAGCAAATCAAATGAAAAAGCGCCCTTGTGGCGCTTTTTTTTCAACCAAATATTTTTAGTCAGCACTTCATCGCTACATGAATTAGAAACTTGTATCGAGAGTTTAATATCCTAACACCTGTGCACTAGCCAAAATAATATAAGTAACTAGTGTTACTTTCCCTTTTTTTCACCACTTTCTTTTTGATCGATATGATCTAAGTCTGGAGTGGCAATAATTTTCGAAAGAAACGTTGTTGTGCCTTGCTTTCTCCATATATTCGAAGCCCAAATTATACCTAAAATAAATCCGATGATGGCGCATATAACCCAAAGGACTTTCCCTATTGGATTTTGAAAAAAGTAATAAAAAACACCGCCAACAATTAGGCCTATCAATGTGGGAGAGGATACAATTCTAATCCAATTGATGAATTCAACAAGGAAACTTATGAATTTAAACATCGGTGTATCCGTTCCAAAACATAAACATCAGCACAACTGCAAAGCTGCGTTGCACCCACAATTGCTCGCGTTTAAATTTACTTTGCAAGCGCTTCGTAAATGTAATCGAAAGTGGAGAGGATGACTGGTTGGCCGTCGACTACTGCGATGTTGTGCTCGAAGTGGGCACTTGGTAGGCGGTCGGCGGTAACGATGGTCCATTTGTCGTCGAGGGTTTCGACTTTTTCGGTGCCCATGTTGATCATGGGTTCGATGGCAATGGTGAGGCCATTTTGGATTTTTTTACCGCGGCCTCGGCGCCCGTAGTTTGGCACTTGTGGTTCTTCGTGAAGTTCTTTGCCTAAGCCGTGGCCAACGAGGTCGCGGACAACACCATAGCCGTGTGCTTCGGCGTGTTGCTGAATGGCAAAGCCGATGTCTTCTATGCGGTTGGCGGTATTGGCTTGTTCGATGCCTAGATAGAGGCATTCTTTGGTGACTTTACACAATTGTTTTTTCTCTGCGCTCACGTTTCCTACTTCAAAAGTATAGGCGTGGTCGCCGTAGTAGCCTTTGTAGAAAGAACCGCAGTCGACAGAAACGATGTCGCCATCTTGGATGGGTGTGTCGGTCGGCAAGCCGTGTACGACTTGTTCGTTGACAGATATGAGGAGTGTGCTTGGGCAACCGTAAAGCCCCTTGAAGCCTGGAATGGCATTTTGAGTGCGGATGTAGTCTTCGGCGATTTGATCCAAGAAACGCGGCGTCACACCTGGCTTCATGTGCTGAGCCACCAAACCTAAAGTGCGGCTTACGATTTGCGCAGCTTCGCGCATGATTTCGATTTCTTGGGGCGTTTTGTAACGGATCATGAATTGAGCTAAAAGAGACATTAGGCAAAGTTACCAAGAAATTGCATGGTGTCAATGCCATCGGCGTAATCTGTAAGTTGCGGGCACTGCGCCGAACCAAAAGGAAGGTAGTTGTGCCCAACAATACATTGAATTTGCTGTTGGTTTTCCTCGAGGAAGGTCAAAACTTCATTATGGTCGTTGTAACGCTGGTAATGCAAGACGCTCAGTGGCGAATGCAAGTCATTGCTTTCCTTTAGCAAGACAAAATTGTTGTCGAGGATCGGGACTTGGTTCATGAGGTGCACCGCCTTGTTGTAGTCGTAGTTGTTGCCGTATTTTTTATGATTGATGACCTCTGCATACGGTAAAATAGCTTCAAAAAAGCGATTGAGTTCAAAGTTTTCGGGGATCCATAATTGCGTCACGTTGCGGCAACCTCTACCAAAATACTGAAAGATATCCTGCCCCAATGCGGTGAGCTCTTCAGGTGTTTCGCTGCCATTGAGAACAGCAATGGAAGTGCGGTGGCCTCTTAACAGATGAGGGCAATTAGCGAAATATTGCTTGAAATGCAGCATGCTGTTGTCAGAACCTGTGGCAATTACTGCATCAAATCCCTGAAGTTTGCCGCTAACAATAGTGATGCGTTCTTTTAATTGGGGTTCAAAGGAAGTAAGGATTTGGACAATAGCAGGTAGTAAACGTGCGTCTTCGCTACTGAGTTTAACCAGCGCCTTATGACCAGAGCAGAGCACACATAGAAAATCGTGAAAACCAACTAATGGAAGGTTGCCCGGTAAAATGAGTGCTACGTTTTGTGGTTGGTTTGCATATGGGTAGGCGGAAAGCCATTCTTCTAGGGTTGGGGCATTTAACCAACTCGAAATTTCTACGAATACATTTTGAATGGCCTCTTTTGTAAACCAACCATTGAAATGCTGTTCTTTTTCAATCAGGTTTTCAAGTGCTTCCCATTCGGATTGGGTAATGATTTGAGGTCGATTTTTTCCTGTTGCAAGTGCATCTAGTATGCTTCCGAGCGCCGCAAAGGCAGATATGATTTGGCTTCTTTCCACGGTGCAAAAGTACACTTTTCAATTTTTTTGTGGGCTAGCGCACAAAAGAATCGCTCAGTCGTTGTTATATTTGCATAAAAAATAGAATTATGGCCATCACGATCACCGACGAATGCATTAATTGTGGCGCTTGCGAGCCCGAGTGTCCTAACAATGCCATTTACGAAGGCGGCGCCGAATGGAAATTCGCCGACGGCACAAGCCTCAAAGGCCTCATCCAAACGCTAGATGGCGAAGAAATAGAAGCAGACCACGCCTTTGAACCTGTCAACATGGACGTTTACTACATTGCGCACGAAAAATGCACCGAATGTGTGGGCTTCCACGACGAGCCGCAATGTGCTGCTGTTTGCCCCGTAGACTGCTGTGTAGACGACCCCGACTACCGCGAATCCGAAGACGAATTAATGGCCAAAAAGAATTTCATGCACTTGTAAGGTGTTGAGAAGATTCTTATTCACGCTCCTTTTTTTTCTTAGCAGTTCTCTCCTCTTCGCCGACAACGGCAGAGTGGTGCACCTCGCCTGGACTGAAAACAAGGACGCCCACATCCAAAATGCGCCAAATACATTCCACGGCTTGTACTTTTTGGAACAGCGCAACCAATTTCTCCACTACAAAGACCCCAACAACCCGTTTTTCAAAATTCGCTACACCTGGCTTGGCGTAGAATGGACAATCGTTCATTTCATCGCCTTGCTTTTCACCATTCTGCTTCAAATTTTGACTTTTAAAAGGATCAATAGGCGCATGGCCGAAAGTCGTTTTTTCAAGCGTTGGTCTTATCGTTTGCTGAAGCTCTTTTTATGGTTTGCGGTAATTGCCGGCAATGCCGTTGCCATTTGGGTAATCGATTTCTACAACACCGAAATCCATTTTCGTTTTCATCAACTCACCGACTTTAAAAATGCAACGGTTACTCGACTAGACAACGGCCGCAATGACCGCACTTATTTTCTTCCCAAAGAAAGCACGCGTATTCGTTTTCAATTGTACCGAAAAAACGGCAACAAATGGCACACCCAAAGAGCATTAGCTGTTTTGTATTTTGAACAAGATGAAGCAGGGGCCTTACACTATAAAAACGACAAAAGATCCTATAAAGCACACCCCGATTCCTTGCGCAACAAAGCCAAAGAACAACTGATAGTTATTCGTCAAAACAGATCTAACGCACCTGACACCACCCTACTCTTTCAGGTTCAAAACCGTCAAATTGTGCCGTATCAGCTCAAAAAAGACCGCGCACAACGCATTTTGTTATTTGTCAATGGGTATCGTCCTGTTTCAGCAGAGCAAGACCCTGAAAAAGCGCTGCAGGCCATTAATAGCAAAGGCCTCGAGCGCCCTAGATCCAAGAATTTAATTTACAGCTCCGATATTTTCAATTATTGGCCTCAAGAAAAGTTTATTGCAGGTGTGCAAGCAAGATTTGCACCCAACCGAACTTTATTTGCCGATGGTCACCACAGTGTGAGCACCTCTAATCATGGCTCCTTACTGAAATTTGTGAGTAGCGCGGCACTCTATCCGCCGCCGTGTAGCGGTGAACACCATTGTTCCACTACCCAAATTGCCAACCAACAAGAGGTTCGGACCTACAGCTTACTCGCTACTGCACCCAATTACAATGGTTTTAGAAAACGCTATGCTGCAGGTAAGCAAGCGGGTCGTAACCTACTACAAGAACTCGCTCAAAATGGCAACGACCCTCAAAACGACACCCTTTATACCGTGAGCCACAGCATGGGACACGCCTATTTTTTAGGAATGACCAGCGTACTCAAAGGAAAAATTCAGTTGGGCTCATACTACGCGTTTTCACCTGAAAATCCGAAGGGAAAAACGATCAAAACCAGCAACTGGACCGCTGTGTTCCAATATGGCACCAAACTTTACGGCATGCAGCGCCACGCACCTTGTCAACAAGATGGCGTAGCTCCGCAATGGCGCATGAGTGGTTTAGCTCCTGCGGCGCACATTGGTTTTCCGAAGGCACTCAAAGCGCGTTTGGGTTATTTTAGCTCGCACTACATTGGCTATTACACTTGGGTTTTTGATATTCCAAAAGGAAAACCTGGCTACCTCGGCCTTGACTAAAAGCCTTTGAACTGATGGAGTAGCAATTCGATGCGCGAGGCACCAACCGCACCGTTGCTCCATTGCGCGTCGTGCACAGACATGCCTTCTTTGCCATTGCAGATTTGCCGAATTTCTTGCTTGAGCTTGCCTTCGCCTGCTCCGTGAATCACAATAAATTTAGCATTTCGACGTTGTGCCTGCCCGTTACAAAAGCTTTTAAAGGCGTTGATTTGCGCCAAAAAGACGTCATGAGCCGGAAGGTGAATTGGAATGGATAGTTCTTCTGAATGGAGGTCAATAAAGGGCAAGTTGCGTTCTTTGGAAACTTCTACTTTCTTTGCAAGCGAAATGCTTTTGACTTGAAGATCTTTAGAAGTGATCTTGTCAATGTTGATCTGCTGGCGGGCCACCACATCTTGTTTCAAATAGCGATAAGTGAAGCCGATTTCATCTTCGAGCACGAGGTGTTCCTTTTCAACAGAACATACTTTGAAAACGCCTGCTTCTCGCAGAACGCCCACCTCTTGGCCCACCAACCAACTCATTGGAATTTGAGTGCTTTGATGGGTGAAATACGCGAAACTACCCTACTTGGCAACAATAGAGCCACCATGCAAGTCGAGAAAGTAAGGGCGTTGATGAAAATAAAATTCCAGAAATTGAATTCGATGGGCACTGCGTCGAGGTAATATACTTCTGGATTCAGTTTGATAAACCCATATTGATATTGCAACCAACTCAGCGCAATTGCCAGGGTGTTGCCAATGAGCAAACCGCGCAGCAACAGATAAGCGGCTTGCCATAAAAAGATACGCCGAATAGAACGGTTGTTGGCACCAAGGGCCTTTAGCAAGCCCACAAAAGAAGTTCTAACCACAATTAAAACGAGCACAGCCGAACCTACATTAATGATTCCGATGATGAGCATTAAAAATATGATAATCAATACATTGAAATCTAAAAAATGCAACCATGAAAATAAATCGGCTTCGGTATCTTGAATATTAGTTACCTGCAACAAATGCTGATTGACTGGGCGCATTTCAACCGCATCTTTGAGTGCTTGCTCTACCTTTGGTAGCTCATCAAAATTAGATACCGCCACTTCAAAACCTGAAATAAAATGGACGCCTGTACCGTTGCCGTCCTTGAAAGTAAAACGCAGCGGTCCTTTTTGAGTGGCATAAACTTGCTCCGTTAGGCCATCAACCAAACAGACTGGCGTGCCGTTTTCAAGTTGTAAATTGCTGTAAGACAAAACCCCAGGGACCTTGATTTGAATTTGCGCGCTATCGATGAGCTTGGCCAGCCCACTGTTATTTTGATAGCGGTACGCGAACACTTTGAGCGTAGTGTCTTTCAAGGAAGTAAAGCGGTGTGCGGTATAGATGTCCTTACCTAAACCCCAATCAAATAACAAATTAGAGGCGTCGCCTTCTACCTCTACAGAAATTAAAAATTCGGCTTTGCCATTGAGCTGAGGGCGTAGTGAAATTTTAGTGCCGTTGTCGCTCATTTGCTGTACCAATGCTAAATTTCCGAAGACCAATTTTTGATCGTACTCCAAAAAACCGGTATTGTAGATCCCGACAACTTTGAGCTTTTTCAAAAGCGGTTGCTGCTTGATGTGATAGGCTGACACCTCATCATTTAAATTGATATTCAAATTATTAGCTGATGTCAATGAAAGCAATACTTCATTATTATTTTGAGCTTTAGGCAGCCTTCCTTTTACTAAATGTGAACGGATAAACGACCAGTCGTACTGCGCGTCTACGCCTTTTAACATGAGGCCGAGCATGTCTTGACGTTGCACCAGAGAATCTTTGCCATTGGCAGTTTGAATGGTGTCGTTGAAACGCGGCGATTGCAGGAGCAAAGGCTTAAAAGCAACTGGTTTAACTGCGCTTACACCAGGGATTTGTGCGAGTTCGGGAAGAAATGGAATGCGCCGATCGAGGGCTTCTGCTTCAAAAATATGTGCAGATCCGGCCTTCGAAATGAAAAGTGGAGCATTAAAACCCGTAATTTTGTCCTTGATTTTTTGCTGAAAACCGCGCACGATAGCCAAAGTCAAGGAATTGACTAATATCGCAAGCGCAATGCTCACCACAGAAATCCGAAGCACAGGCCTCGATACCCGAAGCCCGAGGTGCTTTTGACGAATCAGCCTAGAAGATATGAAGCGCTCAAATGACAATTTAACCTATTTACAAGTCCAAAAATACACAAAGGTTTTGGCATCTATTGCGCTGCTCTCATTTTTGCTCAACTCTTGTGCCTTATTTCCTAGCAAAGCATTTACCCCCACTCCGGTTCATTTTGCCGAAACGATCGTCATTGAAGAAGATTCCAATGCACTAGAAGGCTACCAAGCCATCTCTACACACCAAAAACCAAGCCTTGCCGCACCTCAACTTGGCATCGACCGCTTGCATCTGTTTGTCGACTCCTTAGCAGGAAAGCGCATTGCAGTGGTTGCCAACCAAACATCCGTCGTGAAAGGCGTTCATTTGGTAGACACCCTCCTCTCGCTGCAACTCAATGTTGTCAAAGTATTTGCTCCAGAACATGGTTTTAGAGGCGATGCCGACGCTGGCCAGCACATCGGCCACAGCACCGACGACAAAACAGGCCTGCCTTTGGTTTCACTTTATGGCTCCAACAAAAAACCTACCGACCAACAACTTGCCGATGTAGACATCGTTATTTACGACATCCAAGACGTCGGGGTGCGCTTCTACACTTACATTTCTACGCTCCATTACGTCATGGAGGCCTGCGCCGACAACAACAAACAAATGGTGGTTCTGGACCGTCCCAACCCCAACGGGCACTACATTGACGGTCCAGTTCTAGAATCTCCATTCAAATCTTTTGTTGGCATGCACCCCGTACCTATCGTTTACGGCATGACCATCGGTGAATACGCCATGATGATCAACGGCGAAGGCTGGTTGCACAACAGCAAACGCTGCCAACTTTGGGTCATTCCTTGCAAAAACTACAAACACAAACTGCCATACAGCCTTCCGGTGGCACCTTCTCCCAATTTGCGCACCGACGCCGCCATTGCGTTATATCCAAGTCTTTGCTTATTTGAAGCCACCACAGTGAGCGTGGGGCGCGGCACCGACAAACCTTTCGAAATCTACGGGCATCCAAAATTCCCGGTTGGCAGCTATCAATTCATGCCTATCCCAACCATTGGAGCGAAAACGCCCCTGCACATGAACAAACTATGTCAAGGCATAGAACTTACGCAGAGCACAACCAAAAGACCTTATCAAATCAATCTGAATTACCTCATTGAAGCCAAAGAACTGCTCGGAGACACCAACGTTTTTATCGACCAAACCGCATTTTTCAACCGCCTAGCGGGCACCGCAACTTTAAAAGAGCAACTAGACAAAGGTTGGTCAGCGAAGGAAATCAGGGCCACTTGGAGGCCAGGGCTAGACGCTTTTTTACAAACGCGCCGCAAATATCTACTATACGAGTAGAAGCGAGAAGATACTCAGCACTAAGAAAGCATTTAGAACTTACAGTTTGGCGTCCAGCACTTGCTGCGCCATGTCTGCCATGTAGGCATCTAGTTTTGCCTGAAGCTGTGGGTCAAACGCGCCTAGAATGCGCGCCGCTAGCAAACCTGCATTTTTAGCGCCGTTGAGTGCAACAGTTGCTACAGGAATACCATTGGGCATTTGCAAGATCGAAAGGATGGAATCCCAGCCGTCAATAGAATTAGAAGATTTAATAGGAACGCCAATTACTGGCAAGGTGGTCATGGATGCAGTCATGCCTGGCAAATGTGCTGCACCACCGGCTCCGGCGATGATCACTTTGATACCACGACCTGCTGCAGCCTTCGCGTAGGTAAACATCTTTTCTGGCGTGCGGTGCGCAGAAACTACCTCAGCTTCAGATTCTATACCAAATTCGTTGAGCATTTTTTGCGCTTCTTGCATAATTGGCCAGTCAGATTTGCTGCCCATAATGATGCCTACTTGTATCATGCGGTTGGGTTTGATTCGTTATCTTCCACGGGATTACCTGCGGTTACTTGTTGTTTCACTTGCTTGGGCATACTGCCGTAGTGAATGGTGTTGTCGATGTCTGTGGTCATTTGATCGAGCGGTTGCACGAGTGCCTCTTCGGTTTCTTTGAGAATGCCTTCAAGATTGAGGTCGGATTTCATTTCTTGACCAGACTTGCGGATTTCTTGTTGGAGGTCGTTGGATGCGTTGCGGATTTGGTAAAGTGCTTGCCCTAAGGACTTAGCAATGCCGGGTACACTCTTGGAACCAAAAAACAATAAGACGACTAAGACAATGACAATAACCTCAGAGCCAGCGACGTCGCTTAAAAAAAGGGGTATGCTCAGCATGGGGCAAAGCTACAAAGAAAAGTATTAAGATTGCTGCATTTTGGCAATGATTGCAGCGGTCATGCTTTGTGGAAGGAAAGGCATGAGCACTTTGATCAAGAACGTGAATTGAAACTCAGATATGCAAATCACTTTGCCTTGCTCCATGGCACGGTAACCTTTTTGAGCAGTTTTAGCTGCACTTGCTGCACCATCGAACATTTTAGAACCTCCAAAACCAGCTACTTTGGCAAATTCGGTTGCTACTGGCCCCGGGCAAAGTGCAGTGACGGTGACGCCGCTTTCTTTGAGCTCATGCGCCAAACCTTGAGTATGCGAGACCACAAAAGCTTTCGTGGCAAAATAGGTGTTTTGATACGGGCCAGGTAAAAAACCTGCGGTGCTGGCCGTTTGCAGGATTTTGCCCTTACCTCTGGCTTTCATGTCTTTGCCAAACAAATGCGTCAGCTTCAGCAGCGCCATGACGTTGAGGCGCACCATTTCTACATCAGCTTCGAGGTCGCGGTCTAAAAAAGCGCCCTTTCCGCCAAAACCTGCATTGTTAAATAGGTAGTGGACTTGCCAACCGTTTTGCGTCACGGTATCGTACAATTCTTGGGAAGAACCCACCACACTGAGGTCTTTTTGAATGACTTGAACCGCGACGTTATATTTTTGAACGAGTTCTTCTTTTAGGCTATCGAGCAATTCTTTTCTTCTCGCTACTAAAATGAGATCTCCTCCTTTGGAGGCATGGATACGTGCAAATTCTTTGCCGATTCCGGACGACGCGCCGGTGATGAGTGCTGTGTTTTTCATAGATTAATAACGATTTAAGAGGATCTAATGTTTAGAGTTGAGCTAAAATGGTTTGGTATTCGGCTTCATCGATGAAAACGAAGGATGCATTTCCTTGGAGCATGTCTTGAATGCGCAGTAAATCAGGGAATTGCTGCACTTCAAATGCGTAGGAAAACCATTTGGAACCAATTTGTTGTAGTTCTGTAAATTGATTGGGCGCAGTAATTTTATAGAGCGACCTACCATTCTCGAGTTTTCTGAATTGAGGAAAGACCATTTTGATTGTATCTTCGTGCAAAGTTAAACAAACATGCAAGAGCTCTCTGACAAAGACAAAGAAATATTGGCCTTAGCCAAAACCAACTTCAAGACCAATCAACTAGTGCTTCGGAAATGGAATAAAACCAAACCCAAAGATTTGGACCAGCGCTTCAACAACGCCCACGAAAAAGAATTTGCCAAGCGCGACTGCCTGAGCTGCGCCAATTGTTGCAAAACCACCAGCCCTATTTTTCGACAGCCAGACATCCGCCGCATGGCCAAAGCTTTGCGCATGAAAGAAAGCCAATTGGTAGCGCAGTATTTGAGACTCGATGAAGACGACGATTACGTCCTGAAAACCTCGCCTTGCTTCAATTTGCTACCCGACAACACCTGCGCTGTTTACGAAGACCGCCCCCTCGCCTGCCGAGAATATCCGCATACGGATCGCAAAAACATGTATCAAATCATGGACTTAACAGCCCAAAACACGCTCATTTGCCCCGCTGTGGCAAGCATCGTGGAGAAAATCGTGAATAGCTGAAATTGCTGAAAAAAAGCTAAATTTGCCCATCAATCAAAAGCCCCTATGGAACAGGTTCAACCTTATATCCCACAACATAAAATCCGGATTGTCACCGCTGCGGCACTTTTCGACGGACACGACGCCGCTATCAACATCATGCGCCGCATCATTCAGGCCACCGGCTGTGAAGTGATCCACCTCGGCCACGACCGCTCCGTTGAAGAAGTGGTCAACTGTGCCATTCAAGAAGATGCCCAAGCAATTGCCATGACCTCCTACCAAGGTGGCCACATGGAATACTTCAAGTACATGCACGACCTCTTGCAAGAAAAGGGCGCGCCACACATCAAAATTTTTGGCGGCGGCGGCGGCACTATCTTGCCTTCAGAAATTGCAGAACTTCAAGGCTACGGCATTACGCGCATTTATCACCCTGACGACGGCCGTTCTATGGGTCTGCAAGGCATGATCAACGACCTCATTCAAAAATGTGATTTCGCGGTCGGTAAAGCCAAAGCGGAAAGCGCGCAAGAAACCCTCGCCCAAATCGAAAATAAAAATATACCTGCTATTGCCCATTGCATCAGTGCTGCCGAGAACTTCCCAGAAGAAAACGCTGCGCTTTTAAATGCACTGCGCGACGCCGGAACCAAAAATGCCATTCCTGTGCTCGGCATTACCGGTACGGGCGGCGCCGGAAAATCTTCTTTAGTAGATGAACTCGTGCGTCGTTTTTTACTCGACTTCCCCGACAAACAGCTCGCGGTGGTATCTGTAGACCCCTCCAAAAGAAAAACCGGCGGCGCACTTCTCGGAGACCGCATCCGCATGAACGCTATTAAAAGTCCGCGTATTTACATGCGTTCTTTGGCCACACGCCAGTCCAACTTAGCGCTCTCCAAGCATGTAGCAGAAGCCATTTCGATCTTAAAAGCCGCTAAATACGACCTCATTATTTTAGAAACCTCCGGAATTGGCCAATCGGATACCGAAATCCTGGACCACTCCGATGTTTCTTTGTACGTCATGACCCCTGAATACGGCGCGGCAACGCAACTCGAGAAAATCGACATGCTCGACTTCGCAGACGTCATTGCACTCAACAAATTCGACAAACGCGGCGCACTCGATGCGCTGCGCGATGTCAGAAAGCAATACCAACGCAACCACAACTTGTGGGAAAGCCAAGTAGACGACATGCCTGTCTACGGCACCATCGCCTCGCAGTTCAACGACCCTGGCATGAACACCCTCTACAAAGTAATCATGGACCACGTCGTGCAAAAAACGGGCGGCGACCTCCAATCTACTTTTACTATTACCCGCGAGATGTCGCAAAAGGTGTTCGTGATTCCGCCAGAGCGCACGCGCTATCTTTCCGAAATTTCTGAAAGCAACCGCGCCTACGACAAATGGGTAGACCACCAAGTAGCGGTAGCCGAAAAATTATATGGCTATCAAGTCTCTATCGATGCGCTGAAAAGTTCATCTCTTGAAGACAAAGACCGCCTCATCAAATCTTTACAAGAAGCATTTGAGGCAGAAAAACTCAATTTTGACCCAAAAAACTGGGAAATCCTACAAAATTGGGCCGCTAAAAAACAAGCCTACAAAAACCCGACTTACGAATTCAAGGTTCGAGACAAAGTGCTGAGCATCCAGACCCACTCTGAGTCTTTATCGCATTTGCAAATCCCGAAAGTGGCCACCCCTAAATACCAAAGCTGGGGCGACATCTTGCGTTGGGTCTTGCAGGAAAACGTACCGGGTGAATTCCCTTACACCGCAGGGCTCTTTCCTTTCAAACGCGAAGGCGAAGACCCAACCCGCATGTTTGCCGGCGAAGGTGGCCCGGAGCGCACCAACAAGCGCTTCCATTATGTTTCTTTGGGTATGCCCGCCAAACGTTTGTCTACGGCTTTTGACTCCGTTACACTCTACGGCAACGACCCCGATTTGCGCCCAGACATCTACGGCAAAATCGGAAACTCGGGCGTTTCTATTTGCTGCCTAGACGACGCCAAAAAACTCTATTCTGGTTTTGACCTCAGCCATCCGGCCACCTCTGTATCCATGACCATCAACGGGCCAGCCCCTATGCTTTTGGCTTATTTCATGAATGCAGCTATAGACCAAAACTGTGAAAAATACATCAAGGCCAACGGTTTAGAAGCTGAAATTGAAGCTAAAATTGCCGCTATCTACAAAGCCAAAGGAACTGCTCGCCCAGCTTATCAAGGTGCCTTACCCGAAGGTAACGATGGCCTAGGCCTTATGCTTTTGGGCGTCACCGGCGACCAAGTGCTACCAGCTGATGTTTATGCTCAAATCAAAGCAGATACCCTCAAGCAAGTGCGCGGTACGGTACAGGCAGACATCCTCAAGGAAGACCAAGCACAAAACACTTGTATTTTCTCGACCGAATTTGCCTTGCGCCTCATGGGCGACGTCCAAGAATATTTCATTGCCAACGGTGTGCGCAACTTCTACTCGGTTTCTATTTCGGGTTACCATATTGCGGAAGCCGGCGCCAACCCCATTACCCAATTGGCGTTTACGCTTGCCAATGGCTTTACTTACGTAGAATACTATCTAAGCCGCGGCATGGACATCAATGAATTTGGACCGAACTTATCGTTCTTTTTCTCGAATGGCATTGACCCCGAATACGCTGTCATTGGCCGCGTGGCGCGCCGCGTGTGGGCGAAGGCCCTTGCGCGCAAATACGGAGCCAACTCCCGTGCGCAGATGCTCAAGTATCATATCCAGACCTCTGGGCGCTCTTTGCACGCACAAGAAATCGATTTCAACGACATCCGCACCACCCTGCAGGCGCTTTACGCCATCTACGACAACTGCAACTCTTTGCACACCAACGCCTACGACGAAGCCATTACCACGCCAACCGAAGAATCGGTGCGCAGGGCCATGGCCATTCAGCTGATCATCAACCGCGAGCTCGGTTTGGCGAAGAATGAAAATCCGATACAAGGTGCATTTATCATTGAAGAACTCACCGAACTCGTAGAAGCAGCAGTGCTCACCGAATTTGACCGCATTACGGAACGCGGTGGCGTATTAGGCGCCATGGAAACCATGTATCAGCGCTCCAAAATTCAAGAAGAGTCTTTGTACTACGAAACGCTCAAGCATACCGGCGAATTCCCGATTATTGGCGTCAATACCTTCTTGAGTTCCAAAGGTTCTCCTACCGTGCTTCCTAAAGAAGTCATTAGAGCAACCGAAGATGAAAAGGAATACCAAATCAGCATGCTGACCAACCTGCACAGCGCACAACAAGAAGCCGCAAGCAACGGCATCGTCAAAGTGCAAGAAGCAGCAGTGCTCAACAAAAACATCTTTGAAGAGCTCATGGAAACATGTAAGGTGGCTTCACTTGGTCAGGTTACCAACGCTTTATTTGAAGTGGGTGGTCAGTACCGACGCAACATGTAATGATGAACGCACAACTCTCCGCTCAGTTTGAACAACAAATTGCCCTTAAAAAGCAAAGTTATACTGCTGCGCAGCGAGAGCTCCTCACGAAAGTACTGGATGAAAAATACAAGGATCTTTCGGTTTCAGAAAAACTTAAAAGCAATTTAAACAGCTTAAAAGAGGCGCATACATTTACAATCACAACAGGGCATCAGCTTTGTTTCATGACAGGGCCCTTGTATTTCATCTACAAGATCCTGCACGTCATCAAACTCAGCGAAGACCTCAACAACACTTTCCCGAACGAACACTTTGTACCGGTCTACTGGATGGCCTCCGAAGACCACGACTTTGAAGAAATCAGGAGTTTTTTGCTCTTCGGCCAAAAATGGACCTGGGAAAGCAGCCAAAAAGGTGCGGTTGGTCAATTTGACACCAACGATTTACAACCTTTGCTTCAAGCCCTTTCCGAAAAGTTTCAAAACCAAGCAGATAGTGAGATTCATCATTTAATAGAAAATTTCAAGACCCCAAACTACGGCTCAGGCTTTTTTGAATTTGTGCATGAACTCTTCTCCGTTTATGGGCTCGTTGTCATCGATGCCGACAACAAACAATTGAAAGAGAGCGCTTGGCCAATTTGGGAGAAAGATTTGTACACCAACGCTATCCATAATGCCGTCATTGATCAAACCCAAGCACTTAAAGATCAAGGACTCAATACACCAATTGAGAGTAAAGAATCAAATCTTTTTATACTCGACATCGGGAAAAGAGAAAGAATTGAAAAAACAGGACAAATTCAATTTGAAAAGGTACATAGTTTCCAACTATCTCCTAATGTCGTACTGCGTCCACTTTATCAAGAATGGATACTTCCGAACCTTGCTTATATCGGCGGCCCAAGTGAAATTGCTTACTGGCAACAACTTCCATTGGCTTTCGAAACACTTGCGCTTCCTTTTCCTTTGACCTTACAACGCGCCGGAGGAATCTTACTTCAAGAAAAAGATGTGGAACTCATCCAAAAACTTGGTTTTGAAAAACAAGATTTTTTAGCCGATAAAGCTGCACTCAAAGAACGCTACCTCAAACAAGCCGGGGATCAAGAACCCAATTATGGCCAATTAGATGAATTTTGGAGTGGCTACAAGTCCTTTTTTCTAAATATTGTTACTGAAGAATTACCTCAAGAAAAAAGAATGATTGAGGCTGAACTGACCCGCATTCAAAAACAAACAGAGGCCCTTGAGGAAAAGTTTGAAAAAATGCGCAAAGCGAAATTTGACAAAGCACTTAAGCAAATTGAGCAACTCTCAGAAAGAATTCAGCCCAAAGGTCAACTTCAAGAGCGGACCTCCAATCTGCTGAGTTTTTGCCCAGACGGAGCGCTTTCGGATAGAATTGCGAGCATCTATGAACAACTCGACCCCTACAAGCAAGAAAAACAGTGGTTTGTGGTGTCGTAAACGAAAAATAACGACCTTTGTGTCAAATTGACAATATGGCTCAGAACAACATCCGCGAAGTCCTTGCACAACACCCCACTATTCCTGTCGTTACCTTCAACAGCACCGAAGAAGTAGCACCAAAAATGGAAGCGCTTATTGCACGTGGTATTTTTTGCATTGAAATTACCTTGCGTACGCCCGCAGCCTTTGACTGCATTGCACTCGCGAAAAAACTTTACGGCGACCGCTGTGCAATTGGCATGGGTACGGTTGTCAAAGTGGAGCAAATCGAAAAAGCAATAGAACTCGGTGTAGACTTCATGGTGAGCCCAGGGCTCAACGCCAGCTTAGCGCCTCATTTTGAGAAAAGCAAAATTGCATTTATTCCGGGTGTAGCCACGCCCAGTGAAATCATAGAAGGCATTCAGTTCGGCTGGGACACCTTCAAGTTTTTTCCTGCCAATTTGTTTGGGGGCCTTGGCGCGCTTAAAGCTTACGGTCAAGTTTTTCCAACTATCAAATTTTGCCCAACTGGCGGCATCACCGAAGAGACTTACCCAGACTACCTTGCGCTTTCGAATATCATCTCCGTAGGCGGCTCCTGGATGTAACTTCAACATGTTCTTCTTACTTTTTCTCCTCCTTCTTGTTGTTTCTGAATGGATTTTCCTGCTCGCCATTTGGAGCATTCCCAACACTTATTTAGCCACTTTTGGCTTCATTCATTTAGGCGCTATTTTGGGCAGTATCGGCCTCTTCATTTGGGGTTTTCGCAATGTCAAAATGCGCAGCAATTACAAATTAGGCTTTTCTATCTTCGGTTTATTTGTGGCTTTGGCCCTACCCGCAATAGTCTACCTCATACCCGGCTTATTTTTCCTGACCTTTCAATTAGAACTCGCTAGAAACATCGGTTTTACCCTTGCCGCTTTGCATTTCATGGCCATTTTGCACGGCATCTTTTATGGCCGCTGGAACTGGAAAGTGCGCCCAGTTGAACTCTTTTTTGAACACCTACCCGAAAGTATGGACGGCGTCAAGTTCATTCAAATTTCAGATGTCCATATCGGTAGTTTTTACGGCCAAACCCATAAGGTTCAAAAGGCCATCGACCTCATCAATTCTCGAAATGCCGACTACTTCTTATTTACAGGAGACTTGGTCAACAATAAAGCCGATGAATTCAAAGGTTGGGAACCCCTCTTTTCTCAAATTCAAGTCAAAAAGGGAAAGTATAGTATTTTGGGTAACCACGACTACGGCGACTACACCAGCTGGGACTACGACCACGAGAAAGCGGCGAATTTACAAGAGCTCATCCGGATGCACGAGCTAGTAGATTGGAAACCATTACTCAATGATGCAGTCGAACTCGAAAAAGGATTCTGGCTACTCGGCGTCGAAAACTGGGGGCGCTCTATGTTCAGACAAAGCGGCAAACTCGAAGAAACCCTAGCGCAAACCAACGACGGCTTCAAATTGCTACTCAGCCACGACCCTAGCCATTTTGATGCGCAGGTCATCCATACAGACATCGACCTCACGCTCTCGGGCCACACCCACGGCATGCAATTTGGCATCGAGCGCTTTGGCATCCGCTGGAGCCCCGTTTCATTTGTGTACCCTAAATGGGCTGGCTTGTATCAAGTTGGCCAACAATTTTTGTACGTGAATCGCGGTTTTGGCTACCTGGGTTTCCCCGGAAGAGTTGGCATTTATCCTGAAATCACTGAATTTACGCTTCGTCGGAAGGCGCAGGTTTAGCGGCTGCTTTTTCTTTTTTGGCGTTGGCGCTTTTGATGGCTTCACCAACTTGGTTGGAAGCAGTAAACGACGCAATGGTTTGATTGAGCATATCTGCACCTGCCTGAGGCGAGTTGGGCAATAAGATCAAATTAGAATTGGTGTGCGCACCCACAGATTGCAGAGTGTCGTAGTGTTGGGTCACGACAATTAATGCCGACGCTTCTTGAGAATTGATGCCTACCCGATTCAATACTTCTACGGACTCTTCCAAACCTCTTGCAATTTCTCGGCGCTGATCGGCGATACCTTGCCCTTGCAAGCGCTTGCTTTCTGCCTCTGCCTTGGCTTTTTCAACAATTAAAATGCGTTGTGCATCACCTTCATACTGCGCAGCAATTTTCTTGCGTTCAGAGGCGTTGATTTGGTTCATGGCATTCTTGACCTCTTGGTCAGGATCTATGTCTGTTACAAGTGTTTTGATGATGTCGTAACCGTATTCAAGCATCGCTTCATTGAGCTCCGACTTCACGGCAATGGCGATGTCGTCTTTGCGCTCAAAAACGTCGTCGAGACGCAACTTTGGTACCTCTGCTCGCACGACATCAAAAACATAAGACGTGATTTGCTCATGCGGGAAGTCGAGCTTGTAAAAAGCATCATATACTTTCTCCATGAGTACCTTATACTGCACAGAAACTTTGATCTTGACGAATACGTCATCTTTGGTTTTGGTTTCAACAACCACATCTAATTGCTGAATCTTCAAACTCAAGCGACCTGCCACTTTATCAATAAGCGGGATTTTCATTTGAAGTCCTGATTGGCGTACCGCCGTAAACTTTCCGAAGCGCTCCATGATGGCCGCAGTTTGCTGTTTTACAACAAAAAAGATACCTCTAGCCAGTAAAATGATGGCAATTATGTAAGGTAAGAATTTCAAAAAATAGGATTCCATAGCTTGAGTTTTCTACTAAGTTAGGCTAAATATTGACTAAAATGATTAAATTTGCGCCCATTGTTATCGCATTTTTTGAATCGATAACCCGGTCCTATAGCTCAGTTGGTTAGAGCAACAGACTCATAATCTGTGGGTCCACGGTTCGAGCCCGTGTGGGACCACTCCTTTAAAGCCTCAAGTTGTTGGGGCTTTTTTTGTTAAAAATAAGTCTTAAGGTTTGATCACCTGAATCTTTCCATCTTTGCTTACAACAACGCTTTGGCCATTTGCTCGTTTAGAAGCAACCAATTTTTGAGCTGACAATTGAATAGCTTTCTTGATCTTTTCTTTCAACAATTCTTTTTCTTCGTTACTCATTTGCGATTTTTTGTAATTGGATGAATTTTTCGTTTTGAAGAATCTTGAAATGCTGATGCATTTCTTTCTCAGCAATCAGTTCTGGATCTAGTGATGAATTATCGTAGATTAAAATCGAATCAACCTCTTCGGAATACAAATTAAATAAATTTTTGATACCCGACACGTATCTTCTCTCGATAACTGCTGGTTCAATGTTGTGCCCTCCTTCTGCAACTCTTCTTTGCACTCGGTCTTTGGCTAAATCAATTGAGTCAAGCCAGAAGAAAATCAGCGTTACAAAATATCCTTTTGCCTTTGCTATTTGTATAGTATTTATAAAAGACCTTGTTGACAAAGTTGTTTCAAAGGAAAAATCTTGATTTGATTGTATTAATTCGTCAATGCGTGAAAGCATGAGTCTTCCGGCTTCAATAGCAACTTTATCTGGCCGAAATGGCGAAAGCCCACGAGCTATTTCATCTGCATTTACAAATTCTTGGCAATTTAAAATTCCGGGCAAAATATTGAAGGAAGCTGTTGTTTTCCCAGCCCCGTTACATCCACTTATGATATATAACTTTTGTTGCACCACATTCAAAGTTAAGGAAGTTTAAAATCTAATCGAAACTTATTATTCAATCAACAACATTTTTACCTCACCCTGTAATATGTTCAATTTTTCAGTTCTTTCGCCCACTCCTTTAAAGCCTCAATTTGTTGGGGCTTTTTTTCTTGAGCTAGAAATTAAATTTCATAACCTATTTTAGTGATTTTATCTTTTTATTTCAATCTATAGCCTTATATTTTATTTTTTATTTCAAGTTATAGCCTTATATTTGTTGAATATTTTCAGGTTATAACCTTATGAAAAATACTAAACAACAACTTCTTATTCAGCAAACCGACAAGAAATTAGCGGCTTTTAAACCCTTAACATCAAACGTTATTCCTGCAAAAGGATGGATAAACGCCGTTCGAACCTCGTTGAAAATGTCGTTACGGCAATTAGGGTGTCGCTTGAAAATTTCTGCTCAAAGCGTTAAAGAAATAGAAAATCGAGAAGCAAATGGTACAATAACCTTAAATGCTTTAACAGATGCTGCAAATGCACTGGACTTGAAATTGGTATATGGATTTGTTGCTAAAAGTGGCAGCTTGGAACAAATGATTGAAGAACGCGCGAAAGAAATAGCAACTGAAATCGTCATGAGGACCAATACCACAATGGCTTTAGAAGATCAACAAAATTCAAAAGAGCGAGTTGAACAGGCGATTGCTCAGAAAACAACGGAAATTAAATTTGACATGCCAAAATATTTATGGGATTAGAATTCAATAATCTTGACGGTCAGACACCTTTAAGTGTCGAAGAATTGGATGGATTAAAGATTCTATCAATTTCAACCCGCGAAGAGCTTGATGAGTTTGAGCAATTTAACATAGAAAAGGCTATTCAATGGACATTTGGTAAAAAAATCCAACCCAAAGATTTATTTTCAGAGAAGTTCATCAAAGATTTACATAAAAGAATGTACGGTGAGGTATGGAAATGGGCCGGTTCTTTTAGAACTTCTGAAAAGAATTTAGGGATTAAAAGTTACCTTATTCCAGTTCAGCTCAAGCAATTATTAGATGATGCCCTGTATTGGTATGAAAACCAGATCTATTCGCCAGACGAAGTTGCGGTCAGATTCAAGCATCAACTCGTCAGTATTCATTGCTTTGCTAATGGCAACGGAAGGCACTCTCGTTTAATGGCAGATTTGATTATGGAAAAGCTATATAAGAAACCTTTCCTCACATGGGGTGGTTCGAGTTTAGTGAAATCAAACGAAAAAAGAAAAGAATACATTAATGCCATTAAATTAGCTGATCATCAAGACTTAAGCCAACTCATTTTGTTTGCAAAATCCTAAATAATATTTCAGACATTTAGCCCACTCCTTTAAAGCCTCAAGTTGTTGGGGCTTTTTTTTTTGTTTTAGATTATTGAATTTCTTTTCAAATGTTCTGAGCAAGTGTATCGAAAAATGATTTTTTTGCAAGTTTCGATAATTTACAGCTATTCAAGCTCATACTAAAAGCCTATACAGCTCATTAAAGTGCTTTTTTGAGCTTTATTTCGTATATTTGTGAGCTTAAAGAGGTAAAAATGTCTGAATCAATCAATCTTCGTCAACTCATTCTCGAATACCTTAGCCTAAACGCACTGGTATCTTCAAAGGAAATTCATGAAGGCGTAAGGCAGGTTGCGGCGTATGCCACAGTGAAACGAACTTTACAAGCACTGATCACGGAGGGATTCATTCATATTAAAGGAAATGGAAAAGGAACGAAGTATCAACTTTCACCAGCCTATTTTGTATTAGCCCCTATAAATTTAGAAACATACTTTCAAAAAGAAATCGATGAACGACCAATTCGTTCTGACTTTAATTTGATTTTAATAGATGAAGTATTAAATACGACACAACTGTTTTCCGAAGCAGAAATTGAGCGATTGAATAAATTACAGTCTGTTTTTAAGCAAAACACCTCCAGCTTAACGGTAGAAGAGTTTAATCGTGAATTTGAGCGACTCGCAATTGACCTAAGTTGGAAATCATCCCAAATTGAAGGAAATACCTATTCTCTTCTTGAAACAGAACAATTACTCCGGGAAAAACAAACTGCAGCGGGTAAAACAAAGGATGAAGCCACGATGTTGCTTAATCATAAAGAGGCCTTGGACTTTATATTGTTAAATAAAGATTATATTAAACCCCTTTCTATTTCAGGGATAGAGGACCTGCATAGTGTCCTGATAAATGAATTAAAAGTTGGGAGGAATATTCGAAAAAGAAGAGTTGGTATTTCTGGAACTAACTATAAACCATTAGACAACGAATTTCAAATCAGAGAGGCTCTACAATCGATGTGTATTCTGGTGAACAGCAAAGACAATATTTTTGAAAAAGCACTTTTGGTCCTTGTATTGATCTCGTACATTCAGCCTTTCGAAGACGGAAATAAACGTACAGCACGAATCATAAGTAATGCGATTTTAATGAATGCGGGATTTTGCCCAATATCGTTTAGAACCGTTGATTCTATTGAATACAAAAAAGCAATGCTCGTATTTTATGAGCAAAACAACATCACCCCATTCAAAAAGATTTTTATCGATCAATTTGAATTTGCCGTAAAAACATACTTCTAAGCATAAAATGAATGCTGTCTATGTTGCCGATAACGGATAAACCTAAAAAATCAGCATATGATAAAGGAAATTTTGAAGGCACTAATTGTATTTACAGTACCAGGTTTTGTAATGTTTTACTGCTGGAGTTTGGCTGAAGGATATCTTTTTTACCTAACGGGATACCTAGCGCTTTTCATGGTCATTCTTACCATTGCTTTTTTCAATTTTTACTTGGAGAAAAAAATAAAAAATCGCCTGATAAGGTATCTGTGCGTGGCGGCAGGGATTTATTATACTTTAACCATTCAGTACCTGATCAGTCACGGAAAATTATAAAGCAACTACACGTTGGGATATTCACCCAACTCAGACCGCGCTTCCTTATAACTCCTCAACGTCCAAGAAATCAACAAATACGCAGCTAAAGCGATGAAGGCTGCGATCCAAAATGGTGTGCCTAAGCCTAAATTGGAATGAGGGACGCTGGATTTGAAGTTGTAGTAAAACCACATAAAGAGCGGCGGGCCAATGATTTCGGCTAGGCTCATGAGGCTGGTGAAAATGCCTTGTAGTTCGCCTTGTTCGTTGCTTTGGACTTGTCCTGAAACCATGGAGCGAATAGCGGGGTCTACAATTCCGGTGAAGGCATAAGGGAGAATAATGGCGTACATCATCCAGCCTTGATTAATGAGGCCCAAGCCCATCAAGACAAAAATGGAAAGAAAAAGACCGAATTTGGCGGCGTTTTTTTGACCGAGTTTCTCGACAATTTTGCCTGTAAAGGCGCCTTGAACCAAGCCAAAACAGACACCAACAACGGCCAGGGAGATACCGACTTCTTTGGTAGTCCATGAGAATTTTTCCATGGAATAAAAGTTCCAGGTGGAATGCACACACATAGAGGTGAGCACCGTGAGAAAGGAGACTAAGAAGAGGTATTTCAGTTTTTCAAAACGCTTGATTTGTTGTAGCGCACCAAATGGATTAGCGCGCTTCCACTCAAATTTGCGGCGGTTTTCTTTTGGTAAAGATTCCTTGAGCACCACTAGGCCGTAAATGAAATTGGCAATAGAGAAAAACGAAGCCACTAAGAACGGGGTTCTCGAACCGAAGTCAGAAAGCAAACCGCCGATGGCTGGGCCAATGACAAAACCGATGCCAAATGCAGCGCCGATCATGCCAAAATTTTGGGCGCGTTTGTCTGGGGTGGAAATATCGGCAATATAAGCTGAAGCAGAGGTGAAGCTCGCTCCAAAAATACCTGAAATGGCACGGCCAAGCACCAACCAAAATAAATCGGGCGCGTAGTACATCACCATGTAATCGAGGCTCATGCCGAGCACTGAAATCAAGAGAATGGGGCGACGGCCAAAACGATCACTCAGGTTGCCGATGAGCGGTGAAAACACAAATTGCATAAAGGCATAAGCTCCCATAACCCAACCAAAATATTGCGAAGCCTCACCCAGTGGCACGTGGGCAGTTTCTGAAATAAGCGTCGGAAAAGACGGTATGATGATGCCCAAACCGATGGAGTCTAGGCAAATGGTGATCAGGATAAATATCAGGGCAGATTTGGGATTGATGACGCTCATTCTTCGTTCAATTCTTCGATAAGTTCTTTGGGAATACAACCCAGTACTACCGCCTCAAATTCTGGGCTTCCTGTATCTGACAAAGCGGTGATCTGACCGTAGGTATACCCTTTCTCTATCAATTTATCGAGTGCACAATTACAAATTTGTGAGGCTTGTTCCTTTGAGATAAAATCTTCGACTCCTTCATCCATAAAAATGCCATTGACACATGTTTTGACAAAGAAAGGTCTGAGTTGAGTCTGATTCAATTGGGCTGACATGGCAAATGCTGAATCAATAGTAATGTTTTCGGTAGAACATTCCATCAAAAGCTTTAGGTTGTCTTCACGCAAGAGCAGTGCTTGTAAAGAGTTGTCTTCAATTGCTGATTGTAGCTCCTCATAGACCAGGTTTGGCAAAACATTTTTGGCCATGCAGGTACAATAATTTTCAATATTGATTTGAATATTATTAAGCTGGACGTTTTCTCCAGAACTCGAGGCAACACATGCATCTACAATCTCTTTTTGAGTGCCAATGACCTTGCCATCTTTGGATATGATCACTTGTCCAAAAGCACTGCCTGCGCTCAGAAAAAAGCCCGCCAATAGGACTTGTGTAAATAATTTGTTCATATTGCTTGTTTCAAATTGGTAGAATTGAGCGCAGCGAAAGTAGTTAAAATAGCTTTTATCATTGAAAATCAAACCTATAAAACTTAGCGCCATCGAACCGGTATAAGCCGTTTTTATCGGTGCCAAACCAAAGTTGGCCAGCCGAATCTTTGTAAATGGTATTGACAGCATTGCTCGGCAAGCCATCTTGAATAGTGTATTGTTGAAATTGTTTGCCGTTGTAGGTCCAGACGCCGGCGTCGACGGTCCCGATCCATATTGTTCCACTGTTGTCTTCTGTAATGGAATAGATACGTTTGAGCTTTGGTTCGTTGCTGAATTGCAAGAGTTGAGTGCCGTCGTAGCAAAATAAGCCGGTGCCATTATTGCCAAACCAAATATGGCCTTTGCGGTCTTCATATAAAGCCAAAACGGCTGGGCCAGCTAAACCTTTCTCTTTGAACCATGTAAAGGACACACCATCGTATTTACAGACCCCTTCAGTTTGGGTGCCAAACCAGCTATTTCCTTGCTGGTCTAGCAAAATGCTGTACACACCAAAACGGCTAAGTGAAAACGGCGAGGTGCTTTGCCCTTTTTTAGGATCTTTTTGAAAAGACAAATATGTCATTTTTTCGGAACTGTAATTCAAAACACCACCACCCGCAAAAAACCAAAGTCCGGCAATAGTGCTATCCTTTTTGGTTTTCATGTCTTTGATTTTCATACTGCGCTTGGCCATGACTTTGACTTCTTGCCCGTCGTAGCAACTTACCGTAAACGACCCCGAGCCAAACCAAAGATGACCGTTTTGATCTTCTTGTATGCTGAGCACTTGGTTGTCGGCAAGGCCGTTGCTAATTGAAAATTGAGTGAGGGTTTGATTGTCGTAACGATACACCCCTGAATTATTGGTTCCAAACCAATAAACGCCTTTGCTATCCTGAAAAATACTCCTGATTTGCTGGTCGATTTTCGGTTGTTGGGCATGGCTTTTAAAGAAAAATGCACCACAAAAAGTAAAAAGTGTCAAGAAGGTAAATTGGTTAAATACTGTTTTCATGTGAACAATGCTGAATTGGACGAATTCATTGATAAGAAAACACTTTAATGACGATTACTTCACCAATTTGACAAGCTCCATTCCTTTTTTCGTTTGGATTTCCAGAAAATAAACACCACTTGGAACATGGGTAAGTGAAAGTTGGATTTGCTTGTTGTTACGCTGGCCTTCCTCAATTATTTTACCTTGTATATCACGCAATGCAAAAGCGGTAATGACCAGGTCGGATTCGATTTGCAATTGATCAGTGAATGGATTGGGATATACTTTAGAATTGCTAAGAATGGTAGTTACCAAGCCTGTGCTTCCATCTATTGAACTGGGGCGAACAGGCTCTGCGGCATAGCAATCTGATGGATGACGAATCAAGTCAAAATAGGTACTTACGCCTGAAAGGCTAACTGGGTGCATACTAACCAAGGCACCAGTTGCAATAGAAATGCCAATAACCGCCACACCATTTGGAGGCGTGCTACTTACGTAATAATAGATCCCGGTCTCCGGATCAATAGTTGAGCTGCCATTTACGGAATACATTGCATACTGGAGCGGCGTTTGCGAAATACGGGTCACAACACCTGTGGCAGCATTGATTTTACCTAAATAACCCGCAACTGGCGGCGTTGTTGTGACGCCAATGATGCCATAGATAGTGGTGTCTGCACAGTTGTAGGTGTAATTGCCAAAATTTGCTCCACCCTCTGGAAAACTTAAAGTTTGAGACGAATAAACTTGACCGTTGTACATGTCTATGCCATAAAACTGCGTTCCTTTTGAGAAATAATACAGCATTTGATGTGGGTCAATTGCGCTGCCAGAAAGCGAATAGGCATCGAGGATAGATTGTGGAGAAATTTGTGTAATGACGCCAGAAGAAGGGTTCATAGAAGCAAAATAAAGCTCGCCTGTGCCTTGCCCAGGACCCGCGCCAGGGATATAACGACCTGCCAAACCGTACAAGGTTGAGTCGGAGGTATTGAAGCGAAAGTTATTAAAAGAGCTCGGAGCAATTGAGTTAGTCAGTTGGGCTTGACTCATTACTAGACCATCATTTAGGCCAATTGTTAAGGCTGTACCATTGGTGCCACCTTGTGTAAGAAAAACGTAACTATTTGTATTTAAGTCAAGCGCTGCACCCGTAAGGTTGGTTACAGTTGCAACGTTGTTAGAACCTAGCGTGGCGAAATTTCCACTCAATAAGTCAAGTGTGCCTAGTTTAACACCTACCGGATTAGAAGTCCGTAGCAAGCCATAAAGCGTTGGCGTTTGAGCCCATATGGAAAGTTGAAGCGATGTAAAGAGAAGGAATCCTAGTTTTTTCATAATACATGGTTTAGTTTAGTCCTTGAAAAACAACCAATTTACACTATTGTTTTGTAATTAATGCTAGAACATATTCTATTTTTGTACCATGAAAGCAATGCAAGAATTCATTGAAAAACTCGAACTCACCCCTCACGTAGAAGGTGGTTATTTCAAAGAAACCTACCGCTGTGAATCTTTGCACGAGTTGGAAAACGGAAAATCCAGGTCTTTGGCCACGCTGATCTATTTTCTGCTTCCACATGGCAACTACTCTAAGTTTCACAAAATTGAGTCGGACGAAATCTGGATTTACCAAGCCGGATCGCCGCTCTTGATCCACATGATCGACAACGAAGGAAAATGGAGTACTGCAACTTTAGGCTTGGATGTTACAAACGGGCAACAACCTCAAGTGTGCATTGCAGCTCAAACCATTTTTGGCGCAGAAGTGCTCGAATCTGATTGCTTCTCGTTGTCTTCTTGTATGGTGGCGCCTGGTTTTGATTTTTCAGACTTCCAGCTATATGACAAACAAGAGCTCATCGGTCGCTTTCCGAATTTAGCAACCATTATTGAGCATTTGCATCAGTAATTTTACCAGCGATAAACCACCGCATTGATATTCATGCCGGCGCCCACGGAGGCGAGTATAATGACATCGCCAGTATTTAACTGATGCTCGGGGTATTCTCCCCTAATGACCGCATCTAGTAAAGTAGGAACCGTGGCAACCGAACTATTGCCATTGAATTGAATGTTCATCGGCATGATATTTTCTGGACGCTCTGCCTTAAACAAGCGGTAAAAGCGGTCAATGATAGCTTCGTCCATTTTTTCATTGGCCTGATGAATAAATATCTTCTTGACGTCTTCGATGGCTACACCGCTTTTATCCAAGGCGATTTTCATGGCTGCAGGAACCTTGGTAAGTGCAAATTCATAGATTTTGCGCCCCTGCATTTTGATGTATTTTTCATGGATGTGGTGCTTGGAGTTCAAGGAAGGTCCGTTATTGAGAAAATACGCTTCGTCTTTGGTAAACGTTTGGGTGGCATGCGCTAAAATTCCGCTGACATCATTGGTGCGGTTGGCACTCAAAATGCAGGCACCTGCGCCGTCGGCAAAGATCATGGAGTCGCGGTCATGCGGATCCACTACCCTACTTAAGGTTTCGGAACCAATCACCAAACAATTGACAGCCGCACCGGCCTTGATATAAAGGTTGGCCTGAATGAGCGCTTCTATCCAGCCTGGGCAGCCAAAAAGCATGTCGTAGGCCACGCAATTAGGGTTGGCGATCCCGAGTGCATGCTTGACACGCGAGGCCAAAGCCGGCAGCATATCTAAATGGTTGGAGGCAAAGCGGACATCGCCAAAGTTGTGTGCAAAAATGATGTAATCTAAAGTTTCGGGGTCTAAGCCCGCTGCGGCAATTGCTTTTTGAGCTGCAATGATGCCGAGGTCTGAATTAGTTTGTTCTTTCTCAGCATAGCGGCGCTCTTCGATACCTGTAATTTCCTTGAATTTCTCAATGATGATTTCATTGCTGTCTTCAAAAGGTTGGTCGATCCCTTTGTAAAAACGGTGTGCAATGAAGTCTTGATTGGTCCGGCGGAGCGTAGGCAAGCAACTACCCACGCCTAAAATTTGAGCGCTCATATGAATAGGTTTATGAGGGTAAAGTTAAGAGAATTTTCAACTTAGTGTATTTTATACACTAAGTTTTTAAAACTGACCCAAACACCTGATTTCTAGAAGGCAAACGAAAAACCTGTGAGTAAGCCCAACGACTGATATTGGTTCTTGATGAGTTCATCGCTAACGATTCTACCCAGAGAATAACGAAACATTGGTGCAAGCGAAAACTGCAGTTGCGCATTGACCTGATAAATAAGCTCAAATTGTGCGTAGGCATTGGTAGCCCATTTCTTTGATTCTACCACAGCAACTCCGTTGTTATTTGGTAAAATATACGCGCCATCTCGGCGCACGCCATAACCCAAACCAATGCCAATTGCAGGTTGCAGCAACACTTTGCGCATAGGAATTTGATAGGAAAGCCCTAGTGGAATTTGTACATATTGGTAGCGGTTGGTACCTTCAACTGAAATCACTTTATAGGTGTATTGCTCGCCCCACTCGAGGTAGCTCAGCCCTGTTTGAAGGCCCCATTGGCCAAAAAACAGTTGATAGCGCAGGCTGAAATCCCAGCTCGAGGTTTGCCGTTCGCCGAGTTCGCGCCATTCGCGGAGTTCTTTCGGTGTAAACGGCTGAACAAAACCAGAAGAACCACTTGGCACCTCAAAACTTGAGAAAATACCGCTCACCCCAAATTGAAGACCCAAAGATTGGGATTTCTTTGTCGGCTTAGCACTTTCTTTAGGATGGGTTGAAATGGATGCAATTACTGGTTGTTGATTGTCTTTAGCACGACCATTGGTGTCGATTATTGAGGTATTCGTTTCTATTTTATCTTGAAAATCTGAGGCTGAAATCGAATAGGTACCAGGAATAGAAGCACCTACTGATGGAGAAAGCGAAAAAACAGGGGTATTTTTTGTAGAGGAAATGGTAGATTGAGAATGAGTAGAAGTTGGAATAACGGTGTTGGATGATTTGGAGGAATTTGGTTTGGAAGAATTCAAATTGAAGGTGGCAACTTTGGTGTTGTTTGTACCCGAAACGCGTTGTGTTTTTCGTGCGACTTGTTTGGCACTTGTGGGCACAGATTCAACTTGAGCCCCTTGCCAAAAGAGGATGGAACCAAATGTAAGCACTGCACCAAATGCCGACCAGATCCACCAAATGGCGAGTGGTTTGCGGCGTTTTTGAGCAAGCGCGTCTAGGCGGGCCTCTACATCTTGTAAAAAGGCTGCTGAAGGTGCTTCGGCCTTAGGCTCGGCTAAGGATGCAAAAAGTTCATCCAACGGATTGTTGTCTTGTTGCTTCATGGGATTTTTCTATGAGTTCACGTAATTTTTTGCGGGCCATTTTGGTGTGCCACTTGGAGGTTTCTTCCGTGACACCTAACATATTGGCGATTTCTTTATGGCTGTAGCCTTCAATGGCAAAAAGATTGAAGACCAAACGAGCGGGTTCCGACAAACAAAGCAACATTTGCTGCAGTTGTTCGTGGGTAAAAATGGCATCGGTCTGGAAATCTGATCCGCCGCGTTCTTCTACGGGCGCATCGAACTTGTAAAGCTCGTGGTAGCGTTTGTTGCGGCGGTATTCGTCTATGATTTCGTTGGAGATGATGCGCTTGACCCAGCTCAAGAACCGACCGGTTTCGTAGTTTCCGAGGTACTGAATGACCTTTACAAATGAGTTATTAACGACGGTCATTTGTTCGTCGGTATTGTGGTAATAGCGGCGTGCCGAACTGATGAGCACCGGATAACACAACTGATACAGTGCCATTTGGGCCCTGCGCTCGCCTGCAGCGGCGGCTTGTAGGAGTTCTGTTTGGGGTTCTTGACTCATCATGATAAAGACACAAACTAAGGTAACGTAAAAACCGCAGCAAAGGTGTAGTGTAACTTTTCGTTGAACCAAATTGTCTCAGTTAGGCAACATTAAACCAACTCAAACCAATTATTCGATGAAAAACTTTACTTTATTCCTTTTGCTTTTGGCACTTCCCTTTGCCACTTTGGGTCAGTTAAGTAATGCCTCAGATCAACTCGAATTCACAAATCCAGCCTACCATTTAGATGCTAGAGTCCCTGGAGATGGATACGAGGCCAGCTCCTTGAATACCAATTTTTCTTATATCGGTTTCAACTCCCTCTATTGTACAAATTACCAAGCTGCACTGCGCTTTCAGCAAAGTATGGGCAAATGGAAATTTGGTCTAAACTCCGCCTATGCTGGTTTTTGTTCTTATAAAACTACTACGACTGTCGGCTTAAGTGTTGGCCGTGATTTTGCACTTAGCCGCAACTGGAGTATCCGACCTGCAGTTGGCCTCAATTACAATGATTATCGCTTAAGCTCACCTGTCATTGAGTTCGTTACAGAAAAATATCAATTGACCGATTTAAATCTAGGCTTCCAACTCAGTTACAAGAATTGGCAATTTTTTAGCGGCGTCAATGCTATTTATTCGTCCAAAGTAGACATCGGGAGTTTAGAGCCTCTCTACCTGACTAACCTTCCAAGTTATCATGTTGGCCTCAAAAAATCATTTCAACTAGACAGCCTCCAAAGCCTTGATGCCACGCTTTTTTATGAGTACTTCGAAGGGGTTCAATCCATCAATACCTCTGTGAGTTATTTCCGAAAAACAGATCATTTCTTGCTAGGTTACACCCGCCGCCAATTCAATTTAGGCTACGGTCGGCACATTGCAAGAGCACATCAAATCATGCTAAGTTTGAACCTCAATCAACCGAGCTTACTCAACAATACCCTCCGTTACGGCCTACAACTCAACTACAAATGGCAACTGATGCAGCGTCCTTCTCGACCTCATTTTACCGGAACACCGTCGTTTTAATAGTGGGCTAGACATACTAAAAAATCATTTTTTACGTTAGGGGGAAATGCGCTTATTCTTGCTCATCCTGTTGAATTGCTACCTGAATGTGAGGGCCCAAAATTGGCAGCAAGACCTCTCCTTTCCGGGTACTCCACGAGACGACGGCGCTTCGTTTACGATTGGCAGCATTCATTATGCCGGCACCGGCCGCAGCATAGACTTCTCCTGTACTGGCGATTTCTTTGCTTTTGATTCTCACCTGAATTATTGGAGCCCAATTGCCAGTTTGCCTATTTGGCAGGAGCGCCAATACGCAAGCGCCTTCAGTTACAACGAAAGGGGTTATGTGCTGTGCGGAGAAAACTGCAACGGTTTTTACTTCAATACTTTTTGGAAATACGACCCGAGTGCCAACCAATGGACGGCCATGCCTGAGCTGCCGAGTGCCGGGCGAGCGGGCTGCCAACATTTTATAATTGGTTCTGACCTTTATTTAATTGGCGGACGCAACGCGAGTGGCATTCTCAATGAGGTGTGGTGCTTTCATTTCGCCACCAACAGCTGGGAGCAACTTGGCAATTTGCCTTTTGAGGGTTGTTGGCGCGGGCTGGCTTTTAGCAACCAAACCAGTGGTTTTCTCGCCGCAGGCAGAACCAACGCCGCCAACCAAACGGGTTGGAACACCCAAACTTGGGCCTATGAAGCACAGACCGACACCTGGACCCCGACAACACTTTTTGATTTTGGAACCAGAATGTATGTCAATACGGCCAGTGCCGACTCCTTGGTATTTGTTTATGGGGGTGTCGACCCCACAGACAACACTTTAACAAGCGTCGAAAAAATCAACCTGAATAATTTACAAAGCACAACACTAACACCATTCAGCGCCTTGCCCAGAAAAGGCAGCATGAGCTTTGTTGGCAACGGTTATTTTTACCTGAGCACTGGTATAGCCGGCAACGACCGCCTCAATGAAACCTGGCGCCTGCCCTTTTTGCCCAATGCAACAGCACCCGTAACTTATGACTTCTCTGTGTTTCAGTTGCTCGAAGGAGGGAAAATCATGATCCGAATTCTACCCCAATGGATTGGAGAAAGCATCCAAGTAAGAGATCTGCAAGGGCGTATCCTTGAAAAAATAACGCTTGAACAAACCCAGCAAATTATCGCATTGGATAGCTATCCATCTGGGGTATACTTGATCGAAATGAAGGGTGCTGCAAGGCCTATTCGGCTGTGAATTTATCTTTGATTCTGCGCCTGATCGTAGCGCATCAAAAGCAAGACCGCAAGTAAGATGGTAGCAAAAACCAGGTGAGCGGTCTGAACAAGGCCCGGCATGTCGGCGTAGGCGAGTGCTACGCCTGTGCATAACTCTGCGGCGAGTAAATAAAAAGCCACATTGATGCGGGAGTAATGCCATTTTTGGCGGTTTTGCCAGAATAGATAGACTAATAAAATCAAGACCAACCAACTGAAGCTGCGGTGGATAAAAAACGGCAGGCCCAATTGTTCTATCCACTCGGCCCTAGAATAGCCTTTTTTGACTAAGGCATCGATGGATTCTCTAACTTGTGTGCCTAAGAACATTTGATAGAAGGTTATTCCTAAAATGAGCCAACTCAGCCATTGAAATGCTTTTTCCTTTGGCAAATCTGAGCGTTGCTTGTTTTGCATGTTGTGCAGCAAGTATAATTGAATCCCGATGATGACGAGGGCTAAGAAAAGATGGATAGTGATGGTCCAGGGGACTAAATTGGTAGCCACCACAATAGAACCAAACCAAGCTTCTATGCCCATCAAGACCAGATTGAGGCCAGTTAAGAGTAGCCATTTGCGCTTGCGGTAAAAGAGTAACAACCAGCCAAAACCCAGGAGCATGGCATTACCAGCTAAAAAACCAGCGAGCCGATTGATGTATTCTATCCAGGTTTTTCGGGCATTAAATGCTTCTTCTTTGTAGACGTCAGGGTCGTTGAGGATTTTTTGAGCGGTGGCGTCTAGGCCGATTTTGTCGAGGAATTTGCAAAACTTTTCTACTTTTTTTTGACGCTTGAGCAAGTAAGCCTCGCGGTAGTCTTCGGGCAATTCGGTGAGTTCTGTTGGTGGAACCCACTTTCCGAAGCACTTTGGCCAGTCTGGGCAACCCATGCCACTGCCCGACATGCGCACAAAACTACCGGCAAAAACCACTAAAAAAATGAGGATAAGAACCACCCATTGAAACTTCAAAAATCGGCTAGAAACTTGCATGCATCAAAATTACGATAAATCGGTATTCGGTTTTTCTATTTTTTGCGCTTGTTGTATCTTTGTGCTTTAGATACAATATGGAATTCAACGCTCTTACCGCGATCTCCCCGATAGATGGTCGCTACCAATCCAGAACTGCAGCCCTTCAAGCCTATTTTTCAGAATTCGGACTCATTCGCTACCGCGTCTTGATAGAGGTCGAATACCTGATTGCGCTTGTCGACAGCGGCATTTCCAATTTGCAAGACTTCCCCAAAGACAAATACGCCGCCCTGCGCGACCTCTACACCAATTTCTCGCAAGCCGACGCCCTTTGGATCAAAGAAACAGAGCGCACCACCAACCACGACGTCAAGGCTGTCGAATACTTCCTCAAAGAAAAAATGCAAGGGCTCGGTTTAGAAGCCTATTTAGAGTTCATTCACTTTGGCCTCACGTCCCAAGACATCAACAACACCGCTATTCCGTTGTCGCTCAAAGACGGCATTGAAGCAGTTTACTTGCCTGAGCTCATGGCCGTTCAAGACAAACTTTTGGCGTTGGCTCAAGACTGGAAAGACATCCCGATGCTGGCCCGCACCCATGGCCAGCCAGCATCTCCTACCCGCCTGGGTAAAGAAATTCAAGTTTTTGCAGAGCGTTTAGCTAAGCAAATTTCACACCTCCAAACCCTTAAGCTGCCAGCCAAGTTTGGCGGCGCCACGGGTAACTTCAATGCGCATTTTGTGGCCTACCCAGCGTCCGACTGGGTTTCATTTGGCAATCATTTCGTCAACGATATCCTCGGTTTGGAGCGCTCCCAAACCACCACCCAAATTGAACACTACGATCAATTGGCGGCGGTTTTTGATTGCATGAAGCGCATCAACAACATTCTCCTCGACCTCGATCGCGACATGTGGACCTACATCTCCATGGACTACTTCAAGCAACAAATCAAGGCCGGAGAAATTGGCTCTTCTGCCATGCCGCACAAAGTAAACCCCATCGATTTCGAAAACTCCGAAGGCAACATCGGTTTGGCCAATGCGCTTTTCGAACATTTAGCAGCCAAACTTCCCGTTTCTCGCTTACAGCGCGACCTCACTGACTCTACCGTTCTACGCGTTGTGGGAGTTCCGCTTGCGCACAGTATTATTGCTTTTGGCGCCACGCTCAAAGGCCTTGGCAAACTTTTACTGAACCAAGACGCCCTCGCCCAAGACCTCGACAACAACTGGGCGGTTGTAGCCGAAGCTATTCAAACTATTTTGCGTCGCGAAGGCTTTGAAAAACCATACGAAGCACTCAAGGGCCTCACGCGCAAAAACGAGCGCGTTACCAAACAAAGCGTACATGCCTTCATCGACGAACTTCCTGTAACAGACCAACTCAAGGCTGAACTCAAACTGATCAGCCCGGAAAATTACGTCGGGGTTCAACTCGTTAACTAATGTTACAGCACCTGCTCCTTGCCCTATTTTGTAGCTTGACTTTTTTGTCGAGTGCGCAAAACCTAAATTGGCAATGGGGTGAACTCACACGCAGCAAAGGTCAGCTCATTTCGATCATGACTGACCAAAACCAACAATTTTCAACCATACACGCCACAAACCAACTTGGGAGCACCGGTTTTCAACTTACTCAGTTTGAACAACTCAATCCGGTCAACGGCACGCGGGTCAAGCCTGTTAGTCCAGAAGGTTATGGCTATTACGTTCAGACCTTGCGGGCAACACAACAGCACCTCGTTTTTATTGCCGACCGCAACGGCAAAGAAATGAAACTCTTTGCCAAAACCTTCGATGCTGAATTCAATGAAGGGGAGGCTATCGAAATATTACAATACACTGACCCAAGACCCAACTCGCTGCCCGACTTCAATATTTTGCAGTCGCCCAACAAAGCATTTTTTGCAGCGTATTATCAAATTCCTGGTAAAAGAAACGGAGTAGACACCTACGGATATAAAATCTTTGACCATGCGCTCAAAGAAATAAGTGCAGGCGAATACAGCTTACCTTATGACGCCAACCTGAGTTCCATTGAAGATTATTTCTTGACCGATAATGGCGAGTTTTTTATAGGCGTTATTGAGCTGAGTGCAGTCGAGAACCAAGGTGTACGCGTGCGCAAGGCCTTTAAAAACTTACATGTTTACCAACTCAATGCCGAAGGCGTCAAAGATTATACTTTTGACCTAGAAGGCAAGCGCATCTCGAATTTCATCATGAATGCGCAGCATCCTGAGCGACTAACGCTATTTGGCATATATAGCAACAGCGAGTGGAATGGCATGCAAGATGGCTATTTTAGTGTGCAACTCAATTTACAAACCGACACCGCAATGGCGGTGGGTTTTTTACCTTTTAGCAGCGAACTCGTGCTCAGTGAGCAGCGCGCAGCTGAACAAATCCGGATGCAACGCCGAATGGACCGACGCAACGAAGACCCCCAACTTTCTCGCTACGAGGTACGCGACATCTTTACCCTTCTGGACGGAAGCTATGTGGGGTCCATCGAAAAATACGACGTCTACACCAGCACCAATTACAACAACCAAACTGGGCAGCGCCTGACCACCAACTACTACTATTACAACGATATTGTCGCTTTTTGCATCGATACCAACGGCCAACTCCGCTGGGAGCACCGCATTCCAAAAAGCCAAGTAAGCATCAACGATTACGGGCCCTACAGCTCCTATGCGAGCTTTACCGATAGCCGCAGCATCAATTTCATTTTCAACGATTCCAGATCCAACTACGATCCAACAGGTGTATTCAACAACAGCAATCAAGAGGTGGCGCAGTTCAGTTTGTCCAAGCAACGCAACGTTGGGGCCTGGGTTCAGATCGACCTCCAAACGGGCAACCTGACACGGCAAATTAGCCACGAACGCAGCACGGAAAACATCTTATTGGTTCCGAAAGCCTTTGCGTTTGATTACAATAGCCAAGGCATCTTCACCTACGGAATACTTGGTCCGCAAGAAAAATTTGGCTACATTCACCTCCAAACAACTCCGTAATGCGCTGGCTATTATTTTTACTACCGTTATTGTTTTGGTCGTGTAACAATGCACCTAGTAAAAAACCCACCGCTACCGAACAGCTCGGGCAGCGCACCCACGACGACCACAGTTATGCCAACTTAGCGCAAATCAATACCAAGCACCTGCACCTAGACCTTGAAGTAGATTTTGCAGCGCAAACAATTTACGGCGTAGCCAGACATCAAATGGAAAACCGCGGCGCCGACACCGCCATTTTCGACATCAAAGGCCTACTCATTCAAAAAGTAACCCTCGGCAACAAAGGCGCAGAAAAAGAAACCGATTTCACCATTGGCCCAATGGACAAGGACAGCATCTTTGGTCAGGCCTTGCTCGTCAATGTAGACACCAAAACAACAGCTGTCAATATTTATTACCAAACAACCGAGCAATCGGCAGCACTCGACTGGCTAGACACCACCCTCACGAGTTCCAAAACCAAACCCTTCTTGTATACCCAAGGGCAAGCCATCCTGACCCGAACCTGGATTCCCATCCAAGACTCCCCTTCCAACCGACTTACTTACAGCGCTGACCTCAAAGTTCCGCAAGACTTACTTGCACTCATGAGTGCAGAAAACCCTACAGCGTTGCACAAAAATGGGCAATATCATTTTGAAATGCCTAAACCGATTCCGAGCTACCTGATTGCGCTGGCTGTCGGAGACATCGGCTTCAAAGACCTCGGGCACAACTGTGGTGTTTACGCCGAAAAAGAACTACTCGCCGATTGCGCCAAAGAATTTGAAGACCTCCCACAAATGATGAGCGTTGCAGAACAACTTTATGGTGCCTATCAATGGGGGCGCTACGATGTTTTGGTGCTGCCCTACTCTTTCCCTTTTGGCGGCATGGAAAACCCAATGCTGACCTTTGCCAACCCGACACTCATTACCGGCGACAAAAGTTTGGTTTCGGTCTTGGCGCACGAACTCGCGCATTCTTGGTCGGGTAATTTGGTCACCAACAACTCTTGGTCGGACCTCTGGTTAAACGAGGGCACAACCGTCTATTTTGAACAGCGCATCATGGAGGCGCTCAGAGGCAAAGAAATTGCCGATGTCTTGGCGCAGGTTGAATTCGGCGAGCTCGAACAAACCCTTGCCGAAATGCGTGCAGACAGCACACTCCAAGATAGCAAACTCCACCTAGACCTCATCGACCGCGACCCAGATATCGCGATGTCAGATATCGCATATGTCAAAGGAGCTTTTTTCTTTAGATCCTTAGAAGCAGAGGTAGGCCGAAACAAACTAGATGCGTTTTTAAACCGTTACTTTCAACATTTTGCATTTCGCACCATTTCTGCTCCTCAGTTCATCGACTATCTCAACGAGCAACTTCTAAAGCAGTCCGGATCTAAGTTCAATTACCAGGACTGGATTTACAAGCCTGGTTTACCTGGCAATTGCGTCAAAATCTCTGCGCCCCGTTTGGCAAAAATTGCTGCGTATGCAAAGGAGTTCAATGCAGGTAAAAATCCTTTTGGGCCAAAAGTCAAGTACAAATGGGTCCGTAAAAACGGAAAGCGTAAGAAAGTGAAGCAAACGCTGCAAATTCAATATGCAGATCAACTCGTTCAGGAATGGCAACTTTTCATAAGGGCACTTTCTGCGCAAACCAAGCCTGCTCGCCTGAGGCTCCTCGACCGCCAATTGCATTTTAGCCAGAGCAATAACAGCGAAATCTTGTGCGACTGGTTTGTATTGGCCGCCCAAACCAACTATGCTTTTCAAATTGAAAAAGACATCCAACGTTTTTTAGTGAAAATTGGTCGCAGAAAGTATGTCCTGCCTATTTACGAAACACTCGCAAGTACGCCAAATGGTCTGAAATTAGCGCGCCGTATTTTTCATGAAGCGAAAAACAACTACCATAGTGTGACCAGGACTTCTGTCTGGCGCGTGCTCCAAGAAAATAGCTTATAAAAAGATCAATTGCCGTATTCAGACAAGAACTTGATGCGGACCAACCTGATTTCTTCCTCGCTGTACAGACCATCAAACTCGTGATAAGCCGTAATGAGGTCGTCAGAGTCGGCCTCCATAAAATAAGCGATGAGCTCTTCTTGGTTGTCGGCGTCTAGTACCTCAGCCAGGTAATAATCGATGTTGAGTTTGGTTCCGGAATTGACGACTGTTTCGAGTTCTTCTAATAAAGACTCAAAAGACTTGCCCTGTGATTTAGCGATGTCTTCTAGAGGTAGTTTTCTGTCGATATTTTGAATGAGTTGCACTTTGGCCCCTGATTTATTGATCAAGGACTTCACGACGAAGTCTTGCAAGCGTTCGATTTCATGGGCGGCAACATGCGCCGCAATGTGTTCAATGAATGCTGCTCCGTAGCGTTGTGCTTTGCCAATTCCGACACCTTGTATAGAGGTGAGCTCGTTGATGTCAATTGGGTACTGCAGACACATATCGCGCAGAGATGGTTCTTGAAAGACAACAAATGGAGGTACACCAGCTTGTTTGGCTACTTTTCTGCGCAGCTCAAGAAGCTGTGTGTAAAGGATTTCGTCAAATGCCGCACCTTTCTGGTTCAAGACGATGTCGTCGTCATCGGTATTGGAGAAATCGTGTTGCTTGTAAAGGAGGAAGGATCCGGGTTTGGCTAAGAAGTCAGTTCCTTTTGTAGTCAGTTTGAGCGTACCGAAGGTTTCGACATCTTTATAAAGGTAGCCAGCTACAACCGCTTGACGCGTAACGGCATTCCAGAAGTGTTCGTCGTGGTCTTTGCCGATGGCAAACAACGGAAGTTGATCGTGTTTGTAGGCTTTGATATCGGCATTGATATGGCCCGATAAAAAGGCGCAGTAGTGCTTGGACTTTTGAGTTTGGTCGAGCTCAACCACAGCTTGAAGGAGGTAATTGAGGTATTCGCCACCTTCCATGCGCTCTTGCGGGTGTTTGCAGTTGTCGCATTTTTCGTGACAGTTTTCTTGGCTGAATTCTTCGCCAAAATAATGCAAGATAAACTTGCGGCGACATACCGAAGTTTCTGAATAGGAGACAATTTCATGCAAAAGCTGACGCCCAATTTCTTGTTCGGTAACAGCCTTACCATGCAAGAATTTTTCGAGTTTCTCGATGTCTTTGTAGCTATAAAAAGCAATGCATTCGCCAACGCCGCCGTCTCGACCTGCCCTACCCGTTTCTTGGTAGTAACTTTCGATGGACTTAGGGATGTCGTGGTGAATGACATAACGAACGTCTGGTTTGTCGATGCCCATGCCAAATGCGATGGTAGCGACAATGACCTCGACTTCTTCCATGAGAAAGGCGTCTTGGTGTCTGGCGCGTGAAGTTGCGTCCAGACCAGCGTGATAAGGCAAGGCATTGACGCCATTCACTTGTAAAAGCTCCGCGATTTCTTCCACTTTTTTACGGCTCAGGCAATAGATAATACCACTTTGGCCTTCGTGTTGTTTGATATAGCGAATAATTTGCTTCTCTACTTCGCGCTTAGGACGGATCTCGTAATAGAGGTTGTCGCGATTGAAAGACGATTTGAAGACGTCGGCATCCAGCATATTGAGGTTTTTCTGGATGTCGTGCTGCACCTTTGGTGTTGCGGTAGCGGTAAGAGCGATGATCGGAACCGATGAAATTTTTTCGAAGATTTCGCGCAGACGGCGGTATTCCGGACGGAAGTCGTGGCCCCATTCGGAAATACAGTGCGCTTCGTCAATGGCAAAAAAAGAAATGGGAACAGCGGCCAAAAAATCGATGTTTTCTTTTTTGGTGAGTGACTCTGGCGCTACGTAAAGCATTTTGGTTTGCCCGCTCAATACATCGGACTTCACTTGAGCGATTTCAGCCTTTGATAAGGATGAATTCAGAAAGTGTGCGACTTGTCCGGTTTGCGAAAAACCTCTGACGGCATCGACTTGGTTTTTCATGAGGGCAATGAGTGGCGAAACAATAATGGAGGTTCCGGGAAGGATCAGTGAGGGCAATTGGTAGCAAAGCGACTTGCCTCCGCCGGTAGGCATGAGGACAAAAGTATTTTTGCCAGCTAGTACGTTTTCAATGATTTCTTTTTGGGCGCCTTTGAAATGATCGTAACCAAAATAGGTTTTGAGGGCGTCCTGTAGTTGATATGTAGGTGTAATGAGCGACATGGGTCTTGTTGAGAAACAACAAGTTTAAAAAGTTGTTCATCTAAAAATAACGTAAAATTCGCACATAGTAGCTATATGCAAGGAAATTACCCGTTAAATGCCACTACTTCTCTTACTTCTGGCAGATGTTGCTTGAGTAAATTCTCGATTCCGCCTTTGAGGGTCGCGGTTGAAGACGGACAACCAGAACACGATCCTTTTAACATAACGGTTACCTTACCTTCTTCAAAACCAAGAAAATCGATCGCGCCGCCGTCGTTGGCCACTGCAGGGCGCACGTATTGGTCGAGTAAATCGATGATGGCGTCGTCTAGTGGAGAAGGTTCAAAGGAAACTGGTTTGGCAGCTTGTTGTGGCGCAGTTGGGTCCGAGGAATGCGCTTGTTCTTCAAGATGGATTTGACTCGGCATGGCGATGAGGACTTCTTTTTCAAAGGCTATCCATTCGCGGATGAATTCGCGGAGCTCCATGGTGATGAAATCCCAGGGAACGTTGTCTGTTTTGGCTACGGTAATGAAGTTGACTGCAATAAAAACCTTTGATACAAAAGGAAAATCGAACAAGGCTTCTGCTAATGGGGAATAGCCTTTGGCAGCCGCTTTGTTTTCAAATTCAACGGAAGCGCCAGTTGGCAAAAGATATTTGTTGGCCACGAACTTCATGGTAGAAGGATTGGGCGTCATTTCGCTGTAAACAGTTACGGGTATCATGCTTTTTGATTTGGGATACAAAAGTAACCAATTCTAAGCGCCTTTGTTTGCTTGATGTGCGAAATCTAGTAAATCAAGGACAGTTTTTACAGGAGAAAATGTCCCAGATGGCACCTCTACAAACAAGGTGTTCCAATGTGCCATTGCGCCGTTCCAAAGACCTGGCTGCTCTATAAAACGCACCGCTTGCCCTCGCTGATTCTTGTCGACAACAAAATAGCTAGACTGATCTGTAAACTGCTCTAGCGCTTGTGGCTTATCTTGGAGGTCACAAGGACTCAGGACCATAAGTACTGGATTGAAATAAGCACTTTGCAGCAAAAGCTGACTTGCACTAGGGTGATTGGTCAGTTGTGCTTTTTCAACGATTTGCTTGCTCAGTACACCATTGATCTCGACAAAAAATGGTCCACCACCGGGTTGGCCGTTGTTGCGCACCATTCCACAAACCCGAAGAGGCCTATTGAGTAATTCTTTCCATTCTTCTGTTGTAAGAGCGGCAAGTGACTCTTGGGCAAACATGCCCATGCGTGCATTCCAATTTAGCAATCCTTCGCGGTCTTCTTGCTTGAGAAAGCCGCGCAACGCATTTCTAACTTCAATTTGTAAACCAAGTAAAAACTGCCAGTTTTCAATGCTCAGCTGTCTCTGTGAAAAATGCTGAACGTTGTCGATGTTTTTGACGAGCAGGTACTGGGCATTTAGGGCTTCCAAATTTTGCAAAAGCGTACCGTGGCCTGCTGGTCTGCGCAGCGGTTGTCCGTCGATGTCGTTTACAATTTGGAGTTGTCCATCAAAAACATAAGCATCTGTGGCTTTATCTTGACTAGAAAAGGTGACTTCGTAAGTTGTTGACGTAAGCGCGCTCAACGCATTCATGTCCGTTAAAAAGGCCGACTCGAATTCTTCTTGAATCGTAAAATGATAGGCAATTGGCCCTTTTGTCAAAGCTTGATTTTGCGATAAATGTTCTTGAAAAGCATTCAAAACAACGGGCTCATGGATATGAAACGGAATACGAGCTTTTGGCTGACTCGCATAATTTAGGCCTGAAGGGTACAGTAAGAATTGAATGAGTTCAGCAAGGGTAAGTGTGCCTGCGTGATACGCATTTTGAATAGCGGCAGGCAGCTTTCTAAAAAGCGCAAATTCAGGCAAACGGCTGTAAAACCTCTCGGCTTGTTCGGCGAGTTCCAAGCCAGACTGAGTTAAAAATTCTTCCAGAAAAGCGAACATTCTAGAACCAGATCCGGACGCCGGAATGAAAAACTGAATGGATTGATCGAAAGTAGCAGCCACATTGCGCAGTCGTTCTTGTTCTTCCAGTGTAAAAGTTAAGATGCCATCACCCACTCTGCAAGGTCTAACAACCTGAAGTACAGGAGGCCCTGCTTGCAAAGCCGCTTTCTGAGCTTGGATATGCGCTTCTTGGGTGGTCGTCATTCGTTTTCTTTTTGTTCTTTTGTAATATGTTTCGCTGCCTCGAATATACAGCTTTTCTATGGAAGGCCAAAGGTCGCCACGGAACGCACTCACCTTTTGCATATTGGTTGGTCGATGAAGTGCTGCGTCAAAAACAGCCCCTGAATAAACCGGAATTTTCAGAAATACCAGGCAAGAAAACTAAAAATTTCCTGAATAAACTGCAGCAATGTCTTGCGCACTATCCGGTATTTATTTTAGAAAAAAAGGAAGAGCTACATCCAGACATAAGCAGTTGCCACGAACCTGGTCTTTTTATCCTGGGCCCTGATTTACTTTTGTTTTTTTTGGAACAAAGCAATTTGAATTGGCTACACCCCGATTCCATTTTTGTCATTCTAGAACCTCATCAAGCGCCAAATAAGTCAAATTGGCAAACGCTTATTGAACTTCCTCACTTTCATTTTAGTGCCGATTGCTTTGATTTTGGTTTGCTCAGCCCTCGCCCGGGGCAAGCAAAAGAACATTTTTATCTAAAATTGGGTTGAGGGGCCAATAATCTGTAGCTTTGTGCGTTGTTGAACAGATGCGCATTTTAGTTGGTTTTTTAGTTTCTTGTTGCCTACTCCTTTGGGGTACCTTAAGTTCCTGCAACAAAAATGTCCTGCTGTCAAAAACCAACCTGACCTTTTCTACAGACACCCTTGTTTTCGATACCGTTTTTACAACGGTTGGTTCTACTACCCAATCTTTTAAAATTTACAACCCCGATCAGCGCAGCCTTCAAATCGAAGAAATTGAGCTTATGGGCGGTGCCAATTCGGTTTACCGCATCAACGTAGACGGCAGTGCCGGAGATTTACATAAAGACCTCCTGCTCGAAGCCAAAGACTCCTTATTCATTTTTGTGGAGGTTACTTTGCAGGTCAACAACAGTACCAACCCACTTATTATCGAAGATTCCATTCGATTTCGGACCAATGGCAAGGATCAATACGTCAAGCTCGCCGCTTGGGGGCAAGACGCCTATTTTCATTATTCCAATTTTCAGTCCCAAATTTTTGACTTCAACGAAGGCGTTTGGCCCAACGACAAACCGCATGTGATTTACGGCGCCGCAATTGTAGACTCCGCCAAAACCCTCACCATTCCGGCTGGCACAAAAGTACACCTGCACAAAAATTCCTTGCTTTATGTTTACAAAGGCTCGCTGCAAATAGAAGGGCAACTGAGCAACGAAGTTGTTTTTCAAGGCGATCGCCTAGAGCAAGACTACCAAGATGTTTCCGGCCAATACTACGGCATTTATTTACACCAGGCTTTGCCAAGCTCCATTGACTACGCCATTCTCAAAAACGGCACCTCCGGCGTGCATTTGTACAGTGAAGACCCTAACAACACAAGTTATACACTAGACATTCAAAACACCCAGATTTACAATCAGGCGCGCTACGGTATCTTCATTTTCGCAGGCGCTAAGGTAAAAGCAGAAAATTGCCTAATTACGCAAAATGGCACCCATGCGTTGTTGGTGTTACAAGGCGGAGATTTCAATTTCAACCACTGCGACTTACTCGGTTATGGCGCTTCCACGAACCCAGCGGTGGGGATCAGTAATTACTACAACGACTACGCGCAGGACCAAACGTTGGTCTCAAACATTGAAGAAGGTGTTTTTAAAAATTGTGTCATCTACGGTAATTTAGACACCGAAATTGCTATGGACACCATTCAGATGGCTGGTGTTGTGCTCAATTTTGATTTTGACTATTGCGTTCTCAAATCAGAAAATACCTACACCGATAGTTTTTATGGCGCCAATGTATATTGGAATCTCGCGCCTTTATTTACCAACCCCAGCGAAAGAGACTTTACTTTTGGTAGCAATTCTTCTTTGAGCAACAAAGGCATCAACTCCATGGTATTTACCGATATCAACGGGCAAGCAAGAAATAATCCGCCCGATATCGGGGCACTAGAATTACCCTAACGGACATAAAAAAAACCGTGAGCATAGCGCTCACGGTTTTTTTATACTGTTTGACTACACATCTTTAAATGAGGTGTAGCGTGGCAACTATGCAGTTGCGTTCATGTTGTCCAATACATCCATTACACCTTTCACAGCTTCAGCTGAATCGGCTAACAAGGCGCGCTCTGCTTCGTTGAGTTGTAATTCGATGATTTTTTCGATACCGTTTTTGCCAAGTACAACTGGTACGCCAAGGTAAATGTCAGAAAAACCGTATTCACCTTGCAACCAAGCGCAAACTGGGAAAATGCGCTTTTGATCGCGAACAACTGCCTCTACCATTTGAGCTGCAGCAGCACCCGGTGCATACCATGCCGAAGTACCAAGTAATTTCACGATTTCGCCACCACCGAATTTAGTACGCTCGATGATGTCGTTGAGGCGTGCTTCGTCGATAAGTTCAGTTACAGGAATACCAGCAACTGTTGTGTAGCGAGGTAGTGGAACCATGGTGTCGCCATGACCACCCATCAATACTGCTTGGATGTCTTTTGGTGAAACATTGAGTTCTTCAGCTAAAAACGCGCGGTAACGAGCGGTGTCCAGGACGCCAGCCATACCAAAAACGCGAGAAGAAGGCATATTGGCATTCAAATATGCGCAATAGGTCATGACGTCGAGTGGATTGGAAACGACAATGATAATGGCGTTAGGCGAGTGTTTCACGACGTTTTCGGTCACGGTCTTAACGATACCAGCATTGGTTGCGATAAGGTCGTCACGAGACATACCTGGCTTGCGCGGCAAACCTGAGGTAATGACTACAACATCTGAATCTGCGGTACGCGCATAATCATTGGTACAACCAACGGTACGAGAATCATAAAGGTTAATTGGGGCTGTTTGCCAGATATCTAGGGCTTTACCTTCGGCGAATCCTTCTTTGATATCTAGTAATACAATTTCATTGGCGATCTCACGGGTAGCCAATACATCGGCACAGGTTGCTCCTACGTTTCCTGCACCTACAACAGTTACTTTCATTTGTCTTGTTTTTAAATGGATAAAAGCTTTGCGTGACGAATTTACGCATAGTTGGCAAAAAAATCATTTTTTTTATTGCTATTTGCAGATCGATATGCAAACTAAGGCAACCCTCTGCTTAGCTTTGCGTTAGGTAAATATTGAAAATTGGAGCAGCAAGACAACTTAAAACGAATCGTAGAGGGATGCCTCAAAGGTGAGCGACGCTCGCAAGAGCGCTTATTCTCTATGTTTTATGGCAAAATGATGGCTGTGAGTATGCGCTACATTGGCGAGCGCGACAGCGCTCAAGAGGTGCTTCAAGTTTCATTTTTAAAGGTCTTTGACAAATTGGAACATTTTGATTTTACGGGCTCGCTCGAGGGCTGGATCCGCAGAATTGTCAGCAACACCGCCATTGATCATATCAGAAAGGCTAAAAAAGATCCTTTTTTATCTGATCAAGACAACGATTTCAAATCTATGGCTGCAGACCCCATGCAAGAACAAGAAATCCTTGAAAACACCCAGCTCAAGGCACAACTTGCACATGAAGCCATTGCAAAATTATCACCGGCCTACCGCACCGTCTTCAATCTTTATGTGATGGAAGAGCGCAGCCACAAAGAAATCGCTACACTGCTTGGCATTTCTGAAGGCACATCAAAATCCAATTTGGCAAAAGCAAAAATGAATTTGCAACGCCTTTTAAAAGAACAATTTATACTGATCGAGAAACGATGAAAGATCAATTTGAAACAAAAATTAAGTCAGTTGTAGAAGAATTCTCCTACGACTACGACCCCAAAGCTTGGGACGCGCTGTCTAAAAAACTGCCACAAGCCAATTCAGGATTTTCTTGGTTGGGCAAAATCGCTGTTGCTGGAATTCTTTCTATCGGCTTGTTCTCTATATGGTACAATTTGAATCCAAAAAATGAACGTTCCAACAACACAACTCAGGTAGCAAAAAACAAAACCCAAGCTTCCGAGAAAACCAACCAATTATCTGCACAAGCCGCACCAAAAAGCTCGTCCCCAACAAAGACCAACCCGAACCAAAACATTTCAACTATTGCTCCAAACAATGCTGCCAACCAAGGTTGGACACAAATTACGCAAGAAGTAGTTGCAGACCCCGACTGGCATCTAGCTCCTATTGCGTTGCGTCAGCAGCATACACCAATGCCCATAGTTAGTGAATCTTTTAATGGCGACGGCGGCCAATTGCCTCCGGTTCAAGAACACCTTCTGCCACTTGATTTACCAGGTATAACTTCAACGCCATGTAAAGGTCCAAAAATCGTTCTTGACGCAGACGCTATCAACTACGAAGACGGCACACCGCTCATCCGCATCAACGCCGAAAGTTCAGTTCCAGAAATCAGTTGGAGTGCCAACGGAACGCTCCTCAATAAAAAGAACCGCAGCGTAGATTTACTCGCTTTCCAAGGCCAAACCTACACCATTACCGCGCAAGCACAACTCGATGGCTGCAGCAGTACTGAAAAGATCAAGATTACGGCCAACGAAGATTACAACTTGCTTGCTGTCAATGCGTTTAATCCACAATCCAGAGATGAACGCAATGCCAAATTCATGCCTTACGCCCTCACCATCCGCGACGTCCGCTTTGAACTCATCGTCATTGACCCAGACAACGGTGGCATTGTTTTCAAAACAAAAGATGCTCAGAATGCCTGGGACGGTACCGACCAACGCAACGGTCAAATGGTTCCTGCGCAAAAAGCGTACATCTGGAAAGTGGTATTGCAAGACGCGCTTCCTAGCGAAAAAACAACCTATTCCGGGACAATCGTTCGGATTTAAAGGCGCTGCTCTCGGCGGAATTGCTTACATTTGTTCAGCACGAAACAACGTGAGCCCGCATGAGCATCATCCACTTACTGCCCGATCATATCGCCAACCAAATTGCTGCTGGAGAAGTCATTCAACGACCTGCCTCAGTAGTCAAAGAACTCCTTGAAAACGCCGTAGATGCCGGTGCTACACACATTCAACTCGTCGTCAAAGACGCCGGCAAAACCCTCATTCAAGTCCTAGACAACGGCAAAGGCATGGATGCCCAAGACGCTGAAAACTGCTTTTTGCGCCATGCCACCAGTAAATTGCAGTCTGCAGCTGATTTATTTGCGCTCCAAACCAAAGGTTTCCGAGGTGAAGCGCTCGCTTCTATCGCAGCCATAGCCCACGTTTGCCTCAAAACCAAACAAGCAAGCCAAGACACCGGCATTCAAATTGAAATCGAAGGCAACCAAGTCAAGCACAAACAAGAAGTGCTTTGCAACAACGGCGCTTCTTTTGAAGTCAAGAATTTGTTTTACAACGTACCCGCCAGACGCAATTTTTTAAAAAGCGACGCTATTGAGCTCAGTCATATCCAAACCGAATTTGAACGCGTAGCGCTCGCTCACCCCGAACTACAATTCAGTTTCCAACACAATAGTCAGGATATCCTACAGCTCCCAGCTGGCAATTACAGAATGCGAATTGCCGCTATTTTTGGCAAGGGTAGCAACGAAAAACTTGTGCCTATAGAAGAGCAAACCGATATCGTGCGTGTGAGCGGTTACGTAGGCAAGCCCGAACTCGCTAAAAAAAGCAGAGGCGAACAATACCTATTTGTGAACAACCGCTTTTTCAAGGATCCGTACTTTAACCATGCCATTGCCAAAGCATATGACGGCATGCTTTCCGAAAAGCACCACCCCACCTATTGCATTTACCTAGAGGTTGACCCCCACAAAATTGACGTCAATATTCACCCCACCAAAACCGAGATTAAATTTGAAGAGGACCGCTTTATCTATTCAATTTTATTGAGTAGCGTAAGGCAGGCCTTGGGAAAATACAATATTTTTCCTACCCTCGATTTCGAGACCGAAAGCGCATTTGAGGTACCAAACGAAGTCAGAAAAACAGAGCCCATCGAACCTCAAATTGTAGTGAACCCTTCCTATAATCCTTTTCAAACAACGGTTCATCCTACTTCAAGCAGCGGATCGAGCGCAAAGAACTACAGTACAGCCTTACAACAAGAAGGTTTCGGTAGTACGCCTCCAAGCCCCGAAGACTGGCAACAATTTTATCAAATTGAAGAGCAAGCACCTTCCGACAACCAAGTCAATTTCGCCGAAGAAGCCACTGCTAAACAATTCTTACTGCACGACAAATACTTGATCAGCCCGACAAAATCAGGTTTTCTGATCATAGACATCCGCCGCGCCAAAAACCGCATCTTATTCGACGACCTCATCCAACACTTTGTATCGCAACCCTTGGCTTCGCAACAATTGCTTTTCCCAATAGAACGTACTTTGGCCAAAGAGGCGAAACTCACCTGGCAGGGTCAAAAAAGCTTATGGACGCAACTAGGCTTTGCCTTTGAGATTCAACAAGATCAACTGCTCATTTCTGCTGTGCCGGCCCTGCTCTCTTCCTTAGATTTAGAAGCATGCCTAGACGACCTTACGGACGCAGCCACTTTTACCGACATCGATAGCGGTGACGTCGCGCATTTTATTGTTGCCAAACTCGCCTTGCTCGGCTCCAAAAACTTTAATCTACAGCACCACCAAGAAGTAGAGCATTTCATCGACACCTTATTTCAATGCCCGCAGCATACCACTACTCCCAATGGCAAACCAATTATGTTTACTTTAGGCTTTGACGAATTAGCCAAAAAATTATAGCTATGTTTCAGAATCTACCGCAAGTCACCAAAAATATTTTACTACTCAATATCGCTTTTTTTGTAGCGAGTTTGTTACTCAAGAGCCAAGGAATTGACCTTGAAATGACACTTGGCGCGCATTACGTCAATTCACCTTTCTTTGAGCCTTATCAGATAGTGACGCATTTTTTCATGCACAGCACCGATAATTTCTTGCATATTTTCTTCAATATGTGGCTCTTCGTGATGCTCGGGGCGTATCTTGAAAACATTTGGGGAGCCAAACGCTTTTTCATCTTTTATTTGATCAGCGCCATGGGATCGTTTGCCCTTTACAACATGATCGGCTTCATTGAAATCATGAATTTAAAAGCAGCTCTTGCCAATCAATTTGATATCGAACAATTCAATTATTTCCTGAAACATACAGTAAATGTGAATAGCGATTTAATTGGCCAAATCAATACCTATATCAACGAAAACCAAATCAGGATAACACCTTCCTTAGAAAGTTATCTCGGTAAATCCATCACTCCAATGGTAGGCGCATCAGGTGGTGTTTTTGGCATCATGACCGCTTTTGCTATTCTTTTTCCAAACACCGAATTCCGTATTTATTTTTTCATTCCCGTGAAAGCTAAATTCTTGGTCACTGGTTATTTTCTACTTGAACTTTATTTAGCCTTTCAAAACCAGGCCGGTGATAACGTTGCGCACCTCGCCCATGTAGGTGGTGCGGTTGCTGGTGCCATATTGGTATTGGTTTGGCGCAAACAAGACCGCTCAAATTTTTGGTGATGAATCCGGTAGTTGAACAAATCAAGCAGCAATTCAGAAGCGGCACCATGACCATCCGTTTGGTCATGGTCAATGTAGGCGTATTCGCGCTCATACAACTGATCAACGCGCTGGAAAGACTACAAGTTTTGAGCGTTTTTGAAGACTTTCCAGCAGGATACGTTAGTCATTATTTTTTTGCGCTACCCGTCTTTCGGCTAGGAATCCTTCTCAAACCCTGGACACTCCTCACCTCTATATTTGCGCATTTTGGCATATGGCATTTGTTTGGAAATCTTTTGTTCTTGTATTTCGTAGGCTCGACTTACGAACGTTTTTTTGGTGCCAAACGCCTTTTGCATTTATACATCATTGGTGGCATGGCCGGTAACTTAACCGAAATCTTAGCGCATCAAGTGTTTCCAGCCCTCCAAGGCAGTGCTTTCTCTGTAGTTGGAGCATCTGGTGCCATTATGGCCATCTTTATGGCGCTCGCAATTGCTCAACCACAATTACAGGTGCAACTTTTTGGCATCTTTCCGTTGCGTATTTATTTTTTAGCTATCTTTTTCTTTCTGAAAGATTTAACTGCTGTCGGAACAGCCGACCAAATTGCGCATTTTGCACACATCGGCGGAGCGCTTTTTGGCATCTGGAGTATCCAACAATTTTGGCATGTGAGGCTTTCTAGACCTTGGTTGGGCATTGAATTAAAGAAAACCAACTCACACCTCAAAGTCAAAAAAGGCGGCCGACCAATGAGCGATGAACAATACCGTGCCACCAAACAAGAAAGACAAGCGCGTTTAGATGCCATTCTCGACAAAATCTCCAAACGAGGTTACGACGCGCTTAACAAAGAGGAGAAAGACTTTTTATTTCAACAGAGCAAAGATGTCTAAAAAGCGTAGATCTATCCTTTCAGTGCCCTTTAAACTGGCCACAGCATTTACCCTGATCGGATTGCTCTTCAGTTACCTTGCGCCTTTTATCCATCCGTCGACCATACCGTCGCTTCCTTTTTTTGGACTTAGTTATCCGATTTTTCTTGGCCTTACGTTTCTATGGCTTGTCATTTGGAGTATTTTCAGATCTCGTTGGGCTATTTTTTGTCTACTTACACTGCTCATCGGTGGTAAACTACATTTTAGGAATTTCTCCTTGATGGCCAGTGATTCAGAATTACCAGCTGCCGAAGGCCTCAAAGTCTTGAGTTACAACGTAAGGCTTTTTGACCTCTTCAACCCCTCTTTTGAAGATGCTCTGAACGCCCGCAACGAAATATTTCAGTTCATAGACGACGAGCAGCCCGATGTCCTTTGCTTGCAAGAATTTTATCGCCAAGACAAACCCACCCGCTTTGAGGTCATGGATTCACTCAACGGCATCATGCAGACCAAAGACTACCACGAGCGCAGCGCACACAAAAGGCGTACCCGCGAAAACTACGGTATTGCAATGTTCTCTAAATATCCCATGATTGCTAGAGGCGACGTCATGTTTGAAACCCAAGGAGTCAAAGATTTCAATTATTGCATCTTTGCCGATATTGTCAAAGGCACCGATACCTTCCGCGTCTATAACGTGCACTTGCAATCTATTCGCTTGCATACCGACCCTCACATCGAAGGGGAAGAAGTCCAAACCTATGGCAGTAAAAAAGGCGCCATAGCCGTATATCGCAAATTACGCGGTGCCTTTGAAAAACGAGCCTCCCAAGCGCGCAGGGTTGTAGAACACCTTCAAACCTCGCCTTACCCTGTCGTTGTCTGTGGGGACTTCAATGACACGCCAATGTCGTATACCTACAACCAGTTCCAATTGCGCTTGCTCGATGCCTTTAGAGGCAGTGGCTTAGGCTTGGGCGGCACTTACGTAGGGCGCTTACCAGCCGGCCGCATCGATTACCTCTTTTACAGCCCCCAACTTCGGGCCGCTCATTTTCAGATTCAGAAACATACACGCAGTGATCACCGCGCCGTGAGTTGTGTGTTTTACAAAGCACAGCCATGATTGCCCTTCTCGATTGTGGCAGCAGCAAAACGCCTGCAATTGCTGAACACCTCGATGAATACATCGATTTACAAACCATTGGCTTGCTGGACTTCAATACCACACTTCTAGAAAAATTCGACGGAATTGTGTTGTCGGGCGCACCTATTTTGCTCACAGAGGTCGACCCTACCCCATATTTAACACACCTTTCCTGGATCAAGAACTACCAAAAACCATTGCTTGGCATTTGTTTTGGTCATCAGATTTTAGGTTTACTCAATGGAGCGCGCGTTTCCAAAATGCGCGAAGACCGCGGTTTTCAAGAAATTGAAGTCATCCAAGACGACCCGCTTTTTGAGCGTCTGCCAGACATCTTTGAGATGCAAGAAGACCACTGCGAACATATTTCTGTGCCACAAGGATTTGATTTATTGGCTTGTTCGGACGCGTGTATCAATGAAGCCATGAAACACAAGTTGTTGCCGCAATATGGCGTGCAGTTTCATCCGGAGGTGTCGGGGAATTACGGACACGTACTACTCTCGAATTTTGCTGCGTTGGTTTTGGGCTAGGAGCTTATTTACCTGCAATTTGCAACAGGCGCTCTCTTTGTAAGACGAATATTTTGCGGGTCTGTACCTCAATAATTCCTTCTTCTTTGAAATCTTTGAGCAAGCGAATGAGTGTTTCTGTGGCCGTACCTACAAAATTAGCGAGGTCTTCTCTGCTGAGGTTGATGGGTTGGTTGTCAAAAACATCCATTAGGATGAGCATGGTAAAGGCCAAGCGCTCGCGCACACTCTTTTGGGCCATATTGGTAATGAAATCGGCGCGGTCTGCGAGTTCTTTGGAAAGCTCTTTGATGATGCCGTTGCGCAATACAGGATTGGTATCCATGAGATTCAGGAAGTCTTCTTTACCAATGAAACAGATATTGCTCTCTTCTAAGACCTCTGCACCTACTTTATAGGGTTCTTCGGTAAACATAGATCTAAAGCCCACCATTTCCCCGGATTTGGCAATATGAATGATTTGTTCTTTGCCTTCGTCGCCGCGCTTAAAAATCTTGACCATTCCTTGATTGATGCAGTAGACACCTCTTGGAAAGGAAGCTTCTTGAAAAAGGTGCGCTCCCTTTTTATAAGTAATAAAAGAATGTTTTAATTCTTGATTTTGAAGCTGTTCAGATAGGATTTGCCCCCAAATAGCACGTTGCCATTCACTTCTTATTTGTAGAGCATTATCAAAACGAAATTTATCGATCATTGGTGCGAATGAATAACTCAAATGTACTAAAAATGCACCTCGGTGCTAAAAGGAGCTTATTGGAAATAATAGAATTAAATTGACTGCAAAAAAAAAAGGAGACCGAAGTCTCCTTTTATATCGTTTGAAGCAAGCTTACATTTTAATGAACTTAGCGGTATCGGTTTGCTTACCTGAACTGAACTTCACGATGTAAGTACCAGTTGGTAAATCAGAACCATCGATGCTGATTTCTTGTGTGCCGTCAGACATTTGCGTGGTTTTAGACCATACCAAACGACCTGTGATGGAATACACCTGAACCTCAACTTTACCGCTTTGGGCCAATTCGAAAGCCAAAGTTGTGTTGTCACGGGTTGGATTCGGATATGTGCGCAATTTGGTTTTGAATTGACCACCTGGTGTACCGGTGTTATTGTTGGTGCCGAGGTATTGGGTTGTTCTCCAGATACCACGACCAAATGTACCAAGGTAGATTTCGCCTGGGCGACCGTTACCTTCATCAAAAGAACGCCAGTTTTGACGCACTTCATAAACTGGAGTGCCTTCAAAGCCAGCAGAAGCGTTTTCCCAAGTTGCGCCACCGTTTTCAGAAACCCAAGCTCCGTTAGATGTACCAACTACAAGAATGTCTGGATCGTTGCGATCGATGATACCGTCATAGGTGGCAATACCTGAAACAATTGCACCCAAGTTTGTAAATGTTGGATTGGCTGCTGTTGCATTGTTGGTGCGTTTGTTGGTTCCGTTGAAACCTGCAAAACAAACGAGGTCGTTGGCATTGTTCGGATTCACTGCTATGCCTTCGTAAGATGTATTGGTGATTTTGGTAAGGGTAGTGCCTGTAGGCGCTGTTGTGGTTGCACCTTGCGTTACATAACCTGCTTTCGAAGCGAAGTCTGGATCGCTGGTATAGATGCTGCCCAAGCCATTTAAGCGCCACACACCGTTACCTGAACTGATGTAACAATTGTTGAGGTCGCGTGAAAACTCGACGTCGACAGAATTGAAGGTGCCACCACCAATACCTTTGGCAATACACAACCATCCTGGATTAGTGACAGAGAAACGAGCGCCATTACGCGTTGCCCATAGCTCACCACCATTGGCGTTTACATAAACTAAGAACCATGATTGGTATGGATCAGCAATGCGAAGGGTGTCCCATGAAACGTTGAAGATTACGGTGTCTGTTCCCATTTCGACGGTTTCACCAGTTGCGTTATTGATACCGAAATTAACGTTGTTCACAGTTAATGAAGGATCGTAGTAAAGGGTGTCGTCGAAATATAAAGCTGTTGACGCAGTTGTAGTAATGGTATCGCCAGATGCCATGGAAGGAATGCGAAGCATTGCTCCTGCCGCGTAGTTCTTTTTAGGAATAAAGGTGACAGAATCTTCTGAATTTGGATCGAAGTATTCAGCGAAGAAAAGTTCGGTGTGGAAAGGGTGGTTCGGGCTACCGTCTGTCCCTGGTGGGTCGTAGGTACCTGGAAGGTTTGGACTAAAGTTGGTCCAGTTGACACCGCGGTCTCCAGAGCGTGATATGGTATTGTAGTAAATAGAGGAGAACATGACGTTCGGATTGAAGAAAGAGATTTCGCACTCGAAACCGTCACCACCATTTACTTCGCGGAACTCATGGTAGGTAGAAAGACTGAAATCGTTATAAAGTGTACCGTTGTCTTGTGTTCCACCCATTACACGACCACCCGCATCAAAGGCAATACCGTAGAATTGTGTAACGTTGTAACCACGGTTGGCAGGGAACCAAGACTGGCCTTTATTGTTAGAAACACCTACACCACCATCGTTACCAACATAAAGACGGTTGTTGTTGTCCCATTTCATTTCGTGGTTGTCGGCATGGACATAAGTTGGTGAACTCGGGTTCACAAACCAAAGTGAAATTTTTTCAAAACCTCCTGATGGCGGATTATTAACGGTTTGTTTCCATTCCCAAACATCAATACCACCAATAAGTAAACGCTCGTTGTCGGTAGGGTCAACAGATAAGATGCTGTTGTAAGTTCCTTGATCGCGGTAAATGTCAAATTCATTTGGAGGACCTGACGCACCTACAAATTGATTCCAAGTTTGTCCGTTGTCGTGAGAAACGTGCATGGACATGAGGTTTGAGTTGGTGCGGGTAGCATAAATAGAATAAGCACCGTTGTTTTGTGTTGGTGAAATAGCGTATTCAATGCGTGCAGCACCATTTGGCACTAAATTGTTGGCACTTGTGCCAGATTTATCTGTAAAGCTACTTCCGCCGTCGGTAGAAACGTACGTTTTGTTGGCAGCATAGGCCGCAACAATTACTTGACCATTTTTTGAAACCTGAAGTGCAAAGCAGCCACCTGAAGCGGCAGCTACGCTCGTAAGAGCAGCATCGCCTACTTGCCATTTTTTAAGACCTGATGCAGTTGCTAACCATACAAAGTTGTCTGCATTTGAGCTAGCGACTTCTGTACAACTGGTGGTTCCGGGGATTTTGGCGAATGTGGCTCCAAAATCTGTAGAATACCACACGCCATTACCACCCCAACCTTCGTCGTTAGAACCAGTTGCCACATATAGCGTGTTGTCTGGGGTCATGGTCATGGATGAAATAAACGGATTACCACCTGCTTCAAAATAAGGCAAGACGCGCTCCCAAAAATTACCTTTGTTGTTAGAAACAAATAAACCACCAGAAACACCACCAGCCCAAATACGGTTGATATTGGTTCGGTCAACGCAAATGGCGCGGGTACGACCACCGATGTTGTCCGGACCTAAAGATTCAAAAACAATCGATTTTGAAGTTCCTTTTTTGCGGATTTCTTTTTCAATTTGTGCAAGGGTTTCGCTTGAAACGGCCTCACCCGTGTTGACATCGATGTAACGCGCCTTTAACCACGCGATGGCATCGGTTGATTTTCCTTCTTTCAGAATGGATAAGCCTTCTTGGCTGTAAAGAGCCGTTTTGGGCAAGAATTGGTAAGCGGTGAATGCAAGGGCAAAAACACCCGCAACTATCAGAGAACCAAATACATATACCTTTTTATTCATATCGCAATTATTAATAGTGCATGATTAGTGAGCCAAATTAAGAAATATTCTCTTAATAATGATTCAAGATTGTAGGCAATTACATAATTTTTTATATAAAATTTTGTTGCCTGTCATTTTGATATTTTTATAAATCAAATAAATGTTTTTCTGCGTGGTAAGAAGATCTTACCAATGGCCCACTTTCAACAAAACGAAAGCCCATTTCTAAACCAAGTTTTTGATAAAAAGCAAATTTTTCAGGTTCGATAAATTCGGCAACCGGTAAATGCTTTGGCGTTGGTTGTAGGTATTGCCCCAGCGTAAGAATATCGACGTTGACAGCTCTTAAATCTTGCATGGTTTCGATGACTTCTTGTTCGGTTTCGCCCAAGCCGAGCATGACGCCAGATTTGGTGCGCATACCACCTTTTTTGAGCCTAAATAACACTTCCAAACTGCGGTCGTACTTCGCCTGAATGCGCACTTGTTTGGTGAGTCGTCGGACGGTTTCTAGATTGTGAGAAACAATTTCTGGAGCTACATCGATGATGACTTGCAGATTGTCCCAAAAACCGGCAAAATCTGGTATTAATGTTTCTAAGGTTGTGCCTGGCGATTGCTGACGAATGGCGCGTACGGTTTGAGCCCAGATTTCTGAACCGCCATCTTTGAGGTCATCGCGGTCAACGGAGGTGATGACTGCATGCTTGACACCCATTATCTTGACAGAGTTGGCCACCCTACCCGGCTCGAACATATCTACGGGCTCAGGCTTGCCGGTTTGCACACCACAAAAACCACAAGAACGCGTACAAACATTACCGAGGATCATGAAGGTTGCGGTGCCTTCGCCCCAGCACTCACCCATGTTAGGGCAGCTTCCACTTTCGCAAATGGTGTGTAGTTTGTGTTCGTCCACCAAGCCCCTCACCTTGCGGTAGTTTTCACCAGTGGGTAACTTGACCCGCAGCCATTTCGGTTTTTTGATTCGTGTTGTTTCTTCCATTAGAATTGAAGTTTTTCCAATTGCGCAAGCACCGCATTTCGATGTTCAACAATTAGTTTCAAACTTTGTGCGTTATAACGTAATGATTTCACCAAAAGGGTGGTATTCTTTATAAATAGGTAGTAACCAAGTGCCACCGGATTCAAAGCTACAAACAACAAAATCCAGACGTAACTAGGTAGTGATATGAACGATGATGCCACCAGAAATAGCAGTAAATTCCAGATCGGCAACAAGACGAGTAGCATGCCCATTTTACTTGAAGACCAAAAAACTTTGCGCTTGAATGTGCTTTCTACAAAACGTTTGACGAAAAGGTGAGGCAAGGAAAAATGCACCAAGCCAATTAGAAAAAACGGCAATTGGATAAATAATTTTAACAAGGTTCCTAGCTTCCAATTTTGATCCTTAGCAAACGAATAGAGTTCTTCCTCAGAAAGCCCATTTTTATGGAGTTGCTTTAAATATGGATTTAAATGATCTCTTTCGAAAGTACACAAAGCATTATTTAGATCCTCGTTGGCTCCGTTCATTTTGTCGGCAAGTTGGCGTGAATAATCCCAGCGCGCTTGCAGCGAAAGCTTTGGATCATAGCAGCTGGCATTCATGCCTTTGCGATTGAGCATCATGATGTGCTCGTGAAGGCGTACGTGCTCATCTGAGCGCACATGTGTGATTTGAGCTTGCATGCGGTTTTCGAGTTCGCGGTTGAGCTCCGTAATGACTTTTCCTGGGTTTTCTAGATAGGCATCTTTGTAATCGTTGAGCACAATTGGCTGAGCTGCGGCAATGAGTACGTCGCTGCGCAACAAACCGGGATCTGTATAATTGATACCTATGCCCTGTACCTGAATTTGAACTTTCCAATTGAGGTCCTCTAAAGCGGTAAAACCAATGCGGATGGCTCCTTTTTTAATGGGTTTGAGCCTGCGCTCGAAAATATCATCGGTGATGCCTTCGCCAAAAATGAGCAAATTGCGATTGCGGGCCAAGGCTTGCGTCGCTTTTTTGAAAACCATTTTGTTTTTTTCTTGCGAATTGCCGCCGTCTTGTTGGCGGTAAATGGGCAACATGTGGGCCAACCAAAAAATGGGACGCGTAAAACGATTGAAGACATCTGAACGCGTCATGAAGTAAACAACAGGTTTGCGCAAACGAGAAATCACAAGCGGATCGAGAAACGCCGACGGGTGATTGCTCACAAAGATGGTTCTGCCAAAGCGTTTTTTGCTCGGACGCACTTCCTTAATGCGTCTAAAAAACAAGCGAAAACTAAAGCCTAAACCAATCCAAAAAATAAAATACAAGGGCCTCATGCTGCGAAATTACCAATTTTAGATAATTTCGCCCTAAAATAAACGCATGAAGCGCATCGGACTCATCTGCGGAGGCTTTTCCTCTGAATACGACATCTCTATTAAGAGTGCACAAACCATTCAAAAAAATTTCCCAGATCACTTGGAATGCCAATGCATTGAAATTTCAAGAGCTAATTGGCAGGAGCGCCTCCAACTGGCCAGCGAAATTGATGCCGCCATCATCTACACACACGGCGACCCCGGAGAAAACGGTCGCATTCAAGCTTATCTCGACATGCTGCAAATCCCCTATATCAATTCCGGTGTACTCGCAAGTGCACTTTCTTTTGATAAGTGGTATTGCAATCAGTTTCTCAGAGGTTTTGGCTTGGATGTAGCTAAGTCTCAACGCTTTCATTTTGGCCAACCAATTGACGCTGCTGCCTTAGTGGAAAATTTAGGCCTGCCTTTATTTGTGAAGCCTTCGGACTCAGGATCGAGCTATGGTATTTCAAAAGTAAAATCTTTAGACGAAGTGCAAAAAGCATTTGACATTGCTTTTAAAGAGGGAAGAAATGTGGTAGCTGAAGCGTTTTTAGATGGCATTGAAGTAACATGCGGAGTGTTCAGAAGCACCACCGAGCTCGTTGCTTTGCCCCTGACTGAAATAGTATCTGAGACAGAATTTTTCGACTACGCCGCTAAATACGACGGTAAATCCAAGGAAATTACGCCCGCCAGAGTGCAGGAAGACACCAGAGTAGAAGTGCAAGCGCAAGCGAAGAAAATTTACGAATTACTGGGTTTAAGAGGGCTTGCAAGAATAGATTTTATGCTCGTCAAGAACCAACCATTCGTTATTGAGGTGAATACAACCCCGGGCTTTTCTCCGGCAAGTATTGTTCCGCAAATGCTTGGTGTTGCGGGCATGAGTATCCAGGATTTCTGGAAGGAAATCATCAAGGTTGAACTTGGTATGTAGCCAAACTATTTAAAAATGGTTCCATTTTTTTGGCCATTACCGAACCACTTGTTGGATAATCATTGGCGATAATTGTAAACGCAATTTGATGTCCGCTTTTTGAATCGACATAACCAGCATAGGCTTTAATGCCTTCGATACTCCCGCTTTTCGCGTGTACTTTTCCTTCACCGGGCTGACCTTTGCAGAGATTTTTAACGGTTCCGGTCTGGCCTGCCACTGGTATGCTTTTGTAGTAGGATTCGAAATAAGTTGTATTGGTTTGTGTTTTTAAAACCTGTACAAATTGGCTTGCACTCATTCTGTTTTCTTTGGAGAGTCCACAACCATCTACAATACGACACGGACCCACCCCCCACGCAAGCAATAAACTATCCAAAACAACGAGGCTATTTTCGTAGGTACCCGCTCCATAACGCCTGGCTCCGATCTGAAGTAAATTGCCCTCAGCAAATAAATTGACGCTGCGCTGGTTGGTCCAGTAGACAAGTTCTTGCAGTGTTTTGCCTTGTTGGATGTGAATGATTTCACTTGCTGGATACGCCTTGTTGTATAAAGCTGGATTGGTTCTCACTGTTTGAAAGCCGCCGTCAACTCGGATTCCACTCGCTTGCAAGCGTTGGTAAACCAATTCGGCGAGTAATTTTTCGGGGTCTGGCATACTTGCTTTCACCTCAAAAGCACTCCGATTAGCTGGTAACTTTCCTTTGATGGTTCTTTGGTAATTAAAGGGCACACCATGAACAAATGTTTGGTCAGAACTAACGCTAGCGGAAGTGGCTTGAATGGTCAATTGGTAATCGTTCTCTGTTGGAAAAATGCTTTTGAGCGTAATTGGCGCGCCATTGGCACCCGTCTGAAAATTCAATTTGAGGGTGTTGTCGTAAAAGTTCAGGCCAAAAGCACCGCAGCCGTAGTAGTTGCCCATATCGAGCGGCTGCCAACCCAAAGGACAAGAAAACGTACCAAACGTGTTTCCATCTGCAATGATAGCACCATTGATACACGTAATTCCTTTGGACTGAAGTTGTGCTACCCATTCATCAATGAATTCCAATTCCTTTCCTGTCTCATTGAAATACCTCGAACCGAGCGAGACGTCGCCGCCTCCAATTAGGTGCAAACTCCCGTCCCAAACACCGTGATCCTGCATTTGACCTTTCAAAACAAGTTGCGTTTGAGCGCGGTGTTCCGGACCAAGAATATTTAACGCAGCAGCCGTACTTACCAACTTGACGACGGATGCTGCTGGCAATTGCTGCGCGGCATCATAGGCCGCAAGGGTATCACCGGTAGTGAGATCTATTGCGCAAACGCTCCATTTGGTACCTTTGAGTTGAGGATCATTGACGAGCTTTAGTAAGTTCGCTTGCAAAGCAAACTGAGCAGAGAGCCAAAACGGAAAACAGAGGAAGCAAAGACGGAGCATTTCGGACGTTTGTCGACAAATTTAATGTAATTTTACAATCCAAAAAGGAAGCTATGTTACGTATACAAGAAGAAAAACTCGCCGGACTTTACAGCATCTACCCAACAGTTTTTAAAGACGACAGAGGTTACTTTTTTGAAGCGTATAAAGCGGCCAACTACGCCGAAATTACCGAAGATGCTTCCTTTGTTCAGGACAACATTTCTAAATCTTCAAAAGGAATTTTACGCGGTTTACATTTTCAAGCACCGCCCCATGCGCAAGGCAAACTTGTCCAAGTACTTCAAGGTTCTGTTTTAGATGTAGCAGTAGATATCCGCAAATCATCGCCTACTTACGGGCAATACTTCAAACAAGTATTAAGCGCAGAAAACGCCATTCAATTGTATATCCCACCAGGATTCGCGCATGGTTTCTGTACGCTAGAAGACAACACACTTTTCAGTTATAAATGCACGGCGCTCTATCACAAAGAAGCGGAAGGCTGTATACTTTGGAACGACCCTCATCTCGACATCAATTGGGAACTCAACGAAACACCGCTACTTTCTCCAAAAGACGAACTCGGACTCGCATTTGACACATTTGCTTCTCCTTTTGAATAAATAATGTCTGCTCCAACCAACCCCAACGACTTCATTCGCATTCAGGGCGCAAGGGAACACAACCTCAAAGACCTACACCTCGAAATCCCAAGACAAAAACTTGTCGTATTCACAGGACTCAGCGGGAGCGGTAAATCTTCTTTAGCCTTTGACACCATTTTTGCTGAGGGTCAACGCCGCTACCTCGACACCTTCTCTGCCTACGTGCGCCAGTTCATTGGCGGCCTCGAACGGCCCGACGTCGATAAAATTGACGGCCTGAGCCCCGTCATCGCAATTGAACAAAAAACAGTGGGTCGATCGCCAAGATCAACGGTTGGCACCATCACCGAACTTTACGATTTTTTTCGCTTATTGTATGCCCGAACAGCCACTGCCTACTCGTTCCAGACCGGCGAAAAAATGGTGCAATACGCCGACCACGACATCACTGAACTCATTCAAGGCACTTTCAAAGGCAAAAAAGTGGCCCTACTGGCGCCAAAAGTCAAAGGAAGAAAAGGCCACTACCGAGAACTTTTTGAGCAAATTCAGCGCATGGGTTACACCCGTGTTCGGGTCGATGGCGAACTGCTCGAACTCAGTAAAAGTATCAAGCTCGACCGCTACAAAACCCACGATATCGAAATTGTCGTGGACCGCTTTATTGCAGGAGCTGTCGATGAAAAACGTTGTTTGGAAACCATCCAGACCTGCATGAAACTCGGCGAAGGCACCCTGATGGTGCTCGATCTCGAGAACGGAAATATCCGTCATTACAGCAGGTCCTTGATGTGCCCCACGAGTGGCATCTCTTATCCCGAGCCAGAACCCAATCTGTTTTCCTTCAACTCGCCTTATGGCGCCTGCACCACTTGCAAAGGCCTAGGTGAGGTCAGCGAAATGGACCGCGATAAAATCATTCCAGACCCCAAACTTTCTATTAAAAAAGGCGGGCTTGCGCCACTTGGTGTCTATAAAAGATCCTGGATTTTCGACAAAATTGAGAAAATCTTGCAAGCCCAACAATTTACGCTGCACACGCCAATTGCCGATATCGACGAAGAACTCATCGAGCTTTTGCTTTATGGCAACGAAGACATGGAACTTGGTCCTTTAGATACACAAGAACGCTTTGAAGGCCTGCTGCATTTTATGGGGCGCCACGCCGAAGATTCTTCCACAGCCATTGAACGCTGGGCACAAGGATTCATGCACAAAAAAACTTGCCCAAGCTGCTCGGGTTACCGCCTCAAAAAAGAAGCATTGCACTTTAAAATTGGCGATGCGCACATCGGCGAACTCGCTATCATGGACTTGCAAGCGCTGCAAGATTGGTGTGCTAAATTGCCTGAAATGCTCAACGAGCAAGCGTTGTATATCGGCAAAGAAATCATCAAAGAAATCAACGCCAGACTGGGCTTCATCTTAGAAGTTGGTTTAGATTACCTCACCATGCATCGCAGCGCCAAGACGCTCTCGGGAGGCGAGGCTCAAAGGATCCGATTGGCCACCCAAATTGGCACAGAACTGCTCAATGTGCTCTATATTCTCGACGAACCATCCATTGGCCTACACCAACGCGACAACACCAAGCTGATCAGCTCACTGACCAAACTCCGCGACATCGGCAACACCGTTTTGGTGGTAGAGCACGACAAAGAAATGATGGAAGCAGCGGATTTCATTGTCGACATCGGCCCAGGAGCCGGACGTCATGGCGGTCAAATCGTTTTTGCCGGGACCTACGCCGAAATGTTGCAAAGTGATACTGTAACCGCGGGATATCTGAATGGAAAAAGAAACATTGAAATACCGGTTAAAACTAGAAAAGGTAACGGGAACTTCCTGCAATTAAAAGGGGCAACAGGCCACAACCTTAAAAACGTAGACATCCAAATTCCACTCGGAACCTTCACTTATATCACAGGAGTCAGCGGCAGCGGAAAGTCGTCTTTGATCAATCAGACGCTCTTCCCCATTTTGATGAATCATTTCTACGACCCTATCCGCTCACCTTTACCCTTCAAGCAAATCAAAGGCTTGGAGTACCTCGATAAAGTCATCGAAATTGACCAAAGCCCAATTGGCCGCACGCCTCGTTCTAACCCGGTCACATACACCAAAGTATTTGACGAAATCAGGAGTTTGTTTGCCAGCATGCCAGAAGCCTTGATCCGTGGATACAAGGCGGGGAGATTTTCTTTTAATGTGGCTGGTGGCAAATGTGAAACCTGCAATGGCGGCGGCATGCGCTTGATCGAAATGAACTTCTTGCCAGATGTCTATGTGCTATGCGAGCAGTGTAATGGTAAAAGGTACAATAACGAAACACTCGAAGTTCGCTACAAAGGCAAAACCATCGCCGACGTACTGCAGATGACCATTTCAGAAGGTGTTGCATTCTTTGAGCATCAGCCCAAAATACACCGCATGCTCCTCACTTTAGAAGAAGTGGGCTTGGGCTATGTGCAACTCGGACAATCTTCCACCACCCTTTCCGGAGGAGAAGCTCAGCGCATCAAATTGGCGGCCGAACTCGCCAAGCGCGCAACGGGCAAAACCATATACATTTTAGATGAGCCATCGACTGGTCTACATTTCGAGGATATTCAACTATTGCTGAAGGTTTTGCAAAGACTTGTCGACGAAGGCAACACCGTTTTGGTCATTGAACACAACCTCGACATGATCAAAACTGCCGACTACATCATCGATATCGGACCCGAAGGCGGACAGCGCGGCGGGCAAGTCTTATTTGAAGGCACACCACAGCAAATGGTGAAAAAGGCTCAAAAAGTGTCCTATACCGCAAAATATTTGGCCCAAGAATTAAAAAAGCGTTAATTTTGACGCTCCTAAGTTAGTAACGACAAAAAAAATTATAAAATGGCAGTAGAAATTACAGACCAAAACTTTGATGAGCTCGTCATGAAATCTGACAAGCCAGTGATCATTGATTTTTGGGCAGAGTGGTGTGGTCCGTGTCGCATGATTGGTCCAGTTATTGAAGAAATGCACCAAGAGTACGAAGGAAGAGCCCTCATCGGCAAAGTGAACGTTGACCACAACATGGGTGTTTCTGCTCAGTTTGGCGTACGCTCCATTCCAACCATTCTTTTTATTAAAAACGGCGAAGTCGTCGACAAATCAGTAGGCGCTGTTCCTAAAGCAGTCCTTGCTGAGAAGTTAGACGCACTCATGTAAATTTGAAAGGGAGTTCGCTCCCTTTTTTTATGCCATGGAATCATTCTGGAGAAGACTTCGTTATTACGGGCTAGGTTTCGGACTCGGCCTCATTCTTACTTTCGGTATATTCAATACCAGAGGTTGTAGCTGGACGCCAGAAAACCGCGTCAAAGAAGCCATCAATAAGCGCGTTTGGATCATCGATAACCAAGATGTCCGTACTTTTTATAAGGAACACAAGCTCAACGACAAAAAATTCCACAGGCTGATCCAAGATGCCGACATCTCCTTTACCAAAAGCATTCGCCACGGTCGCCACAAAGTCTACGATTTCACCTTTACTGACGGTAAAAACAAAGAAGCGCATTGCCTTGCGCGCATGACTGACGAAAGCTTCGTTGTCGAATTTATTCCATTTGTAAAAAACGTCAAAGCCCTCCGTAAAATAAAACCAAGCGAATATTCAGGATTGATTGTGCATGCACCCAAAAACAAAAATTTAGTGTATTCAGAAGACAGCCCAGGTTTAAAAGAACACCTTCGCGATCTAGGTATCAGCAGTGATCTTCAGTTGCAAAAACAACTCTTGAACGGCGCTTTCGATTATCAAAAATCGAGGTTAAAGGAACAACCAAGACCCGTTCATGTCTTTCAATTTCGACCAACCTTGCGCCCTAGGCTTCAGGTTACGGCTACCTGCATTTGGTACAAAGACAAGATCAAAGTTTATAGTCTCAGCGAAGAACGCCTCCATTTTTAGTACAATTCACACTTTTTATTGCAAAATTGTTTAAAAGTTAGGTGTTTTCGCCACTTCCTTGCCATAGGTTTTTTTAACTTTGAATTATGGAATTTACTGCCGCGCAAATTGCTGGATTACTCAACGGTGAAGTTGCCGGCAACCCCGACGTCTCCGTTAATAGCTTGGCTAAAATCGAAGAAGGTCAGGTCGGTGCGCTGAGCTTTCTCTCCAATCCAAAATACGAGCCCTATATTTACACCACAGGCTCCAGCATTTGTATTGTCAATCAAACCTTCGAACCATCTAAGGCGCTTCCTTCTACACTCACCCTCGTAAAGGTTGCCGATGCCTACGCTTGCTTTGCACAGCTTTTGGCGCTCTACGATAGCATGAACAAAAAAGAAGCCGGCATTGAACAGCCTTCTTTCATTCACGAAAGCGCTCAAATTGGCGAAAACGTCTACATCGGTGCATTTGCTTACATCGGCGCCAATGTGCAAATCGGTGCTAATTGCCAAATTCACCCCCATGTTGTCATCCAAGAACAGTCAATCATCGGTGACAACACCACTATTTACCCTTCGGTGAGCATTTACAAAGATTGCCGCGTCGGCGCACGCTGCGTAGTTCACGCCGGCACCGTCATTGGTTCAGATGGTTTTGGATTCGCCCCAGACGAAAATGGCGTATTCAGCAAAATCCCACAAATTGGCAATGTAGTCATCGAAGACGACGTCGAAATTGGCTCTAATTGCAGCATAGACCGCGCCACCATGGGCTCTACCTACATCAGAAAAGGCGTCAAAATAGATAACCTGTGCCAAATTGCGCACAACGTTGACGTCGATCAGCATACAGCTATGGCCGCACAAGTTGGCATTGCTGGCTCAGCTAAAATTGGCAAGCACGTCATGATCGGCGGCCAAACCGGCATTGCCGGACACCTCAGCATTGCAGACCACACCAAAATTGTGGCGCAATCAGGCATCCCATCCACAGTCAAAAAAGCCGATACCCTCATGGGCACACCGGCCATTCCAATCAATGATTACAAGCGTTCCCATTTTGGCTTTCGGAAATTACCAGGCCTCATCAACAAAATTTACGATTTAGAAAACCAACTCAAAGAGCTGCTTAAAAATAAAGAAGCATGACAGAACAACAACGCACCATCAAAGAAGCCATCGCATTCGAAGGAATCGGCTTGCACACCGGAGAAAAAGTACGCTTAGAAATATGCCCCGCACCCGCCAACCACGGTTATAAATTCCAACGCACCGACCTCGACAACCAACCCATCATTAAAGCCGATGTCGATTACGTTGTCTCTACAGAGCGCGGCACAACCCTCGAACAAAACGGCGCGCGCGTTTACACTACCGAACACGTCCTTGCTGCCCTATACGGCTGCCAAGTAGACAACGCCCTGATCAAACTCGACGGTCCAGAAATTCCAATCATGGACGGAAGCGCGCTTCCTTTTGTGAAGTCCATCGAGGCCGTTGGCTACCAAGAACAAGAAGCCGTGCGCGAATACTTCGAACTCACCGAAAACATTCCTTGGGAAGACCTCGACAAAGGCATTGAGTTTTTAGCGATTCCAGACATCAACTACCGCCTAACGGTCATGGTTGACTACAACTCGCCTGTGCTCGGCACTCAACATGCGAGCATGTACCACATTGGCGAATTCAAACAAGAAATTGCCCATTGCCGCACCTTTGTGTTTCTACGAGAGCTTGAATTCCTAGCCAAAAACAACCTTATCAAAGGTGGCAACCTCGACAACGCAATTGTCCTGGTAGAACGCGCAGACGTCAGCCAACAAGAGCTCGACACACTTGCAGACCTTCTTGGTAAAGAAAAACTACAAGTCAGCATGGACGGCATTGGCGTGCTCAACAGCAGCAAGTTGCAATGCGAAAACGAACCTGCTCGCCATAAACTACTCGACATCGTCGGAGACCTCGCACTTGTCGGCAAACCCATTAAAGCGCATATTCTTGCTGCTCGCCCAGGCCACTCAGGCAATGTCCGCTTTGCCAAAGTACTCAAAGAACAAATCAAAAAGCAACAACAAGCAGGTCGTGTATTCGACCTCAGCAAAGACCCGCTCTATACCACCCAAGACATCGAGGGCATGCTACCGCATCGCTATCCTTTCCTAATGGTCGACAAAATCATGGAAATTCACCCTACTTCAATTATCGGCGTGAAAAACATCACCATGAACGAACCTATTTTTACTGGACATTTCCCTGGCAATCCTGTATTTCCTGGAGTGCTTCAGATAGAGGCCATGGCGCAAGTTGGCGGTATTTACGCACTTTCTCAAGTTGAAGATCCGCACCTCTACTCTACCTATTTCATGAAAATCGACAACGTTCGCTTCAAGCAAAAAGTGGTCCCTGGGGACACCGTTGTATTCGAACTCGTACTCACTTCACCAATTCGCCGAGGATTAGTAGAAATGAGCGGTACTGCTTACGTCAATGGAAAAGTTGTATCTGAAGCCAGCATGCTCGCGCAAATCATCAAAGACAAAGCAGAATGATCTCTAACCTCGCTTCTGTCTCGCTCGATGCCCAAATTGGTCAAAACGTACGCATTGACCCCTTTGCGGTAATTCACCCAGATGTCATCATTGGCAACGGTTGCCATATCCACTCCAATGCGGTGCTCTACCCAGGTACCCGAATCGGCGAAGATTGCGATGTTTTTCCCGGAGCTAGTGTTGGTGTGATACCTCAAGATTTGAAATTCGGCAATGAATACACCACCGTAGAAATCGGTAACAACACCAAAATTCGCGAGTGTGTCACTATTCACCGCGGCACCAACGACAAACTCAAAACGTCCATCGGCGACAACTGCCTCTTAATGACTTACGTACACATCGCCCACGATTGCCAAATTGGCAACAACGTCATTTTGGCGAGCTACACCGGGCTTTCAGGACACGTCACCATAGACGACTGGGCCATACTCGAAGGCAAGGCTGCTGCACAACAATTTACACATATTGGCAAGCATGCTTTCATTGGCGGTGCTTCCCTCATCCGAAAAGACGTACCACCATACGTAAAGGCAGCAAGAGAACCACTTGCGTTTGCAGGTGTCAATTCAATTGGCCTCAGAAGACGCGGTTTCACAGAGGAACAAGTAAGAGAAATCGAAGACATCTACCGCGTCCTTTATGTTCAGAACAGCAATGTTTCAAAAGGAATTCGGGTGGTGCAAGAAACCATGCCTGAAAGCCCACTCCGAGAAGAAATCATCGGTTTTATTCAAAAAGCTGAAAACGGTGTAATTCGCGGCATGGTATGACCCTACAACGCGCACAAGAAATTGACCTTCAAATTGTCGACTACGCATTTGGAGGCCGTGGAATTGCAAGACTAGAAACCGACAAAGGTCCGTTTGTCATCTTCGTGGACAACACCTTTCCGGGGCAATTCGTTCGAGCAAAAATAGAAACCAAACGCAAAACCTTCGCCGAAGCCAAATTACTCGAAGTACTGAAGCGTGCCGACATCGAAACCGTTTCTGAATTTCAAGAAATTTCCGGTGGGCCCTATATTCATGTTCCTGTTTCTACGCAAGAACAATACAAAAAAGAAAGTACGCTTTCCACATTTACACGCCTAAGTGGTATCCAAGACAGCAGCGACAAATTTGATGGCTTTATTTCATCGCCCGCTCACTACCACTACCGCAACAAAATGGAATACAGCTTTTCGTGTATCGAACACGATTTGCAAACCAACGAAGAACTCGACGACGCCTTTGCCTTAGGTTTCAAAAGACGCGGCACTTGGTGGAAGGTCGAAAGCCTCAATAAAGCGAGCGGCCTCTTCGATCAAGACTGGGAAAACAAACTCAAAGAAATCAGAATATTTCTGAAGCAAACTGGACTTCCGGCCTGGCATCCGCCTCAAAAGAAGGGTTTCTTCAGACATATCGTGGTCCGTAAGTCTTTCTTGAATGACCAATTACTGATCAACTTAGTGACTTCTAACGAAGGAAACGAACATTTTGATATTCAAGCATTTGCCGATTTTATACAAGCGCTGCACCCAGGCAGAATTGCCGGGCTTTGGCACACCATCAACGACAACGTTGCCGACCGCGCTAAAATTGAAAACGGGCACTCCACACTTATTTTTGGTCAGGCTGTAATAGAAGAAGAGCTCGCTGGTTTGCGTTTTCAGATCAGTATGGAAAGTTTCTTTCAAACCAATCCAGCCTGTGCAGAGCTCCTCTACGACAAAGCACTCGACTACCTATTTGAGGACCCCTTCGAGCCTGGCGACATCGCAATGGACCTCTTCTGCGGCACCGGCACCATTGGCCAACTGATGGCTAAGCGCAATTCAGCGGTGCGCATTATTGGCGTAGATATCGTAGAAAAAGCGATCGATGACGCACGTCAAAATGCTGCCAAAAACGGTATCCATAGCGTCGAGTTTTTTGCAGCTGATGTCGGCAAATTCTTAAAAGAATACCCCGATTTTCAAGGTAAAATCAAGCGCATCATGCTCGACCCACCACGAGCAGGAATTGCGCCCAAAACACTACAAAAAGTAATTGCACTTGAGGCTGATAGCATCGTTTACATCAGTTGCAATCCTTCTACACAAGCCCGCGACGCCGCAACCCTCACGGATGCTGGCTACGTTCTTGAAAAATATGCTTTAGTGGACCAATTTCCACATACTGGCCACATCGAATCTATTGCCAAATTTAAAAAAGCATGAAAGTAGAAGTTCTCGCCATTGGCGACGAATTGCTCATTGGGCAAACCATCAACACCAATGCAGCCTGGATCGGGCAAGAAATGGCAAGCCGTGGCTACCAAGTTCAGCGCGCGCTTGTCATTGAAGACAAACCCGAGGCCATTACCAAAGCACTCGACGGTATTTTACCAAGTAGCAATTGCATCATCATTACCGGCGGTTTAGGTCCGACCAAAGACGACCTCACCAAATACACCTTAGCCACCTATTTCGATAGTCCGCTAGAGATCCACGAAGACACCCTCTCGCAAATCCAAAGTTTTTTTGCAAGCCGCAACAAACCGATGCTCGAAGTAAACGTGCAACAAGCAGCGCTTCCAACAAAAGCAAGCATCCTTAAAAACAGACGCGGCACTGCTGCGGGTATGTGGTTTGAACAAAACGGCGTCATTTTCATTTCCTTACCCGGGGTTCCGTATGAAATGAAAACCATCATGACCGAAGAAGCCTTTCCGCTGCTTGAAGAACGCTATGCTGGCGCAACACTTTACCACAAGACCCTGCATACGCAAGGAATTGGCGAGTCATTTTTAGCAGATCAAATTTCAGATTGGGAAGACCGCGTTAGAGCGGCTGGCTTGGGACTAGCGTATCTGCCTTCGCCAGGAATAGTTAAACTCAGACTCAGCTCCTATACCGGGAAAGAAAACGAAGCGCAAATTGCGGCCTTCTTTAACGAATTAGAAGTTCGCATCCCCGAACATATTTTTGGTTACGACCACTGTAGTTTAGAAACTGCTCTCGGAGAGCAACTTTTGCAAAAGAAAGCAACAATCGGAACAGTTGAAAGCTGTACTGCTGGCTTGTTGGCCCAACACATCGCTAGTATTTCTGGCGCCTCTGCTTATTATCAAGGCGCACTTCTGACTTATTCCAATGAACTAAAAGTCAAGATTGCACAAGTGAATCCAAACACCTTAGCTAAACATGGTGCGGTAAGCGAACAAACTGCAATTGAAATGGCAGCAAACGGGCGCAATATACTAGGTGTCGACTATTGCTTGTCGACAACCGGAGTGGCAGGCCCTACTGGTGGAAGCCCTGACAAACCCGTTGGCTCAGTTTGGGTAGGCCTTAGCGGACCAAACGGCACCATTGCCAAAAAATTTCAATTTGGAGACAACCGTCAGCGCAATCTAGAAATGACCGTCTTAAGCGCCATGAACTGGCTTCGTTATTACCTCAAAACAAACTAAGGAACATAGATTTTTGTTCCGGTTCCAGCATAACGAATGAGGTAAAACCCAGAAGGAAGCACACGGCCTTGAAGCTTTTCAACACTATTCGCCTCCAATAATTGGCCATTTAAGCGGAAAATTTCTAATTGATTATTTTGTTCAAATCCAGTTAGCAACAAACGATTTTCTTCATCGATGAAAACGCCAAAATGCTGATTTGAGACCGGATTTGTCGTACCAACTGTATTGTAAATCAACTCGACATCATCGATCAGCACCTCATCATTTGCACTTCCGCCACCAGGAATATGATTGGTTGTGAAGGTAAGCAAGATGAATTTTGGCGCAAGACCGGTATTAACGGTGTAGGTAAACGGCACCGAAAAACGCACCCAAGAATTGTTGGTTGGTGAAAACTGAAAATCAGCATCGGCTACAACATAAGGTGCTGAGGCTGCATTGATGGGGTCTTGAACTGAAAATTGATCGTGAATTACGGCATGCATTCCTGCTTTTTCACTTGCTGCTGCGGTATAACGCGCCCAAAAAACGATAGAGTCTGGTGAAAGGGTAAGTGCCTCTGAAAAAGCAGCATCATTCAAAACGGTATAGTTGTAGTTGTCTGGACTACTCAGGTTGGAACTACCCATGTTCATGCGGCCCGTAGTGAGCACGCCGTTAGCCATGATACCCAACGTGCTTTTAGACCAGATTCTTGCACTGTAGCTACCCGTTGCGCCTGACCTCACGGAGCTTGATCGCTCTACTTGTTTGGAACCAAATGCAGCAAAACTTCCGGTAGCAGTCTTGAATGAGGACCAATTTGTGGGTTCTTCTTGATTGGAACCTAGGTTGTCCCAGTTTTCAAAACCCGAATTACCCATCTGTTGTGCGTAAAATTGGGGACCCAAGAGTAAAATAAGTGTAAGTAAGTTAGCTTTCATGTTCTTGATTTAGAACAAATTTAACATTTTAGGTAACTTTACCAAATGATACACAATTCAACTTTACCCGTCATGGAGCATTTCTACACGCTTCAAGGCGAAGGAAGTCATAGCGGTAGAGCAGCGTATTTTATTCGTTTAGCGGGTTGTGATGTAGGCTGCGTTTGGTGCGACGTCAAAGAAAGTTGGGATATCTCTCCGAGTCAGCATATGCGCATAGATGCACTTATCGAAGCTGTAGCACAAACAGCAACAGATTTTGTAGTCATTACCGGTGGTGAACCTACCATGCATGATCTAACTGCACTCACCTCTGCCTTACACGACGCAGGCTATGAAATTGCCATCGAAACCGCAGGTGTACATTCTTTAAAAGGCCAAATAGATTGGTATTGTTTTTCGCCAAAAAAATTCAAAGCTCCACTTGAAGAAGCCTACACCCAGGCGCAAGAATTAAAGGTGGTCATAGCGCACCCTTCCGATTTTGAATGGGCTGAACAACATGCCGCAAAGGTGGCATCCGATTGCGTGCTTTACCTTCAGACCGAATGGGAAAAGCAAGAACGCTTCCTGCCCCTCATTATAGACTATATCAAACGCAACAAAAAGTGGAAAATCTCGTTACAGACGCATAAATACATGCAGATTCCATGAGATTGAACCATTTTCTTTTTTTCTTCTTCTTTCTTTCTCTTCAAACGGTTTTTGCACAATTTCCGTATTCTACTTCCAGTAAGAAAGCCATCAAACTATTTGAAAAAGGTCAAAAAGCCCCAACTGAACTCAGAAATCCACAAACAGGCGCACCCAATTATCAGGAAGGCATCCTGCTTTTAAATGCTGCTATCGATAAAGACCCCAATTTTTGGGAAGCTTATTTACTAAAAGCAGAATTTCTAGAATACCAACGCAAATATGCCGATGCTGCTTTTTGTTACAAAAAAGCATTAGAAATTGACCCCACACATAGCATTGGCGGCAGTACGCATTTCTTTTTGGCAGTTTGTCAGCTCACCATTGGCGACTACAAAGATGCACTTCAAACCATCAATATCTTTCTAAGAAACCCCAATGCGAACGAGAAATTACAAGGGCAAGCCTATCAAATTAAGGCCTGTGCTGAATTTTCAATTGCAGCGATTCAAAATGCAAAGCCCTTTGAACCAAAAAATGCAGGAGAAGGCATCAACACCGCTTTTGCGGAATACTACCCCACGTTAACTGTAGATGGTAGTCAGTTGCTTTTTACACGCCGACTCCCCTCTATACAAGATGGACACAAAGACGAACAAGAAGATTTTTATGTATCGTCTTATGATCCGAAAGCCAATAGTTGGACTAGTGCCAAACCGATGCCTTCCAATATCAATACTACATGGAATGAAGGTGCTCCTACGATTTCTGGGGACGGTAAAACCATCATTTTTGTAGCTTGCACAGATCCATCAGGCGTCAATTACGGCGCCAATAGAACCGGTAAAGGTTCTTGCGATCTTTTTATCACCGAAAAAATCAATGGACGCTGGACCACACCGTCCAACTTACCAGGCGCAGTCAACACGACCAATTGGGAAACCCAACCTTCGCTTAGCGCCGATGGGCAAACACTTTATTTCATCAGGGCTGTTCGTTCCAAAGAAGGTCGTTCCAATAGCGATATTTACGTAGCACATCTATTAGCTAGTGGCAAATGGTCCGAAGCCGAACGTTTACCTAATGTAATCAATACTGCTTCAAACGAAGAATCAGTGCAGATTCACCCAGACGGAAAAACACTTTACTTTGCTTCGAGAGGACACATCGGGCTGGGCGGATCCGACCTATTCATGAGCAAACAAGATGCGCAGGGCAACTGGAGTAAACCCATCAATCTAGGTTATCCTATCAACACCCGTTTCGACGAAAACTCTTTATTGGTATCTGCTCAGGGAGACATCGCATTTTTTGCTTCTGATAGGCAGGGCGGCTACGGCAACTTAGATATCTATTGGTTCGAACTTCCCAAAGAACTTCAGGCTGTTCAAACCTTTTATTTTGAAGGCACGGCGTTTGATGCCGTTTCAATGGCCAAATTACCTGCCCACATCCAACTCACTGATTTAGCAAATGGCCAGCTGGTTTTCGATGGTTTAGCAGACGCCTATGACGGCAAGATCACCCTTCCACTCCCTGTCAATCATAGTTATGCTGTTTTGGTGAATCACCAAGGCTACCATCCTTTTTCGCTTAATTTTGACTTTACAAATCTTGAAACAGCACAAAGCTACAAGCTAGATATGCCGCTCAATCCGCTGGCCTCTACTGCCGAGAACATCCTCAACAATGTCTTTTTTGACTTAGGCAAAGCCACCCTTCGTCCAGAATCTAAAGTTGAACTTCTGAACTTGAGTAGCTATTTAAAGATGCATCCAAAACTAAAAATTGAAATTCAAGGCCACACCGATAGCCAAGGAGATGCAGCAAAGAATTTAGTGCTTTCAGATGCGCGCTCAAAAGCCGTTTATCAATTTTTAATCCAAGAGGGGATTGACCCAGCTAGACTGAGCTTCAAAGGCTATGGCTCGAGCCAACCAATTGTTAGCGATACAGCTATTGCGCAACTCGCCAACCCAGCTGACATAGCAGCAGCGCACCAAAAAAATCGTCGAACCAGTTATAAAATATTGCCATGATCCCATTTTTAAGACTGATCCGTATCAAAAACCTCTTGGCTATTTTAATTGCCATGTTAGGTGTTGCTTATTTTCTTCACAAACAGAACCCATATGAAGTCATCGATTTTGATGCCTTTCACTATGGCCTGTTGATCTTTTCGACGCTCATAATTGCAGCAGCAGGACACATCATCAATGACTATTTTGATCTAAAGGCCGACCGCATCAACAAGCCAGAAGCGCTCGTCTTGACCAAATACATGAACAAGCGTTGGGCTATTTTAGCCAACTGGATCCTCAACTTTTTAGGTTTCTTTATGGCCATTATTTTATCTTGGCACTACCACACTTTGCTTTTTGTCTTTGTGCACCTCCTCAGTATCAATTTGCTATGGTTTTATAGTGCTTATTGGAAACGTAAATTGGTCTTGGGTGCGGCCGTACTTGCAGCCTTACCTGGACTGGTTTTGTTTCTATCGAGTTGGTTTTTTCAAGTACTCAATGAGCGCAATGTGCCCTTTTCGCCCTATCAAGAAAGCACGTGGTCGACTTACTTAGACTACCGCTTTATTTATTTTGTGGCCATTTGTGCTTTTTTCATCAATTTGAGCCGTGAAATTATCAAAGACATCCGCGATATTCCAGGGGACAGCATTATTGATGCCCATACCATCCCTCGTAAAATTGGCAGTCAAAAAGCAACCTTACTTGCACTACTTGTTCTACAAATGCCCGCTGTGTTTTTTATCATCCTGAAGCTGATTTCAGATTTTAGTTTGCCTAGTTTATATACCTCTGTAGTTCTTGGCCTTTTAGAATTCTTATTTTTATTAGGACTTACTGCTTATTACTTGGCACCTACCCTATTGGAAAAATGGCTGCGCTTGCTTCCAACACTCGCACTTATTTTAGGACTTACTTGTTTATACTTTTAAGATGCAATTGGTACTTGGCTCAGCTTCGCCTAGAAGAAAAGCGCTATTAAGCGAACTCGGATTTGATTTTAGAGTTGTTACGGCCGATGCAGACGAATCTTTTGATGCCACACAAAGCCCTGAAGAACTCGTGCTGTCTATCTGCAGAAAGAAAATATCAGCTATTTGGCCCGAAATTGCCCCCAATGAAAGACTCATTTGTGCCGATACAATTGTTTTCTTGAACGGCAAGGTATTGGGTAAACCCCAAAGCAAAGCCGACGCCATCGAAATGCTGCAGCAGCTATCTGGTCAAACCCATGAAGTTTATACGGGAGTTGTGATCAAAGACACGGGTGCTGAACACCAGCTTGTCGATTGCACAACGGTTCGTTTTCAAGAACTTAAATTGGAAGATATCATCCATTATATCGAGGAACATGAGGCTATGGACAAGGCTGGTTCTTACGGCATTCAAGACTGGATTGGCCATATTGGCATTGTAGAAATTCGTGGGTCTTACACCAACGTAATGGGTTTGCCAACACAAAGACTTTATCCTTTTTTAAAGCAACTGAGTTAGCCAACTTGAACAGCTAACTGTTCTTCGCCAAAAATAGTTGATCAAAAAAAAACCTCGGGAGTACCCGAGGTTTTTTTGATGTATTAAGTTTGGTCTACTTAGAGTTTCACTCTGAATTCGATGCGTCGGTTTTTGGCGTCTTTCACATCTGCTTCGTCGTCTTCTTCGATCTCGGCACTCGGCATGGTGTCTGCTTTGTAAGCCTTCACAATTCTTTCTTCGGCAATACCGTTGTTTGTCAAATACTTCACACCTGCAGCCACGCGCTTGCGGTCCATGTCTAGATAAGCTTCGTTTTCAACGCCTGCTTTGATTTCAAGTGGATCGTTGTGACCTGTGATTTCGATTACTAAACTTGGATTGGCGTTCATTTGCGCAACAATAAAATCGAGGTTTTCTCTTGCGTTTTCTGTCAAGGAAGACTTACCTTGACGGAAATAGATGGTTTGAGCTGCAATCTTTTTATCGAGTGTCATTTTCTCATTGATTTCTGGCGTCTTTTCAAAAACTAAATCAGAGAAGGAATCTTCGATTTTTGGTGGCTTAGCATTGTAGCATGCACATTCTGTTGTGTTATCTACCAAACGAACGATGATATTATCGATGTAGTAATAGGCGTGTGTGAGCGGATCAGCCTCTGCATCTTTTGGTTTTTTAACTGCCTGATTGGTTGTTTTGTCATTGAGGTCAAAATTGCCAATAGTGATGAATTTTTCATCACCTTTTGCGGTGTATACATTACAGACCTTTTCCCAATTGAAAAAGCCGTTGTATACTTTGTTAACTGTGGACTTCATGACGTGGTCGCCACTCATGTAAATAGCACCAGCTTCGCCGTTTCCAGGCTTGTCTTTGGAAAAATAAACGCCCATGTTGTTGCAGGCAAATTTGGAAGATTCAGCCAAAGAAAGCGAATATTCTACGCAATATGTAAGCCCTTTTTTAAGGGTTACAGGCTCTTTGCCTTGCATGAGTTGGATGGTGATATAAGAGCGCTCACCAGCTAATTTGCCAGGTTTAAATGCGACGATACCTGCATAGACGTTACCTCCATTTTCCGTGGTAGGTTCTTCGGAACCGTAAATATTAGAAGGAATACCGATATCACCACTTGCTGATTTAGAAAATAAATCGGCTTTGATTTCGGTTGGTGACTGAATGCCTTTACCGGCGGCTTCTATGCCATTGAGTTCGGTGAGGTCTTCAGAAGCACCTTCAAAGGTAATGTTGATGATTTCTTTCTCGTTGGTCTTTTTGCTTTTTTGTGCAAATGCGCCTTGTGTAAATACAAGAACTGTACAAGCAAGTAGAAAGCTACGAATTGGCGTTGTTTGTAATTTCATAGTTTTTAACGGTATTTATAAATACTTTGACCATTTCTGGATCAATATCGGGATATACTCCGTGACCCAAATTTACAATATGTCTTTGACTTTTAAAGGAATTGAGCATTTTTTTGGTTTCTTGCTCGATTATTTGTGGGCTACCATAGAGCACACATGGATCTAAATTGCCTTGTAAAGTCTTTTGCTCCTGAACCAAACTTCGTGCCACAGGCACTGACATGTTCCAGTCTAGACCGATGGTGGTGCAAGACAACTGAGTGATTTCAGGCAAGGAAGCCACAGCTCCTTTAGAAAATACCGTAAATGGAGTTCCTTCGAGTGCAGCACAAATTTGTTGGATGTAGCGCAGGCCAAACTCACGGTATTGGTCTTCGCCGAGTATGCCTGCCCACGAATCAAAAAGTTGCAAGGCATCGGCACCTGCTGCTAGTTGACCTTTGAGGTAGGCGATAGTGACATCGGTTATGCGTTGGAGTAATTGATGCGCCAATAAGGGCTGCGTGTAGAGTAATTTTCTGGATTCACTAAAAGTTTTGGATCCTTTTCCTTCTACCATGTAGCAGAGGATGGTCCAGGGTGCGCCGGCAAAACCAATGAGTGGAACACGGCCGTTTAGACCAGCTTTGGTTTGTTTGAGGGCTTCAAAAACATACGACAATCTGTCCTGGACATCGATGTGGGTGTCGAGTTGGTCGAATTGCGCTTGGCTGCGAATGGTGTTTTCAAACCAAGGGCCCTTTTGTTCGATCATTTGGTAAGGCAAACCCATTGCCTCGGGGATGACTAAGATATCGGAGAAAATGATGGCGGCATCTACACCGAGGAGATCGACTGGCTGAATAGTGACTTCAGTTGCAAATTCAGGTGTTTCTACCAATTCTTTAAAGCCAGAGAGCTTGGCGCGAACGGCGCGGTATTCTGGTAAGATTCGGCCTGCCTGACGCATGAGCCATACTGGATAGCGCTCGATGGCCTCGCCACGGTGCGCGCGTAGAAATAAGTCGTTTTGAAACATCTTTGCAAAGGTAAGCAATTACCATTGAATTTCTTGCTTGCCCAGCATGCGCAAAAACGCATTTGTTTTGCTGAACGGCTTGCTTCCAAAAAAACCGCGGTGAGCTGCCAATGGCGAAGGGTGCACTGCTTTTAAAATCAAGTGCTTAGTAGCATCAATCCGACTTGCTTTGGCTTGGGCTTTTGCGCCCCAAAGGATAAACACCATATTTTCTTTATCGCTGGCAATTTTTTCAATGACAGCATCTGTAAATTGTTCCCAACCCCAATTTTTATGGCTATCCGCCTGCCCTTCGTGCACCGTTAGAACAGAATTGAGCAACAAAACACCTTGCTGCGCCCAGTGTTGGAGATTGCCATTGGGAAGATCCGGAAGTTGAAGATCAGACTTGCGTTCTTTGAATATATTGACCAAACTCTTGGGTAAAGGCCGGACATCGGAAGCGACTGAAAAGCATAAACCGTTCGCATGACCTTTCGTTGGATACGGATCTTGGCCTAAAATAACTACCTGCAGCGCATCCCAAGAGCAATATTCAAAAGCTTTGAAAAGTTGATCCTGAGGCGGAAAAACAAAGGGATCCGAAAGCAAATAGGCTTGCGCTACTTTTTCTTGGAGCGATAAAAAATAGGGGGCATTGAATTGATCCAGCAAAACAGGATGCCAAGATGAATCTGAAGGAAAATTCATTTTAGTCAAGATCTATCAAGGCCACCCACAAGGTGATTTTACCGTTGTCCATGCGCGGCCAAATGGGGCGAATTCTTCCGTCATAGGCGGCAATACCGAGATAATCTCCAAAGAAAACCATCGGATTTGGCACAAAAGACTGAGTGGAAACGCGCTGTTCCTTGAAAGTTTGACCACCATCGGTGCTTGTTGCCCAAATGACGTCTGTTTGGTTGTCTTTGAAGCGCCTGCGGTCGTAGTACACAAAATGAAGATCGCCTCGGACAGGATCAATGGCCATGGAAGTTAGGAATTGATGACGTGGCTCTTTGTCTTGATTTACGCGAATAGGTTCAGACCAGGTAAGGCCGCCATCAGTTGATTTCAAAAGCCAAACATCGGTGTTGTCGGGGCCATTGCGTTGGTCGCACCAATTGAGGTAGAGGGTTCCGTTATTGGGGCCACCGCTTAAATCGGACATCAAAAAAGGCAAGCCGTTGGCGCGGTAGATGCCTGGAATTTGGATATCCCAACCTCCGATATGGTCTGAAAGTTTGCGCTCTTCGGCCAACCACGTTAGGCCGCCGTCGGTAGATTTTTGAAACATGATGCCACGCGGGCCGGTCCAACAAACATAGATTTCACCATTTGGGCCTAAGGCCGGCACAGCGCCTTCTACAGTATTATCGCCATCTAGGCAGTCACCGCCGAATTTGGAAATCCGAATGGGGGCTGTCCAGCTAAGGCCGCGGTCCGTAGATTTTGAAAAAACAATGATCGAGGTGTCTTTAGGATCGGCAGAATCGTAGGCATCGAACTGCGTCCAGGTCATGTAAAGTACGTTTGTTTTGGGGTCGATCACTACCCAATGTTTGTCTTGCACTTTTGTGCCATTTGGTTTCGGGAAAGAACCTTTCGAAAATTGACCAGGTTTGTCGGCAAACTGACAGACAATGCGGTCTAGATGACTTGTTTTATCGTAATCACTTAAGTGAAAATAATACAAGCGGCCACTCTGATCGTATTGCAGAACAGGGTCGCCGTATACACCAAACGGACTTTTTAAAGCACTTGACTTCCAAGTTTGGCCGCCGTCCGACGAATAGTGATAGCCCTGCAAAACAGTTCCGGCAGAAACCTCATCTGGATTGCGCGGATTGATGGCAATGGAAGGCTCGCATTCGTTAAACGCATATTTGGCAGCTACCGGTGGAATTTGAACATTTTTAACCGGCTGTGCTTGGAGAGCTAAGCCTAAAAGGTTAGCGCAACCAATAAGTAAGTAACGGTGCATTGAGATCTTTAATTTGAAGTGAGAATTGAGGTTTGGCATAGGTTTTCATAACGCATTTGGTGCTGAATAATTTACCATCTCGCGCTAATAACAACTCCATGGAAACGCCGGGTTGTAGGTTATTGTATTTGTTTTCCAAACCTGCTTTATCCATTCTGAAACCATCGCAGGCTAAAATCTCATCGCCTACGCTTATGCCGGCATCTTCGGCAGCGGAGCCGCTTCTAACCGTTCTGACCTTTAGTACCTCTCCTGGTTCTAACGCAGCGCCAAAGTTGGTTAAAGTACTGGTCTGATCGGTCACTTTTAGACCCATCGGCTCAAAGTATTTTTGGTAGGGAATGATGGCCGTTCCATTCACATATTGTGTAAAAAATGCGTGCGTGTCTTCACCACAATAGTTGGATAATTCTTGTTCGAATTCGGTCTCAGAAAAACCGCGTTTGAGGTCGAGGGCATATTTTTGATAAAGCAGCTGCATGAAACCATCTAAGCTTTGCTTGCCTTTTGATCTTTGAATGAGGTAGGCATCTAAAACAGCGCCGATTACTGCACCGCGCGAGTAATAGGTCATTGTGGTATTGCTCGAATTTTCATTGGGACGATAAGCTTTGATCCAGGCATCAAAACTCGCGTGAGCAACGGGCTGTACTCTGGAACCAGGACTTCCTTCGACATAATTGATTTGCGACTGCAGCTTGTTTAGAAAGTCAGCTTTGGTGTAGAATCCGGCACGCAAAAGCAGCAACTCATCGTAATATGAGGTGATGCCTTCCATGACCCAAAGCAAAGAAGTATAGCATTCTTGGTCGTAATTAAATGGCCCTAATTCAATAGGACGAATGCGCTTGACATTCCACAAATGAAAATACTCGTGAGCCACCAAATTGATGAAACCCAAATAATTGGAGCCAGTGTAAGTCCAACGGCTCACGCTGAGCACACAAGAATTGAGGTGTTCTAGGCCGCCCTGGCCGTCTGTAACGTTATGCACAATAAAAAGGTAGTCTTGATTGGGATTGCTTCCAAATACGGCAGTTGCGGACTCGACCACTTTGGCCATGTCGCGCTGAAGTTCTGCAATATTGTAGTTGGCTTCGCCGTACATCGCCACCCGATGACGCACTCCGGCAGCCATAAATGAAAATTCTTGCTGGTTGCCTATCTCGATAGGGCTGTCTACTAATTGATCGTAGTCTTTGAAAACAAAACTCTGGCAACCAGGTTCTGATTTAAAATCAGCTGGCGCCAAAGCCGTACTTACTTTCTTGAAGCTGGCATGTGGGTAAATTTTGAGAACGCCGAGCTGATTGCGGGTTTCTTCCGTATACATAAATACGCCTGCACCTGCAACAAAACCATGCGTGTTGTCTAAATATGGAGTTCGGACCGACAACTCAAAGGCATAGACTTCATAAAAAACCGTGTAAGAGGCCGCGCCATTGCACTGTACTTCCCAAGCATTTTTTGCTTTCTTTTTGACGGTAAGTTCTTTTCCCTGCGCATCAATGGCACGCACCTGATTGAGGTTCTTGGAAAATTCACGCACTAAATAAGAGCCGGGTGTCCAAACGGGTAATTTGAATTCTTGTGCCGCAGCTGTATTTTCCTGAACGTCAATTTTTACCGCAAAATAATGCGAATTAGGCTGTGGCATCGACAAATGGTAGGTCAGTTTACTGGCTTGCATCGCAAAAGGAAGCCAAAACAAGAGAAGGAGTAAATAACTTGATTTCATGGGGTATTAATTAAATGATTGTTCAAGATGACAAGTGCGTTTGATGAGTCAAAAGTTATTCCAAAATCTGTATAGTTGCCGCGTCTAATTTTGCTTTTTGAACCAATTCTTCAACTGGCTCGGTTCCAAAACGCAAAGCCACTGCCATGCGTCTGTACGGACGCATAGTTGGTTTGCCAAAAATGCGCACTTCTGCATTCGGATCTTGCAAAACGAGGTCCAGACCTGCAAAAGATGGTGCGCTATTGCTATTGTGCTGCGCAAGGACAACTGCACTTGCTCCGTTTTGAAGTTGACGAATTTCTGAAATAGGTAAGCCGAGTACGGCGCGTGCATGCAGCTCAAACTCGTTGAGGTTCTGCGTTCCTGCGAGCGTAACCATTCCGGTGTCGTGCGGGCGGGGTGAAAGCTCTGAAAAATAGGCACCCTCGGGGGTAATAAAAAACTCGACGCCCCAAATTCCGGCTCCGCCGAGTTCTTTGGTAACGCGCGCTGCCATGTCTTGGGCCTCTGCTAAGTGGTCCGGATTCATGGGCATTGGTTGCCAGCTTTCTTGGTAGTCACCGCGCTCTTGGCGGTGGCCGATTGGCGCACAAAATAAAGTGGGGCCGTTTTGTTGGGTGACGGTTAATAGCGTGATTTCGTAATCAAAATTGATGAAGCCCTCCACAATAACCTCTTTGAGGTCGCCTCTTGAACCCTCCATGGCGTAGGTCCAAGCCGTTTCTATGTCCGCTTCGGTTCGAATAACAGATTGTCCTTTACCAGAACTCGACATCAGTGGCTTGACCACACAAGGATAACCACAAAAAGCAACACCTTGCTTCAGTTCTTCGAGCGAGGTTGCGTAGCGGTATGGCGCGGTACGGACACCTACTTCTTGGGCTGCTAAATCGCGGATCGCCTTGCGGTTCATAGTGAAATTAGCTGCTTTGGCACTGGGTACAACTTGAATACCTTGCGCTTCGTAATCATAAAATCTTTCGGTTCTAATGGCTTCAATTTCAGGCACAATGATATTTGGCTGATGCTTCGCTACAACCATATCGAGAGCTGCTGCGTCTAACATATCGATGACCTCAAACTGATCTGCCACTTGCATTGCAGGCGCACCCGCATAGCTATCCACCGCAATTACTGTTTGACCATAACGTTTGGCTGCAATAGCGAACTCTTTTCCGAGTTCACCTGAGCCGAGTAAGAGAATTTTGAACTTCATGAAGCAAATGTAAGCAAACAGCTAAGAATTTGTTATTTTTGGAAACATAGATGAGTGATATTAAGATAGCAATCGAGCAGTTTGACCCCATAGACCTCCGCGAAATGGCCGATGTCAACCTGATGAACCGCGTAGATACCAAGTTTGCCTTTCGCCAAGACGACCTGCTGCGCTTTCTTCCGGTATTAGCTACCGACTACCGTGCACTCAAGGTAGAAGGTACCATGCTTCCTCATTATGAAAGCCTTTATTTCGACGACTCCACTTTTTCTTTTTTCCGAGACCACCACAATGGCAAAGCCGACCGCTTTAAAGTGCGGATCCGAAAATACGTGGAATCCAACATCCATTTTTTAGAAATCAAGCATAAAATCAAAGGCAGAACCGACAAACGCCGCATTCTCACCAATGATTTCAACGAGCTTCAGGACGAAAAAGAACGCGACTTTCTGCGCAGGCAACTCAACGAAGACGCACAACTTGTTCCGACCATGTGGAATGCCTTTCAACGCATCACACTCGTTTCTAAAACCAGCAAAGAACGGCTCACCCTTGACTTCAATATTCATTTTCATATGGGAGAGGTCAAGCGCGATTTTGCTCAACTCGTCATTGCCGAACTCAAACAAGAAACCCTAGACCGCAACTCCCCTTTTTACAAACTCATGAAAAAAGAACGGATCAGACCCTATCGCCTTTCTAAATATTGCATTGGCAGTGTCGAAATCTACGGTGAAGAAGTACTCAAATTCAATCGCTTCAAAAAGAAGCTCCTCTTTTTAAATAAAATCAACCATGCTAACTGATCTCTTTTTCCTCCTCCCACTTAAAAAAGCCATTACTCCAAACAGTATTACCTGGTTCAGCGAAGACTTCTATGGCCTCCTGATCCGACTCGGTATCAATCTATTCTTCCTAACTATTCTAATTAGGGTGTTGTATTACACCAAAACGCGTCGCAAAGACTACCTTTTTACGTATTACTTAATTGGCACCATCACGTTTTTCTTGTGCTTTGGCCTCATGCAAATGGACATCGATACCGGAATGGGCCTAGGTTTATTTGCCATTTTTGGCATCATTCGCTATCGTACCGACGCCATTGAAATCAAAGAGATGACCTATCTTTTTATGATTATTGGCATCAGCGTGGTCAATGCGCTAGCCTCCAACGAACTCAGTATTTCTGAAGTTGGCGTCATCAACGTAACGGTCGTTTTGCTCACCTATCTCTTGGAAAATATTTGGCTGATGAAGCACGAAACGCGCAAAACGATCAATTACGAGCGCATCGACCTCATCAAGCCCGAGAACCAAGATTTACTCAGAGCAGACCTTGAAAAACGTACAGGTCTTACTATCAACAGAGTTGAAGTCGGCAAAATTGACTTCTTAAATGATACCGCAATGGTTCGGATCTACTACTTTGCCGACGAACAAGAATTTTCTGACTACCACGTACAATAACATGCGCCGGTTAGCGCTCTACCCGCTTGCGCTCCTCTACGGGGCAGTCATATGGTTGCGCAACCGCTGTTTTGACCTACAACTCTTCAAAACCCAACCTATCGCTGGCAAATCAATTTGCGTGGGTAACCTCGCGGTTGGCGGAACAGGTAAATCGCCGCACGTTGCTTACCTCATCGAACTACTTAGTGATCTTTTACCTATACAAGTTTTAAGTCGAGGCTATGGTAGAAACACATCTGGATACCTTGAACTCACTAAAACTTCTACTGCATCCCAAGTTGGTGACGAATCCAAAATGCTTTATGAGCTTTATCAAAACAAAGCGCAGTTTGCAGTTTGCGAAAAACGCGCATTTGGCATACAGCAGCTGAGGTCGCAAAAACCTGACTCTCTCATCTTACTAGACGATGCCTTTCAACACCGACATGTCAAAGCCGGACTTAATATTGTGCTTTCGGTTTACAACCAGCCCATGCACCAGGATTTTCTGCTGCCCGCAGGCAGGCTGCGCGAACCCATGAGTGGGCTCTGCAGAGCCGATGCAGTGGTCATTACGAAATGTCCAAAATTTGACACTTTCGACGCTGAGCAATATGCCAAAACATTTCAGAAGTGGCAAATTCCGGTGTTTTTCTCGCGCTACACCTATCGAGCACTTCAACCATTAGGTAAATTCATTGATGAGGTTCGGGAAGTTTTAATGGTGAGCGGCATCGCACTGCCAGAGCAACTGAACGAAGCTTTTGCGTCAGACATTCGAATTAGGCACAAATCCTATTCGGATCATCACGTCTATACGGCTGCTAACTTGGAAGAAATTCATCATTTTTTTGATACCTTTGCAACAGCAAACACCGCAATTGTTACTACCGCCAAAGATTGGGTCAAAATTCAGTCTTTGTTGAGCCCAAAAGACCTCCAAAAATACCCTTGGTATTTACTGACTTTTGAGCTCGAATGGTCGGATCAAACTGCATTTAATCAATTTATCAGCGCTTATGTTGTCTCAAATTAAAGAAAGTACCGCCTACATCCAAAGCAAAACAAACGTTCAACCATCAATTGGGATCATTTTAGGAACAGGCCTCGGAGGTCTAGTGAAAGAAATTGAAATCATCGACGAAATCAACTACCAAGACATCCCACACTTCCCTGTGTCTACAGTAGAGAGCCATTCAGGCAAACTTATTTTTGGCCGAATTGGCGGCAAAAATGTGGTCGCCATGCAAGGGCGTTTTCATTATTACGAAGGCTACTCTTTACAACAAGTCACTTTTCCAGTTCGCGTCATGAAACTCCTAGGCATTGAACGCCTTTTTGTAAGTAACGCCTCTGGTGGTGTCAATCCAGATTTTGAAGTTGGTGAAATTATGGTCATGAACGACCACATCAATCTTTTCCCTGGCAACCCGCTCATCGGCAAAAACATCGACGAACTCGGCCCGCGCTTCCCAGACATGAGCGATCCTTATGACCAAGAAATGATCGATAAAGCTTGTGCCATTGCCAAAGAGCTTGGTATTCGCGTTGCAGTCGGTTGTTATGCTGGCCTCACTGGCCCAACCCTCGAAACACCCTCCGAATACAAATATGTGCGCACCATTGGTGCTGACGCAGTAGGCATGTCTACTGTGCCAGAGGTCATTGTGGCGCGCCACATGAGCATCCCGTGTTTTGCCATCTCTATCATTACCGACCTAGGTGTTCCAGGAAAAATCAAAAAAGTGAGTGTACAAGACGTCATTGAAGTAGCAAGCCGTCAAGAGCCTAAAATGACACAAATCATGAAAGAACTCATTTCAAGCATCTAAACTTATCCACAAATGGAACAAACGCTAAGAGATCGCTATGAGGTCGTCATCGGACTAGAAGTCCATGCACAATTACTGACGAATACCAAAGCCTATTCATCGGATCTCAATTCCTATGGTTCTGCACCCAATACCAACATAAGTGTAATCACACTCGGGCATCCTGGCACCCTACCCGTCATGAACCGCAAAACCATAGATTTTGCCATTCGACTCGGGCTTGCCTGCGGCTGTAACATTGCGCCTCAACAGCACTTTGCACGCAAAAACTACTTCTACCCCGACCTTCCAAAAGGTTACCAAATTACCCAAGATACCACCCCTATTTGCACTGGTGGGCACATCCTGATTCGCACCGAAGATGGCACTCAGAAGTCGATAGGCATTACGCGCATTCACATGGAAGAAGATGCCGGTAAAAGCATTCACGACGTCGATGTCTACGACACGCTCGTCGACCTCAACCGCGCTGGCACCCCACTTCTAGAAATTGTATCAGAACCCGACCTCCGCTCTTCTTCAGAAGCCTACAATTACCTCACAGAAGTGCGAAAGCTACTGCGCTACCTCGATATCTGCGATGGAAACATGGAAGAAGGATCCATGCGCTGCGACGCCAACGTTTCGGTACGCCTTGTCGGAGCCAAAGATTTCGGCACCAAGGTAGAGGTCAAGAACATGAACTCTATTCGCAATGTGCAACGCGCCATTGAATTTGAAATCACACGCCAAATTGAAGCGTTAGAAAGCGGTGAAGCACTGACGCAAGAAACACGTGCTTTTGATGCGTTAAAAGGCAGCACTATTTCCATGCGTACCAAAGAGGCGGCCAATGATTACCGTTATTTCCCTGAACCCGACCTCCCACCAATTACAGTCACTACAGCACAAATCGCAGCCATTTCCAAGGACATGCCTGCGCTTCCGCACGCACTTTTTGAACGCTACACCCAAACCTATGGCCTCAGCGATTACGATGCCTACAACATCACAGATCAAAAAGGACTCGCTTTGTATTACGAAGCCCTCATTGGTTTTACCAAAAACTATAAAGCTGCAGCTAATTGGCTCATGGGAGACATCAAATCTTACCTCAACGAGCAAGGTGTTGACATCTCGAGCTTCCCAATCGGAGCAGAGCGCATTGCAGCCCTAATTGAATTGATCGATCAAGGCAAAATCTCGAATTCCATCGCAGCCCAAAGGTTGTTTCCTGCGCTTTTTGATAGTACAGAAACGCCGCTAGAAATTGCAGAAAGGCTCAACCTGATCCAAAGTTCGGACAGTTCGGTTATTGAATCATTCATCGCTCAGGTCATCGAACAAAATTCTGCTGAGGTAGAACGCTACCGCAGCGGCGAAAAACAACTCATTGGCTTCTTTATGGGGCAACTCATGAAAGTTTCTGGTGGCAAAGCCGACCCAAAGGCCTCCAATGCTATTTTGCGTCAAAAACTAGAAGCCTAATGAAAAAGCAAGCTTGGTCCCGCCGACAAATTGGTTTAATTGCAGCCGTATTGCTGGTCATACTCGGCGCCATTTGGTGGGTATCGCGCAGCGAGCTCGAAAAAAACGGACTCGAAGAAAATCTTTTCATTAGTGGTCAAATTACCGGCGCTGGTGGCTTGCAGCTGTTTTTAGAAGCCCCAAGCGATCGGGGTGTCATTTCAGTCGCTCAAACCGAAATTGCCGAAGATGGCAGTTTTGAGTTGCCTGCTAATGTTCCAGGTTTAGGCATTTACAACTTGCGCATCTCCGATTTAAACGGCAGTACGCTTTGGCTTCCGTTGCAACCCAAAGACGAACTTTCTTTGAATTGCACGCTTCAAAATTTCAGTTCTCAACCCGGCATCAAAGGCGTGAGCTGGGCACCTACCTTCGCCAAACTCATGAAGGCCACCACCATTTTTGAAACGACCCAACAAACCCTGCAACAAAACGCCCAAGGTTTGACGCAAGACCAAATCAATGCGGGCTATCAAAATGCAAAAGCTACCTATGAAAATTTCTGTTCAGCTGCCATATTGCAAGACCTGAGCAGCCCCTTGAATATTCTACTCAGCATGAATTTGCTACCCACAACTGGCTTTGAAGATTGGAATGCCGCGCACCTTCAAACTTTAGAAAAACTGAGTCAGGCCTATGCCAAGTATTATGCAGGGCAAAAACCAAGTGAAAACATGCAAGCACAATATGCGCAAATTGAAGACGCGTTTTTTGCTTACTCCCAAATGACCAACGGTAGCATGGCTGCTCCAGAAATTACACTCCCCGACCCAACTGGCAAAACGCGTTCTTTGAGTTCACTCAAAGGAAAATACGTCCTGATCGATTTCTGGGCGTCGTGGTGTGCACCTTGCAAGAGCGAAATGCCAAATGTCATTGCCGCTTACAACAAATATAAAAACAAGGGCTTTACCATTTTTAGTGTGTCGCTAGACGAAGACAAAAACGAGTGGCAAAAAGGCATCAAAACCTTCGGCATGCCCTGGCCAGACCAAGTCAACGAACAATTAGGTTGGAAATCGCAGCTTCCACAATTGTATCAATTTGATGGCATTCCGTATACAGTCCTGCTGAACCCAGAAGGAAAAATCATAGGCACCAACCTCCGCGGTCAAAAATTACAAGATAAACTGGCTCAAATTTTTAAGTAACATGAAACTTAGCTTTACCTTCTTTATACTGTTTCCTTTGTTTTGTTGGGGTCAAGGCCAACAATTCAAAGTGAGTGGGCAAATATTTTCGAGTGGCGTAGATTCAGTATACCTATCACAACAATTTGGCAGCACCTTCAAAAATTATTATGCAAGCCCCATAAGTGCAAAAGGTAATTTTGAACTCAAAGGCACTCTTGCCGGCCCTGACTACTATGTTTTGCGGGTAGGCCAAAACAACCTCAACCTCGTTATCCGAGACTCCACACCCATTCAAATCTTCGGCGACGGACGCAATTTGCTTCAATTCTGCAACTTTGTCAATGCCGAAGAATCCAGACAAATGCTCGAGTATGTGGTGCTGAATTCCAATTGGCGGGCAAAGGCAGACTCCGCCCTAAATGCAATCAAGCTAGATGCCAGTAAAGAAGCGCAAATCAATGCATACATGACTCAAGAATACAGTCAATTTCAGACTGCATTGCAGAGTTTTGTCGGCATGTATGCCAACTCAGCTGCGCTCATCTTACCGCTCAGCGGTATCCAGATCGAACAAGATTTTGAATCCTACGAAAAGTTGATTGTACCGCTTTACCAAAGTTTCAATCAGAGCGCCATTGTGCAAAATCTCTACAAAAATTACCTTGCCACAAAGCAGGCTAAAGATGCAGCCAACCCTTTTGCCCGCGGCAAAGCTGTTCCAGATTTTGAAGAATTGCGCACCGACGGCAAAAAGAAAATGAAATTATCTGACCTTCAAGGTCAGGTGGTCTTGCTAGACTTCTGGGCCTCTTGGTGTGGTCCTTGCCGGGCCGAAAACCCAAATGTGGTCAAGAATTACCAAAAATACAAAGATGCAGGCTTCACCGTCATGAGCGTCTCTCTAGACTCTAACAAAGACAAATGGTTGGCCGCAATTGCTGCAGACCAATTAAGCTGGCCCAACCACGTTAGTGACCTCGGCGGCTGGAAAAGCAAAGTAGCCCAACAATATGGCGTCAATTCAATTCCATTTACGGTTCTACTTGATAAAGAAGGACGTGTCATTGCTACCAATCTAAGAGGAGCTGCCCTCGAACAAACGCTTCAGCAAATTTTTGGTTTTTAATGGCCCTAGACACTAAATACCTCTATTTTGCCTCTGATTTACATCTTGGGGCTCCCAATGCACAAAAAAGTGCCGACCGAGAAAAGGCTTTTATTGCTTGGCTCGATCATATCCGCCCAACTGCTAAAGCCATTTTTTTACTCGGCGATGTTTTTGATTTTTGGTACGAATACAAAACTGTTGTACCAAAAGGCTATACCCGCCTTTTAGGCAAAATAGCAGAACTCACCGACGCTGGTATTGAGATACATTTTTTCAAAGGAAACCACGACATGTGGGTATTTGACTACTTTGAAAAAGAACTAGGCATGCGCATCCACAGCAATGAATACACTTTTGAGCACGCTGGCAAACAATTTTATCTCCACCATGGCGACGGCCTGGGCCCTGGCGATTACAAATACAAGTTTCTGAAACAATTTTTCAGAAGCGCTCTTTGCCAATGGCTTTTTGCGCGCTTGCATCCTAATTTCGGCCTACAGCTTGCCGGTTTGCTATCTAAAAGAAGCCGAGCCAATGGGGGCGCAAAAGACGCTATTTACAACGGGGCCGAACAAGAATGGCTCTATGCTTATGTACAGCAAATGCAAAGCAAGCAGCACCACGACTACTATCTTTTTGGCCACCGCCACCTTCCTTTGTATTTACCTTGTGATAAGGCCTTATATATCAATACAGGCGATTGGATAAAATACCAAACTTTTGCCCGTTTTTCCAACGAGCAACTCGAGCTACTTCAATGGGCTGACCATCAAGTTTTACCCTACAATGCCGACTGAAATCATTAGATCTTGGACGAAGATCAGGCTAGAAGATCTCGATTCTATAGCCAAGGAAATTTGGACTTTACTCCCCAAACCAGGTTTACTCGCGCTAGATGCCGAAATGGGCAGCGGCAAAACGACATTAGTGCGTGCACTGCTGCAAGAAGCACAAATTGCGCATTTTGAAGGCTCCCCGACCTTTGCAATCGTTCAAAATTATGAGAGTCCTTCGAAAGGTCAAGTTTATCACCTCGACTGCTATCGCATTGAAAATGAAAATGAACTGCTTAACTTAGGACTGGAAGAACTCCTAGATTCAAACGCCTATTTTTTTATTGAATGGCCACAAAAAATCGAGAGAATCCTTCCAAAACCCCACTTTAGACTGTATATTCGTATTGAATCTGACCTCAGTCGAGAAATCACGCTGCACTATGACCACTGATCCACATTTGCTCAAAACGTTAATCCAACAAGGAGCACTCCTGCCTAAAGAGGATTTATTGGAGGTCCGTCGCAAGAAAGGCAACCTCCTGATTGGTATTCCTAAAGAAACCTCTTTCCAAGAAAGGAGAGTTGCATTAGTTCCAGAGGCCGTGAGTTTACTTGTTGCCAACGGACACCAAGTACTGCTCGAAAGCAACGCCGGCGAAGGTGCACATTTCACAGACAACGAATACAGCGAGGCAGGTGCACAAATCATTTATGACCGCAAAGCGATTTATCAGTCTGACATCATTTTAAAAGTAGCGCCGCCTTCAGAAGAAGAAATTGCCTACATGCCAGGCAATCAAACCTTTATTTCAGCACTGCAATTAGCCACGCAACCCAAAGAAATCTTGCAGCAACTCAGTGCTAAAAAAATTACGGCCATCGCCTGGGACTACATCCGCGACGAAGAAGGCGTTTTTTCCATAGTACGCACCATGAGCGAAATCGCCGGAACAACATCGGTACTTGTTGCAGGTGAGCTCCTTTCTTCTTTTTCAGAAGGTAAAGGACTCATGCTCGGCGGCATTGCAGGTGTTCAGCCAACAGAAATTGTCGTGCTTGGCGCCGGAACCGTTGGAGAATTCGCAACCCGTGCCGCATTAGGACTTGGTGCATCTGTTAAGATTTTTGACAACTCGTTGTCCAGACTCAGACGTCTTCAAAACGACCTCGGTCAACGCGTTTACACCTCCGTATTACAGCCGAAAGTGTTGGCAAAAGCGGTGAAAAGAGCCGATGTCGTGATTGGTGCGCTGCGTTCTACCATTGGCAGAACACCCTGCGTCGTGACCGAAGAAATGATCGCTCAAATGAAACCAGGTTCAGTTGTACTCGACGTAAGTATCGATCAAGGAGGTTGTTTCGAAACTTCGCGCATTACCAATCATAGCGAGCCAACGTTTGTAAAGCATGAAGTGACCCACTATTGTGTCCCTAACATCGCATCTAGAGTCTCGAGAACAGCTTCTTTTGCACTTTCCAACACGCTTTCACCTTTGCTTTTAGAAATGGGCGAACGCGGTGGTGTTCCAGACCTTATTCGCAGCCATCCGGGTTTCCGCAACGGTGTTTATATGTTCAGAGGAATCTTGACTAACGAAGTTCTTGGCAAGGTATTCGACCTTCAGTACAAAGACATTCACCTTATTCTACCGGGCATCTGATGTCTCTATTGCGTCCTTTAAATTTACCAAAAGCACCTTTGAAATTAAGCAGTCGTGCTGGTCGCATCTATGTCAATTGTTTGGTACGCAAAAAACAAATTATCCTGACACCCGAAGAATGGGTCAGGCAGCACCTCATTGCCTTCTTACACTTACACCAGGGGTATCCGCTTGAAAAAATAGCCGTAGAAAAACAAATTCAGTACAATGGTTTTACGCGGCGCTGGGATATCGTGATTTACAACGCGCAATTTGAAGCCGAAGTGTTGGTGGAATGCAAAGCTCCAGAAATAAAGCTCACCCATGAAGTTTTCATGCAAATTTCTACGTATCAACAAAAATTGGGCGCCAACTTCCTCATTTTAAGCAATGGAGATAACCACTTGGTGTACGGAATTGATACAAAAGAAAAGCAGCTACTTGTTATGGAACACTTTCCGAAGCACAGCTAGCGCGTCTATCTAATTTTGAATAAAATTGAGTTCGCCGGCTTTCATGCGCTGATAGTTTTGAGAGAGATAGGCCAGTTGAATGCGAAATAAATCAAACGCAGCCTCGGTTTCCGGACTGATGTCTTGTTTTTTCATTTTGAGTTGCAACTTCATGAACATGGCATGCAAGAGCGCTTCGATGTCGTGTCTGTTGGCCATATTTGACTTCGTTTTGAAAGCTTGCAACGCCTCAGTTGCGTGGTCGCAGAGTCCTTTGTACTTTTCGTCGTTGAGAATAGTAAGTAGGGTGTTGTGCAAATAAATCAATTCGAGTAGAATTTCCTCCACTTGATCGAGATGCCCTTCTTTTTGAAGACCGCGCTGGCGCATTTCTAGAACAATCTCGTTGTACCAAGAAAGCTGATATTGCAATTGAGTGGGATCCGGAAAAGCCGGTGCTAAAAGCTCGGTTTCTAATCGGTTGATATCGAGGTCTAGGGTGCGGATAAGTGCTTCTATTTGAAATATATAAAGCAAATATTCGGCAACATTTTCATTTTGTAGATTTGGATTGGGACGCATCTGAATTAAAGTTCTTTTTCGATCTGGCTTTGGTTTTCATTCAAGAAGTTAATAAATGCTTTGGTCACATCCATTTCTTTATTGATGTAATTGATTTGACCCCCTTGCCCTTGAATAAGGAGGAGGTCGATGTGGTGTTTCTCGCAGTATTTTTTACCCCACAACTCAACTTTTTTATTGATGGCTTCTAAAGATTTCATGGTTTGTTCTTCTATGCGCTGACCTTCGGTTTGCTGGTATTGCATTAATTCGTTTTGCATTTGCTGGGCTTTTTGTTGAACCATTGCAATTTCGTTTTGAGACAACAAACCAGAGCGCGCTTCTTGGTCTTTCTTAATGATATACTCTTCGTAAACTTTATTGCGTTTTTTGAGCTCGTTTTCAAAACGCTTTTGATTTTTTTCGGCCACGGCTTCTTCACGCTTGAAATAATCGAAGTACTTTTTGATGCTATCATTAGCATAATAAGCTATTTTGAGTCCATCTAAACGCGTAATTGGAACTTTTGGTGTAGAATCTTTTTTGACAGGAGCCGGAGATGAACAAGCTGCAATAACGAACAATAGAAAAAGAGAAAACAGGGTTTTAGTCATGTTGCAAAGGTTTTAAAAGTTGAAGCCAGCGTTCGCGCATTCGGATAAAGTCTTGTAGGCAAGCGGAATAAAATGCTGGACTAAGTTGTTGGTCAAGTTGTTGAATATCAGTTATATTAACCACCGGTACTTTGAAATGTTGTTCGTAGTCGTCGAGGGTAATGCTGAGCATATATTTGTCATTATACTGATGAAGCGAGACTAAAAAATGCTCGTGTGGAATTTGACGGACCAATCGCATGTTGCAAATATAATTCTTTTCGAGCAAGCCCCTTGCTAACCCACAACAGGATTGATTGAATATTTTTTTTTCAAAAAGTAGGCAGTTTTTCATTTTTATTCTAATTTCGGAGCAAGAACGATTAGTATTTACCTAAATCTGTGTTGTTTAAATTTCATTATGACAAGTATTTTTGTTGCCAAACTTGATTTTGGTGTCAGCAATCAGGAGTTGCGCCAACTTTTCGAAAACTACGGTACGGTTTTAAAAGCCACTGTAGCCACGGACCGTGAAACTGGTAAACCAAGAGGCTTTGCCTTTGTTGAAATGGCAGATCGCCAAGAAGCTTTACGCGCCATAGAAGCATTAGACGGACATGTCATTAATGGTCGTGCCTTGGCAGTGAAAGAAGCCGAACAACGCACCGACAACCGACCAAATCCTAGACCCGCTTTCCCTCCTAGAGAAAATGCTGGCCCGACACGAACTTCGGACCCGACGGCGCCGCGGCCAGAAACGCGCACAAATGACAGCATAGACAGCAGCGCTGATTCATCGTTCATACTTCCAAAAGTAGAGCCCCGCAAAAAAGCCAAAGAAAAAGAGCGCAAGGCTGAAGACGATAATCGCAACAAAAAACCGAAAATGGATGCCTACAAGAAAAGTGGCAAAAATCCGCGTTTTTTTGAAGATGACGAAGACGACCTCGACGACGATTTGCTCAATTACAAAAAGCCTGACGACGACGATTTCTACGACGACGAAGACGAAGACGACGATTTCTAAAGTTTTCTGGGTTCAAAATTCAGCGATTACGCTTAACTTTGCGCCCCATGGATGTTTCTTACGCAAGTCAACTCAAACACCCCGTATTTAAGGTCTTATCTCAATACGCTACCGCCCATCAATTGGACGTATATGTCATTGGCGGTTGGGTACGCGACTTACTTATGGACCGCCCCAGTAAGGACATCGACATCCTCGTACTTGGCGACGGGCCAGATTTGGCTAGAGCAACTGCCGAAATTCTAAGGGTTAAAAAGGTCAGTATTTTCAAGAATTTCGGTACCGCACACTTCAAATACAAGGACCTCGACATCGAATTTGTTGGCGCGCGCAAAGAATCTTACAGCCCGGAGTCGCGCAAGCCAAGTACCTCCGCTGGCACCCTTCAAGACGACCAAAATCGCAGAGATTTCACCATCAATTCGATGGCCATAAGCCTACGTCAAGAAACACTCGGCCAGCTTATCGATCCGTTCAATGGCCAAACCGATCTTCAAAATGGCATCATCAGAACCCCACTTGAGCCGAACATCACTTTTAGCGACGATCCACTTCGAATGCTGCGTGCCATTCGCTTTGCCACGCGCTTCGATTTCCAAATTACTGCGCCTTGCCTCGAGGCCATGAAAGCCAACGCTGCCCGACTTCAAATTCTTTCGCAGGAACGCATTACAGATGAACTCAACAAAATTATCCTAACAAAGCAACCTTCAAGAGGCTTCAAACTGATGCAAGCCACAGGGCTCTTAAACCACTTTTTTGAGGAGCTCCTTGCGCTACAAGGCATCGAGACACGCAACGGAAAAGCGCACAAAGATAACTTTCTGCATACCCTTGAAGTCCTGGACAATTTAGCGCAGCACACGGACAATCTTTGGTTGCGTTGGGCTGCCATTCTCCACGACATCGCCAAAGCCCCTACCAAGCGCTTCGATCCTGAAGTCGGCTGGACTTTCCACGGACACGAAGAACTCGGCGCAAAAATGGTTCCACGTCTTTTTAAACGCTTGCGTCTTCCGCTCGACCACCAAATGAAATATGTTCAAAAGTTGGTCAGGTTACATTTGCGACCAATTGCACTTGTGAAAGGTTCGGTAACCGATGCAGCCATCCGCAGACTCCTTCACGAAGCTGGCGACGACATCGACGACCTCATGCTGCTCTGCAATGCAGATATCACTAGCAAAAACGAATTCAAGGTCAAGCGCTACAAGCAAAATTTTGAGCTCGTTTCCGAAAAACTCAAACTCGTCGAAGAAAAAGACCGTGTTCGCAATTTTCAGCCTCCCGTTTCAGGGCAACTTATCATGGATACCTTTCAAATTGGTCCTTGTTCGGCAATCGGCATCATCAAATCACACATTAAAGATGCCATATTAGAAGGGCACATCGCCAATGACTTCGTCGAAGCACGTGCCGAAATGCTGCGTTTTGGTGCAGAACTTGGTTTAATAGCTGTGGGAACAACACAAGAGCCTGAATAATACTTATCTTTATCGTAAATCCCAACACATGCCAGGTTTAAAATTTCGCGTATTACTCGACAGCGACAAAAATGAGGAGGTCTTTAGAGATATCATTATTTCTAATGAAGCTGATTTTGAAACCTTTTACCACGCTATCATGTCGGCTTTCGGCTTTCAAGGCGACCAAATGGCAAGTTTTTATGTCTCCAACGACAGCTGGGACAAAGGCCATGAACTCTCCTTACTAGATATGTCCTATGACGACGACGCCATCGACGAGCCCGCATCGGTCATGAAACAGGCGCGCATACAAGATTTCTTGTCTGAGCCAGATCAACGCTTTATTTTAGTCTATGACTTTATGCGCATGTGGATCTTCTTGATCGAACTCATCGCCTATGAAAAAGAAGCTCCTGAAGCCCCAATAATGGCACTTGCAATTGGTAAAGCACCGCAAGAAAGCACCAAATCAATGCTAGACGAAAATTTATTTGGCCCCGAAAACCAAATTGCCGATACAGCCTCTGACGACGACGACGAATTTGGCTTCCAAGATTACGACGACGACTACGCCGACGACGACCTCAATGATTACAGCGAATATGAATACTAAGACCAAACAAGAAATAGGTGATCCAATAGGGCAAGCCATTTTAGACTACGCTCAATTCAAAAAACCTTTCGATATCATTGTCAGCTCAGACCTCTGCGACGACGACATCATTCCAATAGAAGTACTTTTCCGTAAAGAAGAAGAAATGCCCGAGCTCGAATTAACAGCGCTCGATCTTTGTCGTGGACATGTTTTAGACATCGGTGCAGGTGCGGGAGTGCATGCACTTGCCTTGCAAGACCGCGGTCACAAAGTAAGCGCCATCGATGTTTCCGAAGGCGCGGTCACTTACATGTCTCAAAACGGAATTAGTGCACAAAAAATAGACTTTTACAAGTTGTCAGACCAAACGCAATACGACACCATTTTATCCCTTATGAACGGGGTTGGTTTGGCAAAAAACTTGGCAAATCTGCCCGAATTTCTTAAAAAAATTCATGATCTTTTACTTCCTGGCGGCCGCTTCATTGCAGACTCCACAGATGTAAAATACCTCTATGAAGACGAAGACGGCGGTTATTGGCTCGATTTAAACTCGGCCTACTACGGTAACTTCAAGTTCCAAATGCAGTACAAAAAAATCAGCGGACCCGAATTCGAATGGTTGTACGTAGATTACGACACCCTTCACGAACACGCCACCGCCTGCGGATTCAAATGCCGACGCGCCTACACTATTGAAGAAAACTTCTTGGCAGTATTAGAAAAAATATGAAATCGTTTTTAGCAATATGCGCTCTATTTGCCTTGCTCAATGCTTGTGGCTATTCAAATACAGATCTCAACAAATTTGAAACACAGATCAAGGCCTACAACAAAAAATACAAACTTGACCTGAAGCCCACGGGAAGTGGTCTTTATTTAAAAATTGATTCACTGGGTTCTGGTCGGCCTATTCAAGTTCAAGACAGCGTTTGGGTAAGTTACACCCTCAAATTGTTATCCGGTAAAATCATTGAAGTGCAAGATCAAGGTATTGGACTTCCCCTCAGCGGACTCATTAAAGGTTGGCAAGAAGCACTTTATAACCTGCCAGTAGGAAGTCAGTTACATTGTATTGTACCACCGCAACTAGGTTATGGTCAGGGCGGTACCGACAAAATTGGCAAAGATAAAATCCTCTATTTTAAAATGAAGGTCATTGATGCCAAATAAATGCTTATTTTTGACACGCAAAAAAACAAGATATTATGAGTGTATTGGTAAATAAAAACTCCAAAGTAATTGTACAAGGTTTTACAGGTAGCGAAGGCACCTTTCACGCCACCCAAATGATCGAATTTGGCACAAACGTGGTTGGTGGTGTTACACCAGGAAAAGGTGGTACATCACATTTAGAGCGCCCCGTATTCAATACCGTTTCTGACGCAGTTACCCAAACCGGAGCCGATACCTCTATTATTTTTGTACCGCCTGCCTTTGCTGCCGACGCCATTATGGAAGCAGCACAAGCTGGCATCAAGGTAATTGTTTGTATCACAGAAGGTATTCCTGTCAACGACATGGTAACCGCCAAAGAATACATCAAAGCATTCAACACACGTCTAATTGGTCCTAACTGCCCAGGTGTCATTACTGCAGGCGAAGCAAAAGTAGGTATCATGCCAGGTTTCGTCTTCAAAAAAGGTAAAATAGGCATCGTATCAAAATCTGGTACGCTTACTTACGAAGCTGCCGACCAAGTCGCCAAAGCCGGTATGGGCATTACTACCGCAATTGGTATTGGTGGCGACCCAATTATCGGAACCACCACTCGCGAAGCCGTTGAGCTCCTCATGAACGACCCAGAAACCGAAGGAATTGTCATGATTGGCGAAATCGGAGGTAACCTAGAAGCAATCGCAGCACGCTGGATCAAAGAAAACGGCACCAAGCCTGTAGTTGGCTTTATCGCTGGTGAAACCGCTCCAAAAGGCCGCACAATGGGTCATGCTGGTGCAATTGTTGGCGGCGCCGACGACACCGCTGAAGCTAAAAAACGCATCATGCGCGAATGTGGTATTCACGTGGTAGATTCTCCAGCACAAATTGGTGCAAAAATGGCAGAAGTACTTGCTCAATAAGCACTTCATTCCTTTAAGTTTAATTTAGAGCAGGCTTAATTCCAGAAGTCCCAGGTAAGTCCAATCCTGATTTGCATACTCGGATACGGAATTCCTTGGAACATACTTGCGCTTGGATCTATAAAACCAAGCATATTGGTGGCCTGAACAAAAAATCGAAAGGTCTTTACCTCTAGCATTAAATCTGCTTTTGCATTAAAGATGCGCTCAACAGGATACAACGCTGAGTTTTCATAGACCTGCCAATCGAGCGTTTCTAAATAGGGCAAGTAAGAGAGCCGGGTAAATGTACCGCCATACAGCGCCTGAACCGCTGCGCCAGCTACTAACTTCAATTGTTTGTTTTTCAAAACGCCTCCGCTCCATTGTACATGCAACTCAGAAGAAAGCGGTGGCAATACGTTTTGGCTTGCCAACTCCCAGTTGGTATAACTTGTTTGCGTTGAAAAATGCCATCCTTTAGTATTGTATACTAAATCAAGTGTGGCTTGATACGCACTTTGCGGTCCAACAAGTTGCCAATTCATCAGTTGACTGTTGAAGCGATATACCTTTTGATTGCGCATGTATGCCATTGAGAAACGGGTTTCAAGAGACCCCAGTTGGGCTGTGTATTTGGCATCTAGTAACATGCTTTGCTGCAATTGTGGTTGAACGACTTGATAACTCGTCAAATTGCTAAAATAGGTTCGTTGCATTAACTCGGGCCAAGCGCGCAAAAAGAGGTGCTGCAATTGGAATTTTCCAAAAGGCAATTTTGACTCAAAGCGCGTGTTGGCGTGTATGCCGCCCCCTGCTCCAAAGAAATTGATGGTGCTATTGTGCTTCAATAAACCTGCTTTGAATTGATATTTAGCCTCATTGACTAAGTTGAGTTCTGTGGTGTCGTAACTAAATTGGTTGTCTTGCCAAAACAACCTGCGCAATTCCATTGCAGCGCTCAAGAAGAGTTTCTTCTGCACATAAGCCAAGCCTATTTGATGCTGCCAAATTTGGGTGGCAAAGACATCTCTACAGGAGTCTGTATTGAAATTGAGTTGGGAATAATACAGTTCTAATGAGTCGGTCTCTTCGTAGCGACGAAGTTGGTTGTTATAGGTATTTCTGGTGATGATTCTAAAACCGCTGAGGCTATCCGAACCTAACAAATAGGCAGCATCAAGTTTGGCCTGATAGCTATTTTGAAAGGTGTAGGCCGTTGTTTTGACCACAGGAAGTAGTTCGGGAGAAACCAGCCCAATTTGAGACCAATTGGCCAAACCACCTGACCATTGCCGGTCATTGCTCAAATTCGAAAATGAAGCAAGTACTTGGTAGCGCTTGCCATATTGGGCGAGCTGAACCTCCAATGAGCTCATGCGCAATTCGCTTGCCCTGATGAAACCCGCTTGCTGATGGCGGTCATAGCGCAAGTTCAATAAGGTGCGCTTGGCAAACAATTGTTCGTAATCTAGGCGCAAACGTTGTGAACCTTGCGCCCCAAAACCATAAGCAAACCCGAGATGCGGCAACGCGCTGAAGATGAGGTTTTTGTGACTAAAATTAGCCGTAGATAACGGCGCTAAACCTGGCTTAAAAACGGACCAAAGACTGGGGTGATTTTGCCCTGTACTAATAAAAAATGGAGAAGAAAAACCTTCCATAAATTGCAGCAAGGAATCTGCTGGCCCTATGACGCGATCGGCAGAACGCAGGGTGTCTGGCGCCACCAAAAGTTGCGCTCTTGTCAGGTGAAAAAAGCTAAAAATAAAAAGCAGCAAAAAACAATGGCGCATGATGCAAACTTAATAAAAAAACAAGGGCCACCCCATAGAGGTAGCCCTTCAAATTCAATACAAAAAAAGGAGCTTAGAGCGCGTTGATGCGCAATTGCAAACCAGACTTAAGGTTGGCAGCTTTGTTTTTGTGAATGATGTTGCGTTTTGCCAATTTGTCCAACATAGCTACAACTGCAGGAAATAAACCTTCAGCTTCTTTGCGGTCTTTGGTTGCACGCAATTTACGCATCGCGTTACGAGTGGTTTTGTGCTGGTATTTATTCAATACGCGCTTAGACTCATTTGAACGAATGCGCTTGATGGATGATTTATGGTTTGCCATAGCTGTTTATATAATTAATCTCGTTAAAAAAGCAGCCCATAGGAGAATCGAACTCCTGTTTCAAGGATGAAAACCTTGCGTCCTAACCACTAGACGAATGGGCCAAAAATTGGCAGCCCATAGGAGAATCGAACTCCTGTTTCAAGGATGAAAACCTTGCGTCCTAACCACTAGACGAATGGGCCAAAATGTCAAAACCCCAGAATTTGGGATTGCAAATATAGTAGGAATTTCTTGAAGCGCAAGGGCGCCAACCATTTTTTTTAAGAAAAATCTGGGTCGTCAGAACTCATTTTAAAACCCAGGCGCTTACCTGTTTTGAGTTTGAGCTGTTCGCCCATCATGAAAATCTGACCGACGCTCACATTATCCATATATTCAAATGGTGGAATGTAAAGATCAAATTGCAAGGCATAAGCAAAGGCCATTTGTGCAATTAGCTGCAAGAGTTGTTCGGACAACAGCATGTGCTGAGGATCGCTAAAAGTGGCACCCAAAGAACCTTTTCCTTCAATAAAGAAATGTCTTTCATGATTGATAAAAATACGCGCAATTAAATTACCCATGTCGTCTAGGCGATTTTGCTGCATAGACTCCGCCAGAAAATTGTAGATATGAATGGTGCCAAAATAGCCATTGTTTGGATTGGCTTTGAAATAGGCAGTACCCCAAAGAGGATTGGAATCTGGGAGGCGAAAAACGTTGTGGTGAAGATTGAAAACAAGCACATCGCTTCCGATGTAAACGTGAAATTCGTGATCGCCTCTGTCTTTTACCCAAAGGCGCACACGTTCGTCGGTAATTACCGTTTTAAGTGCTGCCAACTCTTGGTCAATTAGAGTGCGGAGTTGCGCAAACACAAGTTCGATGTCGTCGGCGATATCTTGTTTGAGCGCTGATTTGTGCAATAAAATATCGATGAGGTGTTGTCGGTTGGTAGCGATAGGGTCGTTGGCGGCTTTTTTCTTCATGGCACTATTTTTGTTGCTAAAAATACCGCAAATGCAGGAATTTAGGCGTAAAAGTCTATAAAACTTTCAGCTGTATTGCCAAAAAATGTTTAATTTTGAGAAAAGCGCATCTTACTGCGCCCCAACTATGAAAAAGCGCATTTGGTTTATTATCAATCCCATTTCTGGTGTGCGTCGCAAAGACGACATCCCTGCGCTTATCCGTCGTTTTCTAGACCACGACACCTACACCTTCGAAATACAATACACCAAATATAAAGGGCACGCCATTGAAATTGCACAAGAAGCCGTTCAACTTGGCATCGACATCGTTTGCGCTGTAGGCGGCGATGGCTCCGTTCACGAAGTCGGCACCACACTCATCGGTACCAACACAAGCCTTGCCGTTATTCCAATTGGTTCGGGCAATGGGCTAGCACGCCACATGTTCATTCCACGCAACATCAAAAAAGCGATCCAAACCATCAACCTCAACCAACAAATCATCATGGATACCGTCATGGTCAATGACCAACCCTTCCTTGGTGTTGGAGGATACGGGCTAGATGCCGTTATCGCCAAAAAGTTCGACGAAGACCATAAACGCGGTTTTTGGACCTACGTTAAGCATGTCTTCAAAGAATTCTTCCGCTATAACCCCATGAACATCTCCATAGATACCAACGGGCAAATCAAAAAACTTCCGGTCGTACTTTGTACCATTGCCAATACCTCTGAGTTCGGTAACGGTTTTAAAGTATCGCCAAAATCAGATGCCACCGACGGCAAGCTAGAACTTTTCTTGCTCAAGCCTTTCTCATTGTTTGGCATTCCAAAAATGATTTTTCAGTTTTTTACAGGTCGTTCAGATCAATCCTTTTATGCAGAGGTCATCTCCTTTAAAAACGCCAAAATTTCCTTACCAAATGGCGTTGCACATCACGACGGCGAACCAATTACAGTTATGCGCGAACTCAACGTGCGTGTTGTACCACACTCACTTCACATCATTGTAGGTCAAAAATAATGGCTATTTCCTTTCAACTAGAACTCGAGGCCATGTTGGCCCAACTTGCTCAACTCAACAAAAACACAACACCTTCTTGGGGTCAAATGAATGCCCAACGCATGGTAGAGCATCTTGCCGATGCACTCTATATGTCAGTAGGTAAAGGCGACTACCAAATAGAAGTCCCCACAGACCGCATTGAGCGCATGCAAGCATGGTTAGAATCTGACAAACCCATGGCCAAAGACGTTCAGGTTTCGTTTGCTACACCAGAAACCCCATTGCGCAACGACGAACTCGAAACCGCAATTGATGAGTTTACTGATGCCTTTTTGTCTTTTGAAGAATGGTATGAAGAAGATGCCAGCCGAACAGCCCTACACCCTTTTTACGGAGAACTCAATTATTCGCAATGGCAGCGCTTGCACACCAAGCATTTTGCGCACCATTTTGAACAATTTGGCCTAATATAAGCTTCTATTCCTTTCGCTTCTTTCCCAACAAAAGAACTTTCAGATGCGTCATCCGCTCTTACTTGCTTTAGCTATTGGCTTTACACTGGGCACCCTCAATCACTTTTACCTCAAATCAAAAGGGCATCAAGGTAGTGCACAATGGTTCATGCAAATTGTGGTATTTTTTGCTTTAGCCTTTAGTGTACTGAAGTTTTTGAAGTAAAAAATTACTTTCCGAATTTGAAACCAGGAATAAACCTCGGAACGCGTTTTTGGTAATCTTTGTAGGCCGAATACTTATTGGCAGAAAGTTCTTCAGAGAAGTCAGAACTACCTTTAAAGAGAATGAGTAGCAAAATACAACCACCGATAGTCCAATTGATCCATTGCCCTGTCGCATTGACGCTGAACAAATAAAAAATAACCCAAATACTTTGTTCCATGGCGTAGTTAGGGTGGCGAACAATACTCCATAAGCCTGTAGATACAAAACCAACTTCGTATTCGCCTAAAGGCTCACCTGCGTTGATGCGGCGGTACTTTTCTGTTTGGAAGTCATATTGCTGTTGGTCGGCAATATATTCAATGACCACTGCTAGCAACATGAGTGCAGCAAGTAAATAGTCAATCATGTTGAGTTGCTGATCAGCAGTGGTAGATAACGTGGCTAAAATGGGTACCGTAAATGAAAAAATCAGGATGTTTTGATAGGCCGAAATAAAGAACAAATTGAAAAGTCCCCAAATAAACTTGTTATTGAAACCAGGACGATTGCGCAATGCTTCCCAGCGATAGTCTTCTTCACCAGCCCAAAAGCGCAAAGTGTAAGCACCGCGGCGGGCAAAATTAAAGGTCAAGCGCGCACCCCAAATGGTTACTAATATGGCCATAAGAACCATGCGTTCTGATAACTCTGGCGCTAAAAATACCATGTGCCAAACGTAGTAAATGGGTACGATGCTCCAAAGTTTGTCGACCTGTGAGTTGTTGCGAGAGATTTCTCCGACCACAAAACAATAAGCGATGACAATACCAACAGGTAAATACATTTGTGCTAAGATGTCATATTGCAACTCACTGGGTGTATAACCAAAGTTAAGGCAAATGAGTGGCGCAACCACAACGGTAAAAATCAAAAGTAAAATAGTGAGTAGCATGTTTACGTAAATTTGGGATCACATTTTGAAATGTGAAGCTAGGTTAGGTTCGAATATAATAAAAAACTTTTAAGATTTTGCAAATGGTAGGGCTGCTGCACGCGCCGCTTCAATAATTACTTGCTGCACTTGATAAAAAACAGTTGCGTGATCAGCATTTTTGACCCAACACTTGACTTTGATTTGCAAACCTGCCTCCGTGAGTTGTTGGACACCAATAATAGGTTCTGGCTTTTGGAGCACCCGTTTCTCTGTTTTTAAAGCCGCGCCAATGACTTGCTGAATGTCGCTGATTTGTACAGCATGCTCAAAAATAAAGGTCCATTCGATGCGACGCGTTGATTCTTTGGTGTAATTGACGATAGTGCCGTTGGCAAGAGGACCGTTCGGAAAAACCAAAACTTTATGATCTGCAGTTTTGAGATAGGTATTGAAAATTTGGATTTCTGACACAACACCCTGTTCACCTAAGGCCATGATGTCATCGCCAACTTTAAAAGGCTTTAAAACAAGAATCATGATACCGCCAGCAAAATTGGATAGCGTTCCAGAGAATGCCATACCAACAGCAATTCCAGCTGCACCGAGCAACGTAAGAAAAGAAGTCATTTCGACGCCTAATTGAGTAATGGCAGAAATGACCACCATGATTTTCAAGGCCATAGACAAGAAACTTGTCAGAAAAGAAATGAGCCCAGCATCGGTATCGCTCTTGCGCAAAATACGATTGACCAAGCGCGTAAGAACGCCCGTAAGCCAAAAACCCACTACCGCAATTACTATGGCGAGGATCACGTTGGTGAGTAAGGAAAAGATGACTTTACTAAAATCTCCAGATTTGAGGTCAAATAGCGTTTCGATGAAGTGCATATCGTATTTTTACCACAAAAATAGGAATGTTTAGCGAGTTCGAAAATTCAGATCAAATTCAGCTCATTGCCACAGATGGCCTTGTCGACTTTTATCCTCAATTTTTATCGAAAATTGAAAGTCAGGCCCTTTTTGACCGCATCCATTTGGCTGAGAATTTTGATCAGAACGAAATTGTACTTTTTGGAAAAAGGATAAAGGTCCCGAGGCTAGAAGCTTATTATGCTTTAAACGGAGAAGTCTATGGCTATTCAGGGCAGGAGCTAAGCGCCAAGCCCTTCCCAAACTACCTGAATGAAGTGAGAATACGCGTAGAACAACAAACCGGGCAAACCTACAACGCCTTGTTGATCAACTATTACCGAGATGGCAAAGATTCAAACGGTTGGCATGCAGACAACGAAAAATCGCTTGGTAAAAACCCGAGCATTGCGTCCCTGAGTCTTGGTGCAGAGAGGCGTTTTGAGTTAAAGCACCTGACCAATGGTAAACTCAAAAAAATGCTATTAACCGACGGAAGCTTATTGCATATGCACGGAGCTCTTCAACATCATTACAAACACCAATTGCCAAAAATGACAGGATTGTCACAAGCTCGGCTCAATTTAACCTTTCGTTGGGTGCAGCCTTCAACCTGAAATCAGTAACTTTGAATAAATGAAGCCTCAAGACTACATGCAACGTTGCCTTGATCTAGCTATTTTAGGTCAAGGAGCAGTATCGCCCAATCCAATGGTTGGTTGTGTTATTGTCAAAAACGATAAAGTCATTGGCGAGGGTTACCACCAAGAATTTGGCGGACCACATGCCGAAGTTGTAGCTATTGCAGCTGTCAAAGATCAAAACGAACTAGAAGGCGCAACGGTTTACGTCAGTTTAGAACCTTGCTCTCATTTTGGCAAAACACCGCCCTGCAGCAACCTTTTGATTGAGAAAAAGGTAGCACAAGTAGTTGTCGCGTGCAAAGATCCGAATCCGAAAGTTGCCGGAAAAGGCATAGAGCGCTTGCAAAAAGCAGGCATTAACGTAGAGGTTGGCATATTAGAAACAGCCGCCAAGCAGCTCAATAAGCGCTTTTTTTGCTTCCATCAAAAACAAAGACCTCATGTGGTGCTCAAGTGGGCGCAAACCAAAGACGGTTTTCTAGACCGCTTGCGTACCGATGCACAAAAAGGAATCAACTGGATTTCCTCAGAAGAGTCCAGATCCTTGGTGCATCATTGGCGCAGTCAGGAAATGAGTATCTTGGTAGGTAAACACACAGCCCTCAACGACAATCCCTCGCTTACTGTTAGAGACGTAAGTGGCAAGAACCCAATCCGCATCCTCATCGACAGCCAGCTTCAAGTTCAAAACGACATCAGCCTTTTCTCCGAAGATGCCCCTACCCTCATTTTCAATCGACTAAAAAACGAGAAAAAAGGAAATATAGAATGGATCAAAATTCAAGAAACTGCCACTAAGCACATTTTAGACGAACTCTACAAACGCGGTATTCATTCGGTGATGGTAGAAGGAGGCAGCCGCACCCTACAGTATTTTATTATTGACAATGTTTGGGACGAAGCGTATGTTTTGGTAGGGGATTTACTTTATGGTGAAGGAGTCAAGGCACCGGTTTTGAATCGGGTACCCACGAACGTACATGCATTCGGCAGCGACCAAATTTATTATTTTAAACGACGAACGTGAGAAAAATCAGCTTACTTACTGCCCTACTCTTAACGGCGCTAAGCCTGAGTGCGCAAAGCTATCAATTGGCTGTTTTGAAATACAATGGCGGCGGAGATTACTACGCTAACCCTACCGCCTTGCCCAACCTCATTAAGTTTTGCAATACAGAACTCGGCATGAGTATCTCAAAGGAAGTACCGTATGTAGAGGTTGGTAGTACTGACCTATTTCAATACCCACTCCTACACATGACCGGACACGGCAATGTCGTATTCTCCAAAGCAGAAGCTCAAAACCTACGTACTTACTTAATTTCTGGAGGCTTTTTACACATCGACGACAACTACGGCATGGACGGTTTTGTACGTGCCGAACTTAAAAAAGTATTTCCAGAAGCTTCCCTTACTGAGCTCCCCTCCGACCACCCGATTTTCAGACAGCGCTATAGCTTTCCAAACGGGCTACCTAAAATTCACGAACACGACGGCAAAAGACCACAAGCATTTGGTATTGTCATAGAAGGCCGTTTGGTTTGTTTATACACCTATGAAACCGATCTTTCTGACGGTTGGGAAGACCCACAAGTTCATAACGACCCAACAGAAAAAAGGCGCCAAGCTTTGCAGATGGGCGCCAATATCATTTCTTATGCTTTTTCGAATTAGTGCTGATGACCGTCGTGCTCATTATGAGGAGCAGCATCGGTAACTTGCAAGAGTTCGATTTCGAAAACTAAATCGGCATACGCTGGGATAGAACCTGGGCGCCCTTGTTTGCCGTAGGCATTATAGTAAGGGATAAACAACAAAATTTTTCCGCCTTCTTTGATGTAAGTGATTCCTTCTTCGAAGCCAGGAATCATGCGCTGCACTTTATATTCAAATTCTAAAGGTGCATTGCGGTCCTTGGAAGAATCGAACTTTTTACCGCCGCGACGCAAGGTTCCGGTATAATGCAAACTTACCTTTTTGCCTTCCTTGACCTCGTTAGATTTACCGTTATCAAGAATGACATATACCAAACCAGTGGCACTTTGCTGCGCATTAGGATAATTCTTTTTGACTTCGTTGTACATAAATACTTTGTAGTCATCTTGTGACATAGCAGCAATTTTGGAAAGCTCGGCCTGTTCTAATTCATCTTGGGCCTTTTTGGCCAAATAAACTTGATCAAATGCTGCTTGGGCATTCCATTTGTTGGCTTCTCTACCGACGCGTATGATTTCAACCTTGCGCATAGTATCGTTTTGAGCAATTGCATTAACGACGTCTTGCCCAGAAATGACGTGGCCAAAAACCGTGTGCTTTCCATCGAGCCATGGTGTAGCTTTGTGGGTGATGAAAAACTGCGAACCGTTGGTGTTCGGCCCTGAATTAGCCATGGAAAGGATACCCGGGCCAATATGTTTGAGCGTTGGGTCAATTTCATCGTAAAATTTGTAGCCGGGATCGCCCATGCCAGTGCCCTGCGGGTCTCCACCTTGGATCATAAAATCGGCGATCACGCGATGAAAGATCAGGCCATCAAAAAATGGCTTGGAAAAAGATTTGTCGCCAACCTTGAAATTACCTTCGGCTAAACCTACGAAGTTACCAACGGTCATAGGCGTTTTATCATACTCTAGCTGACAAACAATAATGCCTTTGTTGGTGGTAAAACGTGCATAGATGCCATCTTGAATTTCTTCAACTTTTTGGGCCTGTAATAAGCCTGTAAATGGCAAGAAAAGTAAGGTAAAAAGTAATTTTTTCATGGGATTATTTTTCGATGTCTAGTAATTCAACTTCAAATATAAGTACAGAATAAGGCGGGATGAGTTCTGTTGGCGAACCTGGGCCGTATGCCATTTCTTGAGGAATATAAAAACGGTATTTTGCACCTACATTCATGAGTTGTACGCCTTCTGTCCAACCAGGGATTACCGCATTGAGTGGAAAGGATATTGGTTCTTTGCGTTCTACCGAACTGTCAAATATTTGACCGTCAATGTTGGTGCCGGTATAATGTACCTTAACTGTTGAACTCGCCGTTGGTTTTGGACCTTTACCCTTTTTTAAGACCTCGTATTGCAAACCACTGGCTGTAACTTGCATGTCTTTTTTCTTTGCATTTTCTATTAGGAAAGCCTCTCCTTTTTCGCGATTGACTCGGCCTGCTTCTTTTTCTGCAGCTAAAGCCTCTTGATTAACGGCTTGTTCGGCGCTTTCAATGGCTTGCATTTTATCTTGAAAATAAGACATCACGCATTGGTTGCTCGGGTCTTGAAGCAAACTTTCGCGTTTCATCATGGCATCGCTGAGCCCTTGTAGCAAGAGTGCAACATTGGCTTCAGGAAAATCTTTAAGGACACTTTGGGCAATATTTTGACCTGCCAAATAACTCACGGAGTCTATTCTTGAAGTGACCTGAGGAGTTTGAGCTTGCGTTTGTACAGCAAATAAAATGCTGAGCGGTAAGAGTATTTTTTTCATAATGTTTAAATTTCGTTTCGGGTGTCAGAGCCCCAAAACATTTTGTTTCGGATGGTATCTAAAAAGTTGTTGTCTTCGAATTTGACGACGTTGATCATGAATTCGGCTTTGGTGATGGTGACTTTTTCACCTTGTTTGATGTGCTGTGAATGACCGTCTAAAGATAGCAAATAAGTACGGTCGCGGCCTTCTACCTGCAAAGAAATTGGCATGTGGTCAGGTACTACAACTGGGCGAACATTGAGGTTGTGTGGTGCAATTGGCGTGAGGATATGCACTTGGCAACCTGGCGTAATGATGGGCCCACCACAGCTGAGACTATAGGCAGTTGAACCTGTTGGGGTAGCTACTATCAAGCCGTCGGCCCAATAGGTATTTAAGAATTTGTCTCCAATATATGCATGCACTTTGATCATGGAGGAGGTGTCTTTTTTCTGAAGAGTGAGCTCGTTCAGGGCGAAATTTTCGTCTGCGAATAGATCGTTGTCGGTATGAACCCGCAGTAGTGAGCGCTTTTGAAATTCGTATTGACCGTCGTTGAAACGCTGAAGTGTTTGAGTAATTTGCAATTTGGAAAGATTCGATAAAAAGCCCAAACGGCCTGTGTTAATGCCTAGAATTGGCACACCGGAATCGCGGATGTAGGAAACAGCTTTCAAAAAGGTGCCGTCTCCACCCAAACTGATCATGAGGTTATAACCACTTTTGAGATCGAGGTGATTTGTAAATGTTTGATAAGTGAGGGGCCATTGAAATTTAGTATGGAGCTGCTGAGCGAGTTCAAGCTCTAGCGCTGGTTTCCATCCTAACGCAACAATTCCGTTCAGTAGGTTTTCAAAAACACTGAGGTCTTGCTTGGATATTTTTTTGGCGTATATGGCGATTTGTTTCATTACATGCTTAAATAATGCATGAGTTCTTGGTAGCGATCTTGAAGTTCGTCGGGTTGTTGACTGTCTTGAAAGCTCGCTAGCACTTGGTAATCATAGCGCTCAAAGGTACGGATAATTGCACTTAGGTTTTGTTGATTGATGCGCAAATTGACTTGAATTTTGGTGCTATCCGGAATATTACTCACAAACAAATTAAGAATTTTGGCATGGTTGCTTTCGACAATCTGTGCAATTTGCGCCAGCGTGTAGTCGTTGGCATTCATTTCGAGTACCAAAACGGATCCGGACTCATTGAGCCCGCTGGTTTCGGCTAATAATTGTAGTAATTCTTGCGCGCTAATGACACCTAAGTAATTTTCCTGGCGGTCTAGGACGGGCAATACTGTTAATTTGAAGAGCGCGAAATGCTGGAGTAAATCAAATAAGTGTGCATCGGCAAAAGCAAAAGGACGCGGGAGGTGCTGAAACAACTGATCTAGGCTATGGTCGAGATCGGATTGATCTAGTAATTCGGATTCGGAGACAAGACCCACAAAATTGCCATTTTTAAGGACGGGCAGGTGATTGACTTGGAATTCATCCATCCAGAACAACGCTTTTTCGCCGGTATCTGAATGCAATAATGGAGGGATTTGATCTGAAAGTATGTTAGAAGCTCTCATAGTGGGTGCAAAATACTAAATTCCTTGAATGTTTCGTACTTTTGCAACTCAATTATTGTGCCATGACCAGACTCAGCGTGAATATCAATAAAATCGCAACCTTGCGCAATGCACGGGGAGGTCAAACTCCAAATGTATTGCAATTTGCGCTCGACGCCGAAAGATTCGGTGCGCAGGGAATTACCGTACATCCAAGACCCGATGAACGCCACATCACGACACAAGATTGCTACGACCTACACAACCGCATTCAAACCGAATTCAACATCGAAGGTTACCCCGATGCGCGTTATTTACAGCTGATCAAAGACCTGCGTCCTGCTCAGGCCACTTTGGTGCCTGATCCACCGGGCGTACTCACCTCCAACGCAGGTTGGGATTGTATTAGCCAAGCCAAATTCCTTGCGCCAATTATAGCTCAAATTCAGGCTTTAGGTGTTCGTGTATCGCTGTTCATGGAAACCGACCTCGCTCAGCTTGACCAAGCAAAAGCGCTCGGGGCAGAACGCATTGAGTTTTATACTGGCCCTTACGCAGAAAATTACAGCGCTGACAAAACGGCAGCAGTTGCGCCCTATAAATTGGCGGCACAACACGCCTTGAATTTAGGCCTTGGCATCAATGCTGGGCATGACCTCAGTTTGGAAAATTTGGCATTTTTGAAAGCTGAACTTTGTGCGCTTGACGAAGTGTCTATCGGGCACGCATTAATTTCTGATGCGCTTTATCTTGGTATAGAAAATACCATCCAAAGGTATCTCTACGAATTGCGCTGAGGCGCCTGATGCAGCACGCGCTGCGGAAACGGAATTTCAATGGAATACGCTCTAAAAAGACGGTCAATTTCAAACCTGATTTCAGACTTATAATTGTTGATATCCCAGCTCTGATCGGCCCAAAAGACGAGTTCGAGCTCTAGGCCAGCATCGCCAAAATCGGCGAGCCTCACCATGACAGGGTTGTTTTTTTTGACTTTAGGATGTGCTAAGGCTGCCTGCTTGAGCAGACGTTCAATTAAGGAGAGGTCGGCACCATAGGCCACCGCCAATTTGATCGTAAAGCGAGTCAGTTCTGAGCCATGACTCCAATTTTCGATGCGGTCTTGGGTGAGGTGCGTATTGGGAATAATAAGCACGTTTCCTTCGCGCGTCTGGATTTGAGTGGTGCGCACATTGATCTTGACAATTTTGGCGACCATTGACTCGTTGCTTTGTGCAGCTGTTTTGGTTTTCCCGTTGATCTCGACGATATCACCAACCCTTAAATTACCCTCGAAAAGCAAGACAATACCTGCTATCATGTCTTTGAAAACGTCTTGCAAGCCTAAACCCAATCCAACCAATAAACCAACAGAGCTGGTCAGTAAAATCATGAGGTCTATGCCGAGCAGCTTGAAACAAAGCAGGATGGAACTGACGTAAATGATGTATTTGGCGAGCTGATTATAGACAAATTCAGTGCCAGCATCGATGTTGGGGTTGTTTTTGAAGCGGCGCGCAAAATAGAGTTTGGTCAGGTTGGTTGCGATTTTGGTACCAAAAAAAACAGAAATAACAATTAAGATGTCTGCAAAATCTATTTTAAAGCTGTCAAAAGAAAGGAGTTTAAAGCGCAGAAAATCATTGAAAGTAACGTGTCCGTTGTTGTAGCGAAAACTTAAGATAGCGACATAAATTGCCAATAAATAAACGCTCTGACTCACGAGCCTTAAGCGAGCCATTTGTTTGGCTTCTAGCTGAAGATTGGCGCTTTTCACATAGCCCTTTAAGGCTTTATGAACCAAACGACGCAAAATAGCTGCCGTTAAAAAAATAAGTAATAAAAAAATGAGATTCCAGAAACAAATCTTGTAAGGGCCAATATAAAAAAGAGTTTCTGCAAACATATTAGCGAATTAAGGTAATACCGATTTGTTCTGAGAGCAGCATCTTGACCTTTTCTAAGCTCACGAGTTCGCCAAGGGCCAAAAGAAGGTCGTCTTCTTTTAAGGTGTCTTGCGCTAATTCAGTGCGGATTTTATTGATTTTTTGCTCGACAAAGGCGAGTTTAAAGCGGTAGATGACCTGAACAACCGTTTGATAGAGGTCGTCAGATTCAGACTTCGTTTGGATTTTGTAGCGCGCTACCCAGTTATGACTCAGTTCTTGTTCGTGGGCTTCGATGTCGGCTACAAATTGGACAATTTGCTGGTTTTCGTGACGCAAAAAGTAACTCGATTCATAGAGTGTCTGCTCTTCTAAAGCTCCTTTTTCAAAGATGCGGTATATTTCTTCGTAGAGCGGTGTTTCAAAAAAGAGTTCGTCTTTTTGAAGTTCATGGACAATGAGTTCGATGACGCTCGTTTGAGTTTCGGGCTGTCCTGGTTCTTGCCAAATGAGGGCTCGGGTTCCGTATTTGATGAGTACCCGAATGAGTTCGCCTTCAAAAATGGTGTGGTCAGGCGCTGTTTCTGAGGACGCTTCTAGGGATTGTGGAGCAGGGTTTTTGGGGAGTTCAATTGCGCCAATTGCAGGGTCCTGATAGGTTTTGGCCATGGCAGACTTGCGCAAATTGAGCAATTCAGACTGCACAATAGACTCCGATATATCGAATTGTTGCGCGAGCTGTTGTACGTAGACAGAGCGCGTGATTTGATCTGGAATGAGTGAAACAGAATGCACGATGTCTTTGATGAGCCCGGCCCTGAGAATTGGGTCGTTGCCGCCATCGGCAAGTAAGATGCTGGCCTTGAAAGAAATGAAATCTTGTTTGTGACTAGCGATGTAAGCGCTTAATTCGGCCGAGGACCTCGATTTAGAAAAGGAGTCGGGGTCTTCGCCATCGGGAAAAAGTACCACTTTTACATTGAGGCCTTCTTCTAAAATGAGATCGATACCACGGAAACTGGCTTTGATACCTGCTGCATCGCCGTCGTAGAGAATGGTGAGGTTCTTGGTGTAGCGACTGACTAATTTGACTTGTTCTTTTGTTAATGATGTTCCCGAAGAAGAAACGACGTTTTGGATGCCCGCCTGGTGCATGCTAATTACGTCGGTATAGCCCTCACAAAGCAAACATTCGTTGTATTTGACGATATCTCCTTTGGCAAAATACAAGCCATAGAGGATCTCGCTCTTATTGTAAATGATGCTCTCGGGAGAGTTGAAGTATTTGGCAACTTTCTTATCGGAAAGCAAGGTGCGGCCTCCGAAGCCTAAGACACGGCCTGAAACGCTGTGAATTGGGAACATAACGCGGCCTTTGAAGAAGTCGAAGGTGCGTTCGTCTTTTGATTTGGTGAGGCCAATGGCCTCGAGGTAATCTTTGTTGTAGCCTTTATCTAGTGCGAGGTCGGTAAAAGCAGAGCCCGTGTTGAGGCAGTAGCCGAGTTGGAATTTGTCGATGGTAGCGTGCGTAAAACCGCGTTCTTCAAAATACGACAAACCGATGGCCTTTCCCTCTTGCGAGTTGAGCAGCATTTCGGAAAAAGCGGTTTTGGCAAACTCATTGATGATCAGGAAGCTCTCGCGTTCGTTGAGTGCAGCGAGTTCCTCGGCGGTGGCTTCGCGCTCTTCTGGTACTTCGATGTTGTAGCGCTTGGCCAACCATCGGAGTGCTTCGGGGTAGCTGAAGTGCTCTTTTTCCATTAAAAAACTCGCAGCGTTACCGCCCTTTCCTGTAGAAAAACATTTAAAGATTTGCTTGGCAGGAGAAACGACAAAAGACGGAGTTTTTTCGTCGGTGAAGGGGCTAAGGCCTTTGAGGTTAGAACCCGCGCGCTTGAGTTGCACAAATTCTCCGATCACCTCTTCAATGCGGGCGGTCTGTAGAATTTGATCAACAATATGCGGCGGAATTTTACTCATTTAAGGATTGAAGTTTTTAATGGTTTTCTGTCCTTGTTGGTCGTAGGTAATCCATTCACCGACCATTTGATCGTCTTTGTAAGCGCCGTAGTAGTGAATTTTACCGTTTGGATATTTCACTACTGAATAGCCGTTCTTTTTGCCTGCAGCGTAAAATGTAAAAGAAAGCAAGGTTCCTTTCTCACTGTAGAAATTCCATTTGCCTTCGCGGTCTCCTTTTTGGTTGAGTTCACCTTGGTATTTCATTTGTTTTTTACCGGGATACCATTCTTTGTAGTGGCCATCTTTGATTTCGACGAGGTCTTCTGGAGCCACTTGCTTGGTGGTTTCTTTGCTTTTTTTGTCTGTGCAAGAAGGCAAGGTAATGGTTAAAAGGACAAGAAGTAGGGTTAGAAAGTATTTCATGGAATTATTTTTCGCGGTTCATGGTGTAGGCCACCAAGCCTATTAACGAAGCTTTTGCAGGGCTGTCGGGGTAAGCACTCAAAATTTCTAAGGCCTGAGCAGCTAAAGCCTCCATGCGTTTTTGTGCGTATTGTACCCCACCGGATTCCCAAACCAGTTGAATGGCACGCTGTACGCGGTGACTCACGTCGTATTCGTTTTTGATGATGTAACGCAGTTCTTTTTGAATAGCAACTGGGGCATTTTGCAAGGCATAGATGAGCGGGAGTGTCATTTTTTGCTCGCGGATATCGATGCCGGTTGGCTTGCCGATATGCTCACCGGTGCCGTAGTCGAAGATGTCGTCTTTGATTTGAAAAGCGAGGCCTATGAGTTCGCCAAACTCGCGCATTCGAGCACGTTCTGCCTGTGCGCCCACACTAAGGGCACCGGCCTCGCAGCAAGTGGCAATGAGCGATGCAGTTTTTTTGCGGATGACCTCGTAATAGACCTCTTCGGTGATGTCGAGGTGACGGGCTTTTTCAATTTGAAGCAGCTCGCCTTCTGACATTTCTTGGACAGCCCGCGCAACAATTTCAAGGAGGTCAAGGTTGCGCTTTTCAATGGAAATAAGCAAAATACGCGAGAGCATGTAGTCGCCAACAAGCACCGCGATTTTGTTTTTCCAGAGTGCATTGACAGAGAAAAAACCGCGGCGTTCAGCAGCGTCGTCGACGACGTCGTCGTGAACAAGGGTGGCAGTGTGTAAAAGCTCTACAAGTGTAGTGGCGTCAAAAGTAATGGGGTTGATATCGCCGAGCATTTTGGCGCTCAGAAAAACGAACATAGGGCGCAACTGCTTGCCCTTGCGTTTGACGATATAGCTGGTGACTTTGTCTAGCAGGGCGACATCGGCGTGCATCGCGTTTTGAAAGTGGATTTCAAAATCGAGTAATTCTTGCTGAATGGGTGCGGTGATGTCGTCTAGGCGCTGCATCTAACAAATATACGAAAAGCCGTGGCCTAATAAAAGACCACGGCAGGAAACTTAACGCGAAAGGTGCATATTTCGCTCTGAGTATATTTTGGTAAAGAACGGATCTTTTAAATCTTTGATAAAGCGAATGGCCTCACCGGTAGATTTCATTTCTGGACCTAATTCTTTCTTTACATCAGGGAATTTCTCGTAAGAGAAAACGGGGATTTTGATGGCGTAGCCTTCTTTGCGCGGCTGGAAGTTAAAGTCAGTGACTTTGTTGTGGCCGAGCATGACTTTAGTAGCGTAGTTGACGTAGGGTTCGTCGTAGGCTTTGGCAATGAACGGAACCGTACGCGAAGCTCTTGGATTGGCTTCAATGACGTAGACTTTGTCGTCTTTGATGGCAAATTGGATATTGAGCAAGCCGACTGTTCTGAGCTCTACGGCAATTTTTTTGGTGATGTCTTCGATTTGAGTGATCACGAAGTCGCCAAGATTGTAGGGAGGTAAAACCGCATAGGAATCGCCGGAGTGAATACCTGCCGGCTCGATATGTTGCATGATGCCAATGATGTAGACGTTTTCACCGTCGCAGATGGCATCGGCCTCGGCCTCAATTGCGCCACCAATAAAATGGTCTAATAAGATTTGGTTGTTGCCCATTTCGTTGAGGATGTCCACGACGTGGTGCTCTAGCTCCTCTTTGTTGATGACGATTTTCATTTTTTGCCCACCCAATACATACGAAGGACGAACTAGAAGCGGAAAGCCAAGTTCTTCTGAAAGTTCGATGGCTTGTTCTGCGCTTTCTACAACGCCGTATTTTGGGAACGGAACATTGTTTTTCTCGAGTAATTTAGAGAAACGTCCGCGGTCTTCTGCTAAATCTAGGGCCTCGTAAGAAGTACCGAGAATTGGAATGCCGTAGCGTTGGAGTTTTTCGGCGAGTTTGAGTGCGGTTTGACCACCGAGCTGCACAATAACGCCAATTGGCTTTTCGTGTTGGATGATGTCGTAGATGTGTTCCCAGAACACCGGCTCGAAGTAGAGTTTGTCGGCGGTGTCGAAGTCGGTGGAGACGGTCTCGGGGTTGCAGTTGATCATGATGGTTTCGTAGCCGCATTCTTTGGCAGCTAGAACGCCGTGCACACAAGAATAATCGAATTCGATACCTTGGCCAATGCGGTTAGGGCCCGAACCCAATACTACTACTTTTGGACGCTCACTGACTACACTTTCGTTTTCGTATTCGAAGGTAGAATAATAGTAGGGCGTGAGGGCTTCAAACTCAGCTGCGCAGGTGTCTACAAGTTTGTAAACGCGGTTGATGCCGAGGTCTTTGCGCTTGATAGCGACTTCGGACTCTAGGCAACGCAAGAGGTGTGCAATTTGACGGTCTGCGTAGCCTTTTTGCTTGGCTTCGAAAAGGAGCTCTTGCGGGAGGTTTTCTAAATGAAATTTCTCGATTTTGCGTTCGAGCTTGATGAGGTCTTCGATTTGCTTCAAGAACCAGATGTCGATTTTGGTTTTTTCGACGATGGTTTTGAAAGGAATACCCAATTTGATCGCATCGTAAATATGGAACAAGCGATTCCAGCTGGCAAATTCTAAGGAATGAAGGATTTCGTTTTGATTGGTGAGTTCTTTGCCGTCAGCACCCAAACCGTTGCGGTTGATTTCTAGGGACTGACAAGCTTTTTGCAAGGCTTCTTGAAAACTACGACCAATACCCATGACCTCACCTACTGACTTCATTTGAAGACCAAGTTGGCGATTGGTACCTGGGAATTTATTGAAATTCCAACGTGGAATTTTGACAATGACGTAGTCGAGGGTTGGTTCAAAAAGCGCGGAGGTTGTTTTGGTAATTTGGTTACTGAGCTCGTTGAGGTGGTAACCAATGGCGAGTTTGGAAGCAATTTTGGCAATTGGATAACCCGTTGCTTTGGAAGCCAATGCCGAAGAGCGAGAAACGCGCGGATTGATTTCAATAGCGATGATGTCTTCGTTGGCATCGGGAGAAACGGCAAACTGCACGTTGCATCCGCCAGCAAAATTACCGATAGAGCGCATCATGTTGATGGCCATATCGCGCATTTTTTGGAAGGTGGTATCGGAGAGGGTCATGGCGGGCGCCACCGTGATGGAGTCGCCGGTGTGTATACCCATTGGGTCGAAGTTTTCGATCGAGCAGATGATCACGACGTTGTCGTTGGCATCGCGCAAGAGCTCGAGTTCGTATTCTTTCCAGCCCAAAAGCGCTTTATCGATCATGACCTCGTGGATCGGTGACAACTGCAAGCCGCGCTCTAAGAGGTTATCGAATTCTTTGGGTTCGTGTAAGATACTTGCTCCGGAACCACCCAAAGTATAGGAAGGGCGGATACAAAGCGGAAAACCAAATTCTTGGGCAATTTCCTTGCCTTCTAAAAAGGACTTAGCTGTTTTTTGTGGTGCCATTGGCACGCCAATTTTGAGCATAAGTTCGCGAAAGGCCTCGCGGTTTTCGGTGATTTCAATGGCGTTGATATCGACACCAATAATGCGCACATTGTGTTTCTCCCAAATGCCCATTTCGTCGCATTGAATGCAAAGATTGAGCGCAGTTTGCCCGCCCATGGTTGGCAAAACGGCATCTATTTGGTGGTTTTCGAGAATTTTAACAATGCTCTCTGGCTCTAAAGGCTGAAGATAGACGTTGTCGGCAACGACCTTGTCGGTCATGATGGTAGCCGGGTTAGAATTGATGAGCGTAACTTCGATTCCTTCTTCGCGCAGCGATCGTGCTGCTTGAGAACCAGAGTAGTCGAATTCACAGGCTTGACCAATTACAATAGGACCACTACCAATAATGAGGACGGATTTGATCGAATGATCTTTAGGCATAGGGGCTTCAATTTACTAGTTTCTTTGAGCGAAACCTTCGCTGCAAATTGAGCACAAATTTAAGTTAAATTCAGTCGACAGCGGCATGTATGGCCGATTGTTTTTTAACAAAATGAAAGTCGAATGTTAATTAAATGAAAATCAAGCGCAGTGGCGCGAAATAAATTGCAAGGCCAAACTATTGAAGGTTTCGGCTTGCTCGTAGTTGACCACGTGACCGCATTCCGGCACAACGCTCAGCTCAGAGGCCTTGTCTTGACTGACGATAATGCGCACAGGATTCAAAAACATGTGGTCTTGCTCCCCCATTACATAAAGTGTTGGGATGGTCTCTGGAGCTGAATTGATGCGCGTTAAATAAGCGGTGAGGCGCGCAGTGAGCTTAAACCATCGTTGAAATTCTTTATCGACCACTTTTTTAGCTTCATTGACAAATAAATGGCGCGAAGCTTTATGATTGGCACGCGGCATCATGATGCGGGCCATTAAACGGTACAAAGACATTTGTGGCAACACGCTGTAAAGTATGCGACCAGCGCGCAAAATGGCGCGTGAACGCACATTGAGCTTGGTAACGGCGCCAGCAAAAATCATGCTTTTGACTAAATCGGGGCGCTGCGTGCGCAAGGCTTTGATGACGATAGAACCTAAGGATACCCCCACAAAATGCGCCTGCTGAATGCCTTTTTGATCGAGGAGTTCGATGACGTCTTTGGCAATAAGTTCAAAGGAATACTTCTTGGTTTCAGCGCTTGTTTTTTGGCTTTTGCCGTGCCCGCGTAAATCGAGCACCAACACGTTGTGTTTTTCACAGAAATCTTTGAGCTGCTTGTGCCAAATAGAAGAGCTCCCTCCTGCCCCATGGACAAACACCACCCATTCGGTGGCATCTCGGTGTAAAAAGGATTTGGAGTAGAGCATGGGCAAAAATAAAAAAAACACCCGTTTTTCAACGGGTGTTTTCATATAAACTTTTGAAGGTTCGGATTATTTATCCTTTACTTCTTCGAAATCTACGTCGGTTACTTCGTCGTGAGCAGCGCCTGAACTTTGATCTGCATCAGCAGCACCAGCGTTAGCACCATCTGCGTTAGCAGCATTGTACATGTCTTGCGATGCCGAACCGAATACTTCGTTGAGCTTGTCCATGGCAGGCTGAAGATTGGCCATGTTTTTAGCTTCGAATTCAGTTTTCAAGGCAGCAAGTGCATCTTCGATTGGTTGCTTTTTGTCGGCAGGAATTTTATCGCCGTATTCTTTCAACTGACGCTCTGTCTGGAAGATGAGTGAATCGGCTTTATTGATGAGTTCAGCTTCTTCTCTGCGCTTGTTGTCGGCATCGGCATTGGCTTCTGCCTCTGCTTTCATACGTTGGATTTCTTCGTCGGACAAACCGCTAGAAGCTTCAATTTTGATCGATTGTTGCTTGCCTGTTCCTTTGTCTTTAGCAGAGATGTTCATAATACCATTCGCATCGATGTCGAAAGTAACTTCGATTTGTGGCACACCACGTTGCGCTGGCGGAATATCGGTAAGTTGGAAACGACCTAATGTTTTGTTGTCGTTGGCCATTGCGCGTTCACCTTGCAATACGTGAATTTCTACTGAAGGCTGGTTGTCGGCAGCGGTAGAGAATACTTCTGATTTTTTGGTAGGAATGGTAGTGTTCGCGTCTATTAATTTGGTGAACACGCCGCCCATTGTTTCGATACCTAAAGAAAGTGGAATGACATCTAAAAGAAGAACGTCTTTGACTTCACCTGTAAGTACGCCACCTTGAATAGCGGCACCAACAGCTACAACTTCATCTGGATTGACACCTTTAGAAGGCGCTTTTCCGAAGAAACGCTCCACAGCTTCTTGAATAACTGGGATGCGCGTAGAACCACCAACTAAGATCACTTCGTCGATGTCTGAAGGCTGCAAGTTTGCATTGGAAAGTGCAGAACGGCAAGGTGCAATTGTGCGCTCGACTATGCTAGAGATGAGTTGTTCAAACTTGGCGCGTTGGAGCGTGCGCACAAGGTGTTTTGGAATGCCGTTTACTGGCATGATGTACGGCAAGTTGATTTCTGTAGTTGTTGTAGAAGACAACTCGATTTTAGCTTTTTCAGCAGCTTCTTTCAAGCGCTGAAGTGCCATAGGATCTTCACGAAGGTCTAGACCTTCTTCGGACTTGAATTCTTCGGCTAACCAAGAAATGATTGCTTCATCGACGTCGTCGCCACCGAGGTGGGTGTCACCATCTGTAGACAATACTTCGAATACGCCATCGCCGAGCTCGAGCACGGAAACGTCGTGGGTTCCGCCACCGAAGTCGAATACAACGATTTTTTGGTCGATGCCTTTTTTGTCTAGGCCGTAAGCAAGTGCTGCCGCCGTTGGCTCGTTGATGATGCGTTTGATGGTTAAACCTGCGATTTCACCAGCTTCTTTAGTGGCTTGACGTTGCGCATCGTTGAAATAAGCCGGAACAGTTACAACTGCTTCGGTCACTTCTTGGCCAAGGTAGTCTTCGGCTGTTTTCTTCATTTTTTGAAGAATCATGGCTGAGATTTCTTGTGGTGAGTATAGTCTGTCGTCTATTTTGACACGCGGCGTGTTGTTGTCGCCTTTGACAACTTGGTATGGCATGCGCGATACTTCTTTTGCAGATTCGTCGAAGCTAGAGCCCATGAAACGCTTGATCGAAGAAATCGTTTTTGTAGGATTGGTGATGGCTTGTCTTTTTGCAGGGTCACCAACTTTGCGTTCGCCACCCTCAACAAATGCAACAACTGAAGGCGTGGTGCGTTTTCCTTCTGCATTGGCAATGACCACTGGCTCATTACCCTCCATGACCGAAACACAAGAGTTTGTTGTTCCGAGGTCGATTCCGATTATTTTTCCCATTTTGAATTAAATTTTGATAGTCTGCTTGAGTCAATGATTGTGCCATCCGAAAATCAGCAGTGATTTATGACATTTTGATCGGTATTTCCTGCAATCAAATGTCTTTTTGTCAGTTTTGCTGACATTGGTAACTTAAGTTACGTTGCAATTCTATAAAGAAAGTAACTTTGATGTATGATATTTGGAAAAGGAACAAAAATGTACAGCATTGCCAAGATGAAATGTCCGCAGTGCCAAGAAGGTCAATTCTTAGTCTCACACCCATACGACCTAAAAAATATTGGAGATGTCAAAACAGAATGCGATGTGTGTCATTTAAAATACGAGCGCGAGCCCGGTTTTTATTATGGCGCGATGTACGTTTCATACGCTTTAGGCGTTGCGCTCTTTGTGACGGTGTGGGCCTCTTGTAACCTTTGGTTTCCCTGGCTGAGTGCTTGGGGTCAAATTGGTTTAGTGGTCTTTTTTACGCTTGTACTATCACCCTATTTATTTGCGCTCTCTAAAATCATTTGGGCCAATTTCTTTATCTCCTACGACGCAGATGCTCAAGTCAGAAAATAAGCTCGAAATGCTTCAGGCCCATTTAGGGTATTTGCTCGAAGATGCACTTCTTGAAGAAATGGCACAGGTCGCTAAAATTAGAGAGACCGCCACGGATGAAATTATCGTTAACGTCGGAGACCAACTTCAAATGATACCAATTGTCATCGAAGGGTCTATCAAAATTTCGAGAGAAAACGAAAGTGGCGACGAATTACTGCTTTATTATATGGAAGGCGGCGATACCTGCGCTATGTCCTTGCAATGTTGCACCAGAAGAATCGACTCTCAGATCAAAGCCACCTCCATGGAGCCTTCGCTATTATTGATGTTTCCTTCCGAATACATGGAGCGCTGGCTCGATCAATACAAAACATGGCGACAATTTATTTTAGATAGCTACCATACCCGCATGCTCGAACTCATGGAGTCTATCGATGCCATCGCTTTTATGAATCTAGATCAACGCTTACTCAAATACCTTTCTGATCAGGCCAAGATTTTAGGTAGCGTTGAAATCAACCATACCCACCAGCAAGTTGCAGATGACCTCCACTCTTCGAGGGTTGTTATTTCAAGACTGCTCAAGCAACTTGAAACAAAAGGAGAAATAAAATTACTGCGCAACAAAATCATCCTCAAGAATTTTTAGATTATTGATAATAATTTGTTAACTTGTGGCCAATTAACCACTAAAACAAGCAATTATGAAAAAAATTCTACACTTATTGTGCAGTATACTGCTCATCGGTGTTGGTCTTAAAGGTCACGCGCAAGCCCTCACTTGTGCCACGGCTTCACCTGTTACCCCAGGTACTTTTACGGCTACCACCCTAATTGGCACACCCTCCACACCCGGGCTCAACGGCAACGGCGTAGCCTTAACGGCAGGTTGGTATGCTTACACCCCAACTTCTAACGGTATTTTAAATATCAATTCTTGTGGGGGCGGCGCCGACACCAGACTCTGGATTTGGTCTGGCAGTTGTACTGCACTTGTTGCAGTAGCCAACAACGATGACTTTGCAGGTTGTATTTCAACTGGTACAACTGCTTACGCATCAAAAATTGAAAACATCATTTTAATGGCGGGTACCACTTATTACTTTGAGTGGGACAACCAATGGGAAGCTACAGGTTTTACTTGGAGCTTTACCTTTGCAGCCTTACCAAACAACAACGATGCTGGAATCACGAATATTACCAACCGCAATACGCGTATTCCAATTTCGCAAGCGAGTTATGGCATTCCTTTGGGCGCAACCGTTAAAAACTTCAGTGGCGCAACGCTAACAAATGTGGTATTAACTACTGAAATCTACGAATTGCCAAATACAACAACTCCAGTTCAGACTTATGCTAGCACACCTGTTACGCTCGGTATTGGTGCTGAACAAGTACTTACATCCGGAACTTGGGCACCTGTTTTAACATCTTCCAAATCTTACCTCATCAAGTACATTAAAACGCAGACGCAACTAGATGGTGTAATTAGCAATGACCAAAGCACCCAAAACCTCATTCTTGACTACAACTATACTGCAAGAGATAACAACGTATACCAAGTTGCTTACAATTGGTCTTCGACTTTAGAATACACACAAGGTGTTGTACACACTGTATACGGCGCCGACAACATGACAGGAGCAGTGTATTTTGTACAAAGTACCTCCACAACACAAGTTTACAACGTACAAGTTTTTCAAGTGACCAACGGTGTGGTAGCGACTACCCCACTTTACACCTCTGCCAATATTACAGCTAACGGTGCTGGTTTTAGACTCCATAACTTCCCTACGCCAATTCCTGTTACAGCAGGCGAATACCTTATCGCCATCAAAAAAACTGGAACAACCTCTTTTCCTATTGGCGCAGACCTCAGCATCTTTACCCCTGGCAAAAACCTAGTTAGAACAGGAGCAGCAGGAGCATGGACTCCCGTAGAAGCTTTTGGGGTGAGCCCAGCCTTTATGATTCGTCCGAAATTTGGAGCAGATCCGAGCGATGAAATTGCTTTCTTAAACAACCGCAACCCTGGTGGCGAGAACACTAAAATACACACCCGTCAGTCTTTGACTGGTAACGACCTACAATTTTGGGCACGTGCTATTAATACAGGCACAGCTACAACAACAGGTGTTACTATGACCGTAACGGTAAAAGACCCATCTAATGCGGTTATTTATACAGCAACAAGTGCTCCACAAGACCTCATTGCTGGACAAATAGATACCTTTACCGTAGCTAACTTTACGGTTACTGCATTGGGCGCATATACCATCGATTATGTGTTCAACAACGCAGGTGATCAAATCCCACAAAACAACAGCAAAACGACTACCTTCACAAGAACAACTGGTGAAATGTCGCGCACTGTTGGCGTAACAGGTTCATTAGGATTGAACGCAACCACTGTTGCTAATAACATCGTTTTTGGTAATAACTATGCGATCACTCAAAACGATTTCCTAGACTCCGTTCTGTTTGTACTCAATCCAGGAACGCCTACAGGTTATGTTGCAAGTGTGAATATTTATGGTACCACACTAAACACCACAACAGGCGCAATGGTACCAAATCTTACGCCTATTGCATCTACTGTGACCTACACAACTACAGCGGCCGACAACTTAAATGGCGTTACAGTTAAAGTTCCAATTTCAGGTGGAACATTAAACTTAAGCCCAGGCACATACTTCTTTGGAGTTTATCAAGCTTCTTCTGCCAATGGCAATATTCGCTTGGCTACCTCAACTGATTATTTTAGCGCGGGCATGACCTACTACCGTTGGGATCAAGCAAACACAGGTAACTGGCAATCACCAGCGTCCATCAACTACTCTTTTGTCGTGAACCCGATTTTCAAGTCTTGTGTTGCCTATAACCAAACTGTAACAACCACTGCTGCTTCTTGTGGAGCTAACGATGGTGCTGCTAGCATTATAACAACAGGTGGTACAGGAACAGTTAATTACTTATGGTCAAATGGCGCTACTACAAATGCTATTTCAGGCGTTGGCGCAGGACAATACCCTTGCGTACTCACCGACATCAATGGTTGCCCTGCAACTGTTAGCGTTATTGTACCGAGTCTTTCTAACTTAACTGTAACTGCTACGGCTCAAAACGTAACCTGCGGTGGACAAGCTACAGGATCAGTTGCACTTACTGCAAGCCAAGGTATTGAACCATATACTTATAGTTGGGCCAACAACCAAGGCACTACAGCTGCTCTCAACAACATCCCTGCTGGCACTTATGAGTGTACGGTAACCGATGCGACGGGCTGTATTGTGATCATCTCCAACACTCTTCTAGAGTTATCCAACCTTGCCGCAGTTGCAAATGGAACAGATGTTTTGTGTAATAGCGCTCAGACAGGTAACTTAGAAATTAGTGCTGCAAATGGTGTAGCTCCATATGCCTACCAATGGTTGGGCACTGCCAATACCAGTACATACGTTACCTCAGTAGGTCCGGGTACTTACACTTGTGTAGTTACCGACGGCTTAGGTTGTACCGATACAGTTGTAACAGTGCTTGCAGTGAGCAACCTTTCTGCAACTGCGAGTGCTTCAAACCCACTTTGCTCTGGCACCAACACAGGTAGTGTTACCGTTGTTGCAAGCGGTGGTACAGGCCCTTACGCTTACGACTGGGCTGGTTCAACAGCTAGCAATACTGTCCTCTCTGGTCTTGGCGAAGGAAGCTATTCCGTCGTAGTTACAGATGCTTACGGCTGTAGCACTTCTGCTTCTGCAACAGTAAACGAGCCAACAGCATGGTCAGTAAGTGCTGCCGTAACCCCTGCCGTTTTTGGAACAGATGGCGCAATTGACCTAACGGTTAGTGGTGCAACTGGTCCTTACACGTACAGCTGGGACAACAACGCCACTACTCAAGACCTCAATAATATCGATGGTGGAACTTACGTAGTAACAATTACAGATTCTTTAGGATGTACTTTCTCAGATTCTATCGTTGTGAACTCAATTGTAGGCCTAGACATCAACGACCTCAATGCTGCTCAAGTATTCCCGAATCCAAGCAATGGCAACTTCTTTATTGTAAGTCCTGCCCTGAGCTCAGTAATTCTTTACAATTCTTTTGGACAAAAAGTAACAATTGAATTGAGCACCATCGGAGAGGGTAAATACCAAGTATTGACACAAGAACTTGCAAATGGCTCTTATATCCTTGAACTCCAAAGCGAAGATGCTGTAGTGCGCAAAGCATTGCAGGTTATCCGCTAATAAGACAAAAGTTCTCTATTTAAAGCCCGGTTAAACCCGGGCTTTTTTTTTGTAAATTCGCTCTATGAGAATCATCAAATTATGCTTCTTCTTGCTCAGTTGTGTCCTTGTGAATGGTCAAATTTTGATCAATGAAGGCTGCAATAAAAATGCAATTGCTGTGCAAGATGAAAACGGAGACGCACCCGACTGGATAGAACTTTACAACAATAGTTCAAGTGCCATCAATCTTGAGAATTGGAAATTAGGCGATCAATTAAATGGTATCAATGCTTGGGTTTTTCCCAACGTAAACTTATCAGCGCAGTCGTATTTACGCATTTTTTGCAGTGGCAAAGACCGCTATGCGAGTGTTCCATTCATTGCCACCAATAACACCACCAATTTCAATCCTACTGCAGGCTGGAACACACACCCGTTTTCGCAAAATTTTATTTGGGATGGCAGCTCGAATATCCTCGTGAATGTCTGTTCTTACAATAATTCGGGTTATACCGAAAATTCCGTGTTTTATCAGAGCGCCACACCGTTTGTTTCATCCGTTGGGAGTTTTGTAGATGGCTCAGCTGCGGCATGTAGCAATAACATGGGGCAAACCTTCAGCCAAAGACCTAACATGAAACTCAATAATGCTGTAATTGGTAATGGCACCATTACAAATGGCAACACTGGTTATCCTGCACCCTATGGCAATTGGTATTGGGGGGCGCGGCATCAATTTTTGATATTGGCAAGTGAATTACAAGCGGCGGGCTTGAGTGCTGGTCCAATTTCATCGCTTTCTTTTCAGGTGGCCAGTACCAACGGAGAATTTTACGACTACATTGATATTGCCCTCAATCATACCTCGCTTGCCTCACTGGACGCTAATTTTACACCACTACAAGGACAGCAATTTCATACCGATTTCAAATTAGACGGCAATGGAGAGCAGGTCTACCTATTCAACGCCGCCAATCAACTGCAAGATCATTTAGAGATCACTAGCCCTCAGGCCGATATTTCTATAGGTCGTTTTCCGAATGGCAACACAACGCTTACCTGGATGAATCCTACCCCTGGCCTTAGTAACAACGCAAGCCAAGTTTTTACCGATACCCTCCCACGCCCACAAATACAAATGCCAAGCGGCGTGTACAACTCCAATTTTAGCGTAAGTATCAGCACCACTGTTCCCAACAACATAGGCAAACTTGTCTACACAACAAACGGCGAGGACCCCACTTTCAATTCAACAAGCTACACAGGCCCCGTCAATATAAATGCAAATAAAGTCCTTAGGGCTAAAGTTTTTCCGCTCGGAAACCCAACGTTATTAGCCAGTGAACAAGCCGTTGAAACTTACCTATTTAATGTATCTCACACCACACCCATTCTTCTTGTCAATACGCCCAATCAAAATTTATATGGTGCCAATGGAATTTTTGACAACTGGTGGACCGATTGGGTTAAACCTGCTTATGCCATCATCTTAGATACAGGACAAACACATCCAATTATACATCAAAGTAAAACAGGTATGCGCATGGATGGCGGAGCAGGTGGCAGCCGCTCACATCCGCAACATTCGTTCAGGCTGAGTTTTACGCACGGTACTTTCGGAGATAAAGCAATTGAGTTTCCTATCTTGCCAGACAGACCTAACAGATCTTTATACAGTGATATTTATCTCAGAAATGGCTCCAATCAGTACCTCACATTGCCCTATAAAGATGCTAGTCAGGTGCGCATGATGAGCGAGGGATCTGACAATTATTATTCGAGCTTCAGACCAGTTAGTGTATACATCAATGGCTCTTATTTTGGGCTCTATGAATTGCGTGAAAAATTCAATCAAGAATATTTTGAACAACACGATGGTGCTACGCGCGATTCCATCGAGCTCCTTTCCTTGAGTTATTGGTACAACCTCATCTTGCGCGCTGTCGAAGGCGATGTCGACAATTTTTGGACAGATTACAGCCTTTTTAATAACCTCGACCCTTCCTCTCCAACTTACTGGCAAGACGCCGATCAATATTTTGACCTCAAGCACTATACAGACTATATTATTGCTGAATCGTGGATGGGCAATGTGGATTGGCCCGGTAACAACATCAAAATTTACCGCTCAGACGCAAGTCAGAAACGTTGGCGCTTTGCACTCATCGATCTCGAACTCTCTATGCAACCCAACGGCTGGACCAACTGCACCGACAACCACATAGCTTATATGATGGGGCAATCCGAAGACAATCCGTATATTAATATTTGGAAACAGAGCATCCAAAATTTGGCTTACCGCAACTATTTTATCAATCGGTTTGCCGATCAGATGAACACCAGCTACCGTCAAGAACAACTGATTGCTACCGAACAGGCCTTTTATGAATCTATGCTCCCCGAAATGCCACTCCAATTTGCACGTTGGGGAGACCCTAATAATATTGCCGGGCAAATGACTGCATTCGAAGACAACCACGAGCAATTTCAACAATCACTTTTGTGTCGCTCTACTTTTGTCTTCAATCAACTGCGCTTGCAATTTGAGCTTACAAAAAAAGTACAAGTTAACTTAGCCGTTGAACCTCCATTAGCTGGCGAAATACACTTAAACACCATTCAGCCAACAAACTATCCTTGGTCTGGGACTTACTTTGATGGCGTACCAATTGACTTACATCCTATTGCAAAACCTGGCTATGTCTTTTCTCATTGGTTACCGGCTAGCAATATTATGGATAGCCTTTCTGATAGTTTGAATGTTTTTGTGACACAAAATACGCAAACATTTACGGCTGTTTTTAAGGTTATACCGCTGCCTCCTGATGGCCCCGACATTCATTTTAGCATTCAGCCCAACCCAAGTAATGGCCAGTTCTCTATCATGAGCGACAACAAAACAATTGCTAAATCATGTAAGTTTGAGGTGTTTGACCTACAAGGAAGACTCATTCAAAAAGGTCAAGTTTCAGAAAGTAACGAAACTACCTTAGACCTCACCTCACAACGAGCGGGCATCTACTGGGTCAGTATTTACAAAGGAGAGGAACGCTTAGATAACCTGAAAATCCTGAAGTATTAAGCGCCAACAAGAAAGGCCGTAATGGCTTCATAGGCAAGCAACTTACCCTGACTCAATTCTTGTTTGAGCTGCTGATAGCTAGCTCTTTTATCCGGATCTGCTAAAAATTGCTGTTGCAAGCTATCGCTAAGTAATTGTTCAAATAACAATAACTCTTGGTCTTTGCGCTTAATTTTTAAGGCGCCATTCAGCTGCATATGAACAAAAAAGGACTCAATCTGGGACCAAAGTTCGGTGAGGCCTGTTCCGTTGATTCCGGAGGTACACAACACGCGTGGCTGCCAGTTGTCGGGGCGTTGGCTAAATACGTGAAGCGCTCCTGCATATTCGGAACGCGCTGCTTTGGCAGCCGCTTCATTTTGACCATCTGCCTTATTGATAACAATTGTGTCGGCAAGTTCCATGATGCCACGCTTGATGCCTTGCAGTTCGTCGCCGGCACCGGCCAACATCAAAAGCAAAAAGAAATCGACCATACCATGCACCAGCGTTTCGGACTGCCCCACCCCTACTGTTTCAACTAAAATGATGTCATAACCAGCCGCTTCGCAAAGTGCTATGGCTTCGCGGGTATGCTTGGCTACACCCCCAAGGGTGCGACCGGCAGCGCTGGGTCTGATAAAAACGTTGAGTTCTTGAGAAAGGCGTTCCATTCTGGTTTTGTCGCCGAGGATGCTGCCACCCGTGCGCGAAGAAGATGGATCAATGGCTAACACCGCAACTTTATGACCTCGCGCAACCAATTGCAAACCTAAATTTTCAATAAAGGTGCTTTTACCGACACCTGGAACACCGGTAATGCCAATGCGTTTGGCTATCTGAGCCGGCTGTGGTAAGGCGCGCAAAAGTTGTTGAGCGATGAGTTGATCAGCAGGCTTGCTGCTCTCAATAAGTGTAATGGCCTGGCCAAGGGCTGCACGCGAACCATTTTGAAGACCTTCTAGCAAGGAGGTTTCATTGCGCTCTGCACGTTGAGACTTGCGCGCTTCGAGCCAGCTATTTATATGTGTTTGATCAGGCTTCAAGGAGTTGTTGGAGGGCTGACATTGCTTGTTGAATGTTGTGCTGCAATTGCGGCAAACTGGCCTCTAGCATGTAGCACGGAGCGGTAATGATGCGGTTTGGAGTATCCACACAGATTTCTTGTATGTTGCACTCAGGTGTTTGCACCCCTTTAGCTTGCAAACCCGCTTGAAAATCGGATATGCTATATGGAGAAGGTGCTGTAGCACTACCTATCGTTAGTTGCTGACCAATGGGCATGTCTTCAAATGCAAGCGCCAAAAGCACTGGGCTCACACACAAGGCAACAATGGGCTTGCCCACATTATACATATTGACCAACAAAAGTTTGACGTCGGGGCGTATTTGCCCGCTCGGGCCATCAAAGGCCCAGGTAGAAAAATTCTTGGCACTACCAAAGCCGCCTGGAATGACGAGCGCGTCGATGTCTGCCGGAACTACTGTTCGTATCTCTTGTATTTTGCCTCTTGCGATGCGCGCCGCTTCTTCGAGCATGTTGCGTGGTGCTGCTTGTTCTTCGCCGTTGAGGTGATTGATGACATGATGCTGTGGTGCATCTATGCCAATACAAACCGCCTCATAACCTAGCTTTTCAATTTCGAGCAGCGTTAAGACAGATTCGTGAATTTCTGCGCCATCGTAGACGCCTGCTCCGGATAATAAAACACCGATTTTCATGCCTTTTTTTGAACTAATTTACGGTATAATTCTTCGTATTGTGGTAAGATTTCCAACAAACTGAACTTTTTGGAAGTTTCCAAGGCTCCTGCTTTCATTGTTGGAAAATGCTGTGGGTCTAAAATTTGGAGTACGTATGCGGCCATTTGATCTGTTTGCCCGACATCTGCTAAGTAACCTGAAATACCATGCGCATTGACTTCAGGAATACCGCCAGTATTTGAAGAAACTACCGGCACACCAACAGCCATGGCCTCAAGGGCTGCCAAACCAAAACTTTCGGTTTCTGAAGGGAGCAAAAATACATCGACGATTTCCAATACATGGTTGGTGTCGCGCACCTTACCTAAAAAGATCACGTCGTTGCATAAATGGAGTTCACGACACAGGCGCTCGCAAGCGTAGCGGTCTGGGCCATCGCCTACCAACATAAGCTTGCAATCTTTTTGAGCACGCACTTTGGCAAAGATGCGAATGACATCTTCGGTGCGTTTGACGGGTCTGAAGTTGGAGATATGACAGAGAATGGCTTGCTCGTCCTTGGCATATTTACTCCGAATATAGGCCCTTTCGGCACCATGCGGAGGGCTCGGCGGGACAAAGTTAGGGATCACTTGTATGTCGTTGGTGACCTTGAAGTGAGCCAAAGTGTCGTGTTTGAGGCTTTCAGAAACAGCTGTAACAGCGTCAGATTGGTTTATACAGAAGGTAATGACGGGTTCAAAAGATGGATCTTTACCCACAAGTGTGATATCGGTACCGTGAAGGGTCGTGACAAAAGGAATATAAATACCTTCTGCTTTGAGGATTTGCTGGGCCATGTATGCAGCAGAAGCGTGCGGAATAGCGTAATGCACATGTAAAATATCGAGCTTCTCGTATTTGACGACATCGACCATTTTACTGGCAAGTTGGGTTTCGTAGGGCTGAAAATCAAAAAGGGGATAATCGGTAATGGAAACTTCGTGGTAGAAGATGTTTTCTCTAAAAGAGCCTAAGCGCACGGGCTGTGAATAGGTAATAAAGTGCACCTCGTGACCTTTTGCAGCCAACGCTTTGCCTAATTCTGTGGCCACCACACCGCTGCCACCAAAAGTGGGGTAAAGGACAATGCCTATTTTCATTCGGGTTGATCTAGAGGGATAAAAAATGTGAGTCGGTAAATAATGGGTAAGATGCGTACCACCTGGCCAAATTCATTTTTGATTTTAAATGAATAACTGCTTCTAAAAGGACTGTTAGGTGCGTTGATGACATCGTAAAAAAGAGCGGCATTCAAGCGCACTTTTTCGCCAAGTTTGAGATAGAAACCCCCTCCTACCATGAGTGTTGGCGACCATGGCCTGACCACTTCTAAAGGATTGACAAAACTAAATGGACTCTTAAGATATTGGAATTCGACACCACCAAAGACCACTTCTTGATAGCGGTAGTGCGCAAAAACACCACCACCCCAGGTTGTCATTTGACTTTGCATGCCTAAATTATTCGCCCAAGTGTGTTGGACCCGACATGAGGGCCCTACCAATAAGTTGTCCGAAAGCCTAGCTGCAAACTTGAGTTCACCGCCTACGGCACCGCCCATATTAGAAAAACCGATGTAGGGTTCGAGACCGAGTTCAGAACCCATATAGCTGAGCTGCGCGTTGGCATGGCTAACTATAATAAATGTGAAGAAAAGGATGATATTTCTCATTGGTATCATTTGTACAAAGATACGGCATTTGCAGCCACCGCGCTTCTTTGTATCTTTGCAAAAAATTAGGCATGAAATTACTCGACGGAAGAGCCACTGCAGCTCAAATTCAAGAAGAATTAAAAGCAGCTGTTCAGTTGCGCAAACAAGCTGGCCAAAAAATACCTCATTTGGCAGCTATTCTGGTGGGCAACGACGGCGGGTCTGTTTCTTATGTCACCTCTAAAGTAAAGGCTTGTGAGGCCATTGGCTTTGAAAGCACCCTCATTCGTTACGACGAAACAGTACCCGAAGACATCCTTCTTGAAAAAGTGGAAAGTCTTAACCAAGACCGCAGCATTGACGGCTTTATTGTACAATTGCCGCTTCCAAAACACATCGACGAACTTAAGATTACGCAAGCCATCGACCCTAAAAAAGACGTTGACGGCTTTCATCCGCGCAACATCGGCAACATGATTTTGAACCTTCCAGGTTTTTTACCTGCCACCCCAGCTGGTATTTTAGAGCTCATGCGCCGCAACGACATCCCAACTGAAGGCAAAAACTGCGTCATTATTGGCCGCAGCAATATTGTAGGAACGCCACTTTCTATTATGTTGGGCAGAAACAGCAATCCTGGCAATTGCACCGTGACACTCGCGCACTCCAAAACACGCAACCTCAAAGCCCTTTGCAAAGATGCAGACATCATCATTGCAGCAATTGGCAAACCTCATTTTATTACTGCCGATATGGTCAAAGATGGCGTTGTCATCATCGATGTGGGCACCACACGCGTAGAAGACCCAAGCCGCGAGCGCGGATGGAGACTCGTGGGCGATGTCAAATTTGACGAAGTAGCGCCAAAAGCAAGTTTCATTACACCTGTACCGGGTGGTGTTGGCCCCATGACAATTGCTTCTTTGATGATGAATACACTCAAGGCCATGGAACTCAAAGGCAAATAAAATGCAAGAATTTAAGATCAACGGCCCCTACATCGAACTCATTGGCTTACTCAAGGCACTCGGCATTGCCGAAACTGGCGGGCATGCCAAAGCAATTGTAGAAGAAGGTTACGTACTCAGAAATGGAGAAGTAGAGCTGCGCAAGCGCGCCAAACTCATTAGTGGCGACCTCATCGAAATAGACGACCTACAGATCAAATTGATCTAATTCAGACTTACTTCAATCCATCTTAAGAACCTATTTGATTGTTCTGAAATCCTGACCTGACTCTAAGCGCATTAATGCCGCGTAAATGAGTCGGATGCAATTTTCTACATCTTCTTTTTGAACCATTTCTACGGTGGTGTGCATGTAGCGCAAAGGCAGCGAGATGAGCGCTGAGCTCACTCCTTCATTGGAATAAGCAAAAGCGTCGGTGTCTGTACCTGTAGAGCGCGAAACTGCCGCGCGTTGAAAAGGAATTTTTTCTGCGTTGGCAGCGTCAATAATGAAACGCAGCAAGTTATTTTGAACAGCTGGGCCGTAGGTAAGTACCGGGCCTTTTCCGCTTTGTTGGTCGCCATTTTCAATTTTATCGACCATTGGCGTGGCGGTGTCGTGGCACACATCGGTGATGATCGCTACATCTGGCTTGATGCGATGAGCCATCATTTCGGCGCCGCGCAAACCGATTTCTTCTTGAACTGAATTGACGATATACAGGCTAAATGGTAATTTTTTCTTCTGCTCCTTGAGCAAACGCGCTACCTCGGCGATCATGAAGCCTCCTACGCGGTTGTCTAGCGCGCGACCAACGTATTTATTGTTGTTGAGCACCATGAATTCATCTTCAAAAGTAGCTACACAACCCACGTGAATACCGAGCGCCTCGACTTCTTCTTTAGACGCACAACCGCAATCGAGAAAGATGTTTTTCATGCTTGGCGTTTCCTCTTTTTGTTGGCGCATATGAATTGCTGGCCAACCAAAAACTGCCTTCACAGGGCCTTTGTCGGTATGGATATTGACGCGCTTAGAAGGCGCAATCATGTGGTCTGAACCACCGTTGCGACGCAAATAAATAAAGCCATCTTTGGTGATGTAATGCACAAACCAAGAAATTTCGTCGGCGTGCGCTTCAATGACTACTTTAAATGGCTGTCCAGGATTGATGATGGCGGCTGCTGAACCATAGGCATCGGTGATGTATTCGTCTGTAAAGGGCTTGATGTAGTCTAGCCACATTTGCTGACCAGAGGTTTCAAAACCCGTAGGGCTAGCATTATTAAGGTATGCTTCTAGAAATTTTTCTGATTTCGGTGTGATGATTTTTTTCATGTTTTATCTAATGAGCGTAACGTTTCCTTTGATGATGTTTTCTAAGCCGCCAACGCAGGTAGCTTGCAAGTAGTAGTCGTAGACATCGGGGTCGAGGAGTTTGCCGCGTAAGGTGCCATCCCAACCTTCTGCAAGATTGGTGGTTTCCCATACAAGCTCACCCCAGCGGTCATAAACTCTGAATACAAAACTTTCAATGAAGGGTCCCCTCACATAAAGTTTGTCGTTGTTGCCATCTTTATTGGGTGAAAACGCATTCGGAATAAAAACAAAAGGCGAAGCACAAATGCTGTCGTATACTTTGATCAGAACGGTATCTGATCCACTGCACAAACCATCCGAAACTGTTAAAGTAAACAGCGTTGTTTCTTCAAGAATAGCCTGTGGATTGGAAATAATGGCGTTTGAAAGCCCGGTTGTGGGCGTCCAGGAATAAGTGAAGGCTCCGATAGGAACACCGGTAAGCTGCGTACTTGTATTTGGTAAAATAATATACGGATTTGCACTTGCCACTACTGACAGCGGATTGAGTGGTGAAACATTGACAAAAATGGAATCTTGTAATACACAATTTTGCGCTGTCAAGACCTCCACATAAACATACTGGCTGTTAGCTAAAGACACATTTGCCGTTGGTAAAGTACTAGAACCTGAAATGATATTGACAGGGCTCCATTGGATGCTTTGCGCGTTGGCAGCACCTGTTAGCGTTAAATTGAACGGCGCTAGTGTACACACCAAATTGGGTCCCGAAATGGTGATGGAGTCAGCCGCAATACTCACCTGAAGGCTGTCTATAGCTGAACAATAAGCGGAGGATACTTGAACGTAATACCAACCGGTTTGCGGATCGAGGAGCTCTAGATTTGGGTTGTTATTAAGGTTGAGCGTGTCTTGAAATTGTCCTGAACTCGACCAAATGAGCGATGAAGGCGCACCACTTACAACCGGAATAAGGGTGGTATCTGTGGAGGTACACAGGAAGATATCTGCAGGAGCCACCACATTGAGCGTGGGGCCAACGGTAATTTGAAGACTCGTTTGATCTGTGCCCAAGCAAATGGAATCGGCAATGGTAAGGGTAATTTGATAAGTCCCGGGCTGCGTATAAACAATACTTGGTTCAAAATTGGTGCTATCCAAAGTGCCGTTTCCAAAATCCCATACATAAGAACTTGTGAGTGTTGAAGAGTTGTTGAGCACAACGCTCAGCGGGGCACAACCTATGGTGTCCGAGCTTGTAAAGGAGGCATTGAGTGGGATGTCAAAAGCCACAAAAACGGAATCTGTCGCGCTGCAAAAACCGTTGCTGACCTGGCAAAAATACCAACCACCTTGTACAACTACAATACTTGAATCTTGCAGCGCATTGAGCGGATTTGAAAGGTTGTTTTGTTGTGACCAAATAAATTGATTTGCAGTTCCTTGAGTTGCAGCAATCAATGTAAAAGGCAAAGAACTACACAGACTAATTATGTCGTTCAAGTTGAGTATAATGGAGTCCAATACGAGAATTTGAATTTGAGCGGTATCGGTAATGAGACACACGCTATCTGTAACGTACAACAACACCTCGTAAATTCCTGGATTGGAGTACACTACAGTAGGATTGAATACTACACTAGTGGTATCGCCGTTGCCGAAGTCCCAGAGGTAGGAGTCCCACTGGGCAGAGGTATTCTGAAAATTGACGCTGAGGTCTTCGCAACCTTGGACGTTTGAACTGGTGAATTCGGCTGTCGGAATCAGCTGAAAATCAAACTTAAAGACCAAGTTATTGCAATTGGAACTATTATTGGTGTTGGACCACACCCCTTGCGAAGTTGGAAAGTCAGAGTGCCCGCCACAACCCCCACAAACCGATTGGTAAACCACACCGTTTTTATCAAAACGAGAAGTGCCGCCATCGACGTGTTCTTGCGCAATGGCTCCGCCGAGATAAGATCCGTAAAGCAAACCATTGAAGTTATTCTGGATCACCATCAGGTAAAAGTCAAAACCTGAAGTGCTGGACTGAAAGGCATTGGCAGAAATTGGCATCCCACTCAAAGGGGTTGACTGTAAAATATTCGCTCCCCAGCCCGAGATATAGACATTGCCACAAATGTCCACAAGAAAAGCTGCAGGCGAGATATTGATCTGACTATTGCCATTTCCGATAACAGTAGAGGCTAAATTGGTAGTGAGGGCGGCATTGAGCTTCAGAACAAACTGACTACTCCCTGGATTGCTATACGGCGCGTTGTTGACCACAAAACCTCCGCCAACGGCCTGCCCCAATAGGAACACTTGGTTATTGCGGTCGATTTCCACAAAAAATACTTGGTCGTAATTAGAGGTGCCTACGTAGCTGGCCTTCTGAATGGCAGTTCCTGCAGCATTGAGTTTAACGACATAACCATCGGTTTTACCGCCGTTGTAAGTACTCTGATAAGCGCCTGTTGTTCCGGAAAGATTAGTTGAACCTGTACCACCCGCAAACACGATAGCACCAAGGGTATCTGTTTTGATTGAATAAGCAGCGTCGTCTTTGTTGCCGCCATAAAAAGAGGAAAATTCAAGTGCTGAAAAAGAAGGGTTCAAACGGAAAACTACGGCGTCTTGCCCCGTGCCCTTAGCCGCTTGAAAAGGACTCTGAAGCGGGAAGTTGGCAGAGCGCGTACAACTTGCCACCAACACAGAGCCGTTTTCGTCTAAATATATTTCTCCTCTAAATTGATCGCCATAATTTGTTGTGAGTGAATCATATGCCGCAACAGAATTATAAGGAAGACCTAATGCACGATAGTTGACGCCATCATTGGAGGAACCACCCACATAAGTACTTGCCAAAAGATTTTGCCCATTTGCACTGAGCTTTGATACAAAGAGATCAGAACCCTGTGTACCAAAATAGATGCCGTTATAAAAGAAATTGGTGTTTGCGGTTCCGCCGGCGTGTGTTGCCTGCAAGGCCCCGGCGGTGACTGGAAAATCTAGACTTGACGTAGCGCCAAAGAGATAAAGGTTGTTGAGTGAGTCACAGATGAGGCTATGCGCCGTTTCGGTGCCTTGTAGGTTGTCGCCGCCACCCAAGAAACTGGACCAAAGGATAGTGCTCCCGTTGGGTGCAAAACGAGTCATGAATACATCGGTGATGCCGTAGGCTCCGGCAATTGAAGTGAAATTTGAGTTGACATCGAAACTCGCCAAACTAGGCAACGGAAAATTGTTACCGTAGACAACGCCTGCTGAATAGGCGGAGCCATCATTGCCATAAGTGGCCGTCATGCCGAAGTTGTCTGATATAGCGCCATTGTAAGTGGCAAAAACTAAAATGGGATCGATCACTAACGGATAATTTGGGTCGTAGGTGCCAACCTCATATTGAAAAACGCCGTCATTTGTTGCGCGATAAGTGCAATTGATCTCTTTTCGTTGCCCATTGATTTCTTGATAGGCATAAGGGCGTTCTTCTCGGATTTCACCAATTGTTGTTTTCAAGTACAAAGCGCCTTTTTTGATGCTGACCACTTGAGCTCCGGTATATTGCCATTGAATTTGATTGACTTGGGCACCTGGCGAAACTTCAAAAGCGTATTTGTAGTGCCCGTTCTCATTTTGCCATTTCAATTGGATGCCCGGATAATAATTTTCATAGTTTACCTCCTCAAAAGCCGAAACTTCGCTGGCCCATTTGTTTTGATCTTTACCCAAGAAAAAATTATAGGTATGTGGGCGAGGTTCATGACCACTTATGGAAGTATTGGGGTTCATGCCAATAAAGCACTGCTCAATAAGATTTGACGCAATGGTTGGGTTGTCTAGTTGGAGCTGTTCGTGATGCGCCTTTTCTAAGGCTGAATAGTCGGTGAGTTGATACAAAAAACGATCGGTGCCCATCCAGATTTTGGCTGCGCCTTCTTTGGCCAAAAATTGAACATCGGAAGGCCATTGCCCTTTGTTCTGAACAAATTCTTGACCCTGAAATTGTGCATGAAGCGGCAAGCCAAAGTACAGGCCCATGACACAAAAACATAAAATCCGAAACGAGGTCAACTTCATCCTCGCTAAGTTAAGCATTTCGACTAATTTTGTAAGAAGCATTTCTATATGAATCCATCAGAAAATAAAATCTGTTCACTTCTCGGCATAAAGTACCCCCTCATTCAAGGCGGCATGATCTGGTGTGCAGGTTGGGAACTCGCTGCGGCGGTGTCTAACGCTGGAGGGCTTGGCCTTTTAGGCGCTGGCTCAATGTATCCAGAAGTCCTAGACGAACAAATTGCAAAGTGCAAAGCCGCTACCAACAAACCTTTTGGTGTCAATTTGCCCCTGCTCTACCCAAATATTGAGGCGCATATTGCCACGATCATCAAGCACAAAGTTCCGATCGTTTTTACCAGTGCTGGCAACCCCAAAACCTGGACCGAAACCCTGCACAAAGAGGGCATTAAAGTAGTACATGTAGTTTCGAGCGTCAAGTTTGCGCTCAAGGCCGAAGCCGCCGGCGTCGATGCAGTTGTTGCTGAAGGTTTTGAGGCCGGCGGCCACAACGGTCGCGACGAAACCACCACGCTTTGCCTGATCCCAATGGTGCGCAAAGCAATTGGCATACCGCTCATTGCTGCAGGTGGCATCGGCGACGGACGCGCCATGCTGGCCGTCATGAATTTAGGCGCCGATGGCGCCCAAGTGGGCAGCCGTTTTGTAGCATCTGTAGAATCCAGCGCCCACGCCAACTTTAAAAATGCCGTCATCGAGAGCCAAGAAGGCGACACTTTGCTCACGCTCAAAGAACTCACGCCTGTACGTTTGTTGCGCAATCCGTTTTTTGAGGAGCTCATGGCTGCCTATCAAAACGGGGCGAGCGCCGAGGCGCTCGCCACCCTACTCGGCCGAGGCCGCGCCAAAAAAGGCATGTTCGAGGGCGACCTCCATGCCGGAGAACTCGAAATTGGGCAAATTGCCGGCAATTTCGAGTCCATTATGCCCGCTGGCGCCATTGTACAAGAATTCATCACCGATTTCAATGCTGCTTTGGCAGCTCAAACTGCTTTTCAACTATGATCCACTTCGAGCGTTTTACCCTAGACAACGGCTTGCGGGTCTTGTTCCACAAAGAACCTGCTACGCCAATGGCGGTAGTCAATTTGGTGTACGACGTCGGTGCGCGCGACGAAAACCCTGCCCAAACTGGTTTTGCCCATCTTTTTGAGCACCTCATGTTCGGCGGCTCTGTGCACATCCCAGATTTCGATGCGCCTTTGCAAGCGGCTGGTGGCCAAAGCAATGCTTTTACGAGCAACGACATCACCAACTATTACGATGTATTGCCCGCACACAACCTCGACACCGCACTTTGGCTCGAAAGCGACCGCATGCTTTCGTTGGCCTTTACGCCCAAAAGCTTAGAAGTGCAGCGCCAAGTTGTCATTGAAGAATTCAAGCAGCGTTACCTCAATCAGCCCTACGGCGATGCTTGGTTGCAATTGCGCCCGCTCGCTTATCAAAAACACCCGTATCGTTGGGCCACCATCGGCAAAAACATCAAGCACATCGCCGATGCCACCATGGACGACGTCCGCGCTTTTTTTCAAAAACACTACCATCCCGGCAACGCTGTGCTGTGCATTGTTGGCAATTTTGAATTAGCCGACATTCAACAAAAAGTGCAGCATTATTTTGGCGACATCCCCGCTCAAACAAAAATAGCGCGCCAACTGCCACAAGAACCCACTCAAAAACGATTCAGACAAAAAGTCATTGTCCGCAAAGTTCCGGCCGATTCCTTTTATTACGCTTTTCAAATGGGCAAACGCCTAGACAACGACTACTACCTTGCCGACCTCCTCTCAGACCACATCGGCAACGAGAAAACCGGCTTGCTTTTTACAGAATTACAGCGCAAAAAACGCTTGGTTTCTGAAATTACAGCTTACATCACGGGGTCTATCGACAACGGTTTGTTTGTCATCACAGGAAAAATCAATCCGAACCGCACTTTAATGGAACTTGACGACGCACTGTGGCCCCTACTTGAAAAATACAAAGCCAAAAAAATGAGCAAGCCTGCGCTGCAGCAACTCATTTTAAAACTGCAAACGGCCAAAGCTTTTCAAGACCAAGGCCTACTTAGCCGCGCCATGAACCTCAGCTTTTTTGAGCTCCTTGGCGATGCAGCGCTCATCAATCAAGAAAGTGCACGTTTTTCAAGTATCCAGACCACTGATCTTCAAACCTATGCCCAACAACTCTTCGATAAAAATCGTTGTGCGTTGTTGCAAATTCAAGCTCAATTACCATGACGCAACAAACCCTCCCTACTGTGCTTGATAGAAACATTGCACCCCAATTGCGACCCATCAACCACATCGCGTTTTTGGCACCCGCCATTTACAACTTGAAAAATGGCGCAAAGCTCTTTTGGCGCAATGGCCTTCAAAATGAAACCAGCAAAATTGAGCTCCATTTTGCCGCAGGCTCGGCCACCGGTGATCCGCTTACGGCTTCGTTGTGTGCAGGCCTTTTGATCAATGGTACCGCACAAAAAACAGCCAAGCAAATCCAAAAAGCACTCGATGCAGTGGGCGCCTATTACGACGTCTCTCTCAGTCAAGAAACAACAGTGGTAACACTTTATGCACTCAAGGACCAACTCCTCAAAGCGTATCAAATTTTTCATGAAAGCCTTTTTGGGGCTACCTTCCCTCCCAAAGAACTGCAAGAGCTCGTTCACGAACGCAGCCAAAAATTCAAAATTCAGCAACAAAAAGTGAGTTTTTTGGCACAGCGCTTTTTCCAGCGCAGTCTTTTTGCTGGGTCTGTCTATGCACAGCAAATTCAACTAGAAGACTTCCAAAACGCAGACCGCACAGCAATCCAAGCTTTTCACGAGCAACATTACCTCAAAGGACTTAAAAAAGTTTTCCTGATAGGTGATGTCTCAGAAGACACCCTCGATTCTTTTCAGGATTTACTGAATGTCTTCGAAAGCAACACCAAAGAACGCAAGCCTTTTGAATGGAAACCTGAAGCAGGTGCTACCCACATTGAACAAGAAGGCGCTTTGCAAAGTGCCGTGCGCATTGGCCGACCACTCTTTAACAAAACGCATCCGGACTTCTGTGCTTTTAGTGTGCTGAACACCATTCTAGGCGACTACTTTGGCAGCCGCCTCATGAGCAATATCCGCGAAGACAAAGGCTACACTTATGGCATCGGTTCACATATCGTGGAAAACAACAATTTCGGGTATTTCGTGATTGGTACAGAGGTTGGCGTACAAACCAGGACCGCTACTTTTATTGAAATTCAAAAAGAATTCGAGCGCCTCCAAACCGAACTTGTTACAGACGCCGAACTCGAACTCGTCAAAAGTTACCTCATGGGGCAATTGCTCAAAAGTGCCGACGGCCCATATGCCATGCTCGACCTCTTTGCCAATGTAGAAACCCTTGGTCTTGACCTCAGCTTCTACGACCGTTATATCGCTGAAATCAAAGCGGTTGACGCCCAAAAACTTCAAGCATTGGCACAGCGCTATCTCAATTGGGACCAAATGCTGATTATTTCCGCAGGATAGCAACCTTTAAAAGGCTTTGACGTTATACTAAATAAGTAAAAAATACGTTATTCAACGGATGTTCAGAGCACTTATTGTACTGGTATTTCTACAAACAGCTTTCACGAGTCTGGCTTCTCATGTCATGGGGGGTGAAATCACCTACAAACATATAGGCAATGGCAACTATCAATTCGAACTTGTTTTTTACCGCGATTGCAACGGAGCCGACGTCAATGCCGTTTCCGAAACACTCCGCGTCTGGAACCACCCAAGCCTTAATGCCATACCGCTCTTATTTGTACAGCGCCAAGACCTTTCTCCTAGTTGCACTCAAGTACCTGGCGGTGCCGGTCCTTTGCTTTGTGGCACTGGCAACAACGGCGGAAACGGCATCGGTGCCATTGAAAAAGTCATTTACCGCAGTGCACCAATAGCACTTAGTGGCACCCCACCCGCACAAGGTTGGGCTTTTACCTATGAAAATTTCTCGCGCAGTGGCGCGCTCACCAATCTCAGTAATCCGTCCACTTACGGCATCACGCTTGTGGCCAAAATTTTCAATCTGTCGCAACCCGACGACGCGCCTGTCTTTAACGAAGATCCTAACTTTGTGAGTTGTGCGGGGCTACCGTATCAATACAACGCGGCGGTCAATGACCCCAACCTAGACTCCCTTCACTTTGAATTTGGCGTTCCTTACGACCACTTTCCATTGGGCGCCTACAACCCGCCGAGCAACCCCGCTCCTATTCCGTTCAATAGTAATTTTAGTTACCTCAGCCCAACCCCTGGCCCAGCCATTAATGCCAGCAATTTAGCTGCTGTGCTCAATCCTCTGAACGGCAACCTAACTTTCAATAGCTTCACCATTGGCAATTATGCGCTAAAAATTGTAGTGAAGGCGTATCGCAGCGGCATCCTTATTTCCGAAACCGAACGAGAAATACAACTTGTGCTGCAGCCCTGCAACAGTAGTAATTTTCCGCCGGTCATTGCGCCACCCTTTGCTGGGGGCAGCTCTTACGAACTTACGGTCAATGCCGGGGACCTCATTAACTTCGATTTACTCATCACGGACCCCGACACCCAAATCAATGGTAGCCCACAAAACATTACCTTAGAAGGCAATTTACCTTGTTCGGTTGGCCCGTGTCCTAGTTTGAATGTCGCACTTCCCTTTACAGCAGCTGCACAAATTCAAGCACAGTTTACTTGGCAAACAACTTGCGATCATATTTTAGACGGGCAAGGTCAAGCGCAGAGCCAAAAAACGTATCATTTTGTTTTCAAAGCAAGCGACGACGTTTGCCCGGTGCCGCAGGTGCAGTATGCCACCATTACTATTCACGTACTGAATTCAGGCATCATTGCTGCTCCGGATATCGCTTGCATCCAGACCAACAACGCCAATGAACTCACCATCAATTGGCCATCGATCAATTCAGGAAGTACCTCCGGATTTAGCGCTTTTCAATTGTATTCCCTCCAAAATGGTTTATTATACGACACTTTAAATGTGAATGCCACCAACATGACCATTCCACCTATTTGGAGTAGCCACGATTTCTACGTTGTGGTGGCTTCGGGTTGCGGCGGCACTTTCTTGACTTATTCTGATACCGTAAAGAATATCTTTCTGACACTCAACAACCCCAACAACGGGACAGCCGTGCTCAACTGGAACAAACCTAAAGCCACGCCCTCACCACTTTACAACAGCCACTATTACATCTACCGAGAATACCCCACCAATTTCTTTAATTTCTTGGATAGTGTGCCGTACAACCAAACCACCTACACAGACACCATTGACCTCTGCAATGAATACTTGCGCTACCGCGTCAATTTGAAAACCAGCACCTGCAACTTCAACTCCAACCGACCTGGCGATTCGCTCACCGACATGATGACGCCTTTTATTCCGGTACTTTCTAGCGTTGGTTTTGACACCAGCACCCAACAAATACAGGTGCAATGGAATGTCAATGCAGCACCAGACACCTACGGTTATGTCGTGTATACTTTTGATGCAAATGGCTTTTTAATTGAACTCGACACCGTCTATGGGCAAAACAACACCTCCTATTGGCACAGCGTGCCGTTCAACGGCGGCCCTTACACCTACACCGTAGCTGCTTTTGACTCCTGCTTTACCTCCAACAACCCGCCTTCATTTCAGACTTCGGCCAAAGCCAACCTCCATACTTCTATTCAAGTGAGTTATCTTATCGACATGTGTCCGCAGCGCGTAGATTTGACCTGGAGTAAGTACGGCGGAAACGCCGTTCAGAGCTATGAAGTATGGAGCAAGTACAACAACACCTGGACGCTATTACAGACAACCAATGACACGACAGCGAGCGTAAATCTGCTCAAAAACGAAAGTTATTGCCTGTATATCAAAGCGAACCTACAGAATGGTTTTGCTGCGTTTTCGAACCCTTTGTGTTTTGTCATGCCTCAGCCAACTCCGCCAAGCTTTCATTATTTCAGCGTTGCGAGTGTCTTAGATGGCGACATCGAGCTCAAGGCTTGGGTAGACCAAAGCGTAGGCATCACCAGCGTGCTTTTTGAAAGAAAAGATACAAATGGCGTTTACCAAAGCATCGGTGAAGGGCCTATTTTAAACAATACCGCTTATTTTCTTGACGAAGATGTAGACACCGATTGGGGCCCCTGGACCTACCGCAGTGTTTATCTAGACAGCTGTGGCAACCCAGGTGCCTACGCCAACGAAAACACCACCATTTTTGTACAAGGCAGCGCCGATCAGTACAACATGATCAATACGCTGTCCTGGACGCCTTACACCCAATTTGCCGGAGCCATTGCCAACTATCAAGTATTCAGAAACGCCTACGGAACCTGGGAAACCATTCCCGTTCAGGTGCTACCCGACGGCAGTTATGACCTCACCGACGACGTTTCGCAATTGCGCAACAAAGGCGCAGTATGCTACAAAGTGATGGCATTAGAAAACCTGAATCAATTTGGTTTGATAGACAGCAGTTATTCCAATGAATTTTGCCTGGCATACGACCCTCTCATGTTTGTGCCCAACGCGTTTACACCTGATGGCCTCAACCCTATTTTTTTACCGGTGGTACAAAACGTAGATCCTGAAAAATATACATTTAGCATCATTGACCGCTGGGGCAAAATTGTTTTCGAAACCAATGACCCTACTGCAGGTTGGGATGGCAACATCAGTAGCTCTGGCCTACCCGCCACCAACGACGTTTTTCAGTACCGCATTGAACTGATCATCAACAAAACTGACGCTATCGTCAAGCAAGGCTACGTGACACTCATCCGATGAATTTAGACCGCATTCTTGTCATTCAAACTGCTTTTCTAGGTGATGTTATTCTGGCCTCACCCGTCTGGGAAAACCTACATGCTGCATATCCGCATGCACAAATCGATGTAGTTGTCAAGAAAGGAAATGAAAGCCTACTTACTGCGCATCCGTTCTTGCACCAAGTTTTTATTTTCGATAAAAGTCACAAAGTAAAGAACCTCTGGAATTTAGGTAAAACCTTGCGTTCACACCAATACGACCTCGTCATCAATCTGCAAAGATTTGCGAGTTCTGGCATCCTCACCGTTTTCGCTAGAGGAAAAGAAACTAGAGGTTTTGAAAAAAATCCGTTGTCTTTTTTGTTCACCAAGAAGTTCAAGCACGACATGAAGCCTAATTGGCATGAGGTGGATCGCAATTTAAGTCTGATTTCAGACTTGGTTACTGCGCCTATCCGGCGACCTCAGTTGTATCCAAGTAAAGAAGATTTGAATTCAATTCAAATTTATCAAGAAGTTCCGTATTACTGTTTGGCACCCACAAGTGTTTGGTTCAGCAAGCAAGCACCTCAAGAAATCTGGATGAAATTAATAGACAAGTTGGGAGCGGCCAATGCTCAAATTTATCTTTTAGGAGCACCTTCTGACCGCGCTTACCTCGATGAAATTGTAAAAAATACAAGAACCCCACAAGTCATCAATTTAGCTGGTCAGTTATCGCTTTTGCAATCAGCCGCTCTTATGGCTGGCGCCAAACACAATTATGTCAATGATTCTGGCCCCTTGCATTTGGCTTCGGCTACCAATGCACCCGTGAGCGCATTCTTTTGCTCAACAGTTCCTGAGTTTGGTTTTGGACCGCTTTCAGAAAATGCCTCTATCATAGAAGTAAAAGACCTGGACTGTCGCCCTTGTGGTTTGCATGGTCACAAAGCATGCCCGAAAGGGCATTTTAAGTGTGGGAAAGACCTCAAACTCTAACTTACTTCCACTTGTTGACCCCGAACATCAGTGATGATTCTTCCGTTGTCAAAAACCAATTGCCCATTGACAAAAGTCAATTCGATAGAGGAAGAAAAAGTATGACCTTCAAAGACCGACCAACCACACTTGGAATGCAGGTTCTCTTTTGTTACGGCGTACGGTTTATCAATATCTACTAATACTAAATCGGCAAAATAACCCTCTTTGATGAAGCCGCGCTCCTTGATACCATAAAAAAGCGCTGGGTTTTCGGCGGTTTTCTCGACAACCTTCTCCAAACTTAAGAAACCAGCGTCGACTAAACTCAGGAGCATTTGCAGAAGGTGCTGCACCATTGGCCCTCCTGATTTGGATTGCATGTAAGGCTGTTGTTTTTCCTCTAAGGTATGTGGAGAATGGTCGGTAGTAATGAAATCGATGTAATTCTCGTTGAGCGCTTTGAGGAGGCCAAGTTTGTCGGCTTTGGTTTTGATCGAAGGATTGTATTTGATGAGCGGCCCAAAAGTTTGGTAATCTTCTAGTGAAAAATAAAGATGTGGAATACTCACCTCGCAGGTCTGCCTCTTTTGGGCAAGAGGAAGGTCTTTATCGAACAACAAAGCCTCTTTATAGGTGGTGAGGTGCAGAATATGCAACCTTGAATTTGTTTTTTTTGCTAGATCAAGACTCCTTTTGGTGGCTATGTAACATGCTTCCTCCGAGCGGATCTGGGCATGTGCTTCTATTGGAATATCGCGGCCGTACTTTTTAGTATACGCTTCTTCACTTTGTTCAATTAGTGCAGAATCTTCGCTGTGAATAGCGACAATTCGGTCTGTTTGTTTCCAAATTTGTTCAAATGCCTCCGGATGATCGGCTAGCAATTGGTTTGCACCAGAAAAATACAGACCGTCGTCTGTGAGGGCCACAAATTTTTTGTCCTCGAGATCGTAGTCTTTGAGTAAATCGAGGTTGCTGGCTGAAACACCTAGAAAAACACCATAATTGCAGTAAGCATTTGCACTGGCTATGTCTAACTTCTCTTGAACCAACGCTGGGCTGAGCGTGGCCGGATCGGTATTTGGCATGTCAAAAACGGTAGTCACGCCTCCGGCAACAGCCGCGGCGCTTTCCGTTGCCCAAGTGGCCTTGTGGGTGAGGCCTGGCTCTCTGAAATGTACGTGTGTATCAATGAGGCCAGGAAACAAGTATTTCCCTTTCGCTTCGATACAAGTTTCATCGGGCTTAGGTTCTAAATGACTTGAAATTTCGACAAAGCGACCGCCAAAAATGCGTACATCTTTGGTTTCAATACCCGCAGAGGTCACGACATTTGCTTGTCGGATTAAATAGGCACCTTTTTTCATTTGCTTTGATTTGAACTAACGCTCTTGAGCATAAATAACGAAACAATAATAGATAGCGCGGCAAGTATAGAAGACCACCATGCAGTCTGATTGAGGACAGAAAGCAGCATGGTTCCGACAAGTAAAACAAATGCAATGCGCATCCCTATGTTCTTATTGCCCTTGACCTAAAGAATAAGCCGCTTTGCCATCAAATGCATACAGATTTTCAGTTTTCACAACATCAATCCCTGCACTTTCTGCTGCCGTTAAAAGTTCAATAAGACCTTTTTTAGACGCGTTGTCTGCCATAAACCTACAACGCCAGTGGTCGGTGCAAAATGTTTCCGGAAAACCACCTGGATACACTTTAATTCCTCTATTGGTTATGAGTGCCAATTCAAATGCTGATGAAGAAAGTGTATTCAATTGAGCAGCTAACTCATTTACATCTGTACCAGACCAATGTACGAAAAGGTCAACACCTTGTAAAGTCTTTTGCTTTGGCGCTTTGCGCTCGTATTTCGGCAATTGAATTCTGGCATTCTCGCGGTAAGAAACCGCTGGAAAATTTTGTGGAACTTGACCTAGATTGGCAATTAATGCCTCCGTAAATTCTTTGGTATTTACACGACGTGAGCTCACGCCTTCTTTGTAAATATCAAAAGTATGCACGCCGTCTTCAATGGTTTTGAGCCAAGCGTTTTGGATTTTTTCAGCTATTTGTGTTTGCCCCACATGGCTGAGCATTTGAACTGCCCCGAGCAAGAGTCCGGATGGGTTGGCAATGCCTTGGCCGGTAATCATGGGTGCAGAGCCGTGAATGGCTTCAAACATGGCGCATTCTTCACCGATATTGGCAGAACCCGCAAGCCCAACAGAACCCGCAATTTCTGCAGCGATGTCAGAAATGATGTCGCCATAAAGGTTGAGCGTCACAATCACTTCAAAATCTTGAGGTGCATTGGCAAGTTTAGCCGCACCGATATCGATGATCCAGTGGTCGTTGGCGATTTCTGGGTATTCGGCAGCAATTTCGTTAAAGACCGCTCTGAACAAACCATCGGTTTGCTTCATGATGTTGTCTTTGGTAAAACAAGTTACCTTACCACGGCCATAAAGTTTGGCGTATTCAAACGCATAGCGGATGATCTTCTCACAACCTGGGCGGCTAATGAGTTTGAGGCATTGCACTACTTCATCGGTTTGTTGGTGTTCGATGCCTGCATAGAGGTCTTCTTCGTTTTCACGAATGATCACCAAATCCATTTTCGGATGCTTGGTAGACACGTACGGATGCAAACTAAAGCAAGGGCGAATATTGGCATACAAACCCAAAAACTTGCGCGTAGATACGTTTAAGCTCTTGTAACCCCCACCCTGCGGCGTGGTAATTGGCGCCTTCAAAAATACTTTATTACGGCGAATGGTATCCCAGGCCTCAGGGCTAATGCCGGCAGTGTTGCCAGCCAAATAAACCTTCTCACCTATTTCAATTTCATCGTAAGCCAACTCGGCACCTGCTGCTTCCAAAATAGAAAGCGTTGCCTCCATAATTTCTGGCCCAATGCCATCTCCTTTTGCTATCGTAATACGTGTCATCATGTCAATTTTTAGTAGGCAAAATTGACATTTTTTGATGATTTGGTTTTATTTATAAATTTTATGATAAGCATAAAAAAGCCATCTTTCGATGGCTTTTCAAATATAACTGAGTTTGGGGCTTATGCCAATACTTCTTTTACTAAATCAGCAGCTTCTTGGAGTTGTACTGCGGAGTGTACGTTGAGGCCTGATTCGTCGATCAAACGCTTCGCTTCTTCGGCGTTGGTGCCTTGGAGGCGAACGATAAGCGGTACAGGTAGTTGACCGATGTTTTTGTAGGCGTCTACAATACCTTGGGCAACGCGGTCGCAGCGAACGATACCACCAAAGATGTTGATGAGGATCGCTTTAACGTTCGGGTCTTTTAGGATGATGTGGAAGGCTTTTTCTACGCGCTCTGCGTTGGCTGTTCCGCCGACATCGAGGAAGTTGGCAGGGTTACCGCCAGACAACTTGATGATGTCCATGGTAGCCATGGCGAGACCAGCTCCGTTGACCATGCAGCCTACGTTACCATCTAATTTAACGAAATTGAGGCCTGCTTCGTCGGCTTCTACTTCTGTTGGATCTTCTTCAGATTTGTCGCGCAAGGCAGCGAGGTCTGGATGACGGAACAAACCGTTGCCATCTAGACTTACTTTGGCGTCAACCGCGATGATTTTGTTATCGGAAGTTTTGAAGAGCGGGTTGATCTCGAACATAGAAGCGTCGATGCCAACGTATGCGTTGTATAAACAAGGTACGAATTTGACCATGTTTTTGAAAGCATCGCCAGAAAGGCCGAGGTTGAAAGCAATTTTGCGTGCTTGGAAACCTTGAAGACCTACGCGTGGATCGATGTGTTCTTTGAAGAGTTTTTCTGGAGTGTGCTCGGCAACGTGCTCGATGTCCATACCACCTTCGGTAGAATAGATGATGACGTTGCGGCCAGACTCGCGGTCGAGGAGAACAGACATATAGAATTCCTGAACTTCTGTTGGACCTGGGTAGTAGACATCTTGTGCGATGAGTACTTGATTTACTTTTTTGCCTTTGCCGTTGGTTTGAAGCGTTGTGAGGTGGCCACCGAGGATGCCAGCTACTTTTTCTTCAACTTGGTCGATGCCTTTTGCAAGGACAACACCATGAGAACCTGTTTCTTCGACAGTTCCTTTACCACGACCACCCGCATGAATTTGGGCTTTTACCACGTACCATGAGGTACCGGTTTCTTCTGTGAGCTTTTGAGCTGCAGGAACTGCTGCTTCAATGGTGTCAACTACAATGCCTTCTTGTACGGCCACGCCGTATTTTTTGAGAATTGCTTTTCCTTGGAATTCGTGTAAGTTCATACTGTCAAATTTGCGCCGTAAAAGTACGTTTTTTTCATGAGCCAATTTGGCCCGTTGTAAATATTTTTATCTGATTTGGTTTTTCCAAGACGAGGTGATATCTCTTGAAGCATAAGCAGCTTTCTTAAAAGCCTGAACATCTTGCCAAATGGTGTCGAGGGCATATACTAAAGCGCGCTCTTCATCTTGCATGGCATCTTTGAGCAAGGTAGGGTCGGAGAAATGCGTTTTGACAAAATTGGTGTCGAAATGTCCGCTGCGGAAGGCGGGGTGCTTCAGGACAAACTTTCCGAAGTCTAGGGTGGTTTTGACACCAGAAATTTGGTAGTTGTCAATGGCAGCAATACAACGGTCAATGGCTTCTTCGCGGGTTTTTCCCCAAACCACCAGCTTGGCTATCATAGGATCGTAGTAAATCGGGATTTCCATTCCTTCTTCAAAGGCGTCGTCTACGCGGATGTAGCGCCCTGACGGAATGCGGTAGCGGTCTAGGGTACCGATGTCGGGGGTAAAACCTCCAAGGGTATCTTCGGCGTAGACGCGCACTTCTATTGCATGCCCATTGATGTGGAGTTCGTCTTGCAATTTAGGCAAGCGCTCGCCACGCGCTACGCGAATTTGCCACTCGACGAGGTCGAGGCCAGTGATCTCTTCGGTAACGGGGTGCTCTACTTGCAAACGGGTATTCATTTCCAAGAAGTAAAAATTGAGCCCCGCATCGATGAGGAATTCTACCGTACCAGCACCTTCGTAATTGCAGGCTTTACATACGGCAACTGCTGCCTCGCCCATTTGCTGGCGAAGTTCAGGCGTCAGCACAGCGCTTGGTGCCTCTTCTACTACCTTTTGATGACGGCGTTGTACGGAACACTCGCGCTCGAATAAATAAACGGTGTTGCCTAATTGGTCGGCAAAAACTTGAATTTCGATGTGGCGTGGTTGGTCGACAAATTTTTCGATGAAAACAGCGTCGTCGCCAAAAGAAGAACGCGCTTCGTTTTGAGCGAGTGTCATTTGCTCCTCAAATTCGGCTTCGTTTTGAACCAAACGCATGCCTTTTCCGCCACCGCCAGCAGATGCTTTGATGAGAATTGGATAACCGACCTCAGCGGCAATAACTTTAGCGGCCGCAACATCAGAAATAGCTTCGTCTACGCCCGGTACTAAAGGAACGTTGTAAGACTTTACCGCTTGTTTGGCAGAGAGTTTGTCGCCCATGACCTCCATAGACTCCGGGGAGGGGCCAATGAGTTTGATGCCCTCGGCTTTTAATTTGCGTGCAAAACCTGCGTTTTCAGAGAGAAAACCATAGCCTGGATGAACGCCATCTACGCCGAGTTCTTTACAAATCTGTATGATTTTATCTTGCTGTAAATAACTTTCTGACGATGGGCTTTGCCCCACGTAAACAGCTTCATCGGCTTCGAGCACGTGTGGTGCATTGGCATCGGCATCGGAATAAATGGCCACACTACGGATGTCCATTTTATTGAGGGTTCTAAGCACGCGTCGAGCGATCTCGCCGCGATTGGCTACTAGTACTTTTTTCATCTTGGGGTAAAGTTACAGGTTGTCTGTGTTTTTTTGGTGCAGGCACACCAGATTTTTTTGGGCTTTTTTGCACTAATTGTTGGAGGCGCTTCACAAATGATAACTCCGAAAATTTATGAAATTCTTCGTAATAAGAAACCCCGAAACCTTGCGTAAACGGACCTTGGTTCTCGTTAACTGAGTTGGTGTTCGACTGATTGAAAGCCCGAACGCGGAAGTTGTCTTGAATTTTGTATTCGATGTTGACGTCACCGATCATGGAGTTGGTGTAGGCCTGCGAACCGCTGGCGGTGGCTGAACTCCGGTTTTCAACGCCAAAGCTTCCGGTAATAACGAGTTTGTCATCTAGGAAACCTTTGGCTACGCCGAGTTCAACTTTGCTTTCTCCGGCTGCTTCATCAGCGCCGTAGTCCACGTTGAGTTTATAGTTGTCGGACAATTTACCAAGCGCCGCATTGATCTGTGATTCAAGTAGGTCTAGTGCGGCTGAACCACCAGCTGAAAGGTTGCCTTTTAGCGGCTGAAACTTACTGACGAGCAGCAATGAGAAAAATTGTCTGTTGAGTTCATCTGGGTCAGATTTGACGCGGTCGAGCAGTGCTTTTCCTGTTTCAGTGACACGTGGTGCCACCAAATCAAAGGTGATTTTTGGCGCCAAGAGCGATTCAGTGAGCTTGAGGTAGCAAAGGATTTCTTGATTCACGAGCGTGTTGTCTTGTATTTCTGGACTCAGTTCTAAAATAGAGGCGCGCTTCGGCGTAACGGTATTGATGGCGATATCGGCGTTGTAGGGGTCGCCGGTCCATTCGATTTTTGATCCGGCTTCTATGTCGAAAGTTTGCTTAATGGAGCCAAGTGCAAAGTTATAGCGGCTGCCTTTAGCAATGACATAAGGGCCGTTCATGGTGAGTTGGTTGTATTGATCGAGCTTGATGTTGAGGTCGCCGCTGCCTTTGGCCGTAATTTCGTCGCCGGTTTGTTCGTTAAAAATGAGTTTCATGTTCGCATCGGGTGTGACATGAAAATTGAGGTCTAAATACAAGCCGGTAAAATCTATGCCTTGCTGTTGGAGTTGAGCCGAAACACCTTGTTCAACAAATTGAACAAAGTTGTCTTCATCATTGATTTCAGACATGCCGTACATCGGGAAAATGACTTCAGTTCCTTTACGCGTGGTGGCATCAACGGTAATTTCTGTATTGCTCATGGTACCAAAGATGTTGGCAGTACCTCGGCCATAGGCCTTACCGTAATAGACATCGCCCTCGCGGTATTTGGTATTGAGTACGAGGAATTTTTCTATCGGAACTAATTGGTTGGTGCGCGGGTCTATTTTTTTGAGGTCGTCTTCAAAGTTGATTTGGATATCGTAGTTCCAATTTTCAAAATTTCGGTGGTTAATGGCACTAGAAAGGTAAGCTACGTTTCCTTCCGGATCTTTGACAGGAATATTGTCGAGGAAAAAGGCGTCTTCAGTGACTTGAATGTTACCCTCTAATTGGTAGTTTACCCCTAAAATGGCTACTTCAGCCCCTCCCTCTTGCAGGCGCAATTTGCCCGATAACTTGGGTGTATTCGGACTTCCGCTGAGGCGCAAGCGGCCATTGAGTTTACCTTGAATCCCTTTAACTACCTCTGGATCTAAGAAGGCATTCACAAAAGAAATATCGGTTTGCTTGAAATTGAGTCCGAGGTCGAGTTCGTCTTCTTTTAATTTGTAAAGCCCATCGAAATCGAAGGTGCGCTCATTGCGGTATTGCAGTGTTCCCTCCAAGACAATACTTTGACGCGCGTCATTCCAATCTGAATGCAACATGATATCTCCAACAGACTGGCCATCGATTTGGAGCTGCTCTAAATTGGCATCGGCTGCAATACTTAAGTTCGTGTAAGGCGTGGCGAGGGTTCCCCAACCGCTGAACCTACCGCTATACTGGTTGGGTAAACCTAATAGTGAACTGAGTTCACCGAGGTCTAGGCCAATGATGTCAAAACGCAATTGATCGCGTTTGTTTTCTGATAAACAACCGTTTATCTTAATGAGCTGATAGCCGCGGTGCAATTCAAAGTTTTGAATATTGACCTCTTTAGCAGCAAGGGTGATGTCGGATTGATTGGCAATTTGCCATTTGACGCCATTGACCGTAAAGAAAGAAGGTTGTAGTGCAAAGCTGATGTAGTCTTGGGGAAGAATAGTGGTGCGCCACTTGAGTTCAGAGAAGCCGTTGGTATTCGGGTCCCAGGATAGGATCACATCTTGAACCCCATGAGCACCGGTATTGGTCAGTTTCAAAGAGTGAAAAGTAGTGGAATCAGCAACACTTAACTCATTAACCTCCAATAAACCATTGACTTGATCGTGTGCAATGTGCTGTTGTAAGGAAAGCGCTTTCAAATCAATAGTTTGATACTGTAACCTAGGGCAATTGATGTCGAACTCGAGTGCTTCGTTTTTGGAATCAAAAGCACCGTTGACAATTGTTCCGTTTGCGAGGTCTAAATCAGGTAAGAAGATATTTAAAAGCTCGCGGGTGTTGCGCGCAAGCAAGCTGAATTCAAAATTGGCGTTTGTGTGCATGAAACTGCGTTGTTCGCCTTCAATTGGTGGATATAAAATAGCCAAGTGATGGGTGAGGTCGTCAAGTAGTGTTTCTTCGGCTAACACACCTTCGATAGAAAAATCGAGAATAGAACTACTCAAGTCGATATTGGTATAGTCATTTTGCTGGCGGTAATGCACTTGAGCAAGTTCAGATTGAATGGCGTGGTTGTTGGCGCTGTATTTGAAATCGCGCAGACTTGCAAAACCCACAAGTGAAGACCAACTCGGTCCTTCTATCCCCAAATTCAGATTCGCGCTAAATTGGTCATTTTGGAAGCTACTTAAATGCAGCGCACTTAAATCGGCATTTTCGATATTGGCCTGCACTTGATAACTTGGCGCTGCGCCTAAATAGAGCTGAACTACACTGCTCATGTTGAGGTGTGGGTCAGCGATGGTCAGCTTTGCTAAGAGTTGTTCTTGCTGGATTTTTGCTTCCTCGATTGAAATATTGGTGTAGTTGTAGTCGTTGACAAAAAGTTGGGTGAGATAAGCACTCGTTTGGTCCAAAACATAAGTGCCATCGGGTGCAAAAGACAAAGAAAATTCACAATTGCCACTCACCTTACCAATTGCCGAAACATCGATGAGTTGCCCAAGGTTAAATTGTTTCAAATCGAGAAAACTGCTGTCTGCTACCCCTTTGATGGTGAGCAGATCTGGGTTGTTTTGAATGGAAATTGGAGCTAAGGAAAGTGACCCCAATGCACTGTTGGCATTGGCGATTGAAACCTGTAAATCATTAATTTTTCCTGAAATTTTAGCGTCTTTTAAATCGAAATAAGTCGCTTTTTGCAGCAAGTACGGTATTTCAATGGAGGCTGTGCCAATTGGCAAGTGCAGTGCTGCGATGTCAGCTAATTCGATGTGCGCTTTGTTAATTTGTTCTTGCAACCAAAGTTGGTTGTTGGGTTTACGGAAGTCTGGCAAGCGCAAATTAGCCTGAATTTGGGTAGCTTTGCCAAAGCGCAAGTTGAGGTCCTGGATGCGGAGCTCGCGGAGTTTGTCTTTGACCACACCTGACACATAAACGGTTTGGTCCATGCCGCGCATTTCGGGAGCAAAATAGGCGATGTCGTGCAAATTCAACTTACTAGGGGCCATTACTGCGTCAAAAACAACGCGGTCATCAAAAGCGTTGAAATCTTCGCTTGAACGGGTGCGCAGCGCTAGTTTAGGAATCAGTAGGCGCGATTTGGAGGTTTGAAGATTGGCTTTGCGCAGTACCAACCCTTTCGAAGAAAAATAAGCAAAGGTTGTGAGCTTATCTAGCTGAAATCCGGATCTTTCTAAAAATTTGAGTTGGCGAATTTGACAACTAAAACTAGAGCCCTTAGATAGAATTTGTGTGGCTTTCAAGTGCAGATCTTTGAGCTCTAGATGGTCGAAATCAATGCCGAAATCGAGGGTGTCTTTGCGCAAATCGTGGTAACTCAAATTGATGTGTGCCAAGGAAAGTTGCGCGAGTTCTACCTGAAAATCTGTGGAGGACTTACTTGGCGTGTCGGAAGCAAAATACTCCTCAATAAAGGCAAAATTATAGCGGCCGTTTTGTGCGTCGCGCGCTAAATTGACCTTACCACCATACAACCTCAGCTCTTTGATCAGGACTTTATTCTGCAACAATTGAAATTGATCGAGCCCTAAATAAAGGTGTTTGAGCGCCAAAATTGGCTGCTTTTTGTCCTGGGCTTCTAAATAAACATCTTTGAGATCAACGTAGCGAAACAAAACGATATCAACAGCGCCGATATCAACTTTCGCATGGAGTTCAGAACTGAGATAGGCCGTGGCGCGATTGGCCAGATAGGTCTGGACCCAAGAACTGCGAATGGCAAAAACCAAAAAGATGACAAGGATCAGCAACCACTCTAAAAGAATGGCAAGCGTTAGGCCCGCGATTTTGAGTACCTTTGTCATGTTTGTTACAAAATTAGCAATCTTTTGACAGCAAAACCCAAGATTATACTAGGCATTGAGTCTTCCTGCGACGACACCTCCGCGGCCATCCTCGTCGGTAACGAAATTCGTGCCAATATCATTGCTGGCCAAGCCGTACACGAAAAATTCGGCGGTGTGGTTCCTGAATTGGCCAGCCGTGCGCATCAAGAAAACATTATTCCGGTTGTTCAGACCGCGCTGAAAACAGCTCAAATTTCACTTTCAGACCTCGACGCCATTGCCTTTACCCAAGGGCCAGGCCTCATGGGTTCGCTCACCGTCGGTACCTCTTTTGCCAAAGCAATGGGCTTGGCGCTCGGCATTCCGTTAGTAGGGGTGCACCACATGAAAGCCCATATTTTGGCGCATTTTATTGACGACGCCAGCGACCTCAAACCCAGTTTTCCTTTTTTATGCCTCACCGTAAGCGGCGGGCACACCCAAATTGTGCGCGTCAATGACGCCCTAGACATGCAAGTACTGGGCAGCACCATAGACGACGCCGCAGGCGAAGCTTTCGATAAAGCTGCAAAAATGCTAGGCCTACCCTACCCCGGCGGGCCGCTCATCGATCAATACGCCCAACTCGGTAATCCAAACGCTTTTGAATTTGCCAAACCCCAAATTAAAGACCTCGACTTCAGTTTCAGTGGCTTAAAAACTTCCATTTTATATACATTGCAAGCTGCCGAAAAACAACAACCCAACCTTCGTCAGGACAAGCGCAATGACCTCTGTGCCAGCATTCAAAACAGCATTGTGTCCATATTAATGGCCAAACTTGAAAAAGCAGTCAAAGAAACGGGCATCCAAACCGTTGTCATTGCAGGCGGTGTGTCGGCCAATTCTGAACTCAGAAAACGTCTCCTTTCCAAAAAAGACGCAGGCTGGAAGGTCGGCATTCCCAAAATGAGCTATTGCACAGACAACGCGGCCATGATCGCCATGGCGGGCTCTTTTTATTTAGCTGCGGGCCACACCGTTGGGCAAGATGTAGCTGCAGACCCACGCCTCAAATGGTAACCAAAGGCACAAATTATTGCCAATATTTTTTGTAATTTCGAGAGTTCTTAGTTTTCAAACCATGCGCGCCGCACTTCAACTATTGGTATTCTTCTCTCTATTAAGCACTTGGGCTTTTGGTCAAGAGAAAATTCAATGGAGTTTTGAATTCGAACCTTACCCGGCGTCGCTTCAAATCAGTGCCAAAATTGAAAATGGCTGGCATCTATATGCCCTTGATTTAGATCCTAGTATTGGCCCCGTTCCAACACAAATAGTTTTAGAAAAAAATAAAGCGGTACAAGTTCTAAATGGTTTTGAAGCAGCTACCAAAGCCAAGCAATCCTATGACCCTAATTTTGGAGCCGAGGTTTCCTATTTTGAACAAAGCTTTGAAGCAAGCAACCGCATCAAAGTCAAAAAACCTACAACAGTCAAAGGCGAACTCACTTACATGCTCTGCGACGACAAGCGTTGTTTACCGCCTCAAACCATCCCTTTTGAAATCAAGGTCACCCCTTACAAATTAGAAAAACCAAACTAACACCAATGAAAGCTCTTCTATTTAGCATCCTCTTTTTAGGCCTATCCTTTGCAGGAACGGCTCAAGATTTCATGTCGCAATTCATCAAATGGAACTGCACTGTAGAAAAAATCGATGAGAGCCATGCCAACCTGGTTTTTACGGGTAAATTGGTCCCTGAATACCATATTTTTAGCCTCAAGCACGACCCCATGGCTGCCGACGGCACGGGCATTGTTCCCGAGTTTAAATTTAAAGCCGATAAAAACTTTAAAACGGTTGGTAAAGTTTTTGAAGTAGGCATTCCACTCGTTCAAAAAGACGAGCTCGGCACCTCCTTATACTATGAAAACAAAGCCGTTTTCAAGCAAAAAATCGAAATCTTAAGCGACGCCGCTTTTACCGCTAGCTGCAATTTGTTCTTTCAGTTGTGTAACCACGAAGGTTGTTTGCCACCCTTCGACTACACCGCCAAATTCAAAGTAAGTGGCTTTAAAGCTTCTGGTGCAGCTGCCGAAGTTGCAGATACAACTACTAGCGCTCAAACCGTAGGTGCAGATACCAACAGCACCGAAACCACCATGGACCAAGCGCCGGCGCCGATCCAACAAAAAGAAAAGAAAAAAGACTCTAACGTCGTCATCTTCATTGCGGGCTTTATTGCTGGTTTAGTTGCTTTACTAACGCCTTGTATGTTCCCGATGATCCCAATGACCGTTACGTTTTTTACCAAACAATCCAAAACACGCAGCGAGGGCATCTTTAAAGCGCTCATTTACGGTGCGTCTATTGTCTTGATCTACGTTGCTTTTGGCCTCATCTTCACCGCCATTATGGGTCCGCTTGGCCTCAATGACCTTTCTACAAACGTCTGGATGAACCTCATCTTCTTTAGCATTTTCGTGTTGTTTGCCTTCTCTTTCTTGGGTGCTTTCGAGATCCAATTGCCGAACTCTTGGGTCAATAAAATGGACAAACAAGCTGATCGCGGCGGTTACCTCGGCATCTTCTTTATGGCCTTTACACTCGGCTTGGTTTCTTTCTCTTGTACCGGGCCCATCATCGGGAGTTTACTCGTGGAGGCAGCAACTTCAGGCTCTTACCTCACCCCTGCAGTGGGCATGACCGGCTTTTCTTTGGCGCTTGCCATTCCATTTACACTTTTCGCCATTTTCCCAGGGTGGCTCAACTCTTTGCCGCAATCTGGTGGCTGGCTCAATTCAGTAAAAGTTGTTTTGGGGCTTACCGAACTCGCACTTGCGCTCAAATTCTTGTCGTCCGTAGACCTCGCTTACCACTGGGACCTCCTCACCCGCGAGTGGTTTGTCGGTATTTGGTTTGTGCTTTTCTTTATCATGGGTATCTACCTTTTGGGCAAGTTGCAGTTTTCTCACGACTCTCCTGTTCAGAAACTCAGCGTCACGCGCTTTATGTTTGCTTTAATTGCTTTGGTGTTCTCTGTTTACCTCTTTACGGGAATGTTTGGCGCACCACTCACACTCATAGACGGTATTGCACCGCCGCGCACGCACTCCGAAGACAACTTCCGTTGGGTCAATGGGGGGCAAGAAACCGGTTTGGTTGAAGATTCTGTGTCTGCAGCATTTGCAGCCGATATGCATCCAGTTGGCGACGGCTCTATTTTAGTGTTCCACGACCTCGAAAAAGGCCGTGCGTATGCCAAAAAACGCAACTTACCTATCTTGCTCGATTTCACAGGCCACGCCTGCCAAAACTGTCGCAAAACAGAAAGCACCGTCTGGACCAACGACGAAATCCGTCCAATGCTCCAAAAGAAATTTGTAATCATTTCATTGTACGTAGACGACCGCGAGCTCTTGCCAGCAAACGAACAACGCGTTTCTAAACTCAGTGGTCCGATCCGCACAGTGGGCAACAAATGGGCCGACTACCAAATGACGCGCTACAAAAGCTTCCAACAACCTTTGTATGTCGTCACCGACCACGAAGGCAATGATCTCACTCAAGCCATTGGCTATACCCCAGACATCGAGTCTTATAAAAAGTTCTTAGAAGGCGGTATCAAGCGATTTAAGTAAAATTGCTTGTGTGTGTTATTCGGTGCTTTTTAGCGCTTGAAATATTTGAAATGCTTGTGGTAGCCGCTGTAAAATTCTTCGCAGTAGCTCAGTAACTCTTCTCCGTATTCCGGATACTTTTGGCGCAAGACTTTCCTGTATTTGGGATTGCATTTGGCTGCCATGCGCAATAAAAACGCCTTCATTTGCTTGTTTTTGGCTGCCTTGCTGCCTGCCAAATAATAATCCTCCGCTAAGAAACAGTCATTGTATTCGCGCTCGTCTGGGTGCGCTGTTGATCTTTGATCTCTCGACCATGAATAGCGCCTGAGCATCCAGGCATTTCCTCTGTACGTTGTATTGAAGTAAAAATTACCCAACAAGAAAGCATAGCGCGCTTTGTTATCTCCGCTGGCTGTTTGATACGCTTGTTGAAGACGCAGCGCCTTTCTGAGCATTTGCGGCTTGGTAAGCCACGCGCTATCTGCTCTATTTTGCTGGTGTTCTTGGTAAAAAGTCGTGTAAAAGGGATTGACGCGCAAATAGCGATCAAAAGGTGCTCCTCTCCAGTACTTTTCGGGAGCTTTCTCAAAAGTTTGGAGTGCGGCTTTTAAATCGTTTGTTCTGAAATAATGCGTACCCACTAAATTATACACTTCATTTATTTTGACACGCGCTTCTTTTTTGAGCCAAAGTTCAAAGTCGTTCTCACCTTGGGGCTGTTCAATATCGCTGAGTAAAGTGGCAAGTTGCGATGTCTTATACGCGTCGTCGAGGTAGTAAATCCAGTAGGCATAGTAACCCCAGGTAGAAATAGGCTTACCCAGTGGAGCGCCCCAATTGCGCCAAATACTTTGACCATTTGGATGTGATTCCCAAGCCATCCAGGGATTTTGACGGTGAATTTTAGCAAAAAAATAGGCTGCACTGGTACTTTCTTTGGCAAATTCTAATTCGCGGCCAAATGCAAACAAAAACCTTAAATTTTCTTCATTTGCTTTGATAATGCCCTGAACCGTGGAGTTCGTCAAGACAACATGCGCCTGATTTCTGGCCATCTGCAAGGCATAAATGCGTTCTATAAGCGCTTTCTCGTTTGCGCTGTTAAATTGTGTTGGGAGTTGCAGCTGTGTGTGCGCTCCACCTATCCAGGCAGCATATGATTGCAGTGCCGACCAAAGTTGAGGATATGCTTTGAGTTGAACCGTTTGCATCCAGGCGGCAAGTTGCCCCGCATATGCACGGTCCGATGCTTGGCGTTGCAGTTGCAATTTTTGGGCGAAGTTTTCGTCGAATTGCCAGTATTCATGCGTTTCGATAGCTGGGGCCAAGTGTGTATAATACGGGGTGAGCACCCAATCTTCTACTTTGGCGATTTCTCGTTGTACCACAAACAAAAGTTGGTCTTCATTGATCTGTTGACGCGCTATTTGTTTGAGTGTTGGCAAACAACGGTCAAGGCGCTCGACCAAACTCATCCCTACAGCACCCGGATATGCTGCCAATTGCTCGTTTGTATATCCTTGTTTTTTATAAAGCTCATATGCAGCATTCGACTTTTCACTTTTACTCCAATAAATGCGCGCTAAATCAGCAATATTGGGCTTTGGAGCCGCTAAATTCTCAAAATACAGCGCCCAAAGCGAAATCTCGCTTTGGTTTTGTGTTCCAAAAAACTGCTTGTTGATTTTTTGGATCCAGCGGTAACGATTGTTCTTTGAGGAATAATAGACACTGCGGATGGCCAAGTAGGCATATCGCTCGCGCAAAAATGGTACTTTAGAGTGCTTGACGCGCTCAAGGGCGGCATAAATGAGTTTGTGATTTGGTCTTTTGGATGTTTGCTTGGTATAGAGATGCCATGGATCATCGTAGGCAGCAGCGGACAGCGTGGCGGTTTTTTTGGCAAAAATCAAATAGCTCAAAATTGCTTTGACCTCCGCGTCTTTTGGAGCCCTGTAGCGTAAATAGCGCAGCGCTTGGTTTTGCGGCGCAGCGTATAAAATGGCTTCTAGATCTAGTTCATATATGAGCTCATTGAGAACAGAATCCGAAAACGATTTCTTGAAGAAGCCTTTCCACAACTGGAGATTTTGGTCGTCGGCTGGGCCCAACATGAGATTCCATCTGGCCGAAGCATCGTACTGAAAGCGCTGCATAGCGCCCTTTCCGTAGTTTTGGGCCTCAAAAAAAAGCGTATGCCTGATGTATTCACCGTAGGCGAAGTACTCGGCACAAGCCCGTAAAGTTGGCGCATTAAGGACGAGTGCGGTAAAGGCGATCAAGGCCTTTGAGCGTAGCAGCATTTGCATTGGATAAATTTTCGATACTAAAAAAACTAAGTGTTGGTCGGCCGCGGAAAACGACATTTTGATCAATGAGGCGCAGGGCTTGTTTGAGTTCAGGCAGGGGCACCTCCTCTATTTTGACGCGCTGTCCTTTTCGGAGATAAAAATCGTCATTCCAAGTACCGATGAGGCTGTCTTTTTGAACGGTGTACCACAGGCCCTTGTCATGGTGCAGCAAGCCTCTGAATTCAGTACCTACATTTCGAAACAAGCGCTGAAATTGACCATTTTCATAGACAAAGGCCAAAGAAAAATGAGGCAGTGCTATATCTATCGGTAGCGGATAAGCAGAAGCACCTTTTAAATAAGCGCGGAGTACTTTCAAGGAAAAGATGGAACGCTCTTGCCCGCGGGGATCTGGCGGCTGCAGATTGTAGCACATGAGCATGGCGCGGTCTACGGGCAAGTAACCCATTTTTTCAGGGAATTTATAGGGATACAAGCGCAAGGTAGCCGACAACATAAAATGTGCATATTTACGACGTGCGCGCAGCTCTTTTTTGAAGGACCGGAGAAAATCAAAATAAGCATTTTGCCCACTAGCAGGCCAGTCGCAATCTATCTGAAATTCGTTGACGCGCGCTGCATATTCACTGTCGTAGTCAGAAAGCTTGTAATCCAGCAAATACATGATTTTCTTGGCTAAATCAGCAGTATTAAGGTTCTTTTGTAAAAATACAGCCTGGTGTATATACACACATGGTACCAGATAATGTGGCGTTTTGACAATCGTATCTCTGTAATATTCGGTGTAGTCTACAGTTCTTCTGCGATCGGCAATGATGTAGTCGCCTAATTCATCGACAGGAACAGGTTGTAAAAGGTTATCCAAACCCACCTCAAAAAACTTTTGGTAATACTTTTGAATTTGGAGCGTATCGGCGTACTCTAGCTGATACCATCCAGACCAATCGTAAATACCACGTGTGTAAGTAAATTGCCGCTTCGGTTTATAAAAAAAGTGCAGCCCTAAATAGATGGCTAGAAAAACAAGTAAGCCACTGAGAACGAAGCTTCTTGCCGAGCGGAAATTCATCATGAAAACAGGAGATTTAATGTAAAATAACAGCAATTCAAAATAACAAACAAGAGTTGCCCGAAGATTTATTAAATTTAGTCCCCCGATGATAGTCTGCATTGCCGAAAAGCCAAGTGTTGCCCGCGATTTAGCGGAGATTTTAGGAGCCAAAAATCGCAAAGATGGTTACCTAGAAGGAAATGGCTATGCCGTCACTTGGGTCTATGGGCACCTGTGTTCACTCAAAGACCCCGAAGACTACAACCCCAACTGGAAATACTGGAAACTAGAAGATTTACCTATCATACCTGCCCAATTTGGCATCAAGCTGCGCGGTGACGACGGCGCCAAAAAACAGTTTCACGTTATTGAACGGCTCGTGAGCCAAGCCACAGAGGTCATTAACTGCGGCGATGCCGGGCAAGAAGGAGAACTCATTCAGCGTTGGGTCTTGCTCAAGGCCAAATGCAAAGTGCCGGTCAAGCGGCTCTGGATTTCTTCGCTCACCGAAGAAGCTATTAAAGATGGTTTCAAGAAACTGAGGCCGGGGTCAGATTTTGACCGCCTCTTTGCCGCAGGCAACGCTCGGGCGGTCGGTGATTGGGTCTTGGGGATCAACGGAACCCGACTTTTTACCCGCAAATACGGCCGAGACAAACAAACCCTTTCCGTGGGGCGTGTGCAGACGCCCACGCTCGCGCTCATTGTACAGCGTCAAAAAGAAATTGATGCCTTTAAATCCGACACCTTCTTTGAGCTCAAAACCATTTATAGAGAAACCGAGTTCAGTTGTCAGATAGAGCGCCTAAAAACCAAAGAAAAAGCCCAAAAAGGCCTGGATTACCTCAGCGAGCAGCCCTTCGAGGTCACGTCCTTTGAACAAAAAGACGCCAAAGAAGGCAACCCGCGTCTCTACGACCTCACCTCCTTGCAAGTAGACGGCAACCGCTACTACGCCTACTCTGCAGAAGAAACACTCAACAAGGTGCAGAGTCTTTACGAGAAAAAACTCGTGACCTACCCGCGCGTAGACACCACCTACCTTTCGGAAGACCTCCATCCCAAAATTCCGGGCATCCTCTCTGGGCTCCGCGACTACAAACGCTTTACAGAAGCCCTGGCAGGTAAACCCATCAAAAAATCGAAGCAAATCTTCGACGACAAAAAAATCACGGATCACCACGCTATTATTCCGACAGGTGTGGCGCCGTCGGGTATTAGCCCCGATGAACAACGCGTTTACGACCTCATTGTGCGGCGCTTCATTGCCGTGTTTTACCCCGAATGCAAGGTCTCCAATACCACCGTTTTGGGCAAAGTTGTTGCTTTGGAATTCAAAGCAACCGGCAAGCAAGTCCTGGACAAAGGCTGGCGCGTGCTTTACGACGACCTCAAAGCGCAGCAAACCAACCCCGAGGATAAAATTTTACCGCTCTTTACCAAAGGAGAAACTGGCCCCCACGCGCCGTATATCCACGAAGGCAAAACCAGCCCACCCAAATACTACACAGAAGCTACCTTGCTGCGCGCCATGGAAACCGCTGGCAAGCTCGTTGAAAACGAAGAAATGCGCGAAGTCATGAAAGAAAATGGCATCGGACGCCCGTCCACGCGCGCTAGCATTATCGAGACGCTTTTCAAGCGCCAATACATCGAAAAAAAGAAAAAGAACCTCATCGCGACACCTACTGGAATGTCTCTGATCGATAAAATTTCCTACGAACTTTTGAAAAGCCCCGAATTAACAGGACAATGGGAACACAAATTGCGCATGATCGAACGCGGCAACTACGAGGCACAAACCTTTAAGGATGAATTGTTTGTCATGGTGCGTCAACTCACCGATGAAGTCATCTTCGGCAAGCACTAAACACCACGCAAAACTACATGCGCTGCGGCGCTTCTACACCCAACAAACCAAGTGCTTGGGCAAGCACCTGACGAACTGTAGCGCTTAAAGAAAGTCTGAACTGACGCACGGCTGCATCGGGCTCAATGACAATTTTAACGCTTTGATAAAAGGTATTGTACAGCTTCACTAACTCATAGCTGTAATTAGCGAGCAGTGCTGGTGAATATCCTTTGGCAGCCTCTTCCAAGGTGGTGCCAAACAAAGCCAATTGCTTGATGATTTCCTTTTCTTCTGGACGCATTGGCGTGGTCAGAGAAAGTGGTGTTGGGCCGTATGCGGCCTTCTCTAAGAGTGTAGAGATACGCGCATGGGCATATTGCAAGAACGGACCGGTGTTGCCCGTGAGGTCGATAGATTCTTCCGGATTGAACAACATACGTTTTTTCGGGTCGACTTTCAACAAGTAGTATTTGAGGCCACCCAAGCCAATTTGGGTATAAAGTTGCTCGCGGGCAGCGTTATCGAGGCCCTCTAAATGACCGCGTTCTTGGGTCATTTCTTTGGCTTTTTCGATGACTTCGGCCATGAGGTCGTCGGCATCTACAACAGTACCCTCTCTGGATTTCATTTTGCCGCTTGGGAGGTCAACCATGCCGTAACTCAAGTGAAAGCAGTTGTTAGCCCAGGCATAGCCTAATTTTTGAAGGATCAAAAACAACACTTTAAAGTGGTAGTCTTGCTCATTGCCAACGGTGTAAACCATACCGTGTAGATCAGGGAAATCTTTAAAGCGGTCAATGGCAGTTCCGATATCTTGGGTCATGTAAACAGCAGTACCGTCTGAACGCAAGACTAATTTTTCATCGAGCCCATCGGCAGTGAGGTCGATCCAAACAGAACCGTCTGGTTTCTGATAAAACACGCCACTTTTGATGCCGTCCATGACTTGGTCTTTGCCGAGTAGAAAGGTGTCGGATTCGTAATAAAGCTTGTCAAAAGACACGCCCATTTGCGCATAGGTTTGATCAAAACCAGCGTATACCCAACCGTTCATAGTAGTCCAAAGGAGGTAAACTTGCGGGTCGCGTGCTTCCCATTTCACCAACATTTCTTTGGCTTCTTGTAAGATGGCAGTTTGGTTTTTGGCTAATTCCTTGATTTTGTCGTCGAGCGCTGCTATTGCTTTTTCGTCCTTACCTTCCTTGGCTTTTTCAAAATTGAGCACTGCTTCTTCAATGGCTGTTGGGGTGTCAGAAAAATTCCCACTTTGCCATTGCGCCATGATGGCCTTGGCTTCAATTTGTAGGGCTCTATCAAACTCGACGTAGTATTTTCCCACGAGTTTATCGCCCTTAAGGCCTGTGTTGGCTGGGGTTTCCCTTTCGCCACGCGCATTCACGGGGGAGAATTTTTCCCACGCAAGCATAGATTTACAAATATGAATGCCGCGGTCGTTGATGACTTGCGTACGCACTACTTTATGCCCTACTGCGCGCAAAATTTCGGCAACAGAAGCACCCAAGAAAATATTGCGCAAATGACCGAGGTGCAAAGGTTTGTTGGTATTGGGAGAGGCGTATTCTACCATTACCGTGGGCTTCGAGTTGGCTGGTGCAAGCCCGCAGTTGGGTTGATCTTGCATCTGATTGAGCTGCTCAAGCCAATAAGCATTCGTAAATACAATATTTAAAAAACCGCTCACTACATTGCAATGAGAAACCCCTTCAATGTGAGTCTCGATCCAGAGTTTGAGTTTGTCGCCTGCTTCTTGAGAAGAACAGCGCAACAATTTGACAAAAGGAAAAACAACTAGTGTGAGGTCGCCTTCCATGTCGCGACGGGTTTGTTGAAACTGAATGAGTGTTTCATTGATCTCAGCGCCAAATAAGTCTGGTGCGGCGGCAAGTAAGGCTTGACGAATGTGTTGTTCCATTTTAGGAGAGTTGGGTAATGATATTTTCGATGAGGTCAAGCGTGCGTTCGGCCATTTTATTTTTTTCGTCGTCGAGGCAAGGGTTAACTTCGACAATTTCTAGTGCACAAAGTTTGGGGTCTGCGGCAAAATGATTCAGTAGCGCCTTTGCTTCGTCAAAACTAATCCCGTTTGGCACCGGAGTACCCGTTCCGTAAGAAGTTTCGATAGGGTCAATGCTATCGACATCAAAGGAAACATAAATGAGGTCGCAAGCAGCAAGTTGTGCTTGCATCTCGGCAAGGCAGTTGTTTAAACCTTTTTGACGCAGCTCGGCAACCGAGTAGTTTTTCAACTGAAGTTCAGCCATGATGGCGTCTTCTTCTGCTTCGGTATCACGGACGCCAATGTAGATTAAATCTTGTGGTAAAAATGCAGTGCTTTTGAGGTTGTTCCAATGTGCGGTTGTAGCGGCATCTAGCTCATTTTTTGCCAAATGCAAATGATCCAAACCAAGGGCTGCAGCGATCGGCATGCCGTGGATGTTGCCCGATGGCGTGGTGTAAGGAGAATGGATGTCGGCGTGGGCGTCTATCCAAATGACACCAATACGTCGTTGCGGATACATCTTGTGAAGTGCAGCTAAAGTTCCTGCAGCAGCGCTGTGGTCGCCGGAAATGAGTAAGGGCAAGGCCTCATCAGCAATACATTTATGTATTTTTTCTTGAAGAGAATCAAAAACGAGGCGTAAACCATCAATATTTTTTGCAAAAACAAAAGGGCTTTTGTGGTCGAGCAGCTCGTTATGTTGGGCAACAACTTGAATAGGAAACTCAGCAAATAAGGTACTACCCTTTGTTCGGGCAGCTGCACGTATGGCTTCCGGACCAAGAGAAGCACCGCGTGTGCCCGCTCCTAATTCAGAAGGATTGAAGATGAATTGTAATTTTCTTGACATAGAGGACCCTTTAGGGGCTACTACAAAGATAGGGCTAATTTGCAAAAGCATTTAACCATTTTTCTTAGCTTTGTTTATGCCGAAGTACATCTATCTCGCCTTGTTTAGTGCACTTACCCAACTCTTCGTGGCGCAAAAACCATTTGTAGGTAGTTTGGAGTACAATTTAATTTCCGTGGACCTCATCAACAAAGACACCATAGAAGGCAAGCTCTTTATTTATGCCCTCGATTCTATGGTTCGGTACAATTACCTGATGTCCGATGGCAAAAAACAAGAAAGCATTCATCACCTTAGTAAACACAAATTACTCTCATTAATTGAGTTAGACGGGCAGTTTTTTGCCGTTCAAATCAAAGATACAGCGCAAGAAAATGCTGATTTTCGATACCAAAAAACCTCCACTAAAACACGCGTCCTTGACTTCAATTGCAAAGAAGCCGTCGTGAGTTTTCCGAAGGGTCAAGTACCACTACTTTACACCAAAAAAATAGCTGCGCGCTACTTTGTAGGGCTCAAAGGAGCACCAGGTTTACCAGTCAAAGGGCAAATTCCGACAGACAACGGCTACATGGCTTTCGAGCTTCAAAAATGGGATCAACGCAGCCCGCCTATTCAGCTATTTATTCCAGACAAAAAATATAAAGTGTTGCCGCTCGAGGCCTTTTTGGAATGGACACAAACCCAAAATAGCCCCGCACCACAAGATTAACTAACAGCTTGCTGTTTATAGGTTTGCCGGGTTTTTATTTTTCATGTACCCCTTTGCCGTATTTTCGTTTCATTAGACGCAAAAGCCTCATGGAAGAAAACGAATACATCCCAAAATCTAGCACCAAACCTGCTCCCAAAACCGAAGAACCCACTAGTTCTCGGTCTAAAAAACAGGCAGACGAACCTCAGCGTCCGAAAGAAACCAAAAAAGCACCTTCCAAAGAAGGGTCTTCGCTGTTGAATTTAAAAGACCGTCTGAATCTTTCAAAAATCAAGATTTTTGCAGGTGCGCTTTTCAGCTTACTTAGCGTTTACCTCTTTTTGGCGTGTGTATCTTACATCTTTACCTGGACCAAAGACCAAGATCAACTTTTAAACCGCAGTTTCATCGCTTACATTTTCAACAACGATCTTCCTCCCGCTGAAAATTGGCTTGGTAAGTTTGGCGCCTGGACCTCCCACCTCCTGATTCACCGCGGTTTTGGCTTACCCTCTTTTGGTCTCATATTCCTTTTATTTCTCGGCGGTTTTAAAATCTTATTTGGCACAGCCCTGCTGCCATTGGTCAGGGCAACGAGTATCACCATCAGCTACATGCTTTGGGGTTCTATTTTCTTGGGCTTTTTTAGTCCGCAAATCAGTTATGCAGGTGGTGCTTTTGGTTTTTACACCAACGAGTGGCTCCAAGTAACTTTTGGGGGCTTTGGTACGCTTTTCATGCATGTCATTGCGTTTTTTGTACTGACCACACTTCAATTCAGCCCCAACTACCAAGCGTTATTACAGCGCCTTTTCGGAGCTAAAGATGCGCAAGAACTTCCAAATGAGCAGGAATTCGCCGATGGCGTAGCACCCTTTGACGACATCTATGTGGTCAATACCATCAAAGAAGATCAAATCAAAGCCGACAACATTTCTCAAACAGTTGTCTTTGACGACGGCGACGAAGAAGATATTTTTGAAGAAGAAAGCGAACTCATTGTTCAGGTCACCAAAGAACCAAGCATTGAACCGACCCAAACACCTGAGCCTATCAAAGAAAACACCTTTGACTCTGAATTTGAAATCGAATTAGGTGAAGATCCCGTTGTGCCTGCGCCAGTACGCGCACCCATGACCGACGAAGAAGACCGCGCGTCGCAACTTGTGAGTGAACACGGCGAATACGACCCTACCAAAGACCTCGAAGGTTATTTATTGCCGCCGCTCGAACTTATGAAAGACTACGTGTCTACGGGTGTTTCGGTGAGCAAAGAAGAACTCGAAAACAACAAAGACCGCATTGTAGAGACGCTCTCTCATTATAAAATCGACATTGCTAAAATCAAAGCCACCGTTGGGCCAACCGTAACGCTCTACGAAATCGTACCTGCCCCAGGCGTGCGCATTTCAAAAATAAAAAACCTCGAAGACGACATCGCGTTGAGCTTATCAGCTTTAGGTATCCGCATCATTGCACCTATTCCAGGAAAAGGCACCATCGGTATTGAAGTACCGAATTCCAATCCGGAAATGGTGTCGATGCGCTCGCTTATTGCCTCTGATAAATTTCAGCATTTTGACGGCGAGCTTCCTATTGTGATGGGCAAAACCATTACCAACGAAACGTATGTTTTTGACCTCACCAAAATGCCCCATTTGTTGGTGGCAGGTGCTACTGGTCAGGGTAAATCTGTTGGTCTGAATGCCATCTTGATTTCTATACTATACAAGAAGCATCCGGCGCAAGTCAAATTTGTGTTGGTCGATCCAAAGAAGGTTGAGCTCACGCTCTTCAATAAGATTGAACGCCATTTCTTGGCCAAACTTCCAGGCGAAGAAGATGCCATTATTACCGACACTTCCAAAGTAGTAAATACGCTCAATTCGTTGTGCATCGAAATGGACGAACGCTATGAGCTCCTCAAAGACGCCAGCGTCCGGACCATCAAAGAATACAACGCCAAGTTCATTGGGCGCCGCCTGAATCCTGAAAAAGGACACCACTACCTCCCCTATATTGTGGTGCTCATCGACGAGTTTGCCGATCTCATCATGACCGCAGGCAAGGAAGTCGAGCATCCGATTGCACGTATTGCACAGTTGGCGCGAGCTATTGGCATTCACCTTATTGTGGCCACACAGCGCCCTTCAGTAAACGTCATTACGGGTATGATCAAAGCGAACTTCCCGGCGCGTATTGCCTTTAGGGTCTTGTCTAAAATCGATTCGCGCACCATTCTAGATGCTTCGGGCGCAGACCAACTCATTGGCCGCGGCGACATGCTCATCTCTACAGGATCCGAAATGAAGCGCTTGCAATGTGGTTTCGTGGATACCCCAGAGGTAGAAGACATCTGTAGCTTTATTGGTTCGCAACGCGCGTATCCGGAAGCCTTGATTTTACCTGAATATGTTCCGGAAGGATCCGAAGCAAGTGGCGATATCGACATGAATGAGATCGATAATATGTTCGTCGACTCCGCGAGAATTGTGGTCATGAACCAACAAGGTTCGGCAAGTTTGTTGCAACGCAAACTCAAACTCGGGTATAACCGAGCTGGGCGTATTGTAGATCAGCTAGAAGGTATGAATATCATCGGGCCTTTCCAAGGTAGCAAAGCAAGGGAGGTCTTGTTCACCGATATTGAAAGTCTTGATGAATACTTGCGCGTAAAAGGTCTTTTATAAGCGTTTACTTCACGCGGTTCAAGCCTAAAGCTTTGAGCATCCATTTAGGCAAATGTTTGCGTTTGCCGCCCTGTTTCAAATTAAGGTAAAGTCCGAGCTTCTTGAAAATAGGTACTTTGTGGGTTTCTACAAATTCTATCCAATAGCCATCGGGGTCTTCGATGTAGGCAAAACGGCCCGCAGCCTCGCCCATATCGAACGAATTATCGGAATCTACGGTGAAAGGGCTGCCAAATTCAGCACAACGCGATTTAAGCGCGTCCATACCCTGCACATCGAAACAAAGATGAATGAAGCCCCAATCGCCCCAAAAACGGTTTTCAAATATTTGTCGTGCGCCTGTTTGGCTACTCAGCTCGACTAATTCGATTTCTGTGATGCCTAATAGCTGCGCAAAATAGCCTTCGCGAACACTTGTATGAGACAACAAGACCCTATGGAAAGCTTCTTTACCACGTGGTAAAAAATCAAAATCCGAAAAAACTTCGGTGCAATCGTAGGCCACATGTTCAAAACCAAGTAGCTCTTGATAGAAACGCTTGCTTTTTTCCATGTTGGATACACCAATGACTGCGCCGGCAACGCCTCCGCATTTGGAAGGGTGCTTGGATGCCGCAAACCATGATCGGCCTTCTACAATTTGAAAATAGTTGCCATTGGGGTCTTGTACATAACAAGTCCAACGCCCAGCAGGGTCTTGATGTGCGGCGCTCACATTTGCACCCATTTGCTGGAGGTGCTTTTGGGTGTGGCAGACGTCCTCAGATTTGATTTTACAAATAAAAACGCCGTAGTCACCAAGTTGAGGCTCAAATGTGGGTTGAACAGTAGGGCGCGATGTAAACTGCCAAATTTCAAAACCGCCACCACCGGCCATGTTTAAGGCCAATGTTGCCGTCCGATGCTGCACTTCACCGCCTGTATAGCGGGTCATGAGTGGTGCTGGTGCCGCTTCCTCGAAAATACGCACATCCAGGCCAAAAGCCTTTCGATACCAAGTCCAGATATCTTGTACATCGGGCACACCAATGCCCATTTGTTGAATGCCGTTTAAATGAAAAGTATTGCTCATAATCCTTAGCGTATTGCGCGTTCGTTGAATAATAAATAACCAAACCCTAATTGAAATTGCAAAGGTTGGGCGTATTTGGGTAGGTAATTGATGGTGGCGCGTACTGGCCCCACCGGAGAATGGTAAATGACATGTGCTGCGGCCAAAAGGCTGCGGCCATCTAGTGGTTTGGCATAAGTAAAAGTGCCATCGGGGTTCAAGACCAACTGAATGATCGGCAAAAACGCATAGGCGTCTAGTCTTAAATCAATGTTTTTCAAGGGGCTCACAATAAGCTGTGTACCGGCGCAGGCATACTGTGTTGAACGATAAGCAGCGATAAAATAGGTATCTAAATCAGGCAAAACGTTGAGACCTGGCAAAGCCAACATGCTGGCTGTGTAGTTGGCAAACAAGGACTGGCTATTGAGCACCGTTTTAAGATGCAGACCAAAATTGACCACTTGCTTCTTTTGAAATGGGAAAGTCAGGAGTTCAAGTTGAACGCTCAACCAGCGGTGTTGTTTGGTGACGGTGTCGTCAATGATAGATGTGGTGCCGGGAAAGGTAAGTTCTCTACCTCTCACATAACTTGTTTTGAACTCAAAAAAGGTACCCGAACTTGCAAATTGCTTGCGATTGAGTGTGTTTTTCGTATAGGCTACACGGATGCTTTCCCCAATGAAGGAGGTATAATCGGCGGTGTCTTCTTTGGTGAAATAATCGGTTTGATAATAGGAGTCGTCGAGCCAAAAAAATCGGGTATTGCCTGTAATGACACTGTGGGTTCCGGTTGGTATTTTAATTTGAAAGCCCGTGTAACGTTCTTCTTGAATCAAAAAAGAAGGTTTGACATCTTCAAAAAAAGTAGCGAAACTCTTGAAGTAGTCCCAGCGATTGAGGACCAAATAGGCGCTCAAGGAAACCGGCACGCTACCAGGCAACACCAATTCGTAATTAACTTTGCCCGAGCCATAGAATTTGCCAAAATAAGAAGAAACCTCTAGCCTTTGCCCAACAAGACCTGCCCTGCGATAAGCCAAACTTAAAAAGCCCGTATTAATGGCCCTTGAAGAAATGATGCCGCCGAAGTCAACGCGAAAAGCATTGGCTTTGTTCACTTTGAGTTGCAAAGACAAACTCGAATCTTGTTTGATGTCAAAACTCGGACTCACAAAACTGTAATATGGTGCGGCTAAAGCTTTGTAATAGCGCTTTTCCAGAGAAAGGCTATCCAAAACTCGCTTGCTGAATTTGGGCAGGATAGCGGTGCGCACAAAGGGGAGGTCTTGCTTGCGGTCCGAACTCGAACGTACTTCACTTACGCGCAATGGCAAAAGTTCTTGTTTAAAAATTTGTCTTTTCTGTTGCAGTATTTTTGGGTCGGTTCTGCTGTTCACGTACTTTAAAATGGTATCCATTTGCGTCATTGTCGCCAAATAACCATCTTGAATTGCCTTTTGCACATCGTTAAAATCGAAGGTGCCTACGGGTGTTTTTGGTTCTATGATCAGGCCCTCTGCGCAAGGCATGGCGTAGTTTGTAGGGGTGGTCATCATGCTGGTGAGCAAACCAAAAAAATCGCGGTCCGAAACAGGCGCTAAATTTTTTGAGACATTACTGCCAATAATGAAATCTGGCTGAAATTCTTTGTACAAAACATCAATAGGGAAATTATTGTAGAGCCCGCCATCAAAATACAACACACCGTCTATCCTCACCGGATTCAAATAGAGCGGAAAGGTCATGGAGGCGCGTACAATTTGATTGAGCTTGCCTTTTGCAAATGCAACGCTTTTCTTGGTTTCAACAGCTGAGGCCACACAGCGGTAAGGCACAAATAATTGATTGAAATCTTCTTGAACCGAAGCACTAGTGCGCCCAAAAATTTTGAGCATTTCGAAATCCAAATAAGTAGGGTCGATCAAAGCAAGGGGTAAAGATTTTTGAAGGATGCTGTCTTGGGCTATGCTGAAATTAAACATAGACGCATTGGCGGCATCTTGGTAAAATAAAAATTGCTGTTGGGCTTCTTCTTGACCCTTGACCATGAGCTGGAAAGATTCGGAAAGCACATAGGCTTCAATTTCGGCTGGAGAAAAACCGCTGGCATACATGGCGCCCACAAGTGCTCCGGCAGAAGTGCCTACAATGTAGTCAATTGGAATTTGATTTTCTTCGAGCGCTTTGAGTACACCGACATGCGCTACACCCGACGCGCCACCTCCACTTAAGACCACCCCAACACGCTGTCTATCTTGGGCAAAGAGCTGCAGTGTAAAAAAAAGGAAGGGTAAGAGGTATTTGGTCTTCGACAAATTCGTTCTTTTGTACAAAGTTAACGAATCCCCAAACAATGCATTCAAATCCCAGCCCAAAAAGCGAGCAGCTCACCATCACACTCAAAAGTTTTTTTGGCTTTGAGGCCATTCTTGCCGACGAACTTCAAGAACTTGGTTACCCAGAACCAGTGTTGCTCAATAGAGCTGTTCAAATCAAGGGCACCTGGGCTGATGTCTATAAACTCAATCTTTATTGCCGTTGTGCCATTTCCGTTTTAGTCGAAATCGATAAGTTCTACATCCAGAGCGAAGAAGACCTCTACAAACGCGCCATGCGCATCAAATGGCACGAACTTTTTGATGTCAACAAAACCTTTGCAGTCAAAGGCGCCATTTTTTCGCCCATTTTCAGCAATACCCATTATCCTTTCTTATTGATCAAAGATGCCATTGTCGATGTATTCAAAGCCAAAACAGATGAACGCCCCAACATCGATGTCAAAAAACCGAGCATTCTCTTTGACCTCTACATCAAAGACAAAGAAGTGACGCTTTCGGTCAACACCAGCGGGCTACCGTTGTTTCAACGCGGCTACCGAACAGCTGTTGGGCCTGCACCTATCAATGAGGTAGTTGCAGCATGTTTGGTCAGAATGTCTGGCTGGGACCGCAAACAAACGCTTGTTGACCCATTTTGTGGCTCGGGCACCCTCCTCGTAGAAGCTGGCCTTTTAGCAAGCGGCATTCCAAGCAACATTGAAAGACAGCATTATGCTTTCAAGAATTTAAAGAATTACGACGCTACTCTTTGGGAAGAAATCTATCAAAATGCACCCCGTATTGTACGCGAACTACCTTGTACACTTATTGGCGGCGACATCTCGGACGAAATGGTCTTGAAAGCGCGTAGAAACTTGCGCACATTCTCTTTTGGGCGCTTTGTTGAGATCCATTCCACTCCTTTCGACAAACTCAAAATTGAACCGCCTGTTTTTATCCTGACCAACCCACCCTACGACGAGCGTTTGTCTACAGACATCGAAGAGCTCTACGGAACCTTTGGTACTTGGCTCAAACACCAAATGGCAGGCAGTAAGGCTTGTGTCATTAGTGGCAGTCTGGAAGGTTTCCATGCGATTGGGCTCAAGGCATCTAAAAAAGACCGCATTTTTAACGGCGACATCGAATGTGAATTCCGACAATACGACTTATTTCAAGGAAAAAAGGCGCTCAATTGAGCGCCTTTTTTGATAATAATTTATTTAAGAATTCTTAGCGTTGTTCTACGGGAACGTAGTTGCGGTTGGTATGCCCAGTGTAGATCTGACGTGGACGGCCAATTGGCTCTTTGTTTTCGGTCATTTCTTTCCATTGTGCGATCCAGCCTGGTAAACGACCGATGGCAAACATGACGGTGAACATTTCTGTAGGAATGCCCATTGCTTTGTAGATGATGCCAGAGTAGAAATCTACGTTAGGATATAAATTGCGCGCTTTGAAGTATTCGTCTTCTAAAGCTACTTTTTCTAGTTTCTTAGCGATATCTAGCAAAGGATCGTTGACGCCTAATTTTTCGAGGACGTCGTCGCAAGCTTTTTTGATGATTTTGGCGCGCGGATCAAAGTTTTTGTAAACGCGGTGTCCAAAGCCCATGAGTCGGAATGGATCTTCTTTGTCTTTTGCTTTGGCAACCCATTTGTCTACGTTACCGCCGTCGGCATGAATGCGCTCGAGCATTTCAATGACTTCTTGGTTAGCACCACCGTGTAGCGGGCCCCAAAGTGCAGAAATACCAGCAGAAACTGAAGAGTAAAGGTTGGCTTGTGATGAACCTACGATGCGCACCGTAGAAGTAGAACAGTTTTGTTCGTGGTCGGCGTGCAAAATAAGGAGCTTGTTGAGGGCGTCAGTGACAACTGGATCGACGTGGTAGTCTTGAGTTGGCATTGAGAACATCATGTACATGAGGTTTTTGCAGTAGTCGTACTCGTTGCGTGGGTACATGAACGGATGACGAATGAGGTTCTTGTAAGACCAAGCGGCTAGCGTAGGTAATTTTGCCAACAAACGGTGAATGGTGAGGTTTTTAGCCTCTGGGCTTCTATTCGGGTCCAAAGACTCTGGGTAGAAAGTAGCTAGAGAAGCAACCATAGAAGACAAAACACCCATTGGATGCGCCTTGGAAGGGTATGCTTCAAAGAATTGTTTCATGTCTTCATGAACCAATGTATGCTTGCAAATGCTGTCCTGAAAAGCATCTAACTCTGCTTGATTTGGCAAATTGCCATAAATAAGCAAATAAGCTACTTCTACAAACGTAGCTTTCTCTGCAAGTTGTTCGATGGAATAGCCACGGTAATGGAGAATTCCTTCTTCACCGTCGAGATAAGTGATGGCGCTTTTTGTTGCACCAGTATTTTTGTACCCTGTATCTAAGGTTACGTAACCTGTTAAATCGCGCAATTTGGAGATGTCAATTGCTTTTTCGTTTTCGGTGCCGACTACAACTGGAAGTTCGTAAACTTTGCCGTCGAGTTCGATTTTGGCTGTTTCACTCATGTGATGGAAATATGTCGTTTGATAAATGTGTGCCTAAATTACAAAAGAATAAGGAAATGTTATACAACATTCATGATAAAAACAATTAATGACAGTGAAAATTAGAGTTCGTCAAGAATATAATCGTGAATCATGTTAAAGAGGTGGTTTCGGGTGTTGCCACCATAGATGCCGTGATTTTTGTTCGGGTAAATGAATAAATCGAATTGTTTGTTCGCCTTGACCAATGCACTGATCATTTCCATGCTATTTTGATAATGAACGTTGTCGTCGGCTGCGCCGTGAATAAGGAAGTACTTTCCTTGTAAATCCTTCGCGAAATTAATCGGTGAGTTATCGTCGTAACCCTTTGCATTCTCTTGAGGCGTGCGCATGAAACGCTCCGTATATATATTGTCATAGAAACGCCAATTGGTAACGGGTGCCACTGCAATGCCCATTTTGAACAAGCCGTTTCCTTTCGTCATGGCCAAAGAAGACATAAAACCACCGTAACTCCAACCCATGATCCCTAAACGGCTGGCATCTACATCAGGTCTTTGCGCAAAAACACGTGTGGCATCTAGTACATCTTGAATTTCGAGTTTACCAAGTTGCAAGTAGGTCGACTTTTTAAAAGCAGCGCCGCGGAATTGCGTCCCTCGTGGATCAATACTCAAGACCATATAGCCATCTTGTGCTAACAAATTATGAAAAAAGTAGTCGTTGCCATCCCAACTATCCAATACTTCGTTATGCCCCGGCCCGCCGTATACATTGACAAAAACCGGGTACTTTTTTGAAGGATCGTAGTTGGTTGGAAAAATCAAGGAGGCATTCAAAATGACGCTAGGCGTTGGAATTGACAAGAATTTTCTCTGACTTAATTTTTCAGCATTCATTTTGTCGAGCAAGGCTGTATTATCTTCAAGTACTTTAACGAGTTCACCATTGGCCTTTCGCAACGAAATAACTGGTGGTGTGTTCGCATTGGAATAGTTGTGGATAAAGTACTTCATGCCATTTAAAAATTCGGCATTGTGATAGCCTAAAACTGGAGTTAAGTTTTGTTTATTTGAACCGTCGACTTGAATGCTATAAACCGACTTATATATAGCACCGGGTTCGGCACTGGCATAATACACCGTTTTTGTTTGTCCATCGTATCCTAAAAATTCGATGACATCCCAGTCTCCTGTTGTAATCGGTGTTGAAGTACCATCAAAACCGAGTTTATAGATATGATTGAAACCACTCACCTCACTTGTTCTGAGAATAGATTTCCCATCTTGCAGGATCAACAAGTTGTTATCTACATCGACATAAGTTTCAGATGTTTCCGTAAAAAATTTCTTGGTAGCTACAGTTTTTTGGGTGGCGTCGATTAACCAGTAATTCAGTTCATTTTGATGTCTGTTCATGGTTTGCACAACAAGTTGATTCGCTTGAGAAGACCATTTGATACGAGGGATATATTCGTAAGCACCTAAATCGATTTTTTGAATTTTAGCGCTCTTCACATCCAACATATTTAAAGTCACTTTACTATTGACCTCTCCTGCTTTCGGATACTTGTATTTATATTGTTCTGGATAGAGCTCGCCATACATGGCCATTTGGAATTCGGGCACTTCGCGTTCGTCAAATTTCAAAAATGCCAAGAATTTACTGTCAGGTGACCAGCCATAAGCTTTGGTAATGGCGAATTCTTCTTCGTAAACCCAATCGGTAGTTCCGTTGATGATTTTATTGCGCTTCCCATCTTCGGTAATCTTGCTGACTTTTCCAGAAGCCAAATCTTTGATAAAAATATCGTTGCCATGGATAAAGGAAACCTTTTTACCATCAGGACTGTACTCTGCGAGTGTTTGTGGGGAGTGATCGGCGTCTAACGCTTCGAGTTTTTTGGTGTTTAAATCATAAAGAAAATAAAACGCTTCAAAACTGCGGCGATAAATGGCTTTCGGAGCAGACCAAAGCAATACTTTTTGCTCGTTGGCATTGAATTCGAAACCAGCAACCACAATCTGTTTATCTTCCCAAATAAGTGCCGATTTTGAAATAAGGATTTCCGCTTTTGTTGTGTTATTTGAAATATCGCCTTTGATCAAATCTCCTGCATCCGACCATTCTACGAAATGAACGCCATCGTTGAGCATTTGATAGGCACTTGCTCCTTTTGCACTGAATTCATAATTGCGCCAAATGCGCTCTACAGTTAAATTTTGAGCGACCGCCTGTTGGTAAAACAACGCAATAAAAAAAACTTTAAATATAATTTTCATGACCATTTAATTGAAACCTAAAATTACACAGATTTCTGAGGTAATACAGAGCTCATGTTTGGTTCACAAAGAAATGACCTAACTTTTTGCTAAAATTTTTCATGAATTAAATGTAAAAGCACTAAATTTGTACTAGCTTTTTTATGACCTCCTTGAAGCCAATTCAGTGCCGAAACCATAAAAAACGCACCATTAAACACAAAGCTGATTGTCAGTTGATCCAAACTTAACATCATGAAGCAAACTCTACTTTTCCTCTCTTTTGTAATTTCAGCAAGTCTTTTTGCACAAAACACTTGTAACGAACTCTTTATTTCTGAGTACGTCGAAGGTTGGTCCAACAACAAAGCACTTGAAATTTACAACCCTACCAATAGCCCAATTAACCTTTCTGGTTATTTCGTGAGTCGCTATTCAAATGGTTCCACAACCGCTACTGTTGCCAATTCAATTCAACTTTCAGGAACCGTACCTGCCAAAGGTGTTTATGTCGGTGTTCTTCAAAAACTCGATCCAAACGGAACCGGCCAAGAAGCTCCAGTCTGGGATTCCCTACAAGCAAGAGCCGATGGTTTCTATTGTGCCGATTACAACGTTTCCAATGCTTGGTACTGGAATGGCAACGACGCCCTTCTATTAGCAAAAGGCACCTTGCCAGCTAACGCAACGGCTGTCATTAACGCTACAAACGTTACTGGCTTTGCAATTGTCGATGTTTTTGGCAAAATTGGTGAAAACCCTGCCAACGAAACAGGTACATCTTCAGGTAACGACGGTGCTTGGTCTTCTCAATTTCCTTATAGTACTGGCCTAGGTGTTTTGCTCACCAAAGACCACAGCCTGATTCGCAAGCCAGGTATACTCAAAGGACAAACCGCCAACCCTTCCTTTTTTGATCCACTCTTAGAATGGGACAGCATTCCACCAGTTGTTGTTCGCTTAGACGCAAACGGCAACATCGTTTATGGCACCAGCGGAAACCCAATCCTAGATGGCAATTGGTCTTCGCTCGGCACGCACGAGTGCAACTGCAACAACATTGGTTTAAACGCTGCGCCAAAAACAAGCCCTAGTGTTTACCCGAACCCTAGCAATGGCGTTGTTTTTGTAAAAACCCAAAACGAAATTCGCAAAATTCAAGTTGTTTCTGCACTTGGACAGCAAATCAAAGAAATCAACGTTTCTGCTGGGCAACAAGTCATTGAAATCGACCTCAATAACCACCAAGGTGTTTATTTCATGCGCCTCACGACCAACTCAGGCGAACAAATTCTGCACAAAGTCATTATTCGCTAAGATGCGCTTCCTGTTTTTTGGGTTGCTGTTAACGCTCCCCGCCCTTTCCTATACTCAAACAGTAGGTAAAATCAGTGGTTCCGCTAAAATGTCTCCTGGAGATGTACCTGTGGCGGGCGCTAAAATTACCCTCCTCAACCAAGGAGCTGCCATTACCAGAGTTGCCACCAACGACGAAGGAGCTTACGAGCTTGCGAACATCCCATTTGGCAAATACCAAATCATGTTCACGCTTCCGCTCACCGACACCATTCGCGTAGACATTCAGCTCAATCAAGCTAAACTGATACAAAACTTCACCATTCGCGCTACCCAAGAAGTGCGCGAAATTCGCGTCATTGGCAATTTAGTCAATGGTCAAAACGTACCGGTTGCCGTCACCAAAATCGACACCAAAAAAATCACTGAAGAACTCGCTTCGCGCGATTTACCTATGCTTTTAAATGGTACCGCTGGTGTTTACGCCACCAATCAAGGTGGTGGCGACGGCGATGCGCGCATCAACGTACGTGGTTTTGACCAACGCAACGTTGGGGTCATGATCGACGGCGTTCCTGTCAACGACATGGAAAACGGCGCTGTTTATTGGTCCAATTGGTTTGGCTTGGACGCCATTACTTCCCAAATGCAAGTGCAGCGCGGCTTGGGGGCAACCAAAATTGCCATGCCTTCTATTGGCGGCACCATCAATATCATTACCCAAGGTGTGGGCACCAAAAAAGGCGGCAGCTTCAAGCAAGAATACGCCACTGGCAACTTTTTGCGCAGCTCGCTTTCATACAACACGGGCATGACCAAATCCGGCTGGGGGCTCACGCTTTCGGCGTCTTACAAACAAGGTCAAGGTTGGGTAGAGGGCACGCCAACGCAAGGTTTCTTTGGTTACACCAAAATATCCAAACGCCTCGACAACCACCTCATCACCTTGTCGGCATTTGCTGCACCACAACAACATGGGCAGCGGTCATTTTTTCAAGGTATCCAATATTGGGACGCCAACCGTTCCCAAGACCTCGGCGTACAGTTCGACTCCACGCTTTTACTCAACGACATGGGTATCCGCTACAACCAACATTGGGGTTATGTCACCAATGAAGCTGGGGAAAGAGAAATCCTCAATGAACGACGCAATTTTTACAACAAACCGCAAATTACACTCAAAGATTTCTGGTCTGTAAATGATAAATTAGCCATCTCCAACTTAGCTTATCTTTCTATCGGACGCGGTGGAGGCACCAGCATCTTCAATTCCTCTGCCATTTTGCGCGACGCCAACGCCAACATCGATTGGGACCAAATGATCACCGAAAACAAAGTCAACTCTTTGTTCGGCACACCAAACATCGACCCTATTTATTCGCCGACCGAAATCAAGTCGAGTCAAATTTTATTGGCAAGCATGAACAACCACTTTTGGCTGGGTTATTTAGGGCAATTCAATTATGATTATTCAAAGAAAACGTCATTTTCAGGTGGACTAGACTACCGCTATTACGAAGGGCGCCACTACCAAGTCATTACCAATCTTTTAGGTGGCGATTACTTTGTGAGCACTGCCGACTTCAACGACCCCGACCCAATGCAACGCGTTGGCGACAAAATTGCCAAGAATACTTTCAATGCCGATCGCGATGGTGTTGTGAGTTATGCTGGGGTTTTTGGACAAGTAGAACACAGCGGCGAACGCATCAATTGGTTTGCCAACGTTTCTGGTATTCTCAATGGATACAAAGGCATAGATTACTTTCAACGCAAAGTCCTAGACCTCGGCGATACCATCCTAAGAATTGGCGCGCTCGATACCATAGCATACAACGGTCAAACTTATCATGCTGGCTCAGCAGGTTTGGAGTACTTTTCCACAGACTGGAAATACATTCCAGGCGTCACCGTAAAAGGTGGATTGGGCTATAAAATCAATAAGTTCAACGATGTCTATTGCAATTTGGGCTACCTCAACCGCACTCCACAATTTTCGAATGTCATCGACAACAATACCAATAGCTTTTTTGGAGAAATCGTCAACGAAATTATTTACGCTGTGGAAGGTGGCTACCATTACGCCAACAAACATTTTGGTGTCAACTACAATGCTTACTTCACCAACTGGAAAAACAAACCCTTTCCTTACGGTGTTGCTGTTCCAGACCCCAATGACCCTACAGAATTCATTCGTGTCAACATCAACGGCATGGATGCCATTCACATGGGCCAAGAAATCGATGTCGCTTGGGAAATTTCACCCAAACTTTCTTTTGACTTTATGTTCTCTATTGGTAACTGGATTTGGAATTCGAGCAAAACCGTCTTTATCCCGCAATACGACTCTCTTGAATTCACTTTTGACGCCAAAGGTGTACACGTTGGCGATGCAGCACAAACTGCTATGGCCGCTTCATTGCGCTACGAACCGATCAAAAATGCCTACATCAAAGTCCAAGGGCAATTATTTGATCGCTATTATGCCAATTTTGACCCATTCTCGCTCCAAGGAACCAACGGCGGTCGCGACTCCTGGGTAATCCCAACGTACTCACTCATCAATGTTTTTGCCGGTTACCGTTACAAACAATTTAGTGTAGGCGGCGCCATTACCAATCTTCTCAACACCTCATTTATCTCAGATGCCACCAACAACGCAAATGGCATTTACGATCAATTCGATGCGCGCTCTGCTACGGTCATGTTTGGCCAAGGCTTGCGTTTTAATATCAACCTTGCCATACAATTTTAACTTATGAAAAAATTATTATTCAATCTCGCCATTTTGATTATTGGCCATCAAGCATTGGCTCAATCAATTGCACAAGTGCGCAATTTAGGCATCGGCCAAACCGTAACTGTTTCTGGTGTAGTCACCAACGGCAGTGAACTCGGCCCCATTCGTTATTTGCAAGATGGCACTGCCGGAATTGCTTGTTATGGTACCAACTTGAATACCGTTCAAAAGGGAGACTCCATCACTGCAACGGGTGTATTATTTGAATTCAGTGGGCTCTTAGAGCTTTCCCCAACAAACAGCTTTACCAATCATGGTCAAGCGGTTATCCAACCCGCTGCGCTCATCATCCCGATTCCAAGTGCAGGTGAAAGCCTAGAAGGGCAATTGGTCCGTTTTGACAACGTCAATTTTGTTCAAACAGGCAACTTTGCGACTGGCAACAGTACAGTACAAATTTTTGACGGCTCCAACACCTTCGATGTGCGCATCAACGGAAGCACCAACATCGATGGTTCTGCCATTCCTTCAGGTCCAATTAGCATTATTGGCTTAATGGGGCAATTCAATGCCAACTACCAATTGATTCCACGAAGTACGCAAGATATGTTCACTTATGTTGCGCCGGCCAGAGAAATCAATGTCAAAATCAACGGCAATAGCGTACTTTCAGGCGACACCTACGTTGTCGGAACAACTGCAGCAACTACCATAACAATCGAAAACTACGGCGTTCAAAACCTTACCGTTTCTGGTGCAAGCTTTAGCGGCTCAAGCGCTTCAGAATACAGCTGCAATGCGAATGTTGTTGTAGGTGGAACAAGCAGCCAAAACGTTACGCTCAACTTCGCGCCTGCCGGAACGGGCTCTCGCTTGGCAACACTTTCAATCGCCAACGACGACGCCGATGAAAACCCATACATCATCAATCTTTATGGTATTGGTACCAACAACTTAGCTACTGAACCAACTTCAAACCCAACCGGACTCACCTTCCCTACTGTAAAACCTTATTCGCTGTCAGGTGAATACACTGCGGTTAGCGCAGAAAAATACATTGTTTTATGGCGCCAAGGCGGTGCTGTGGCTGGCTTACCAATCGATGGCGCTAGCTACAAGCGTGGCGATGTCGTTGGCAATGCGAAAGTGGCTTACATTGGTTCGGGAACAGGATTTACGCCGCGTCACATCGAAGCAAATACCAATTACCATTTTGCTGTTTATGCATTCAATGGTCCGGCAGGTTTTGAAAACTACCGCACCATGAACCCAGCAACTGGAAACGTCACTAGTACAGGTAGCCAAATTGGCAACTATTACAACGGTATCAACTCTGGTTCCACTTCATTCCTTTCGAACTTAAGCGCTTTGATCAACCCGCACACCTCCATTACCTACTACAACTACCTCACTACCATGATGAACCAATATGAGGTGCGCGACACCACAAACGGTCAGTCTTATGTAGAATGTGTATACTCTGGTGAACGCAAGGTTTTCAACGATCCATTCACCTGGACTGCCCTAGGTTATTCAAGAGAACACACTTTCTCTCATTCCTGGATGCCAACTTTCCCATGCGATAGCCCAGAAAAACCTGAATACAACGATCAACACAACCTTTGGCCAACCAACCTTCAGCAAGCCAACACGCCACGTAGTAATTTACCTTTAATGGATATTGACGGCAATGTTGTCTTCACTTATTTAGAAGGTCGCGTTGGCTACAGCGGCAACCAATTGGTTTACGAACCACGTCCGGAGCAAAAAGGCAATGCAGCTCGTTCAATCTTCTACATGGCTACTTGCTACAACGGTCAGTTGGGCAATACTTGGGAGCTTCCTGCTACCCAAAGCCAAGAATCTTTGAAAACATGGCATTTTGCCGATGCACCTGACAACTATGAAATCGCACGTCACGAATACGCTGCTGTTTTACAAGGTAACCGCAATCCGTTCATTGACTCAGCTTATTTTGCTTGTCACATCAACTTTGCCAACATGAGCTACCTTCAATGCGATATGGGTCTTACTGAAAAATTAGACAACAACTTCTCTGTATTCCCTGTACCTGCATCGCAAACACTATATGCACAAGTCAATGGTCTTGACATCTTTGCTTATCAAATTCACGACATTCAAGGACGCCAAGTTGGTGCAGCTCAAAACCTCAAGCTCCCAGTTTTGGCCTTGCCAATCAGCGAATTTAAAGCTGGCGTTTATTTCCTTACCGTCGATACTCAATACGGCCAAGTGAAACGCGAGTTTGTGATCGAATAATGAAATCAAACCTTTGGTATATAATTGTCGGAGCAAGCCTAATGGCTTGCTCCGCTCATTTTACCCCTACTTTTCAAATCAGTCATCAAGCTGTTGTTGCGTCAGCCACAGATTCTACTTTACTTCGGCATCTCCAACCTTACAGAGATACATTAAGTCAAGAATTCAGTGCCTATGTTGCTACTGCACCAGCCGATTTAGTCATTAGCCGTCCTGGGTCAAACCTCATGAACTGGTGTGCCGATGCCGTTCTGAGCTCACAAACAGCAAACAAACGCCTCAGTGAACCTGTCATTTGCTTACTCAACACCGGCGGTTTGCGCAGCTCTTTTGGTGCAGGTAAGCTGACCCTAGCTGACTTTTACAAACTCATGCCTTTCGATAACCGCGTAGTTTGGGTCCATCTGCCCGTATCTAAAATTCCAGAAATTGAAAATTATCTAAAACAAAGTGGTGGAGAGCCAATAGCCAATTGCTCTTTCAAAAATGGCAAGCTCGACATACCGAGTTTGCTACCCAATCACCAATACATTTGGGTACTCACATCTGACTTCTTAGCAAACGGGGGCGACAAAATGATCTTCTTTTTAGGTTTGGAAAAAGAAGAAACTCCTATTCTGCTGCGCGATATCCTGATTGCAAGCGCCTACCTACAAGACACGCTCATTTTAGATCCACAATTAAGATATATCCGATGAAGTTAACGCGTAGGAAACTCTTTCAAAAATTTGGCATTTTATCCTTTGGATTGCTGCTTCCAAATTGGTTAAGTGCGGCTTCAAAGAAGAAAAATACACCCAAGCTCGTTATTCTTCATACCAACGACACTCATTCTCAAATTGACCCACTACCGGCCAATCATACCAAATTCCCCAATCAAGGAGGCATTATTGCGCGCAGTGCATTGATAGACCAATTCCGAAAAACAAATGAACATATCTTATTGCTAGACGCCGGCGACTTCTTTCAAGGCACCGCTTATTTCAACCGTTTTAAAGGGGTTCTCGAAATGAAACTAATGAGTGCTTTGGGTTACGATGTCGTCACTTTAGGCAATCACGACTTCGACATCGGTATTGACGGCTTCATGAATGCACAACAACATGCCAATTTCAAGTTTGTCAATGCCAATTATAACTTTGGCCAAACGGCAATGGCAAAGGTTGTTGCCCCGCATCACATCATTCAAAAAGGACCCTTCAAAATTGGGGTGTTTGGTGTGGGAATCGATCTAAACGGACTTGTTCCCTCCAGTAATTTCACAGGTATTGAAATGCAAGATCCTTATTTGAGCGCTGAAAATTCAATTCAACAACTCAAAGCCGAGGAGTGTAACCTGATCATTTGTTTATCTCACTTGGGATACCAATACGAAGATTTAAACAAACCCAGTGATGTCTTACTTGCTCAAAAAGTAGCTGATATCGACCTCATTTTAGGTGGGCATACCCATACGTTTTTGGATGTACCCACGAAAATCAAGGACCCAAACGGAAAGGAAGTTTATATTCACCAAGTAGGATGGGCCGGCGTCAGGCTTGGCGTTATAGAGGTTTCGGATAAAAAGTTTAACTTTCGTCAAAAAAAGATCCATTGATTCAAAAATTAATTGGCGTTCACCTCATTGCTTTCCTACTTTATTCTTGCACAAAGGAGGTCAATATAACGATACCGGAATTGCCACCGCAATTGGTAGTCGATGGCAATATTGAAACCGGATGCAACCCGCTTGTGTTACTGACGATGTCGCAATATGCAGCAGATACAGTAAGTTTACTCAACTATTTGAACAGTGTAGTTAGCGATGCAGAAGTAAGTGTTGTCAATGGCAATGACACCTTTGCACTTATCCCCACCTTTGTCCAGGACCTTTCGCTTGAAAGTCAGAAAAGACTAGCTGAAATGCTGCGCCTCGAGCTCAACGAAGTGCAATTTTTACCCATACAAGTCTATACCTCATCTGCACTTATTGGCAGTGCAAATCAAAGTTATGAATTGTGTATTGCTCATAATGGAAAGCTCTTTAAAGGAAGTACTTACCTCCTGCCACCGCCTGAACTTGATACCTTGTTTTGGAAAAGAGAAACAGCTACAACCGAATATGGCTATAGTTGGGCACGCTTATCTGACCCTATTGCTAGTGCCGATGCCTATCGTTGGGAGGTGCGCCGCATCGACAAAGATGAGAATGGAGCCGACCTCGATCCTATTTTTAGACGTGCCCGCGGCGGCATCTTTTCGGATGAATTTTTTGACGGGCTTCAAATAGAATTTTATTTTCAGAATCCGCTCAAAAGAAAAGACAGCACACATCTGAAGGAATACCGCCGTTATTATCGGTATGGTGATAGCGTTGTTGTCAAGTTTTCAAAAATGGATCAGGCTGTATTTACTTATTACGACAGAAAAGCAGCTCAACTCGATGCGGCATCTAACCCTTATGCCACGCCCATTAACATCCCGTCCAACATCAAAGGTTGTCTGGGCATTTGGGCAGGCTTCAGCCCTTGGTATGACACCCTCATTTGTATAGATTAAATTCATTTCTATACGGTTGTCTATAAGTTATTTTTATTTCATATACCAATTTTCTAATTGAACAATGACTGCGTTTTGGTGTTAATAGTACACAAAACCTTATTTATGTTTCGCTCAATTATTGCTTTTCTCCTTTTATCTGTTACCAATTTTAACTTTGCACAAACGACCGTTACAGGTGGCATCTATCAAAGCACCACTTGGACCACTGCAGGAAGCCCTTACCTCATGACGGGCTCAATGGTTGTATTTCCAGGAGCTACGCTTACGATAGAACCTGGAGTAGAGGTTCGGGTAACACCAGACTATTCTTTTAATACAGGCAACCTTCGCTATTTAGAAATCAGAGGAACCCTCATTGCCATAGGAACCGATGCCGCGCCAATTACCTTCAAGACTACCGACGCTAGTATCCTAGGCCAACAAACTTGGGAAGGCATCAGAATCAAAGGCTCGCAGGGTGGCAATGTTCAGCTTGACCGCTTTCGTCTTTTTGATAGCTGGCTCGGCATCAACAATGATATTGCTCAGCCCGGTGTCAATTACATTTGGACGAACTGCCAATTCAAAAACAACAATTATAGTATCCAACTCAATGCCGACATGACTTACAATGGTTGTTTGTTCGAAAACAACGGCGTAGGGCAAGCCGCACAAATTTTATATGGTTCACTGTCTGCCAACAATTGCCAATTCATCAATAACTTTTGTTCTTTCACGTGGTCAAATTCTATTACTGTAGACAACTGCCTCTTCGAAGGGAACGGCAACAATATCATTGGTTCACCTGGTTTGGTAAGCAACTGCCAATTCATCGATAACGACTTCGCTTTTGCAGAGGCTTACGGACATACGATTCAAAATTGTTACTTTGAAGGTAATGGAGTAGCTATTGACAACTCTGGTGGGGCAAATATCAGTAACAACACCTTTGATAGTAATGTTTTAGCGGTTCGTTTGGGCGACGGCAGTTCACTCACCAATAATATCATTACCAACAACGGCGTGGGTGTTGCGGTGTTGGCTTACAGTCCAAACTCTACACTCATTGAAAACAACACCATTTGTTACAACACCGACTACAACCTTCAAAACCTTACCGACAAAAACTTCCAGGTCAATGCCAATTGTTTTTGCTCCCAAGATTCAACTTACATTGAAAACCTCATCCTAGATGGCTATGACGACATCACAAGAGGATTGGTTAACTACGCCATCTACGACGACTCCTGCGCCAACGTATTAGATTACATCGTCAAAATCAACCTTGATGGCAATGCAGGCATCAACGTATTGGAAGCAGCAAATTGGAAACTGAAAGGACAAGATGCCAACGCACTTTACATTGAAACCACCCAAGCGCTGCAACTCGAACTGCTCAATTCCTTGGGGCAAGTGCAAAAAGTAGTTGCACTTCAAAAAGGCGACAATCAAATGGCAACAGCTGGCCTTTCAAGTGGCATCTATTTTCTGAAAAATGCCTTCGGAAAAACTCAGAAAATCATACTGCAATAAGACAACACTCACGTTGCTTACAATGCAATATATTTTGCACTTAAAGATGTAAAGTTCTTCAGATAGCAAGTGCCAAAGATGATAGACCTCAATTCCTAACTTGATTCTTTTTCAAATCACTATCTTTGCAGTCTAGAAAAAATATTATGTCTTCAGTACCTGTTCGCGTTCGCTTTGCCCCTTCTCCTACTGGCCCGCTCCATATGGGAGGTGTGCGCACGGCTCTTTACAATTACCTTTTTGCTAAAAAACATAACGGCACCTTCTTGATCCGCGTAGAAGACACCGACCAAACCCGCTTTGTTCCGGGCGCGCAAGATTACATCATGGATGCACTTGCTTGGTGTGGAATTATGCCCACAGAAGGCCCTGGCTTGGGTGGCTCATTTGGCCCCTACGTTCAGTCTGAGCGCAAAGCTATGTACAAACCCTACGCCGAACAACTCATCGCCGAAGACAAAGCCTATTACGCTTTTGACAGCGCCGAAGACCTCGACCGCATGCGCGACCAAGCCAAAACCATGGGCATGCCCAATTGGCAATACAACAGCGTTACGCGCAGCAGCATGCGCAACTCCCTCACTTTGCCGCAATCTGAGGTAGAACAACTCTTAGCTGCCGGCGAACCCTACGTTATCCGCATGAAAATGCCGCGCAACCGCGACGTCCGTTTCTCTGACCTCATCCGCGGTTGGGTTGTTGTCAATACCAACAACCTCGACGACAAAGTATTGTTCAAGAGCGATGGCATGCCAACCTACCACCTCGCCAACATCGTCGACGACCACACCATGGAGATCAGCCATGTCATTCGCGGCGAAGAATGGTTGCCATCAGCACCTCTTCACGTATTGCTTTACGAAGCATTTGGTTGGCCTTGCCCTGAATTCGCGCATCTTCCACTTCTACTGCGTCCAGATGGCAATGGCAAACTCTCTAAACGCGATGGCGACCGCCTCGGCTTCCCTGTATTCCCTACCAATTGGACTACCGCTGAAGGTGAGCTCTACTCTGGTTACCGCGAAAAAGGCTACTTGCCTGGGGCGTTTATCAATATGCTTGCCCTCCTTGGCTGGAACCCCGGTACAACACAAGAAATATTTACCTTAGACGAGCTCGTGGAAGCCTTTTCACTCGAGCGCGTCAGTAAAGCAGGTGCCAAATTCGACCCTGAAAAAACCAAATGGTTTCAACAAACCTATTTGCGCGCCCAATCTAATGCTGAAATCGCACAGCAACTGCGTCAGGTTCAGCCCCTTGATTTACCAGATGCCGCACTAGAACAAATTTGTCACCTCATGAAAGAACGTGCCACTTTTGTACAAGACATCCTTACAGAAGGTGCTTATCTCTTCGGACGCCCTACTGCGTTTGATGCAGAAACCATTCGCAAAAAATGGAAACCAGAAACCGCAGCCTATATCCAAGAATGGAAACACCTTGTTGCCAACCTGACAGATTTTTCTGCAAGTTCGATCGAGCTTGCCTTTAAAACTTTCTTAGCCGAAAAACAACTTGGCATTGGTGCAGTGCTCCTTCCTTATCGTTTGGTACTAACTGGCGTTGGCGCTGGCCCTGGCATGTTCGAGATTTCTGAATTCCTCGGAAAAGAAGAAGTCCTTGCGCGTCTAGACCTTGGCCTAAGTGCAGTCGAAGCCATCCTCCATGAAGCATAAAATTTTTGTCAACGGCATCAAGTGCTATGCTTTTCACGGCTGCCTGCCCGAAGAAGGTCGTATTGGAGGTCACTACGAAGTCGATATCGAAATGCTGACCAACTTTAGCAAGGCTGCCGAGCAAGACACGCTTGCAGACACCATTGATTACGTTGATGTCAACCGCATTGTAGTTGAAGAAATGGCCATCCGCTCCAAACTCATTGAGCACGTTGGTCAACGCATCCTGACCAGAATCAAAACTGAATTAAAAGGGATTGAAGCCTTGAAAGTAAAAATCACCAAACTTTGTCCGCCGATCAACGGCGACGTACATTCGGTGGCTATACTCATCGAAGACGAAGCCTAAAGCGCGGCCTTTTCTTGTAGAAATTCCAAAAATTGAGCAGTAGCCCTGGCCCTATGACTATACTGATTTTTTTCAGCGAGGGTCATTTGTGCAAAAGTCTTGCCGACTTCTTCCGGGATAAACAAAGGATCGTAGCCAAAACCTTCCGTACCATTCTTTTGCATTCCAATGCTGCCCTTTACGATTCCAGTAAATTGCAGCGCTTGGTCTCCATCGCAATAAGTAATGACGGTTTTGAATTGCGCGCTTCTATCTGCTTGACCTTCTAGCGCTTGTAAGAGTTTATCCATATTGTCTTGATCACTGCGCTGCGCTCCTGCATAACGTGCAGAATGCACACCTGGCGCGCCATTTAAAGCGCTAACTTCAAGACCGGTGTCATCTGCAAAACAAGGCAAACCAAAATGCGCAAAAACCCACTGGGCTTTAAAGGCAGAATTGCCTTCTATAGTAGGTTCGTCTTCCGGAATTTCTTCTTTTAAGTGGAGGTCTTGCAAAGTGAGCAGTGTGAGGCCGTCAGGTAAAATAGAACGGATTTCTTCAGCCTTCTTTTGATTGTGACTGGCAAAAATAATTTTCATGGGCTAAAAATAGGAAATAAAGCCCACGTGTAATTTACCTGCATTCAGTTGCAAAGGTTGTCCGAGTTGCGACCCGAGTCCATAACTCAACTTGAACTGGCCGTTTTCTGAACCCAGCACCAAACCCAAACCCACAGCGTAAACAGAAGTTTGCTGCTGCCCCAGCACTTTGTTTTGGAGCCAGGCCCAATCCGTGAAAACTAAAAAATGAGCGTACTGATCCAGTAAAAAACGATACTCCAACCCAGCAAAGGCAAGTGTAGAAACAAAAAATGCTTCTTCATCAAAACCGCGCATGCGTTCTAAACCACCAAAACGATACAATTCATTACTGAATAAAGTGGCTGACTGAATATGCGCAAACTCTTGACTCAGACTCAAAACCTGGCGCTTAGTGAGTGGCAAAAAATACCGCTGTGAAAGCTCTAGACGCCATGTGAGCAAATCACTCTGTGCCTTTTTGTTTCCTACAAGGTAACTGGCTTTCAACTGCATCCCTTTTCTTGGATTTGGTAAAAAATCCAGCTTTTGCCGTTGCAAACCAATTCCATATGAAAGTGTAGAGAAGGTTGCTAAATTGGAAAGGGCAGTAACGTTTGTAAGGGCATTGGATTGCCAGTAATCTAGTATGGCAAGCAGCTGCCAATTGTTAGCCAATAAATAAGTAAGGCCAATATTCCCTTTGAGCTCCAAAAATGAGGTGTCGCGGCGATACAATGAAAAGCCTGCGTTTACGCCATAAGAAGAACCACCGATATAAGGCCAAGTTAGTGTACTTTTCAGCAGCTGGGTTTGAGGTGCAATGCTACGCCAATGCAAAGTGAATTTTTCGTTTTTCTGCCATGTGTTCTGCAGCTGCAAATTGAGCTCTCCTACCAATGCATTTTGTTGCGTGCTTGGATTTTGTTGCAGGCCAATAATACCTGTAGCCGAACTCATTTTGATCCTTTCCAGAAATAAATATACTGCCGCACTTTGCTCTTCGAGGGCCCATTCGGGCGAACGCAATAATTTAAAAGGCAACTGCCCTGCCACTTGCATTTCGGCTTGTAACAACTGCTGTTCACTAAATAAAGTTCCGGATTCAATTTGCAATAAATTGGCCAGCACTTTTTCTTTAATAACACCTTCTGGCTTCACATGGATTTGACCCCATTTGACCTCAGGGCCCTTAGTGGTTTGTAAGGTTGCTATGGGCACAGATCCTGAGCTGACCTGCAATGAAATTTGAGCAAAGGGGTAGCCGTTATTGACATACCAATTCAGTGAATCTTGAACCAATAATTGTAACTCTTTTGCAGATAGGTAGTTGAGTTCTGTTGGACTTTTGAGCGCAATACCCTCGAAAAAAGGTCCTGGGTTGATATGAAAGTATTGAACTGAATCTTTGATAGCCCTGGGCTCCAAGGCAAATAGAAAATAACCCTCTGCCAGCGCCAACGACTGCCATTCATTGTATTTTTTCTGCCAGGCCGGCAATAAAAACTTGGTATTGAAAGCGCTTTGAAGTACCGAAAGTGCTTTAGGCAGGGGATTTGATGAATTTTCAATGGCATAATAGCCTTGCGCCCAGGTCGAACAAGTCAAAAACAATATAAATCCTATGCCGATGAAGCTGCGCATGCTTAAATATACAAGACTAAACGTGCTATTTTTTTAAAAATTGTAACTTTGTAGTATAACTTCCGTTAAAGGCAGCAACAACAACAAAACAAACACCATGAAAACAAAATCAACTTTTATTCTAGCGGCATTTGCAACTCTTCTCGTATTAGCTTCTTGTGGAGCAGGCCGCAAAGCGAGCTGCGATGCATACGGAAGTCTTGAACAAACTACGCAAAACGCAGATTTAGCTACACGCTAATATCCACTTACCATTCGAAGCGCTGAACGTGCAACGCCATTTGAGCTTGCATATTCAGCGCTTCTTTTTTTGCAGCAACTGCAAAATCGAGCCCTGAACTTGCGTAAATAATGGCGCGAGATGAATTCACGAGTAATCCGCATTCTGCATTTGCTCCGTATCTAACAACCGTATCTAGGTCTCCTCCCTGAGCACCAACACCAGGCACCAAAAAGAAATAATTTGGAGCCAATGCCCTCACCCGAGCGATGTCTTCGGCACGCGTAGCACCCACCACATACATCATGTTGTCAGGCGTTCCCCACGCTGCTGATTTTTCTAAAACGGTTTCGAAAAGCGCTTTTCCGTTGGCTTCCACTAACTGAAAATCTTTGGCGCCTTCATTGGAAGTAAGAGCGAGTAAGATGACCCATTTGTTTTCAAATTGCAAAAACGGCAATACGGAATCTGAACCCATATAAGGTGCAACCGTTAAGGCATCGGCTTGCATGTGCTCAAAAAATGTTTTGGCGTAATAAGCCGAAGTGTTGCCGATATCGCCGCGCTTGGCATCTGCAATAATCAAACACTCATTAGGAATATAAGCTATAGTTTTGCGCAAGGACTCCCACCCTGCAGCACCGTGACACTCAAAAAATGCGGTATTCGGTTTAAAAGCGACGGCATAAGGATGCGTAGCGTCTATGATTGCTTTGCAAAACTCGAAAAGGGGATCTTCGGTTTGCAATAAGTGCTGGGGTATTTTAGCAAGGTCTGGATCAAGTCCAACGCATAAAAAACTCTCTTTTTGTTTGATCTGCGCAATGAGTTCGGCTTTGGTCATGCGGTTTCTCCTTTTAATTTTTCGGCGTTTTCGGCCATTTTGAGTGCGTCTAGCATTTCTTGGATATCGCCATTCATAAATACACCTAAATTGTACATTGTTTTGTTGATGCGGTGATCTGTGATGCGCCCTTGTGGATAATTATATGTTCTGATTTTTGCAGAGCGGTCTCCGGTAGAGACTAGCGTTTTTCTTTGGGCAGCGCGTTCGTTGTGAATGCGGTCAAGCTCAAGTTGATATAAGCGCGAACGCAAAACGGAAATGGCTTTTTCTAAGTTTTTATGCTGTGAACGCCCATCTTGACACTCTACAACCAAACCTGATGGAATATGGGTAAGACGGATGGCCGATTCTGTTTTGTTAATGTGCTGACCACCTGCACCTGAAGCACGGAAGGTGTCTTTTCTGACGTCGTTCATATCGAGTTCGAAATCGACTTCTTCAGCCTCTGGAAGCACTGCAACAGTAATGGCGGAGGTGTGCACGCGGCCTTGAGATTCTGTTTCGGGAACGCGTTGTACGCGGTGAACGCCTGATTCGAATTTCAAGGAACCATAGATGCCTGCACCTGTTATTTCCATAGAAATCTCTTTATATCCTTTTACAGAACCTTCCGAAGAGTTGAGTACTTCGCAGGTCCAGCCCATGGCTTTAAAGTACATGGTATACATGCGGTAGATGTCTTCCACAAAAATACAGGCTTCATCGCCGCCTGTGCCAGCGCGGAGCTCAATGATGGCATTTTTATCGTCTTCGGGGTCTTTAGGAATGAGCAGTAATTTGATCTCTTCTTCGAGAATGGGTCTAGCCTGCTCGAGCTCGTCAATTTCGGCTTTGGCCATTTCGCGCATTTCGGGATCTTGCTCTTCTTCGAGCAAAGCTTTGGCGCTCTGCAAGTTACTTAGCAAGAGTTTGAATCGCAAGTAGGTACCGTCCAAGACTTCGAGGTCGCGGTATTCTTTGTTGAGTTTGACATACCGACTCATGTCCGAGATGATATCGGGGTCTGTGATCATTTTGCCGACTTCTATGAAGCGAAAATGAATGGCTTCTAACTTATTCAGTAGATCTGACATGCCGCAAAGATAGGCATAAAAAAACCACCCGAAGGTGGTTTTTAGTTAGTTAATCGATCCGGTGACCCGTTTCATGAAGCCATTTAAGGCGTCTCGTTTGGGTACACCATTCTGAATTTCTTTGTGAACCTCAAGTGCGCCAGAGAAATTAGAAAGCAATTCGCCGATGACATCGAGTTCTTCGTCTTTGATGCCAGGGGCCTCAATTAAGAACTCTAGCGTTTCCATGGTTTCATTGATGTAGTCTTCGTCGTTTTGTTCGATGAATTCGACGAGGTGTTTAATGACTGGTAAGCGCATCGAGTATTTCTTGAATGGTTTCTATTTTATTTCCTTGCGCTTCTGCCACTAACTTACCACCTTCGAATGATGCAAAAGTAGGTAGGTTGCTGACATTGGCGAATTGGCGTGCATTAGGATAGTGCTCTGCGTCGACATATACAAAGGCGATGTCTGTATGGGTCTCGGCCAAACGCTTGAATTTAGGCTTGGTAATTTTGCAATTGCCGCACCAACCTGCGCCGTACTGAACCATAACCTTGGCATTTGAAGCCAAAACTTGGTCGAGCGTATCTGAAGTGAGGTCGCTAAACATCTGCTTAGTGTTTGCTTAGGTAGTCGGCAACGCCATTGCGTGTAGCATTCATGGCATCTTTTCCTTCTTCCCAGTTTGCAGGACAAACTTCACCGTGTTTTTGAACGTGTGTAAATGCGTCGATCAGGCGGATGAATTCATGTACGTTGCGCCCTACAGGGAAGTGGTTGACGGATTCGTGAAACACCATACCGGTTTCGTCAAGAAGGTAAGTAGCACGATAAGGTACGTTGTCACCGGCCATGTTGTCTTCGTCGAACATATCGTAGTCGAGGATACCTAATTCTTGAGCCAACAAACGCGTAGAATCAGCGATCAAAGGAAAACGAACACCTTCGATACCACCGTTGTCTTTAGAAGTACTTAACCAAGCAAAATGAACCTCAGCGGTATCGCAAGAAGCACCAATTACAATTGTGTTGCGCTTTTCGAATTCAGCTGCTGCCTCTTGAAACGCATGGATTTCGGTAGGACAAACGAAAGTGAAGTCTTTAGGGTACCAAAACAAGACCACTTTTTTGTTGTTGTCGGTTGCTTGTTTCAATACGTTCAATTGAAAGGCATCGCCCATTTCGTCGATGGCTTTCACGGTAATGTCTGGGAATTTTTTTCCAACTAGAGTTGACATATTTTTTTGTTTTTAGGATTACTAATTTGTGGAACAAAGATACAGCGCTTTGGTTGGAGAAGTGTTATAATTTATTTCAATTTATTTTATATTTGTATAGATTCTTTCTATATGATTTCCATTCAACAAATGAACTATATCGTAGTCCTCAGCGAAGAACTACTCTTTCAACGTGCAAGCGAGAGGTGCTTTGTAACCCAACCTACCCTATCGATGCAAATCAAAAAAGCTGAAGAAACCCTGGGTTACGCCATTTTTGACCGCGATAGCAACCCGCTTCAACTCACCCCTTCTGGGCAACAGCTCATTCCGATCCTCAGAGAAATTCTCGCCGAAACCGACAAAATCAAATTGTTGTCTGATCAGCTAAAGGGCCATGTCAAGGAAGAGGTGCGCATAGGTGTCATTCCAACAATTGCGGCATACTTACTACCTGACCTCTTTAGTACCTGGATCGCTGATTTTGGAAATATCAAGCTGAAGATCCGCGAACTCAAGACCACCGATGTGCTCGATGCATTAGAACGGAAAGAACTCGATATGGCCATTATTGCCGGGCCCCACCTCGACCCTCGACTAAGGAGTGTGCCGCTTTATTTAGAAGAAATCCAGGTGTATTGTCCTGAGGTGAAAAGTGAAGAGATCCTATTTGAACAAATTCAGCAAAAACACCCTTGGCTACTCAACAAAGGCAATTGCTTGCGTACGCAAATGCTCCATTTTTGTCAGTTGAATCACGACAACGATGCGCAGGACTGGGATTACGAAGGAGGTAATTTGCCATTGCTTATCGATATGGTCAATAAAAATGGTGGCTACACTTTGATTCCTGCTAACTTTCAATTAAAGCCCGAAGAACAACTCGGCATCAAATCAATTGCCGAATTACAAGCAGCGCCTGCAAGAGAAGTCCTTGCTTTGATCCCGAATCGCAGCATGAAGATGCCGCACCTAGAAGCGATGATCAGGCAAATACAGCATTTTTATGGGCAAAAAAAAACCAACAAAAATTTGTTGGTTTTAGATTGGGATGTCGCTTAAGCTTACTTAAGCGAACATTTAATTTATGCTTGCGCCATGGCTACGAAATCGTCGTAGGCCAACTCTTTTTTAGTTAAAGATATCGTGCTTTTAAAGAAAGTTGTAAGCTTTGCTTCGGCCAAACGATCGTAGATTCCGTTTGCTTGTTCTTTGTTTTGCAACAAACGCTTAGCGGTATCGGTAAGTTCTGCGTCGTCTGGCGCAGGCAAACCGTATTGTGCATAATTGCCAAGTACCAAAGATTTGGTGTAGTCAATGACTTCTTCGTTGGTGAGTTGGATGTTGTTGTCTTTGAAAATCTTGGTTTGGATCAATTGCCATTTCAAAGAATTGAGGTAGGCATCGAACTCGCGGTCGAGGTCTTCGTCTGAAACTGGTTTTTCTGAAGAAGATTTGATCCATCTTTTCAAGAAGGTTTCAGGGAAGGTCATTTTGGTCTCGGCAATCAGAAGATCAAAAGTTTTTTTAGTAAACAAGCGGTCGGCGTCTTCCTCGAACATGCGCGCGAGGTCGGCTTCAATGCGTTTGTTCATTTCTTCTTCGGTCTTGACTTCATCGCCAAACAACTTTTGGAAGAGCTCCTCGTTGAGTTCGGCCATTTCCATGCGTTTGATGTCGTTAATGGTGAAGTTGAACTTCGATTCTAGTGCGGCGTAGGCTTCAGGAGCAATACCGAGCATAGCAGCGGCATCTTCTGGCCCTTTAGAAACTAAAGTGAGGTCTAAAGCAAAGGTATCGTTGACTTTTTTACCGGTCAATAGTTTAACACCCGCTTTGTCGGTCAAAAACTCCATAGAAATGGTGGTAGAATGGCTAATACCGCCCTCTTTTACGCCATTTGCGTCGAGTTCTTCGAATTTACCCATGACCATGTCTTTGTCTGAAACGACATCTGAAGAGATGAGTTTGCCATAACGACGACGGAGGTCTTCGGTTTGTTTGCCGAGCAATTTTTTGTCGATTTTAACGGTGTTGTATTCCATCTTTGTTTTGGATGAAATTGGCAACTCAAAGGAAGGGCTGTAGCCAATTTCGTAACTAAATACAAAATCAGCAGGTGTATCGAAGCTTCCTTCAACGCCGTTTTCGATAGGAAGCGGATTACCTAAGATATCGAGTTTTTCATCGATGACGTAGCGGTAAAGCGCGTCGTTGGTTAGTTTGTTGAGTTCTTCTAGTAAAACAGACTTTCCGTATTGTTTTTGAATAAGGCCTGCCGGGACATGACCAGGTCTAAAACCAGGGATTTTAGCTGTTTTACGGTATTTGTCTAGGGCCGCCTTTACTTTGTTTTGGTAGTCGGCAGCAGCGATTTCTACTTTTAATACGCCGTTTTGGGCATCGATTTCTTGACGTGTAATTTTCATGCGATCGTTTTGTTAAGCCTAATATTAAAAAAAAAGGCCTCGTTGAGCCAACGAGACCTTAGTGCGGATGGAGGGACTCGAACCCGCACACCTCTCGGCACCAGATCCTAAGTCTGGCGTGTCTACCAATTTCACCACATCCGCAATTTTATGTAAACCTTATGCCGTTTGCACAAGACCCTGTTGGGGCTGCAAAGATAAGAAAGAAATCAATATTACAAAAGTTGAAATAAAAAAAGCTTGGAATTATTGTGCTTTTTTTTGTAGCTGAGAACGTATTTCTTTCATAAATGACGATGCATAAACAAAACTTTCAATCTCGGGATTGGTGGCGTTGATGATGGAGTGGCGGTCGCCCTCCCACCATTTTTTACCTTGATGGATAAAAAGAATGTGATCGCCGATTTCCATAACGCTGTTCATATCGTGGGTAATGACAACTGTGGTTATTTTGTATTCTTGCGTGATGTCTCGGATGAGTTTGTCGATGACAATTGAGGTTTTGGGATCGAGGCCAGAATTGGGTTCATCGCAAAATAAGTAACGCGGGTTCATGGCAATGGCACGGGCAATACCAACCCTTTTTTGCATACCGCCACTACATTCTGAGGGCATGAGTTTGTTACGGCCCGCTAAATTGACGCGGTCTAGGCAAAAATCGGCACGGGCTTGAATTTCGGCTTTGGTCATGTTGGTGAACATTTGCAGCGGAAACATAACGTTTTGCTCTACGGTCATGGAGTCAAAAAGTGCTGCGCCTTGGAAAAGCATGCCAATTTCTTGACGGATGTTACTGCGCTCATAGCGGTCCATTTCGGTAAAATTGCGCTTGTCGAATAAAATTTGACCTGCGTCCGCTTCATACAAGCCTACAATACATTTTGCCAATACAGATTTTCCTTGACCCGACTGTCCAATGATGAGATTGACCTCCCCTTCTTCAAACACGTGGTCGATATCAAAAAGTACCTTTTGACCATTGAAGCTTTTGGAAACTTGTTTGACTTCGATCATGAGAGCAACATGAGTTGGGTAAGAATAAAATTGGCAATGAGGATCGCGACACTACTGCTTACAACCGCTTGCGTAGAAGCTCTACCTACATCGAGTGAGCCTCCTTTGACATAATAGCCGTAAAAAGAGGAAATGCTCACAATTAGAAAACCAAAAACAAGTGTTTTGGTAAGTGCATAAGTAATGTGAAACGGATTGAAAAAAGAGCGGATACCTAGAATGTAAATTTCGGTGGTGGTGAGGTCTGAAACCAACAAGGCCAGCCAACCGCCAAACATGGAGAGCGCCATGGAGAAAACGACTAGTACGGGAAAGAACACCAAAGCAGCGGTAATTTTGGGCAAAACCAAGAAGTTCAAGGAATTGACTCCCATGATTTCTAAAGCGTCGATTTGTTCGGTAACGCGCATGGTGCCAATTTCGGAGGCGACATTTGAGCCCACTTTACCCGCGAGAATAAGCGAGATAATGGTAGGGGAAAATTCTAAGATGGTACTTGATTGGGTAATGAAACCAACGGTGTAGTCTGGGAGCAAGGGGCTCTCCATGCTTGACGCGGTTTGCAATGCGATAACTGCGCCCATGAAAGTAGACATGAGGGCCACAATTGGCAAGGAGTTGATGCCGATTTGGTCGATTTCTAGAAAGGTGTGCTTCCAAAAGAAACGCCAGCGATTTGGACGTGTAAAAACGACACTCAGCATGAGTATATATCGACCAAATTGTTGTAGGAGTTTCACTACGCTAAGTTAAACATTATTTTTGTGGTCATGCAGTCCAAGCGCCAACACTTCATTGATACCCTCGAAAAATTTGCTCCGGCAGCTTTTACGCCCTATTTAGCTGATTGCATTTTGAGCGCAGGCGTTCAATTTAAAATTGTACCCGGACGCAAAACCAAACTCGGCGATTTTAGAACCCACCCACTGCAAACCAAACCAATTATTACCGTCAACGGGGACCTCAACCCCTATAGTTTTTTAATTACCGCCCTTCACGAACTCGCACACTTAGACACCTACCGTCAATACGGCAGGAAAGTCGCAGCACATGGACTCGAATGGAAAACTGCTTTTCGGCACCGCTTATTGCCACTTTTAGAAAGCAAAGCACTACCAACAGAGCTACACCACGTTTTAGAAAAAAGCTTTGTGCGGCTGAAGGCCTCGAGTGGTGGGGATGTACAGCTCAGTAGGGTCTTGCGCACTTTTGATATCAAAGATGAAATTACGTTAGAAAGCCTGCCGAGAAATGCGCATTTCTACTTGAACAACAAACACTTTATCAAAGGTGAACTCCGAAGAACTCGTTATCTTTGTACAGAATTTGGTAGCAACCGTATTTATTTAGTACATGCGCTTGCCGCCATAACACCCCTTACGCATGAATAGCAAAAATACATATGGCCTTATTATGGCTGGTGGCGTCGGAAGCCGTTTCTGGCCACTTTCTACTTCTGAAAATCCAAAACAATTTTTAGATGTACTCGGCATTGGCAAATCTTTGCTGCGCCTCACCTTTGAGCGCTTGCAAAAATTCATTCCGGCAGAACACATCTATATCCTAACCAACACCTCCTACGAAGCGCTCGTACTCGAACAATTACCAGAACTCACCAGTAGCCAAGTATTGTGCGAGCCAGAACGCAAAAACACAGCGCCCTGCATCGCATATGCAGCTGCAAAAATTCACGCACTCGACCCCGATGCAACCCTTTTGATCTCTCCTGCAGACCACCTCATTATCAATGAGTCGCGTTTCGAAGAAATCATTCGAACAGCATGGCAAACCGCCCAAGATGGCAAACTCGTTACGCTCGGCATAGAACCCACCAGACCCGACACCGGCTATGGCTATATCGAATTCGAAAAAACCGAACTAACCCAAAAAGGAAGTGCTTGCCCTGTTTTACAATTTCGCGAAAAACCGAACTTAGCCACTGCTCAGGCCTTTCTCGATGCAGGTAACTTCTTTTGGAATGCCGGCATCTTTGTTTGGAAATCCGCAGTTATCCTCGATGCGCTTGCGCAGTATCAGTCCGACATTTACCAAATATTTAGCGCACAGCCCGAAGTCTATGGCAGTGCTCAAGAAATTGCCTTTTTGAAAGATGCTTTTGCAGCTTGTCCTGACATCTCCATCGATTTTGCAGTCATGGAAAAAGCACAAAACGTAAGTATGGTGCTCGCCGACTTTGACTGGAGCGACCTCGGTACTTGGGGCAGCCTCACCACTCACTTAGATAAAGACACGCAACAAAATTCAATTATCGGTCAAAATGTGTTTGCTTTCGATTCCGAAAATTGCCTGATCAATGTACCGCACAATAAAACCGTATTGCTAGATGGCCTTCAAGACTACATCGTGGTCGATACTGCCGACAAGCTCATGGTGTTGCGCTTAAGCAACGAGCAAAAGCTCAAGGAATACCTCAAAGCAATGGGCGTCAACTAACAGCACCTATGGTTAAAATACGCAATATCGAACTCGGTGATTTTCCACTGCTTTTGGCACCCATGGAAGACGTCAGCGACCCGCCTTTTCGCGCACTTTGCAAGCAGTACGGCGCAGACCTCATGTACACCGAATTCATTTCCTCTGAAGGCCTGATCCGCGACGCCGCCAAAAGCCGCCAAAAACTCGACATCTTTGAATACGAGCGCCCAATTGGCATTCAAATTTTTGGTTCAGAGACCGACAGCATGGTGCAATCTGCACAAATTATAGAGGCCGTACAGCCAGACCTCATCGACATCAATTATGGTTGCCCCGTCAAAAAGGTAACTTGTAAAGGTGCAGGTGCCGGCTTGCTTCAAGACATCCCCAAAATGGTTCGCCTCACCAAAGAAATTGTCAAAGCCACCTCCCTTCCGGTAACGGTAAAGACTCGCCTAGGCTGGGACGACGACACCAAAAATGTCGTTGATGCCGCTGAACGCCTACAGGACATCGGCATAGAAGCCATTTCTATTCATGGACGCACGCGCAAACAAATGTATAAAGGCGAAGCCGATTGGTCGCTTATTGCTGAAGTGAAAAACAATCCGCGCATGCACATCCCTGTTTTTGGCAACGGCGATATCGACAGCCCAGAAAAAGCACTTACGTACAAAAAAAGATACGGCGTAGATGGCGTCATGATTGGCCGGGCCTCTATTGGCTATCCTTGGATTTTTAGAGAAATCAAACATTATGTTCAAACGGGCGAAACACTTGCCGGACCGACCCTCGCCGAACGCGTTTTGGCATGCCGCGAACATTTAATCATGAGCATCAAATGGAAAGGCCCTAAATTAGGGATAGCCGAGATGAAAAGGCACTACACCAACTATTTCAAAGGAATCTCGCATTTTAAAGATTACCGCACCCGTTTGGTAACGAGCTCAGAACTCGATGAAATCCTCGGCATATTGTCTTACATTGAACAACACCAAGACGAATTTATTTTCGCTTAAAACTGGCCTTAAATCAGTTTATTGCGACGTAGTATGGACCTCACCGGAATTTGCAAGCTACCAAAGATTTCGTAGCGTGTAATTTTGTCAATCTTAAAATAGTATTTAGTGCCCTTGTACTTCCAAAGCACCTGATTTTGTTGGCTGCGCACAATTGGTGGGGACGCCGCTGCAGAAAAATACTGGTAATATGGTCCCGACTTCTGAAAATGCAATAAAGGCGAAAATAGAAAACGGTAACCATCTTCATCTTGACGCAAAAGTCCTTTTTGCATTAATTTTCCAATAAATTGTGGCGCTGACCTATTCAGGGAAGCCAATACTGCAAAACCAGCTACGGTGTCGTAGCGCATGCGCTCCACTTCTGTTTCATTGAAATCATCGTCTAGAACAGTCTCGATATAGCGCACTTCTTGAACTTGCCTTCCGCCTTCTTGATACACTAAATCACCGTTCCAGGCAGCTAAAAAGCGCTCAAACGGGAAACCTATTTTACGGCTAAGCTGAGCTAATTGCACATAAACGGAATCTTGGCGTTGCTTTTTAAATTCACTGACATCCAAATGGACGTCTATCAAACGATCGGTCTGCAGATTACTGCTGTAACTTAGGCCGGATTTTTTGAGCGAGAAATAAAGAGGTGTGCGTTTTTTGATGTAACTCTTCAATTTGAATCCTAGAGAGTCGCTGTCGTGGGCAAACATGGCGGTTTGGATATCAAAGCGCTTGAGTTTGGACCAATTGGCATAAATAACGAGGTGCTCATCCTTGAATTGTTTTTGCTTCAAAAACTGTTTCCAAACTTTTTGCTGCGAACCGTAGTGAGCCGAAACTACGTGGTTCAAAGTTTTGATGAAGTCAGTACCTTGATAGATGAGTGCGTAATCTTTGCCGTAATGCAGGTAAGATTGTTCCTTCTCGATATAATAGAATTTATTGCCTCCAACTACAGAATCTTGGAGTGCGGCATACTTTAACAAGCGTTCAATACCTAATTGAACCTTGGAAGAATCGGTGAGTCGGATGAGTGCACCCCAATTGCCGTCTTCGTTGGCAAAAAGATAGAGATTGGATTCTAGGTCGATGCCATATTGTTTGCCCTGACCCAATAAAAATTCATAGGTAGTGAAGTCCCGCATGGACATCTTGTTGTATTGGAGCATGGAATTGGTTTCCTTGGCCAGCTCTAGAATATTCGCTTTTCCAAGAAAATCGGCACTTGGGAGTCGGTCAATGAGGCGAGGTGTTTTGGGCTGCTCAAACAAAAAAGACTTGACGAACAAAACCAAACCCAGACTGCCTGCAATTAAAACAAGAGTCAAAAACTTACGGTACATTGTTTTAAGGATTCAATGTGTAAATGAGATACAGCGAATTGACGAGGTCGAGCAGGTGTTTGCCTGTAGATTCTGCACCAGTATAGCTGTAACTCAATTTAAAGGTGGTGTGAGCCTCCGTGGTCTCGGATGAAGTGAGTTCGAGTCGGCCAGATTTACCTTTGAGCGAAGAGATGATTTCGGCGTTGCGAGGCGTGAGTACTTCGGTAGGAAAACGATCGAGGGTTTCGGTGATGTCTACGGAACCATACATAAAACCACTTTTGCTGGCTGTTTTACGTTGTTTTTTACCTAAAGCTTCTGCGCCATAACCAGCAGTGTGGTGTCTGGCGAGGTCTTCGTCGTTGGTAAAAATGAGCAGTTTTCCGGTGTTCAAAATATAGAGCGGCGCTGCATCTAAAATGGCGTTGTCTATGCGCCAGTAATTTTCAAAGCGTTGTACCCGCGAACTCAAGCGCCCCATGTGTTTGAGCACCATTTCAGGGATATCTGCTCTTGCGGTCGAAAAGCCTAAAGTAAAAACAGGCATATCTGCATCGGCTTCTGTTTCTTGTTCTTGATAAGCAAAGGTTTCTTCGTCGTATGTGAAGACGATTTTCTTGGTTTTGATTTTTTTAACACCATTAAAGGTGCCAAACATGCTGCCTTTGTAAGTATCGAAAAGAGCATCTTTGTCAATGAATTCGTTGAGTAATTCAAGTGTCAGTACATTCATCGCAATTTGTGCGTTTTTCTCATCGCTAAGGAGCGGCAGCATTACTTTGTAAGCCTGTTCATAGGCCTGTTGTAAGTTGATGTTATAGGTAAAGTAAGCAGGACTAGAAGCTGGAATGTACTTAAGTACGTTTTTATCAAACTTGGCGTCGTTCATTTGGGAGTAAATGCTTCCGAGCGCGGGGCCGTACAAAGCCTCAACTTCAAAGTCGACTTGGTTGTCGCGCAGGAAAAGATCGCCCAGAATGACGTTTCCTGCATAGAGTTCTTGAAGGTCTTTGTAGAGCGTTGGTAAAACCGTCTGAAAATACCACAAGCCTTGTGATTTATCTAAGTTTCGGGCGTTATCGAGGTAAAAAGCGCCTTCGGCATTATGGGTGAGTTGAGCGGCAAAACGCGGGTCGTGGTCGTGGAGATTGATGCCATTCAAAAAGATTTCATTGATGACGCGCGTGAGCTCTTTTTGCTGAAGAACCACCTGCACGCTATCGCGGAGCTCATAATAATTTTTGATGGCCGGGTTTTCAGTAGCCTCCGGGAAAACGTTGTTATTGGAGTTGTCTTCAAAGGTTTGTTCGTTGAGAATTTGATCTTCTTGTGGGGTTTCGTCAAAAAACTCGAATGGCATCTCGTTGCCGCGGGCATACCAAATTGAATCAGTGACCTCATCGATATGATCCATGGTTGGTTCTATGCGAATAAGAATTGCTTTGTTGTCTTTGATCAGGAGGTTATTGAAAAAAGTGCCGTAAATTTCTAAGCCTGGTATTGGGCTCTGTAAAACTTGAAAATCATCGAAAACTTCGAAAAGCGCAACTTTATCTGATACGCCAAAAGTAAAACCAGTGAGCTCATGGGTAAACGTTTTGCCATAAAACAGATTGAGTCTTTGATTGAAGTCTAGGCCAGCGTCTTTGAGTGTTTTGCCAGAGGTGGAACCATCGAACAATTCTTGGTGTACCTCAGACATGAATTCGTAATTGACGAGGTCGTCCATGGAGATTTTTTGCAACAAGCTGATATTGTTGATGCTGAAAACAGTAACGGCATCTTTAGGTAAGAGCTGTTCAGATTGGATTGCTTTGAGTTGGGCCCAGGAATTGGTGGCAGCTAGCTGAGCCACTACAAACAAAAAAGCGCACTTGATGGATATATTCACGAGGGTAAATTAGATACTGCGAAGTTAAACATAATAAGATAGTATCATCTTGGTGTTAAAACAATTGTGTTGTCCAGGAGATGTTGATTTGATTTCAAATCAAAGGTATTGGTTCTGACCATTACGGCCATTTGATTTTTACTGAGTGTCCCTAACTTATTTTCGAAGGTTGCGACAGGTCTTTCAAAACGCGCAATTGAAGTATAAATACCCTCTTTGAGGCTTTCTTCATTTTCTAATTTGTAGTTTTTAATTTGCTGCGTAACATAAGCAGGAATGGTACGCACTAAAGTATTGCCGTCCCAACTCAGCCAAAATTGCTCAGCAGAAGTATTGTATTTGTCGTTGGAGATTTGAGCTAAACTCAGCTTAATACCGTCTTGTAAATTTCTTACACTCGTAAAATCGCAAGAAAATTTAAAAATGTAGTCTGTATAATTTTCTTCGATCAGGACATTTGAAATGCCTACTTGTGCATCTAGGAGCCTTACAAATTCGTTGATCTTGGCACTGATTTGGGTTTTGCTAGGTACGGGCTTGCCGTCGAGGCTATCTAGGGCTAATATGGAATTGACTTTAACCTTGCTTGCACTTAGGTTGATTTTGTAGCGCAAGGTACCTGAGCCATCGTTGTTGAGGGTGAGGTCGTCGGAAATTTCAATGCAAGAAGCAACCAAGCCAAAGAGAAAAAAGAGTAGCAAATATTTCATGTGTTTGCGCTATACAATTGTGATGCCAAAGTTAGTCAAATAAGCCCTTCTGTTCAGGCAAATTGTTGCAATATCTTTGGCTTACCATCACCGAATTTGCCTCAGGGCCTAAAATACGTTTTTTATCAATCTCCCAGGCCTCTAAGTTCAGATTTGATCGGTTTGAAACATCGGAGGGCAAGGCATGGCCACTTAACCAAGCGGCTTCTTCGTGTGGCGACAAAAGAAGAGGCATGCGTTGTTTGGAATTATGTATTTCAGCCATTAATGCATTGGCTGTTGTTGTGAGAATGGTAAACGTTTGCTCAAATGCTCCTGTATTGGGATCTAGCCAGGTGTCGTAAAGGCCCGCTATAGAAAAAATAGCTTGGTCTTTTAGTCGAATGAAATAGGGCTTTTTAAGTTTGCCGTTAGTCTGCCATTCGAAAAAACCAGAAGATGGCACCAAGCAGCGATTGGAATGGACCAAATGCTTAAAGGAAGCCTTTTCATGACAAGTTTCAATGCGGGCATTGAGCGTTTTAGCCGCGAAATCCATCCAATTGGCACCGTTATACCACTTGGGCAACAAACCCCAGCGCATTTGTTCTAGGTTTGGCGCATTAGTAATGATGTGCCAACTTGGAAATTGAAAGCCCGATGCAAAGTAATATGGAAGTTCGATGGGCTTGCCCGGCAGCAGTTTTTGATAGCGCTCAGCTAATTGTAAAGTGGTAGATGTTGACGAATTACTGTAACACATAGCTCAAATTTACATAAAAAAGAAAGCCACCCGAAGGTGGCTCTATATAGACGTTTCTCGCTATCCGTAAGAACGGGAAGAAAGAAACGAAAAAGAGCCCGAGGGCTCTTGTATACATTACATCATGCCTGGCATTCCGCCGCCCATGCCGCCCATGGCAGCTGCAGGATTCGCTTCTTCTGGTTCGTCGGCAATGACACACTCAGTGGTGAGGAGCATGGCAGCGATTGAAGATGCGTTTTCAACAGCGATACGGGTTACTTTAGTTGGGTCGATGACACCTGATTTGTACAATTGTTCAAATTTGTCAGTGCGCGCGTTGTAGCCGAAATCGCCTTTTCCTTCGCGTACTTTCTGAACAATTACCGCTCCTTCACCGCCAGCATTGGCAATGATTTGACGAAGTGGTTCTTCAGCAGCGCGTTTTACGATTTGAATACCGGTCATTTCGTCTTCGTTGGCACCTTTGAGTTTGTCGAGGGTTTCGATGGCACGAATAAGTGCGACACCTCCACCTGGAACAATACCTTCTTCGACAGCAGCGCGGGTTGCAGCCAATGCGTCGTCAACGCGGTCTTTCTTTTCTTTCATTTCCATTTCGGTCGGGGCGCCCACATAAAGAACAGCCACACCACCAGCTAATTTAGCCAAGCGCTCTTGTAGTTTTTCGCGGTCGTAGTCTGAGGTTGTTTGCTCAATTTGCGCGCGAATTTGACCAACTCTTGCTTGGATATCTGCTTTTTTACCTTTTCCGTTGACAATAGTTGTGTTGTCTTTGTCAATTTCGATTTTTTGAGCAGACCCGAGCATGTCCATTGTGACATTTTCGAGGGTCATGCCGCGGTCTTCAGAAACAACCACACCACCGGTCAAAACAGCGATGTCTTCGAGCATTGCTTTTCTGCGGTCGCCAAAACCTGGAGCTTTTACTGCAGCAACTTTAAGTGAGCCACGCAAACGGTTCACGACTAGCGTACCTAGCGCTTCACCATCGACATCTTCGGCAATGATCAATAAGGATTTACCTGCCTGAACAACTGGTTCCAAAATAGGAAGCAATTCTTTCATGCTGGAGATTTTCTTTTCGGAAATGAGCACCAAAGGATTTTCCATTTCGGTGATCATTTTTTCGGCGTTAGTCACGAAATATGGCGATAAATAGCCGCGGTCAAATTGCATTCCTTCAACTGTTTTGACTTCAGTTTCGGTGCCTTTTGCTTCTTCGACGGTAATCACGCCATCGTTGCCAACTACTTTCATCGCTTCGGCGATGAGTTTGCCAATTGCTTCATCGTTATTGGCAGAAATAGTAGCGATTTGCTCGATTTTGCTATTGTCGTTGCCCACTTGCTTAGAAATTTTGCGCAAGTTTGAAACGACCTCAGTAACTGCTTTGTCGATTCCGCGCTTGAGGTCCATTGGGTTGGCACCTGCAGCAACGTTCTTCAGGCCAGCTGTTACGATAGCCTGTGCTAAAACAGTTGCAGTTGTTGTTCCGTCACCAGCGATGTCTGCGGTTTTGGAAGCTACTTCTTTGACCATTTGTGCGCCCATATTTTCAATGGGATCTTTGAGCTCAATTTCTTTAGCCACGGTAACACCATCTTTTGTAACGTGTGGTGCACCAAATTTTTTACCAATTACGACATTGCGACCTTTCGGCCCAAGTGTAACTTTTACAGCATTTGCCAATGCGTCAACTCCTTTTTTGAGTTTTTCACGTGCCTCTACATCAAAGTGAATTTCTTTTGCCATTTTTTTGTTTAATTAAGATTAAAAAATACCGTAAATGTCTGCTTCTCTCATGATGAGAAAAGTACTCCCATCGATTTTGATTTCTGTTCCAGCATACTGACCGTACAAGATGGAATCGCCAACTTTTACTGACATAGGCTCATCCTTTTTGCCCGACCCAGCCGCTACAACAGTACCGCGCAATGGTTTTTCTTTTGCTGTGTCTGGAATAATGATTCCACTTGCTGTTTTTTGCTCTGCTGGCGCAGGTTCTACCAGAACTCTGTCTGCCAAAGGTTTGAAATTTACTGACATAAAAATTATTTTAAGTTGCTGAAGGCTCTTCGAAAAACATGCCAATTGCAGTTTTGCGTCAAAATTGCATAATGGACAAAAAAAATGTCAGTATGCGTGACATACTGACATTTGAAATATGGTAAATATGATTTACTGACCTTGGCTTTGACCTTGACCCTGGCCTTGGCCTTGGTTTGGTGCTTGCTGTTGGGTTTGTGGTGCGGCTTGTTTTGGTGGTTTTGGCTGGCTAATTGAAATACCAAGGCTGAAAACAACGATGGCCGCTGCTAAGCCCCAAGTGAGTTTGTCGATGAGTTCGTTGGTGCGCTGAACGCCACCAAGCTGAGAAGCTCCACCGAAATCAGCGCTCAAGCCCCCACCTTTTGGGTTTTGAACATAAACAACGAGAATCAGCAATACGCTGGCTACGATGATTAAAAAAGAAAGTATTCCTGTCATGATGATGCGTTGAGGTTTTTCTTAAGTATTTTAATTTGGTTTGCAAAGAAACTCTTTTTTTCCGGATTAAGCAAAATTAATTGCTCATAAACCCCAATTGCTTTGGCAACCGCACCTTGCATGGCGTAGACTTTGGCTAGGGTTTCAGAAACGGGTATTTGATCTGAGTTTAAGCTTTCTTTCGCTTTTTTTGCAGGCGAATAAAAGTCTTGTTTGGGTTTATCGAACTTGAGGTATTCCTTTTGATCGTCTTGTGCTTCAGCATCGGTAAAATGTAACCATTGTGAAAACGTCTGTCTTTCTTCCGGAGCACTTGGTTTTGCCACTACTTGAGGCTCATCAGCACTTTTCTCTTGCGCTGGCAGCCCTTCTTGCTCCACCTCCAAGGACTTGAGCTCATCGGAATAGGTGAGATCGACGAAAGCACTACTGATGAGGCTTGCACGGAGTAGTTGATCGAGGGGGTCAGGTTCGACGGTTGTTTCGGGTTCTTTAGTATGAATTTCTTCGATTTGATTTTCCTCAATTGGATTTTCCTCGATTGGATTTTCTTCAAAAAGAGGTTCTTCGATTGGATTTACCGTGATTTGATTTTCCGTTATTGACCTTTCTTCGATAACTGAACTTTCGACTAGTAAATCGTATAAAATGACTCTGTTTTGAATCGTGAAAGCGTGTTGTTCGAGTGCTTTAGAGAGCCTGACGTCTTTCTCTTTGGCGAGGGTTTTGAGATAAAGAATCGAAAAACTTGTGGCGTAGGGATAGGTTTGTTGCAAAGCCTCCAAATCAGAAAGATAGTTGGCCGAACACAAATTTGGATCCGCTATTTGGGCATGAAGTTGTTCTTGACTTAACACGCTGCTAATTTACCAATTACTGTATAACTTATTGATGAGGTCTTGCACCATTTGCTCAGAGATTTCGGCAAAGAGTTTTTGCTCGACATCGGCCAAGTTGGCATTAGCAGAAAAATCGGCAAAACGCGTACTCACCATTTGCCACTCCTCCTCTTTGGGTGCCTTGATTTTTATTTTGAGCGAAAGCGCCATGGTGAGGCGGTTGCTACTGGCGTTGTCTGAACCTTGAATGGCTACCGGCTGAACTTGGTAGTTGGTAATGGCGCCTTCTATATTGACTTCACCTGCGCCTAGTTTGGTATTGAGCACAAGGCGCGTATTGTTTTGAACGCCGTCTTTGAGTTGCTCGGTGAGTAAGGGCGCAAAGGAAAGCGGACAATTGGGCGCAGCGTTTTCCAAATTTTGGATCGTGAAGCTCTGCCACTCTACGGGCATGCCGCCGCTGTCTCGAAAAGAAAAGCTTTCGGGCCAACAAGAGGTGAGTACCAATGTAAGAGCGCTATATAAGAACCAACGCATCATTCTACTAAATGGAATTCTTTGATTTTACGGTACAATGTACGTTCCGAAATACCGAGTTCTTGGGCTGCATATTTGCGCTTTCCGCGGTGCTTTTCAAGCGCTTTTTGAATGAGTTCGCGCTCGCGGTCCTCTAGACTCAAGGATTCTTCGAGTTCAATGTGTTCTTCGAATTCTTCGTGACTTGGTGTATTTAGAACATGTGGTAGTTCGGCATGGGTAACAGGAGCAGCTAAAATTCTGGCTGGCGTTGCCGTCTCTTCGTAAACTTCTTGATAAAGACGGGTAACTGCCGCTGACTGATCGGCGCTTAAATTGATATTTTGAGTGCCACTGGCGATATCTAGGACCAGTTTTTTGAGTTCAGTGAGGTCTTTTTTCATGTCAAAAAGAAATTTGTACATGAGTTCTCTTTCTGAAATTGATTCTGAAGTTTGGTCGTTGAGTTGGAGCCCGTTGCTTTTTTCGGTAATTGGCGTAAGATAGGCATTGAGGGTGAGGGCATCTATTTCCCTGGCTGTTTCAATGACAGAAAGTTGTTCCACCAAATTTTTAAGCTGGCGGATATTTCCAGGCCACGGATAACTTAAGAGTAGTTCAACAGCTGTATCGGTTAATTTGATTGCTGGCATGCGGTATTTGTCTGCGAAATCATTGGCAAACTTTCTAAACAGCAAGTGGATGTCTTCGGCGCGTTGGCGCAGAGCAGGTAGCGGAATAGGAACTGTACTGAGGCGGTAATAGAGGTCTTCGCGGAACTTGCCAGAAGCAATCGCTTTTTGCATGTTCTCGTTGGTTGCAGCTACCACCCGAACGTTGGTTTTGAGCGGTTTGGATGAACCTACTCTGATGTATTCGCCGGTTTCGAGCACGCGCAACAAGCGTACTTGCGTTTGCATAGGCAATTCGGCTACTTCGTCCAAAAAGATGGTGCCACCATTTGCCACTTCAAAATAACCCTGGCGGCTACCTTGGGCGCCGGTAAACGAGCCTTTTTCGTGACCAAATAATTCGGAGTCGATGGTGCCTTCAGGAATAGCACCGCAGTTGACGGCGATGTATTCACCGTGTTTTCTGGAACTTAGTTGGTGGATAACCTGAGGGATGATTTCCTTACCCGTACCGCTTTCGCCGGTGACAAGTACAGAAATATCTGTCGGCGCCACCTGCATGGCGATTTCCAAAGCCCGATTGAGCAATGCTGCCGAACCGATGATGCCAAAACGCTGTTTGATCTGCTGAACGTTCATGGGTGCTGGGTTTGTATTACGGTTGCGCGACGATTTCGCCCATGAGGGTTGCAGAGGTGCAGCTGGTGATGTGCACATGCACATAATTGCCTTTTTCTTGGTTTTCTTTCGGGAAAACAACCATGGCATTGCTACCCGTTCTGCCACAAAGGTGTTCTTCTGATCTTTTGGATTTTCCTTCGATCAGTACTTTTTGTATGGTACCCACCATGCGCTGATTCGAGGCCAAAGAATGAGCAAGTTGCTTTTCGATGATTTCGTTCAGGCGGCGACCTTTAACTTCTTCTGGAACGTCGTCAGCGAAGCGTCTTTCAGCTAAAGTTTTTGGACGCTCAGAATATTTAAACATGTAAGCGAAGTCGTACTGAACGAGGTCCATCAGACTCAAGGTTTCTTGATGCTCTTCTTCGGTTTCACCACAAAAACCAGTAATGACATCTGTTGAAATGGCACAACCAGGAATGAGGCGCTTGATGGCAGCGATGCGCTCGAGGTACCACTCGCGTGAATACCCGCGGTTCATGCGGTAAAGAACGTCTGTGTTGCCAGACTGTACTGGAAGGTGGATATAAGGACAAATATTTTCGTATTTCGCCATTATTTCAAGGACGTCGTCGGTCATGTCTTTGGGGTGCGAAGTACTAAAGCGCACGCGCAACAGCGGTGAAACCAACGCTACCATTTCCATGAGCTGTGCAAAATTGGTGGTAGGTTCTGCTTCATTTTTGATTTCGCCTTTCGAACTGATATTCCAGCGATAAGAATCGACGTTTTGACCAAGTAGAGTGACTTCGCGGTAACCTTTATCAAAGAGATCTTGGCATTCCGAAACAATTGTTTGAGGGTCGCGGGAACGCTCGCGGCCTCTGGTGAACGGCACAACACAAAAAGAACACATGTTGTCGCAACCGCGCATGATGGTTACAAAAGCAGAAATGCCGCCTTGGTCTAGTCTGACAGGTGAGATATCTGCATAGGTTTCGTCGCGAGACAACAACACGTTAACGGCTTTTTGGCCGGTGCCAACTTCATCGATGAGATTCGGTAAGTCGCGGTAGGCATCTGGGCCAGCCACTAAATCGACGAGTTTTTCTTCGTCGAGTAAGTTCTTCTTCAAGCGCTCGGCCATACAGCCTAAGATACCCACTACTAATTCTGGATTGCGTTCTTTTTTGATTTTGAATTCGGTGAGGCGATTGCGCACGCGTTGCTCGGCGTTTTCTCTAATGGAGCAAGTGTTGAGTAAAATGACGTCAGCGTCGTCGATGTTGCGTGTGGTTTGGTAACCTTGATCTGAAAGAATAGAGGCAACAACCTCGCTGTCCGAGAAGTTCATTTGACAACCATAACTTTCTAGATACAATTTCTTTGCGTCTGAATTGTTGGCTGTTGGTATTTCTAAGGCCGAGCCCTGAACGGACTCATCTATCACTTTGTTTTCGTATTCCATGGGTTTTCTTGAACTGCAAAAATAGGGCAAATTCAAACTACTGACAAATTGGCAGCAAAGGAACTCTCCAAACAATTCAAAAAAAATAACCATAGGTTAAGGTAAAATCCGCACAAAAATGCAACTGACATGTTGATGTATGAATTGTTTTCCTTTTACATTTGTCCCCTAAAATCTCCTTATGGCCAAAAATCTTGTTATTGTCGAGTCTCCTGCAAAAGCAAAAACAATCGAGGGTTATCTCGGTAAAGACTTCATTGTAAAATCGAGCTACGGGCACGTCCGAGACCTTGCCAAAAAAGGAATTGCGATCGACCTCGAAGCCAATTTTACACCGCAATACGAAGTCAGCCCCGACAAGAAACAAGTGGTAGCCGAACTCAAAAAATTAGCAAAGGCAGCCGAAACGGTATGGCTAGCAACCGATGAAGACCGCGAAGGAGAAGCCATTTCTTGGCACTTATACGAAACACTCGAGCTCCAAAAGAAAGACACCAAGCGCATTACTTTCAATGAAATCACCAAAACGGCGGTAACCCGTGCCATTGAAAATCCGCGTCAGATCAACCAAGAACTTGTAGACGCACAGCAAGCACGCCGTGTACTCGACCGCATCGTCGGATTTGAACTCTCACCAGTTCTCTGGAAAAAAGTACGCCCTAGCCTCTCAGCAGGTCGTGTTCAGTCAGTAGCAGTTAGACTCATCGTTGAACGCGAACGCGAAATCGACAAATTCAATTCCGAAGGATTTTACCGCGTCCAAGGCGAATTCATGAGCGAAAACGGCTTATTAACAGCCGAGCTCAACCAACAACTCTCCGACAAAAAAGCGGCGCAAGCACTTTTAGCAGAAGCACAAAACGCCAAATTCAGCGTTGAAGATGTGCAACAAAAACCCGCAACCAAAACACCAGCAGCTCCGTTTACAACCTCCACACTTCAACAAGAAGCCAGTCTTAAAATCGGGTTTTCGGTGAGCAAAACCATGAGCGTCGCGCAAAGACTTTACGAAGCAGGGCACATCACTTACATGCGTACCGACTCCGTCAATTTATCGCAAACCGCTATTGATGCGGCGCAAATTGCCATTACAGATCTTTACGGAGCTAACTACTCCAAACCAACGAAATACAGCACCAAAAGTGCAGGCGCACAAGAAGCCCACGAAGCCATTCGTCCTACTGACTTCACCAAGCCAAGTATCAATGCAGAACGCGACGAACAACGCTTGTACGAACTCATTTGGAAACGCGGTATCGCCAGCCAAATGGCCCATGCCCAACTCGAAAGAACAACCATTAAAATCAGTGGCCTCAGCACACCCTATTATTTCCAAGCGAAAGGTGAGGTCTTGATCTTCGACGGATTTTTAAAAGTGTATTTAGCGACCAATCTCGACGACGACGCTGAAGAAGGCAACGAAACCGAAGGCTTGCTTCCGAAAGTAACCGTTGGCGCACCACTCACCTTACAACAAAGTACCGCTACTGAGCGTTTTAGCCGACCGCCATCGCGTTATGTCGAGGCTTCGTTAGTGAAGAAACTCGAGGAGCTTGGTATTGGTCGTCCGTCTACTTACGCACCAACAATTTCTACCATTCAAAAGAGAAATTACGTCGAAAAACAAGAACGCGAAGGCGCTATTCGCACCTATGCACAGCTGATCTTAAATCAAGACGGCGTTCAGGAAATCGAAAAATCTGAAACCACAGGTAAAGAAAAAAACAAGCTCTCGCCTACCGATATCGGTATTGTCGTGACCGACTTTTTAGTTGACAATTTTGAGCAAATTCTCGATTATCAATTTACAGCCAAAGTAGAAGCCTCTTTTGATGAAATCGCCAATGGCCAACTCAACTGGACCGACATGCTCCAGTCTTTTTATGGCCCTTTTCATTCGACAGTAGAAAACACACTCGAACACTCGGAACGTGCTACAGGAGAACGCGAGCTCGGTACCGACCCTAAAAGCGGTCGCAAGATCATTGCCCGCATTGGCCGTTTTGGCCCCATGATTCAAATTGGCGACGAAAAAGCCGATGGGCTCAAACCGCAATTTGCTTCTTTGCAAGCCACACAATCCATCAATAATATTACACTCGAAGAAGCACTCAAACTTTTTGAATTGCCAAAAGTACTTGGTGAATTCGAAGCAGAAGTGGTGAAGGTTAACATTGGTCGTTTTGGCCCTTATGTGCAAATTGGCAAGCGCTTTTGCTCCATTCCAAAAGAAGAAGACCCAATGTCAATAAGTTTGGAAAGAGCAATAGAATTAGATGCCATCAAGCGCGATGAAGCCGCAAAAGCCCTCATCAAAACCTTTGATGAAAACCCAGATGTACAATTGCTCAATGGCCGTTACGGTGCCTACCTCAAGATAGGTAAAGACAACTTTAAATTACCAAAGGACTGTAAACCAGAAACTTTGAGCTTAGCTGAATGCTTAGAAATTGCGGCAAATCAGCCTGCAAAAAGTGCAAAAAAACGCCCAGTTCGAAAAAAATAACTATTATTGATTGAAAAAAATCAAATGAACGGTAGTATCAACAAAGTTATTTTAATCGGAAATTTGGGCAAAGACCCAGATGTCAGACGTTTGGAAAATGGAGCTGTTGTTGCCTCATTTCCACTTGCTACTTCAGAAATTTACACCGACAAACAAAGCGGCGAAAAAAAAGAAAGCACCGACTGGCACGATATCGTACTTTGGCGCGGCTTGGCTGAAGTAGCTGACAAATACCTGCGTAAAGGCACCAAAATTTACGTGGAAGGAAAGCTCAAGAAACGCTCCTGGACCGACAAAGAAGGCCAGACACGCTACGCTACAGAAGTAGTTGGAGACGACCTCACCATTTTAAGCCGCCCTGAACAACAAGACCGCCCTTCCAATTACGGTAACGAAGGTAAACCCAATCCGCCATCACCCATGACAGGTTTGAGCGCCGCTTCCGACGACAACCTTCCCTTTTAACTTATGAACAGTTCCATAGAACCTCCGAGTCTTCGCGCATCGCTAATTGGTCTTCCTTCCCACATCAGCGATGCAAGCTACCTCTATCTGCTGATCATTATTTTGCTCCTCTTGCTATCGGCTTTTGCCTCTGGATCGGAAAGCGCTTATTTTTCGCTCAAACCCAAAGACAACGCCGCTATCAAGGAAAATCCTTCAGCACGCGCCAAACTGATCCTCAAACTGCTTGCTAAACCCCAAGAATTACTTGCTACCATACTCATTTTCAATAATTTTGTCAATGTAGGCATCGTCATTTTATCGTCATTTGTACTCAACGATATCTTTCCACCGCAAGACGGCTTTTCCCCACTCCGCTTTGTTGTTGAAGTCATTGGTATTACGCTCATCATTTTGCTATTCGGCGAGGTCATTCCGAAAATATTTGCCAACCGAAATGCCCTTAGTGTGAGTTTTCTAGCCGCATACCCCTTGCGTTTCATCAGTAAAATGCCCCCCGTTTCTTGGCTGAAACATGTCTTGGTATGGGGCACCAATTTTATTCAGAAGTTAAACAATAAAGGTGCTACCATAGATCAAAACGAACTCGAACAAGCTGTTGCCCTCACCAAAGCTGAGGCCGGTTCTGATGAAGAACAACGCATTTTAGAGGGCATTGTACGCTTTGGACGAACAGAAGCCTCTGAAATCATGACCCCTCGGGTAGAAGTCGAGGACATCGATGCGGCCGATTCCTTTCACGACGTATTAGAAAAAATCATTGAAGTAGGCTACTCTCGGATTCCGGTTTTTGAGCAAAGCCCAGATAACATCATCGGTATCCTTTACATCAAAGATTTATTGCACCACTTAGATCAAGAAGCTACTTTCAATTGGCAACAAGTGCTCCGAAAGCCCTATTTTGTACCAGAAAACAAAAAAATAAATGACCTCCTGCAAGAATTCCGCAACATGAAAATGCACATGGCTGTGGTTGTAGATGAATATGGCGGGGCAAGCGGAATCGTTACCTTGGAGGATATACTCGAGGAAATTGTAGGCGATATCACGGACGAATTCGACGACACAGAAATTCAATATACCAAACAAGCCGAAAACATCTTCGTTTTTGAAGGCAGAACCTCGCTCAACGACCTGCTCAAAATTATTGGCGAAAAGCACGAAGAACATATTGAAGCTGCTCGTGGCGAGGCAGAAACACTTGGCGGTCTGATCATCGAAGTTGGTGGTCGGATTTTAAAAAACAATGAGTATATCCTGTTGGGGCCACTCAAATTGATCGTAGAGTCTTCGGACAAAAAACGCGTTAAATCGGTTAAAGTACAGATCCATGAAAACGAATAGTTTCCTTTTAGGCTTGTTAGTAATTTTACTTGCAACAAGCGCTTGTAACGATGCCAATCCGGTACCTAAACCAAGTACTTTTCTTCGGACAGAATTCCCCGAACATGCCTACCGCCCATATTTAAGTCCTCAAAACTTTAGTTTCAGCTTGGCCGATTTGTATATGCCTAAAACCTTTGAGCAAGCTAAAACCAATTACAGCGTTCAAGAAATAGACTTAGGTCCCTTAAACGGCACGCTTTTTCTCTACTACTTGCGCTTGCCAAGTAAAGATTCCCTTTCAGAAATCATCAATTTTGCAAACGACAAAGTAGATGAGCACAAAATCATGGCTGACAAAATCGATTTTGAACAAATCATCGAGCCTCAAAAACGCGTCTATGGTACTTTCTTTGAACTCAAAGGAAATGTCGCCACCAATTTCCAGTTTTATCTTACCGACTCCACACAACATTTTCTGCGCGGTGAGGTCCTGCTCAATTGCAGACCCAATTACGACTCCCTGCGTCCAACACTTCAATATCTAAAAACCGACCTACAAACGTTGATCAAAAGTTTCAAATGGAACTAACAGGCAATAACAGGGTGGTCATTGCATTTGGATCCAATCTTGGGAACAAAGCAGAAAACATCAATAAGGCGATTTCCCAAATAAATCAAACCTGTGGAAAGGTGGCGCAAATCTCTTCGTTTCACCGCAGTGAGCCAATGGGCTTTGACTCGTTCAATGAATTTCTGAACGGCTGTCTTTTGTTGTTGACCGATTTATCCCCTCAAAATCTTCTCATCCAACTAAAAGAAATAGAAGTATCGATGGGACGAATCAAAACGTCTGATCACTACGAAGATCGACTTATTGACCTCGATATCATTTTATATGAAAATCTTTGTATCCAGACGCCAAATCTTCAAATTCCACACCCGAAATATCAAGAGCGGGCCTTCGTACTTGAACCTTTAATGGAGCTTGATTTGGGTTTTTCACCCTTTTGATTCCAAATTCTAGCAGCTTAATTGAAACATCTTTGCGTAAAAAAAGAGCATGTTAAATTAATTCCTTAATTTTGCAAGGAATCATAAAATTTAAACTCATGAATTTCACTCGCTTCAACGGAACCTTACTCATTGGAACTGCTGCGTTTTTTGTTGCATCTTGCGACCTCGTTAAAGACATCACCTACACAGTCAATCCCAACCCATTAGAAATGCACGGAGACTCCGTGAAAGTAAGCATTACCGTCAACGTTCCAGAAAAAGGAATTCAAAAGAAAGCCAAAGCGGAAATCACCCCTAAAATTGGTTCAACTGCAATCGGTACTTGGTACGTAAATGGTTCTAAAGTAACCGGCAACGGCACCACCATCGATTTCAAAACAGGCGGTACCGCTACCTTCGAAGAAACAATGGCTTACGACCCATCTATGGAAGCTGCCGATGTCGTGATCACTGGCAAACTCTACAAGCAAACTAAGGAAAAAGGTGCGTTGCCTGAAACCAAAATTGCCGACGCCACCATCATTACTCCTTACTTAGTAGACAAAACATTTAAGGTACTTACAGAGCAAGATGCTTTGGTTCGCCAATTTGACAAAACGACTACAGCAACCTTTAATTTTGAAAAAGGAAAGTCTGATGTCCGCGCCAACGAAATCAAAGACGCAGACATCCTTGCACTCATGGCCTGGTTACAAGCTGCCCAAACCAATCCTAAAATTAAAATCACTTCCATCGAAATCAACGGTTACGCCTCGCCAGACGGTGAAGTCGCGAAAAACGACAACCTTTCATCTGACCGTACTGTTGCAGCTCGCAAGGCGCTCACCGAGCTCATGAAAAAAGCGAAACTAACTGCTTATGCAGACACCAGCGCTTACAAACTTGCTAAATTCGGTGAAGATTTCGAAGGCTTTAAAAGTCAACTCGCTGCCACTACTTCTATTCCAGAAGCTGATAAAAATCTTTTTATCCGCATTCTTGAAATGACCAAAGACCCTGAGCAACGCGAAAAAGACATGGTCAATCTTGGTAAAGCCTACACCGAACTTGAGCGCGATGTCTTCCCAATGATCCGCCGTGCTGTTGTCGTTGTCAAATACACAGAATACGGTCTTACCGACGATGAACTTCGCACTGCTACGGTTCAAAACCCGAACAGTCTTTCAGTGGAAGAATTGCTCTTCACTGCAGGCAAATTAACCAAAGATGCCAACGAAAAAGCGCGTATCTACGGTATTGCTGCAGCTAATTATTCATCTGACTTCCGTACACACACCAACCTCGGTGCGACACTTTTTGAATTAGGCAACACTAAAGATGCTGCTGTTTCTTTCAAAAAAGCCAACGAAATCAAAGCCAACCCTATTTCAGACAACAACCTCGCTGCAAGTTTAATTTTAGAAGGTAATCGTGCTGCTGCTAAAAAATTACTTTCTAAGTCTAAAACATCTGTTTCTGGCTACAACTCAGGTATCATCGATATCATGGAAGGCAATTACAGCGCAGCTGACAAAAACATCACCCAAGACAGCTACAACAAAGTGCTTGCACTTATTCTTGTCAACAAACTAGATGCTGCAAGAAAAGCAAGTGCTACCCTCAATGAAACTGCTGAACTCGCTTACCTCAAAGCCATCATCGAAGCGCGCAGCGGCGCTAGTGCAGATGTTATCGTAGCCAAATTAAAAACGGCTATTTCTAAAAACAGCGCTCTTAAAGACAAAGCGAGCAAAGACCGCGAGTTCATCAAAATCATGAACGACGCCTCTTTCATCGATTTGATCAAATAACAACAATTTATATGCATAAAAAATCCTGGATTCGTTCAGGATTTTTTTTTGTCAAAAAGTAAGGTACAAAGCCAACCTTTATCACTAAATTTGAGACTCTAAAATAAAAAACAATGGACAGCAACGAATTTCGCAAATATGCCACCAAACACATGGGCATCAGCAGCATGAACGTGGACCACTATATCGAGTCTTCCATGACTCCTTACATCATTGAAGAACGCCCTTTGAACATGACGCAAATGGACGTTTTCTCACGTCTCATGATGGACCGCATCATCTTTTTGGGTACCGGTATCAACGACCAAGTAGCCAACATCATCAATGCGCAATTGCTCTTTTTAGAATCTGTCGACGCCAAAAAAGACATCCAAATTTACCTGAATTCACCCGGCGGCTCTGTATATGCAGGTCTAGGCATCTACGACACCATGCAGTACATCCGTCCTGACGTCGCTACCATTTGTACAGGCATGGCTGCCTCAATGGGTGCAGTTTTACTCTGCGCAGGTGCGGAAGGCAAACGCAGTGCGCTCAAGCACTCGCGCGTCATGATCCACCAACCACTCGGTGGCGCACAAGGTCAAGCCTCAGACATCGAAATCACTGCGCGTGAAATCCAAAAGCTAAAAAAAGAACTTTACAATATTATCGCTACTCACAGTAAGCAAGATTACGACAAAGTTTGGGCCGACTCCGACCGCGACTACTGGATGACCTCCGAAGAAGCAAAAGTTTACGGAATGGTAGACGAAGTTTTATTGCGCAATCCAAAATAAAAAATGGCTAAAAAAGAAACCATTTGTTCTTTTTGCGGTTCACCGCGCTCGGGTGTCAATATGCTTATTGCCGGCATCAACGGCCACATCTGCGACTCCTGTGCCAACCAAGCCAGTAAAATTGTACAAGAAGAACTCTCCCTGAGTCCGACTGCAGCAAACGCAAGCACACCCGGACTAAACTTACTCAAGCCACAAGAAATCAAAGCGCACTTAGATCAATACGTCATTGGTCAACAAGATGCCAAAAAGGTCCTCTCTGTAGCGGTCTATAATCACTTTAAAAGATTAAAGCAAAAAACAACAGAGAACGAAGTCGAGATTGAAAAGTCAAACGTAATTCTCGTTGGGCGCACAGGTACGGGCAAAACCTTACTTGCTAAATCCATCGCCAAACTTCTGAACGTACCGTTTTGCATTGCCGATGCTACTGTTCTTACCGAAGCTGGTTATGTTGGCGAAGACGTCGAAAGCATTTTATCAAGATTGCTTCAGGCCGCAGACTACAACGTAGAAAGTGCACAAATGGGCATTGTCTTCATTGACGAAGTAGACAAAATTGCGCGCAAAAACGACAACCCAAGCATTACGCGCGACGTTTCGGGCGAAGGCGTTCAACAGGCGCTGCTCAAACTGCTAGAAGGTGCAACAGTAAATGTTCCACCACAAGGCGGTCGCAAGCATCCAGAACAAAAAATGATTTCCATCGACACCAAAAACATCTTATTTATTTGTGGTGGTGCGTTTGATGGCATCGAACGACTCATCGCCAATCGCGTCAATCGCCAAACTATTGGTTTTTCAACTGCAGACGAACAAAGCATTGAGGAAGACTCCTTGCTCAAATACATCACACCGAGCGACATCCGTACCTTTGGGCTTATCCCAGAACTCATCGGGCGCTTCCCAGTCCTCACCTACCTCGAGCCACTCAAAGAAGCAGACCTCAAGCGCATCCTTACTGAGCCTAAAAACGCTTTAGTGAAACAATACACCAAACTTTTCGACATGGATGGCGTCAAGCTCGAACTCGATCAAGAAGTATTAGATTTCATCGTCAAAAAAGCTATGGAATTTGGTTTAGGTGCCAGAGGGTTACGCTCCATCTGCGAGGCTATTCTCACCGATGCCATGTTTGAGCTCCCTGGGTCCTCCAAAAAAACACTATCCGTCAATCTTGATTACGCCAACCAACAATTCGGCAAATCAAAAATAGCAACACTTAAAGTAGCATAAACATTTGTAGTTTCTGACTTATTTGTAATTTTGCTAATTGTAAAAATGACACTATGAAAACCCTACAGTTCAGAGAAGCCCTAAGAGAAGCCATGTCCGAAGAAATGCGTCGCGATGACAGCGTATTTTTACTCGGTGAAGAAGTCGCCGAATACAACGGTGCTTACAAAGTATCTCAAGGGATGCTCGACGAATTTGGTCCTAGACGCATCATCGATACCCCAATTGCCGAACTCGGTTTTTCGGGAATTGCCGTAGGAGCAGCCATGAACGGCTTGCGCCCAATTGTCGAATTCATGACCTGGAATTTCGCCATTCTTGCCGCCGACCAAATCATCAACTCTGCAGCTAAGATGCTCCAGATGTCGGGTGGTCAGTACGGTTGTCCGATTGTATTTCGCGGTGGCAACGGCCCAGCTGGCCAATTAGCAGCCACACATTCTCAAAGCTTCGAAGCATTTTATGCACACGTTCCTGGTCTAAAAGTCATCACGCCTTCTAACCCTGCTGACGCAAAAGGTCTCTTAAAAGCGGCTATCCGCGACAACGACCCTGTTGTTTTCCTTGAATCAGAAAAAATGTACGGCGACAAAGGTGAAGTGCCTGAAGGAGAATTCATCATTCCTATCGGTGTTGCCGACGTCAAAAGAAAAGGAACAGACATCACACTCGTCACCTTTGGCAAGATCATCAAAGTGGCTCAAGAGGCCGCTGACGCCTTAGCCAAAGAAAACATCAGTGTCGAAATCATCGACTTGCGAACTATCCGTCCAATTGATTACGGTTGTATTGTTGAATCCATCAAGAAAACCAACCGCTGTGTGGTTGTCGAAGAAGCATGGCCTTTGGCGAGCATCTCTTCAGAAATCGCTTACCACCTCCAACGCTATGCATTTGATTACCTAGATGCGCCAGTACAACGCGTTACCCAAACCGACACCCCATTTGCGTTCTCACCAACACTCATCGACGAAGCTTTGCCAAATGTAGAGCGCATCGTGAAGGCCGTAAAAGCTACACTTTACAGATAACTGAATTGATCTCCCAATAGGTGATTTTTATTCACATTTAAAAAAGGAATCCACTTGGGTTCCTTTTTTTTTAAAAATCAAGCCATAAATAGCCGATTATTTTTCAAACGGTCTTGGTTTATAAAAATATATAGTTATCTTTGCACCCCTCAAAGTGCGTTTGGGGGTTATTATTTATTATAAAAAACAAGAGTATTTTATGCCAACTATTCAACAATTAGTTCGCAAAGGAAGAACTGCGGTAGTGAAGAAAAGTAAGTCTGCTGCGCTTGATTCATGTCCACAACGCAAAGGTGTTTGCGTTCGTGTGTACACGACAACTCCTAAAAAGCCGAACTCGGCCATGCGAAAGGTAGCGCGTGTACGTTTGACCAATGGAAAAGAAGTCAACGCTTACATCGGTGGTGAAGGCCACAATCTTCAAGAACACTCATTAGTACTTGTGCGAGGAGGAAGGGTAAAAGATTTACCTGGGGTACGTTACCACATTGTTCGTGGTGCAGAGGATACAGCCGGAGTACAAGGCCGTTCCCAACGTCGTTCTAAGTATGGTACAAAACGTCCTAAGCAGAAATAATTAAAAGCTAGACATCATGAGAAGAAGAAAAGCGAAAAAAATTGCGATCCTCCCAGATCCAAAATTCAACGAAGTAGTAGTCACTAAATTCGTTAATAACCTCATGCTAGACGGTAAAAAAAGTTTAGCATTCCGCATTTTTTACGATGCACTAGAAATCGTAGAAAAGAAAATTGAAGACGCTAATGGTCTTGAGACTTGGAAAAAAGCAATCGAAAACGTAACGCCAAGTGTAGAAGTACGCTCACGCCGCGTTGGTGGTGCTACTTTCCAAATCCCTACTCCAGTTCGCGAAGAGCGCAAGTCATCACTCGCCATGAAATGGTTAATTGGTTACTCACGCAAACGCAACGAGAAAACAATGGCACAACGTTTAGCCTCTGAAATCATCGCCGCTTCTAAAGAAGAAGGTGCTGCGTTCAAGAAGAAAGAAGATACGCTTCGCATGGCTGAAGCTAACAAAGCATTCTCACACTTCAGATTCTAAGAAATGTCAAGAGATTTAAAATTCACAAGAAATATTGGTATTGCTGCTCACATCGATGCAGGTAAAACCACTACAACTGAACGTATCCTTTATTACGGAGGCGTTAGTCATAAAATTGGTGAAGTACACGACGGTGCTGCAACAATGGACTGGATGGAGCAAGAGCAAGAGCGTGGTATTACCATTACCTCTGCTGCTACAACCCTAGATTGGAACTACCGCGGTCAAAAATACCATGTTAACATCATTGATACCCCAGGACACGTTGACTTTACTGTAGAGGTAAACCGTTCCCTTCGCGTATTAGATGGTTTGGTGTTCTTGTTTTCAGCAGTTGATGGTGTTGAACCACAATCTGAAACAAACTGGCGTTTGGCTAACAATTACAACGTACCACGTATTGGTTTCGTTAACAAAATGGACCGCCAAGGTGCAGACTTCTTAATGGTATGTCGCCAAGTAAAAGAAATGTTAGGTAGCCACGCGCTTCCACTTCAAATCAATATCGGTGAAGAAGACAACTTCAAAGGAGTTGTTGACTTGATCAATTGGAGAGGTATCGTATGGAATGAGCACGACATGGGTATGACTTTCCAAGAAGTTGAAATCCCTGCTGATATCATCGACGAAGCACGTCAATTGCGTTCTGAATTATTAGAAGCAGTTGCCGAATTCGACGAAAACCTCATGGAAAAATTCTTCGAAGATGAAAACTCTTTGACAGAACGCGAAATCCTCGACGCTTTGCGTCAAGCAACCATCGCTGGTAAAGTTGTACCAATGATGTGTGGCTCTTCATTCAAAAACAAAGGCGTACAAGCCATGCTCGACATGGTAATGGAAATCCTTCCTTCGCCAATGGATGTTGAAGGCATCACAGGTATCAACCCTAAAACAGATCAAGAAGTAACGCGTAAGCCATCTTACGACGAGCCTTTCTCTGCACTTGCATTCAAAATTGCAACTGACCCATTTGTAGGTCGTTTGTGTTTCGTTCGTGCTTATTCTGGTAAACTTGAAGCAGGTTCTTATGTCTTGAACACTCGTTCAGACAACAAAGAGCGTATTTCTCGTATCTTCCAAATGCACGCCAACAAGCAAAACCAAATTCCTGAACTCGGTGCTGGTGATATCGGTGCAGTTGTAGGATTTAAAGACATCAAAACTGGAGATACCCTTTGTGCAGAAAACGCACCAATCATTCTCGAGTCTATGGACTTCCCAGAGCCAGTAATTGGTTTGGCAATTGAGCCTAAAACACAAGCAGATACCGACCGTCTTTCTATTGGTTTATCTAAACTATCTGAAGAAGATCCAACCTTCCGCGTCAACACCGACGAAGAAACTGGTCAAACAATTATCTCTGGTATGGGTGAGCTTCACCTCGAGATCATCATCGACCGTTTGAAGCGTGAGTTTAAAGTTGAAGTCAACCAAGGTGCTCCACAAGTAGCTTACCGTGAAGCCATCACTGGCCAAACAGAACACCGCGAAGTTTACAAAAAACAATCGGGTGGTCGCGGTAAATTTGCCGACATCTACGTTAAAATTTCAGCACAAACCAACGAAGAAAAGACCGGTCTTGAATTCATCAACAGCATCAAAGGTGGTAACATTCCACGTGAATTTATTCCTTCTGTTGAAAAAGGCTTCAAAGATTCCATGAAAAATGGTGTATTGGCGGGCTTCCCTATCGAAGCAATGGTTGTAGAATTGATCGATGGTTCTTACCACAATGTCGACTCCGACTCTTTATCATTCGAATTGTGTGCTAAAATGGCTTACCGCTCAGCTTTGAAAGCTTGTAGCCCTATCCTTCTCGAACCTATCATGAAACTAGAAGTCGTTACCCCAGAAGAAAACATGGGTGACGTCGTAGGTGACCTCAACCGTCGCCGCGGAATGATGAAAGGTATGGATGACCGTAATGGTGCTAAAGTTTTGAAAGCGGATGTTCCATTATCAGAAATGTTCGGTTACGTTACACAACTACGTACCATCACTTCAGGTCGTGCCAATTCTTCTATGGAGTTTTCACACTACGCAGAAGCGCCAAGAAACATCTCTGAAGACGTAGTAGCAAAATCAAAAGGTTAAGTCAAAGCATAAAAAGTTAAGCAGATGAGCCAAAAAATCAGAATAAAATTAAAATCTTACGATCACAATTTGCTCGATAAATCAGCAGAGAAAATCGTAAAAACAGTTAAGTCTACAGGTGCTGTGGTAAGTGGTCCTATTCCACTTCCAACACACAAAAGAATTTACACCGTACTTCGTTCACCACACGTGAACAAAAAGGCGCGTGAGCAATTCGAATTGTGTGCCTACAAGCGTTTGATGGATATCTACAGCAGTTCTTCTAAGACAGTAGATGCCCTCATGAAGTTGGAGCTTCCTAGTGGAGTTGATGTAGAAATCAAAGTGTAATTTTTAACAACTAGTATATGCCAGGAATTATTGGACGCAAAATCGGGATGACTAGCATCTTTAGTGCTGAGGGCAAATCAATGCCATGCACAGTGATAGAAGCTGGTCCTTGTGTTGTGACGCAAGTCAAAACACAAGACAGAGATGGTTACGATGCAGTTCAGTTGGGATTCGGTGCTCGTAAAGAGAAAAACACCCCCAATGCATTAAAAGGTCATTTCAAAAAATCAAACACGGCTCCTAAAGCCAAGTTGGTCGAATTCAAAGGATTCGATTCAGCTAACCTAGGAGACACCATTGACGTTAACCTTTTCGAAGAGGGTGAGTTCGTCGATGTAACCGGAACCACAAAAGGTAAAGGTTTCCAAGGGGTTGTTCGTCGCCACAAATTTGGTGGAGTTGGACAAGCTACACACGGTCAGCACAACCGTCTTCGTGCACCAGGTTCTATTGGTGCTTGTTCCTATCCTGCTCGTGTATTCAAAGGAATGCGCATGGCAGGTCAAATGGGTAACAAACGTCGCAAGCAGGCCAACCTCCAAATTTTAAAGGTAATTGCAGACAAGAATCTCGTGATCATTAAAGGATCGATTCCAGGTGCAAATGGTTCAACCGTAACAATTGTCAAGTAATGAAACTGAAGATCTACGATTCAAAAGGTGCAGCTACTGCTAAGTCAGTAACCCTTGCAGACGAGGTGTTTGGAATTGAACCAAACAACCATGCTATTTACTTGGATGTCAAACAACATTTGGCTAACAAACGTCAAGGTACACACAAATCTAAAGAGCGCAACGAGATTGCTGGTTCTACCAAAAAACTCAAGCGTCAAAAAGGTACAGGTGGTGCTCGCGCTGGTTCAGCTAAATCTGGTACACGTGTAGGTGGAGGCCGTATCTTCGGACCACGTCCACGCAACTACCATTTCAAATTAAACGTGAAATTAAAGCGTTTGGCACGCAAGTCAGCATTTGCTTTCAAAGCAAAAAGCGACTCCCTAATGGTGATCCAAGACCTCAATATGGAAGCTAAAACAAAAGACTTCAAAGCGCTTTTGTCTTCTATGAACCTTGAAAACCAAAAAGTACTTTTTATCCTTGGTGACAAAACGGACAGCGTCTATCTTGCTGCACGTAACCTTGGACGTGTAAAAGTCGTAACAGCAGATTCCTTTAACACTTACGACGTGCTCAATGCATCAAAAGTGATATTGGCTGAAAGCTCAATTGAGAAAATTCAAACGATTCTTAACTAAGCGTTATGCAAACTATTATCAAGAAGCCGGTCATTACGGAAAAAGCAACAAAGTTAAGCGAGCTTTCAAACCGCTTTACTTTTGAAGTGGACCGTAAGTCCAACAAAATCGAAATTAAAAATGCCATCGAAAAGATGTATGGAGTACATGTCACAGATGTTCATACATTAAACTATGGTGGTGGGGTATCCTCTGTGAAGTACACGAATAAAGGCATTGTTGAGCAAAAAAGCAAACAATGGAAGAAGGCTGTAGTAACAATAGCAGATGGTGAAACCATTGATTTATTTAACAATTATTAATGTTTAACCATGAGTTTGAAAAAATTTAAACCAACAACTCCAGGTCAACGCCATAAAGTAGCTACTGATTTCGCAGAGCTTACGAAAGCGACACCAGAGAAGAGTTTGTTGGCCCCGATGAAAAAATCAGGTGGTCGTAACAACGATGGTCGCATGACCATGCGCTACCTTGGTGGAGGTCACAAACAAAGATATCGTATCATTGATTTCAAACGCGAGAAGTTTGATGTCCCTGCTACTGTAAAATCTATCGAATACGATCCAAATCGTACAGCGAACATCGCGTTGTTATATTACGCAGATGGTGAGAAACGTTACATCATTGCTCCTAACGGATTAAAAGTAGGTGATGTAGTACTTTCAGGAAAAACAGCGTTGCCAAATGTTGGTCACACAATGTTCCTTTCTGATATTCCACTAGGTACTGTAATTCACAACATCGAATTGAAGCCAGGTGCTGGAGGTATTATTGCACGCGGTGCAGGTACTTACGCTCAGTTGAACGCACGTGATGGTAAATACGCCATCGTCAAAATGCCTTCAGGTGAAACGCGTATGATCCTTACAACTTGTCTTGCTACAATTGGTTCTGTTTCTAACGCCGAGCACAACCTAGTTGTCTCTGGTAAAGCAGGACGCTCACGCTGGTTAGGTCGTCGTCCACGCGTTCGTGGTGTCGTCATGAACCCAGTTGATCACCCGATGGGTGGTGGTGAAGGCCGTAATTCAGGTGGTCACCCACGCTCAAGAAATGGTATGCCTGCGAAAGGATTCAAAACAAGATCCAAGACCAAGTATTCCGATAAGTTAATTGTAGAAAGAAGAAAGAAATAATTAAGGTATGAGTCGTTCATTAAAGAAACCACCGTTTGTTCACTATAAGTTGATGAAACGAGTTGACGATGCTCAAGCGTCTAGCAGCAAGGCTGTTATCAAAACATGGTCACGAGCATCCACGATTACTCCGGAATTTGTTGGGTTAACCTTCGCTGTTCACAACGGCAACAAGTTCATTCCAGTATTCGTTACGGAAAATATGGTAGGTCACAAACTAGGAGAATTTTCCCCTACCCGCAACTTCCGTGGCCACGCCGGTAATAAAAAAGATAAGAAACGTTAAGAATTATTACAGTCATGGGAGCTAGAAAACGCTTAAGAGCTGAAGAGCTTAAAGAAAATAAAAAGTCATTGGCCATCGCGCGCTTGAATGATTCACCTATATCTCCTCGCAAGATGAGATTGGTGGCTGATTTGATCCGTGGTGTTGAAGTCAATAAAGCTTTGAACATCCTCCACTTCAATGGAAAAGATGCTTCTACAAGCCTTGGTAAACTTCTCCGTTCTGCAATTGCAAACTGGGAACAAAAAAACGAAGGTGCAGACATCAGCCAAGAAACACTCGTTGTGAGTAAAATTGAAGTAGGATGCGGAACAATGCTAAAACGCATTCAACCAGCACCACAAGGTCGCGCACACAGAATTAGAAAAAGATCGAACCACGTGACGATCGTAGTTGATGGTACTAAATAACTAGAAGAAATGGGACAAAAAACGAATCCAATTGGAAATAGACTTGGTTACATCCACGGATGGGAATCAAATTGGTACGGTGGCAACGATTACAAGGATAAAATCGTAGAAGACGATCAAATCCGTCGTTACCTTAACGCTCGTTTGGCTAAAGCAAGTATTGCTAAAATCATCATTGAGCGCACCCTTAAACTAGTTACGGTTACCATCAATACTGCTCGCCCTGGTGTCATCATCGGTAAAGGTGGTCAAGAAGTTGACAAACTAAAAGAAGAATTAAAGAAATTGACGAAGAAAGAAATTCAAATCAACATCTTCGAAGTTAAACGTCCAGAATTAGACGCTCGCTTGGTTGCTGATGGTATTTCTCGTCAATTAGAAGCACGTATTTCTTTCCGTCGTGCCATTAAAATGGCAATTGCAGGATCGATGCGCATGGGTGCTGAAGGGATTAAAGTTAAAATCTCTGGACGTTTGAACGGTGCTGAAATGGCACGTACAGAAATGTACAAAGACGGACGTACCCCATTGCACACCTTCCGTGCAGATATCGACTACGCAGTATCTGAAGCACACACTACATACGGTCGTATTGGTGTTAAAGTGTGGATTTGCCGCGGAGAAGTGTATGGCAAACGCGACCTCGCTCCTAACATCGGCATGAACACCGGTGCTGGTAACAACCAAGGTGGTGATCGCAAGCCTGCGTCGTTCAAAAGAAAGAAAAAGTAATAAGACAGTTAAATTGACAGGAAATGTTACAGCCTAAAAGAACAAAATTTAGAAGAGTACAGAAAGGTAGAAACCGTGGATTGGCCCATCGTGGTTCAACAATCGCGTTCGGATCTTTCGGATTAAAGGCTTTGGAACCAGGATGGATTACTTCACGTCAGATTGAAGCTTCTCGTATCGCCGTTACTCGATACATGAAGCGTGAAGGAAAAGTTTGGATCCGAATTTTCCCAGACAAGCCGGTTACCTCAAAACCAGCTGAAGTACGTATGGGTAAAGGTAAGGGAGCACCTAGCCACTGGGTTGCCGTGATCAAACCAGGAACGATCATGTTCGAAGCAGATGGTGTCGCTTACGACATTGCAAAAGAAGCAATGCGCCTTGCTGCACAGAAGTTGCCTGTGAAATGCAAGTTCATTGTTCGCAATGATTATGTTTTACCAGTTTAATCGATAAAGATGAAACAAACAGAAATCACAAAACTTTCTACAACGGATTTACAAGGCCGTTTGGACGACTTCAAAGGTCAATTGGCTAACTTGAAGTTGACACACAAAATGGCTCCTATTGAAAATCCATTGCGCATTCACCACATGCGCAAGTTGGTAGCAAGATTGAGTACAGAGTTAACTAAACGTTCAAATCAGGCTTAATCCTGAGATAAAAAAATGAACATGGAAAAACGAAATTTAAGAAAAGAAAGAATTGGTGTCGTAACCAGTGACAAAATGGAAAAATCCATTGTCGTTTCTGTTGAGCGTAAAGTGAAGCACCCAAAATACGGTAAGTTCGTAAAGAAAACTACCCGTTTTGTAGCTCACGACGAAAACAACGACTGTCATGTTGGAGATACCGTTCGCATCATGGAAACACGTCCTTTGAGTAAATCAAAGAACTGGAGAATGGTAGAAATTGTAGAACGCGCTAAATAATCGGATAAAATGATACAAACAGAATCCAGACTATCAGTTGCAGACAACTCAGGAGCTAAGGAAGTATTGTGCATCCGCGTTTTAGGCGGCACAAGAAGACGCTATGCTTCAGTAGGTGACAAAATTGTTGTTGCCATTAAAAGTGCAATGCCAAACGGAGCCGTGAAAAAAGGTTCGGTAGCAAAAGCAGTTGTTGTAAGAACAAAAAAAGAAATTCGTCGTGCAGACGGTTCTTACATCCGTTTTGACGACAACGCTTGTGTGATCCTCAACCAAGCCGGTGAAATGCGTGGCACGCGTATTTTCGGGCCAGTAGCTCGTGAATTACGCGAAAGCAACTACATGAAAATTGTTTCACTAGCACCTGAGGTGTTATAAATCATTGAGTAATGCAAAAGAAATTACACATCAAGATTGGTGACACCGTGAAGGTTATTTCAGGTGAATCCAAAGGTCGTGAGGGCAAAGTTGCCACTATCGACCGCGAAAAAATGCGTGCAACGGTTGAAGGTGTTAATATGATTAAAAAACACAACAAGCCTAGCGCTACAAATCCTCAAGGTGGAATCGAAGAAAAAGAAGGTTCTATCCACATTTCAAACCTTATGGTCATGAGCAACGGTGTTGCTAGCCGTATCGGAAGAAAAGAGGAGAATGGAAAATTAGTACGTTATTCAAAAAAATCAGGGGAGGTGATTAAGTAATGAGTTACACGCCAAGATTAAAAGAAAAGTACAGGAACGAAATCAAGCAAACGCTTCAAGAGCGTTTCAATTACAAATCTGTAATGAGCGTTCCTAAGTTAGAAAAAATTGTTCTCAGCCAAGGTATGGGTGACGCAGTTGCAGACAAGAAATTGATCGACAGTGCAGCAGCAGACCTATCTCGTATCGCTGGTCAAAAAGCAATTACAACGATTTCTAAGAAAGATATCTCCAACTTTAAGTTGCGTAAAGGAATGCCTATCGGCACTAAAGTTACCCTCCGCGGTGACCGCATGTACGACTTCCTCGATCGTTTACTATCAGTTGCTTTACCACGTACACGTGACTTCCGCGGGATCAACCCAAAAGGATTTGACGGTCGCGGTAACTTCAACCTCGGTATCAAAGAGCATATCATTTTCCCAGAAATTGATATCGACAAAGTAAATCGTATCCTCGGTATGGACATCACCTTCGTTACATCAGCCGACAGCGACGAAGAGGCAAAAGCATTGTTGGATGCATTTGGTTTTCCATTTATTAAAAAATAAAAAGAAATGGCTAAAGAATCAATGAAAGCGCGTGAGCGCAAGAGAGAAAGGTTAGTGAACCGTTACGAAAAGAAACGTGCTGAGCTTACTAAAATTTTGAAGTCAACAGATGCATCTGAAGAAGTTCAGTCTCAAAAATGGGATGCAATGATGCAATTGCAAAAATTACCAGCAAACTCCTCTAAAATCAGAAAACACAATCGTTGTGGCTTGACTGGTCGTCCGAGAGGTTATATGCGTCAATTTGGTATCTCAAGGGTTACTTTCCGCGAGATGGCTTTGGCTGGTAAAATCCCCGGAGTTAAGAAAGCAAGTTGGTAATTAAGAAAAAACTAAAGAAATGAATACAGATCCAATAGCAGATTTCCTCACCCGTATTAGAAATGCGAGTGCAGCAGGCTTGAAGACCGTAGATATACCAGGTTCAAACATCAAACGTGCAATGACACAAATTTTGTTTGATCAAGGGTATATCCTCAACTACAAATTTGAGGAGGACGACAAACAAGGTACGATTAAAATTGCCTTGAAATACAATACCTCTACGCGAGTTCCAGCTATTACTAAATTGCAACGTGCTTCACGTCCAGGACTCAGAAAATACAGTGGTTCAGCAGATATGCCACGCGTATTAAATGGCTTAGGTATTGCCATTGTTTCAACGTCTCGCGGTGTGATCACAGATAAAGAAGCACGTCACCAAAATATCGGTGGAGAAGTTCTTTGTTACGTTTACTAAAAATTAAGAGCAATGTCAAGAATTGGAAAAGCACCTATAACAATCCCAAGTGGCGTCGAAGTGACGTTCAAAGATGCCGTCATGACGGTTAAAGGGAAAAATGGCGAATTATCACAACACATTGAATCTTCTGTAAGCGTTAGCATCGAAGACAATGTCATTACTTTTGCGCGTGCAACAGACGCACCTGATCACCGTTCAAAGCATGGTTTATACCGCGCTTTGGTTTACAACATGATTCAAGGTGTATCTGAAGGATTCAAAAAAGATATGGAAGTTATTGGAGTTGGTTACCGTGCAAATGCAACTGGTCAACTACTCGAATTAGCACTCGGATTTTCACATGCCATTATCATGGAGATCCCGAAAGAAGTGAAAGTTACCACTGTAACTGAAAAAGGTAAAGCTCCTGTCGTGACCCTCGAGTCATTCGACAAGCAATTACTCGGACAAGTTGCTGCCAAGATTCGCTCTTTCAGAAAACCTGAACCATACAAAGGAAAAGGTATTCGCTTTGTAGGTGAAGAAATTCGTAGAAAAGCTGGTAAGTCAGCAGGTAAAAAATAATCGAAAGAATTATGGCACTAAATAAAGTTTTAAGAAGAGCAAAAATCAAGCGAAGAATCAGAAAAAAGATTTTCGGTACTTCAGCTATTCCGCGCCTCACTGTTTTTAGAAGTAACAAGCAGATTTATGCACAAGTAATCGACGACAACACAGGTCGTACACTTGCCTCTGCTGGTTCACTTAAAATGGATGATGCACAAAAAGTTAACAAAGTTAATCAGGCAGCTATTGTCGGTAAGCAAATCGCAGAAGTTGCTCAAAAAGCAGGTGTTGAACGCGTAGTGTTTGACCGCAATGGTTACTTGTATCATGGTAGAATTAAATCCTTGGCTGATTCAGCTCGCGAAGGAGGACTCAAATTTTAAGAAAAATGGCAGCTCAAATCGTAAACAGAGTGAAATCAGCGGATATCGAGTTAAAAGATAAACTCGTTGCTGTAAATCGCGTTACCAAGGTTACCAAAGGTGGTCGTACATTCAGCTTTTCAGCAATTGTTGTTGTAGGTGACGAACACGGTGTTGTAGGACACGGTCTTGGTAAAGCTAAAGAAGTTACCGAGGCCATTACAAAAGGCATCGATGACGCTAAGAAAAACCTGATCAAAGTTCCAATTCTAAGAGGTACTGTTCCACACGAACAAAAAGGTAAATTCGGCGGTGCTGAGGTTTTCCTTAAGCCTGCAACTGAAGGTACTGGAGTTATCGCCGGTGGTGCGATGCGCGCCGTACTCGAAAGCGTTGGCGTACACAATGTATTGGCAAAATCTCAAGGATCTTCAAACCCGCACAACGTAGTAAAAGCTACAATCGATGCACTCGCACACATGCGTGATGCAGTAGCAGTTGCACGTCAGCGTGGAATTTCCCTTGATAAAGTATTCAACGGTTAAAATATTCAGCAATGAGCACAATCAAAATCAAACAAGTGAAAAGTGCGATCAAGCGTCCAGCTGATCAAAAAGCTACAATCAAAGCTTTAGGTTTTCGTCGCTTGAACCAAGTTTTAGAAAAAGAGGTTACTCCTCAAATTATGGGAATGGTGAATAAGGTAAAACACCTTATTCAAGTAGTGGAACAATAGACTAAGAAAGAAATGGAATTACATAATCTTACACCAGCAGCAGGCTCGATTAAAGCAGAGAAGCGTATCGGACGTGGTCAAGGATCTGGACGCGGTGGAACCTCCACACGTGGTCATAAAGGTGCAAAATCGCGTTCTGGTTACAAAACCAAAATTGGTTTTGAAGGTGGTCAGATGCCTTTACAGCGTCGTGTACCTAAATTTGGTTTTAAAAACATCAATCGTGTTGAATACAAAGCCATTAACCTCGATATCATCGAAAACCTTGCAAGCGTAAAAGGCATCTTGGATATTACTCCTGAAGTCATGCGTCAAAACGGTCTTTTATCTAACAACGAACTCGTCAAAGTACTTGGTCGTGGTGAATTAAAAGCAAAAGTGAACATTTCCGCTAACGGCTTTTCAACAACAGCAATTGCTGCAATTGAAGCTTTGGGTGGTACATGTACAAAAATCTAACTATCTTTGCACGCTTTAGATGAAACGATTAATAACCAACCTGCAAAATATCTGGAAAGTTGAAGAGTTGCGCAAGCGCATTCTCTTGACACTTGGCCTTATTCTTACTTACAGAGTAGGATCCTTCGTGATTTTGCCTGGCGTTAAATACGACGCCCTGACAAGCACGGCTACAGACCAAAACTTTCTAGAAAGCATCCTCTCTGTATTTTCCGGCGGAGGATTCACCAATGCTTCGATTATGGCGCTTGGCATCATGCCTTACATCAGTGCCTCCATCATTATGCAATTGTTAGGAATGGCTGTTCCAGCGGTTCAAAAAATGCAAAATGAAGGCGAGTCTGGTAGAAAGCAAATCAATAACTACACGCGTTTACTCACGATCGTTATCTGCGCCTTGCAAGCACCTAGTTACCTCACGCTATACGTGAGTAACAAAAACGCAATGCCCGATGATCCAAGTACATTTTGGTGGACACAAACCATTATGCTACTCATCGCAGGCTCTATGTTTGCAGTATGGTTAGGCGAACGCATCACTGAACGCGGAATCGGTAACGGTATTTCTTTACTCATTACAGTAGGAATCCTCTCTCGTCTACCAGGAGCTTTCTTTGCAGAGTTCGGTAAATCTGTCGAAGCAGGTAACCTCATTCGTTTGGTACTTGAAATCGTTATGTTCTTTTTAATTATCCTCATTACAATTCTTATTGTTCAAGGTGTCCGACGCATCCCGCTCAACACAGCGAAACGCGTTGCAGGAGCCCGCGCAATGGAAGACGTCAATGGAGCACGCAACTATTTGCCGATCAAAATCAATGCAAGTGGTGTAATGCCGATCATCTTTGCTCAGGCAATCATGACCATTCCTATGATGGTATACCAAGGAGTTACGCAAGAACAAGATGCCGGATGGTTGACCAAAACACTAGGAGATCCATACGGTTTTAGTTACAACCTATTGTTGGTCATCCTCATTGTTGTGTTTACTTACTTCTACACAGCCATCATGATCAACCCTAACAAAATTGCCGACGATCTCAAGAAAAGCGGTGGTTTTATACCGGGTGTTCGTCCAGGCGAAGAGACAGCTGAACACATCGATGAAGTTGTATCGCGCATTACCTTCCCTGGTTCTTTATTTCTTGCCATGATTGCCATTTTGCCTTCGATTGCTAAACTAGCAGGTGTCAACGACAGCTTCGCTATGTTCTTCGGTGGCACATCTATTCTGATCATGGTTGGTGTTGTATTAGATACGCTTCAGCAAATTGAAACTTACCAATTGAACCGCAACATGGACTCACTCATGGAAGGTACACGTGTAAGAGGTCGTAGAGGCGCTAACGAACTTTCTGGAATGTAATATGGCAAAACAAACTTCCATAGAACAAGACGGTACCATCCTCGAAGCACTGCCTAACGCAATGTTTAGAGTTGAACTAGAAAACGGACATGTCATTACCGCTCATATTTCAGGTAAAATGCGCATGTTTTACATTAAAATACTTCCTGGAGACCGCGTTAAAGTAGAAATGTCTCCTTATGATTTAACAAAAGGTAGAATATCTTTTAGATACAAATAACTAGAATTATGAAAGTCAGAGCATCAGTTAAAAAGAGAACTGCAGATTGCAAGATTGTGAAGCGTAAAGGAAAAGTTTACGTGATCAACAAGAAGAATCCGAAATTAAAACAACGTCAAGGATAATAATAAGTATATGGCACGTATTGCAGGTATAGATTTACCAAAAAACAAGAGAGGAGTCATTGGCTTAACTTACATCTACGGAATCGGTAGAAGTACAGCTAAGATGATTCTTACCACTAACGCAATTGATGAAAACATCAAAGTCCAAGATTGGAACGATGATCAATTAGCCGCTATTCGTAACACCGTTAATGAAATCAAAACGGAAGGTCAGTTGCGTTCTGAAGTTCAATTGAACATCAAACGTCTCATGGACATCGGATGTCAGCGCGGAATTCGTCACCGTCTCGGCTTACCGCTTCGTGGTCAAAGAACTAAAAACAACTCTCGTACACGTAAAGGAAAACGTAAGACTGTTGCGAACAAGAAAAAAGCAACTAAATAATAACTAGTTCCCAGTAAAAATGGCAAAAGCAAATCAAAAAAAGAAGAAGAACGTTAAAGTTGATGCTGCCGGAGAAGCGCATATCCAAGCGAGTTTCAATAACATCATCATTTCTTTAACGAACAATGCCGGACAAGTGATCTCTTGGTCATCTGCAGGCAAGATGGGCTTCAAAGGTTCTAAAAAGAACACACCTTATGCCGCACAAGTTGCAGCAGAAGATGCATCAAAAGAAGCTCATGACTTCGGACTACGTAGAGTGCGTGTTTTTGTAAAAGGGCCAGGTGCCGGACGCGAGTCTGCCATCCGTGCACTGCACAATTCAGGCATTGAAGTAACAGAAATCATTGACGTGACACCAATGCCACACAATGGTTGTCGTCCTCCAAAAAGAAGAAGAGTATAGTATTTTTTTAACCAGTGGGCTTATTGTCATCGAAGGAATGCCTTAATTCATGACGCCCACACAATTTTAATTAGAAATGGCAAGATACACAGGTCCTAAATCAAAAATTGCGCGTCGTTTCCGCGATCCAATTTTTGGCCCAGACAAATCCTTGGAAAGAAGAAATTACGGTCCAGGGCAACACGGTCCCTCTAAAAGAAGAGGTGGCAAGCAATCTGAATACGCAGTTCAGTTAGGTGAAAAGCAAAAAGCGAAATACACCTACGGAATTTTAGAGCGTCAGTTTGCGAACATGTTTGAGAAAGCTTCACGCATGAAAGGAATTACCGGTGAAAACTTATTGCAATTGTGCGAAACGCGCCTTGACAACACTGTTTTCCGTTTAGGTATTTCCCCTACTCGTCGTGGTGCTCGTCAATTAGTATCACACAAACACATTACAGTAAACGGTGATGTAGTGAACATTCCTTCTTACACTTTGAAAATTGGTGACGTCGTAGGCGTTCGCGAAAAATCAAAGTCTTTAGAGGCAATCACAGGTTCACTTACCGCTAGCAATAAATCTTTTGATTGGCTTGATTGGGATTCATCAAGCATGAGCGGAAAGTTATTGAACTTACCAGCAAGAGAAATGATCCCAGAAAATATTCGCGAGCAGTTGATCGTCGAATTGTATTCTAAATAACCCTAAGCGATAGAAAATGGCAATATTGGATTTTCAAAAACCTGACAAGGTTATCATGCTCAACTCTGATGATTTCAACGGAGAATTTGAGTTTCGTCCGCTAGAACCGGGCTACGGAATTACCATCGGTAACTCCCTCCGTCGAATTTTGCTTTCTTCCTTAGAAGGTTTTGCAATTTCGTCCATCAAAATTCAAGGTGCAGACCACGAATTCACAACCCTAAAAGGAATTGTTGAAGACGTAACTGAAATCGTCTTGAACCTCAAACAAGTTCGTTTTAAGCGCCAAATAGAAGGAACAGATTCAGAAACGGTAATCGTTTCTATCAGTAACCAACAACAACTCACTGCTGGTGACCTCGGCAAATTTACAAGTGCATTTCAGGTCTTGAACCCTGACCTCGTTATTTGCAACATGGAGTCTTCAGTGAAGTTTGAAATGGAGCTTACGATTGTTAAAGGACGTGGCTATGTGCCTGCTGAAGAAAACAAATCTGCTAACGCACCTTTTGGAACAATCAGTATCGACTCGATCTTTACGCCTATCGTTAATGTTCAATACAGCATTGAAAATTACCGTGTAGAGCAAAAGACTGACTACGAGAAATTAGTTTTCAATATCAAAACTGACGGTTCAATTCATCCAAAAGATGCTTTGAAAGAAGCTGCAAAGATCTTGATTCACCACTTTATGCTTTTCTCTGATGAGCGCATCACACTTGATAGCGAAATCAAAGCAGAGTCTGAAGAATTCGATGAAACTTCATTGCACATGCGTCAACTCCTCAAAACCAAGTTAGTAGACATGGACCTATCCGTTCGTGCGCTCAATTGCTTGAAGGCTGCAGACGTAGAAACACTCGGAGACCTCGTATCCTATGCTAAATCTGACTTATTGAAATTCAGAAACTTTGGCAAGAAATCATTGACTGAGCTAGAAGACCTAGTTGATAGCAAAGGCTTGACTTTCGGTATGAATGTCGCAAAATATAAATTAGACAGAGATTAAGATTTTAAGTCATGAGACACGGAAATAAAGTAAATCACTTAGGAAGAAAGACTGGCCACCGCAAAGCGATGCTTCAAAATATGGCTTGTTCTTTGATCGAACACAAGCGCATCACTACTACAATTGCAAAAGCAAAAACATTGCGCGTATTTATTGAGCCATTGCTCACCAAATCAAAAACCGACTCTACTCACTCTCGTCGCGTTGTTTTCTCTTACTTACAAAGTAAAGATGCCGTAACAGAATTGTTTAGAGAAGTAGCACCAAAAATTGCAACTCGCGATGGCGGTTACACACGCATCATCCGCACAGGCTACCGTTTAGGTGATAACGCAGAAATGTGTTTGATCGAACTCGTAGATTTCAACGAACTATACAACAACAACGCTGGTAAGAAAACTACACGTCGTTCACGTCGTGGTGGTAAAGCTAGCGAAGGCGTTACTACTGTAGCAACCGAAGAAACAACAGCAACAGAAGTTGTTGAAGAAACTCCAGTTGCTGAAGTTGTTGAAGAGACACCAGTTGCTGAAGTTGTTGAAGAGACACCAGTTGCTGAAGTTGTTGAAGAAACGCCAGTTGCTGAAGTTGTTGAAGAAACACCCGCAGCAGAATCTACTGAAGAAGCAACTACTGCTACTGAAGAAGAGAAAACTGAAGAATAAATTGACAATATGTTGATAAAAAAGGCGGACTATGTCCGCCTTTTTTGTTTTTATACCCCTCCATTTTTGTTAAAGTCCGTAATTTTGGAGAAAATTTATAAATGCAGCAAAATCAAGCAGCCATCCTACTTCTAGAAGATGGTACAGTATTCAAAGGCATTGCCATTGGTAAAATTGGTACAACAGGCGGTGAAATCGCATTTAATACAGGCATGACCGGCTATCAAGAGGTCTTTACCGATCCCTCCTATCTTGGCCAATTACTCATCATGAACACGGCTCACATCGGTAATTACGGTGTTCACGAAGCTGAAATCGAATCAGAATCGATCAAAATAGCAGGTTTAATTACCAAAAAGTTCTCCAATGGCTACTCCAGAGTTGCTGCAGAAGAATCTTTGCAGGCGCTCATGGAAAGAAACGGAACCGTTGGCATCTCTGATATCGATACACGTGCACTAGTGCGTCATATCCGAAACAAAGGCGCTATGAATGCTATGATTTCATCTGAAATCTTAGATATCGCTGCACTTAGCGAAAAACTTAAAGAAGTTCCTTCAATGGACGGCCTCGAACTTTCTTCGCGCGTCAGTACCAATGAAGCATATGAAGTTTGTCCTGAGGACGCTAAATACCGCGTTTCTCTTCTTGACCTTGGTGTCAAGAAAAACATCGTGCGTTGCTTGGTAGAACGCGGCTGTCACGTGAAAGTGTTTCCAATGACCGCCACCAAAGCTGAGCTAGATGCTTTCCAGCCAGATGGCTATATGCTCTCCAATGGCCCTGGCGACCCATCCGTCATGACCGAAAGTATTGCACTCGTTAAAGAAATTGCCGCTGACAACAAACCTGTTTTCGGCATTTGCTTGGGGCATCAAATCCTCGGACTCAGCCAAGGCCTTAAAACCATCAAGATGTTCAACGGACACCGCGGCATCAATCATCCTATTTTAAATTTAAAAACAGGTAAAGGAGAAATCACTTCACAAAATCATGGTTTTGTGATCTCTAAGGAGAGTATTGCTTCTAACCCTAACATTGAAGTGACACACGAACACCTCAATGACCAAACCGTAGCTGGCATTGCCCTCAAAAACAAACCTGTGTTTTCGGTTCAATACCACCCAGAAGCATCGGCCGGTCCGCACGACTCCCGTTACCTCTTTGACGACTTTATTTCTAACATGCACCAATACCAAATTTCATGAGTTTTATTGCCTCCATCCATGCACGCCAAATTTTAGATTCGCGCGGCAACCCCACAATTGAAGTGGATGTACTCACCGAAAACGGTGTGCTCGGACGCGCTGCGGTTCCATCGGGTGCCTCTACAGGTATTCACGAAGCTGTAGAGCTGCGCGACGGCGATAAATCTAGTTACTTAGGTAAAGGTGTACTCAAAGCAGTTGAAAACGTCAATACCACCATCCAAAATGCCTTACTTGGCATGGACGTTTTCGAACAAAAGAAAATCGATTACCTCCTACTCGCTTTAGACAACACCCCTAATAAATCTCATTTAGGCGCCAATGCCATCCTCGGAACATCTTTGGCTGTTGCTAAAGCCGCAGCTGCAGAAGCTGGTCTTAGTTTGTTTCAATATATCGGTGGTGTAGGTGCCGTTACCATGCCCGTTCCCATGATGAATATCCTCAATGGAGGATCACATGCCGACAACCTCATCGATATCCAAGAATTCATGGTCATGCCATTTGGAGCAAGCAGTTTTTCAGAAGGATTGCGTTGGGGCACCGAAGTATTTCACCACCTCAAAGCCGTTTTAAAAGCGAGAGGAATGTCAACAAACGTTGGCGACGAAGGTGGTTTTGCTCCTAGCTTGGGTTCCAACGAAGAAGCACTTGAAGTGGTCATGGAAGCCATTCAAAAAGCAGGTTTTACACCAGGCAAAGACATGTTCATTGCACTCGACGCCGCAGCATCAGAATTCTACGACGACGCAACGGGTACCTATAATTTTGCCTCGACCGGCGAATCCAGAAATTCAGAAGAAATGGTGGCGTTTTGGGCCGATTGGTGCGAGCGCTACCCGATCATTTCCATCGAAGATGGCCTTGCCGAAGACGACTGGGCGGGGTGGAAATTAGCCACAGAAAAACTCGGACACAAAATTCAATTAGTCGGAGACGACCTTTTTGTAACAAATACAAAAAGACTACAACAAGGTATCAATCAAGGAGTTGCTAATTCTATTTTAGTAAAAGTGAACCAAATTGGCACCCTTACCGAAACCATAGAAGCCGTCAATTTGGCGACACGCAATGGCTATACATCCGTCATGAGTCACCGCAGTGGCGAAACCGAAGACAACACTATTGCTGATCTTGCGGTTGCCTTGAATTGTGGTCAAATCAAAACGGGTTCAGCATCGCGTTCAGACCGTATGGCCAAATACAATCAGTTGTTGCGCATCGAAGAAGAACTCGAAGAAGCAGCTGTTTACCCTGGCCTAAACTTCAAGTATATCCGTTAATTGGCGCGTTTCAACCTTCGTGTTTACGCCCTCATCATCAATGAATTTGACGAAATTCTCCTCTCCGACGAATGTCGTTTTGGACAATTTTTCAGTAAATTTCCTGGCGGTGGTGTAGAAGCCAATGAAGGCATACAAGCCGCGCTTCATCGCGAATTAAAAGAAGAACTTAACTTGGAGGTACCTCATGCCGAGTTCTTCTATGTCAATGATTTTCATCAGGCGTCGGCCTTTGACAACAGTAGTTTGGTAGCTTTTTATTACCTGATTCAACTTCCAAAAAGTACCTTACTGCTAAACAACAACTATACCATTCCTTTTTCAGAAGAAACGGAAAAACAACGATGGGTACCTTTGAATATATTGCACAAAGAACACCTCACATTCCCTATTGATCGGTTGGTATTGGAGAAATTACTCAAGCTAAAATTCGGTCATACAGCGCCATAAACTTACTTTGATTGACGGCTTTTGTGGCCCTTTGTGCAATGATTTGCTTATTGAGCTGTTGCACTTGATGGATGTCGAGCGTTTGTGCCAATGCTAAATCTTTTGATAAGTCACCAGAGGTAATGAGACCGTTTTTGCCGTGTTCTATCCACTCGCGGTTGGCAGGTAAATCAGAAACAATAGGAATGCATCCATAAGCCATTGCTTCTAGCAAACTTATAGAGGTGCCATCGGTAGTTGGGATAGACACATAAACTTGTGCAGCTAAATAGTTGCGTTGGTTATCTGCGCCTGCCTGAAAGCCTAAAAATTCATGACTACCATTTGGCAAATTTTGTTGAGCTAGTTCTTGAAGTTTTGTTGTTTGGCTACCCGAAGCGGCAAGGTGTAAAATCCAACCCGGATGATGCGTTAAGAAGGTGGCTGCCTGAAGAATAATTTGATCAATCTGATAGAGCGGTTCGTGCATCCGATTGGAGTAAATCAAAGGCGCTCTTTCTGCGGATACCTCAACAGCGCTTAGTTCAACACCGAAATTGGCTAATGTTACCTCAGTTTTGCCAATGAGTTGCTCGATAGCAGCTCCCATATATCCAGCATCAGCAGTGATTTCCTTGGCGCTTTTTAAAATGTATTTGACCATCCAGCGGTGCAAGAAACTTTTGTGCGGCAATGTCAATACATCGCTTCCCCAAGTGGTGAGGGCAATAGGCGCCTTGTTTTGGTTGGCCAAGCAAGTCACAAAGCCATAGGCATTGGCTTGGTGTACATGAATAATGGTTGGCTGAAACGCTTCAATGACTTTGCGAAGCGCCTTTACATGGCGCACAAGAGCAATTGGACTCTTAAACTCAAATTGGAGCAGCACACTCGGGCACGCTTCAAACTCAAAATCAGAAACCACTAAAATTTCATCAAAATAGCTGGAAATAAGGTTGTAATAATTCAGCAGATGCACGTTGCCTTTACTGCCACCAATTAACAATAACTTTTTAGACTTTTGCATCTTGACCTTTTTTGAAATCGTTTTGAATCAAGGTGTTACAGCTTTGCCCATTCGTCATAATAGGCCTGGAGCTCAGGATGCTGATTCAGTAGAATGTTGTCTTTGGTGCGGGTATCTCCGACCACTTGAGCAGGGTTTCCTGCAATGATGGAAAAATCAGGGAATTCACCTCTGACATAACTGTAGGCAGCCACAATGGAGCCTTTTCCAATTTTGGTGCCTGGCATAATGGTCGCATATGGGCCTACAAAAGTGTATTTCCCTATATGAATTGGTCCGCGGTCATAAATTGCTTTATCCACATTTGTATAGTGCTTTCCGTAAATACGAATGGCAGTATGACTTGAGTGGGTCGTTAAATTTACAAAAGTTGTGAGTTGGCAACCTTCTTCTATCGTAATTCCGTTACTTGCTTCGAGGATGTTGTAGTGCCCGATATAGACGTTTTCACCTAAGCACAAATGCTGAGGGTGATCAATGTAAGTAGTGTTCGAGATGCGCGTTTGCGCAATACGTTTGCCATTAAAGTCGGTAATATTGCCATTCATAGCCGGACGAAACATCAAAAAGAAGCGTCTGAGAACTTTGTGTATGAATTTTGGTCTTGCTAACATGGGCAACCACTTCAGGAATGTAAGTTACTTCTTAAAATTGGCAGCAACCACCAAATCTTTGGTGCCGTGGGTCCAAGCATAAAAACCTTCGCCAGACTTCACGCCTTTTTTACCAGCCATGACCATATTGACCAAAAGCGGACATGGTGCATATTTTGGATTGCCAAAGCCGTCGTGCAAAACCTCGAGGATGGCCAAGCAAACATCTAGACCAATGAAATCGGCCAATTGAAGTGGGCCCATCGGATGTGCCATACCGAGTTTCATGACGGTATCGATTTCTTCGACGCCCGCAACGCCTTCAAACAAAGTGTAAATGGCTTCGTTGATCATCGGCATTAAAATACGGTTGGCTACAAAACCAGGGTAGTCATTGACCTCAACCGGGACCTTCGACAAGCTGCGCGAAGTTTCCATGATGAGTTGCGTCACTTCATCAGAAGTAGAGTATCCACGAATGATTTCAACGAGTTTCATGACCGGAACTGGATTCATGAAGTGCATGCCGATGACTTTGTCCGGACGCGTAGTGACGGCGGCAATTTTGGTAATGGAAATCGAAGAGGTGTTCGTAGCTAAAATAACTTCTGGTGCAGTAAGTGCGTCGAGGTCTTTGAATATTTTCAGTTTGAGGTCTACGTTTTCAGTAGCGGCCTCTACGACTAACTCCACGTTTTGAACGCCTTCTGACATATTTGAATACGTAGATAGGTTTTGAAGCGTTTGTGCTTTTTGTTCTTCTGTGAGGCTCCCTTTTGAGACCTGACGGTCGAGGTTTTTGGTAATCGTGCCTATTGCACGCTCCAAAGCGGCCTCGGAAACATCGATTAAGTTGACGTTGTATCCAAATTGGGCAAACACGTGCGCGATGCCATTACCCATGGTGCCTGCACCAATTACTGCTACGTTTTTCATTTTTTTGAAAGTTTACACAAATATAGCGCTACTTGCTTATTTGCCCTAAAAATGAAGACATTTTGATTTGATTATCTTTGTAGGGTTAGCTCATATATGTATACGCGCCTCCGTACTTATTTTTCCAACTCCGGACTGCTTCGCAATTCAGCGACGCTGATCGTAGGTACGTTACTTGCTCAACTCATCCCTATTCTTTTTCAGCCCTTACTACGCCGTATGTTCAGTGCCGAAGAATTTGGAACTGCTGCACTTTTCATCACAGCTGTCGGCATGCTCGTAGCGATTGCCAATCTTAAATACGAAAGTGCTATTGTACTGCCCAAGGAAGATCGGGCAGCGCATGAGCTCATCAGTGGTGGTGTGCTGATCAGCGGCCTGCTTTCAATTGTGATTTGGCTCCTTATTTTTATGAACGAAGGCTATTTAGTTCAAAGATTCGAACTTGATCATGCTGCCTCTTGGTATTTACACTTGCTTCCTTTAAGTGTTTTTCTAGTCAGTAGTTTTCAATGCTTCAATTATTTCCTCATTCGAAAAAAAGCATTTAAAGATTCAGCCAAAAATAAAGTTTATCGACGCAGTGCAGAAGCGCTTACCCAAACGAGCAGTGGTTATTTAAAAGTAGGAAGTGGTTTACTGCTGGGGAATCTTATTGGCGATTTCGTGAATTTTATTGGTGGGTACCTACAGGCCACTAAAAAGGGATTTTCGTTTTCCTTTAAGCTGAAAAAAATCTTACCAACCCTGAAGCAATACTGGCAATTTCCGGTGTATCAAGCCCTGCCCTCTTTGCTCAATACCATCAGTTTGACGCTGCCCGTTTTCATTGTGAATGCAGCGTTTGGAAAGGCCCTAACCGGGCAATTCGACCTCAGCCGACTCGTGCTTTCCTTACCAATGGCACTCATCTCCATTGCACTTTCGCAAGTTTACTTGCAGCATCAGGCCGAAAAAATTAGAAATAAACAAGAAATCAAGCCCGATTTCAAAAAAGTGAGCCAAAGCTTGCTCTTGCTCAGCCTTCCCTTCGCACTGGTTTTATTTTTCTTGGCTACTCCAGTTTTCTCCTTTCTTTTCGGACCGCAATGGCGCTTGGCTGGCGAGCTTACGGCGGTGCTCATTTTTGGCCAAACCCTCAAGTTTATGGTGTCGCCGCTGAGTTCAACACTTATAGCACTCCAAGAGGTGCGTTACAGCGCTATTTGGCAAATCTTATATTTTTTGAGCATACTTTGGCTCTATTACAATCCCGGCGCATCCATCCAAGCGTTTGTCTTGCGCTATTGCCTTATTGATCTAGTTGCTTACAGTCTATACTTCGGCCTGATTTACACGCGCATCCAACATTACGAAAAACAGCGATGATGAAACAACTCAGTGCTTTTATTCAAGCCCATCCATATTTCACCAGTTATTTGTTGGTCTATGGGCTGCTTCAAATTGGCTTGCACCACACTTCTGGCTTTACTTACGCAACTCTCCTATTTTTTCTTTTTTTCGTACCCTTCGTTCTTTTTTATTTTGGACTAAATTTTTCATCTCCACAATTTGAACTTCCCAAATATCAATTACCAAATTTAACATGGTCCTTATTTGGAATTGGAACATCAATAGCTATTCTTCACATATTTTGGCTCGGTAAAATTCCTTTTTTAGAGGCTTGGCAAACACCTCTATTATCCGAAGCCCATCTCATTCGGAAAATTGGTTCAGCTAGTTTGCCAAAGTGGTTGCATTATGCGAGTACGTGGTCGATTAGGGCGATTCTTCCCGCAAGTGCATTGTTCTTTCTAATCAAGAAAAACAAAATCGGTTTTGCCTTAAGCTTATTTGTTGGGGTTTTGTATGGCTTAGCGCTCTTGCAAAAAAGCTTAGTCTTGTGGGTGAGCATTCCGATTTTGGTATACTTTCTATTGCAGCGCCAATGGATACGCGCTATTTTGGTGATGGCTTTGACAGGATTTTTATTTGTTTTAGCCATTTTTGCCAACAACCCGCAATTGCACGGTGGCGTCAATGATTTAAGAACGCCTACGCAATCAGAACAAAAGTCAAGTCAGGTTTCGGAAGGCTTATTTAAGCGCATTTTTATAGTACCTGGCAAAACAATTAGTATGTGGTTTAGTCATGTACCCAAAGACAAACCTTTTTTATACGGCAAAGATTTTGGCCTTTACACCAAACTCACAGGACAAAAAACGGCCGACTACAACCTTGAACTCTATCCGCTTTTTTATCCGGCATACGCCAAACAAGGCGTAAAAGGCAGTGTCAATACCGCGCATTTTATGCGGACCTACGCTAATTTTGGTTGGTGGGGACTGCCATTGGCTGCTGCATTGCTGGCATTCTTTTTTCAGCTTTTAAACATTGTCCATAGGAAAACACAAGACGGGCTGGCATTTAGCCTGCAGATATTCCCGCTACTTTTACTGAGTTCAGGATCCTTGCTTACCTTGCTATTTAGTGGTGGCTGGGGCCTGATCATTTTGCTACTGTTTTTCAGTCCAAAACCGCAAGCCTCTGATGTCTAATTCGTTACGTATTTGTCACCTCACCAGCGTTCATCTCGATGGCGACATCCGTATCTTTCACAAGATGGCCAAAACCATGGCGCAGGACTTTGAAGTCCATGTGGTGGTGCCAAATACCACCTCTCGAATTCAAGAAGGTGTAAACATTCATAGTTTTCTTGCAGAAACGCAAAAGCGCCGCCAAAGAATGCAACAAACGGTCGATCTTGTATTGCAAGAAGCCCTGCGCATCAAAGCAGATATTTACCAACTACACGACCCCGAATTACTGAGAATTGCACCAAAGTTACAAGCCATCGGAGCCAAAGTGATTTTTGATTCTCATGAAGATGTACCTAAGCAAATCATGGATAAGTTCTGGATTCCTTGGATCCTCCGAAAATTGATCTCTATCGCTTATGCGCAATACGAAAAACGCATTGCCAAGAAGCTAGACGGCATTATTTCAGTTACTCCACAAATTTGTGCACGCTTCAAGCGCTACAATCCAAATGTAGCCCTGATTCGAAATTTTCCGTTGAAGGCTGAATTTCCGAGTCCTGATTGGAACCAAAAAGATGCCCAACACTTTTGCTATATTGGCGGCCTCTATGCCTCAAGAGGGATCAAAGAAGTTGTTTTGGCTATGAAAGAAGTGGAGGGCTATTTGCATTTGGCCGGTACTTTTGACGACCCATTACTACTCGCCGAATTAGAAAGCTCTAGGGCATGGAAAAAAGTGATTTATCACGGGCAAGTTGGTCGGGCTGCTATCCAAGAAATTCTTCAGAAATGTGCTGTTGGCATCGTGACCCTACACCCAACTCCGAGCTATAAAGAGGCCTACCCTATCAAAATGTTTGAATATTTGGCAGCTGGTTGTGCGGTGGTAGCCAGCGACTTTCCTTTATACCGATCTTTACTACAAGATGCAAACTGCGGCGTTTTTGTAGATCCAAAAAATGAATATGAAATTGCTCAAGCACTCCAAAAGCTCAGTGCAAACAATGAACACACCTTAGCAATGGGGCAGTCTGCACGGGCTAGCTTTGAAGCACTTTACAACTGGGAAAAAGAAACACAAACTTTAAGCGCATTTTATTTGTCGATCTAAATGTCAAAAACAGAACGCATTTTCAATATTCTGCTGGTTGCTTTTTGTGGCTTATGGCTGCTATTAAAAGCGCTTTCGGGCCCTCTGCTTATCTTACTCATTGTGGTGGCTATTATCGGAAGGTATCGAAATGAAAATTCCTTTCTTTTTCAAAAGAAACAAGGGCTTTGGGTGCTGTTGTTTGGCGTTTATGCGCTGTCCCTTTTTTGGTCTGCCGCTCCCGATTTTCAAGCACTTGAAAGGAAATTAGCGTTGCTTGCCTTCCCGCTGCTCTTTGCCTTTCAATGGAAAAATCCCTTGCCGCTAGCTCATATGTGGCTTTCCCATACCTTGGCTTGTATTGTATTAATTGCAATTGCCTATTATGATGCGTTCATGTGTCAAATGCAATTGGGAAATAGCGTGCGTTGCTTCAGTACTACCTATTTTTCTCAAGTACATCATCCTTCGTACTTTTCGGCGTTTCTGATTTTTAGTGTAATCGGTTTGCTGTTGGGCAAAATTACCTGGTTCGCAGCCAAGCCCCGATGGATATCTTGGCTCTTGATCGGTGTTTTTACAGCAATGCATTTACATTTAGGCACACTTGCCGGAATCCTTGCCATTGCTGTTGTTTTGATGACGTATACGAGTTGGCAATTTTCTAAACGCTTTGGATGGTTCTCGAGTATATGGATCGGTTTGGCTACTTTAATAATTGGCGTGGTTTTGGCCCTTCAAAGTCAGGAAATCAAGGCAGATGCCCAAAACGCATACAACTTTACGCAAGCATATCTCGAAAATCCGACAGCGTTTGTAAAAGACAGAAAAGAACCACTGCAGGGCAATGAGGTTCGGCTCATTCTTTGGACAGCCAGTTATCAAATTGGAAAACAAAACCCGTTTGGCCTTGGTTTAGGTGGTTTGGAGCCCGCGTTGGCTCAAAAATTAAACCGATGGGGTTACCCACAACAAGCCAAAAAGGAGTTCAATCCGCACAATCAGTGGTTGCAAATCTGGAATGAAATTGGCTGGTTAGGTTTGGGTATTTTTGGGTTCCTCCTCAGTGCCTTAACGCTGCACTTTTACCAAAATAGAAACCAAGCAGCACTTTTACTAACCCTTGTATTTCTCATTTTCTGTCTATTTGAAAGCATACTACAGCGCGAATCTGGCATCGTATTTTTTATGTGTTGGTTGACAGCACTTTCCTATTTGACCAAAAGAACAACGTCGTGAAAATTCTCATCCTCACTCAATATTACCCGCCTGAGATTGGTGCGCCGCAAAACAGGCTGCACGAACTTGCCGTGAGGTTGCAAGCCAATGGTGTTGCAATAGAGGTCTTGACGGCTTTACCGAACTATCCCAAAATGGAAGTTCAAGAAGCGTATCAAAAGGGGCAGAACCGAGAAGAAATCATCGATGGCATTCCGGTACACCGCGCCTGGATTTACGTTTCTAAATCCAAAGGAATTTTAGCCCGGCTACTCAATTATTTCAGTTTTGTCTGGAGCTCATATTGGCGCGGAAGAAAATTGAAATCCTTTGATTACCTAATGGTTGAAAGCCCGCCGCTGTTTTTAGGCTATTCGGCTATTGCATTAGCTAAAAAATTGAAGGCAAAGCTGATTTTTAATGTTTCGGATTTATGGCCAGAAAGTGCAGATAAATTGGGAGTTGTAACCAACAAACAACTATTGAAACTGGCTTATAATTTAGAAGCAAGCTGTTATCAAAATGCACATTTGATCACCGGACAAACGCAAGGAATTGTTACTGATATTTCAAGTCGCTTTCCTGCAAAAGAAGTGTATTGGCTACCTAATGGCGTCAATATCGATTTTTACAACCCGAGTCATATTGATGAAGGAGATTTTAGAAATAAACACGGATTTTCAACTTCAGATATCTTGTTTTTTTACGGCGGCATACTAGGCTACGCCCAAGGTTTGGAGGTGATTTTGAAAGCGGCTGCTTTGTTAAAAGATTTAACATCCATTCATTTTATCATCCAAGGTTCTGGTCCGGAAAAAGAAAAGCTACAAGCTCTGAAAACTACATTGGCGCTCTCCAACGTGCATTTTTTGGAGCCGGTTACCAAACAAGAAATGCCTGCTATCTTGAAGGCAATTGACGTTGCTTTAGTGCCTTTAAAGAAATTGCCTTTATTTGAAGGCGCTATCCCATCAAAGGTTTTTGAAGCATTGGCTATGGAAGTACCACTTCTTTTGGGCGTGGATGGCGAAGCGCGCAAGCATTTTATAGACACCGCAGCAGCTGGTTGGTTTTTTGAGCCTGAAAACGAAACTGTCCTAGCCGCTTGCATTCGCAATTTAGCGCAAGATCCAACCCAAATAAAAACAGCAGGGCAAAATGGCAGAAAATATGTGAGTACACATTTCAATCGCGACCAAATTGCCGCATCTTTGTACCAACGATTAACCAACATCTCATGATCCCCTTTTCTCCTCCCCGCATTGACCAAGCCGTAATTGACGAAGTAACTGCTGCACTCCAAAGCGGCTGGATAACCACAGGACCACGCACCAAGCAATTTGAAAAAGAAATAACCGCTTATTGCGGCTCCAAAACAACCATTGCCGTGAGCGCCTGGACCACAGGAATGGAAGTCTTGTTGCGTTGGTGGGGGGTTGGCCCGGGCGACGAAGTCATTATTCCTGTCTATACCTATTGTGCAAGCGCAAATGTTGTTTTGCATACGGGAGCAACTCCCGTTTTTGTGGATGTCAATAGCGCAGATTTCAATCTTTCTTTAAGTGAGGTTGCAGACAAAATCACGAGCAAGACGAAAGTCATTATGCCCGTTGACCTCGGTGGCTTTCCTTGCGATTACATTGAGTTGTATCAACTTATCGAGCAAAAAAAACACTTGTTTAAACCCAACTCACCTGAACAAGCCCAACTCGGGCGCATCTTGTTAGCTGCCGATGCGGCACATAGTTTTGGTGCTTTATACAATAAGCAACGTGTCGGAAGCCTAGCAGACATCACGGTATTTTCTTTCCATGCGGTGAAGAATCTCACTACAGCTGAGGGTGGTGCCATTACTTTTAACCTACCCGAAGGATTTGACCACGATGCCATTTACAAGACGTTCAATATGAAAATCTTGCACGGGCAATCCAAAGATGCCTTGGCAAAAACGCAAAAAGGTGCATGGCGCTACGATGTTTTGGAACCGGGATACAAATGCAACATGACCGATATTCAGGCAGCCATTGGCTTAATTGAACTCGGGCGTTACCAAGAAAATTTAGACCGTCGAAAAACCATTTTTACCGCCTACGACAAGGCCTTTTCTACTTGCAATTGGGCACAAACACCCATTTACCAAAACGACGAAAAAACAAGTTCGTATCACCTTTATCAGCTGCGCATCAACAACTGCACTGAAGCACAACGCGATGCCATTATTCAAGCCATTTTTGACCACGATGTAGCTGTCAATGTGCATTTTCAGCCTTTACCGTTGCTTACCGCCTACAAAAATTTAGGCTACGATATAGCTGATTTTCCCAATGCCCTAGACAACTATTCCAGAGAAATTTCATTACCGGTTTATTACGACCTCAATGATGAACAGGTTGCTACCGTTATTGAAGCTGTTTGCGCTTCAGTTCATCAAATATTGGGTATGTAATGATTCATGAATTGACAAATAAAACGAGCTTTTTTATTACCAAACAAATGATCAAAACCATCTTCTTTACATTTCTCATACTCCCCTTTTTGTCCTTTACACAAGATTGGCCCATCTATGACCAAGATTGGTATGATCGCAATTTAAAAGATTGGCCATCCAATTACAAAGATCTCAACGATACTTGTGATGTCATTCCATTAGGTGTAAGCTTTGGCTTTTGCGCCATGCCACTCGGTTGGGCGTTGACAGACTCGGGCTGTGTGGTGCTGTCAGGTTGCGGCTGGATTGGTAGCGACGGCATCAATTACGAGAGTTCTTTTTTCAGTTCCTCTTATGAATGCAATAGTGCCTGTCTTCAAGATACCGTTGTCATTTTAAGTTGCGTTGATTCTGCATTGATCGACCTTCAAGTGCTATGCCCGGGCGTTATTGACCCCGTGTGCGGCTGCGATTCCATTTCTTATCAAAATTCGTGTATCGCCACCAGTTATTATGGCGTCAGTTCCTTTTATCCTGGCGAATGCGTCACGAGTAAAGTGCAGGCCATAGCCGCTAACCCCATTCTTGTTTATCCAAATCCAAGTAGTGGTGTGTTTAGCATGAAGCCCCTTCAATTGGGAAAAACACTTCGGTTTTATAATGTCTATGGCCAACTGGTTTTCTCCACCGAAGTAAATGCCATCGAAATGAAAATTGACCTCGAACTGCTACCCAAAGGATGCTACTTATTCACAATTGACAACGGAATGAGTCAGAAATTACTGATAGAGTAGATATTTAATTTCCAAAAAGCACCAGACTCCGTAGATCTACTGAAGCAAAGCAGCGCGCTTCTGATGAACTTTGAAAAAATCAAGGTTCATTATGTTTATCAAAACTTACTCCAGTGCTGTTTTTGGCATCAGCGCCACCACCATTCAAGTCGAAGTCAATATCGATATCGGGATCAACTTTCACTTAGTTGGCCTCCCAGACATCGCCGTAAGAGAAAGCCACCAGCGCATCAAAGCCGCATTTCGCAACAACAAGCTCCATTTTCCAGGCAAGGAAGTCACCATCAATTTATCTCCAGCCGACATCCGCAAAGAAGGCTCTGTCTTTGACCTCCCTATTGCCATTGGTATTCTTGCCGTCACTAAGCAAGTCAAAGACACCCGCCTCGGTGAGTTGCTCTTGCTCGGCGAGCTATCTTTAGACGGTAGTATTCAACGAACCAAGGGCATCTTAGCAATTGCACTACAAGCCAAAGCAGAAGGCTTTAAAGGCCTAATTGTTCCGCTCGAAAACGCGGCCGAAGCAGCCATTGTTTCCGATCTTGAAATTTATGGTGTGCAATCCATACAGGAAGTCATAGCCCTTTTGAATGGCAAAGGCGAGCTCAAACGAACGCCTACCATTGGGCCCGAAGTCTTTGAACAATTGGCCACCCAAGCATCTCTAGACTTCGCTGAAGTCAAAGGCCAATTGCATGTAAAACGCGCCTTTGAAATTGCTGCGGCGGGCTCGCACAACCTGATTTTAGTAGGCCCGCCGGGTGCCGGAAAATCTATGCTAGCCAAAAGATTACCCTCTATTTTGCCGCCGATGTCTCTAGAAGAAGCACTCGAAACCACCAAAATTCATAGTGTTGCCGGCAAAAAAAGAAACGCCGGAATTGTTACACAGCGGCCATTTAGAAAACCACACCATACGATTTCAGATATCGGGCTTATCGGCGGGGGGAGTTATCCGCAACCGGGCGAAATTTCTTTGGCACACAATGGCGTGTTGTTCCTAGACGAACTTCCGGAATACAAACGACACGTGCTAGAGGTATTGCGACAACCTCTTGAAGACCGCGCCGTCAATATCTCCCGCGCCCGCTTTTCTATCGACTACCCTGCCAACTTTATGCTCATTGCGGCCATGAACCCCTGTCCGTGTGGCTTTTTAAACCATCCCGAAAAATCTTGTGGTTGTCATCCGAATGCAGTGCAGCGCTACCTGCAGCGGGTTTCTGGGCCGCTTTTGGACCGCATTGATATGCACATTGAAGTGAGCCCGGTAAAGTACACCGAACTCAATCAGAGCGCCGCCGCAGAGAGCAGTCAGGAAATCAGGCTGCGTATACTTGCTGCACGCAAATTACAACAAGAGCGGTATGCAGCGCAGCCCGGTACGTATGCGAATGCACAAATGAGCCGGCGCGAGGTCGAACAACATTGCAAATTGGGCCCCGACGGTCAAAAAATACTACAAACCGCCATGAAAAAACTAGGTTTGTCGGCCCGCGCCTATGAGCGCATCTTAAAAGTAGCGCGCACCATCGCCGATTTAGAAGGCACATCTCAAATTACAACAACGCACCTCAGCGAGGCCATTCAATACCGAAACCTCGACCGCAACCACTAAAAAATACTACATTTGATACATGAGACTTCTAATCTTTCTTTGCTTTGGTTTGTTTGGTCAATTTTTAATGGCACAAAACCTAAATATCGGCCATACCACACTCACTTTCAATGATCCCAACCGAACAGGTGGTTTTGGAAGCGGCGGTGGGCCGGGTCGACAAATCCAGACCGAAATTTATTATCCGGCCACAACTGCTGGTGAAAATGTGGCTGTTGCCGACGGCCAATGGCCAGTCATTGTCTTTGGTCACGGCTTTGCCATGAACTGGGATGCCTATTCAAATATCTGGTCTGCGTTGGTGCCATATGGCTACATCATGGCTTTTCCGAGAACAGAAAGCGGACTTTTCCCATCGCCAAGTCATGGCGATTTCGGGCAAGACATCGCGCTTATTGCTCAAAAAATGACCGCTGCGGGGCAAAATAGCACGAGTATTTTCTATTCCAAGATTTCCGCGTATGCCTGTGCAATGGGCCATTCTATGGGTGGTGGTGCAGCAGTTTTAGCAGCAAGTCAGAGCAATCAATTTGATTGCTACCTTGGCTTGGCGCCTGCAGAAACCAACCCCAGCGCCATAGCGGCGGCAGCCAACCTACAAATTCCTTCGCTTGTATTATCGGGTAGCAACGACGGCGTCACCCCTCCAAGTCAGCACCATTTACCCATTTTCAATGCCATTCCGCACGAGTGCAAGAGTTTTGCCAACCTCATCGGGGGTGGACACTGTTACTTTGCCAATAGCAATTTTAATTGCGACTTCGGTGAAAGCACTAGTTCAACTGGCATAAGCCTGAGCCGTTCCGAACAACAAAGCCTCATGTACCAGCAAATTATACCATGGTTGTCTTATTTCTTAGGTCAAAGTTGCGAAGGTTATGCGGCATTTATAGAGTATCCAATCAACGGAATCTCTCTGAATTCTACATGTCCTAGTAACATCCCCGACGTGACCATCACTCAAAATAACAATACACTAAGTACAACAACCCAAGGTAACTCCTATCAATGGTATCTCAATGGCGAACCCATTCTTGGTGAAACCAATGATAGCCTACAAGTGTCAGGAATCCTTTCAGGAGTCTATCAATTATTGGTGTATTTTGATTACGGCTGTCAGTACAGCAACAATATTGCGCAAGTTGCTGAATTCGAAAAAAATACCCTGAATATTTTTCCAAATCCAGCCAAAGATTTCATAGAAATCGCAGGCCTTCCTTTGATTGACTGCAGTTATACCATTTTGAATTTACAAGGGCAATTCGTGCAGGGTGGTACATTGGGTGGTGAAAATTCAACAATTCTTCTCAATGAGCTCCCAAAAGGTTCTTATTTTCTTCATTTAAATGGAGTGAGTTTCATGGTATTGATTAAGCGTTAACAGCACACAAAAATCAAAACAATTCACTAACTTCGGGAACTCTTATCATAAAATATGCTCAATAAATTACTCTTTACCGCTTTTCTTATTTTCAGTTTTGCATCTTTTGCCCAAGACTACACCATTCGCGGTTTTCTTCACGACGCCTCTAACGGAGAACCCATCTCCGATGAACGCGTCAAAGTACTCAAGCTAGACAGCACTCCTGTAGCGGTTGGTTATTCAAATATTGCTGGTTTCTTTTCGATTCCCAAATTAGAATACGGTAACTATATCCTAAAAATAGACAAAGCTAAATACGAGCGTACCTACCTCACGGTAGTCATGACCCCTGCCAAAAAAATCTACGATGTTGGTTCATGGAATTTAAATCCCAATACACTTAGTATTCAAGATGTAAGGGTTACCAATGAAGCTAAAGTAAAAAAGCAACAAATTGGCATGTCTGAAGTCAAAATGGACAAACAAGCTGTGGAACGCATCCCGATGTACGGTGCAGAGAGCGATATCGTTGGTGCTTTGAGCGTTACGCCGGGTGTCATTACAACAGGTGACCAAGGAGGACAATTGTATGTTCGCGGTGGAACGCCCATCCAAAACAAAACCTTGCTCGATGGCATGACCATCTACAATCCTTTTCACTCCATTGGCTTTTACTCCATTTTTGAAACAGAACTTGTCAAGTCTGTAGATATTTATACGGGTGGGTTTGAATCAAAATACGGAGGCCGTATCTCTTCTATCATGGATATCACTTACCGCGATGGCAACCGTAGTAAGTTTGCCGGTAAAATCTCCGCTTCACCTTTTATGAGTAAAGCCGTATTAGAAGGTCCATTAGGTAAAAAGAGCAAAGATGGCCTTGCAGCCGGTTCTTATATGTTTACTGCCAAACATTCACTTTTAGATTATACCAGCAAATCGCTTTACCCAACTGTAAACGACGGCAACGGACTTCCCTTCAATTTTACCGACCTCTACGGAAAAGTTACTTTTAACGGCGAAGGCGGCTCCAAGGTGAGTGTATTTGGTTTCTCGAATCAAGATTCAGTCAACTATAACGTAGCTGACCTCGATTGGAATGCGGCCGGCGGCGGACTCAACTTTACGTTGGTACCTAGTAGCTCTCCAATTTTCATTAGAGGACATGTCAACGGAAGCAACTATGAAACCACCTTTATTGAAACAGGCCAAGAACCTCGTTATTCAAAAATAGGCGGCTTCGATATGGGTTTTGATTTTACTTTCTTTCAGAAAAATGAAAGTGAACTCAACTACGGTTTCAATTTAAGTGGTTTCAATACCCAATTCATCACCTTCAACGAACTCGAAAGAAAAATTGAGGCCAGCAACTTTACCACAGAAATTGGCAGTTATGTCAACTACCGCTTGGTAAAACCTCGTTGGGTTTATCAAGGTGGCTTGCGCATGCAATTATATGCGTCCCTCAATACCGTTTCCCTCGAACCACGCTTTGGTGCCAAATATAACGCCACCGATAAACTGCGCTTCAAATTCTCAGGTGGGCGCTTCTCGCAAAACTTTACTTCCGCTTCATCGGACAAAGATGTAGTGAACCTCTTTAACGGTCTTTTGTCTGCGCCAACCAATGTACAAGATCAATTCATCAATGAATTCCAACAAGTGTCCGAGATCAAAAATGGTTTGCAATATGCTTGGCATGCCATTGCTGGTTTTGAATACGACCTCAACAAATACTGGAATGTAAACATCGAAGCGTATTATAAATACTTCGATCAACTTAGCAATATCAACCAAAACAAACTCTATAGCGATATCGCACAATTTGAGCTCATCGACGACGTCTTTAAAAAAGACTTTATCATCGAATCTGGACAGTCTTATGGCGTAGATGCACTCGTCAAATATACCAAAGACCGTATTTTCCTTTGGGCAGTTTATTCTTTAGGTTACAACACCCGTTGGGATGGCTTCAACAACTACTTCCCTGTTTTTGACCGTCGTCACAATGTCAATCTTGTAGGGTCGTACGCATTTGGTAAGGATAAGAAAACAGAGCTCAATGTTCGTTGGAACTTAGGTTCAGGCTTACCCTTTACGCCAACTGCTGGTTACTACCAACTCGAAAATTTTGGAGAAGGCCTCACTACTGACTATGTCACGAACAATCCGAACAACATCGCTACCATGTTGGGTACGTTCAATTCACAAAGATTGCCTTACTACCACCGCCTTGACATCACTGTTAAACACAGTATTGTTACGAAAAACAAAAACAATTTAGAGCTTGTTTTGGGTGTGACCAATGCTTATAACCGGAACAATATTTTTTATGTGAACCGCATCACCAATGAAATCATCTATCAATTTCCAGTTCTACCTAGTTTAGGTGTCAGTTATAAATTTTAGAGAATGGCGCACATCAGGGCTTTTCAAGGTATACGGCCAGTTCGGAGTAAAGTACATTTAGTGGCCACACGCCCTTATTACTCCTACAAGAAAAATGTATTAAAGGCCAAACTCGAAGACAACCCTTTTACTTTCTTGCACATCATCAACCCCGAGTTTGGTGCGCAAATCAAAACCAAACCCAACTCCACAGAGCGCTTTTTACAAGTCAAGCAAAAATTTGAACAATTCAAAACTGACGGAATTCTGCTCACCGATACACAAGCACAGCTCTATATTTACAGGCAGTCCAGAGACGGCATGGTTGTGTCAGGATTTTTTGCAGGTGTAAGCATTGATGACTACCTGAATGGAAACATCAAAATTCACGAACAAACCCTCACTGCCAGAGAAGACGTCTTCACCAACTATCTCGATGTTGTTGGTTTTAATGCAGAGCCAGTTCTACTTACCTACGAAGGACAAGCACCTATTCAAAAATTCCTTGATAAGTATCTATTGACACGGCCAGAATACGAATTCACGACAACCGACCGCATCACGCATGAAGTTTGGTTACTCAGCTCAAGCGACTCCAGCGAGCTTTGCGCTGCATTTAAAAGTGTCCCCGCTTTATATATTGCAGATGGTCATCACCGCTGCGCCTCCTCGGCACGCTACACCCAACAACTGCGCGCCAAGCACGTCGACTATCCCGAAGCAGCTAATTACTTCCTCGGTTACCTCGTCGATGAAAAAGAAGTGCAAATTGCGGCTTTTCACCGCTTATTGAAATCGACCAATGGTTTAGACCTCAAAGGGCTTATGGCCATACTCGCCAATGAAGGCAGCATTGAAACACTTCAGAGCGCGCTCTTACCAGAAAAGAAACACGACATTCATATTTACATGAGCGGTACTTGGCTCAAATTTAGACCCAACCTAAATTTCATCAACGACCAAGACCCTATCGAGACCCTCGATTCGTTTATCCTTTCTGACCTTATCCTGAAACCCATTTTTGGCATTATTGACCTCAAAACTACAGATCAAGTAGAGTTTGTACCCGGTAACGAACCGCTTCAAAAAATCATCGACACCGTCGACGCCAAAAAATTTGAAGTTGCCTTTTTATTACACCCAGCCAGTATTGCCGATGTTAAAAAAGTAGCCGATGCGGGCTTGAACATGCCGCCAAAATCTACTTGGGTAGAACCCAAACTCCGCAGTGGGCTCACTATCTATTCGCTAGAAGCATGATCCAAACACAACTCAATGCCGTACGCGCTCAAATTCCTGAGCAGGTAACCCTTATTGCCGTTTCCAAGACCAAACCTGTCTCCGACCTCCAGGCTGCCTACGATGCAGGCCAACGACACTTCGGTGAAAACAAAGTTCAAGAAATGGTCGAAAAAGCAGCACAACTTCCATCGGACATCCATTGGCATTTAATTGGCCACCTGCAAACCAACAAGGTCAAATACATGGCTTCATTTGTACACCTCATTCATGGTGTAGACAGCCTCAAATTACTTCAAGAAATTGACAAGCAAGCCAAAAAAGCAGGACGTATTCAAGACGTATTACTGCAATTTTATATTGCCCAAGAAGACACTAAATTTGGTCTTGACCTGCAAGAAGCGCAAGAAATACTAGATTCCATCGAATTCCAACAACTCAAACGCATTCAAATTTGTGGTGTCATGGGCATGGCCAGCAATACTTCAGATGAAAAGCAGGTCGCTAGAGAATTTGCTGAACTCAAAAAGATTTTCGGCACCTTGCAAAACAAGTATTTTCAAGACGCGCCAGCATTTAAAGAAATTTCAATGGGCATGAGTGGTGATTACCAATTGGCCATTCAAAATGGCAGCACCATGGTACGGGTTGGAAGCAAAATTTTTGGGGGGCGTTAAACGTCAAAAATCAAAGAAGACATTTCGGCTTTGCGTAGGTATTTCTGGGCAAGTTCTTGGATTTCTTGCGCTGTAATTTTATCTATCGCCTGATGCATTTCTGCAATGGTGTCGATCTGACCAAAAGCCAACATGCTTTTACCTAAGCCTTGCATGAGTCCTGAATTGACGTCCATACCTAAAGCCAAATGGCCTTTGAATTGTCTTTTGGCCTGAAGTAACTGACTTGAGCTGAGTGTTTTGTCGCGTAATTTTTCGAGTTCTTTGTCAATCAGCGCAAGGGTTTTATTGACGTTTTTGGACTCTGAGCCGAAGTAAATTTGCCAATAACCGGTGTCAGCAAAGGTGTGGTAGTTGGCTTCGATAGAATAGGCATAGCCGTAGCGTTCCCTAACCGATAAATTGAGTCTGGAATTGAGTGCAGGGCCTCCGAGAATATTGATCAATAAAGACATCGCGATACGCTCATCTTGGTGATAGCTTGGTGCGAGACCACCCAAAACAGCATGTGCTTGGTAGTTGGCTTCCTTCAATGATTCATTGAAAGGTTTGGCACTATTGAACGGATGCGGACTCGGACGCTCAGCGGTGAGTGGCATGGCGGCAAGTGCTTTTTCAAGCGCTGCTTTCAACTTGGCAAGGGGTATGTTGCCGACAAATGACACCACTAAGTTATCCGCGGTAAAATATTGTTTGACGTAGTCTTGAAGGTCCTGTTGGGTAAAACCCGAAACACTTTCTTTGGTGCCGAGGATGTTTTGACCTAAAGGATGTCCTTCAAAAAGTTTGGCGTCGAAATCATCGAAAATTTTGTCGCTAGGTGAATCGAGGTAAGAGTTGATTTCATCTAAAATGACTTCTTTTTCCTTTTCGATTTCTTTTTGCGGAAAAGTAGAATGGATAGAGATGTCTGCCAATAAATCAATGGCTCTTTGGGTATGTTCTTTGGAAAAGGAAGCATACAAACACATTTCTTCTTTGGCCGTATAGGCATTGAGTTCGCCACCGACTGAATCGATGCGCGACAAAATATGGAGTGCTTTTCTCTTTTCGGTTCCTTTGAACAAACAATGTTCGAGAAAATGCGCCAAACCGATCTGGCTTGCCGACTCATGGCGAGATCCGGCGGCAAAGAAAAAGCCCAAATGGGCAACTTGACTTGGCACTTTAAGGTAAACCAAACGCGTTCCGTTCGATAGCACTTCGCAAATTGGTTGGTAGGCCTTCATTAAGGATTCAGGAGTTTAGATTGCCATTGATTTTGATGACGGACATATGCGCGGCGTTCGTGCAAGCGCGAGGGCTGACCTTGCCAAAATTCAAGGTATTGAGCGTCTAGGGCAAAACCTCCCCAATGAGGCGGGCGCGGAACGATTGCTGGAAATTGGGCGTCGTAGGCCTCAAAACGGGCAATGAGTTCGTGGCGGTCGGTAAGGGCTTCGGATTGTTGGGAGGCCCAAGCACCTATTTGGCTCTCGCGCGGACGCGTGGCAAAATAAGCATCGGAAATAGAAGCTGCAATTGGAGCCACAGTACCTTCTATGCGTACCTGACGCATGAGTTGTGGCCAAAAAAAGAGTAGAGACGCTTTTGGATTGGCATCAAGCATTTGACCTTTTTGTGAAAGGTAGTTGGTATAAAAGATAAACTGGTTATCGAGTAGTTCTTTGAGATAAAGCACCCTAGAACTTGTCTGAAAATCATTGTTGCAGGTACTAAGTACACAAGCATTTGCTTCGAGTTCTTTGGCATTTACAGCAGTATCGAACCATTCAGAAAAAGCATCAAATGGGTTGTCTGGCAAAGCACCTATGGCCGACGGGAGGTCGAAATCGGCGTGGTTTTCGCGGTATGCTTTAAGCCATTCGCTCATGTTATGCTTGTTCGGTTTCGTCTGAGATTTCGGAGTCGTCTAGAAAAACGTCTTCGTCTTCGTCGGTATCTGAACCTGATGCAGAGAAGACCTGACGAATTGGTGTATGTGTCGTTTCTTCCTCAAATTTAGGCGCTTTTTGAGCTGGAGACTGGACGTCTTCTTCGCGGTATGGGAAAATTTCAACAATTGGCGAAGCCGTAATGGAAACCACATTGAAATCAATCATGAGGGTAGCTAGGCTTTCTTCCATGCGTTCATAGGATTCTTTGACGTTGGCCGCACTCACTAAAAAGTTTTGGGAGATGGTCTTGGCTTTTTCGCCGTCTTCGTCTATGCGGTCGTAGGTAACTTTGCACTTGAACCATTGTTCGGCGTCGTCGTATTGAAAGATATCGTGAAGATCTGTTCGGGTAATGCCCGTCACTTGAAATTCGCCGCGAATGCTAGAGCCTAATTCTTCGTAGATGCGCGCTTCGGCGTCGGTGAAGGTCATGGCGGCAAGTAAATAAGGTTCAGAAACCCTTTTAAATGTGCCGTTTTCGAGTTGTTTGGTGTATTTGACTTTGACGGTAAACCAGCTATTCATGCGTTTTAAATTTGGACTACAAAGATAACACGCTCGTTTGAATTAACACTACTTCGTAAAGCCAAATGGCAATAAGTTTTGAACGGATGGAAGCACCAATACGTCGCCCGATCTTTGAACGAGTAACACTTCAATTGCGTTAGCTTGACGCGCTTCGCTCTCTAGCATGACTTGTCGACAAGAGCCACAGGGCGATAACAAAGCTCCTTGGGGCATGAGGTCGCCTTCAGCTACAATACAAATTTTTAAAATGGGGTCATTCGGATGATTCGCTCCAGCGTAAAAAAGCGCCACCCTTTCAGCACACAAACCGGACGGATAAGCAATGTTCTCTTGGTTGTTTCCTTCGATGACAAGTCCGCTTTGCAGCAAAACACTCGCGCCTACTTGAAACTTAGAGTATGGCGCATACGCCCTAGAAAGCGCCGCGTGAGCAGCCTTTGCGAGCGCCTGATCTTGTTCAGTGAGGTCTTGAATGGAGGGAATCGAACGGTATGAAAAGGTGAATTGCTGTATCATCGGGGCATTTATACGCAAAAGCGCGCGAAATGTTTCAAGATTTAATTTAACAGAGTAGCGCAATAAGAGGTCTTTTTTCGGTAAATTCGCGTTTTTAGCATTTATGGAAGCAGACAAATTAAAAGCATCATATGGCGTAGGCATGAGCATCGCCGAGAGTTTAGCACAACAAGACCTCTCTACCCTTGACCTCGATCAGGTTTTGGCAGGCATGCGCACCATTTTTAATGGCGAAGAGCCCCTCATGAGCCCAGACGAAGCTAACCTTCATATTCAGCGCTACCTGGACACACAGAAAACCCAAAAATACGAGGTCAACAAACTAGCTGGCGAAGCGTTTTTGGCCGACAACGCCAAGCGCCCTGAAGTACACAGCACCGCCAGTGGTTTGCAATATGAAATCTTAGAAGAAGGCAATGGAGCCAAACCAGGCCCAACAAGCCAAGTAACAGTTCATTACCACGGCACACTCATCGACGGCACTGTCTTTGACAGCTCAGTTCAAAGAGGAGCGCCAGCCACATTCGGTGTCAATCAAGTCATTCGCGGCTGGACCGAAGCCCTTCAACTGATGTCAGAAGGCGCTAAATACCGCTTGTCTATCCCGCAAGAATTGGCCTATGGCGCCAACCCACATCCAGGTGGTGCTATTCAACCATATGCTGCCCTCATTTTTGACGTCGAACTTATTTCCATTGCATAAAACAAATTCAACTATGAAATTTCTAGCCCTAATTGCCTTAATGTTTACTTTGTTTGCTTGCGGCAACGACGTCGTGACCTTCAAAACCGACAAAGAACGCTACTCCTATTTGTTGGGCGTAGAAATCGCCAAACCTTTCATTACCCAAGCGCCATTTACCAAAATGGACAAAGAAAAAATGATTGAAGGTTTTGAAAACCCTGTCAAAGAAGCTGAGCTCAAAAAATATTACAAAGACCTCGAACTCCTTCTCGGACAAACAGGCAAAAGCTTCAACGAAAAATACCTAGACCAAGGTTCTTTTGCAGTTGGCAAAATCAATCGCGAGCGCTTTGATCACTATTTTGAAGAACTCGACGCTAAAGCACTCATCAACAGTGATTTTGTGAAGAAAGGCTTTGCCGATGGTTTAAATAAAAAAGACGCCGAGGCACTTAAAGGCCTTGACCGTAAAAAAATCATGGCTGGCTTTGAGGCTTTAATGAATCAAAAATATCTAAAAATCACCGAAGGCTACAAAGCTGAAGGCGAGGCGTTCATGGCTGCCAACAAAACCAAACCTGGCGTCAAAACAACCGCAAGCGGCTTGCAATACATGGTCATCAAGGAAGGAAAAGGACCTAAGCCAGGCCGTGATGCCCGCGTCAAAATGAGTTACATCGGCATGAACCCCGATGGCAGCATCTTTGATCAGTCGCCAGCTGGTGAAGGCATCAGCTTCGGCCTAAATGAAGTTATCCCGGGCTGGACCGAAGGCGTACAGCTCATGAGCGTGGGCAGCAAAATTCGCTTATTTGTTCCGCAAGAATTAGGATATGCTGGCAACCCACCACAAGGTGCCAACATCAAACCTTACTCTCCACTTGTTTTTGAAATGGAACTCATGGCAATCGAAAAAGCAATTGCGCCAAACACCGCTATGCAACAGCCTATTCCAACACCATAATATTTCGTAACTTAGACCATGCGCTTTTTTAAATTCCTCTCCTTATTGTTCGTTGGTGCTTTATTATTTAGCTCCTGTGAAGAAGACATCATTCTAGATGGTGACTTCGTCGAAACCGCAGTTGTCTATGGCCTACTCGACCAAGCCGACTCCATTCACTTTATCAAAATAACCCGTGCATTTATTGGTCCGGGTTCTGCGCTAGATATCGCTCAAATTCCAGATTCAAGCTACTTCGATCAGGTTGAAGCAACAGTAAGCGAGGTTGTAAATGGTCAAGTGACGCGCACATGGGCGCTTCAAGACACCACCGTTCAAGACAAAGACACCAACGGTTTATTTTATGGCCCAGAACAGAAAGTATTTTACTTCAAAACCTTACCGACTGGTCCCCTAGAAGCCATTCAGACTTCGTCAAATCCACAATTGAGTTCACTCATTCCAACGGCTACCTATCGCTTTAAAGCCATCATAAATGGCGGTGAGTTTGAAGTGAGCGGCCAAACCGAACTCGTACATGGCATGACCTCACCTTCTGCCTCCCAAAACTTTACTTTCAAGTTTGCCGATGATCCAGGAGAATACATCTCCACAGGTATTGCTATCTCCAACACCGGTAACTCCTACATTACGAGTGCACACCTAGACGTACTTTTCAACGAGTTCGAGGGCGCAAGTGTCACAGAAAAATCTTTTCGCTGGAAACTCGGAGAAGCAGCAGCAGAGCCGTATTCATCGCGCACCTATTCTGCAGTCGGGCGCACCTTCTATGACCTCATCAAGGCAAATGTGAGCAACACCCCGAGCATAGACAAACGCACTTTCAAAGCCATGCGTGTGATACTCACTGGCGGTGCCGAAGACCTCTACAACTACATGAGCGTCAACTCACCGAGTTCAAGTTTGGCGCAAAGCAAACCAACTTATACCAATTTAAGTGTCACTAATAGCAAGCGTGTGGTTGGTATTTTCTCCTCACGTCAGACCGTCACTTACTACAAACCATTCTATACTTCTCCACAGCAGGCCTATATCAGGGCTATCGATAAAAAATCGACCCGCGAACTTTGCAACGGCCCAATTACCGGCTTCTTGTTGTTTTGCTCCAACCATCCGGGCGATAACGTAGTGGGGCAAGAGGAGTCTTTTGCATGTAACTAAATGACTGAGCGCCAGACACTCTTTGCCGATGTCTTGCTGCCGGTCCCTATGCGGCAAGTTTTCACTTACCGTGTTCCTTTTGAATTCAATGCGCAAATGCGCAGCGGTTTGCGCGTGTTGGTACCCTTCGGGAAAAACAAACTCCTGACCGGTTTAGTGACCAACGTTCATCCGAACGTGCCACAAAATTACCAAGCCAAATACATCGATACCATCCTCGACGAACAGCCCATTATTACTGGCAAGCAACTCGCTTTCTGGGACTGGATCAGTACTTACTACATGGCGCCCATTGGCGATGTCATGAACGCCGCCTTACCTGCAAATTTCAAGCTGGCCAGCGAATCTAAATTTTGTCTACATCCAGACGCACCGCTGCAAAGACCCGAACTCAGTGCGCGTGCTGCCGAAATTCTAGACTTATTAGAAGTTCAGGCCCAAATGAGCTCAAAAGAAATCGCTGAGCGCCTGGGCATCAAGACCATTCAACCCTACCTTAAGAAACTACTCGAGCTCAAACTCATTGCAGGGGCCGAGGAAGTGCAGGAGCGCTACACGCCCAAAACGCAACTCTTCATTTTTTTACATTCTGATTTTCAGCAAGAAGAGCAACTCAGCAGCTTCCTCAATACCTTAGAAAGAAAAGCTCGCGCCGAAAAACAACTACACGCCTTGCTCCGCTTCATTCAGCTCGCTACTGAAGCTGGAGGTTTGACTGCACCTGTATCCAAAACACTTTTGCTCAAACATGAAGTGAGTGCATCGGCTTTGGCTACTTTAGAAAAACAAGGTGTTTTGCTCATTGAACGCCTGCAAGTAGACCGCCACGCAAGTGTTGGCGAGGGCCAAGGTGCATTTAAACCACTCACAGACGTACAGCAAGTAGCACTACAGCAAATAGAAACAGGATTCGAGTCCAAAGAAGTTTGTCTGTTTTATGGCGTTACGGGTTCTGGTAAAACCGAAATCTACGTTCAATTGATCCAACAATACCTGGACCTCGGCAAACAAGTGTTATTTCTGATTCCTGAAATTGCACTCACCACCCAACTCATTGGGCGCTTGCAACATTACTTTGGCGACCTCGTTGGCGTCTATCATAGCCGTTTCAATCAGAACGAACGCATTGAGATCTGGAACCACGTGCTGGCGAATGACCCCAACAAATTCAGGATCATTGTAGGAGCGCGCAGTTCTGTATTTTTGCCTTTTGCCGACCTCGGTTTGGTGATCGTAGACGAAGAGCACGAAGCATCTTTTAAGCAGTACGACCCTTCCCCGCGCTACAACGCCCGCGACGCCTCCATTGTACTCGCTAAACTGCACGATGCAAAAGTACTTTTGGGCTCAGCCACACCATCCATAGAATCTTACAGCAACGCCAAACAAGGAAAATACCATTTAGTACAACTTTCAGAACGCTATAAAGGCCTTCAGTTGCCACTCATGCTATGCGCCGACCTCAAAAGAGAGAAACGCCTCAAAAACATGCAGTCGCATTTCTCTGGCTTACTATTGGACGAAATGAAACTTGCACTCTCCAAAAAAGAACAAATCATTCTGTTTCAAAACCGCCGCGGCTATACCCCAATTTGGTCTTGTGAGGTTTGCGCCTGGACACCCCGCTGCCAACACTGCGATGTAAGCCTGACCTACCACAAGCACAGCAATATGCTCAAGTGTCATTATTGCAGCTACACTACTCCGCCAATTGGCTCCTGTACCAATTGCGGTAGCAACCGTTTGCGCATGATCGGCTTCGGAACCGAGAAAATTGAAGATGAACTGCAACTCCTTTTTCCGAATACGGTCTTTAAGCGCATGGACCTCGACAGCACGCGCTCCAAAAACGCTTACGAAGACATCATCGACGACTTCTCGCAGCGCCGCATCGACGTCTTGATCGGCACCCAAATGGTGACCAAAGGCCTCGATTTCGACCACGTATCTTTGGTAGGTATTTTAGATGCCGACATGTTGCTCAACCGGCCCGACTTCAGGGCCTACGAACGCGCTTTTCAACTGATGTCTCAGGTGGCAGGCCGCGCAGGTCGCAAAGAAAAACAAGGGAAGGTCGTGATCCAAAGTGCACAGGCCGAACACTGGGTGCTCGAACGCGTCATGGCCCACGATTTTATTGGCTTTTATGAAGTTGAAATCGAAGAACGCGAACGCTTTTTTTATCCGCCCTATTACAAAATTGTCCAACTCACGCTCAAGCACGAAAAAGAAGAGGTGGTCAATGAAGGTGCTGTCTTTTTAGCAAATCAGCTGCGCGACGTCTTCAAAGAACGCGTACTTGGGCCAGAATTCCCGATCATCAAGCGCATTCAAAATAAATTCCTCAAAGAAATTAAACTCAAGATCGAACGCGGCGCACCCGATAAAAAAGTAAAAGCCCGCATCTTGCAAGACCTCGATGCATTTTATCAAAACGTGAGGTTCAAAGGAATTCAAATCAGTATTGATGTGGACCCGATGTAAAACAAAAAAGGAACCTCTCGGTTCCTTTTTTCATTTATCCTAAGTAACTTTTCAGCACTTTGTTTTTGTTGGTGTGTTTGAGGCGGCGGATGGCCTTCTCTTTGATTTGGCGAACGCGCTCGCGGGTGAGTTCGAATTTGTCGCCGATTTCTTCTAAGGAAAGCGGTGCTTTGCCGTCGAGGCCGTAGAACATGCTGATGACTTCGCTTTCGCGCGGCGTTAGGCTTGTGAGTGAACGGCGGATATCTGAACGCAACGACTCTAAGGTAAGACTAGCCTCTGGGCCAGGAAGTGAGTCGCCTTGCATGACGTCGTACATTGTGGAAGTGGAGTCGTCGCCTTCAATTAATGGCGCGTCCATTGAGATATGACGACCGTTTTGAGAAAGCGTTTGCTTCACTTCTTCTGGCGTGACATTCAAAAACTCGGCGAGTTCGTCTGCAGATGGCGGACGCTCAAATTTTTGCTCGAGTTCTGAATAAGCACGGTTGATTTTGTTGATGTTGCCAATTTTGTTCAAAGGCAAACGCACGATGCGCGCTTGCTCGGCCAAAGCCTGAAGAATAGACTGACGGATCCACCAAACGGCATAGGAAATGAACTTGAAACCACGGGTTTCGTCAAAACGTTCTGCGGCTTTGATGAGGCCTAGGTTGCCCTCATTGATGAGGTCTGGCAAAGCCAAACCTTGATTTTGGTATTGTTTAGCTACAGATACTACAAAGCGAAGATTGGCTTTGGTCAGGCGTTCGAGCGCAAGGCGGTCTCCGGCTTTGATTTTGCGAGCGAGCTCTACCTCTTCATCAGCGGTAATGAGGTCAACTCGACCAATTTCTTGTAAGTACTTGTCTAAAGATGCGGTCTCTCTGTTGGTGACCTGTTTTGCGATTTTTAACTGCCTCATATTTTCTAATTGCCTTCCCTTGTACTGATAAAATGCAGAAAGGTTCGACTTCAACGCACTTTTTTTTCATGCGTTACAAAGTTTCGAGCAAAAGCCCTGATTTACTGCATATTTTACGGAGTCTGGTGATCATTTATTGTAAGCTGCAAAGGAAAAAACCTGCTTTTTGAACCCCACCACATACAATGAACCATTGAAATTGCGTTTGGTTCGTATGGATTCATTTATTTCTCAACGTTTTTGTCAGGAATGCGGCAGCCCTCTAAAAGGCCGTAGCGATCAAAAATTTTGTTCCGACCAGTGCCGCAATCAGTTCAACAACCGCAGTTATGCGCAAAAATTGACCCAGCAGCGCCAAATCAATCGGATTCTCATGCAGAACCATCAAATTTTAGCGCACTACCTCTTGATCGACAAGAAAAGAAAAGTTCTGGAGCTTGACCTCCGGGTAAAAGGCTATAATTTTGATTTCCACACCCACCAAAAACAAGCAAAAAATGGCCAAGTCTATATCTTCTGTTATGATTTTGGCTACCTTCGGTTGGCCTCTAATCAGTTGTTATTGGTCCAAGGATCTTGTTAATGATGACACCAACCCAACGACATACCTACACCGGCGCAAATGGACGCAAGAGTTTATATGAACTCAGCACCAGTCCGGCTCACCAAGAACTAGTGGTTTTTGTACACGGCTTTATGGGTTTCATGGATTGGGGCGCTTGGCATTTGGTCCGCAACTTTTTTACGAATGCTGGTTTTGATTTCTGCCGCTTCAATCTTACTCACAACGGTGGCACACCTGCTCACCCAATTGATTTTTCAGATACCGAAGCCTTTGGTCAGAATACCTATTCAAAAGAACTTTTTGATATTACATCAGTATTAAATCATCTAGAATCCCGGCACCGAACTTACCAAAAAATACATCTGATCGGACATTCCAGAGGTGGTGGCATGGCGATTTTAGCTGCCCAACAATGGCAGCAAGTAAGCCCACTGGGGCAGGTTTGCACATGGGCTGCCATCTGCGACATTGCACGGCGTTTTCCAAAAGATGACGAACTCAAACAATGGAAAGAAACAGGTGTACGCTTTGTAAAAAATGGCAGAACCTTACAAGATCTGCCTCAATTTTTTGAATTATATGCAAATTTTGAAAGGAATAAAGCCAGACTAGATATCAAAGCTGCAGCCAAAGAAATTGGCAAACGCCTTCATATTTTTCATGGAGATTTAGATACTTCTGTACCTATTTCAGAAGCCTATGAATTACAAGAGGTGTCGGACGCAAAGGTCATTGAAATACATGGAGCAGATCATGTTTTTGGAGCTGTGCATCCGTGGGATCAAGACGTGCTACCTCCTCTTCTTGAAGAATTGTGCGGGAAAACTTTGAGGGAATTATAAAACAAAAAGCCAGTAAACATACTGGCTTTTTGTTTGGGGAGGAAGACGGGTCTCGAACCCGCGACCTTCGGAACCACAATCCGACGCTCTAACCAACTGAGCTACAACCTCCATTTTGGTGGGTGCAAATATACAAAATCTTCTTGATATTTAAAATGTGCTTTTAGAAAATGGCAATTATTCTATGCGTAATTTTGCAATAAAATAACGCAACAACATAGCATTTATGCAATCTCAAGAACTCTTTACAAGTGAATTACTCGCACAAGCCATGAACTACGATGGCTACATGCAACTTTCCGAATTGCTGGTTTCAGAAGAACGCACCAGTGGGCCCAACCAAAGCGCTCCTTATGTGCACTACACGAAGCTCAACTTTCAACGCATGAAGCGCCTCAATAAAACAATAGAAGTACCTGCCCACCTGGCGCAACTCTTGAAGCAAAAAGCCAACAATTGGAGGTGGATTACCATTACAGAACCTTGGTGCGGTGATGCTGCTCAGTGCGTTCCAGTGCTTGAAAAATTAGCCTTAGCGGTTGGCGGTATAGAGACCTATTATATCTTGCGCGACGAGCACCTAGATGTAATGGATGCCTACCTTACCAATGGCGGTAGAGCTATCCCAAAATTGATTTGCCTAGATGAAAATGGTGCAGAAGTATTCACTTGGGGCCCAAGACCAGCTGTTATTCAGGAAGTCATGAACCAATTAAAGGCAGGCGGTGTAACCGAAATTGCTGAGATTGTTGAGGCCATCCAAAAAGCATACAATGCCGACCATCAGGCCGGCATGTACACAGAATTTGAAACCCTTTTACAAGGATTGTAATTTAAAAAGTAGCCATCTAGAGCGTGCCGCGGTTTTCTTGCTCGCGCTCAATGGCTTCAAACAAAGCCTTGAAGTTGCCTTTTCCGAAAGACTGCGCGCCTTTTCTTTGAATGATTTCAAAGAACATAGTTGGGCGATCTACAACAGGCTTGGTGAAGAGTTGCAATAAGTAACCTTCGTCGTCGCGGTCAATTAAAATGCCATGCGATTTCAAGAGCTCGACGTCTTCGTCGATAGCGCCAACGCGGTCGAGTAGGTCTTCGTAATATGTTTCTGGAACATACAAGAACTCTACCCCGCGGTCGCGCATGGCTGAAACGGTGGCAACGATGTCGTTGGTGGCAACTGCAATGTGCTGTACGCCCGGACCATTATAAAAATCGATGTATTCCTCGATTTGAGATTTTTTCTTACCCTCGGCTGGCTCGTTGATCGGGAATTTAATGCGGCCATTTCCGTTAGACATTACTTTAGACATCAGTGCGGTGTAGTCTGTAGAGATGTCGTTGTCATCGAAAGAAACAATCTGAGCAAAACCCATGACCTTTCCGTAAAACTCGACCCAGTCGTTCATTTCGTTCCAACCGACATTACCCACCATGTGGTCAATGAATTTGAGACCCACAGGCTCGGGGTTGTAATGTGATTCCCATTTTTTGTAGCCTGGCAAAAAGATGCCTTCATAGTTGTGACGCTCCACAAAAATATGGACGGTTTCTCCGTAAGTATAGATACCGGAGCGCACCACCCAACCATTCGCGTCTTCTTCGCGGGTTGGTTCCATGTAGGGTTTTGCACCTCTTTTGGTGGTTTCTTCAAATGCTTTGGTGGCATCTTCTACCCATAAAGCAACAACTTTGACGCCATCGCCGTGTGCATTGATGTGCGCATTGAGCTCGCCGCCTTCTGTTAATGGCGTAGTGAGTACCAAACGGATTTTATCTTGTTTGAGCACATAAGAAACGCGGTCTTTGACGCCTGTTTCTAAACCTGCATAGGCCTCGGACTGAAAACCAAAGGCTGTTTTGTAGTAATGTGCACTTTGCTTGGCGTTGCCGACATAAAGTTCGACGTAGTCCGTACCTAAAAGCGGTAGGAAGTCTTCGGCGTCGTGAAATATTTTTTCGAGACTGTAGTCGGTATTTTGGATGTCTTTTAAATTTTTGATCTCTGCCATTGTATTGATTTTGGTCAAAATTAGGGATTAATGCCGAGTTAGTGCTGCCAAGAGAACATGTAGTCTGGCAATTCCATCTCCAAAGCGCGTTTGGTAAGAGAAAGCGGCTTAAAGGTATCAACCATAACAGCCAATTCTTCAGTTTCTTTTTTGCCAATACTGCGCTCGTAAGCTCCTGGATGCGGGCCGTGCGGGATTCCTGCCGGATGCAAGGTGATCTGACCCTTTTCAATGTTATTGCGGCTCATGAAGTCTCCGTCTACATAATACAAGACCTCATCGGAATCGATGTTGGAGTGGTTATAAGGAGCCGGAATGGAATCTGGGTGGTAGTCGTAGAGGCGCGGTACAAATGAACACACTGCAAAGGCAGCGGTTTCGAAAGTTTGATGCACGGGTGGCGGTTGGTGTACACGGCCTGTGATAGGTTCAAAATCGTGGATGGAAAACGCGTAAGGGTAGTTGTAGCCGTCCCAACCTACTACATTAAAAGGATGATGCGCATAAGTGTAGTCGTAAAGGACATCTTGTTTTTTAATGCGGATCAGGAAGTCGCCTTCTTCTCGGTGCGTTTCGAGTTCAGATGGTGTGCGGATGTCGCGCTCGCAATAAGGCGAATGCTCCAACAACTGACCAAACCAATTGCGGTAGCGTTTGGGCGTGTACACCGGATGAAAAGACTGAATGATAAACAAGCGGTTGTTGGCATCGTTGAATTCTAATTGATAGATCATGCCACGCGGAATCACGAGGTAGTCGCCGTAGGAAAATTCGATGTTGCCCATTTGGGTGCGCAACTTGCCCGAACCTTTGTGGATGAAAATGATTTCGTCTGCATCGGCATTCTTGTAGAAGTAGTCTTTCATGCTCTCAGAAGGTGCAGCAAGCTCGAGGTAAACATCAGAGTTGACCAATACCGGAACTCGGCTTTCAACGTAATCGGCGGCAGGCTTGAGGTCAAAACCTCTGAAACTGCGCATGAGCATATTTTTTTGGATGCCAATTTCTGGAGCAATATTGGTTTGTGCACCAATTGATTTGACAACTGTCGGCGGTTGAACATGATAAAGCAGTGCAGACATGCCGTCAAAGCCAATTGTGCCAAAGAGTTGCTCATGGTATATAGAGCCATCTGGCTGGCGAAAAACGGTGTGGCGCTTGTGCGGTATCTGTCCAAGTTTTTGATAAAAAGGCATGTTTCTTAGTTTTATAAGTTCAAAACTAATTCAAATGCGGAATTGAAGAAATGATTTTGGTCAGTTTTGTTACTTTTGTTGCAACATCAAATCAACATTATGTCAAAAATATTGGTACTTGGTTCTTGCGGCCAAATTGGAACCGAACTCGTTTTAGCACTCCGTGCCAAATTTGGAAACACAGCTGTTGTTGCTGCCGACCTACGAGATGAGTGCCCTGTTATCCTCAACAACGGACCATATATCAAACTCGACGCCCTCGACAAAGCAAGTGTGCGCGCCTATATCATTGAGCAAGACATCAAAGAAGTGTATTTGTTAGCGGCGCTGCTCTCTGCCACCGCCGAGAAAAACCCAGACTTCGCTTGGAAACTCAATATGGAAGGTTTGTTCACTATCCTTGACCTCGCCAAAGAAGGGCAACTACAAAAAATATTTTGGCCGAGCTCCATTGCCGTTTTTGGCCCTACCACACCTGCTGACCAAACGCCGCAGCACACCGTCATGGAACCCACCACCGTTTATGGCATCTCCAAACAAGCTGGTGAGCGTTGGTGCGAATACTACCACAACAAATTTGGCGTCGATGTACGCAGTATCCGCTACCCTGGCCTCATCTCATACAAAAGCTTACCAGGCGGCGGCACCACCGACTACGCTGTCGATATTTTTTACAAAGCAAAAGCGGAAGGCAAATTCACTTGCTTTCTAAGTGAAGACACCATGCTTCCAATGATGTTCATGGACGACGCCATTCGCGCCACAATTGAATTAATGGAAGCACCTGCTGAACAAATCAGAATCAGATCGGCCTATAATTTGGCTGGCTGTAGCTTTACGCCTGCCGAACTTGCACAAGAAATTCAAGCGCTGCAACCAAGTTTTACCATAAACTACGCTCCTGATTTCCGTCAAGCCATTGCAGACAGCTGGCCCAATTCTATTGACGATAGCGCTGCCACAAAAGATTGGGGCTGGAAGGCGCAGTTTGACACCAAAGCAATGGTGAAAGTGATGCTGGAGAACGTTCAATAGATAATTTCTATAGGCGCAATAGAAAAAAATTATTGTTTTGTTTAAACTTTTTCTTGTTTAGTTAAACAATTAATGTTTAACTTTAACTCGTAATTGTTAAACAAAACAACGCGCTATGTCTACAATAGAATTCAACGAAGCACTAATTGGTCTAGAAAACAACCTCCAATCTTTTGCACTTTCTTTTACAAGAAACCGTGAAGACGCAAGGGATTTAACCCAAGAAACCATGCTCAAAGCGATTACCTATCGCAACTATTATACGCCACAGACAAACTTTAAGGCGTGGGTTTTCACAATTATGCGTAACTTGTTCATTAATCAGTACCGCAGAAGAGTAAAATCGGGTGCCATTTTCGATCACAGCAAAGAAGTTTTCTTGATCGGCAACATCCATAGCCACGAAGACAGCGCAATAGAGAAGATTGGTGTAAAAGACATCAACAGACAAATTAACTTATTAGGAGAGGAATACCAAACGCCTTTTGAAATGCATTTTCAAGGCTTCAAATACAAAGAGATCGCAGACAAACTAGGTATTCCGATCGGAACCGTGAAAAGCCGGATTTTCATCGCCAGAAAAAAACTGATGGAAGCCCTACCGGAATTCGCATTTTCGGCAAATTAATTTATGACAAAAAAAGTACACGTAATTGGCTCGGGTATTTCGAGCCTCTCCACCGCTTCATTTCTTGCAAAAGCAGGCTATGACGTCCAAATTTTTGAAAAAAACGCATCCATCGGAGGGCGCGCGCGTCAGTTCGAAACACAAGGTTTTACTTTTGACATGGGCCCGTCTTGGTACTGGATGCCCGATGTATTCGAAAAATTTTATCAGCAGTTTGGCTACACCACCTCTGACTTCTACGAACTCAAACGCCTAGACCCTTCTTACCGCGTTTATTGGCCCGATCTTTCTTACACTAACGTGCCTGCCGACATGACGCAACTAGAGGCGTGGTTTGAGTCTTTAGAGCCCGGGAGTGCCAAAAACCTTCGAGCCTTCTTAAAAGACGCTGCCTACAAATATAAAGTAGGTATGGAAGACCTCGTTTACAAACCAAGTTTGAGCCTCAATGAATTCATCGATAGCCGTGTGCTTGGTGGCTTGTTCAAAATGCATTTGTTCTCGTCTTTTTCTGCATTTATCAGAAAATACTTCAAGCATCCTAAAATTTTATCACTTTTGGAATTTCCGGTGTTGTTTCTGGGTGCCATGCCCAACGAAACCCCCGCGCTTTATTCCTTAATGAACTATGCCGACATCCAATTAGGTACTTGGTACCCCATGAACGGCATGCACGAATTCATCAAAGCATTTGCACGCATTGCCCAAGAACAAGGTGTGCAAATTCAGACTTCAGCCAATGTGGAGCGCATTGTCATTGAAAACGGAAAAGCCGTCGGAACCATCGTGAATGGAACCCTACACCATGCTGACATCGTGATTTCTGGCGCCGACTACGCGCACACCGATCAAAAATTATTGCAAAAAGATGCCAATTATTCAGACGCCTACTGGGACAAACGCACCATGGCGCCTTCTAGCCTCCTGTTTTATGTGGGCGTCAATAAAAAACTCAACAATTTAGAGCACCACAACCTCTTTTTTGATGAATCATTGACCGAACACGGCAAGACCATCTACAAAGACCCTAGTTGGCCTGAAAAACCACTTTTTTACCTAAGTGCGCCTTCCCTTACAGACCCTTCTGTTGCGCCCGAAGGTTCAGAAAACTTATTCTTTCTGATTCCTTTAGCACCAGACCTCAAAGACGATGAAGCAACCCGAGATAAATATTTTGATATTTTAGTTAAAAGACTCAAAGACCTAACCGGCAACGACATCAAAGACCATATCGTGTACAAAAAAAGTTTTTGTGTCTCCGATTTCAAAAGCGAATACAACGCCTTCAAAGGCAATGCCTATGGCTTGGCCAACACCTTGCTTCAGACCGCTATTCTCAAACCGCGGATGCAACACAAAAAAATCAAAAACCTATATTATACCGGGCAACTTACCGTACCAGGCCCAGGCGTTCCTCCCTCTATTGTTTCAGGAGAGGTTGTCGCCAAACACATCATTGCAAAGCACCACTAAAACCATACTATGAAAGCTTTATTCGACAACGTCTGCCAAGAAATGAGCGAGCTCACCACCAAAAGGTACAGCACTTCTTTTTCACTCGGCATCAGCTTCTTGCACAAAGATTTGCAAAAGCCTATCTATTCGATTTATGGTTTTGTGCGCTTTGCCGATGAAATTGTAGACACCTTTCATGGCTTCGACAAAGAAAAACTACTCGCAGACTTCAAAGCTCAAACTTATGAAGCCATCGCAGCAGGTATTTCGCTGAACCCAATCTTGAATAGTTTTCAGTGGGCGGTCAATAAGTATTCCATTCCGATGGAACTCATCGATACCTTCCTCGATTCCATGGAAATGGACCTTCAAAAACAAACCTACGATCAAGGCAAATACGAAACTTACATTTTAGGATCTGCAGAAGTCGTTGGACTCATGTGTTTGAAAGTTTTTGTTGAAGGCGATCAAAAAAGCTACGAAGACCTCAAACCTTACGCCATGAAATTAGGCGCGGCCTTCCAAAAAATCAATTTCCTGCGCGACCTCAAAGCGGACTACCAAGAGCTCGGGCGCACGTATTTCCCTGGCATCAACTTGTCGGAGTTCAATACAGCACTTAAAAAAGAAATTGAAGCGGATATCGCACTCGACTTTCAAAAAGGCTACGAAGGCATATTATTATTGCCAAGAAGCGCACGTTTTGGTGTCTATATGGCTTACAAATATTACTTCAAGCTCTTTAATAAGATCAAGCAAACGCCAGCTGAAAACGTGCTCAATGAGCGCATTCGCCTCCCGAATTATCGCAAAATGCGCATTTTACTCACCTCCTACGTGCGCCACAACCTCAATTTGCTTTAATGCCCGAAGAATACGTCATATTAGTCAATGAAGACGACGACGAAATTGGTCAGCTCGAAAAAATGGAGGCCCACAGAAGGGGCGAACTCCATCGCGCATTCTCTGTATTGATCTTTAATACCGCCGGTGAGCTCCTACTTCAACAGCGCGCCGCACACAAATACCACTCTCCGCTGCTCTGGACCAACGCTTGTTGCAGCCACCAACGACCAGGAGAAACAACCTTAATGGCCGCTCAACGCAGGCTTCAAGAAGAAATGGGTATGACTGCACACCTGCAAGCAGCTTTTCGTTTCATTTACAAAGCCGAACTAGACCAAGGCCTCACCGAACACGAACTCGATCATGTCGTTTTTGGTTATTCAGACCAGGCACCTCAAATCAATAGCGAAGAAGTAGCCGCTTACAAATGGATCGGCCTTTCGGAACTCCTTCAAGACCTCAAAAATAATCCACATGGCTACACCGCTTGGTTTCAGATTCTATTGAACGAGCACGTAGACAAAATTGCAAAAGCAGCAAATGAAAGTATGTAGAAGAGCGACCTTTAATGCGGCGCATCGTTTGTTCAGACCTGATTGGTCCGACGAAAAAAACAATGCCATTTTTGGCAAATGCAACAACCCTAACTTTCATGGTCACAACTACACGCTAGAAGTGTGGATCGACGGTGAAATTGATCCAGAAACGGGTTACCTCATCGACCTCAAGTTGGTCAAAGACCTCATCGGAACAGAAGTTCAAGACCGATTTGACCACCGAAATTTAAACTTAGATTGCCCGGAGTTTGCTAATTTGAACCCAACCGCCGAAAATATAGCGGTCGTTATTTGGAATTTACTCCGAGACAAACTCGATGCAAAATATGGCCTGAATGTCAAGCTCTGGGAAACCCAAAACAACATCATTGAATACGACGGCAAATGAGTACTGCCCTTTTTTGGCACCGCCGCGACCTCAGAATAAGCGACAACGCGGGCCTCTATAAAGCACTGAAGCAAAGCACTCAAGTCATTCCTGTTTTTGTTTTTGACCGCACCATTTTAGGATTGCTCCCAAAAAACGACCAGCGCGTTTTGTTTATCCATCGTGAAATCCAAAAATTAAAAGAAAGCTATCGCGCCTTAGGTTCAGATTTAGCTGTTGTTTACGGTGACCCGAAAGTGGAAATGTTGAGCCTAGCCAAAAAGTTTGGAGTCAGTAAGGTTTATACAAACCGAGATTACGAACCCAATGCCCTTGCCCGCGATCAATACATTTTTGACCAGCTTCAAAAAGAGCAAATCGAATTTATTGGGGCTAAAGATCAAGTGATTTTCGAAAAAAATGAAGTCACCAAAGACGATGGCCTCCCCTACACTATTTACACGCCCTATGCCCGCAAGTGGAAGGCCAAACTGACCGACTACCATTTCAAAGCATATCCGACAGAAAAATACTGTTCAAATTTACATCCGTTCCAAACTGAGCCCCTTATTTCACTTGAAGAAATGGGCTTTGAGGAGCAAAAAACGCAGCCCTTTCCAGAGCGCGCAACCCCAAGTGCCATCATTCAGAAGTACCATGAACAGCGCGATATCCCAGCGGTATTAGGAACATCGCGGCTTAGTTTACACTTGCGTTTTGGTACAATTTCTATACGTTCGCTTGCCAAAGAAGCCATGGCGCTCAATGAAAAATACCTCAATGAACTCATTTGGCGCGACTTCTACCAAGCCATTTTGTTTCATTTTCCGCAGACGGTTGCCCACGCCTTTAAACCAGCATACGACCGCATCGTTTGGGAGAACAACGAAGCAGATTTTGAAGCTTGGTGCGAGGGCAAAACGGGTTATCCATTGGTAGATGCAGGCATGCGCGAGCTCAATGAAACGGGCTTTATGCACAACCGGGTCAGAATGGTGGTGGCAAGTTTTTTAACCAAACACTTACTCATCGACTGGCGCTGGGGAGAACGCTATTTTGCCGAAAAACTACTGGACTTTGAACTTGCAAGTAATATTGGTGGCTGGCAATGGGCAGCAGGCTGTGGTTGCGATGCCGCGCCGTATTTTCGCGTGTTTAACCCCGAGGCCCAACAAAAGAAATTTGATCCAAAGTTCGCATACATTAAAAAATGGGTGCCTGAATACGGAACGCCAGCTTACACCCAACCTATCGTCGACCACAAAATGGCGCGCGAACGCGTCCTTCTTCGATTTAAAACCGCCTTACAACCATGAGCCAAGCCATCCAAATCGGGGACAACTGCCCCACATTTAGTCTTCCCGATAGCCAAGGAAAGCAAATTCAAATGACAGATTACCTCGGACAAAGAATCTTAGTACTCTTTTTTTATCCAAAAGACGACACGCCAGGCTGCACCAAAGAAGCTTGCGCTTTTCGCGATGCCTATGCCGATTTTGTGGAACTCGGTTGCGAAGTTTTTGGGATTTCATCGGATGCAGCCCCAGCACATGAGGCCTTTCAACAAAAATACAAGTTGCCGTATCCACTGCTTTCAGATACACAAAAAAAGGTACGCCAACAGTTTGGCGTACCTAGTTCTTTATTTGGGCTCATTCCTGGTAGAGTGACTTATGTCATTGATCTCAATGGAAAAGTAGCCGGTATTTTCAATTCTCAAACCAATCCGGTGGGGCACATCACTGAAGCCCTCAAGGTGGTTCGAAATTTACTTACTGCTTAACGAACTGAAGTTCGGCAGCTAACTTGATGTCGTCGCTAACTACGATGTTTCCAGCTTCAGTAACTGCGCTCCAAGTGAGGCCAAACTCACTTCTTTTGATGCTGCCCGAAAGCGTCATGCCTGCTTTGGTTTGACCATAAGGATCTACTGCAATACCTGCGTAATCAGCTGTCAATACAACTGCTTGTGTATGACCTTTGATTTGCATGTTGCCAGCAATTTCGAGGGTATCGTCGCTGATTTTCTTTACAGATGTAGAGGTAAAAGTGAGTGAAGGATGGTTTTCTGCATCAAAGAAATCTGCTGATTTCAAGTGGCCATCGCGGTCTGCAACGCCCGTATTGATGGAAGCGATGTCGGCATTAAAGCTGAATTGTGCTGTTGTAAAATCATCACCTTCTGTAGCTACATTGGCATCGAATGTGCCAAAAGAACCGCTCACGTTAGAGATCATCATGTGACGCACTTTGAAGCCTACTTCACTGTGCATTGTGTCTACTTTCCAAGTTGTTTCCATTTTTTTGATTTTTTAATTGGGTACAAAGCTACGGCTCAATAAGAGCGCTTTTACTTGACCTGCATCAAGACTTTTCGAAGCCGCTCAAAAAGTGTATTTTTGAACTATGAAGCATTTCGTTTTTCTCCTTCTATTGTTGCCCGCTTTTACAGGACACACCCAACTCCTCAATAAAGACGTCAAAAGCAACTACACAACGCGCTATTACTTTGAAAGCCAACGCATGGACATGTTCCGTAGTTTGGCTTCCAACGATGCCTTTTTGCCGACACCTCTAGGGACGCGTGCAGACGAAATCTCTCAAAAGGCGTGGTCGCATCAAATTGGCATTTGCATGGGTTTATCGAAAAATTTCTACCTAGATGGTGCCGTTTCTTGGATGCAAAACGGAGAAGCGTATTCATTTGCTGCACTAGATTCCGACTCGACATTTGCCTACCAAACGCGTTACCGTTACCTAGCGCTTCCCCTACAAATGAAAGTAACTTTTGGTCAAAAAATCAAGTTTTACAGCGGTTTAGGCCTGGTTCCTGCACTGTATCAAGGTTATCGTCAAGATTTGCAATGGTCCAATGCTCTAGGGGCCAAATATGACGACCAAATCAAGGTCAACAATGCAATGAATAGCTTTACGCTTTCATGGCTTTGCTCAGCTGGCATTGAAGCGGACCTAGACAACAACTATTCACTTCGTCTAGGTTTACTTTACAGATCACAACTAAATAATTCTTACAGCCCTTATGAAGACTACATCCATAAAAGTATCGGTTGGGGGCTCAACCTAGGACTTTCTAAAAAACTCTAAATGCAACTTCATCACATCAGCCGTTTTTTAGAGGCTACATATCCATTAACACTTCAAGAGAGCTACGACAACGCAGGGCTTATCTATGGCCGCCCAGAAACCGAAATTACCGGTGTATTGATTTCACTAGACGTGACAGAAGCCGTTGTCGCCGAAGCCCTCGCGACCAATTGCAACCTGATTATTGCACATCATCCGATCATTTTCAAAGGCATCAAAAAGCTAAATGGACAAACTTTTGTGGAACGCGTCGTTGAACGTTGTATTCAAAACGGAATTGCACTTTACGCCATACACACCAACCTCGACAACCATTCAAGCGGTGTGAATGCCAAAATTGCTTCAAAGTTAGGCCTACAAAATTGTCGGGTGCTCAGACCAATGAACAGTTTATTGGACAAACTCGAAGTTTATGTGCCCGAAACCCATTTTTTAAAAGTGGACCAGGCTATCCTCAATGCAGGAGCAGGCCAAATAGGCAACTACAAGGATTGTCATTTCAGGACTGCTGGCACAGGTACATTTACGCCAACCGGAAAAGCCCAGCCGCACACCGGCCAACTAGATGTCCGAGAAGAAGTTCAGGAATTGAAACTAGAATATGTAGTAGAAAGCCATTTGCGCTCTGCGGTTATAACTGCCATGTGTGCCGCACATCCTTATGAAGAAGTCGCGTACCATTTCATCCCTACGCATAATGTGCACCAAGAGCGAGGTGCTGGCATGGTTGGAACACTCGCGCAACCTGTAGATACACCCATTTTTTTGGAGCAAATCAAAGCAATTTTTGGCTGTGGCTGTGTCAAACACACCGAAATTATTCAGCCACAGATTCAGACCGTTGCATTATGCGGTGGAGCTGGTAGCTTTCTACTCCCGGATGCAATTCGCGCTAAGGCAGACATTTACATCTCTTCGGACTTCAAATACCACGAATTCTTTGACGCTGATGGCCACCTGGTTATTGCCGATATCGGACACTACGAAAGCGAGCAATTTACAAGTGAACTTTTAGCTGAACAACTTACGGAAAAATTTCCTAACTTTGCGGTCCGTTTAACTAAGTTGAATACGAATCCCGTTAACTATCTATAGCCCATGGCAGCAGCAACCAAAAAAGAAGGTACCATCGCAGAAAAATTGGATGCGCTTTTTGAACTCCAGAAAATCGACTCTGAAATCGACCGCATTCGCACCATTCGTGGTGAGCTTCCTTTAGAAGTGCAAAGTCTAGAAGACGAAATCATTGGACTCAACACGCGCGTCTCCAAAATCAACGACGAAATCAAAGAAATCGAAACAGAAATCTCTGATCGCAAAATCGCCGTTAAAGACGCAGAAGGCGCTATTGCTAAATACAAAGAGCAACAAAACAACGTGCGCAACAACCGCGAGTTCGAATCACTTTCCAAAGAAATCGAATTCCAAGAGCTCGAGATCAAACTCCACGACAAAAAATCTAAAGAGGCTAAATACAAAATTGACCTCAAAAAAGAGACACTTCTAGAAGCAGTTGAGCGCGTTGAAATGAAACAAGGCGACCTCGACGGCAAAAAAGCTGAACTCGAAGCCATTGTAAGCGAAACGCAAAAAGACGAAGAAAAACTCATGAAAGCGTCAGACGCCGCCAAGAAAAACATCGACGGTCGTTTGGTTTTTGCTTATGAGCGCTTGCGCACCAACGCCAAAAACGGCCTTGCTGTTGTACAAGTGATTCGCGCATCAGAAACTCAAGAAAAGAAAGGTAATTCTTGTGGTGGTTGTTTCAACAAAATTCCACCTCAGCGTCAGCTCGACATCGTTACCAAAAAGAAAATCATCGTATGTGAGCACTGCGGACGCATCCTTGTACCGCAAGAAACCACCGAAATCTAAGATTCAAATCTTTTGTAATACCAAAAACGCTCCCATGAGGAGCGTTTTTTATTTCATGCAATTGGAAGTTTGTTTTAATTCAATTTGAATTGGATGTCCATTTTGGCCAGCTCTTTAAACAACTGACTAGAAGGCTGCACCTTGACACTTCTGGAGGGTAATGACACTTCGATGCCATCTAAGGGGTCAAAGACCGTAAAATGCAGCTGACACGCACCTGGATTGGCTTCAAAGAGGTCGTGGAGTTGCTCAATAACAATTTGATCAAGTTGTTTGGCCGTAAAACGCAATTTGAGCATTTTGGCGCGTTTGTCTCGGAGTTCTTGAAGCAACTCAATGTGGTGCACAACAAATTCTGGGTATTGTCTGAAACGCGGCACCTCAATACGGCCTTTGATGGCCACAAAAGTACCAGGCTCCATAAAATGCTTGAATTTCAGATAGGACTCATTGAACAAATTAAGTTTGAAGGCTTCTTGATAATCTTCAATGACTAGAGAACCAAAGGCATCGCCGCGTTTGGTAATGCGGTGCTCGGCAGTGGTGATGATGGCGGCAAGGAGGAGATCGCGCCCCATAAAGGCCGCTGGATCGTTGAGCATGGCAACTGTTCCGGTACAGAATGAGGAGATCTCCACTTTGTAGTCGTCGAGAGGGTGACCAGAAATGAAGATACCAACTACTTCTTTTTCTCGATTGAGTTTATAAATAGCTGGCCACTCTTCGGCGCGAGGAATGGTTGGGGCAGGCATGGTGGTACCCGAAGCTTCCCCAAACATATTGTGTTGTGCAGATTGTGCTTGTTCTTGCACACTTGCTCCGAAGCGAATAGCCGCATCTAAAAAAGTACGGCCGTTGGCATCGGCTACAAAATATTGTGCGCGATGCGTATCTTTAAATGAATCGAAACCACCTGCATATACCAAACTTTCAAAAGAACGCCTATTGCAAAGGCGCAGATTAATGCGTTTGGTGACATCGAAAATAGAAACAAAGGGGCCGTTATTTTTCCTTTCCTCAATGATGGCCTCTACTGGCCCACTCCCCATTCCTCGAATGGCACCAAGACCAAAGCGTATGGCACCAGATGTATTGACAGCAAAAGTAAAACCTGACTCATTGACATCTGGGCCAAGTACTTCTATGCCCATGCGACGGCATTCTTCCATGAAAAAGGAAACTTGCTTGATGTCTGACATGTTGTTGCTGAGGACCGAAGCCATGTATTCGGCTGGATAATTGGCTTTTAAAAAAGCAGTTTGGTAGGCCACCCAAGCATAACAGGTGGAGTGTGATTTGTTGAACGCATAAGAAGCGAATGCTTCCCAGTCTTTCCAGACTTTTTCTAAGGTAGGCGCTGGGTGGCCTTTTGCCGATGCACGCTCAATGAAAGTTGGCTTCATTTTGTCGAGAACTTTACGGTCTTTCTTACCCATGGCCTTGCGCAGGGTGTCGGCCTCGCCTTTGGTGAAATCGGCTAGTTTTTGCGACAAAAGCATGACCTGTTCTTGGTAGACAGTAATGCCGTAGGTTTCATTGAGGTATTCTTCGCAATCGGGCAAGTCGTACACAATGGGTTCATCGCCGTGCTTGCGCTTGCAGTAAGATGGAATGTATTCCATTGGGCCCGGTCGGTAAAGGGCGTTCATGGCTATGAGGTCGGCAAAAACAGTTGGCCTCAACTCTTTGAGGTGTTTTTGCATACCAGGAGATTCATATTGGAAGATACCAACGGTTTCGCCACGCTGAAAAAGAGCGTAGGTGGCTTCGTCGTCTATCGGGAATTCATCGGGGTTGAGTGCAATACCGCGGTTCTCTTTGACCAAACGAACCGCATCTTTGATGAGCGTAAGGGTTTTGAGACCCAAGAAGTCCATCTTGAGCAATCCTGCAGATTCGGCTACAGAGTTGTCGTATTGGGTACAAACCATGTCGGAGTCTTTGGCGGTGGCAACGGGCACAAAGTTGGTAAGGTCGTCGGGGGTAATGATAACGCCACAGGCGTGGATACCGGTATTGCGCACCGAACCTTCGATTTCCATTGCTTTTTGCAGCACCTGGGCTTGGAGGTCGGTGCCTTGGTATATGCGACGGAGTTCTTTAGCGTTGGTGACGGCTTCTTGGTTGCGGAGTTTGTCGATGAGTTCGGGCTCTGACATCGTAAAGAGCTTGCGCAAAGACAAATCAGGAATGAGTTTGGCCAAGCGATCTGCTTCTGGCAACGGTAGGTTCATGACCCTGGAGGTATCGCGGATGGCCGATTTGGCCGCCATGGTTCCGTAGGTAATGATTTGGGCTACTTGATTGGCGCCGTATTTGTTGATGACGTAGTCGATCACACGGCCACGACCTTCGTCGTCGAAGTCGATATCGATATCGGGCATCGAGACACGGTCGGGATTCAGGAAGCGCTCAAAGAGGAGGTCGTACTTGATGGGGTCGACGTTGGTGATGCCGATACAATAGGCCACGGCGGAACCTGCAGCGGAACCCCTGCCTGGGCCAACGGATACACCCATATCGCGGGCCGCATTACAGAAGTCCTGGACAATCAAAAAATAACCGGGATATCCAGTCTTTTCAATGGTGGCCAGCTCAAAATCGATGCGCTCAGTAAGTTCGTCAGTGAGTGTAGTGTAACGCTTTTTGGCACCTTCATAGGTGAGGTAACGCAAAAAAGCGTTTTCTCCACGCTTACCGCCATCGATGGTATCTTGTGCATCGACAAACTCGGCAGGAATATCAAAAGCAGGAAGCAGTACTTCTCGGGCTAAACCATAGGGTTCGCACTTATCGATGATTTCGGATATATTGGCAATTGCCTCAGGTATATCTGAAAAAAGGGCCAGCATTTCTTCGGTGCTGCGCATGTAGTAGGAATCGTTCTCTAGACCATAGCGAAAACCACGGCCGCGACCTTTGGGTGTTTCTACCAACTCGTTGTCCTTGACGCATAATAAAACGTCGTGAGCAACGGCATCTTTTTGCTCGACGTAGTAGGTGTTGTTGGTGGCAATGAGCTTGACGGCATGCTTTTGGGCGAGGTCTTGGAGCAGCGGGTTGAGTCTTTCTTCAACTTCTAAGCCGTGGCGACCCATTTCGATGTAGAAGTCAGCTCCAAATTGTGCTTTCCACCAAAGCAGCGCTTCTTCGGCTTGGCGCTCTCCTACATTGAGTAACAAACTTGGAATTTCTCCGTATAAGTTGCCGCTCAAAATGATCAAGTCTTCTTTGTATTTTGACAAGACTTCTTTATCGATGCGCGGCACGTAATACATGCCCTGCGTATAGGCAATAGAAGCGAGTTTGATCAGGTTTTGATAGCCACTTTTGTTTTTGGCCAAACAAACGATTTGGTAACCGTTGTCTTTGACAGATTTATCCTGGTGATTGCGGCACACATTGAATTCACAACCAATAATTGGCAGGATTTCTTGTCCGTCGAATGCTTCTCCATTTTCTTCGGCTTCGGCCCGGGCTGCTTTGATTTTGGCATTGTGAGCTGCGGCCATTTTTTCGAACTGAAACGCGGCCATCATGTTGCCGGTATCGGTGAGGGCAACAGCCGGCTGCCCCAAAGCAACTGCTTTTTGAATGAGTGCGCCTACCTCAGCGGTAGATTGCAAAATGGAGTATTGGGTATGATTGTGTAAATGCGCAAAAACCAAACCATCGGTGTCTAGATCTGGAATTGGCTTTGGAACTGTTGGGCTTTGTGCGGGCCTTTTGGCAGCGCGAATTTTATCGCTTTCGGCCTTTAAATTGACATGCTGAAGACCAATTTTTTGAATGGGTGCCGGATTGAGTGTTTGAAAGGACTCAAAATAACCGGGCTCTTGTAGGATTTCTTCTAGGGTGTAATGCTCTTTGCGCAGTAATTCTAGGAAGCAACGCGTTGTTGCCTCGACGTCGGCGGTGGCATTGTGCGCTTCATTGAATGGTTCACCAAATAAATGCTGATGAATTTCGGTGAGTGTAGGCAATTTAAATTTGCCGCCTCGACCGCCTGGAATCTGACAAAGTAAGGCGCTGCGCTCAGTACAGGTATCGAGTACAGGCTTGACGAGCGGGGTTTCCTGGCCCAAACGGACAAACTCGCAACCCATTACATTGACATCAAATTTAAGGTTGTGGCCCACCATAAAGTTGGCTTTTTGGAGGTCTTTTTGGAAGAGTTCCAGCACTGCGTGGAGATCCTCGCCTACTGCTTGCGCTAATTCTGTGGAAATGCCGTGTACGCGCTCAGACTCGAATGGAATATTGAAACCATCTGGGCGAATAATGAAATCTTTTTGAGCAACGAGCTCACCGGCTTCGTCGTGAAGTTGCCAAGCGAGCTGCACCACGCGTGGCCAGTTGTCTGTAGCGGTAATGGGCGCGTTGAAATCGCGCGGAAGGCCGGTGGTTTCGGTATCAAAAACAAGGTACATGACTGCAGTAAAAAGGGAACTTTAAATTTAGGGATTTCTGCAGCAGCGCCCGCCAATTGTTGAAAACTATTGTGTGGCTTTTTCCCAGAAAGCATTGAGCAAAACAACCAACTTACGCGAAATGTTGTTTTGGTAACGCTTGGTGCGGTAGCCCCCCACCCAGTTGACCCCACGAATGGCATTCGTTAAAAATATTTCGTCGGCGGCCAGTAGATGCTGCGGAAGCAAAGCACTTTCGTAGACCTTTATGCCATTTGCCAAAGCCAAGTTAATGATTTGCATGCGCATGGTGCCCGCCAAGCAACCTTCTTCAAGACCTGGCGTGTAGAGTACGCCATTGCTGATGATGAATACATTACATGAAGAAGATTCCAGGATTTGACCACGGTAATCTGTCAGAAATAGGTCGTCTAGTCCTTTGGATTTAGCATTAAGAGCAGCCATGACATAAGGCAAGCCCATTTTGGTTTTGAAGTTAGACAAGAGATTTTTTTGGAGTTTCATCTCTTGATAGATATCGAGTTCTAGGCCGCGCGCATTGAGTTCAAAATGATTCACTTCATAGGGGTAGACTTCGATGTAGTAGGTGGCGTCGTTGGCATCGGGTAAATAAGCGCCGCCGCTAATGCGGTCCAAAGACAAACGACAGCGGCCGCCTTCTGAGATGCCGGATAATGCGCATAACTCTAAGATTTTTGCCTCAAAAAAGGCAGTGCTGTAGCTTGCCGACGGGCGCATGTGTATGGCGCGGGCGCCAGCAAGTAAACGCAAAATGTGATTTTCGAGGTTGAGTGGTTGCCCATTGATAATACGGATGCTTTCAAAAACACCATCGCCGTAGAGGTGGGCGCGATTGCCCGGCAAGATGGTGGGTGCATCTCCGGCTAAGACTGATCCGTTGTTGTTAACGTAAAGCATTGGCAACAAAACTACTAATGAAACAAAGATGCAAAAAATTGTGCATAGCCCGGTATAAAAAACAATACAAATAAAATACCGACAAGCGCACCAGAAATATGTGCGTCGTGAGCAATGCCTGTATTGCCTTTGCGAAAAGCGTAGTATTCTATAAGTAAGTAAATAGGTCCAAAAATGTAAGCAGGTATTGGAATCGGGATGAACATAAGCATGAGGCCTTGCGTGGGATGCGCCGCTATAAATGCAAAAAGCACAGCAGTAACTGCTCCAGAAGCACCTAAACTGCGGTAACCGGGCTGGTCCTGATGTTTGTAATACGAATAGAGTGTAGCGAATAAGCCCCCCATAAGATACAGCGCCAAGAAATAATACACACCTTTTACTGGGCCAAAAAGCATGCTGTATTCTTGAAAAAGAAAGTCTCCAATAAAATAGAGCGTCATCATGTTGAAAAGCAGATGCGACCAGTCTAGGTGTACGACCAAATGCGTAAAAAAGCGAGGCCACTCCGCATGATGCTTGACGCGGTATGGATTGAAAAGCATGCGATCGAGAAAGGCCGGGTTTTGAAAACCTTGCCAAGAAATAAGTGCGGTGAGTAATATGAGGCCTATAACCATCGTTGAATACAAAGTTTTAACTACATTCAACGAAAATAAGCATAATATGAAGGCCTCCATTCGTTTGCTGTCTGTGTTCATTGCAATAAGCGCCTTCATTTACAGTTGTGGACCCCAAAAAAGTACAGCTACAAAAAAAGACTTCTTATCAAACAAAAGTATTGCGGATGCAAAAAAAATCAAGTTGCTCCTTGAAAATGGCCACCCAGATTTACCTTTAACCAAAGAAGCACGGCAAAAACTCTACAACTTTTATCAGCTGAAAGGTTTTCAACCTTACTTTAACCCAACTAATACGAGCAAGCAAATCAAAAATAATTGGACGTTCACCTTAAAAAAAGCCGCTCATTTTGGCTTGCCTGCAGCGAGATTAATTCCCTTCAAGAAACGTCATCCATTGGTTCAGGAACTTTTGCTCAATTACCAAATTGGCACCATCCTTCACGACCTTGACAGTGGCTTTATTGATTTTCAAACCCGAAAATTCAAACCCAAAAAATGGCTCGTTTATCCGACGGATTGGCTGACCAAAGCGCAAAACACCGATTCAATTCTGCTCACCCGCGGCCCAGCAGATACCAACTACCATTATTTTGCACAGCACCTTTACCGTTTTTGCGATTCGACCAAACTCGACACCCTTTCTTACGAACTAAGTATAGAAAAAGATAATAAAACAAAAGCTTGGGAACAACTTCAAATTGCGCTCATTGGACTTGGTTACAGCGATGAAAGCACAGATAGTTTAGGCCTGAGAGCCGCCTTAAAATTGTATCAAAAAAACCAAGGACTCAATGCAGACGGACGCATTGGCTCGGCAACCGTTTTGGCATTTGCGCGATCAAAACAAGATCGATTATACCATGCGCAAATTTCGTTGGACAGACTCCGACAGGCTGCCCGAAAGCCAACTACTTTCGTTGGCATCAACCTTCCCTCCTTCGAATTGCAATACATTGCCGACGATACGCTAAGAGCACTGCGCCGCATCATCATTGGAAAAATGGAGCACCCCACCCCAGAATTAGTTTCCAAAATTTATCAAATTGTCAGCTTGCCCTATTGGCGCGTTCCGAGTTCTATAGCCAAAAAAGAAATTTTACCTGCCCTCAAACGCAATTCGGGCTACCTCCAAAAAGAGCACATGCGCATTTATGGCGCCGGAAAAAAAGAAATTAATCCGCAAAATGTGAAATGGAAAAAAATCAAAAACAATACCTTTCCTTACCTGATTGAACAAGATCCGGGGCCCTGGAATAGTTTGGGCTTGATCAAATTTGAATTTACCAATCAATTTTCTGTCTACGTGCACGACACCCCAAGTAGGCATCTTTTTGCGCAAAATTTCCGCAGCTTCTCGCATGGTTGTATGCGCGCCGATGGCCCAATTGAACTGGGTAAACTCATGTTAACCTACGATAAACGAGGCGACAAAATCAATAAGGTCAGTGCCGACTCTCTGCAAGTGTTGATTGACCAAAAAATTCATCAGCGCATTCCTTTACTTCAGCACATTCCAATTTTCATCACGTATCAAACGGTTACTTCGGACAAGAATGGTTTGTATTTTTATTTAGACCTCTATGAGCGAGAGCAAGACTTAATTGCGTTGTTTCGTTCGGGAAATAATGGCTAATTTTACCAAAAATTTTGACCATGATCGTTTCCCCATCTGTTCTTTCCTGTGATTTCGGAAATATCCAACGCGATACCCAAATGCTTCACCACTCTTGTGCAGATTGGTTACATATCGACGTCATGGACGGTGTTTTTGTCCCCAACATTTCTTTCGGGTTTCCGGTTTTGCAAGCCATCAGAAAACACACCGACAAAACGCTTGACGTACACCTTATGATTGCCAACCCCGATGCCTACCTTGAAGATTTCAAAAAGGCGGGCGCAGACATCCTTACTGTGCATTACGAAGCTTGCCCTCATTTGCACCGCACCATTGGTCGCATTCAAGAATTAGGCATGAAAGCGGGCGTTGCCCTGAACCCACACACTCCAATTGAAGTGTTGTCTGAGGTGGCTCCAATGCTCGATTTAGTACTCATCATGAGCGTCAATCCTGGATTCGGGGGGCAAAAATTTATTGCGGCTGCAAATGACAAAGTAGCGCGTCTCAGAACCCTGCGTCAAAATGCAAATGCACATTTTCTAATTGAAGTAGATGGCGGCGTGAATTTAGAAACAGGCGCGCAATTAGCGCAAGCAGGTGCCGATGCTTTGGTTGCCGGCAGTTTTGTTTTTGGCGCAAGCGATCCTGTTGCCACAATTACCGCTTTAAAAAGCCTCTAATTTCGTAACCAAACTGCAATTTGGACGTTAAACGCCACATGAAGCACCTTATTGCTTTTTTCCTTTTTTCTTTCTTGCTTTTTCCGTTGGTTGGCCTAACGCAAGGTCTTGCGCAAAAAGAACAAGTTGCCACCAAGCTTTTAAACGAACTCCGCTCAAGTACCGACGACGACCAAACACTCCGCATTCATACCGAATTTAAAAAAGCAATGTCTGAACTCGTGCGTACCAAAGATTTCTTTGACACACCGCTTCAAGCCCTCAAAATTGCAGATATCAAAAGTACCGACCAAACGGTTCGGCTTTTGACCTGGAATGTCGAGTTTTCAGACCTCTCCTACACATATGGTGGCTACGTATTGCGCAAAGAAGAAGGACGCGACCGCGTTTCAGTTTTTGAGCTCAGCGACCTCCTCGACCCCTACAGTACCAAACCTGAAAACGTCATTGATCACAAAAACTGGTATGGCGCTGTGTATTACAAAATAATTGATTTCTCTTTTCAAGGAAAAACACAATACCTCTTGTTTGGCTATGATGGCGGCACCACCATGAGCAATTACAAGGTTCTAGATGTACTAAGCTTCGCTGGGCAAAGCGCCAAATTTGGTAGCCCCGTGTTCAAAGATGCAAAGGGTGTCAAAAAACGTGTCGTCTTTGAATATTCCAATATGGCCAGTATGTCGCTGGAGTTCGAACCCAAACGTGCGCGCATTGTTTTTGACCACCTCTCGCCAGAAGCCCCCGCCTTAGAAGGAGTTGCCTCCTATTATTTTCCCGATATGTCTTATGATGCTTATGTATACGACTACGATCGCGAAATTTGGAATCTAGAAGCCGATGTTATAGCCACCAATCCCGAAGATGTCGGCGAACGATTTTATTATGCACTCAACACCAAATCAGGCAAAGTGGAAAAGAACCGCATGCGCGCCGACTGGATGAACCCTTCAGATCAGCAAAATCCTGAAAACGGCACGCACAAAGCCACGCTACCAACCCCAGAAAACAATACAGAATTGGCACAACCGAAACCATATAAAAAACGTTTCAAGTTGTTCAGAAAACACACCAATCCAGAATCTTACCAAGACTAAGCCCTATGCAACTCGGAAAAATTAATAAACTCACCATTAAGCGCTTTGCACCTCCAGGAGCTTACCTGATCGACCTTCAAGAAAACGAGGTTCTGTTACCCAACAAATACCTCACCCCAGACATGGAGGAAGGAACTGAAGTAGAAGTTTTTGTGATGAAAGATTCTTCCGAAAGATTGGTGTGTGTAACAGAAAGACCCTACATTTTACTCGGCGACTGCGTTTATCTCGATGTAGTAGAAGTCAACCCTTTCGGTGCATTTGTCGATTGGGGCCTAGATAAAGATTTATTTGTACCCTTTGCCGAACAACGCACGCGTTTAGAAATTGGCGATCGCTATTTATTTACTTTGCTTTACGACTTTGAAACGGACAGGCTCTTTGGTAGTATGAAAGTTAAAAAAGTACTGATCCCGTGTACGGACCTCAGTTTAGAAGGGCAAGAGGTCGATTTATTGATTTGCGACGAAGGCAAACTAGGCCGTAACGTCATTGTCGACAAGCGTTATGAAGGGCTCATTTTTAAGGACCATCAAAACCAACCTTTACAGCGCGAACAAGAATGCAAAGGTTACGTAGCCAAAGTGCGCGAAGACGGTAAATTAGATATTCGCTTAGAAGTACCCAACGATAGCCGCTATGACGCCGCGGAACAAAAAATTCTCGATACCCTAGCTGCGCAAGAAGGATTTCTTGGACTCACGGACAAAAGCGACCCAGATGAGGTGCGCGCCGTTCTGGGCCTCAGTAAAAAAACCTTTAAACAAGCAATTGGCAAGTTGTACAAATACCGTCGCATTGCTTTAGAGGCCGATGGCATTCGCTCCCTGAACAACCCTAGAGTTTAGCGGCCGTCGCCATCTAAGATGTTGCCCAAGCCACCTAGTATGCCGCCTTCTTCTTTGCGGGTGGTGGTACCGTAGGCTAAAATTCTGGCGGCTAATCTAGAGATGGGCAAACTTTGCAACCAAACTTTTCCAGGCCCTTTGAGTGTTGCAAAAAACAAGCCCTCTCCTCCAAAAATGGTGTTTTTGATACCGCCAACAAATTGGATATCGTAATCGACGTCTTGGGTATACGCCACAATACAACCGGTGTCTACGCGCAATACTTCGCCAGGCATAAGGGCTCTTTCAGTAATGTAACCGCCCGCATGACAAAATGCAAGGCCATCGCCTTCTAATTTTTGCATAATGAAACCTTCGCCACCAAAAAGGCCTGTACCTAACTTGCGCTGAAATTCAATCCCGACACTTACCCCTTTCGCTGCGCATAAAAACGCATCTTTTTGACATACAATTTTGCCGTTGTATTGCAATAAATCAAAAGCGATGATTTTGCCCGGGTACGGAGAGGCAAAAGCCACTCGGGCTTTTCCAAATCCTTGATTGGTAAAGGCAGTCATGAAAAGGCTTTCGCCAGTTAGCAAGCGTTTTCCGGCACTGAAGAGCTTGCCCATAAAACCTGTTTGAGCCGAACCGTCCCCAAAAATGGTTTGCATTTCAATAGCTTGATCCATGTACATAAAAGCCCCAGCTTCGGCAATTGCGGTTTCTTGTGGGTCGAGCTCAATTTCGATGAGCTGCATTTCTTCTCCTTTGATGAAGTAGTCGATTTCGTGGTTGCTACGCATGATTTTTTCTTGTAAAATTAGCAACAAAGTAGTTGCCAAGGATTGTTTAACTTTGTCAAATGGAAACAGCACAAAAAATTGCGGTTATAGGTGGTGGCAGTTGGGCCACGGCTTTAGTCAAAATTCTTTGCAACAACTATCCGCAGGTCCATTGGTGGATGCGCAGCGAGGAAGCAATTGCCCATATTCAGCAGTTTGGACACAATCCAAAATACCTCCAGTCCGTCTCATTTGACACCACTCAATTGGTCTTGAGTTCAAATTTAGAAAGCACTTTAACTGCTGTCGATTGGGTAGTAATTGCTACCCCCGCTGCTTTTCTCGAAGAAGCTTTTGCCGGCATTACCGAAGCACATTTTGCCAACAAAGTGGTGTTCTCAGCAGTAAAGGGCATCATTCCTTCATACAACGCCATTCCGGCGCGCTTTATCCACAAAAGTTTTGGCGTGCCCTACGACCACATCGGCATCATTTCAGGCCCTTGTCATGCTGAAGAAGTAGCTATGGAAAGACTCTCGTACCTTACTTTAGCTTGTTCCAATACAACTTTTGCCCAACAAATGGCAGACGCTTTGAGCTGTAGGTACATCAAAACCACCACCAGCGACGACCTCTTCGGCACCGAATTTTCAGCGGTCCTAAAAAATGTATACGCCCTAGCGGCAGGTATTTGCCACGGCTTAGGTTACGGCGACAACTTTCAAGCGGTTTTGGTTTCCAACGCCATTCAAGAAATTGAACGCTTCATCGATGTTATACATCCGGTGCACCGCGACACCAAAACCAGTGCATATCTTGGAGACTTACTTGTTACGGCTTATTCTAACTTTTCGCGCAACAGAACATTTGGCTTCATGATTGGAAAGGGTTACTCTGTGAAAAGCGCCCAACTCGAAATGAATATGGTGGCCGAAGGCTATTACGCCACCAAAAGCTTGTACGAAATCAATCAAAAATTCGGGGTAGACATGCCCATCCTAAGTGCGGTTTATCATATCATATATGAAAAGATTTCGCCCGCAATTGAAATGAAACTTTTAGCTGAAAAACTTGCCTAACATGAAGGTTTTTAAATTTGGAGGTGCCTCTGTAAAAGACGCCGCTGCAGTCAAAAACGTGAGCGCAATTCTAGCGCGTTACCCGAACCAAAAATTAGTAGTCGTTGTTTCGGCAATGGGCAAAACCACCAACAAACTCGAAGAACTCATCGAGGCCTTGTATGCTCAAGACCACCGTATTTATGCAGGTCTTTTAGATGATATCAAAGCGTATCATTACGAAATTGCGGCCGGTTTATTCGCCGAAAAACATTTCCATATCTACAAAGAGCTCGAAGATATTTTTGAGCATTTGGCACAATTGTTTTTCAAACCCTTAGCCGACAATCGTTCGTTTCAATACGACCAAATTATCGCCATTGGCGAACTCATTTCGAGTAAAATGCTGGCGGCTTTCCTCAAAGATCAAGGGTATAGCGCAGCATGGCTCGATGCCAAATCTATTATTCGCACCGACAACCAATATCAAGAAGCGCAGGTAGACTGGTCTAAAACCAAAGAATTATGCAGCCAAAAAGTGCTGCCCATGTTAGCGAGCGAAGCCATTGCCGTTACACAAGGGTTTATCGGTCATACTTCTGAAGGATTCACCACCACACTAGGCCGAGAGGGCTCTGATTACAGCGCTGGTATCCTCGCTTACTGCTGCGAGGCCGAGAGTGTCACTATTTGGAAAGATGTACCAGGTATGCTCAATGCGGATCCAAAATATTTTGAAAAAACCCAATTGCTCTCCCAAATTTCTTTCAAAGAAGCCATTGAGTTGTCTTATTACGGTGCCAGCGTGATCCATCCCAAAACCGTACAGCCCTTACAACAAAAAAATATCCCGTTATATGTGCGTTCGTTTGTAGATCCTGAAGCACCAGGTACCACCATTTCTGCTGCTGCAGAGCGCGATGCCCAAATTCCATCTTACATTGTTAAATTCGATCAAGTACTGGTCACGTTCAGTACCAAAGATTTTTCTTTTATCGCCGAAAAACAACTATCAGAAATTTTTGCAGCCCTAGCTCAAATGCAGGCACACATCAATGTCATGCAAAATTCTGCCCTCAATTTTTCAGTCTTGCTCGATCGTAAAAAAATAGATGTCGCCCAATTGCAATCGTTACTTGGCAGTAATTACCATATTCGTTACAACGAAAACCTTGAACTCGTCACCATCCGACATTATAACGAGGCCATTCTTGCCGAAATGTGTGCAAATAAAACCAGTTTGGTAAGCCAGCAAACACGCACTACTGCCCGCTTGGTTTTACAACCAAAATAAAGCTAACTTATTTAGATTGATTCAAAATACCACAAAAGTGGTATGTTAAAATTCGAGAATCGGTCATACATTTGCATATGTCCCAGACACTCGATTCCATTTCATTGCATCAGCTCGTAGAAATCTCTGCCATCGCAAGTTCCGCAATAGCCCCAAAACTTTCAGAAATGGGACTTACCAAAGGGCAAAAAATCAAAGCCATTTTTAAAGCACCTTTCGGAGATCCCATCGCCTATGAAATCAATGGCAATATCATCTCGATGCGCAAAGAAGAGGCCATGCAAGTAGAAGTGCAAATGGCTTAAGGCAAATTTCTGTAGCTTTGTAAGTCATGAAAATCGCACTACTCGGCAATCCCAATACTGGCAAAAGCACAGTTTTCAATATGCTCACAGGTTTGCGCCAACAAGTGGGCAATTTCCCAGGAGTAACTGTCGATAAAAAGCAAGGAAGTATCAAAACGCCCAATCACACCCAACAACTCATTGATTTTCCTGGTGCCTACAGCATATTTGCGCGTTCGCTTGACGAACAAGTCGTTCAGGATGTCCTGACCAACAAAGAGCACACCGATTTTCCTGATGCCGTTATTTACGTAGCTGACGCCGCTAATTTAGAGCGAAACCTCTTGTTTTTTAGTCAGTTATACGACTTAGGATTTCCAATACTTTTAGTACTCAATATGTGGGATCGCGCGCAACGCAAAGGCCTGCGCATCGACATTGAAAAGCTACAACAACAGTTCCCTGCCGCGACAATCGTTACTGCAAACGCTAGAGTTGCTATCGGCAAAGACCGCATTCTTCAAGCACTTGATCAACTTCAAAACGGTGACAGAACCCCCTTTTTTGACCTCGACCTCACTACTCTACAAACCGACAGCACTCAAACCGACAACACCAACGCGAGGCTCGATAAATTGCGCAACATAGGCCTCGTCCAAAATGCGCCAACAACTCCAGTAAATTCCTCTACGCGTCTCGATCGCATTTTGACGCATCGCATTTACGGCTACCTTATCTTTACTGCGGTCTTATTGGTCATCTTTCAATTCATTTTTAGTTTTGCAAGCATTCCCATGGATTTCATCGATGGTCAGTTTGTGCGCCTCAGTGCCTGGGGTGCCGCCAACCTTCCTGAAGGCCTGCTCAGCAAACTCATCACCCAAGGGCTCATTCCAGGAATAGGCGGCGTATTCGTCTTTGTACCCCAAATCGCGATCTTATTTTTCTTTATTGCGCTCCTAGAAGAAAGTGGTTATTTGTCAAGGGTTGTTTTCATCATGGACCGCATCATGCGTCCTTTTGGCCTCAATGGCAAAAGTGTTGTTCCTTTGCTTTCAAGTGTGGCTTGTGCCATTCCCGGCATTATGTCTGCCAGAACAATTTCAGATTGGAAAGAGCGCCTTATCACTATTTTGGTAGCGCCTTTTATGAGTTGCTCTGCAAGAATTCCTGTCTATACCTTACTCATCAGCTTGGTGATTCCCAAAACATATATCGGCGGTATCCTCAACCTGCAAGGTCTCGTGCTTTTTGGATTGTACGCACTTGGCATCCTCTTTGCGCTAGGCACCGCTTTCTTTCTACGGCTCATTGTCAAGAGCGGAAAACCAGGTTTTCACTTAATGGAGTTACCAGAATATAAAGCCCCTAGGTTTTACAATGTAGGTATTGCCGTTTACGAAAAAGTCAAGATCTTTATTTTTGATGCCGGTAAAATCATTGTAGCTATATCCGTTTTACTTTGGGCTTTAGCGAGCTACGGACCTAGTTCTAGAGAAACAAAATTAAACGAATTAAAAGTGAGTGCTAGTTATACAAAAGCAAGTCCCTCACAACAACAAGAATTAGAAAATTCTTTACTGCTCTCTCAATCCTATATCGGGCATTTTGGCAAATGGATGGAACCCGCAATTGCACCACTTGGGTACGACTGGAAAATTGGCATTGCCTTACTCAGTTCTTTTGCTGCACGCGAAGTTTTTGTGGGGTCGCTCGCCACCATATACGCGGTTGGCGACGACACCGACAACAACAAGCGCCTGGTTCAAAAACTCCGCGACGAAAAAAACGAAAGCGGTCAAGTGGTATATAGTTTAGCAACGGGGGCTTCCCTACTCGTCTTCTACGTTTTTGCCATGCAATGTATGGCCACATTGGCTGTTGTAAAACGCGAAACCAATTCATGGAAATGGCCGCTCATACAGTTAGCCTTTATGGGCATTATTGCATACCTGAGCGCTTTTGTTGTCTACCAAGTCTTGTTATAGAAACATTTTACTTAACTTTCAGATATGCAACAATTTTTGGTCATTGCTCTTATCCTTTTAGCCCTCGGCTACTTCATTTGGCATGTTTACCAATTGTTTTTTGCACAGCAAACCAATTGTAAAGGTTGCGGACTCACGCCAAAGCATTCCAATGAATCCGACATATAAAGCACAGGCTTATCAATACAGCCAAGACTTCTTTGCTGTCAAAACAGCCGAAGCCACTGATTTTGCAAACGAATTCAATCTAGATTTATTAGATGCCGACAACGTCTATTGGCTCAATTTTCACAACCTCGACGACCGCAGTAGCATCGAAAAACTTGGTCAGAAAATCGGACTTGACAAACTCAGTATTGAAAGCATTTTTTTACCGCTGCGCAGGGCCAAAGTAGAAGAATACCCCAACTACTTATTTTTCCAATTACACACACTACGCAACAATAGCCAAGATACCGAGCAAACAGATCAAATCACTTTTGTACTAGGTGAACACTACTTGCTATCGTTTCAAACGAATGAAGGTCAGCATTTTGGTGAGGTGCGCGAGCGCATTGAAAAATCTAAAGGGAAAATTCGCAATCAAAAAGCAGACTTCCTTTTGTTTCGTTTGCTAGATGCTTTACTAGATGAACTATTTCAATACACTATCGAAGTCTCTGATGAGATAGACCGCATCGACGAACGCATCCATTCACAAATGGAAGCTGACTTACTGCGTGAAATCGAACTCCAAAAAAGACAACTCATTAATTTGAGAAAAATAGTTCAGCCTATAAAAGACCTCCTTGCGGTGCTAGAATCCATGGACAACGCCCTCATCGCTAGTACCAATAAACATTACTACAAAAACCTTCGCAATAGTTGCGTGAGTTTACTAGAGGACATCGATGCGCATAAACAAATTCTCGAAGGCCTCGCTAATTTATATTATGCTGTTCAAGGACAACGCATGAACCACATTATGAAAGTTTTAACAGTGGTCAGCAGTATTTTTATTCCGCTGACCTTTATTGTAGGCGTTTACGGCATGAATTTCAAGCACATGCCCGAATTAGACTATCCTTATGGTTATTATACAGTTGTTGGCTTTATGTTTGTGCTGAGTTTTAGCTTGCTTCTATTCTTTATGAAGCGCGGTTGGCTCAAGCGCGATTAGATGTTAATGAAGTGTTAAATACCTTCAACTCGAAAATAAGCTCCTTATCTTTCGGAAAGTTAAACTGATACATATGAAAAAATTATTGCTTTCTTTTGGTGTTGTTTTCATGGCTATACTTGGCCTCAACAGCGTCAATGCACAAATCGAAAAAGGTGCTAAAATTGAATTTAACAAAGAAGTACATGACTATGGCAACATCAAATATGGTGGCGAGCCTTATTGTTCTTTTGAATTCAAAAACACAGGCGACGAGCCGTTGATCATCTCTAACGCCAAAGGATCTTGCGGTTGTACGGTTCCTGAGTGGCCGAAAGAACCAATTGCTCCAGGAGCAAAAGGAACAATCCGCGTTAAATACGACACAAACCGTCCGGGCCCAATCAACAAAAGCGTGACCATCACTTCAAACGCCATCAATGAGCCAAATAAAGTGATCCGCATTAAAGGTGAAGTTGGCCCTGCTCCAGAAAGTGGCATGCCAGTAAACAATGCAGGTGCCCCAACCAACAACTAAACTAAACCATCGTTTATAAAAAAAGCCACTCTTCGGAGTGGCTTTTTTATTTGTATCGATTTATTCTAAATCTCTAAAAAGTTAGTTGCAGTATGTGGCCAGCTAGCCACAGTACCCGGTCTGAGTAATTGAAGGGTTTGCATACCTGACGCTGCTGCAGCCTCGAGTTCTGCAGAAATATCTGATAAAAACAAGATCTCCTCTGCTTCTAAACCTAAAAACTGAGTGATTTTTTCATAGGTAGTTTGCTCCTTCTTAGGACCTGTTGTTGTGTCGAAATGATTTGAAAAATGGCCAGATAAATTGCCGAAATCGCTGTAATGAAACAGTAATTTTTGAGCGGCGATAGAACCAGAAGAAAACACGCCAATTTTCAAGCCTCTTGCACGCCATTGATTAAGTGCTGTCGGAACATCTTCATAAACGTGACCAGTTATGGCTCCTGTTTCGTAGGCGTTTTTCCAAATGACACCCTGAAGTGCTTTTAATGGGGTTAGTTTTCTGTCCTCTTCACTCCATTTGTGCAGACAAGCGAGAACCTCTTCAGTAGTGGTGAGGTGAATACCCTCTTCTTGGGCGGCAATTTCTATCACTTCTGAAAAAGCTTGTTTCACCTCATTGATTTGCGCATGTTTGGTGAGGTCGTTGAGGTGTGTTCTGAAATATGGAAACAAGACCTCGTATACAAAATGTACTGAGCTTGTGGTTCCTTCGATATCCGTTAAAATATATTTGATGCGCTTATCCAACAGTAGGTGCTTTAAAATTTTTGTATTGGGTTTCTAATCCCGAATGTGTGTAATGGGGTGTCCAGCCCGTCATGTCTGTAAAAATACGAATGGCCTTCACAAAAGGGGAAGTAGCGCCAGCATCGAACCAATGTTTGGTGCCGGTTGGCACACTAATGAGGTCGCCGCGCTGACACAGCACATTGAAAACAGGTGCGCCCTGAAGATGGAACCAAAACAAGCCCTGGCCATCGACAAAAAATCGAATTTCATCTTCATCGTGGGTGTGTTCGGCAAGAAATTTGGCGCGAATTTGATCGTAATTTGGGGTGAGGGCATGGATGGAAATGACGTCAGCACTTTGGTATCCACCGTTTTCCATGAATGGCTTGAGGTCTTTGGCGTATGCTGCTAGAATTTCTTCTTGGCTGGCGTCGTCGTTGAATTGAACAGCGCAAGTCCATTGGTCAAAAAACACGCCGTGCTGCGCAAGATAAGTTTTAATTTGAAGCGGATCATGGATTTGAACGGCTTCATCGGGAATAGATAGAATGGCCATTTGTTACAATAAAAATTCACATTCGCATAGGTAGTCGAGGGTCTCTAAATGCCTTTGAGCCTCAAAAAGAGTGGTGCCCCACGCATAAGTTCCGTGACCAGCAATAATGAAGCAATGTTGTTGAATCGCAGCAACGCGCGCGTCTAATTGCTGACACAGCAAGGCCATGTCTTGTTGGTTATCGATGATTGGAATCTCTAAGCTCTCGAGATGACTCAGGCAGCCTTTGAATCCTTTTTGGATTTCGTAGCCTTGAACCGGAAAAAAATCTTCGTTGAATTGGGAGATGAGCACAGGAAATTTTCCATGACTATGCAACACAACCTTCGCTTCAGGGAAGTTTTTGTAAATCCAAAGGTGAATTTGTGTTTCGTCAGAAGGCTTAGTGCCATGATACATTCCTGTTCCAATGCCAACTGTATCGATGGTCATGAAGTCTTGCTCCGTAAAATCTGATTTGTGCACACCAGATCGAGAAACCCAACATTGTTGGTGTTCGTCAATAAATGAATAGTTGGTAGAGGTGGCCGGCGACCAACCCCTCGCATTTAAAGTGCGTATAAGTTGTGCGAATGCGGCTTTCATTAGTTGGCGAGGGTCTCTTTGACAAGCGCGGCTATCACTTTTCCGTCTGCTTTTCCTGCTAATTTTCCAGATAAAATGCCCATTACTTTGCCCATGTCTTGGGGGCCACTTGCACCGGTTTGGGTAATTGCCGCTTGAACCTCAGCGCGAATTTCGTCTTCGGACAGCATTTTTGGAAGATAAGCTTCAATAACTTGTGCTTGATAAAGTTCTTCGGCAGCGAGGTCCGGACGCGCTTGTTCGTTGTAAAGGGTGTAGGTTTCCATGCGCTGTTTGTGCAGCTTCATGCAAATTTTTATGGCTGTTTCTTCCGAAACTTCGGCATCGGCACCAGAGGTGGCTTCCAGTAATAATTTTGATTTGATATCGCGCAAGGCAGCAAGCTTTTCCTTTTCTTTGGCAAGCATGGCATTTTTGATATCGAGGTTGATGCGCTCAGTAAAAGTCATAATTAGTCGACGTTATCGTGCAAAAAATTGTTGCCATTGCGCAACGTAGGTTGGCCATTTGCGTCGGTACTTACGCCAAAACGAGAGATGTTTTCTTGAGTGCTTGGGGCTTGCTGTTGCAAATGAATGTTTCTGCGCACAAATGCTGGTTCGTTTTCGAATTCCAAAAGACCATCTGGTTTTTGAAGCTTAGAAGTGAACTCTTGAATGCGCGAAACACGCTCTTGAACTTTTCGCTGTTGTTCTTCAGGGCTCAAGATGCGCTTTGGCATCTCCATTTCTACACGTTGAACGCTGTCGTCTTCAAGTACATGCTTAACCACATGTTCCTGAACTGGTGTCGCTTGAATTGGCGCTGTGAATTCCACAGACTGAATTGGCTCTGGTTGAACAGGCTCAGGCTGTACGTCAAATACCTCCCAACTCATGGATGCTTGCATACTTGAAGCCTCTGCTTCTTGCTCGTCATATAGATTGAAAGTTGTTTTAGCGCTTGCTGCAACAGCATCTATTGGCTGATCTTGCACTTGAAATGGATTGACTAGAGGTGCTTCCACTTGCTTCATGAAGGGCTCTGGCGTACTTGTTTCAATTGGGGCAGCTGCTATTGTTTCAAACGGCGATGTTAAGGGAGCAGTAATTTCTTGCTTTTTTTCTTCTTCGAGCACAACAACTGTACGCTCTGGGCTTTTTTCAAAACCAGTTATTGGCGATGATGTAAAACCAGTTGCAATGATGGTGAGGCTGAGTTGGTCGCCAAGTGAGGCGTCGTGACCATGGCCCCAGATGACATCGGCTGTAGAGCCCGCAGCTTCTTGGATGTAATCTGTGATGTCGGTGATTTCGTCCATCATGACTTCGTGGTCACCGTAGGTAATGTTGAGCAATACATAACGTGCGCCATTGATATCGTTGTCGTAGAGCAATGGTGAAGTCAGTGCGTTCTTGACAGCAACAACAGCGCGGTTCTCGCCTGCAGCAATTGCGCTACCCATAATGGCATGTCCTGAATTGCGCATGACTGTGTTGACATCGTTGAAATCGACGTTGATGGCGCCTGTTACAGAAATGACTTCAGCAATGCCTTTTGCAGCAACCGTTAGGACATCATCGGCATGCGAAAACGCCTCTGATAAAGACATGTTTTTGCCGAATTCGCGCAAACGCTCGTTGTTGATAATGAGAAGTGTGTCTACGTTTTGACGCATGCGCTCCAAACCTTCTTCTGCTTGTTGGCGTCTTTTGCGGCCTTCAAAATTAAATGGTACAGTGACGATACCTACAGTTAGGATGCCGAGATCTTTGGCAACTTGTGCAATGACTGGCGCTGCACCTGTACCTGTTCCACCACCCATACCAGCGGTAACAAACACCATTTTGGTGTCTTTGGAAAGCAATTCACGAATTTCTTGGATGTTTTCCATGGCGGCATTCATGCCTACGTCTGGAATCATGCCAGCACCGCGACCTTCAGTGAGGTTTGGTCCTAATTGAATTTTGTGCGGAACCGGTGAAAGCTCTAATGCTTGGCAGTCGGTGTTGCAAACGATGAAGTCCACGCCAGCAATTCCTTGCAAGTACATGTGGTTCACGGCATTTGAACCACCTCCTCCAACTCCTATCACTTTAATGATAGAGGCTGCCTGTGGGGTTTCGTGTTTTGGTAAATCAAATTCCATAATACTGCTGTGTATAACCTAGTTAGTCAAAATATTTTAGTCCTCAGAGTCGTCGAAGAATTTTCTTACAGGACCTAAAATACGGTCAAAAAATTCTCCTTTGCGGTCTGGATTTGAATGTGTTTTAATTTTTTCTTGTTTTTCGGCAACTTGTTGCTCGCGTGTTGCCTCATCTTGTTGAACCGCTGTTGCTTGCTCCCATGGTTGAAGGGACTCCATGCTTTCAAAGCCTTTGAGAACCAGACCAATTCCCGTAGCAAACATTGGGCTTGCTAAAGCATCGATGTCGTTAGAATTAGCGAGGTGTTCGGTTGGGTAACCAATGCGCGCATCCATTCCTGTGAGGTATTCGATGAGTTGGGTGAGGTGCTTGAGTTGTGAACCACCACCCGTTACAACAATACCGCCAATGAGTTTTTTCTCGTAGCCAGAATTCTTGATTTCGAGGTTAACGAGTTCGATGATTTCTTCCATTCTGGCTTGAATGATGCTCGCTAGATTGCGCAAGGTGATTTCCTTTGGATCGCGTCCGCGCAAACCTGGAATACAGACCACTTCGTTTTCTTTGCTTTCAGATGCCAAGGCGCTACCAAACTTTACTTTGAGCATTTCGGCCTGGCGCTGCATAATGCGGCAACCTTCTTTGATGTCTTGGGTTATGACGTTTCCTCCAAATGGGATAACTGCGGTATGGCGAATAAGGCTGTCGTGGAAAATTGCAACATCTGTGGTACCGCCACCGATATCAACAAGGACAACACCCGCTTCTTTTTCTTCGTCCGAAAGGACGGCCTCTGCCGAAGCAATTGGCTCCAAAATGATGTCTTTGACACTAAGACCGGATCGATCGACGCAACGCGTAATGTTCTGTACGTTGGTGACCTGACCAGTAATAATGTGGAAATTAGCTTCTAAGCGCACACCACCCATGCCGATTGGATCTTTGATCTCAGGTTCGCCATCGACGATGTATTCTTGCGGGATAACCGTAATGATTTCTTCTCCGGGGTTCATGACCATTTGGTACATGTCGTCGACAAAGGCATCGATGTCAACTTGGGAGATTTCGCCGTTGGCGGTGCGACGGGTATAAATGCCGCGGTGTTGCATGCTCTTGATGTGTTGACCAGCAATGCCGACGTGCACATTTTTGATTTTGAGATTGCCTTCGACAGCATTTTGCGTTGCTTCAACAGCTGCATTGATGGACTGAACGGTGCGCTCAATATTGGAAACAACTCCGCGCATCACGCCTAAAGACTCGCTTTTGCCCATAGCGATGATCTCAATTTTGTTGTGTTCATTTTTACGACCAACAAAACACGCAATTTTAGTAGTGCCAATATCCAAACCAACAACGACGCGTGTGCGTTTCACTTCGGTGTTGTTATTTTTTTCTGCAAACGATTTGTCCTTCATATTTGACACTTATTTCTTTGTATTTATTCCAACCTTCATGAGGCAGGGCTTCTTTGTAAAAATGGCTCAGACGTTCAAATTTGTCTGAAACTTCTTTGTTACTGCGCGCAGGTCCAAAGACAATTTGTTGTTCGCCAACCAACGGAATGAGGATGAAATCGCCGTTGGGATTAAGGTAAACTTGACCGATTAATTTATGCATTAATGGATCATTACAAACATAATTTGAAATGCGGTAGATTTGACCAATTTTTTGAGAACTTTTCAAATTTGGATTGTTAATAAAATCGCAGTTCAGATGAGGGTTGTAGACGTCTTTAATTGCGCCTGAAAAAACCAAAACTCGGGCCGTGTGCAAGGTCGATCTGTACATCATAAAGCCGTCTTGATCAAGGTAATAGCTTTGGCCGCTGGTATTAAAGATGCGGGCGATTGGTTTTCTGAGTGCCAATTTTATTTCCCATTGTGCGCCCAAATGCTTATATACATTGACATCCTTAACCTCTGCCATCGCCGCAATTGCGCGTTCAATGGAGTGCACATTGAGCTCATTTGCCAACATTTTTGACCTAAATAATTTGCGGAGTTGCAACCTGTCCTTTAATTCTTCTTCTGTCAAAAAGGCATTCTCGTCTTCGGCATGAATTGAAATAAGCGGTGTTTTTAATACTTTTCTTTGCTCTGCTTGTCCAGCGAAATAAAAAACCACCCCAACTCCAACAAACAAGAGCAGCCAAAAAATCCTCAAAAGCCAAATTTTCATGGTTGTGTGATTTGCATTTTTAATAATTCTGTTAGCGGAGCCACCATGCGGTCAATATCTCCTGCTCCAATGGTGAGCACGACCCCTTTTTTAATTGATTTCAATGCCAATAATACTTCGTGTGAAGGCAATACTGCTTTTGCGTCCAAAAGAGTAAGATCTCTGAGCCACTCGCTAGTAACGCCTGGGATCGGCAATTCTCTTGCGGGGTAGATTGGCAATAAATAGAGCTGGTCGAGCGCAGCCAAAGAGGCGGCAAATTCTTGAGCAAAATCTTTGGTTCGCGAAAATAAATGTGGCTGAAAAATCCCAATTATGGGCCAGTTTGGATACATGGACCGAACTGAAGAAATAAGGGCATTGATTTCTATTGGATGATGTGCGTAGTCGTCGATGTACACCAATTCGTTGGACCGAAGCTGGTATTCAAAACGACGCTTGACCCCCTTAAAACTTTTCAATGCAGGGCGCAAGTCAGCAATTTCATAACCCAAAAGATGCAGTAAGGCCATGCAACCCAAGGCGTTTTCTGCATTGTGGATGCCGGGTAAACCCAATTCTATATTTGGGAAAATGTCTTTGCCAATGCGTAAATCAGCCACCTGAAAGCCCTGTTCATATCTCAAATTTGTCAGGCTATAAGTTGCTGTTGAAGAATCGATGGCGTAGGTGATCACTTTAGCTAAGCTCGGAAGCGAAAGCCCTTCTTTTTGAACACAAAAACCTTTAGGGTCGATGCGCAAAGAAAACTGCCTGAACCCTTCTACAAAGGAATCGGCACTTCCGTAAATATCTAAGTGGTCAGGGTCTGCAGCAGTAATGATGGCTGCATAAGGAGAAAGCTGCAAAAAACTTCGGTCAAATTCATCGGCTTCAATTACCGCATAAGGGCTTTGGGCATGCAGCACTAAATTCGAATCAAAATTACTCGCTATGCCTCCTAAAAATGCAGTACAACCTGCGCCTAATTCAGTTAAAAGGTGCGCAAGTAAGGAACTAGTTGTCGTTTTACCATGGGTGCCCGCCACGCAAAGTCCTTGAAAAGTTTTGGTGAGCACACCAAGTACCTCTGCCCGCTTTAAAATCTGAAAATGATTGGCCTGAAAAAACGCCAATTCCCCCAACTCCTTAATTGCCGGCGTGTACACCACCAAAGTGGTTTCTGGATTTTGAAATGCCTGCGGAATATCGGCTTGTAAATCTTCGTAATGTATCGCGATTCCCTCTTGACTCAGTTGCTGCGTAAGGGTTGTTTCAACTTTGTCATAGCCCGCTACATCTTTGCCACTGAATTTAAAAAAACGCGCTAAGGCACTCATGCCAATACCGCCGATGCCTACAAAGTATACCTGCTCAAATGACTGTATAGACTTCATAACTTAGCGCTATTAAGACATACTTCAACAATTGCTTTGGTTGCGTTGGGCAGTGCAAAAGACTTTAATGCCGCTGATAACTCTTGTTGTTGAGCAACATCGGTAAGTAAATCAAGAGCAGTAGCTACTAATTTTTCAGAAGCCTGTGCATCGGTTACTAAAACGGCCGCTGCACGGTCAACGAGTGCGCGGGCATTTTTAGTTTGGTGGTCTTCGGCTACGTTGGGTGATGGCACTAAAATGGTGGGTTTCGCAACAAGGGCCAATTCACTTACAGAAAGTGCACCTGCGCGAGAAATAATGACGGTAGAAAGCGCATAAGCGAGGTCCATTCGTTGTATAAATGGAAAGACCTTCACATTGGCGGGTAAACTTTCTTTGAATTGAGCTAATTCCTGCTCGTAAGACTTCCCACACTGCCAGAGCACCTGAATAGCTCCAGTTTCAAAAGCAGGTAGAGCTGCTCGAAGTGCGTGATTCAATGTTTTGGCACCCAGACTTCCACCCATCACAAATAGGGTGGCCTTATTTGGATTGAGGCCAAAATGTGTGGCTGCTTCCGCTTTTAACGCCGTGAGGTCTTGTAGCAAATATGCGCGTACGGGATTGCCGGTAAGTATTATTTTTTCCGGGTCGAAAAATTTTTCCATGTTTGGATACGCCACACAAATTGCTTTTGCCTTCCTTGCTAAAATTTGGTTGGTTTTCCCGGGAAAGGAATTTTGCTCCTGCAACAGGGTCGGGACACCAAGCAGCTGGGCCATTTGTAGTGTAGGGCCACTGGCATAACCACCCACACCGATTACTAATTCTGGCTTGAAACGACGAATGACAAAAAACGCCTTTGCCAAACTCTGGAGAATTTTAAAGGGCAACAACAAATTTTTTAAAGTCAGTTTGCGTTGCAAACCCATGATAGGCAAGCCTACAATCGGATAACCGGCTTGTGGAACTTTCTCCATTTCCATTTTGCCTTCTGCACCAATAAATAAAATATCTGCCGAGCTATTGCTGCGCTTGATTTCATCGGCAATCGCCAAAGCCGGAAAAATATGGCCACCTGTACCGCCACCAGAGATGATAACTTTAGTCAATTTCATTTTCTTGAGGACTTGCAAATTGATTCTCTTGCTCATTTTTTGGAAGTTCTTTGGCAAAAGACTGTACCACACCAATGGAGACACAAGCCATGACCAATGCGGAACCTCCCATTGCCAAAAAAGGCATGTTTTGACCCGTCACAGGAAAAACACCAGTACAGACCAACATATTGATACTCGCTTGTGTCAGCAGGTGAATACCAATGCCAAGGGCTACATAACTTTGAAATAAATCGGTGGTCTTGAGTGCAAAACGGATCATGCGAAAAAGTAAAATCATGTACATGAGCACCAAAAATAAGGCTGCTGCAAAACCGAATTCTTCTACAAAAGTGGCGTAGTAAAAATCGGCATAAGCTTCAGGAAGAAACTCTTTGAGTTTGCCATCGCCTACCCCTTGGCCAAATATGGCTCCTACGGATATAGCCAACTTTGCATTATTAGCCTGCTGATTGGCTTGCAAACTTTCCACACTTTGGTCAGCGGTGTCCACACGGTTATTGATCCGGTTCATCCAGGTGTCGTAGCGCGGCAAGATCTCTGCCTCTGGCAAGGCCAAATGCGCCCCGACGATCAATAAGACTGCAACTATACCTACTCCGGCAAGCGTCAGTAATTTTAAAATAGGAACTCTACCAATGAACAACAGGATCATGCACAACATAAATAGCATGGCAGAGGTCGAGAAGTTATCTTTCAAGATGAGTATACAAGTTGCCGCAATTGGCAACAATAATGGAATGATCCCTTCGCGCCAACTATCGAGTTTCTGCTGTTTTTTCACCAATAACCTGCTCACATAAATAAGGAGCGCCAACTTGGCAAAATCAGAAGATTGGAAAGTGAGGTTGATAAATGGTATACGGATCCAGCGTCCGGCACCATTGACTTCTGCTCCAAAAAACCAAGTAAATAGCAAGAGGCCTAAACCTAAATAATAAGCAAACTTAGCAGTCTGACTGATGTACTTAGCGGGCACTCGATGGATGGCATACATTGAGCCAAAACCCAGTACGACGTAAATAAGATGTTTGAAAAGATAAAAAAACGGAGAACCACCCTCGATCTTGATCAAGATAGGCACGAAACTATACACCGTGACCAACGAAAATGCCATCATTAACAAAGTAATGATCCAAATGACGGGGTCGCCTTTGAGATAGGATAAGTAGGTTCTCATTTGACCAAATTATAACATGCGAACTGCTTGTTTAAATTGCTGACCTCTATCTTCGTAGTTTGCGAACAAATCAAAACTTGCACAAGCTGGTGACAAAAGCACTGTTTCATCTTTTCGAGCCAATTGGTATGCAAAAGCAACTGCTTCGTGGGCTGTATTCGCCTCCACGATGACCTCTACTTTACCTTTAAATGCGTCGATGATTTTTTGGTTGTCCACTCCGAGACAAACAATTGACTTCACTTTCTGAGCAACGAGCTCCTCTAATTCAGTGTAGTCATTGCCTTTGTCTACGCCGCCAACAATCCAAATAGTTGGCCTGTCCATGGATTCAAGTGCAAACCACGCTGCATTGACATTTGTTGCTTTGGAGTCATTGATGAATTCGATACCATTGACCTTGGCCACAAATTCCATGCGGTGCTCGACATTGGTAAAATCTTCTAGACTTTCGCGTACAGAATCCGTGCGGATTTCTACAAGCCTTGCTGCAATCCCTGCTGCAAGCGCATTTTGGGTGTTGTGCTTTCCTTTGAGAGCTAAATCGTGAATAGACATGGTGAGTTGTTGTTTGTTTATGTTGATGTATAGTTGTTGCTGGTCTGCGTAGCCGCCGTTTTCTTGAGTGCGTGTCAGAGAAAAAGGGGCAAGTTGGGCATTTATTTGTATTCCTTTTAAGTAGGAAGTAATTGTGGCATCGTCGGCATTGTAGATGAAATGATCTGCTGCTGTTTGATTTTGAAGAATGCGGAACTTCGAGCGCACGTAGTTGTCCATTTGGTAATCGTAGCGGTCGAGGTGATCTGGTGTAATGTTGGTTAAAATGGCGATATCTGCTCTGAAAGCATACATGTCGTCGAGCTGAAATGAGCTGAGCTCCAAAACATAAATATCGTAGGCCTCTGTGGCAATTTGCTTGGCAAAACTCTGCCCAACGTTGCCAGCCAAACCGACATTCAAACCTGCCTTTTTGAGGATATGGTAGCACCACATGGTAGTGGTGGTTTTGCCGTTGCTGCCCGTGATGCAAATGTGCTTTGCGTTTGAGTAATAACCGCCAAACTCAATTTCCGAAATGACCTGAATTCCCTTCTGACGAATAGCCTGCATAATAGCCGCCGTCTCTGGGATTCCTGGAGATTTTATAATTAAATCGGCGCTAAGGATACGAGATGTATCATGTGAACCTGACTCAAAAGCGATGCGCTGCTCATTTAATTCTTCTTGAAAAGAAGGTTTGATGCTTGCGCCGTCCGAAACGAAAACGCGCCATCCTTTCGCCTGCGCCAAAATAGCTGCTCCAACGCCAGATTCACCAGCGCCTAAAATTACAAGCAAGCGATTTTGAGCCTCCATTTTTAGCGCAATTTGAGCGTTACAATTGTGATGACTGCCAATAAGACCGCAACAATCCAGAAGCGAGCTACAATTTTAGCTTCGTGGATACCTTGCTTTTGGTAATGGTGATGCAGCGGTGCCATTAACAGCACCCGCCTACCTTCGCCAAAGCGCTTTTTGGTGTATTTGAAATAGCCTACCTGCAGCATCACCGATACATTTTCAATTAGAAAAATGCCGCACAAAACAGGAATGAGCAATTCTTTGCGAATGGCAATGGCAAAAACAGCGATAATGCCACCCAAAGCAAGGCTGCCTGTGTCACCCATAAATACCTGAGCTGGAAAGGCGTTGTACCAAAGAAACCCTACGCACGCCCCAACAAAGGCTGCAATAAAAATTACCAACTCTTCTGCTTCTGGGATATACATCACATTGAGGTAATCGGCAAATTTGGCATGCGAACTTACATAAGCCAAAACAGCCAATGCAATACCGATAATTGCAGAGGTTCCTGTAGCCAGACCGTCGAGACCGTCGGTCATATTGGCGCCATTTGACACCGCAATAACGATAAAAATGACAATTGGAATAAAAATGAGCCAACCATACGATTTATTGATATCGCCAATGAGCCAGTTGTAATTGAATTCATTGCCTTTGAAAAAAGGAATGGTTGTGGTCATGTCGTCGGTGCGGATCCATTTGTAATTTTCACCGGCATTTTGCGCGTGTTCGTGGGTTACAAAAGTTTCGTCGGCTTGAAGTTTGTAGTCGGAGGCAACTCTTTTATGCACCACAACATCGTTGGAGAAATATAAAATTCCGCCTACAATAAGGCCTACACCTATTTGACCAATGATTTTGGAGGTGCCTTTTAATCCTTCTTTGTTCTTCTTGAAAACTTTAATGTAATCGTCGAGAAAGCCAATCAAGCCCAACCAAATAGTGGCAATGATCATGGTAATTACATATATGTTTTGCAGTTTGGCAAAAAGCAATGTTGGAATGAGGATGGCTGCAAGAATGATCAGGCCACCCATTGTTGGCGTTCCCGATTTTTCTAATTGACCAGCCAAACCGAGGTCGCGTACGGTTTCGCCAATTTGCTGGTAGCGAAGGCGAGCAATGATACGCTTTCCGATCACCACCGAAACAATTAAAGAGGTGATGAGTGCCAAAGAAGCGCGAAACGAGATAAACTGGAACAAGCCTGCACCAGGAAAATTGATTTGATCGAGCCAGGAAAACAAATAATAGAACATGTTATTTATCGAGTTGGTTAATAAGTGCTTTAGTGATCGCGACGTCGTCAAAATCAGTACGGACGCCGTTGATTTCTTGGTAAGTCTCGTGACCCTTACCTGCAATGAGCAAGATGTCGCCTGGGTTTGCGAGTAATAAGGCGGTTTTGATGGCTTGCTTTCTGTCGAGTACGGCAAGCGTGCGGCTCGCAGCTGCCGCGTCTAAGCCAGCTTCCATATCGGCAATGATTTGCTGCGGATCTTCGGTGCGCGGGTTATCAGAAGTGAGCACGACTTGCTGACTGCGCGCAGCAGCAATGGCTGCCATTTTTGGACGCTTCTCTTTGTCGCGGTCTCCGCCACAGCCCACCACCGTAATGACTTTATTGTTTTTTTGAAAAGCAGCAATTGTAGCAAGCACGTTTTCGAGTGCATCTGGTGTATGCGCGTAATCGACAATTGCCGTAATTCCTTTTGGGCTAGTGAGGTGCTCAAAGCGCCCAGCCACATGCGTAAGTTGACTCAGAACGCGCAATACTTCCATCGGTTCTTGACCTAAACCAGTAGCCAGACCATATACCAATAATAAGTTTGCTGCATTGAAAGCACCCACCAAACGCGTATGAACTTCGTTGCCGTTGATTTGTAAAACCAAACCACCCAAGCTGTTTTCGATGATCTTTCCTTTGAAATCGGCAGGTGTCTTGAGCGCGTAGGTCATTTTTTTGGCGCGGGTATTTTGCAGCATCACCGATCCATTTTTATCGTCGGCATTGACCAGCGCAATTGCTTGAGCTGTTAGCCCATCAAAAAATGCTTTTTTCACGCGTAAATATTCGGCAAAGGTGTGGTGGTAATCGAGGTGGTCATGGGTAATATTCGTAAATCCTGCCGCTGCAAAATGCAAACCGCCAATTCGACCCTGATCTATTGCATGCGAACTCACCTCCATAAAGCAATACTGACAGCCGGCGCTCACCATTTCACGGAGTAAAGCATTGAGCGCAACAGGATTGGGTGTGGTATGCGTTGCCGCAATTGCTTGCGAACCAATTTTATTGACAACCGTTGAAAGTAAACCACAATAAAATCCTAATTGGGTAAATAGATCGTGGAGTAAAGTAGCCGTAGTGGTTTTGCCATTTGTTCCGGTTACGCCAACGAGCGTGAGTTGCTTAGACGGATGCCCATAAAAAGTACAAGCCAACTCAGCCAAAGCAAAGTTGGTATCTGCAACTTTGACAATTGTGGCATCTTGTGGCAAGTCAATGTTTTGTTGAACCACAAAAACACGACAACCTTGTTGGTAAGCCTGTTGAGCATATTGATGCCCATTGGTCTGTGTACCAACGATGCAACAAAATAAAACACCTTCTTTTGCTTTTCTAGAATCAAAAACGAGTTCAGTAATGGTTTGCTCCAAGTTTCCTTGCAGCAAAGTGTGCTGGAGCGTTACCAATAACTGTTTGAACTGTTGCATTTTAATTTAATTTGATATGAATCAATTGCCCCTTAACGAGTGCTGAACCGGGAGTCAATGATTGGTGAACAACTTTTCCTTTACCGCTGAGGCGTACAATTAAGCCTCTAGACTCGAGTAGATAAACCGCATCTTTGGCGCTCATGCCACTTACGTTTGGTACTTTTTTATCGAGGATTGGTTTGCGTTGAATTTGCAAGCGTTGATCTGTTGTGTCAGACTGCACCCATTCACTGGATGAGTTCTGTTGATAGCGGACATTGAGCTGTTTGAGTAGGTAAGTAAGGTCCTTACTTTGTCCACTTTTGAAAGAAGGCACATCGGTAGCCAAAGGGTTTCGGGGGTCGTTGATGGCGCGGTGATATTGCAAAGAGGACGCATAAATTTTATTGGCGATTTCTGCAAAAACAGTTCCTGACACGGCTGCACCGTAGTAAGCACGCACAGGTCGGGCAATGACGACTATACAAGAATAAATAGGTTTTTTTGCCGGAAAATAACCCACAAAAGAGGCTTGATACGCTTTTGCTTCTGTGTTGTTTCTATAGCCACCATCGCCGCGCAATACTGCTGTTCCTGTTTTACCCGCAATTGTGAACAACGAACTTTTCAGTTGTTTACCAGTTCCTCGGATCATGACGCCCTCCAAACAGCGCTGCAAAATTTGAAGGGTGTGGCTCGAACAAATTTCCGAGTTGAGCACCACCGGATTGAAGGTTTTGATGACTTGGCCGTGTCTTTTGATTTTCTCTACAAATAACGGGCGAACTAATTTCCCTTTGTTGGCAACTGCATTGTAAAAAGCCAAAGTTTGAAGCGGAGTTTGCATGACTTCATAACCAACTGCTTGCCAAGGCAAAGAAAGTGCTGACCAATTTTCGTCGCCGGGCTTGCTTACCTTCGGACGAGGCTCCCCTTCTAAATCAATGCCTAGTTTTTCGGTGAGGCCAAATTGCTCCAAGCGCTTGATAAAAACTTCAGGATCGTTTCTGTAAGAGCGGTTGATCAATTGCAAAATTACGTTCGACGATTTTTCAAAGGCTTTCTGAATGGTAATGACACCGTAACCCATGCCGTGATTGGAGTCTGACATGCCGTCGCCACCTACATTGTAACGACCTGATGCATTTACTTTGTCGGTAATCTTAAAGCGCTCATCTTCGAGACCCGCCATAATGGAAGCCAATTTAAAAGTAGAGCCTGGAACCTCTAAATGCCCAATAGCATAATTGAAATTTTCGGCATACTTACCCTTGCTGATTTTTGTCAGGTTAGCGACCGCGCGCACATAACCCGTTTGCACTTCCATTAAAATCACGCTGCCGTGCTGCGCATCCATAAAAATCATTTGCTTTTCGAGCTCGGAGTGCGCCACCTCTTGAATTTCTTTATCGATGGTGGTCACGACATCGGCCCCCTCTACTGCATCTTTGATGATTTTACCGGTGCGTTTCCAGCCTGAAGAAATGCGCTGCTCTATTTCTTTTCCTTCTTCGCCCTTCAGGTAATCGTAGTATGCGCCTTCAATCCCGACACGCAGGGTGTCGGAATCATCGTTGATTTTATAATAACCGAGTGTTCTATTTAAAAGGTTGCCAAATGGCTTTTTGCGCATAATAACCTCCACGTTGTCAATGATCCCACCTTTCATTTGCCCAAGCTCAAAAATGGGAAGCTTGCGCAACTTCTTGCGCGCCTCATTGGTGACTTTTCTGCGGATCAAGAGGTAACGCACACCATTAGCCCTGGCTTTGCGTATTTGTCTTTCGTAATCGTATGCAGGTTTGTCGGGATACAAACGGTGCAAACCTTGAGATAGCGCACCAACTTTTTGATCGAATAATTCCTCTTCTACCACCGTTGGATCCATGTAGATATCATAGAAGGTAATGCTGGTGACGAGCGGAACCTCATTGTGATCTAGAATTTGACCCATTCGTGGAATGCGGTCGGCAACGCGTGTTGGCAATTCACCTTCTTTGGTTTCAAATGCCACCCCAGGCCCATTTAATTGAAGGTCAAACGTTGAATACAAAACGGCAATCATGATGATGACAAACCCAAAATAAATCAGGTAAGCGCGGTAATAGAGGTATTTTCTATCCTTACTCATTGATTTTTTCTTTGATGCGAATCACTTTGGTTGCGTTCTGGGTTTCTTTGAGCTGGCGATCGGCAAGCCTTTCTGCCATTTTGAAGCGGCGAGTCACTAATTCTAACCTAGCTTTTGCCTCAATAAACTCAGCGGAGTGTTGGTCTAGGTTGCGTTGCGCGGCCTCGGTGTCTTTGTTGAGTTGTTTGCCGTAGTACCCTTTTGAAATGAGTACCAAAAGCAAAAACATGATGAAAAAGATATAATTGAGGTTGTCCAAAACGAATGATTTGGTCAGGAAATCTCCATTCAGGATTTGTGCAAAAGCATTTGCCTTTCCGCCTTTGCGACCTTTCGATGTAGCATCCTGTGTTTTAGCCATTTCTCTTTGCTATTCTAAGTTTGGCACTACGGGCTCTGGAGTTGCGCTCGCACTCCTCGGCGTCGGCAATGATCGGATGGCGGTTCACTTCAGTGAGCGGCTTTTGAACGTTGCCAAAAAAATCTTTTTCGATTTCGCCAGAAAAACTGCCTCTTTTCATGAAATTCTTCACTAAGCGGTCTTCGAGTGAATGGTAGGACATCACCACCAAGCGCCCATCTGGCTTGAGTATTTGTGCAGCTTGCTCCAGAAAATCCTTGAGCACTTGCATTTCTTGGTTGACTTCTATGCGAAAGGCTTGAAACACCTGCGCATAAAATTTATGGTCTTTAAATTTGGGAGCAAAGCGTTCCAAGGCTTTGATCAAATCAAAAGTGCTCAGAATAGGTGTGTTGTCGCGCTGGCGCACAAGGGCTGCAGCCAAAGCTCTTGAGTTTCTGAGCTCTCCGTATTCATATAAAATAGAAGCAAGTTTTTGTTCGTCTGCACTGGCAATGAGGGTTGCTGCCGTTTGGCCACCATTGCGGTTCATGCGCATGTCTAGAGGTGCGTCTTCGCGGATGCTGAAACCGCGCTGGGCGGTATCAAACTGATGAGAAGAAACACCGAGGTCGGCAATAATGCCATCTACCTGCGGCATACCGAGGGCGCGCAAGTGATTTCTTAGAAACGCAAAATTAGCCGGCACAAAATGAAAATTTGGTGCCTCCCAAGTGTTGTTGAGGGCATCTGGGTCTTGGTCAAAGACCACTAATTTTCCTTTTGGTGAAAGTTGTTCGAAAATGGCGCGCGAATGGCCGCCTCCGCCAAAGGTGACGTCAACATAAATACCGTCGGCCTGAAGGGCTAAACCTTCTAGGCATGGTTGCAACATGACGGGAATGTGGTAGTCAGTATTAATCTTCATTGTCTAAATCACCCATTACTTCATCCGCTAAATCAGCGAAATCCGCCATGTTGCCTTCGATCATTTCGAAGTACTTAGACTTATCCCAGATTTCAATGCGGTCGTTGTAGGCAATAAGCATTACCTCAGCAACCAACCCAACCCGCTCCATTAAAGCAGCAGGAACCAAAATTCGACCAGCGTTATCAAGAGCAACCTGCTTGGCGCCTTGATGAAACAACCTGTAGAACATTCGGTTTTTGGGTTTAAACAAGTTCATTTTTGAAAGCTTCTGACTGATCCGTTCCCAATCTGAGAGTGGGAATAAGGTCAAGCAATCTTCAAAACCCTTGTTGAGCATAAAATCGCGTTGGGAAACAGCAGGCAATTGCTTGCGCAAACCAGATGGAAAGAGGAAGCGCCCCTTTTCATCCATTTTTACCTCAAATTCACCTACTAGTCCTGACATAGCGTTATAATGGGTAAAATTAGTAGATTCCTACCACTTTTTACCACAGCTCTTTTGTATTGTTGATAACTTCTAACGTGCAGAGCGATTAAAGGTTACATATTAACAATTATAAACATGCTAATTTCCTTGTTTTACAAGTAATTAACCCCTATTAGTGGGAATTTGTGGGAGATTTTTCAACAATTTGTTAATATCCGATTTTAAGCCCGTTTGTTCACACCACATTTACACTAAATTTGCACATGCAAAAGAAACAACTCAGCTACTTGCTCATCCCTCTCCTGGCATGCATCTGGGGCAGCTCATTTATCCTCATGAAACGCGGCATGTTTAGCGTTGAAGGGCACCACGTTTTTAGCTCCGCACAAGTGGCCAGTATTCGGATCTTTCTGGCAAGTGTTGTTTTTCTACCCTTTCTTCCCAGATTGTTGCGCAATCTGAACCAAAAACGAGACCTCCTTTTCTTTGCAATTGTTGGTTTAGGAGGCAACCTCATTCCCGCGTATTTATTTACCTACGCAGAACAAACCCTAGACTCCGGAATTGCCGGCATCATGAACAGCTTTACTCCTATTTTTACCATCATTGTTGGCGTATTCTTCTTTCAAACAAAAATCAATGCACAGCAAATCCTTGGAACCCTCATCGGTTTTAGCGGCATTTCTTGGCTTATTTTATTGAGTAGCCCTGTCAAAAGTGGCTTTCAATTGACACCGGCCTTAGCCATTTTACTCGCCACCTTACTGTATGGATTCAGCTTGAATACCATCAAACACAAACTCAGTCAATATAGCGCTGTGCAAGTTGCAACGGGTGGTTTCAGCATGGCCTTTCTGCCTGCTTTTCTAGGTCTCTTTCTCTTTCACACACCATATGTGTTCAGGCACAACTCAGAAGCACTGACAAGTTTTGGCTACATCGCCATTCTCGGCCTCATCGGCACTGCTTTTGCCGTCATTCTTTTCAATCGCATCATTGCGCAAACAACAGCTGTAGCAGCCAGCACGGTCACTTATTTCATCCCTATAATTGCGGTCGGAATCGGTATCTGGAATGGCGAGCGCTTCATTTGGCAACAATTATTAGCGATGCTCGTGATCATTATAGGCGTGCTTTTAGTTAATTTAAATTGGTGCAAAAGCAACAAAAATTAAGAAAAGGCGTAAGAAAAGCTCGATAAATCTTTGGAGTACACGTTTAAAACACTATATTTGCACTCCAATTTTGGATTATTTAACAATTAAATAAAGCTATATGTACGCAATTGTAGAGATAGCAGGGCAGCAGTTCAAAGTGCAAAAAGACCAAAAGGTTTTTGTACACCGTCTAGACGCCGAAGCAGGTCAGAAATTAGAATTTGACCGTGTTTTATTGATCGAAGACGCTGGCAAAGTAACCCTTGGCGCCCCAGCTATAGAAGGTGCTAAAATCACCGCAGAAGTTATTGACCACGTTAAAGGTGACAAAGTCATTGTTTTCAAGAAAAAACGTCGCAAAGGTTACCGTGTTAAAAACGGACACCGTCAGCAATTTACTGCAATCACAATCAAAAGTATCAAAGCATAACTTCCTATTACAGGAATTAAATAGAAGAAACCATGGCACACAAGAAAGGAGTCGGTAGTTCGAAAAACGGTCGTGAATCGCATAGCAAGCGCTTAGGTGTTAAAATCTTTGGTGGTCAGGCTGCCATTGCAGGAAACATCATCGTACGTCAACGTGGCACACAACACCATCCAGGCAACAACGTAGGTATTGGCAAAGACCACACCTTGTTTGCGCTTTCAGACGGTCTTGTCGAATTCCGCAAAAAGAAAGACAATCGTTCATTTGTATCAGTAGTTCCTTTTGAGGCAACACAAGCTTAATACAAATAACAACCCACTGAAAAGCTCCCCCACCGGGAGCTTTTTTTATGCCTTCCTTTTTCTCAGTTGAAAAGCAAGTGCGTTTCTCAGTATATTCCTTAATTTTGGTCAGACGCTTCCTTGAATGAAAAATTACCTCCTCGCACTCCTATCAAGCACACTGCTCATACTCAGCTTTCCCAACACGGGTAGTTTTACGCCTTTCGTGTTTATTGGTTTTGTGCCGCTTTTGTTATTGCGACAACAATTTTTAGCGGGTGACAAAAAACCTTGGAAACTTGGATTGTGGACCTACCTATCCTTTTTATTATGGAATATTGGCACCACTTGGTGGGTGGCCAACGCGTCCATTAGCGGTGGTATTTTTGCCTTTACAGTGAACGCACTGCTCATGACCCTTGTGTTTGGAGCCTGGAGTTTTATCGACAGAAAAATCAATACGCGTTATTCCTTTTTACTGCTCATCCCTATTTGGATATTATTTGAATTCGGGCATCACCGCTGGGATCTTTCTTGGCCATGGCTCACGTTGGGTAATTACTTCTCGGTGCGCACGGGCTGGGTGCAGTGGTATGAATGGACTGGCACGCTCGGCGGCAGTGCCTGGATTTTATTGGTCAATCTTTTGCTCTTCCGTTTATATAATGTGTATCGAGATGTAGCCAAAAGAAACCAAAATATATTCACCATTATAGGTATTTTGTTTTTGCCAATTGTGGTCAGTCAAATACTGCTTCCCTTTGCAACATCTTTTACAGTTAAAAAACCTAACTATTTAAATGCTGTAGTTCTCCAACCCAATATTGATCCGTATACCGAAAAATTTGCAGCGAGTGCAAGCAACGAAGCTTTCACCGATTCTTTGATCAATCTTGCCAATCGGCACGTCACTTCTCAAACGAACCTCGTCATAGCCCCTGAAACAGCCTTGCCGCTTTCTTTTTTGGAAGACAAACTTCACACTTTTGCCTTTGGTCAACAACTTCAAGAACAAGTGAGCAAATGGCCAAAAGTTGATTTGTTAATCGGTGCCTCTACAGTCAAGATTTTTGATGCCAAGCAATCCGTCGCTAGCACACCGATTCCAAACACAGGCCAATGGTACGAAAGCTACAATTCTTCTGTACTACTCACCAAAAAAGAAGCGCCGCAGTATGCACATAAATCCAAATTGGTTCCAGGTGTAGAACTCGTTCCGTTTTCGGCTTATCTTCCCTTTCTCTCGGCGCTTGCCATCGAAAATGGCGGCACATCTGGCACCTTGGGCATTGAAAAAGAACCTAAAATATTGAGTGTAGATCAAGTTAAACTTGCGCCTATTATTTGCTATGAGTCTATCTACGGCGATTTAGTGCGCCAGCAAGTACAAAAAGGCGCGCAATTACTGTGCATCATTACCAACGACGGCTGGTGGGGCAACACCCCTGGTTACCAACAACACTTTTCGTTTGCCCGCTTGCGTGCCATCGAAACCCGCCGTTGGGTTTTGCGCAGTGCGAACACCGGCACGAGCGGCAGTATTGACCCAAGGGGAAAAATCATCAAGAAAACTGCCTACTGGACCAAAGCTTCCTTTGCGCAAACGGTAACATTGCGTTCAGATCAAACTTTTTATACCAAATATGGCGACTGGCCTGCAGGGCTTTCCTTATCTTGGATCCTATTAGCGTTCAGTATATTTTTCATGGCGAAGGCTAAAAATTCCCGTAAATTGCAAGAGTAATGCACTTTCGCCTAATTTTCCTTTTGTGTTTAAGTAACTTTGCCAATGGCTTTGCTCAACTCAATCATTGGGAAACCATTCTGTACGATTCCACAAATTGGAAGTACCAAGTGCCTAATGTCAATACACCCAACAACTGGCAAAGTAGTAATTTCAACGACGCTTCTTGGATCAGCGCAAAAGGAGGCTTTGGCTTTGGCGATAACGACGATTTTACCGTTCTACCCAACAATACCTCAGCAGTATTTTTACGCAAATCCTTCACAATTAACGATCTCAACTCCATTCTCGCGCTTGCTCTTCATATGGACTACGACGACGGATACATTGCTTATCTCAATGGTACAGAAATAGCCCGAAACGGCATTCCAACAGGAGTACCTAGCTTTTCTACGTTGGCAGATGTCTCCCACGAAGCACAACTGTATCAAAATGGACAACCTGAACTTTGTTTACTATCCCCGAGCCAATTTCAGAATATCTTACTTACCGGAAACAATACCCTTTGCATTGCCGTTTTCAATCAAACGATAAACTCCTCAGACTTCACTTGCAGGCCATTTTTGAGTATTGGCACATCCAATACAAACCAAACATTTTACACAACACCTTCTTGGTTTATGGCGCCTACTATTTTTGACAGTTCAACGCTGCCAATCGTCGTCATCGACACCGACGGCATTGCCATTCCCGATGAGCCTAAAATTGACGCCATGATGGGTATCATTTATAATGGCCCGGGGCAGGTCAATCAAATCAACGACAATTTCAATGAATTTTATGGGCAAATCGCTATTGAAAAACGCGGTTCCTCGTCTGGTGGTTTTCCACAACAATCATATGGCTTAGAAACCCGCGGACCCGACTCCGTCAATTATAACGTATCACTCTTTGATTGGCCCTCAGACAACGACTGGATCCTTTACGCACCTTATACAGACAAAGCGCTCATGCGCAACGTGTTAACCTATAAACTCGGCAATGAATTAGGCCGCTGGGCACCGCGTACGCAGTTTTGCGAAGTCGTACTCAATGGAAACTACATTGGAATTTACGTCTTAATGGAACGCATCAAAACCAATCCTGGGCGCGTAAACATTGATCCACTCACCTACAACGATACACAAGACAACCACTTAACCGGCGGATACATCGTCAAGGTAGACAAAACCACAGCTGGCGGCGTCATTGCCTGGACCTCTCCTTATACCTGTCAAGCACCAGGTACTGGCCCCATTCATTATCAGCTGCACGATCCAGAAATAGACAGCATACATCCTTTACAAAAAGCGTACATTCAAGATTACATTACTGATTGGGAGGTCGCGCTTAAAAGTCCCAACTTTACCAATTCAGTGACAGGTTATAAACCATATATCGATGTAGGTTCTTTTATCGATTATTTTTTGATCACCGAACTGTCTAAAAATGTCGACGGCTACCGCATTTCAACATTTTTACACAAACAACGCTTTAGCGAAGGTGGCAAACTCGTAGCAGGCCCCTTATGGGATTACAATATCGCCTGGGGCAACGCCAACTATTGTCAAGGAGGCAATACTTCTGGGTGGGAAATCAATTTCAATAGTATCTGTGGAGGCAGCGGTGGCTTACAAAATCCATTTTGGTGGAACAGAATGCTTGAAGATACCCTTTTTGCAAATGAGGTCAAGTGCCGCTGGACTAGTCTCAGACAAACCGTTTTAAGTGATTCAGCATTACTGAACTACATCGATTCAATGGCAACGCTCCTGGCCGTTCCGGCAGAACGACACTACCAAAAATGGCCTATTTTAGGCACTTATGTTTGGCCCAACAACTTTGTCGGCACGAGTTATCAAGCCGAGGTCAACTACCTCAAAACCTGGATCCAGAACCGAACTGTCTGGATGGACGCTAATATGTTCGGAACCTGCACAGCCAATATTTCTGAGTCGTATAATGAGTCAATCAAATTGTTTCCCAATCCAACTCCATCGGTGTTGACGATTTCCGGTTTACCAAACCAAGGAGAATTATATTTAATTGATTTATCTGGTAAAAAAATATCGACTATTCCTTACCAGTCCAATTCCATTGATTTAGATTTGAGTTCCCTTAAAAATGGAATTTATTTTGTTTCAGAACCCAACAAAGGCATCTATGAAAAAGTCATTAAAAACGATTAGCGTATCTCTCCTACTTCTCGGCATCTTATTCACCACCTTTTCTTGTGTGAAGAAAAATCCGGGCCCTGGTGGAACATCGGCTATTAAGGGCAAAGTCATAGGGCAGGAATTTATACCTGGCGAAGTCGAAATTCAGCAACTTATTTTTACCGACGGAGGGCAACTAGAACACGGTGCTTATTTCTTACTCAATAAGGTGAGTAACAACGATAACTATTATATCTATTTTAAAAACCCCAATTGGGTTTCCGCTGCTGATCCCGGACTTGCAGGTAGAATCGGTCTTGAAGTAGAATTTAACTACAGCGACTCTAATTTAGAAATTGCGCAAGCGGTCAAAAACAAACTGGCTACAATTAGTCCCTTGAATTTTAATATGACCTTGAGTCAAGATATGCTTACTTTGGTATATAAGCAAGTCAACGACATTGCTGACCTCGATAACGGAACAACCAATTTTGCAACAGATGTTGTCAATCAAGGCAGTGCCAATTTTCTGAGCACCGCGCTTGTACCTATGGCCGAAAAACGTGTTTATATCTGCTATGGAGACGACACACATCCAAGCGAAGATGTAAGGACAAATTCGAATGGAGAATTTATTTTTGAAAATCTCCAAGTAGGTAACTATAAGGTTTATGTGATAGGTGATCAAGCAAATAGCTCAAATATACCTGAAGAAGTAAGTCAAAATGTATTCATCGAAGCAAAAGAAAGCATCAAAGATATTGGCACACTTCAAATCTATTATTAATGAAAAAATTACTCCTTCCTATCCTTTTTTATTGCCAATTGGCAAGTGCGCAAACAGGTCTTTGGCTTGACGCAGGTATGACAAAAAAATGGAATAAATCGTTCAAAACTTCATTTGAGTTAGGTTATCGGCAAAACTTGGGAGTTGGTTTTGATCGGCTTTATATCGATGTTGGGCCAACTTTTCAAGTGCTGGACGGAATTAAAATCGCTGGTGCCTACCGTTTGGTGAGCAATGAAAAAGGGGATCAATTTACACTCCAAGCAGATCGTTTGTCTCAAAGATTTCAAATTGGAACAGATATCTCCATTTTAGATGCTTTTGATTTTGGCCCCAAACGCCTAGACCTCTCTTGGAGCTCAACGCAACAATGGAGCATACAAACTGGCAAACAAATGAGTAGTATCTGGCGCAATAAACTCAGCCTGAGCTATGATATCAAAAATTTTCCGTTGAGCCCGCAAATCAGCGCCGAACATTTTTACCGTTGGAATGCCAATATCGTATACACACCAACTGAGGTTTTAGTAAGTGGTGCAACCGTGCAATGGCGCTATTTTGTCGGTGCGGATATTGAACTTCCAAAAAAACAAAGTCTTAAATTTCAAGTGGGTTTACGCGAAAGATCAAGCGGTATTCAAGCCTTGACCAGACTTTCCTATTCCCGACAACTTTAATTCACAAAAAAAGGGAGAGTCCGAAAACTCCCCCCTTTCCATCAATCAACATTTTGAAGATTAGAAACCCGGATTCTGTTGTAAATTCGGATTGAGTACGATATCTGACGTTGGGATTGGGTACAAGTTGTATTTGACATCGGTAGCTTGACCTACGTCTAAACCGCCCTTGAAAGGCCATAAATAGGTGTCCCCTGTAAACTGATCAAAACGAATGAGGTCGGTACGGCGAGTACACTCCCAGTTCAATTCGCGGGCACGTTCATCTAAGAAGTCCTGAAGAACCAAACTTGTGTAGTTGTGGGTTTGATCTCCGTAAGCACGCTCACGGATTTTGTTCATGTAAGTTAAAGCCGTAGCTTCGTCTCCAGTTCTGAACTTCGCTTCAGCATACATTAAAAAGACGTCAGCCAAACGGAACATAGGGAAATCTACGTCGACATGTGCAGAGGTAGCATTGTTTGAACCATTCAAACCGTCTTTGGTTTTGTTCTTGTATTTCGGATTGGCGTACCCTTGTGTAAAGGTGCTCATGGAAGTGATGTCTATTTGCTGACCAGCTGTGTAGAACATCCAACGGGAGTCTTCGGTTGTATCCGTAAATTTCTCGATGAACGGACGCGTAGCGCGATTACCAGCCCATTTGCCGTTTACGCCGTAGTCAGCAGCCACCATTGAACCACCGAGTGCAGAACAAATCATAAATGTCGTTCCTCCCCAAGTTTGTGCGTACAAACCGTCGTATACAATTGGGAAAATGATCTCTGGCGACGTGTTATTATCTGCCAAGAATACATCCTGATAAACGTCATCTAGTTGGAACTGATTGGAGTTGATGATTTTTTCGCAATAAGTTGCGCAATCTGCGTAGCGGCTTGCACCAGTGTATACTTCTGCATTGAGGTACATTTTTGCTAATAAAGCATGAGCAGCACTTGCAGATGCACGTCCATAAGCAACTGCATTAGCTGCAGTAAGGTCGTTTTCGATGGCTTTGATTTCAGACTCGATGTACTCGAATAAGTCAGCACGCATGATTTGTTCTGGCGTGAAAGCGCCAACGCGGTCTTCTTCGGTTACAAAAGGAACATTACCAAAGAGGTCCATAGCGTGGTAGTAAGCCAAGGCACGTAAAAAACGAGCCTCGTTGCGCATCGTAACAATTTGTTCTACCTGAGCAGCAGTGAAGCCACGCTCATTGAGTTTTTCGTCGCGTGCTTGCCAAATAAACTCGTTGCAAAGTGTAATTTGGTAAAAAATACGGTAGTACATTCCTTTTACCCAAACGTTGTCTGCATTCCATTGAGACTTATTGAGGTCCGGAATGCCTGGGTCGTTCCAACCGCAAATGGCTTCATCGGTGGGTAATTCTTGCATGTTCCACAATACGCGAACATAAGCGGAGAAACCTTCGTCGATACCTGCGATGTCTGCTTGCCCTGCAGGGCCTTGGTTGCCCGTCATGGACATGCCAGAATACAACTTAGCAAGGACCTTGATGTAATTGCTTGGATCGCTATAAACAGCCTCGGCATTGAGACCATATTTTGGCGATTGGTTGAGGTTTTTGCCGCAAGCACCTAATAAAAGCGTGCTGGCAAGAAGGGTGTATGTTACTAATCTTTTCATGGGTCAAAAATTAGAAATTAAAGGTGAGGTTAACTGAATACACGCGTGGACGTGGGTAAAAATTGTTGTCGATGCCGCCGCCAATTTCAGGGTCTTGACCTGAATATTTGGTGATGACAAAAGCGTTTTGAACCACGAAGCTCGCGTTGAGCGCTACTTTTTCTTTTGCAAAACCAAGTTTGCCAAAGTTGTAACCAACGTTAATGAAGTCCATGCGCAAGAAATTTGCTTTCTCGAGGTAGTGGTTACTCATCAACTGATTTGGCGTGACGCGCTGTACTTCGTCTTGGTAGTATAAAGAACTGATGTTATTAAGGTATTTTTTCGTACCATCGATGGTTTGGAAAACCGCACTGTTAGAGTGGATATTGTTATAGATTGTGGCGCCAAGTTCTGCGCGTGCAGAGAAACCAGCATACCATTTTTTGTACTGGAAGTTGAGCGCTGTTCCGAAGAACATTTTTGGAGCAGCCTGACCAGCGTAGTAGCGGTCTTTTACGTTGATGATGCCATCTCCGTTTTGGTCTACATATGCATTTGTATCTTTCCATTTGTCGGCAGCAGTGATGTTTCCATCACCGTTCATGTCGATTTCAGCTTGTGAACCCACTTCAATGACGCGGCCTTGAGAATCGTATTGTTGTTCTAGGACGAAGAAAGTATAAGTTGGATAACCTATTTGATGAGCCTGGATGGTATTGCCGATACCGCCGCCAATACCGCCTATCAATACTCCGGGAGAAGTAGTGTCTACAACCTGTGATAACTTCACTACGGTATTTTTATTGTAGGTTGCGTTGATTGTCCAGTCCAAACGCATGTCTTTTTTCGCAATTAGACCTGTATTAACCGACACTTCAATACCGCGGTTCTGCATTGCGCCTACGTTTGTCAAAATTTCGTTGGTGAAATTTGTTCCGGCAGGTACAGGAACAGTTGCCAAAAGATCTCTGGTGTCTTTTTGGTAAACATCAAAGCTTCCTGAGAAACGATCGTTTTTGAAACCAAAGTCTAGACCAAGGTTGTAAGAAGTTGTGGTTTCCCATCTGAGATTGGCGTCAAAACCTGCTGGGCGCAATACTTGGTAGTATTGGCCACCGAATGCATACTGCGCTGTGGTGGCTCCTTGGAAATAGTTGCCGATATATGCGTAGTCACCGATTCCGTCTTGCTGACCTGTAATACCCCAACCTGCACGCAACTTGAGCATATTGATGCTTTTGCTGTTTTTCAAGAAGTCTTCCTCTGAAATGAGCCAAGCTGCAGATGCTGCAGGGAAAATACCCCAACGTGTATCAGGGCTGAAGCGCGAAGAACCATCGCGGCGAACGGAAACGTTAACAACATATTTACCTGAGTAGTTGTAAATAGCACGACCGTAATAAGACATCAGAACATTACGCGTGTAAAAAGGGAAGGCCGCTTCAGGAGCGATAATACTGTCTTGCGCCTCGTTCCAAGTAGGATTATTAGGGCTGTAGGTATCCCAGTCTTGGTAAGAATATCCAGCTACCACTTCTAGCGTTTGTTTGTCCCATTTAGCCCCTGAATTATAGCTCAAGTAAGATTCAAAAAGTTTGTTGGTTTTGGTCGTGCGGTAATTCGAATAACGACCCTCAGTATAGAAACCGGCTGCTGAACTAGCAGGAGTAATGGTAAATCCTGTGCCCTCTGAGAAGTCGCCACCAACGTTTACTGTTGCTTTGAATGCCGGCAATGAAGGAAGGTTATAAGTAAGTTTTGCATTAGCAATGGCACGGTTCACTTTACTTTGGTCTGTAGACTGCTCAATTAAACCTAAAGGATTGCGCGCAGAAAGCGTGTTTGGTTTATTGTTGTCAATCCATTCGAAATAACCTCCATAGGCTTCATTGCCAGAGTAGATTGGTTGCGTTGGATCAAAGAATGCTGCACCCAATGCACCGCGATTGGCAAAGAAAGATGCCGTCTGGACATATTTCATATTTGCTTCGATTTGCAATGTTTTGTCCAGTAAACTTGGATTCATGTTCAAGCTCACAGAAGTACGTGCAAATTGATCTCTTTTCAAAATTCCGTTATCCATACGGTTACCGATAGACAAACGGTAAGGGAAGTTCTTGATTCCTCCTGTGATAGATACGTTGTTGTCCGTGACAACTGCAGTGCGGAAAACTTGCTTTTGCCAATCTGTGCTGGAATCGCCGAGTAAGGCTTTTTGAGCTGTTGTACCACTTGCATTAACGAGATTGCGAAGGGAGTCTGCGCTGAGGACATCGAAATATTTTGCAATAGTAGATACAGAAGTTTTAGAATCAAAGACAACTTTTACATCGTTTGATGCTGTACCGCGTTTGGTAGTGATCAAGATGACACCGTTTGCTGCTCTTGAACCATAGATTGCCGTAGCAGAAGCATCTTTCAAGACAACGAATGAAGCGATATCGTTAGGGTTGATCAAGGACAAGGGATTGGCTGCACCTGCGATGCCGCCGTTATCTAATGGAACTCCGTCCACAACGATGAGTGGATCATTTGACGCATTGATGGAAGTTCCACCGCGCAAACGCAAAGTGCTTCCTGAACCTGGCGCACCATCATTAGAAGTTACTTTGAGACCCGCAACTTTACCCATAACGAGTTGTTCTGGAGAAGCAAGAGATCCTTGAACAAAGTTCTTTTCATTGATGATTGTTGCAGAGCCGGTAAGGTCTTTGGTGCGTTGTGTACCATAACCAATGACTACAACATCTCCAACGTCTTGTGTTTTGGAAGCAAATTGAAAATCGTTGTTTACCATTTGGTTGGCAACAATCGTGATGTTATCAGACTGTGGCGCAAAGCCCATGAACTTGTAAGTAAGTTTGTAAGTCCCCGCCTTAAGGCCTGTAATTTCATAATATCCTTTGTCATTGGATACGGCGCCTTTGCCTTGGCCTTCAACCAATACCGAGGCATTGAATAAAGGAATTCCAGCGGCATCTGTGATGGTTCCACGGACTCCGGTTTGCGCAAGCGCAACTACCGAAAACCCAAAAAACATCAAGAAGGCAAAAAAACTTGTAGTAGTTTTCTTTTGCATAGTTCTCGTTTTAGCGTTTATAACAGATTAATCAGTCAAATATATTTTATTTTTTCTTAATGTCAAGTTGACACAAAGAAAAAGTTTTCACCATTGTATCTCAATTTGCAGCTCCTTATTGTCAATTTTCAATTTTGGATGATCTTTAAGTTGTATGGTTTCGGTATGCTTATCAAATTTAAATTTAACCTTTTCACCGGCTATCAAAATTTGTTTGGGAGCTATTGAGGTGTGGATAAGCAATTTAAAATTGAAATATTTCTCCCAAAGATTGGCGCCTATTTCAGGTGTAAAGGTCATTGTACAAATTTTACTTTGAGTAGTGGAGCTGCATTGTAGTTTTTTAGCCAAACCCTTCGATTCAGCAGCATAGGTAGCGCCATCATCTTCGTACCAAATAAACGAAGTCGATTCAGAACCCGCATTTGGATCGATGTAAAAGTGTAAAATTGCAGCTGTGTCTCTATATAGCTCTGTGCTTTGAATAATTGGACTCATTGGGATGAATGACCCAGAACGCACAAAAATTGGAATATAATCTAGCGTTTTTGTTGTAGACACTACATTGTAGTTTCCATTATTGGTCATATTTACTTTTGATTTAACAACCAAACGACCTGTATGAAAATCAAACCAGGAGGCATCTGCAGGGAGATTTGTTTTGTAAACTTTTTCCTTTGATGAACTCATAGAGTCGGTAATGGCATGTACTAAAAAGGACGGTCCCCACATGTAGGTTTCTGTTTCAGAAAATGACCATTTAGCCGTTGGGAATTCCATGAAAATAGGTCTGAGCAGTGGCGTACCAGCTTGGTGGTTTTCGTAGGCGATACTATAATTGTACGGAAGCATTTGATAGCGCAATTCAATGGCAGCTTTGGCCAACGCTTTGGTCTTTGCATCTTTGAAAATGGCTTCGCTCGGCTCTTCTTGTTGGGCATGCGGCCTGAAAATCGGCTGAAAAACACCGTATTGCAACCAGCGCACATAAAGCTCAGGATCTTTGTTGGCACCGGCAAAACCACCGAGATCTGAATGCATATAGGCCATACCTTGCAAGCCCATTTGTAGCGAGATTTCCATTTGTGGTTTGAGGCCGCCCCATGTTCGGCTGACATCTCCGGACCATGGCACCATACCGTATTGCTGTGAGCCAGAATAACCTGCGCGCATTAAAATAAACGGTCTTTCAGCAGGGTAGTCTTTTCTGTAGCCTTCGTAGAGCAAACGCGCCCAGTCGTGGCCGTAAATATTATGGACTTCATCGGCCCATTTATCGCCATGCTTAAGTTTGGTAGGATGCACTTCTGGCTCGCCGAGGTCTCCCCAAAAACCTGCTGCACCGTAAGCGTGGAACTGTTTGTAAATTTCCCAAAACCAAGTGCGCGCTTCCGGCTTGTATAGATCGACAATCCCTGTGTTTCCGAAATAAAAATCGTAGCGGTAAGAATTACCAAGCGTATCGGTGCCAAGCAACTTCATGCGATCGGCTTCTTGCCATTTGTTGGAGGTCGTTAGAATGAACGGCTCGGTGATCAGAATGGTCTTGACATTTTGACTTCTGAAATCGGCAATCATTTGTTCTCCATTCGGAAAGGAATCTCTGTAGAACTCTAAGTTCCCAAGCGTGCCTTGTATGTCTTTGCCAAACCAATAAAGGTCAAAAATGATGGCGTCTAAAGGAATTTGTTGTTTTCTGAATTCAGCTACAACCTGCTGTGCTTCGGATTCAGAATGGTAGCCAAAGCGACTGGCAAAATTTCCGAGCGTCCAACGTGCCGGAAGCGGCTGGCGGCCCAGTAAGGAAGTTAAGGAGTTGGTAAGGTCTTTCCAATCGTCTGAAAAAACTACCTGGTAACGCAAAGGCCCACCGATGACTTCATAGGTAAGTTTGTTTTGTTTTTTTGAATCGAGGTCGAGCCAACCAATTTGCGGATTGTCAAAATGTATAGCGTAGCCCTTATCTGAAAGTACAATTGGCATCGTGAAATTCATGAGCTCTGAATGGGTCTCGTAACCGTAGTGCGCGCGGTTATACAATTGCAAGCGGTAGCCTCGGCGGTTCATGCCCAACACGCGTGCACCAGCGCCCATGAGTTGCTCCTCAGCATTTAAATCAAATTCAATTTTTGGAGTTTGATCAAAATAAAAACCCTGCGCCTCGGATACTTCAGTGGTTTTGTAGAAATAAGAAATGTCAAATGGTTTGGTAATGATTTTAACCCCGACTGCGCCACTTTTAAGAATGTACATTTTGGATTTTCCTTCTTTTACGGCTTCGGTTTGTATTTCTTGAAGTTCCCAAGGATTTACTTGAGCTTGCAAAAGCACCGCATGTGAACTATCGATTTGTTCAGCGCTACCATTCGGAAAGAAAGCGCTTTGAATGATGTGCTCAGACAACAAAGCCACAACATATTTCCCATCTGAAACTTGAATTTCTGCACCTTGCTCAGTGAGTTCGATCTTAACAAACTGGCGGTTCGGGTTTTGAGCAAGTAGCGAGTTCAGCCCAAATAAAACGACAAGTAAAAGAAAAGTGAAACGCATATCAATTGTGTAATTTGATGATATAAGAAGTTTTTGCTGGAATGGTGCCGCTCGGCTGCTCGAAGTCAAAGGTTTGGTTGTTGAGTACGTCCTTCCCTTTTTCAAATCCATGCAAACCCTCTGCAAAGCGAGACCATGAAAGCGTTTGCTCTTTAGTTGAATTATTGATGACCACCATGATCACCTCAGCTGGTTGACCCATTTCTTTAACGGGCTCTAGGTAGCGAAAATACACATACACGTTATTTTGAGGCACAAATTGCAAGAGCTTTCCTTCGTGAATAACCTTTTGTCCTTTTCTCCAGTTGAGTAATGATTTGGTATACTGAAAATAAGCTTCTTCTTCAGGAGTCCTTCCGGTCTGATACGCCCTACATTTTGTGTCTTCATTGCTGCAAAATGCAGTATGCTGATCTGTTGCCCAACCACCTGGAAAGTCTCTGCGGATATCTGCATCGCCCACTGCTTTGCTTCCTTTCATGCCGATTTCAGAACCGTAATAAATTTGTGGGATCCCTCTGGTAGTGGCAATCAAAGCCAGGGCCATTTTGTAATCAGCAATATCGGGGTAAGATTCATTGAATCTTTGCGTATCGTGGTTCTCCATGAAAACCAACAAGTTTTGTGGATTTGCATAGAGGTAATCTTGGGTAAAATTCTCATAAAAACGCACCATGCCTTGGTCCCAACCTTGCTCTTGTTCTTTCCATGCTTGCATCATAGCGTCGTGTAAGGTGAAATCCATGACAGAAGGCATCTGGCTATTGAAACCTTGAAGCGCACCAATTGGACTGTCCTTTTGCCAAAATGACATTTGTGCTTGGTCGTGCATCCAGACTTCGCCAACGATATTCAAGTTGGGATACTCGTTCATGATGGCTTCTGTCCATTGAGCAACTGCATCTTTGTCATTATACGAGTAGGTATCGACGCGCAAGCCATCCAAATGGGCGTATTCTATCCACCAAATGGTATTTTGAATCAAATAAGTCAGCAACAACGGATTTTGTTGATTCATATCGGGCATAGTCGTATCAAACCAACCATCGGCAGATGCTTTTTGATCTGCTTTGGAAGCATAAGGATCAAATTGCGTGGTGGTGCGGTAGCTTGAACGTGTAAACTGATCAAACTGATGAATCCAGGTGGCTGTGGGCAGATCTTGAATCATCCAGTGCTTGCTCGACCAATGGTTAGGCACTTCGTCTTTGATGACCTTCAAGCCTTGACGGTGCGCTTCCAAGACCATTTCCTTGAACCAAGAATTATTGCCATATCGTGGATCAATTTTATACAAATCAGATTGCGCATAACCATGATAAGAATAAGTTGGTTCGTTGTCCTCGAGTAAGGGAGTGGTCCAGATGGTGGTGGCGCCCAATTCTTTGATGTAACTCAGACGCTGCACGATTCCAATAATGTCACCCCCATGACGCCCGCTTGGGTTTGAACGGTCAGCGGCCTCTTTGGTATCAGGATGCGTATCTAAACCCTCATTGGCATTTGCAAAACGATCTGGCATTAACAAATACATGACATCTGAACTGTTGAAACTCTGGCGATACTTGCTATTTTCAATGCGTTCATCAAGCTTAAAATCATGCGTTGCAATGATCTTTTTCTTATCCATTAGACGAATTGGATACGTGCCCGCAACCTTGTTTTTTGTTTCAAGAGTTACAAAAATATAATTGGGGTTTTCTGTGCGGATTTCTTCTAGGATAGTGAGGCCTGAAACCTCCACTTTATATTTTGCAATTTCTTGTCCATGGAGCAGTACCTGTACGCGGTGGTGCTCCATCCCTACCCACCAATTGCTTGGCTCTACATGTTGTAAGGTTTGTGCTTGATACGGCAAGCAAAGAAAAAATAAAATAATTAGGCTAATCGATTTCATAAACGCGTTGTTGTGTACCGTTTTCAAAGTTCAGAATTTTTATGCAATTTTTGGTCTCTGGTGCAATTACCCGACCCAAGATATCAGTTACATACAATATGCTACCCGCTTCGTTTACATATTCATCGATAGCAGCCGTACACGGATTTGGCAAGCCTAAAAAGGGCTGTAGCTGGGTCAAGGCACTTGTTTTGCGATTTTGTAGGTAAGGAACAACACCGCTTTTGACGTGTGCACCCCAAGTAACTTGAAGGGCATTTAAAAAATCTTGATCGGAAAAGCCGTAATCCAAACCTTTGTAGGTATCGGCCAGCGCGGCAGGGCTAATTAATTGTTGTTGATCTTCGAGCAAGCTTTGTAAAGCACCGACATTCCATACGGAGTCCAGTAAATCCATCATGTGATAAGTAAACCGATCTCTGAAATACGGAACTGCTAACAATTTAGAATAAAGTGGTCGCGCTTGGTTGCCCGGCGACCAAGTGTAAATATTGCGGGTTGCCCAATTGATATTGAACCAATCTATTCCAAATGTATTGTCGAGGTCATAGGATAAATACACCATCTTGCCGTCGCTTTCGCGCTGATAGAGATAAAAGTTATTCTTGTTGTAAGCATAACCATCCCATTGCCCCATTAGTATTTCTAAGGCAATATTGCGCAAGAATAAATCGACATCAAAGACATCTTGAATGGCGCAAGCAAAACTACTTGCTGGAGTATTGTTAAGCACGTCAATGAAATGAACCAAAGCGGAATAATCGGCGCTGTCTTTGTTGGTCTTCAATTCATAAATATCCTGATAACTCGTCGGATTTGATCCCCACCAAGATAAATCGGCGCCATATGCACATTTCCATAGATTTCCATTTGCCTGACCCTGAAAGCGCAGGTCTAAAAACTCGTCGTCAATGTGTTCGAGGTTGACATATAAACCTTTGTACTCATTATTGACATAAAGTTGAATATAGCTTGTTCTCGAAGCGGGTAAACTTGCTGAGCGCAAAAGGTGCTGGGCGAGAAAAGTACGCATGATGGAAACATCGTTGTGTTCACCATTCAAATTGATTTCTTCCAAACCTTGAAACTTCTGACCTGATATGAACCTATTGAAATCGACTTTAAATGATTTTTTTTGAGAAGCCAATGAGGTATTCCCTCTCGCTCTAAATCCAATGCTATCGATGGTTTGATTCAAGAGCGAACTTTGATAGCTCACCGTTGCCATAAATTCATGGCCGGCGTATAAGCTATCTCCTAGCAGCAAATTCAAGGAGTCGGGGTCAATATCAATATGAACGGTTGCAACTTCGCTTTGGATAAAGGCCAAATTAAAAGCCGGTTGTGGAACTTGGGCCCAGACAAGCCGCGTACAAAAGAAAATAAAAAGGAGAAACCGGAATCTATAGAACATTGATTTATTCTACTTTGATAAAGCCTTCATTGGCTATTGCATTGCCCACTTTGACCAAGAAATGGTAAGAGCCAGCAGGCAATATTTCTAAATTGAAGTCGATTTGGTTATTGCCAATTGCGGTGGTTCCTCTTTTTTGAACGACAACTTGCCCCGCTTCATTGAGAAGTAAGATATCATATGGTTCGATGCTCAATGCCGAAAACCCAAGGTTGACACTTTGCTGTGCCGGATTTGGGAACACTTTCAATTCAAAAGCTGACACCAATAATTCTTCCACAGATGCAGGTGCTTCTGTGATCACAGGCTTGGCCAATTTGACATCGGTGTAAATGCGGTACTCACCTGCTGTCAAGCTAATTGGCGCCAATGCATTGGTGACATTAATGCTGTCGCCAGTAAAGTACTCGTACCACCATCCTGCATGCTGAAAACTTGGTATGCCGCTTTGTGTGCTCGTTGCAAAATTTGCCATGGAAACCCCATTCATACTACTGTGGTTCATGTTCACTCTTTTTACCGCGCCTGTAAGACTGTACTGAAAGCTCAAAGAACGGAAGGTTTCGTGTTCATTTCGGAGTGCAAGGGTTGCAGCATAGACATCGTAAAGCTGTCGTCTTCTGGCTTGGGTGTAGTAATTCCAAAGAATAGGCTTATTGCAAACACGACAAGGCACGTCAATTGAAATATCATAACCCAATTCCTGAAACTGCCAAAGCATGCGCGGACCAGGCTGCGTTAAAAAGATAACACCTAATGCCTGGGCTCTGCCAAGTGCTGTATAGAGGTTGCGTGCATTGTGTGTGCTATTTGTGTTGTTGCCATATGTAAGCGCTTCAAACATAGTGCGCTCTTCGTCATGACTCTCCGCATAAGAAACCAAATGCGGTACAGACCAACCGCGGTTGGTGTAAATACCGGAACTGATATTTGACGCATTAGGAAAGCCCATTAATGCTTGTTGATAACCATGAGTTACATTTCCCCAGAGCATCATGCCATAATCTGCTAATTGCTCTTCCTCAGAGTTGTCGCACCAGTGCTCTAAGATGACATACGCATTTGGTTTATAAGCCCAAATTTCGTCGGCCATGCGCTTGATTAAGTTAATGCGCTCCATGCTATAACCGTTGGCATTATTGATAAATCCTTTTGTGTAGTCGAAACGGAAGCCATCGATGTTGTAGGTTTCTACCCAATAGCGATTCACTTGGTCGATGTATTGCTGAACGGCTAAACGTGTGTGATCGAAATCATAGCCCCAACAATAAGGCTCGTGCGGGCAAATAGCGTTGAACCATGGGCTATTGGCAGCAGGGCGCGCATTAGCAGCGTCCCAGTACATATTAACCATAGGGTTTTGACCAAATGCGTGATTAAAAACCATATCGACAATAACGGCAATTCCTCGAGCGTGGCATGAATCGACAAATTCTTTAAATTTTTCTGGCGTGCCATAATATTTATCTAGCGCCATATGAAATGATGGGTTGTAACCCCAGCTTTCGTTATTTTCAAACTCGCCCGGAGGCATGAGTTCGATGGCATTAATGCCTAATTTAGCGAGGTAATCGAGGGTATCAATTAAGGTTTGATAATTGCGCTTGGCTACAAAATCTCGAACCAATAATTCATAGATAACAAGATCTTTCTTCTCGGGAGCTGTAAAATTAGTAACAGCCCAATTATAAGGCTGAGCACCTGGTTGCATCATCGTTACAAAACCTGTAGTGAGGCCCATAGGGTAAGGATGCGGATTTGGATTGGTTGCTGCACCGATATTGTTGTCGTTATTTGGGTCCAAAATGAGCGGACTCATTGGATCGGCAAAACGCATATTACCGTCGATGAGGTATTGATATCCATATTTTTGACCGGCGGTGAGGCCTGTTATTTCTAACCACCAAGTTGCATTATTGGTAGACAGGTTCATATGATAGTTGGTCGTTGGAGTCCAGGAATTGAAATCGCCAATGACATAAATATGTTCTTTCTGAGGAGCATGTAATTGCAAAACGACAGTTGTATCGTTGATGTAGTTGATACCGTTTTGCAAATTGCTGTAGGTTGGATTTTGTGGAACCACAATAGGGTTCACGGTGTAATAAGTAGAATCGATAACTTGGGTTGTGCCGTTGTCGGCAATAAACTCTAAAAGGTGAGTTCCGGCACTTGTGGCCGTAAGGTTGTAAGAAAGTTGAGTGGCGTTGGTCAAGGTTTGCAAGATTTGGCCGTCTTCTTTAAGGGTAAGCGTTGATGTTTGATTTGCCGCAGCATCGATAGAGAGCACTTCATTGATATCGAGTATGGTACCTGCGCTTGGATGAAAAAAGCTAGCGAGCAAACCCGCATTGACAGGATACATGTCATAATAGATATCGCTGCCATCTGCTGCTCTGCCAACGATGTTGCCAGATGCATTGCGGAATACAAAAGCCAACTTCAGCACATTTGTGCCCGCTGGAAAACCGTAAAATTGGTCGATGTCTATTGTAATGGTGTGTTTGTTGTTGCCAATGTTGGTCATGGCTACTTCAGGGTCTACAGTACCCCAGTTTCCTTGAACAAATTGCCAGTTGGTAGGCGATGTGCTTGCAGAAGTGATGAGCCCAGCATGACAATAGATTTGAGACTGACCAACCAATGCAGCGTTTCCTTGTGTGGCATCGTAGGTGATGGTTACAACATCGTTCACCGTCGGAAAAGCCGGATTCAATTCTAAGATTTGCGCTTGTAAAAAAGCAGCGCTTGATAGGAAAGAAAAGAATAAAAAAAGTTGCTTTTTCATCACAAAGAAATTTATAAAAAGGTTCAAGTTAAGACTAAAAAAGCCCGGGTGTAAACACCCAGGCTTTTGAAAAAATTACGCGTTGGCTTATTGTTTGATCAATTTACCAGTAGCTACTTTGTCACCAGCAACAACGTTGTAGATGTAAGAACCAGCCTGCAATGCAGTTGTGTTCATTTCTACAGTTGTAGTAGCAGAAGTAGCAACAGTTTGTGTAGCTACAGCTTTACCAGCAAGATCAAAGATAGTTACAGTAGCAACAGCTGCATTGTTTGCTTCGAATGTGAAGTTAACAACATCAGTTGCAGGGTTTGGAGCAACAGTAAGGTTAGCAATTGCGTTTTCTGCAACTGAAACACCACAAGCTGTACAAGCATCCCAAACATAACATACAGTACCTGGCATCAAAGCGTAAGTACGGTTGATGTTACCAGCACCGTCGTCAACACCACAAGAGTCAACTGCGATAGTGTTAGCAGCATCAGTACCTTCGTTAGCACCCCAGTCACCATTTACGAATTTGTAGAACTGAGTAGCACCCAAAGAAGCAACTGGGTAAGAAACAGTGATTGACCAGATGTTGTTGCCTTCGTCTGTCATTGCAGAGTTAGCATCGCCTGGAGACCAGTTAGCAACTGGACCAGCAGCAACTGTTCCGCCGTTATCAGTAAAGTTACCACCTACACGGATACCGTTAGCAGCAAGTGTGTTCGCAGCAAGGTAGTTCGTAACATCAACTTTGTAAGTAACATCAAAGTTTGTTTGGAAACTATACATACCAGTTGTGCGGTTGAAGATAACAAGGTAAGTACCAGCGGCAACAGGAATGTTTGGACCATCTTGAACACCAACACCTGCAGGGAAATCAGCAGCACCCCAGTTGATTGCCCAAGCGTCGTCTTGACGGAATTTAGCTTCACCTGCAACGCAAGTAACGATACCGCCGTACATTTCACCATCAACGGTAACCATGTCTACGTCTGCAGACCAATCGTATGGTGGCACAGCAGAACCAATAATACCTACTGCAGGGAATTGTGCGTAGGCAACAGCTCCCATAACAAGAGCAGTCAAAAGAGTAAAAATTTTCTTCATACTTAAATAATTAATAGGTTAATAATACTTAGTGTCAGATTGACAAGTTCAAAAATATGAAAATATTTCTAAAACAAATTAATTTAAGAATAAATTCAAACAATATTGGGGTATAAAACTAAGGGGGAATAAGGCAATTATAAGGACTTGCTTAAAAAATCAAAATCGCCAACTTCCTTTGTATATGACGTATTGATCTACTTCTTCGGGTAAATTTATAACAACATCCATCTCAAATAATGCAAATACACTTGACCCGCTACCCGACATCGCTGCATAAAAAGCGCCTGCACTGAGCAACGCGTTCTTAAGATCTTGAATTTCAGGAAAGGATTGGAAAACAGAAGATTCAAAATCATTTTGAATACTTTCAATTCCTTTTGATTTGTAAGTTTCGAGTAAAGATACTCTATTGGCCAGCGGCCTGACTCCAGCATATGCATTAGCTGTAGAAACATGGATTTTAGGGTTACAAAGTACCAAATAAACAGATTTTCCGAGTGGTTCTAATTTGGTCAATAATTCTCCCCTACCCTGCGCAAGTTGCAAACCCCCGTCAATAAAGAAAGGACAATCACTACCAAGTTGTGCAGCAAATTTTTCGAGCTCAGTTTCGGAATAACCCAAATTAAAAAGCGCATTGAGGCCTAACAGCGTATAACTAGCATCTGCCGAACCTCCGCCGAGCCCTGCTCCAACGGGTATTTGTTTGCGCAAATGAATGCGTACATTAGGTAATTCTTGTTGCTGCCGTATAAGCGTCACGGCTCTTTGACATAAGTTGGGTTGGCCATCCGAAGGCACTTCGATACCTGTCTGAATGAACTCATCTTGATCGGCAACCGTGATTTCTAAAATGTCGCAAAACGGAATTGTAGCCATGATGGTTTCTATCTCGTGATAGCCATCTAGGCGCTTTGCGAGGATGTGTAAACCGAGGTTGATTTTTGCAGGAGGATACAAGATCATGTTGTAAAGATAAGCAATTGGCGAAAATCCTTATTTTTGTTGCACGAAACAAGAAAATTATGAGCACTACCTATTTGGATTTTGAAGAACCGCTACGCGAACTAGAAGAACAAATCGAACAAACGCGTACGCTTGCTACTCAGACAGACGTAGACATGCAAGATAAAATCTCAGAACTTGAAGAGGTACTTGCAGCCAAAACCAAAGAAGTATTTGCCAACCTCACCCCTTGGCAACGCGTGCAACTCTCGCGTCATCCAGACAGACCTTATACACTAGCGTATATCAATGCGCTCACCAACGGTCAGTTCCAAGAACTCCATGGCGACCGCAATGTCAAAGACGACAAAGCAATGGTGGGTGGTTTCGGACTGCTCGACGGCCGCAGCGTCATGTTCATCGGACAACAAAAAGGCATCAATACCAAAATGCGCCAATACCGCAACTTTGGCATGCCAAACCCAGAAGGCTACCGCAAAGCTTTGCGCCTCATGAAATTAGCAGAGAAGTTCAACAAGCCAATTGTTACTTTCATCGATACTCCCGGTGCATTTCCAGGGCTAGAAGCCGAAGAACGCGGCCAAGGTGAAGCCATTGCGCGCAATATCTACGAAATGATGCGCTTGAAAGTACCTGTCATTTGTGTAATCATCGGCGAAGGAGCTTCGGGTGGAGCACTCGGCATCGGCGTCGGCGACAAAGTGGTCATGCTAGAGAATACGTGGTATTCTGTCATTTCACCTGAAAGTTGCTCCTCCATTTTATGGCGCTCTTGGAATTATAAAGAAATTGCTGCCTCTGCACTCAAGCTTACTTCCACAGACATGAAACAAAATGGCCTGGTGGACGACGTTATATCTGAACCAAGTAATGGTGCACATAGAGCTCAAGACGAAATGTTCAGCATACTCCGCGACAAACTACACGGTTACTTGAAAGAACTAGATGCCAAAAATCCGGACGAACGCATCGACGAACGCATCGAAAAGTTCAACCAAATGGGCTTCTGGAAATAAACCCTAACTATGAACGCGCTACTCGCCACGCCTATTGCCTATTTAAAAGGAGTTGGGCCTCAAAAAGCGCAAGTACTTCAAGAAGAACTCGGAATTTACACGTTTCAAGATTTACTCTATCATTTCCCTTACCGCTACCAAGACCGCAGTGCATTTCATGACATTGCGCACATCAATGCCGAGGATCAATACGTCCAACTCAAAGGTCGATTTACGCACATCAGCGAAATGGGTAGCGGACGACAAAAAAAACTACTTGGGCGCTTCAGCGATGGCTCAGGAACCATCGACCTTGTTTGGTTTCAGGGCTTTCAATGGATCAAGGGGAACCTCAATATACAAGACGAATTTATTGTTTTTGGCAAGCCCAAGTTTTTCCAAAATAACTGGAATATTCCGCATCCCGAATTACTCAAGGTTGTACCCGGATTGGAACGGAAAGGCTTTGAATCGTTTTACCCAAGTACAGAAAAATGCCAGCACAAAGGACTGAATAGCAAAGGCATAAGCAAACTCATTGGCCATCTATTCGAACAACTTGCCAATCAAATTCCAGAAACACTTCCAAACTCAATTTGTACAGAACTGAACTTGCTAGCGCGCATTAAAGCACTAAGAGAAATTCATCAACCTAGTTCTGAAATCCTGATCAAAGCCGCTCGCTATCGTTTAAAATGGGAAGAGCTATTTTTTTTACAATTAGAGCTTTTACTCCGAAAAGGCGCTAGAACTCAAAAGTTAAAGGGCTATCCGATCAAAGAAGTAGGCGCGGCCTTTATGAATTTTTATGCGCATCATCTTCCCTTTGAACTTACTGGCGCTCAAAAAAGAGTATTGAAAGAAATCAGAAAAGATTTAGGTGAAGGCACGCACATGAACCGCTTGTTACAAGGTGATGTGGGCAGTGGTAAAACACTTGTTGCATTGCTTTGTCTGCTATTAGCCAAAGGAAATGAGCTTCAGGGAGCGCTAATGGCACCTACCGAGATCTTAGCCAACCAACATTTTATTGGTATTTCAGAACTACTCAGAGATATGGATATCAAAGTTGCTCTACTCACAGGATCCACAAAAAAAGCAGAACGCACAAGAATTCATGAAGGCTTATTAACAGGCGAAATCGATTTGTTGATTGGCACCCATGCCTTACTAGAGGACACCGTTCAATTTAAGAATCTAGGATTAATTGTCATCGATGAACAGCATCGGTTTGGCGTTGCACAACGCGCCAAAATGTGGCGTAAAAACACAACGCCTCCACACGTCCTGATCATGACCGCTACCCCCATACCAAGAACCCTCGCCATGACCTTTTACGGTGATCTTGATGTCTCAGTAATAGATGAATTGCCACCGGGGAGAAAACCAATCCATACCATTCACCGACGCGAAAACCACCGCGTTAAACTACTGACATTTATCCATGAACAACTACAGTTGGGGCGTCAAGCCTATATTGTATATCCACTGATACAAGAATCTGAAAAGCTTGATTTTAAAAACTTAGAGGACGGCTATGCTCAAATTGAGGAGTTCTTTAAGCCTTTAGGTTACCAAATCAGTATGGTGCATGGTAAAATGAAACCCGCTGACAAAGAAGCTGAAATGCAGCAATTTGTTCAAGGCCATACACACATTATGGTCGCAACAACTGTAATTGAAGTTGGGGTGAATGTCCCGAACGCTTCGGTAATGGTCATTGAAAGTGCCGAGCGTTTTGGTCTCTCACAATTGCACCAATTGCGCGGACGCGTGGGTCGTGGCGCCGAAAAATCATATTGTATTTTAATGACGGGCGACGGTATTTCCAAGGAAGCGCAAAAACGTATGGACACTATGGTGAGCAGCAACGATGGTTTTGTGCTCGCTGAAGTTGACCTGCAATTGCGCGGTCCTGGCGACCTCATGGGCACACAACAAAGCGGTGCGCTGGCCCTCAAAATTGCCGATTTAGCAAGAGATGGTCAGTTGGTACAATTGGCCCGCGAGAAAGCACGTGATATCCTTGCTGTTGATCCGCAACTCACCTCCCCAGAAAATACCTTGCTGAATCAGGCCTTGCGCGAGGTTTTAAAGAATAAACCCAACTGGGGAAGAATCTCATAAAAAAAGGCGGTCTTTGCAGACCGCCTTTCTTATTTAAGAACATTTGGCTTATTGAGCCTCCTCCATTAATTCTTCGTAAGCTTCTTTCGAACCAACGATGAGGTTTTGGAAATGGCGTACACCCGTACCCGCAGGAATGAGGTGACCAACAATTACATTTTCTTTCAAGCCTAACAAGTGGTCTTCTTTTCCAGAGATCGCTGCTTCGTTGAGTACTTTCGTAGTCTCCTGGAACGATGCTGCAGAAATGAAGGACTGTGTTTGAAGTGAAGCGCGTGTGATACCTTGCAACAAAGGTGTAGATGTTGCTGGCATGGCTTCGCGTGCTACAATCAACTGCTTGTCTTCGCGCTTCAAGCGTGAGTTTTCGTCGCGCAAACGACGCACGCTTACCAACTGACCATTTTTGAGTTCTGTGGAGTCGCCAGCGTCTACAACAAACATTAAGCCGTACAATTCGTCGTTTGCTTCCATGATGTCTGCTTTGTGAACGCTTTGACCTTCGAGGAAACGGGTGTCTCCTGATTCGATGATTTCGGCTTTCAACATCATTTGACGTACAATTACTTCGAAGTGCTTGTCGTTGATTTTTACACCCTGTAAGCGATATACCTCTTGAATTTCGTTGACGATGTACTCTTGTACTTTGGTCGGACCTTCAATGTTGAGGATGTCGTTTGGTGTAATTGCACCATCAGAAAGTGGCTGTCCGGCGCGAACGTAGTCGTTTTGCTGAACAAGGATGTGTTTGGAAAGTGGAACGAGGTATTTGCGAAGTTCACCAAGTTTAGAAGTAATGATGATTTCGCGGTTACCGCGTTTAACGGTTCCGTATGTAGCCGTACCATCGATTTCCGAAACAACAGCTGGATTAGATGGGTTTCTTGCTTCGAATAATTCGGTTACACGTGGTAAACCACCGGTGATATCTCCTGTTTTACCAGCTGAACGCGGGATTTTTACGAGGATGTCACCTGCTTCAATTTTGTCGCCTTCTGCAACAGAGATGTGCGCATTTACCGGAATAGAGTATTCGCGGAGCACTTCTTTTGTTTTAGGGTCGATGATATGGATAGCTGGTGATTTTTTCTTGTCGCGAGATTCAATAATTACTTTCTCGGTAAAGCCTGTTTGCTCATCGACTTCTTCGCGGAAAGTAATGTTTTCGATGATGCCATCAAATACAACTTTACCAGCTACTTCGCCAATGATAAGTGCATTGTACGGATCCCATTTACAGATAACATCACCTTTTTTAATTTTGGTGTTGTTCTTCACCATAAGGTCAGATCCGTAAGGAACGTTAGTCGTCATGACAACGATGCCTGTTTTCTCATCGGTAATGCGCAATTCTGCAGAACGTCCAACTACGATAACGCGTTCAGTACCATCGGCATTTTTGCGCTCAATTGTACGGATTTCATCGATTTCGAGTTTACCGTTCGCTTTTGCTTTGAGGTCAGAGATATCGGCAATGTTAGATGCAGTACCCCCCACGTGGAAGGTGCGGAGTGTCAACTGAGTTCCTGGTTCACCGATAGACTGTGCTGCGATTACACCAACGGAGTCACCGATTTGAGCCAAGCGATGGTTCGCTAAGTTGCGGCCATAACACTTAGAACATACACCACGACGCATTTCGCAAGTAAGTACAGAACGAATTTCAACTTCTTCGATACCTGCTTTCTCAATGGCTTTCGCGACGTCTTCCGAAATGAGGTCACCAGCATGTACGATTACCTCGTCGGTATCTGGCATGTATACGTCATGAACAGATGTGCGGCCAAGGATACGGTCGTACAATGGTTCTACAACTTCGTCGTTTTTCTTTAATGAGGTAGCTACAATACCGCGCAGCGTACCACAATCGTTGGAGTTGATGACCACATCTTGTGCGACATCGACCAAACGACGTGTAAGGTAACCTGCATCGGCAGTTTTGAGGGCGGTATCGGCCAAACCTTTACGTGCACCGTGGGTAGAGATAAAGTACTCGAGGATCGAAAGTCCTTCTTTAAAGTTGGATAAGATCGGGTTCTCGATGATCTCTTGTACAGATGCACCAGATTTTTGCGGTTTAGCCATCAAGCCACGCATACCTGACAACTGGCGAATTTGCTCTTTTGAACCACGGGCACCGGAATCGAACATCATGTAGATAGAGTTGAAACCTTGGCGGTCACTCTTGAGTTGTTCCATGAGGGTGTGTGTCAAACGCGAGTTGGTATGCGTCCAGATATCAATGATTTGGTTGTAGCGCTCGTTGTTTGTGATCAGACCCATGTTGTAGTTCATCATGACTTCTTTCACTTCGGTTTCAGCCTTAGCAACGAGGATTTCTTTTTCTTTAGGAATGATGATATCGTCAAGGTTAAAGGAAAGACCACCTTTGAAGGCCATTTCGTAACCAAGTTGCTTGATATCGTCAAGGAATTGAGCAGTTCTAGAAGTACCACAAACTTTCAATACTTCACCGATGATGTCACGCAATGCTTTTTTAGTCATTACGTCGTTGATGAATCCTACTTGAAGTGGAACTTTGTTATTGAACATGACACGACCACATGTGGTTTCAACCATCATGAGGCAAGGTTGTCCGTCTGCACCTAAATCGTAGGTTTTAACTTTGACGTGCGCATGCAAATCAAGTTTGCCTTCGTTGTAAGCGATGATGACTTCTTCTGGAGAATAGAAGATACCACCTTCACCTTTAACGACTTCGGTTTCGGTAGAGCGTTTTCCTTTCGTGATGTAATACAGACCCAAGACCATGTCTTGAGAAGGTACCGCGATAGGCGCGCCATTTGCAGGGTTAAGGATGTTGTGCGATGCCAACATAAGCATTTGTGCTTCCAAGATTGCGGCATTACCAAGTGGTAAATGCACCGCCATTTGGTCACCATCGAAGTCGGCGTTGAAAGCCGTTGTAACGAGTGGGTGCAAGCGAATTGCTTTTCCTTCGATTAATTTTGGTTGGAATGCTTGAATACCTAAACGGTGAAGCGTAGGGGCACGGTTCAAGAGAACTGGGTGACCTTTCAATACATTTTCTAAGATATCCCAAACAACTGGTTCTTTGCGGTCAACAATTTTCTTAGCTGATTTAACGGTCTTTACAATACCGCGCTCAATCATTTTACGGATAATGAACGGCTTGTAGAGCTCTGCAGCCATGTCTTTTGGCAAGCCACATTCGTGCAGTTTCAAATCTGGACCGACAACAATTACCGAACGCGCTGAATAATCGACACGTTTACCAAGTAAGTTTTGACGGAAACGACCTTGCTTACCTTTCAAAGAGTCAGAAAGGGATTTAAGGGCGCGGTTTGACTCAGTTTTGACAGCTGAAGATTTTCTTGAGTTGTCGAAAAGTGAATCTACGGCCTCTTGCAACATGCGTTTTTCGTTGCGCAAGATCACTTCTGGTGCTTTGATCTCGATCAAACGCTTCAAGCGGTTGTTGCGGATGATTACACGGCGGTAGAGGTCATTGAGGTCAGAAGTTGCAAAACGGCCACCATCTAGCGGAACCAAAGGACGCAATTCTGGTGGAATAACTGGAACCACTTTGACAATCATCCATTCTGGACGGTTGTCAATGCGCTTTTGGGAATCGCGCATGGCTTCAATTACTTGCAAACGCTTCAAAGCTTCGTTTTTACGCTGAACTGAAGTTTCGTTTTCAGCTTTTGCACGAAGGTCGTAAGACATTTCTTCTAGGTTGAGGCCAGCTAACAAATCATAAAGTGCTTCAGCACCCATTTTGGCGATGAATTTGTTAGGGTCGGTATCGTCGAGGTAGTGATTGTTCGCCAATTCTGGCAAATCGAGCATGTCGAGGTATTCTTCTTCAGTGATGAAGTCCATTTTCTTGACATCGGCCCATTTGTCAGTGCTGGTAACTGCACCAGCTTGGATGACAACATAACGCTCGTAATAGATGATTTGGTCCAATTTTTTGGTAGGCAAGCCCAACAAATAACCGATTTTATTTGGAAGCGAACGGAAGTACCAGATGTGTGCAACCGGAACCACCAAAGAGATGTGTCCCATGCGCTCACGACGTACTTTCTTTTCGGTCACTTCTACACCACAGCGGTCACATACAATACCTTTGTAACGGATACGTTTGTATTTACCACAGTGGCATTCGTAATCTTTAACAGGTCCAAAAATGCGCTCACAGAACAAGCCATCACGCTCCGGTTTATAGGTGCGGTAGTTGATGGTTTCAGGTTTCAAAACTTCACCACTAGAATGCTCCAAAATGACCTCTGGAGAAGCCAAGGAGATGGTGATTTTGTTGAAGCTGCTTTGCTTTTTTGGGGTTTCTTTTTTGAAAGCCATTTGATCTCGACTATTTACGTTAGTATTTTGAATTAATCCATTGATACGTTAAGGCACAAGCCACGTAATTCGTGTAACAATACATTGAAGGACTCAGGAATACCTGGTTCTGGAATGTTGTCGCCTTTTACAATAGATTCATAAGCTTTAGCACGGCCCATGACGTCATCGGATTTCACGGTAAGGATTTCCTGAAGGATATTGGCAGCACCAAATGCTTCCAATGCCCAAACTTCCATCTCACCAAAACGCTGACCACCAAACTGTGCTTTACCACCCAATGGTTGTTGGGTAATAAGAGAGTATGGACCGATAGAACGCGCGTGCATTTTGTCGTCTACCATGTGAGAAAGTTTCAACATGTAGATGATACCAACTGTTGCTGGTTGGTGGAAACGCTCGCCGGTTCCGCCGTCGTAGAGGTAAGTTTTACCTGAACGTGGAACGCCTGCTTTGTCTGTCCATTCGTTGATTTCTTCCGGCTTGGCACCATCAAAAATTGGAGTTGCGAACTTGACACCTAGTTTTTCACCAGCCCAAGCAAGAACGGTTTCATAGATCTGACCAAGGTTCATACGAGATGGTACCCCTAGTGGATTGAGAACGATGTCAACAGGTGTGCCGTCTTCTAGGAATGGCATATCTTCTTGACGAACGATATTGGCCACAATACCTTTGTTACCGTGACGACCCGCCATCTTGTCACCAACTTTCAACTTGCGTTTTTTGGCAACATACACTTTCGCTAATTTCACGATTCCGGCAGGGAGTTCATCTCCGACAGAAATATGGAATTTTTTGCGTTTGTAGATACCAAGTAAATCGTTGGCTTTGATGTTAAAGTTATGAATAACACGTGAAATCAATTGGTTGGTTTCGGTGTCGGCTGTCCAGTTGAGCGGATTTACAATAGAGTAATCTAGTGCACTAAGTGCTTTGTTACTGAATTTTGTTCCTTTTTTGATCAACTCTTCTTTAAAGTTATTGAATACACCAGCAGACTTTTGTTCGCCGAGAATAAGCAATAATTTATCGACAAGTTTGTCGCGAAGCGCAGCGAAATCTCTTTGGTAGTCTGCATCGAGAGCTTCGAGTACAGGCTTATCTTGAGATTTAGATTTGCGGTCTTTGACAGCTCTCGAGAATAATTTCTTCTCAATAACAACACCACGTAATGATGGACCAGCTTTCAAAGAAGCATCTTTGACATCACCTGCTTTGTCACCAAAGATGGCACGTAAAAGTTTTTCTTCTGGAGATGGGTCCGTCTCGCCTTTTGGCGTGATTTTACCAATAAGGATGTCGCCTTCTTTGATTTCAGCACCAATGCGGATCAAGCCGTTTTCGTCGAGGTCTTTGGTCGCCTCTTCAGAAACGTTTGGAATATCAGAGGTCAACTCTTCCATACCGCGTTTGGTATCGCGAACTTCCAAAGAATATTCATCGATGTGAATAGAGGTGAAGATGTCGTTGCGCACTACTTTCTCTGAGATTACAATCGCATCCTCGAAGTTGTAACCTTTCCAAGGCATGAATGCCACTTTAAGGTTTTGTCCGAGTGCGAGTTCACCAGATTGTGTGGCGTAACCCTCACAAAGAACTTGTCCTTTTTCAACGCGGTCGCCTTTTTGAACAATTGGCTTAAGGTTGATACAAGTACTTTGGTTGGTCTTCATGAATTTAGTAAGCGAGTAACGGGTTACTTCGCTGTCAAAACTCACTAATTTATCTTGATCGTTCCAGTCGTAACGGATAACGATTTCATTTGCATCAACGTATTCTACAGTTCCAAAACCTTCTGCGTTGATAAGTACGCGTGAGTCTCTGGCAACAAGTTGCTCAATTCCGGTACCTACAATTGGTGCATTTGGACGCAATAACGGAACAGCTTGGCGCTGCATGTTAGAGCCCATGAGTGCACGGTTGGCATCATCGTGCTCGAGGAATGGAATAGAAGACGCCGCAATGGATGCAATTTGGTTGGCACCAACATCCATTAAACTGAGGTCGCCAGGGGCAACAACAGGGAAGTCACCTTCATAACGCGCTTTGACCAAGTCAGAAAGGAAGTTTCCTTTTTCGTCGATTTTGGCGTTCGCCTGAGCAATCGTTTTAGAATCTTCTTCTTCGGCTGCTAAGTAAATTGGACTTTCTTCAAAAACAACACGGCCGTTGTCTACACGACGGTATGGTGTTTCGATGAAACCAAGTTTGTTAACCTTTGCAAATACACAAAGAGAAGAGATGAGTCCGATGTTTGGACCTTCAGGTGTTTCGATGGTACACAAACGACCGTAGTGGGTGTAGTGAACGTCACGTACCTCGAATCCGGCGCGTTCGCGAGATAGACCGCCAGGCCCGAGTGCAGAAAGACGACGCTTGTGCGTGACTTCCGAAAGCGGGTTGGTTTGGTCCATGAACTGCGATAGCTGATTGGTACCAAAGAAAGAGTTGATGACCGATGATAGTGTCTTTGCGTTGATGAGGTCAATAGGTGTAAAGACTTCGTTGTCGCGGACATTCATGCGCTCGCGGATGGTGCGGGCCATACGGGCCAAACCAACGCCAAATTGCGCATAAAGTTGCTCACCAACCGTACGAACACGACGGTTTGATAAGTGGTCGATATCATCGATATCTGCTTTAGAGTTGATCAATTCAATCAAATACTTGATGATAGAAATGATATCGTTTTTCGTTAAAACGCGAGACTCTTCAGAAGATTCAAGGTTGAGTTTTTTGTTGATACGGTAACGACCTACTTCACCTAAATCGTAACGTGCATCGGAGAAGAATAGTTTTTCAAAAACACCTTTTGCCGTTTCGTAGTCTGGTGGATCTGCGTTACGTAACTGACGATAGATGTGTTCAACCGCTTCTTTTTCAGAATTGGAAGTATCTTTTTGTAAGGTATTGTAGATGATGGTGTAGTCAGTTGAGTTGCCATCTTCTTTGTGCAAAATAAGTGATTTAGCACCAGAATCCATGATCGCATCGAGGTGCTCCTCGCCAATCAATAATTCGCGGTCTAGGATGACTTCATTGCGCTCGATAGAAACAACTTCGCCTGTATCTTCATCGACGAAATCTTCGATCCAAGTTTTAAGAACCCTTGCCGCCAAACGACGACCTATGAGTTTCTTGAGGTTTGTTTTGCTTACTTTCACTTCGTCAGCAAGACCAAAGATATCTAGGATATCGCGGTCTGTTTCGTAACCGATTGCACGGAAAAGTGTAGTGACAGGTAATTTCTTTTTACGGTCAATGTAAGCGTACATGATATTGTTGATATCAGTAGCAAATTCGATCCAAGAACCTTTGAAAGGAATGATTCTTGCCGAATACAACTTGGTGCCATTTGCGTGGCGAGACTGACCAAAGAAAACACCTGGTGAACGGTGCAATTGCGAAACAATAACGCGCTCAGCACCATTGACCACAAATGAACCTTTCGGTGTCATATAAGGAATTGTACCTAAATATACATCCTGAACGATGGTTTCGAAGTCCTCGTGCTCAGGGTCAGTACAATACAGTTTCAGTTTTGCTTTGAGAGGAACACTGTAGGTTAGTCCTCTTTCGATACACTCTTCAATGGTGTAACGAGGTGGATCAATGAAATAATCCAGGAATTCTAGAACAAATTGGTTGCGGGTATCCGTAATTGGAAAGTTTTCAGCAAACACTTTGAAAAGTCCTTCGCTATCGCGGTTCTCAGGAGTTGTTTCCAATTGGAAAAATTCTTGAAAGGACTTTAACTGAATTTCCAGAAAATCTGGATATTCAAACTGGTTTTTGCTTGAAGCAAAATTAATTCTGGTTGAATTAGTTGTTGTTGCCAAGGCTTGTTTTTTTAATGTTTTGTACTCTGTTGAAATCAACATGCAAAAAACAGGACAAGGCACCCGCCTTTCGGCGGTGCCTTTCCTGTATATCCTGAATCGAATTACTTAACTTCTACTTCAGCACCAGCCTCTTCAAGAGACTTTTTGAGACCTTCAGCCTCATCTTTAGATACGCCTTCTTTCAATGTTGAAGGTGCTGCATCAACTAGGTCTTTAGATTCTTTCAAACCGTTACCAGTCAATTCTTTTACAAGTTTAACTACTGCAAGTTTGTTAGGACCACCAGCTTTGAGGATCACGTCAAACTCTGTTTGCTCAGCAGCAGCTTCGCCACCACCAGCAGCAGCGCCACCAGCCATCATTACTGGAGCAGCAGCAGCAGGCTCGATGCCATACTCGTCTTTCATAATAGTTGCCAATTCACTTACTTCTTTTACTGTAAGGTTTACCAACGTTTCTGCAATTTGCTTTAAATCAGCCATTTTATTTAAATTTAAAAAGGTTTAATAATTAATTGATTATGCTCGTTCTTCGAGCGTTTTAAGGATACCAGCAATTTTGCCACCAGCACCTTGAAGACCAGACAATACATTTTTCGCTGGGCTTTGCAACAAGGCAATGAGGTCACCAATAAGCTCTTCTTTGCTTTTGAGTGATTCTAATGCACTTAGTTGGTCGTCACCGATAAAGATTGCTTCGTCGATATATGCACCCTTTAAAAGTGGTTTTGGAGATTTCTTACGGAAATCTGCAATCAATTTTGCAGGCGCATTTGCAACTTCTGAAATCATAACAGAGGTAGAGCCTTTCAATACGTCGCGTAACGCACCGAAATCTTTACCTTCTACTTGATCCATTGCTTTTTCGAGCAAAGCGTTCTTTACAACGCGCATAGAGATGTTTGATTGAAAACATCTTCTGCGCAAAGTGTTCACAGCCTCAACGGTCAAATCTGCAGTGTCTGTCAAATACACAACGTTAGTAGCAGCTAATTGTGCTGCTAATTCGCTGATGTACTGTGCTTTTTCTTCTCTTGTCATGTGTTCTAAGTATTAAGCAGTAACAGACTTCGCGTCAATTTGTATTCCGGGACTCATCGTAGAGCTCAAGTAAATACTTTTAATGTATGTACCTTTTGCAGCAGATGGCTTTAGTTTAAGCAAGGTTTGAATCAATTCGAAAGCATTCTCACGAATTTTCTCACCTTCAAAACTTACCTTACCGATTCCAGCGTGGATAATGCCGTATTTATCAACTTTAAAGTCAATTTTACCTGCTTTAACCTCTTCAACTGCTTTACCAATTTCCATGGTTACAGTACCTGTTTTCGGGTTTGGCATTAAGCCGCGTGGACCGAGGATACGACCTAACGCACCTACTTTACCCATTACAGAAGGCATTGTGATGATGACATCAACTGCGGTCCAGCCAGCTTTGATTTTGGCGATGTAATCGTCAAGACCAACGAAGTCTGCACCTGCATCTTGCGCTTCTTTTTCTTTGTCTGGTGTACAAAGTACAAGTACTTTGACATCTTTACCAGTACCATGCGGTAAGGCAACGGTTCCACGTACCATTTGGTTCGCTTTACGTGGGTCAACACCTAAACGAACACAAATATCTACAGAGGCATCGAATTTAGTGGTAGAAATTCCCTTCACCAAATCACATGCGTCTGTTAGAGTGAAAGTTTTTGACAAATCATATTTTGCCAAAATCTCTTTTCTGTTTTTAGAAACTCTTTTCATAGTCAATGATTATTTGGATTTTGGAGCTTCGCCACCTTTAACGGTAACCCCCATACTTCTTGCTGTTCCTGCAACCATGCGCATAGCAGAGTCTACAGTGAAACAATTCAAATCAGGAAGTTTGTCTTCGGCAATCGCACGAACTTGATCCCAAGTAACGGAACCAACCTTTACGCGGTTAGGCTCAGACGAACCTTTCTTAATTTTTGAATGTTCAATGATTTGTACCGCTGCTGGCGGGGTTTTGAGAACGAAATCAAAAGATTTATCACCGTAAACGGTAATCACAACCGGCACCACCTTACCCATTTTGTCTTGTGTACGCGCGTTGAACTGCTTACAAAACTCCATGATGTTCACACCTTTGGCACCGAGAGCCGGACCAATTGGCGGAGATGGATTGGCTGCGCCTCCTTTGATCTGTAACTTGATCAATGCTGCTACTTCTTTAGCCATATATATACAAATTATGTAGTTAAACGTGGACGACTAGACGGGAAGCTTTAGTCATCAGGCCCACTCCTACGGTTAATACAACTTTAAGACTCTTTCTCAACCTGCATATAGTTGAGTTCGAGTAAGTTTTTGCGGCCAAAAATTTTGACCATTACTTTTAGTTTCTTTTTGTCCTCGTTGATTTCGTCGACAACTCCACTAAAATTATTAAACGGACCATCGATTACTTTCACAGACTCGCCAACCACAAATGGAATTTTGAGTTCTTCTTCAGTTATAGATAGTTCATCTACTTTTCCTAAAATACGGTTGACTTCTGCCATTCTCATTGGTACAGGCGCTCCGCCTTTTTCAGTACCTAGGAAACCAATTACATTTGGAATGCTTTTGATAACGTGTGATACTTCACCGACTAAAGCAGCTTCAATCAATACGTAACCAGGTAAAAACGCTTTTTCTTTATTGACTTTTTTACCGTTCTGGATTTTGAATACTTTTTCTGTAGGAATGAGCACCTGATTCACGTAATCAGTGAGCTTCATGCGTGCAATTTCTAGTTCAAGGTATTCCTTGACCTTTTTTTCCTTACCACTTACGGCACGGACTACATACCATTTCTTTGCGATTTCTGCCATTCTGGTTGGGTGTTTAGAAAGATCCGTAGATAAAGCCAAGCACACCTTTCCATAAAGAACCTTCTTCTCCGGTAATACCGAAAGTGAAGTCCATGGCAAAGATAACTAGGGAAATAAGCAAAGATGCTACGACTACAAGGATAGTGTTATTTTGTAACTCCTTCCATGTAGGCCAAGTTACTTGATGAACCATCTCGTTGTAGATGTCGATGATGTATGATCTTAATTTTAACACGAACAGTTGTTTTAATTGTGCACGGGCGGTAGGGTTCGAACCCACGACCAATGGTTTTGGAGACCACTACTCTACCAGCTGAGCTACACCCGTTTAAAAAGGGGAGCTGTTAACTCCCCTTGCTTTTTACTTTTGGTAGAATCTTAAGCTACGATTTCTGTAACCTGACCCGCACCTACTGTACGTCCACCTTCGCGGATTGCGAAACGAAGACCTTTGTCCATCGCAACTGGTACGATCAACTTCACATTAATAGATACGTTGTCACCTGGCATAACCATTTCGCGACCATCGCTAAGGAAGATCTCACCAGTTACGTCAGTTGTACGGAAATAGAACTGAGGACGGTATTTGTTGTGGAAAGGAGTGTGGCGACCACCTTCTTCTTTCTTCAATACGTAGATCTCAGCTTTAAATTCGATGTGTGGTGTAGTTGAACCTGGTTTACAGATAACCATACCGCGCTTGATTTGCGATTTTTCAATTCCGCGAAGCAACAAACCAACGTTGTCACCAGCTTCACCGCGGTCAAGGATTTTACGGAACATCTCAACACCTGTTACAGTAGAAGTCAATTTAACTTCACCCATACCAAGGATCTCAACTGGCTCACCAGAGTTGATAACACCTGTTTCGATACGACCTGTTGCTACTGTACCACGACCTGTGATCGTAAATACGTCTTCAACTGGCATCAAGAATGGCTTGTCAACATCACGTGGAGGAAGTTCGATGTAAGTATCAACTGCATCCATCAATTCTTCAATTTTCTCAACCCATTGTGGTTCAGCGTTCAATGCACCAAGTGCAGAACCTTGAATAACTGGAGCGTTGTCACCGTCATATTTGTAGAAAGAAAGTAATTCACGTACTTCCATTTCAACTAATTCTAATAATTCAGCATCGTCTACCATGTCCACTTTGTTCATGAAGACAACCATGCGAGGAACACCTACCTGACGACCAAGAAGGATGTGCTCACGTGTTTGTGGCATTGGTCCGTCTGTTGCAGCTACAACGAGGATAGCACCGTCCATTTGGGCAGCACCTGTAACCATGTTCTTTACGTAGTCGGCGTGACCTGGACAGTCAACGTGCGCGTAGTGACGGTTAGCAGTTTCGTACTCAATGTGAGAAGTGTTGATGGTAATACCACGCTCTTTCTCTTCTGGAGCGTTATCAATTGAGGAGAAGTCACGAGCCTGAGCCAATCCTTTGCTCGAAAGAACGCTAGAGATAGCAGCAGTCAACGTGGTCTTACCGTGGTCAACGTGTCCGATGGTACCGATGTTGACGTGTGGTTTGGAACGGTCAAAATTTTCCTTAGCCATTTTGTGTATTTGTTACTTAGTTAATAATTTACTTATCTATCATAAAGGTCCGAAACGCAGCGCGAAACGGACTTAAATGCAATTTTACATTGAGCCAATGACGAGAATTGAACTCGTGACCTCTTCCTTACCAAGGAAGCGCTCTACCCCTGAGCTACACCGGCGCTCAAACAAAAAGAGTGAGCGGGAGACGAGATTCGAACTCGCGACGTTCAGCTTGGAAGGCTGACGCTCTACCAACTGAGCTACTCCCGCTTAATTTCTTTTGTTAGTGTCTGTGGGGAGAGCAGGATTCGAACCTGCGAAGGTGTACACCAGCAGATTTACAGTCTGCCCTCGTTGGCCGCTTGAGTATCTCCCCAACATGGAGCCGATGGAGGGATTCGAACCCCCGACCAGCTGATTACAAATCAGCTGCTCTGGCCAACTGAGCTACATCGGCTTGTATTGTTTTGAATGTTGGTAATTCACATTTTGTGAAAGAACGTTGCCCCTTAACTCGCGTTTTGGGATTGCAAATGTACAAAACTTTTTTTTATCACAAAGAGTTTTTGAAAAAATTTATACAAACTATTCGGTGGCTCTTTTTCAATTGCAGGCTAGACTTACGGGAAATCATTACTTTTGTTTCAATGCGTCAAAAAAGAGTTTACATGACCGTCTCTAGCGACCTCGCTACTGACAACCGCGTGCACCGCAGCTGTACCGTTTTAGAGGCGCTTGGTTTTCAAGTATTTTTAATTGGACGACAGAAAAAGAGTAGTCCGAAGATGCCAAATCGCTCCTACAAAACGCAGCGAATCAAATTATCTTTTGAAAAAGGTGCGCTCTTCTATGCAAGCCTCAATTTGCGCTTATTCTTCATTTTACTCTTCAATAAACTCGATTTTATTTTTGCCAATGACCTCGACACCCTTCCAGCTGCATTTTTGGTCAGTCGGATCAAACGCATCCCCATCTTATACGATAGTCACGAACTCTTCACGGAAGTGCCTGAACTTACAAATAGACCAAGAATTCAAAAGATATGGGGTGCAATCGAGCGCTTCATTCTTCCACGCTTGAAGGAAATATGTACGGTAAATCAATCTATTGCTAACATATTTAAACACAAGTACAAATTAGAGGTAAGTGTTGTACGCAACGTTCCCCAAAAACTCGAAGCAATTAGCGCCTTGTCAAAAAGTGAACTCGGCCTATCTGAGCACCAAAAAATGCTCATTATTCAAGGTAGTGGTTTAAATGTTCAACGTGGCATTGAGGAAGCTGTACTTGCCATGGCCTCCATTTCAAATGCCGTTTTGTTTTTAGTAGGTGATGGCGACGTCATACCTGAAGTCAAAAAACTTGTTGTGGTCCATTCGCTTCAAGACAAAGTGCGTTTTGTACCACGCCTACCCTATCCAGAGCTCATGCGTTACACCGCTGCAGCCGACTTAGGATTAGCGCTCGACAAACCACTAAGTCTCAATTACCAATTAGCGCTACCGAATAAAGTTTTTGACTACATTCAGGCAAACACACCTATTGTATCAAGTCCGCTGATCGAAATTGAACGCCTTATACAAAAACACGATTGTGGTGAAATTATAGCAACTGTATCACCCGAGGCAATTGCAACTTGCATCAATGCACTTTTGGCAAACCCACAGCGCCTACAACAATTAAAAGTCAATTGCCATCAAGCGGCTGAAATAGAACATTGGGATATGGACAAAGACGTATTAACGGAGCTCGCGCTTCGCGTCTTTGTTTAATTGATAAAGCCTGCAGAGGCGGTATAAATCAAAAATAAATAAGGGCGCTCTTCCCGTTCTCAAGATGCGGCGATACAATCCGGTTTTCAGGGATAAGCCCCAAAGAAAGCATCGCGTAAGTATGTAGCGATTGGCGCATACAAAATACTTTAAGAGCTTATTAGTAGCTATAAGCATCGGCGAATTGTATCGCTGCTGCAACCAAAGTAAATTAGAGAGTGCGCTATCCGTTTTTATGAGGAATTCAGTATTGGTGTCCAATTTTAAATTCCAGACAGGATTATTGATGTGGCTTATTTGGATGTTGTGCTCCTGAAGTTGCAGCCCAAAAATGGTGTCTTCATGACCGTATCCCGTTAATTCTTCATCAAAAGGAAATTGCGTCAAAAGGTTTCTTTGGATCAAAAAGTTATTTGTTTTGAACCCAGCATGCAGCTCTTTGCTGCGCTGCTCAAAATCTAAACTTTCTCTTTGGGTGGAGTAAGCCCAGCGCAAACGATGCTCGACAGCTGGTGTTTCGACTTGATATAAACTTGCCCCGACCAAAACAGTGGTATCTTGGTTTTGCGTGAGGTAGTTCAGGTAGTTTTGAAGAAAGAAGGGGTTGGCAACAGTACTGTCTCCGTCAATAAAGAGGAGGTAGCTTGCCGTTGTGTATTGCAAAAATGCATTTCTAATTTTAGAGCGGCCAATATTCTGATCCAATTGAATCAGGCGAACTTTTGAATGGGTAAATTGATTGGTACTATTGAACGCCGAAGCTGATGCGTCATCTATTAGGATTATATCGATATGCGCTGTGTTTAAATCATCAATTTGACGACACAAAGCATTCACCAATGTGCGCACATCGGAATTATAAATAGGTATACAAACGCTCAGCGTCCACATGGCGGCATTAAGCCATGGTGTTAGGCGTACCGAAGTTCATTGGAGGAAAACCAGCTTGAGGCTCGTCTATGACGCCAAAATTTTGCTCATATTTTTCGATGTTTTCAGCGAGGGCTTGTAAAAATCTTTTGGCATTTTGCGGGGTCATAAGGACTCTTGAACGCACTTTACCTTTTGGCATGCCCGGCATCAGCTGAACGAAATCGCAAACGACTTCTGCAGGTGAATGTGTAATGATTGCCAAATTTGAATAAACGCCTAAAGCGATGTCTTCTGACAATTCGATATTCATGTGGTTTTCTTGATTTTCCATTTAGATTTGTTTTTCTAATTCTTTAAAGGTAATGCCAAATTGTTCGAGTTCTGACAAGATAGGCGCATATATTTCTTTGCTTACCGGCAAGGTGACCCCGCGTTCGAGAATTTGCTTGTTTAAAATCAACTTTGCAGCAATTGCCACAGGCAGGCCAACCGTATTAGACATAGCAGTGTAGCGTTCGTCTTCTCCTTCAACAACTAAGGAACTATTAATTGCATAGTGGGTGTTGTCTTTTGAGTAAATGATTTCGTGATACATCACAATCATGTCTTTGTCTCCAGGTGCTAAACGCCATTTTTCGACTAATATTTTTTGCAAAAGCATTGCTGGACTCGCCTTTTCTATGCCGAAAACCTCATGATCGCTGAATAAACCTAAAAAGTCAAATAGCTCAAAAAGATCTTTGCGGTGTCCGACGAGCTTTAGAAATTTATCTTCGACACTCACCCCTGTTTCAAAAGGCAAAAACGCATTTAAAAACTGACGCGGCGTAAGTTGTGCTGAACCGTTCATCATATAGGCATCGTCGGTCATGCCGAGCTGAACAAATACATCCCAGGCCTCACAATAAGGTGGTCTGCGCAGGGTGCCGCGGAAAATTGTAGGAATATCTTGAATATGATACGTTTCTAAATAATTAAGCGAATCTCTATTGACGTAGCCTTCAAACTCGCCATATCCTTCAATTTGAATTTTATCTAGGCGCTGAAACAAGCGGTGGTAGGGCAAATACTTGAGTTCGTTCATTTCGCGGTAACATGCTGCAGAACCCTGCCCCGCAAGCACTACATTTCGCGGATTCCAGGTGAATTTATAGCGCCAAGGATTGTTGTCAGAAGACGGCGCAATTAAGCCACCACAATAGGACTTAAAAGATTCTAGTTTGCCTCCAATGTCTTTAATGTGGTCGAGGATGCGCATGGCACTCATGTGGTCTATGCCGGGGTCAACTCCGATTTCGTTCATGATCACAATTCCGGCCGCTTTGGCGTCTTCGTGCAGAGCGCGCATGTCGGCAGAAATGTAAGACGGTGTGATCAGGTGTTTTTTCAAGGCAATACAATCTTTGGCAACCTCCACATGGTATACAGCAGGCAGCATCGAGATGACTAAATCGGCTTGGGCAATGTAAGGTAGCCTTTGCTGAGAATCTAGGGCATTGAAAGAATGTGCTGTTGCATTTGGATGCGCTCCTATTTTTGCTTGAATTAAATCAAGGTCTTGATCGACAATATGGAGATGCCAAGATTCGGCAACACTGCGCTCTAATAAGTATTTGATGAGGGTGGAGGCCGACAAACCTGCACCAAAGAGTAAGATTTTTTTCATGCTTGATTGAGTAGAGCAAATGTAAAAAACTATCGGGAATTGTTGCGCGTTAGCATGAATAATAATGGCACGTGCCATCTTGCCGCCCATGAGATTTCATCATGCCCTGCACCTTCGACGATTGCCTCTAAGAAACGTGGGTTTTGTGTATTGTAGCCTACCATCGAAAGCGTCGTTAATAATTGATCGTGATAGGGTTTATAAGAGGCATCTAAAGTTTCGGTGCCTCGATCGACATAAAGAAAATGTCGCTTGTCTGCTTTTAAGTTTTTTTCTAAATAAATATTAAACGGAACCACGAGTGCTTCTACCATTCCTTCCTCAAACATGCCATAATTGATCATTGGTGTATGGATTGATAAACATGCCGCACCACCAAATAATTTTGGCTTTTCACATAGTGCATAAAGCGAAATGAGCCCCCCCATACTCGAACCCATGACCATGCGGTCTTTGGTGCGCTTACCAGCTTGAAATTCTTTTTCGATAAACGGAACCAACGTTTGCTCTATCCAATTTAAATAGGCATCTGCCTTTAATTCTCCGTTCCAAAGTTTATCCATCAATAAATTTCGATAGGAATCGGGCATGAGCGCGGCCACCTTTTGCGGAAAAAATTCTGCATACCTATTTGGTGGGTCGTTATGGATCCCGACTACAATGAATGGTTCATGAGCAAATCGAGCAAGCGTTGTGGCATAGACCTCATCAATTTTCCATTCCTTTTTGTTCCAAGTTTGGGTGCTGTCAAATAACATCTGACCATCGTGCATATATAGGGTGCGAAGACCTTTCTGGCCTTTCACGGCATTTGGAACAAAAACATCGATGGTTCGGTTATTTTGATCAAAAGGAAGCGAATAGCGAAAAATTTGTCCTCCCTCTACCTTGATTTGGTGCGAAATAGGCTGACACAAGCCTTTGTTCACGACAAATAAGGAGGTGCATAAAATTGTAATTAAAAACCGCAACATCTTTTTTTGACAAGAATAAGGGCTTTCGATGAATGTTGCGCATACATTGGCTATTTTTGTCAAAAAATTCCTCGGATGGACAAACTCCTCTCTTCTCTTTTTTCCATGCGCTGGGCAAGCGTTGGCTTAATTGTATTTTTAGTCGCGATAGGCTTGGCCACTTTTATAGAATCGATATACGGCATCCAAGCGGCCAAAATCTCCATCTACAATGCCACGTGGTTTGAAGGTTTGTTGCTTTACCTCACGCTTGCATTGGTCTCCAATATTTTTCGCTACAAAATGTTCAGTCGCGAGAAAATTGCCATGCTGAGTTTCCATTTATCTTTTATCGTCATCCTTGCAGGCGCGGCCGTTACACGCTACATCAGTTTTGAAGGCCAAATGGTCATACGAGAAGGTTCGAGTAACAACTTTATTTACACTGCCGATCCGTATGTGCTCATTAACGCGCAGGATATCACGCAAAAAAATGGCACCACCGCTCTTCAAGCCTGGAAAACATATTTGAGCGAATTCAACAACAATGATTTCGAGTACCAAACCAATATCGGCAAAAAAGAAATTTCCATTCGCTACATCGATTTCATGTCTGACCGCGTAGACTCCTTGCAAGTCAATCAAAAATTCAATGAAAACGCACTTGAATTGGTAACTGAGGGTAAAAAATCAAATTATCTTACCGAAGAAGAAGTACTTATGGTAGGTACCACTCCTTTTTATTTTTCGGCCCAACGCCCAGGCGCACCCAACCAAGCACCAGGTGTTTATTTACATGTCAAAGATGGCAAAACTTGGATTTATCCAAGCATTGAACTCAAAGCGTTGCCCATGACCGAAATGGAAAAAGTCAGAGCTAGCGGTCAGGCACCCTCCGATAGTCTATACATCAATTATCCTTTAAACGAATGGTCTGAATTTAAGACATTTTCTCTATATATAGTTGGTGGTCAGCAGGTTGTTTTCAAAAGACTCATTCCTCACGCTAAAAAAATGCTCGTTAAGGCGCCAGTTAAAAAATCCGGAAAAGATTACCTCACGGTTGAGCTCAGCGACGGCAAAGCCACAAAAAAAATCCGTTTAGAAGGTGGCATCGGCAAATTCCCCAAACCAGAGCGTTTTGCCATGAATGGCGTTGTCTATCAATTGGAATACGGCTCCATTCAAAAAAACATCCCCTTCTCCGTGCGTTGCCGCGAATTCACACTCGACAAATATCCAGGTTCTAATTCGCCCTCTTCTTTTGAAAGCGAACTCACCATCGAAGATCCACGCAACAAGGTCAAACTCGATAGAAAGGTCTTCATGAATAATGTGATCGATTACGACGGATACCGCTTTTTTCAGTCTGCTTATGATCTAGACGACCCCAATACACCTGAAAACGAAGAAGGCACCGTACTGAGCGTCAACCACGACTCCTTGGGCACCAACATCACCTACATCGGTTATTTACTAATGGCGCTCGCCATGATTTTATCGCTGTTTGCGCCGGCTGGTCGCTTTCAATACTTAAGTGAACAACTCAAAAAAATCAAGGTCAAAAAAGCAAGTTTAGGGATCATTCTCGTATTGCTTTCAACCAATGTTTTTGCACAGCACAACCACGCTAAAAAACCAGTTCACCACGAAGTCACGACCGAACATGCCGATGAGCTCGCTTCACTGCTCGTTCAAGACTACGAAGGTCGTATTGTGCCTTTCCATACCCTTGCCGATCAGCTGACACGCAAACTCACCCACGACAACAAATACAAAGAATTGAATGCGGTTCAATTTGTCTTGAGTTTGCACATGTATCCTTCTTATTGGGTGAGCCAACCTATTATCCAAGTGCCGAGAAGTTTAAGAGAAGCGCTCCAACTCAAAGAATTCGAAAGCATTATGTCGCTCACCTCCAAAGATTCCGAATTCAAATGGATGGCCGAATACAAAACTGCCCACCAAAAATTAGAATCTAAGCGCAACGAATTTGATAAAAAACTCATCAAACTCAATGAGAAATACGAAGTAGCCAACAACATTTTTATGTGGCAATTCATGCGCGTCATTCCTGGCAAAAACGACCCAAACCATACTTGGTTTGTGCCGCTCAGCATGGAACTCGGACAAAAAGACACGCTTTCCTCGAAGTTGTTTGTCAATTACTTAGCGGCGGTCCACGAAGGTGGTCAAAATCATTCCTTCGGAGCAGCCAGCGACGTGCTTTCCAAATTTAAAAAGTACCAACGCAAAGCGGGCAAAGCTGTTGCGCCATCTGCGCAAGCTATTGGTTACGAAATCAGCTACAACAAAATGCAGATCTTCAAGCGCTCGTATCAACTTTATTTATTGAGTGGATTTTTATTACTTGTCGTTTTCTTCATCGGTATTTTCTTTCGCTTAGAAAAATCACTCCGCGTTCTTACTTGGCCAAAGCGCATTTTGATTGCCATTACCATTATCACATTTGTTTACCATGGCGTCGGACTCGGTCTGCGTTGGGCAATATCTGGCCACGCCCCTTGGTCCAATGGTTATGAAGCAATGGTATTCATTGGCTGGATCACCATGATTGCAGGTTTCCTTTTTGCGAGGAAAAACCAAGTCGTTTTGGCGGGCGCTACCGTTTTAGCAGCCCTCATGTTGTGGGTAAGCGAAATGAACCTCATGGATCCAGAAATTACGCCACTTGTCCCGGTCCTGAAATCCTATTGGCTCATGATCCACGTGGCTATCATTACAGGCAGTTATGGTTTCTTAGGTTTGGCCTGTATCCTCGGCCTAATCAATATCAAACTATACCTCTTTCAAACGCAAAAGAATGCAGCGCTTGTTCGCCTCAATATTCAAGAAATCACTTACATCACTGAAATGACCATGACTGTGGGGCTCTTTATGCTCACTATTGGTACGTTCCTTGGCGGTGTTTGGGCCAATGAGTCTTGGGGCCGCTATTGGGGTTGGGATCCAAAAGAAACCTGGGCCCTTGTTTCGGTATTGGTTTATTCCGTGATTTTACATTTTAGACTGATTCCTGGTTTGCAAGGGCGTTTCTTATTCAACGCACTCGCATTCTGGAGTTATTCTGCCATTTTGTTTACTTTCTTTGGCGTCAACTTCATGTTGGTTGGCTTGCACAGCTATGCACAAGGTGAGGGCCTCGGACAGTTCCCAACTTGGCTCATTTACGTGATCATTATTTTTGCCTTGCTTACAACGGTTGCTCATTTGCGCAATCGCCGCATTGAAAAACTGCAAAAAGACGCTTTGCTCCAGTCATGATTTCTGACCGCATACTTTACGAAGACAACCACGTTATTGTCGTCAATAAATTGCCTTCAGAACTCACCCAAGGCGACAAAACCGGCGACGCTATATTACCTGATCTCATTAAGTCTTACCTCAAAGAGAAATACCAAAAACCGGGTAATGTTTTCCTAGGGGTGGTACATAGGCTAGACAGACCTACTAGTGGGGCACTTGTTTTTGCCCGCACCAGCAAAGCCCTCGAGCGGTTAAACGCCCAATTTCGAGACAAAGAAACCAATAAAGTTTACTGGGCAATAGTTGGGCAAAAACCTACAAATGCGAGCGGATCATTGGTTCATTATTTGAAAAAAAATGAGGCGCAAAACAAAAGCTATGTAGTTGCTGAAGCCACACCAGGGGCTAAAAAAGCAACCCTGCATTACCAACAAATTGGAACATCTGAACGCTATTTTTTGCTTGAAGTTCAGCTTGAAACCGGAAGGCACCACCAAATTAGGTGTCAATTGGCCAATATGGGTTGCATCATTAAAGGCGATTTGAAATACGGAGACAAACGCTCGAATCCGGACGGTTCTATTTGCTTGCATGCCCGCACGCTCAGCTTTGAACACCCCACCACCAAAGAGCTCATTGCGGTTACTGCTCCACTACCCAAGTTAGGTATCTGGGGCGCTTTTGAAAAAGACTAAAATCCAAGGATTTTTAGGGCGGTTAGCCAAATTATTTTCAAGTCCTTGAACAAACTTGGATCGGAAAGATAGCGCTGATTGAGTTCGATTTTAGCGGGCATAATTTGCTCCAAATAAGCCTTTTGAGGATCTGCGGCCTTCGCTAAAATTTCATTTTCGTTGAAATAAGCAAGACTCGCGTAATCTGTAATGCCTGGCTTCACCACTAAAATTTGACGTTGTGTTTCAGTATACTTCTCTACATAAAATGGGACTTCTGGCCTTGGCCCTACAATACTCATATCGCCTTTGATGACATTGATGAATTGCGGAAATTCGTCTAGCTTGAAGCGCCTGATAAAATAGCCGGTTCGGGTGATGCGTGGGTCTCGGTTGCCAATGGTAATTTGACTTCCTTTGTCGGCATTTGGTCGCATCGATCTGAATTTAATCAAATTAAAAAGTTGTCCGTTAAGACCAACCCGTTCTTGCAGATAAAAAACTCCTCCACCTGACTCCAGGATTATCAATAGCATCAGAATTAAACCAAGCGGCAAGAAAAACGCAAGGATTATAAGTGAAATGCAAATGTCGAAAGTTCTTTTCATCGTATCTTCGTGCAAAGCTAAACAAAACTTGAGTTGCTAGAAAAATTCGCATATAAAGAAGCACTACTCGCCGCAGATTTTCGACTGCAAACCTTTGCGCAATTGCAAAAAGACCTCGAACGCGCGCAATGTGAATTCACGCTCCATCCAGCAAACTTTCTCGACGATTTATCAAAACTTCTCGAAAATCTTTCCAGTGAGAAACGCGCTCAACTGCTCTATTTAATTGACCTTCCAGAAAAGAATGACGCCATTGTTCCTACTTCCAATTACTACGAGAGCCTTGCCGAACAAATCATACACCGTGAAGCGCTGAAAGTTTTTCTTCGAAGCAAATTTTCAAGTCAGTAAAAGGTGTTGAAACTCTTTTGAAATTGTTCATATCTCCAACCGAAAACAAGATGTCTTTACGTCCGAAATGTTAACTTTGTAATTCAAAATTTTAGTCATGAATTTCATTGCTTCGAGCACAACCCTACTGCGTCACCTTCAAAGTATTTCAGGTGTATTAAACACAAGCAACACCCTGCCTATTCTCGACAACTTCCTTTTCGAGATCACTGACGGCATGCTCACGGTTTCTATCTCCGACCTAGAAACCACCATGATGACCAAACTCGAAGTGCAATCCGAACAAAACGGCAAAATTGCCATTCCAGCAAAACTATTGCTCGACGTACTCAAAAACCTACCCGACCAACCTTGCACATTCAAAGTAAATTCAAGCAATTTTCAGATTGAAATCGCCTACGACAACGGAAAGTCGCGCATGGTCGGTTTCAATGGCGAAGAATTCCCAAAAGTTCCTGAACTCGCCAACAAAAGCGCCATCAAACTTTCGGGTGCAGTTTTGGCTAAAGCCATCAACAAAACGCTTTTTGCAACCGGCAACGATGACCTCCGCCCAGTCATGAGCGGCGTGTTTTGTCAGTTTGCAGGCTCTGAAATCACCTTTGTTGCTACAGACGCACACAAACTAGTGCGCTACAAAAGAACCGACGCCGAAGCGAGTGGCAGCTCCGCTTTTATCTTACCTAAAAAACCGCTGAACCTCCTCAAGTCTAACTTGCGCGGCGACGAAGACATCTTAATGGAATACAACGAATCTAACGCCGTATTCACTTTTGCTGATTTAGTATTGGTGTGTCGCTTGATCGATGGAAAATACCCTAATTACGAAGCTGTTATTCCAAAAGAAAACCCGAACGTACTCACCATAGACCGCGCTCAGTTTTTATCCTCTATCAAGCGCGTCTCCATTTTCTCGAATAAAACCACACATCAAATCCGCCTCAAATTAGTGGGCTCTGAACTCTCTCTTTTTGCCGAAGACATCGACTTCGCCAACGAAGCTACTGAAAGACTCACTTGTAACTACAACGGCGACGACCTCGAAATCGGTTTCAACTCTCGCTTCTTACTCGAAATGCTCAGTAACCTAGATGCCGACGAAATCAAACTTTCCATGAGTGAGCCGAGCCGAGCAGGCCTTCTTACCCCAGCTGTCCAAGACAACGCACACGAAGACATTCTCATGCTCGTGATGCCCGTCATGCTGAACCGTTAAGCCTTTATGTCTAGCACCCTTACCAATATTCGCAACCTCTCGTTAGACGAACTCAAAACGAGTTTCACCGAATTTGGCGAGAAACCATTTAGAGCCAAACAAGTTTGGGAATGGCTCTGGCAAAAAAATGCCCATTCCTTCGACCAAATGAGCAACCTCAGCTTGGCTTTTCGCGCTTGGCTAGATGCCCACTACTACATCGACTACATTACCCTTCAAGACCAACAAATCAGCAAAGACCGCACCATCAAAAGTGCTTTCACTATTGACGACGGTAAAGTAATAGAAGGCGTTCTGATCCCGACCAGCACCCGCATGACCGCCTGTATCTCTTCCCAAATTGGCTGCAGCTTGTCTTGTCAGTTTTGTGCTACGGGCAGGCTCAAACTCATGCGCAATCTTAGCGCCGGCGAAATCGTCGATCAAGTGGTTTACCTCCAAGAACAAGCGCAACAAAACTACACTCAAAACCTTAGTAACATCGTTTACATGGGCATGGGAGAACCCCTGCTCAACTACAAAAATGTTTTGCTTTCTATTGATCGCCTTTGCAGCCCTGACGGCCTCGGTATTTCGCCGCGCCGCATAACGGTTTCAACTGCTGGCATAGCCAAAATGATCTCCAAATTAGGCGACGACGACGTCAAGTTCAACTTGGCGCTTTCCCTGCACGCGGCCAACGATCAAAAGCGCAATCAAATCATGGAGATCAACGAGAGCAACAACCTAGAAACACTCTCCGAGGCGCTGCAATATTTCCATGCCAAAACGGGCTCTCGCGTCACTTTCGAATACATCATTTTCAAAGATTTCAATGACGACCTCACCGACGCCCGCGAGCTCGCCAATTTTGCAAAGTGCGTGCCCTGCAAAATCAATATCATCGAATACAACCCCATTGACGACGGCAAATACCAACAGGCCGATCCTCGCAAAGTGGAGGCTTTCGCCCAATATTTAGAATCCCTTAACCTCATCGTCAATGTGCGACGCAGTCGTGGCAAAGACATCGATGCAGCTTGTGGCCAACTCGCCAACAAAAACAAAGCTATTGCCTCAGCCGATCGCGCGCTCAAGTTCTAAGCATTTCGGTTGTAACAAATCACTTGTTTCTTCGTCAACGTTTTTATATGATTTCCATTCAAAACCTCAACAAGACCTTCACGCTGACCAAACAGCAGCGCAAAGAACTCAACACCGATCAAAAAACAGCAACTGCGGTTCAAGACCTCAGCTTTTCTTGCCAGCCGGGGCGGGTTTTTTCTTTACTAGGTCCTAACGGCGCTGGTAAAACCACCACCTTGCGCATGATCGCAACACTCATTGCACCCACAACCGGGCAAATACATATCAACGGGATAAACGCCCTGAGCCAGCCACAAGAGGCACGCAAGCACATTGGCTTTTTAACGGGCTCCACCGGCTTGTATGCGCGGCTCACACCTATTGAAGTGATCGATTACTACGCCGATCTCTATGGTGTAGAAAAAGCAGCTCGGGAGCAGCGCAAAGAAGAGCTTTTCTCGCTGCTCCATATGCAAGACTTCCTCCATAAGCGCATTGGCAAGCTCAGTACCGGCATGAAACAAAAAGTATCCATTTGCCGCACCATGATCCACGACCCAAGTGTCGTTATTTTTGATGAACCAACAAGCGGGCTCGACGTCATTACCGCCGAAAACATCATCAAACTCATTCGCTCTTGCAAAGACCAAGGCAAAACCGTCATCTTTTCGAGCCACATCATGAGCGAAGTCGATTTACTTTGCGACGACCTCGCTATCATACACCAAGGCACGCTCAAGTACAACGGCACCATGGCCGATTTTCGAGCCAACATGCAAACTGCCAACCTCACCGAAGAATTCATTCGTATTGTCCAAGCTCCAAATTCTCAGTTATGATCTTCCGTATTTTTCGCAAAGAACTCCTTGACACCCTCCGCGATCGCCGCACGCTCATGACCATGCTCGTGATTCCAATTTTAGCTTTCCCTATTATCATCAATGTTTTTGTAGAAATTTCAAAATCCTTTGAAGAAGGCGCCGATACCAAAATGATGAAAGTTGGAATTGTTGGTGACCACAACAAAAACTACATCCAGCAACTAGAACAAATACCAGCCGCAGTTGGGCCTAAAAAGATTGTTGTTTTCAAAGACAGCCTCACGCTCAGAAAAGCAATTGAAGCAGACCAAATTCAGTTGGGCCTGATCATTCCTGCCAATGAAAATAACTTGCGTGAAAACCAACAAACGATTACCATCAATTGGTTACTCGATGCTTCAGAAGTGGGGCGTTCAGAACGTGCAGCACTCTACGGATCGAGTCTTCAAGCCAATGCCGATGCACAACGACTACAAACTTTAGGTTTGCGACCAGAACAAATCAAGCCCTTAGCCAACAACACCATCAATTGTGCGAGCGACAAAAAAATGCTTGGGCAACTGGCAGGCGGAATTCTTCCTTATATTTTTATTGCATTCGGATTTATTGGCTGTATGTATCCGGCCATCGATCTCTTCACAGGCGAGAAAGAACGCGGCACACTAGAAACCTTACTTACCGTCCCGGTGGCGCGCTGGAAAATACTCATTGGCAAAATGCTCGTCGTTGTGAGTTCAGGAATGCTTGCTGCAAGCTGTTCGCTCATTGGTTTATTTATTTCGATTGAATTTTTAGACCTTACTGACAATCAAGAAATTTTAAAGGTCATACATGGCATTTTAACACCTTACTTTATCAGCTCCTTACTTGCACTCCTATTACCGCTCGTCATTTTCTTTGCGGGCGTCATGATTCCGATTGCTATTTACGCCAAGAGCTTCAAGGAAGCGCAAAGCATCATTACACCGCTCAATATTGTAATGGTACTGCCTGCAATGGTCGGATTTTTTCCTGGAATAGAACTCAACCTAAACACCGCTTTTATTCCGGTTGTAAATGTGGTGTTGGCTACCAAAGAACTCGTTGCCGGAACACTCTCTTGGCTTTATTTTGCGGGCGTTTTTAGTGTGATGTGTTTACTCGCTACCCTTGCCATTGTTCTTTCCTATAAGCAATTTGGAAAAGAATCTAATATCTTAAGCTAATTCGGAAAGCTCGAGCCAGCGCAGGGTAAATTCGTCGATCTGATCAACCACTACACCTAACCTCGCTCCTTTTTCTAAAAGCTGCTCATTGCTCAGGTTGCCACTCGACAACTCTGAACTCAATTGCTCTTTTTCGGTCTCTAGCTGTGGAAGCATTTTTTCGATTTGCTCGAACTCTTGCTTTTCTTTGAAACTCATTTTGCGCTGCTTTTCTGCAGGCGCTGAAACTTGTTCTACAACCGGTTCTGGCACTGTTTTTTGATCTTGTTTTTGCTGACGCTGCGCACTTTGAAGACTCGTTCTGTAGGTGTGGTAGTTACCCGTGATGTCTTTAATTTGACCCTCTCCTTGGAACACAAAAAGGTGGTCAACCATTTTGTCCATGAAGTAGCGGTCGTGAGAAACTACAATTAAGCTGCCTTGAAACAAGCGCAAGTATTCTTCTAGCACCGACATCGCAAAAATGTCGAGGTCATTGGTAGGCTCATCGAGGATCAAGAAATTTGGGTTGAGCATCAGTACGCGCAAAAGCTTCAGCCTACGGCGTTCTCCTCCACTGAGCTTGTGCACAAAATGATAATGCATGTCACGAGGGAATAAAAAGCGCTCCAAAAGCTGCGCCGCAGAAAGTTGTCTGCCTTTTTCAAGCGGAATGAACTCAGCGACTTCTCGCACGACGTCAATGACTTTCATGTTCGGATCAACTTCTATCAGATCCTGAGAATAATAGCCAAAAACGATGGTCTCGCCGATGACAATTTTTCCCTTATCGGGCTCGGCCTCACCTGTGAGCAATTTCAGAAAGGTAGTTTTGCCCGTTCCGTTGTTGCCAACAATGCCCAGGCGTTCTTGCCGCTGAAAGTTGTAGGTGAAGTCGTCGAGCATAATGCGCGAGCCAAAAGCCTTACAAACCTTATGAAACTCAACGATTTTGGTACCCAAGCGCTCCATCTTAATGGGGAGCTCTAGTTCGTCCTCGTCTAGGCGCTGACTAGCTACTTTTTTAAGATCTGAAAAGGCATCGACACGTGCTTTTTGCTTGGTGCCACGCGCTTTAGGTTGGCGTCGGATCCAGTCTAATTCTTTGCGAAAAGTATTCTTGGCCTTTTCAATGGTGGACTGCAGTTGATCTTCTCTTTCGGCTTTCTTCTCTAAATAATAGGAGAAGTTCCCTTTGTAGCGGTATATGGTTTGGTCGGCGAGCTCAAAAATGGTATCGCAAACCACCTCTAAGAAATAGCGGTCGTGGGTAACCATCAATAAGGTAAGCTGCGAGGCCGATAAATATTGCTCTAACCATTCGATCATGTCGAGATCGAGGTGGTTGGTAGGTTCATCTAATATCAAGAATTCTGCCTCAGAAAGCAATACTTTCGCCAACGCCACACGTTTTTTCTGACCACCCGATAACTGACCTACCTTTTGGGTAATGCCACTGAGTTTGAGAACAGATAATACTTGCTGCACTTTTACTTCTAAATCCCAGGCTTGGTGTTCGGTAAGTGCTTGATAGAGGTCGCCAAGTTTGGCTTCGTCGTTGGCCTCTAGCGCATCGGTATAGGCTTTAATGAGTTTGATTTCGGGGAGGTCGTGATCTAGAACGGCGTCAAGTACGCTGAGTTCTGGGTTGAGGTCTTCGGTTTGCTCCATAAAAGCAATGCGAAGCTCTTTTCGGAACGTCACAATGCCGCTATCAGCAGGTTCGAGCCCTAGCAAACAACGGAGCATAGTAGATTTACCTGAACCATTTTTTGCTACGATTGCAGCTTTTTGACCTTGCTCAATACCAAAAGTAAGGTCCGAAAATAGGAGGCGCTCACCATAGGATTTGGTAAGTTGCTCGACAGAAAGAAAATTCATAATTAACGGAGGCGATCTAGAGATTCAAGAATTTCTTTGTCTTTTTTGACGCCTTTAAAAGCAAAGTATGAAAATGGGAGGCCAACCACACAAATATAATAGCCAATGCCCAACTGAATAGAAACTGCAGCAGGAGCAAAAAAACCAATGCTTCCGAGTACTAAAATACTCACTAGCCCTATTAAATAAATGAAGAAAACCAAGCGTGCTAATCTGAATTGCTTCTTGAGGTTCTTGTAATTCATCATGGCAAAGTAAGTGAAAAGGACAAAAAGAATAACGAAGTAAAAAAGTAGCGACCCCTGGATGTTTTCAGCCTTCCCTAATGGCGCATTGGCAGCAGATTTAAACTGCTGGATGCCATAAACAGAGTAAGAAAGATAACTTTTGGACGTAGGGAAACCAAAAATTTCTACTCCTGAAAGCAATGAAGATAAGAGGAGCATGACAATGATAAAATAGACGGTTTGAATACGTTGGATCATAAAAATAGTGTATTGCGTTGTTGTCTTAAATAAAAATCGAGGAGTACCATTTGAGCCATTGCGGTTACAATAGGAACTGCTCTAGGCACCACACAGGCGTCGTGACGCCCTTCAATGGCGTGTTGTTTTAGTTCGCCATTTTGTTGTAAAGTTTCTTGTGGGATTTTGATACTTGCTACTGGTTTAAAAGCAACCCGAAAGCTAATGGGCATACCGTTCGAAATACCGCCTTGGATGCCCCCTGAATAATTTGTTTGGGTGCTGCCATCGGCATTGAATTGGTCGTTGTGTGCAGAACCCTTCATGGAAACCGCTGCAAAACCGCTGCCAATTTCAAAGCCTTTGACGGCATTGATGGATAGCATTGCTTTGCCGAGTTCTGCATGCAGTTTATCAAAAACTGGCTCGCCCCAACCTGCTGGTACGCCACGAAGCATACAACGGATTGCTCCGCCAGTGGTGTCTCCTTCTGTTTGAAGCACTGCGATGTATGCATGCATTTGCTCCGACAACTCTTGATCTGGGCAACGCAGTAGCGATGCTTCTATTTGTGGTTTGTTGTACCAATCAGCATTTTGCAGCTGAATTGGACCAATTTGATCGACATAACAGGAACTCTCTATTCCCAAACGACCTAAAACTTGGGCAGCGAGCGCACCAGCAACAACCCTACAAGCGGTTTCGCGCGCACTGCTACGGCCTCCGCCTCTGTGGTCACGGATGCCATATTTTTGTTGGTAGGTGTAATCGGCATGTGATGGCCTGAAAACTTCTTTAAGGTCTTGATAATCTTTGGATTGTTGGTCTTGGTTCTGGATCTGAAAAGCAATAGGGCTGCCAGTGCTTTTGCCTTCAAAAATACCAGAAAGGAATTGAACCTGGTCGGCTTCTTGCCTCGGTGTAACCAACTGGTTTTGGCCCGGCCTGCGCTCGTTGAGTGCATTTTGAATGGCTGTTAAATCAATAGGGAAGTTAGAAGGAAAGCCCTCAATTATGCCGCCGATTGCCACGCCATGAGACTCGCCAAAAGTGGTGAGTTTAAAAATTTGACCATAGCTCGAACCTGACATGCCACAAAGGTAAGGAATTTGGATGGTTAATCTTTTTATATTTGGAGATGCGAATTCTACTTTTTCTAATTTCCGGCCTGGCCCTTTTATGGTCTTGTGCCCCTGCGCGTTTTGTCGAGCCGCTGCAAAAAGGACAACAAGTTATTACCGGACATTTTGGCGGGCCTGTCGCCAAAGTTCCTGGTATTGGCGCCATTCCGATCCCCTTCACTTCCATTGGATACGGCAGAGGGCTCAGTAACTCTACAACCGTGATGGGCTCTATCCAAACCACTTCACTCGCATTTGGCGTAGGGCAGTTTGAATTAGGCGCCTCCCAAAAATTATGGAGCACCGATCGCATGGGCTTGTCTGGGCAGCTCAACACCAATATCTTAATAGATTTTTATACAGGCGCCAACCGCATTTGGCCTCAGCTTGATGCCAATTACTATTTAAAATATGGCCTTAAGTCTTATCGTATTGGTGAACAGAGAAATTATAATTTTATGTACGCTGGCATCTCCAATTGGTTTGATTTCTACAGAATAGAATCGCAAGGTAGACCAAATGAGCAACTCTGGATACCCAGCCTGCAATTTGGCCATCAATGGATCAGGCCCAAATGGAGTTATCAAGCAGAAGTAAAAATTCTTGCACCTTTAGAATCAAATGAAAATATCGTGGTTCCTTATCCTAGTCTTTTACAAAACCGCGGTGCACTCGGACTTTACTTTGGCATCACCTATAGCCTTTAATCATGAAAAAGATCTTATTTATTACCGCACTCCTGAGTCTTTCTCTTGCTTGTCGCAAGCGTTTAGACAGTTTTCTCTTTAATCCGAGTCAAATTGAGAGTTATCAGCTAGACGCGTACCAAGGAGAATTGACGCTGGATTTGAATGGACAATACAATGTGCCTGATTCGATGATACACCAATTACAATGGGATATCGAACTTGAAGAAGGAAACGCCAAAATGAGTGCCATTTACGTAGGCGACATCAATAGCATTGCTACCGATACGGTTATTTTGTATTGTCATGGCAACAAAGATCACATGGACTTCTATTGGCCACGACAAAAACTCTATGCAAATACAGGTGGCTTGGGCCGTTACGGCGTATTAATGTTCGATTACCCAAGTTTTGGCTTATCGGAAGGTAAGGCCAGCGAAGCAAATATGTACCGTTCCACCGCCCGCGCCATTCAATGGCTCAAAGACCAAGGGCTACACAGCGAGCACTTTGTCATTTTCGGGTTTTCTTTAGGATCTGCTGCAGCTTGCGAAGTAGCAGCGCATCCAAGCGAATATGCCTTAGCACCTAGCAAATTGATCCTCGAAGCGCCATTTGCTTCTGCAGAAGTCATGATTCAGGATGCAGCATTGCTTTCTATGCCCGGTTCGTTTCTAGTCGATTTAAAAATAGACAACGCTACGGAAATTAAAAAAATTAACATCCCGTTACTCTGGATCCATGGGGAAGACGATAGTTTTTTAACCGTAAAGAGCCATGGGCAACCCGTATACGACAACAAAACAAACGGCTATAAAGAAGCATACCTTGTGCCTGGCGGCGAACACGAAACCACACCGTTTGTGGCGGGTTACCAAAATTACATCGCTAAGCTAGCTGCATTTATGCTGCATTAATGTGCGCCAAGTACCAGCACTTTCTTGTGCTGTTTTTGGCCATTCCATAGGGATTCTAGGTAATAAACACCTTCGCAAACTTGGAGTTGAATGGCTTGATCTTGGTAAGTCCATTCTCCAACAAGTTTACCTTGTGCATCGTACAATGTAAGTTGCGCACCGGTATTTAGGTTGCTAAAGAAAAGTTGCCCTGTAGTAGGATTTGGAAACACGTTAAAATCTAAAGACCCGATTTCATTGAGTTGCGCACAGCTCTCCAAAATAACAGTGAGTGCTGCACTTCCTGTACAACCTGTATTTGGATCTGTTAAGGTAGCAGTAAGGGTAAGCGGGCCTAAACTCAATCCAGTAGGGTCAAAAGTGAGACCAGAAACGCCCAAGCCATTCACGGTAGCGCCTTGTGGCGTTACGACCATTGGAACAGCACCATCTTCTACACACAATACCAGATCAGTATCGGCAATTGAAAGCCCAACAACTGGAGTACTTTGAATTGTAATTTGTTGTGAAAAAGTACTGGTACCTGCTGCATTTGTGACAGTTAGCGTAACTGTGTAGGTGCCTGGCGCATATACATTGCTCGGGTTTTGCTCGATGGATGTGAAGCCATCACCGAAATCCCAAGCCCAAGAAGTAGGCAAGTTCTGAGAAAGATCTATAAAGTTCACTGCAGTTCCACTACATAAAATACTTGGCGCTTGAAATTGCGCAACTGGGGCAACTGTTGGGCCCGCCTCGTTGTAATAAATAGAGAAATCGTCGAAGTAAAAACCATCCTTTCGTGTTCCGCCGTCAGCTCTTAATTGAAAACGCACTTTGATCACTTGTCCGATGTAATCGCTAAGTTGAATTTCTTCCTGAACCCATGTGCTTTGCACACCTTCCCAAACTGGCTGGTTATTTGGCTGAACGCTGCCATTTGCCGAGTTGCCCGCTACAGTGTAGAGTCCGCATTGACCTACCCAAGTAGCACCGTTATCTGTTGAAACCTGCAATTGAGCGTAGTCGTAATCTGCTTCGATATCCCACTTCGCCCAAAAGTTGAGTTTGGCCGCCATTGCATTTGTGAGGTCAATAGTTGGCACGTACGTATAGGTGGTATTGGCATTATTGACGTAATTACCGGTTGGCGTATCGGTAAACGAGCGCGGCGCAGAAACAAAAGTGGAGGTTGTGGTGTTCCAATTTCCTGTCCAGTTGGTTGCCGTTGTTGCATTTTCAGTCACCTGAAGAGTAAACGAACCATAGGTTTTGATGATGGTATCTTTATGAATCCAATAGCCATTGTCGGTTTGCAAGATATACTTGATTTGGTCACCAAATTGAATAGCCGGATTCAAAGTATAGCTAATGGCGCCGAGTCCATTTTGCTGAAGCGCTAAATTATGAACAACAGCGCTTCCGACAGAAACAATATTCTGTAAAGGAACTATACTGACAGTAACCGGACCATTTTCTCGACCTAATCTTCTGGCCTGATGATTAAAGTTACCACTTAAAGTAGCGATGTTACTCGGGTCTTGGTCGGTGGTGACAATATAGATGCCGGCAACGTGTGCAAGCACAAGGTTCGGATACACCATTTCTTGACAAGTTGGGACAATTTGAGAGGAAGGCTGCCAGAATGCGGTCCCTACCTCTGGCGTATGCACAAACATGGTGTCTTTAACACCTACACCAATGTCTACTTTATACATGTAGTCATCGGAGTCTCCTGATGCCGGATACAAAGCAGAACTTTTAATCGCTCCGTAACCATTGAAGGTCACCATTTTATTGGTGTATTCTTGGAAGTAATCGTGGTGATCGGCAAATTCAGCTGTTGTTGTTCCAATTGGGAAAAGGATGTCTTCGGCATAAGTGTGGGCGTTAAAGGCAGTGACAAATTTGTTGTTCTGAACTAACCAACGCATGGCTTGTGTTTCTGGCTCAGAAAAGGCAGCCGTACCACAATATGTCTCGTTTGTTTGTGTAAAAGAAGTACCTGTAGTACCCCAACCATAGCTATAGTTTCTGTTTAAATCGACCCCGTAGGATCCGCCTGAATTGAGGCGACGGTTTTTACGCCACATACCGCCACCATTTGGATTGGTAGTTTGATTGTACACATAACCATCAGGGTTGATACACGGCACAAAATACAACTGCATGTGATCAACCAAATAGTTGATTTCTGGGTTAGTTCCGTAGTTTTCTAGAACATACCACATAAAAAAGATGGTTTCCATTAAAGCCATCGGTTCGCGCGCGTGATGGATCGCTGTGTATAACACTTTTGGCTCTCCGCTCTCATCAATACTAGGATTATCAGAAATGCGCACGTGGTAAAGTGGTCGGTTTTGAGCCGTTAAGAACGTGGAAATTGGCGCTTTAGCAGTAATTAAATTGGGGTAAGTTGCAACCATTTCGTCAAGTTCGGCCAACATCTCCTCGTATTTCAAATAACCGCCCATAGTACCCAAATTAAAATGAGTTGGCGTTGCTGGATTAAAACCAGAACCACCTGCACCAGAACCAGAACAATTTGTATTTTTCAATGATGCTGCATCCTTGGTTGCTGGTTTCGCGAGTTCTTCTATGTAATACGCCTGAACATCTTCAATCAATACCTCATAATTGAATTCATAAGTATCCATGATTTGGCGTTCCTCTTTTGAAAAATCAGAAATGAAAAACACCCCTTCTTTGTGGATGCCATGATCAATAGTAACACCTAGATTAGAGAGTTTATGTAATTCTTGCTCATTGGCAAAAATTTTCAAGCGAGAGTAGTCTTGAGCATATGCTTGATTGGCATAGAATGTGCTAAAAACTGCTAGGAGAAATACAAAGAGTTTCATAATGGAGTTAATTGAGAACACAAATAAACAGCATTTTTTAACCAAACACAATTTTTTTGTGAGGTCTTTGGCAACCTTCTCGCTTTTAGATAGTTTATTTATTTTGAGAATGCACCTGATTGTGTTAAATTTACTCAAGTCATGAATTTTATACGCCTCCTTTTTCTTTTTGGTCTGATCCAAACGGCTTTCGCCCAAGAAGTCTGGATGTACCCTAATCATGGCCAATGGGATGCGCAGATTTTATACAATCTTCCGCTCTCTTCTGGTAGGCTATACATTGAAGAACAGGGGCTTACCTATTTTCTTTCAGATGCTACTTTTCACCAACACGAGTCTAAAGAAGAACACGAACACCACGAAGGCACGGCGTATCATGCCATCAAACACCACTTTTTGCATGCCCAGTCAGCAACTTTTGTAGCACAAGACAGCAGTGCGCATTACCATAATTATTTTATTGGCAGTGACCAAAGTAAATGGAAGTCACAGATACGAGGCACGTCAGCAATTGTTGCCAACCAATATTTTGAAAGCGGGGATCTCAACTATCTAATTGATGACAAGCAATTTGCATTTCACCTTCAATTGCTACCTCATTCCAATATCCATCAATTAGATTTCGAAATTATAGGCGCCGATTCCCTATTCATAGACGCAAATGGGTATTTGCATTTAACACATCGCTTTGGCGAAATCACCTACAGCGCACCAAAAGCATGGAATATCCTCTCTGAATCCGAAAAGATCGACGTTCCGGTTCAATTTATGATCAGCAACAATATCGTTTCTTTTCAAGTGGGAGAATCTTATGATCCAAATCTGGCACTTTTCATCGATCCAAGTTTAACATTTTCCACCTTCACGGGCTCACCCGTAGACAACTGGGGCTTTACTGCCACACCAGACGTCAACGGCAATCTTTTTGGTGGTGGTATTGTCTTTGGTTCTGGTTACCCAAGTTCAGCTGGTGCCTACGACCTTACTTACAATTCAGGTACAGGTTCCTTTCCGATGGATGTCGGGATCACCAAATTCAACACCAACGGAACCGCATTGCTCTATTCTACCTACCTCGGTGGTTCGGGCAACGAAACACCTCACAGTATTGTGAGTGCCCCAAATGGCGAACTTTATGTCTATGGCGTCACTTCATCCACGAATTTTCCGATGGCCGGGCAATCCTATGACAATTCTTTTAATGGTGGGCCATATCAGCTTCAAAACTCACTTGAATTCAATGGTTCCGATATATACATTGCGCGGTTCAATCCAAATGGTACCGCTCTCCTTTCCTCTACATATGTAGGCGGCACCAGCACCGACGGCCTAAACGCAGCAAGCCTATTTTACAACTACGGAGACCAATTTAGAGGAGAAATCGTACTAGATGCAAGTCAAAATGTCTATGTTTCAAGTACTACTACTTCAACGAATTTCCCCACCACCAATGCTTTTCAAGGGATCCTCAATGGTGCGCAAGATGCCGTGGTGTTCAAGATGAATGCGGGCCTCAATCAAATGCTCTGGAGTTCTTATTTTGGTGGTAGCGGAGCTGAATCTGGCAATTCTATTACTATCGGTTCCAACGGCAGCGCATATGTTGCGGGCGGCACCACCTCTAGTTCTTTAGCAATTAGTGGCGGCCACGACCTCACTTTCAATGGTGGTAGTTCGGATGGTTATGCCTTACGCATCAACACCGCAAGTGGCGCATTGCAATCTGGAACCTACATGGGGCAGTCCGAATACGACCAAACCTATTTTATCCGAACAGATATAGACAACGCTGTGTACGTTTACGGACAATCAGAATCTTCATGGGCCATTACACCAGGCTGTTACGGCAATGCCAATTCCGGACAATTTTTACGCAAATATGCCCAAGATTTATCCGTCACCAATTGGACTACTATGATTGGTGCAGCAACAGGTCACGTCGAACTTTCGCCAACTGCGTTTTTGATATCAGATTGCTACGATATTTACTTGGCAGGTTGGGGTGGTCAGCTCAATCAGCTCTATGGGCAAGCGTCCTTCTCCACTACCAATAACTTCCCCGTCACACTCGACGCATATCAACTCAACACCAACGGTTCAAATTTTTACGTGGCTGTGCTCGATCAGGATGCTAGTTCGCTCAAATATGCCACCTTTATGGGCGGCATCAATAGCAGTTCTAACCACGTCGATGGTGGTACGTCCCGCTTTGACAACCAAGGCAGAATCTACCATGCTGTTTGCGGAGCCTGTGGCGGCAATGATTTTGGGTTTACAAGTACCCCCGGCACTTGGTCGCCGACCAATCAGAGTTCCAATTGTAATTTAGCGTGTTTTAAATTCGAACTCAGTACGATTGAAGCTATTGCAGCTCAACCCGCTCCACTCATTTGTATTCCACAAAACGTGTTTTTTGACAATAATTCACAAAACGCTAATTCGTTTTTCTGGGACTTCGGAGATGGCAACACCTCCACCGCCTATGAGCCAATACATGCATATGTAACACCCGGCACCTACGATGTCTTGCTTGTCGCTTTCGATTCAACGGGTTGTTTCACTCCAGATTCAGTGACCATCACACTAGTCATCGGGGGCTTTACGGCGGGTGCCATACAGCCTACTGCAAGCATCTGTCCTGGCGACTCCTATCAATTAGAAGCTTATGGCGGTAGTAGCTATACATGGTCGCCTGCAAATGTATTAGACAATCCAAGTAGCCCAACACCTACTGCCACAATTCTTACAACCACCACATTCTCTGTTATTGTTGCCGATTCTTGTGGTTCAGACACCCTTCAAATCACGCTTAACGTCAATGCTCCGACCATAACGCTTCCTAATGACACCACCATTTGTATTGGCGAAAGTGTCAATATTGATGCCATTGCAACAGGAACCATAAGTTGGTCGCCCGGTAACTTTCTCAATACAACCAGTGGCGCCAACGTCATTTCTACCCCTCAGAATAACATTACCTATACTGCAACCGCTACTTCAACCAATGGTTGTACAGCTCAAGACTCCATCAACATTTTTGTTTTCAATAATCCACCTGCTCCTCAGCTCATTGACAGCGTTTCGCTCTGCTACGGAACCTCCATGCCACTCACTGCATCCGGAGGCACGAGCTACTTTTGGTATCCGAGCAATAACTTAATTGGAGCAAACAACCCCACAGTTCAAATCAATCCGCTTGTTGGTCAGTACTATTTTGTAGATGTCACCAATAGTTGTGGTACTGAAACCGATTCTGTTTGGGTATCCATCCTTACCGCACAAATTTGGGCTGGCAACGACACTATTGTTTGTCCAGGACGCCCAGCCAACTTGTGGGCTAGTGGCGCGCTTTATTACGAATGGAGCCCAAGCGCTAATGGCTCAAGTGCAAATGGTGCTCAGGTATCCGTACTGCCTCCATACAATACAACTTACATGGTCATTGGTACAGATGCACAAGGTTGTCAAGATAGTGCTTATGTACAAGTCAATTTGTTTCAGCCTGCTTTTGTGAATGCCGGCCCAGATATTTATGCGATTCAGGGCGACATCATTCAGCTTACAGCCGACCCATCAGGGCCGGGAGCCTTTTTATGGACGCCTCAAGATGAAGTCTCTTGCCCCACTTGTCAGTCAACGGAGGTGAGCCCCTATCAAAATGCCATCTATTCCATCTTTTTTACCGACCAGAATGGTTGCACAGCCCAAAGTCAAGTCAATATCTTCTTTGACCCCTTCTTTTATGTACCAAACACATTTACGCCCGATGGCGATATGTTTAATCAGTATTTCAGAGTTGTTGGTGGCAATTTCTTAGAGGTAGAAGTCAGTATCTATAACCGCTGGGGAGAACTCATCTACCAATTCACCGACCTCAAAGACTACTGGGACGGCACCTATAACTATCGTCCTTGCCAAGACGGCACCTACACCTGGAAAATCAAATACACCGATTACCTCAATCGAAAAGAAGTCCTGACTGGCCACGTCAATTTGCTGCGCTAAAGCAGATTTGCCGTAACTTTGAAGCATGTCCATACAAATACAAGCTTTTGCTTTTAATGCTTTTCAAGAAAACACTTTTGTCGTTTCCGATGGCCAAGATGCCGTCATTTTTGACCCGGGTTGCTATACACGCCAAGAAGAAACAGAACTCTTCGATTACATCAACACAAATGGCCTTAAAGTAAAAGCCATCCTTTTTACGCATGCGCATATCGATCATATTTTAGGTGCTTCTTATTGCCAACAAGCTTTTGCAGCACCTGCCTATCTGCATCCTTCAGACCACGCCACCTGGACCTCCGTCAAGAGCTACGCCCATGTTTATGGTTTTGAAAATTATAAAGAAACAGAGGTGCCAACTCACCAACTCACAGACCAACAAGAATTGCAGTTTGGTAACCTCTCGTTCAAAGTTTACCATACGCCTGGCCATGCGCCTGGCCATGTTGTTTTCTATCACAAGAGCGGTTTTGTCATCAACGGTGATGTCTTATTCAAAGGAAGTTTTGGACGCGTTGATTTACCGGGCGGAGAACTCGAAACCCTGAAAAAAAGTATTTTTGAAGTCATGTTCAAATTTCCAGAGCAAACAGTCGTTTATTGTGGGCACGGACCAGCTACCACAATTGGTCAAGAAAAACAAACCAATTATATCCTCGAATTCTAGTATGCGCATTGGCATCAATACCAGATCCTTACTTGGCCAAAAAATGGAAGGCTTTGGTAATTACACGCTAGAAATTGTAAAGCGACTCACCATTGCCCACCCCGAACACACCTTTATTTGCTACTTTGACCGCCCAGTAGATCCTCAATTTAGTTTTGGAACAAATGTCATTTGCAAAACTATATTTCCACCTACCAGACATCCATTTTTATATGTCATTTGGTTTCAATGGCGCTTAAAAAGGGCCATTCAAAAAGACCAACTCGATGTTTTTTGGTCACCCGACGGTATGTTTCCTCTCGGCATCAAAACACCAGTACTTGCCACCATCCACGACCTCAATTTTGAACACTTTCCGCAAGATCTCCCCAAATGGGTAGCCTGGTACTACAAAAAGTACTTCCCTCGTTTTGCCAAAGCTGCCAATCAAATTGTCACGGTATCTGAAACCACCAAACAAGACATCATCTCTAGTTATCAAATACCTAAAGAAAAAATCAGTGTCATCTACAATGGGGTCAATACCAAATACCAACCTCTTAGCGTTCAAGAAAAAGAAAATGTCCGGCAGCAATTAGGTTTCAAAGAGCCCTACTTCCTTTTTGTTGGGTCGCTGCACCCCCGAAAAAACATTCATCGTTTGCTGCAAGCATTTCAATTGTATGCACAAACAGAAGCCACGTATCAACTTGTTATTGTAGGAGCCGCAATGTGGAAAGACCAAACCTTTGAAATTGAATCGGTACTGGCCAAACGCATCCATTTCAAAGGACATATCCAAACTGAGTCACTTGCTGCAATAATGGCAGCTGCCTCCGCATTTGTTTATGTGCCCTATTTTGAAGGATTTGGCATGCCGCTAGCTGAAGCAATGGCCACACAAACACCAATTATTGCAGGAGATAAAAGTTGTTTACCTGAAATTGCGGCCGATGCCGCGCTGTATGTGGATCCTTTTGATGTGGAAGCGATCGCCAAAGCAATGGAACAATTGAAAAATGACGTAGCTTTGCAAACCCAATTAATAGAAGCCGGTAAGCAACGTGTTTTAGCCTTCAATTGGGACCACGCCGCCATAAAAGTTTGGCAAGAAATACAACAATTGGTCTCGTAGTTCAACGGATAGAATAAGCGTTTCCTAAACGTTTGATCCAGGTTCGATTCCTGGCGAGACCACTACTTACTTCTCTAGTAAAGTCACCAATAACTTATCAATTCGAGGGCCGTCTTTATCGACAACCTCTAGTTGCAATTGATCAACAATTAGCGTGTCGCCTACTTCTGGAATTTCGTTTTTATGTGAAATAAACAAGCCCGCCACGGTGGCATAGGTATTCTGTTCGTCCGTAACCAGCACATCGAAATACTTCTCAAAATCAAAAATGGAATACTGACCATCCACCAACCAAGAGTCGTCGGTTCTTTGTACAATTTTGTATTCGTCTTGGTAGTGCTCCGTGGATTCGCCAACGAGAGCGTCAAGCATATCGTCCATGGTAATGATTCCTTGAACCGAACCGTATTCGTCAACGACAATCCCGTAGTGATTGCCTTCGTTTTTAAAAGACTCCAATACTTGATACGCACTTGTATTTTCATTGAAGTAAATAGGCTCTTTGATGTAATTGACCACCTTGAAATCTTGTTCGGTGTGGCCGCCAAATAAGTCCTTGAGTAAGATAATACCCGTAATATCGTCGATGTCGTTGCTGGTCGAAACCGGATAAGCGGAATGTTTTTCCTCATCAATTTTCTGACGGATTTCTTGCCAAGATTCTTCCTCCTTGAAAAAGACGACCTCGCTGCGGTGGGTCATTAAAGATTTGACTTTGCGGTCACCTAATTCAAAAACGCGTTCTACAATGGAGTGTTCGATGTCTTGGATTTCACCCCCTTGGGCACTTTCTTTTAATATTGATTTGATTTCTTCCTCTGAAACAGCCTGATCAGTGGAGTCGTTGAGGCCTAATACACGTACAATTAAGTTATTGGAAGCAGTGAGCAACCAAACGAATGGCCCGGTGAGCAAGGCTAAAACTTGCATCGGGGCAGCCATAAATGTGATGATTTTCTCAGGAAAGGCCATGCCTATTCGCTTCGGAACAAGCTCGCCAAAAACGATAGAGAAGAAGGTGATGAGTACAACAATAATACCTGTTGCAAGTTCTTGACTATATGGCTTAAGTAAGGTGCTTCGTTCAAGAATTGAAATGAAATCGTTGGTTAGGTTTTCACCGGAATAAACCCCTAGTAAAATACCGATGAGTGTGATGCCAATTTGAACGGTGGAAAGAAACCGTGTGGGGTGTTCCGAAAGTTCGAGCGCCTTGCGTGCTTTTTTGTTTCCTCTTTTACTGGCTTTTTCAAGCTTGTATTTTTTGGAGCTCACCAACGCCATTTCTGACATAGAGAAGACACCATTGATCAGTACTAAAAGAATGATAATGAGTAATTCCATAGTGCGAAATTACGCAAATATAAGTCGGGGCAATCTGAGAATAGCTTGTTTCTTATAAATCGAGCTTATAAACGTCACAAAGTGTCGCATTGTCTTTGAGCGTAACTTTCAAATCACGGATCATGCCATCGTGGATAGCGTAAACCCACCCGTGCACATGCACCTCTTGCCCGCGCTCCCATGCAGCTTGTACAATAGATGTTTTACCCAAATCTAAGACTTGTTCAAATACATTTAATTCTACAAAACGGTCAAAACGCGCTGCTTCATCTGTGATGGCATCGAGCTCCGGACGATGCAAACGATAGACATCTTTGATATGTCGGATCCAGTTATCGATAAGGCCCACGTGTTTATTGGTCATGGCTGTTTGTACACCACCGCAACCGTAATGACCACAAACGATAATATGTTTGACCTGCAACACATTCACTGCATAATCAAGTACCGATAGCATATTCATGTCAGAATGGACCACCATATTGGCTATGTTGCGATGGACAAAGACCTCTCCGGGCTCGGCGCCGATAATTTCGTTGGCTGGGACACGGCTATCTGCACAACCTATCCATAGCACAGGCGGCTTTTGACCTCTGGAAAGTTTTTTAAAATAATCAGGGTCTTTTGCAAGTTTTCCTGCCACCCATTTCTTATTATTATCGAGTAATTGGTTGTAAAAATTTTCCATTATAAATTGATAAAAATGATTTCTGGACGCCCTTCTTGTTCGGCGTTATATTTAAATGCTTGTAATGCTTCTAGTACGTCGAGGTCTATGCTCTTTGTTCGGCTGGCGTCAATGGTAATGCGCTTTAATTTATGGGCTTCAAGAGCTTCTAGTATGCCTCCCTTGTTTAAAAACGTAACTTCCTCTGATAAGATAAGTTTAAACCCATCGTTTGTTTCTTCCTTCGTAAAATGATTTTGGTAATTTCTTTTGAGTACATAAAAAATGGCTACTAAAATACCTATTGCGATTCCTTTGAGTAAGTCAGTCAATAATACGGCAAGGATGGTCACAACAAAAGGAACGAATTGCGCCAAACCTTTCTGATACATCTCTACAAATAAAGACCACTTTGCGAGTTTATATCCAACCAACACGAGCACAGCGGCTAAAGCGGCCAAAGGAATCATGTTGAGAATCCCTCCAAGAAACAAAATGGAGCTGATCAAAAGCAAACCATGAATGAAGGCGGATAGTTTTGACTGCCCACCTGCGGCGATATTTGCAGAACTTCTAACGATCACCTGCGTAATTGGCAATCCGCCAATAAGTCCACTCACCAAATTACCAATTCCCTGTGCTTTAAGCTCTCTATGCGGATTTGTTTTGTGTTTTTTTGGGTCTAGCTTGTCAGTAGCTTCAACGCTCAGCAAGGTCTCTAGACTACCAACAATGGCAAGTGTCATGGCGATAACCCAAACCTTTAAATTGCCAAATTGTGTCCAATCAGGGGTATGAAAAATACTTTTGATTTGTTTCCAAGAATGTAAATCTGGCACTTGAACCAAATGCTTACCACTAAGCTGAATAGCTCCCGTGAAGAATTGATTGGCTGTAATTCCAAATAGAACTACCACCAACGCTCCGGGAATGTAGGTCGACCAATTCTGTTTTTTGATCCATTTCGTATCAAATGCAAGCAGTAATAAAATGGCTACCATGCCGATGACTATAGCACCGGGTTCAAATGCATTTAAGGCATAAAAAAGCTCGCTAAATGTGTTGTGTCCATCGAATTGCCAGAAAGATTCATCGCCAAAAAAGTCCTTGTCATAACCCAATAAATGAGGTATTTCCTTTAAAATAAGTGTGATCCCGATAGCCGCCAGCATCCCTTTGATAACTGCATTTGGCACATAGTTAGCCAACATCCCAAAACCAATGAAGGCCAGAACAAATTGAATGATGCCAGCCAAAACTAACGCCAACAAAAAAGAATCGAAAGAACCCAATTCTTGTATGGCTCCTAATACAATTGTAATGAGCCCCGCTGCTGGGCCAGAAACACCGAGTCTAGAATTGGAAAGCAGCGCAACTACGGTGCCACCGATAATTCCCGCTAAAACACCTGTCATTACTGAAGGTAAGCCCTCCTGCCCTAAAACAGATGTAGAAGCTAATCCTATTCCAAGACAAAGCGGCAGTGCCACTAAAAAAACAACTAAGCCAGAAGGAAGGTCTTGCCTCCAACTATTGAAAAATTTTAACATATGATTTGATTAATGAAGAAAAGTGAAAAGCTACTTAATCAACAATCACACGGAGGCCTAAAAGACTGATTGATAAACCCAAGAAATAGGGCAGCATTATAAGCTTTGAAATTACTTATAGAAAGACCATTGTAAAATGAACACAAACAATCAGAATGCGCATCGAGCTTGATAACGTCGGCAAGAAATTTAAATTCAAATTCGTCGTCAGATTCTTCATTATCGGTGCTTTCTTCTATGGCCAATTCTTGTAAGTCATAGTTGAGCAAAGGCAATACACTTCCCGATACTGCTTTGATCATAAAAAGCAGAATAAAAATATAAAGAGATAACTTGCCTATTTTTGCCACTAGACAAATATAAGCAAAGTTTATACTCGTTATAAAAATATGTGCAGAAAGAGGATTAGATAACGTTGAGTTCTTTGCCCACTTTGATAAATGCGGCAATAGCCTTATCGAGATCTGCTTGGGTATGCGCAGCAGAAATTTGGGTGCGGATGCGCGCTTGGCCTTTAGCTACTACTGGATAAAAGAATCCGATTGCATAAACGCCTTCAGAAAGTAAACGATTAGCAAATTCCTGAGACAATGCTGCGTCGTACAACATAATTGGAACGATTGGCGAACCCCCTGGTTTGATGTCAAAACCTGCAGCCACAATTCGATCTTTGAAATAGGCTGTATTCGCTTCCAAACGGTCGCGCAATTCTGTAGTTGCACTCAATAAATCGAAAACTTTGATAGAAGCCCCAACAATAGCAGGAGACAATGAGTTAGAGAACAAATAAGGGCGTGAACGCTGACGCAGCATTTCAATCACTTCTTTCTTGCCGGTAGTATAACCGCCCATTGCGCCACCCAATGCTTTACCAAGTGTACCTGTGATGATGTCTACCTTATCCATGACACCAAAATGTTCAGGAACGCCACGTCCTGTTTTACCAATAAAACCTGCCGAATGGCATTCGTCGGTCATGACCATTGCGTCATATTTATCAGCTAAAGCGCAAATCTCATCCATTTTAGCGAGGTCACCATCCATAGAAAACACACCGTCTGTTACAATAATGCGGTGACGCTGTGCCTGTGCAGCCTGCAATTGTGCCTCGAGGTCAGCCATGTCAGAATGCTTGTAGCGGTAACGAGCTGCCTTACACAAACGAATTCCGTCAATAATTGAGGCATGGTTGAGTTCATCAGAAATGATCGCATCTTCTTCTGTAAACAGCGGTTCAAATACACCACCATTGGCATCAAATGCAGCTGCATACAAGATGGTATCTTCTGTGCCGTAGAATTCCGCTATTTTCCTTTCGAGGGTCTTATGAATATCTTGCGTTCCACAAATGAAACGAACTGAAGACATACCGTAGCCATGTGTATCTAGTGCATCTTTGGCTGCTGCTACTACTTCAGGATGAGACGACAAACCTAAGTAGTTATTGGCACACATGATCACCACTTCTTCACCAGTGCTAACGGTTACGTTTGCCCCTTGTGGACTTGTAATGATGCGCTCTTTTTTTAATAAACCATTAGCTTCAATTTGTGCCAATTCTGCCGCAAGATGTCCTTGAATTTTACCGTACATTAGGATTTAATTTTTTTTGAAATCAGTTGATATAATAGTTTTGCTTCTTTTTCATTGAGTTTTCTGCCAAAACGTACTTTTTGATGGAAGTAATCAAACTCAAATCGTTCTCCGCCATTTATCCAAGGCGAACTTTCCCAAATGGCCTGAAAACTTCCTTCTTTTGGTATTTCAAACCTTAGGTTCTTGATATTGTCAAAGTAATAAGGAACGGTTTTGCCAAAACTTAAAAATGACTTTTTAAGATAAAAAGCATCATTGCTAATTTTAATATATTCTTGACCTCGTAAATTCCAAAAAAAACTCATGGTGACGCGCCAAGCGTAATAAAGCCAAAAAACCAGAAAAATCCAAAGAATAAGTTTCTCCTGCTCTTTGATACGCATGACATTTAAAGCCCAAATAACGGTGCCCCCAATGGCGTACCACATGCCGAGCCATGCACCCATAATTGCAGAGATCCATGCGTTTTTTGAAGGATCAATAACAATTGTTGTTTTGTCCTTTTGGTCGTTGAAACTAATTCTGTTGCCTATCCACTTCACAGTACAAAAATAAACGAAAAAAGCCCCGCTTTTCAGCGAGGCTTTTAGAATTTGATATTTTTAGAAATGCCAGAGGTCGTGTTCCCAATCTCTGATATTTTCTTTCACTCTTTCGGATTCATACAAAGCATCTACGCCAAATTTGTAATCTTCGATTTCGCGGTCAAACTTGTCAGATACGCGATAAATAGTTGAAGCAAATTTACGCTTCCAGAAGAGGTCGTCAAATGACATCCATTGTGCGTCGTTTTTATCGTTGTAAACATAGTAGTTAACGATTACGTTGCGCAATTCATCAAAATACAACCAGAACATTTCACGTTCTTCGACGCGGCCTTCGTATAGTTCAAACTCATTAGAAGACCCACTGAATAAGTATGGCTTTCCGATGTTATCGTATACCAATAACTCACCTCTTAAGGCTGCTTCGCCTTCTTCAGGCTCCACATAAGTGTAGCGCGCTACAGGAGCAATAGAAATGATGCGTTTATCAAGGATAGAACGTTCTTTGTCGAAATACCAATCTTCTTTGATGTGATAAGCCACAATATTGTTAGAAGGTACCCACATCGAAATAGCGTCTTTTCTTACAGGAGAATTCACAGAAGAGAAATCCCACCATTCTTGAAGTTTTTCTTGATCGATTCCCATCAATTCTTCGTAGTCTGAATCAGAACGCAAGCTATCCAAGTATTCTTGTAAAGATTGGTTCGTTTTGATGATATCCATGGTATCTTCAGACAATGGTCTGTAGATTCTTAATTTAGGACCTAAACCACCAGAAGCAAAAATACCATTGATATCACTACGGTATTTTTTTACTTCAAAATAGTCATTCTGACCTTGACGCTGAATTGGATATTTTAAACTGTAACCATCTTCTGCATCTGGATAAAACTCGCTTGCTACTCTGTAGACCGTGAGGTCTCCGAGGAAAACATGGCGCATAATGACTGTCCATAAAGACCAACGTGATTGGCTTTTGTTCCAAGTTGGATCATCGATTTCACTTGCGTTTCCAGGGCGATAGGCAGAACCTGTAGATAGCGTTCCGTCAAATGCATCGTAAGGAAGAAAAATGTCGTGGTTCATTTTTTCACGTGCATCAATTCTAGAAAACACGCGCTTTTGCCAAGCTACATCGTTCGCTCTCACGTATTCGTACTCAACTTTTGCACGAACAGGTACTTCATCCTGAATAGCTACCCCATCAACAACACCACCAGGTAGTGTGTTGTATGGACCACGTTGTGGACGATCTTGTGCCTGAACTGCAAATGTCAAAACACTTAGTAATACCAACAATACATTTTTCATAATCCTTGTTTTTATCAATTATGGAGTCACTTTCAAGACACCTGAAGCAATCTCAGGGCTACCACCAGTTCTCTTGTAGGTTACGTCAATTGCAACACGTTTACCAGCTTTAATTTTGGCAATTGCTGCTGCAGGAACGCGGTCACCAGAGAAGGTGATTTCTTCGTTGCCTAAGATTACAGAGCCTCCGATTACTTGGAAGGTGACACCTGTAAATGGACTGTCCGCTCCCAATGAAACTACTGCTTTGAAACCTGTAGTTTTGGAAATGGTTGTTCCTTGTAACTGCGCTTTAGGGAAAGGTTTCACTTTGTACTTGAACTTACCGAAAGATTTAGATTTTCCATCTTTATCTTTTCCGTTTAATCCGATAGTGACAAATTTAGAAGAACCTGTTACGTTCACGTAATAGCCCTCGTAACGATTTCCGTCTGCATCGGTCCAAGAAGCTTTAGTTGCCGTACCGCCTTCTACAGTGATAGAAGAACTGACAGCACCCGCTACAACTGGAACTACTTTATTATTCCATCCTTTGTACAGTACACTCATTTCAGGCAATGAAATAGAACCTTGCGCTTTTACGATCGCAACTTTCCATTCCCAATCGCGAGAGTAAGGAACACCAGACTTGTTCACGATGGTAACTGTACCGTTCACTTTCATGTCGGTCATGCCGGCTTTCATTTTGATGCGGCCGATACCTTCTTTGATTTCAACATTACCAGAACTTGTTGTAACACCAGGGTTTTTGTCTGAGTCATAGGCTGCCATAGTGACGAGCAATTCAATTTCTTCACCAGCTGTAGCAACACCAGGGCCACTCACAAGCTGTTGGATTTTGTTGAAAGAGAATTCTCCGGTAGTTACTTTAGACTTCAATAGGTTTACTGCTTTTGCACGTGCAGCTAAAATCTCGTTTTGCATAGAACTCAATGAAGCCAATGCACCAACTAGTGGAGCGTGGTCAAAAGTTCTGCCGAGCCAATGGATGTTTTTAGCTTCGTGATGGTCTGCAAATTCTTGTTTGGTCAACTCTTGATAGATGGAAAGCAACGCTTCCATGTCTTCAGGATTTACTTTGTTACCAGGAGCCTTGAACATTTTTTCAATTTGCTTTTCTAAGTCTTGGAAATCTTTGAAATCATTGATTTCTTTTACTTTGAGCTTCCAAGCGCTTTTCTCTCCTTCTTTGTAATTAGCAGAAATTTCTACGATAGAAGAACGCAAGCCTTTGAACAAATCCCATAATTTTTTACCCTTTTTAGTTGGGTCAATTTTGGAAATTTCAGAGCCTACGATTTCGTGCATCGGAACGTCGAAGTTTTCTTTTTGATTGATCGCTTGTAAGTACAAACGAGCTGGAAGAAGTGGCGTTTTTGGATCGTATTTTTTCCAAACTATGCTTTCTTTGTTGTTCGGTTTTGCTGTCTTCACCAATTCCGGACCTTCAACTTTTGAAATCAATTCAATTTTTAATTCGTCAACGTATTTGATGAATTCACCTACATTTTTGTCGATTTTATCGATCATTCCAAGATACTTTTTGATCTTTTCTGCTTTCGCACGACCAGCTTCATCTTTGGTAACTGAAGAGAGTTCTTCAATAAGTGAACCTTTTGCGGTTTCACCACGATCATACTGTGTAACGCTTCCACGTTGAATGTTGTCTTCGATGGCTACAAAAGCATCGAGAATTTGTTTAGACACGTTCAACGCAAGAAGTGCGGTTAATACCAAGTACATGAGACCGATCATCTTCTGTCTTGGGGTTTCCTTACCACCTGCCATTTTCTTTAATTTTAATTTGTTACTACTAAATAAATACTTAATTAAAGAAAGGGATTAACCTCTCATCGCACGCAACATGTTGCCATATACGTTGTTCAAATCTGTAAGATTTTGAGACAACATCGCCATGTTTTCGCGGTAAGAAGCGGTATCTTTTGCAGAAGCCGCGAGGTCTGCCATAATTCCTTTGATATTCTCTTGAAGATTGCTCATTTGAGTCATGCTTTCAAGGTAATCTTGAGAAGACTTCAACTGAAGTTCGTATACGTTGTTAAGGGCACCAAGATTTTGACCCAATTTTTGCATTTCTGCACCGAAGTTTCCTTGACCTTCACCTGCAATACCAGCGATAGCGTTAGCTGATGATGCATATTGTTCAGTCAATTTGCTTAAGCCTTCTGAAGCTGTCTCTAAGCTTTTTACATAAGCGTCTGTTGCGCCAGCAGCTGTAGAAATAGCTCCTAAAGATTTAGCGTTATCAGCAAGGTTTGACATACCGTCTTTTAACTTCGCTAACAATGCTTGATCGATACCTGCTTTGTCAAGTTCTTTGGCAAGATGATCAGCAGCGCCACCGCCACCCATTCCACCTTTTTTCAAAAGTGGTAACAAACGGTTTTCGTCATTATTTTCTTCAACGCCTAATTCAGGGAAAACGCGTGTCCAATCTACTTCTTCATGAAGTGGTTCCATCGCAATAAAGGCAAAGATCAATGATTCTGTGATCAAACCTACAATCAACATTTGGTCAGCTCCTGGCCAGTGCATGATTTTAAATAGTGCTCCAAGGATTACCACAGAAGCTCCGTATCCAGTTACATACTTTGTAATTAATTTGTACTTGCGCGATGCAAAAAATCCACCATTACCACTCATAATTTTTGTTTTTTAGAATTTAGAAATTAATTGAATTATAGTTTATAGTTTAGTTTAGGATAATATCTGTTTGAATTTCTTCGCCGTTTTCTTGCTCGATATCTTTACCACCACGACCAAGGTGTGTCATGGTGTTACGGAAACCGATATAGCTTTTAGCGGTATCTTGATATTCATATGTTCTTGTGGCATTCATTAGGTAATAACCGATGTCTTTCCAAGAACCACCTCGTAATACTTTGCGTTTTTTAACTGGCGCCTCGCCATCTTTGGCATCGTATTCAAAGTCTTGAGCCATGTCGTGCGCAAACTCATAAGTTGATTCGTCGTAGGCTGTTGAACACCACTCGGCAACGTTTCCTGCCATACAATACAAACCAAAACCGTTTGGATTGTAAGAGTAAACTTTTACTGTGTAGAAACCACCGTCTTCGAAGTAGCGACCACGCATTGGCTTAAAGTTAGCTAAGAAACAACCACTTGCATTTCTAATGTAAGGTCCACCCCAAGGGTATTGCATGTTGTCGAGGTCTCCTCTTGCACCGCGTTCCCATTCTGATTCAGTAGGTAAGCGGAAGTCGTTCACAAATAGGTCTCCATTGGTTTGCAACCAAGAATGGAAAATTTGTGTACGCCATACAGAGAAAGCTTTAGCTTGTGACCAAGTTACACCAACTACTGGGTAGTTGTCGTAGGCGGTATTCCAGAAGTAATTTTGAGCCATTGCTGACTTGTTGGAATAGGTGAAGTCACGGACCCAACAAAGTGTATCGGGATAGATATTGATGCGTTCTTTGATGATGAAGCGCGAGCGATCAGAATGGCCGCGAATGGCATTGTGTGCACCTTTACTGTTAGTGAAACCAAGGTCTAGGTCTTGACCTGGATTTTGGAGGATGGTTCCGCGTAGAGAACTGGTGTCGTTGAGTTTGCTGAACTCAGACCATTGCTCAGTATACACAGATGTATCGACCCATACCATGTTGGTATTTTGATCCATGGTCATGAGCGTAGAACGGTGTTGGTCATTAGATTTGTAATCTTTTCCGAGTGGCTCGCGACGTGAACGCTGATAAAGCGTGTTGCTTGCATCACCATTTAAACTATCGTAAGAAAAAGTTTTGCGTGCATCGATAGATTTGGTAATTACTTTACCTCTGCGTGCAGCTTCTTTGTAGTCGATCCAATAATAATCAAAGTAGAGCAAACGCGTATCGATTTCGCGGCGGTTGTAGAAACGTTCCGCTTCACTAAGATACATGTCTGAAAGCATGAAGGCGATTTCTGGATCTTCGTAGTCGATTGGCTCCATCCAGTTAAGGGTGAAATACTTACGGTTTTCTAGACGACCACCTTGGTTGTATTTAGTTTTGGTAGATGCGCCTTTAGCACTTGTTTTGTCAGGTGCATTTTTCTTAGCAGCACCCGTGTACATTTGGAATATACCGCGTAAATCGTCATCGGACATTACAACGTCGAATTTTTCATCCGGACCACCAGTGATGCCATATTTCTTTTGATCGTATTGGAATCCGTTGACTAATTTCTTGCCTTTACCTTTAGATTTGTCGTAGTTGCCCAACATGGTCATGATGGTTTTGTCGACCTCGGTACTGTTGGTTGAATCCATAAATAATTGGAAAGGGGTGTTGCCACCTTGGACATCAGAACCCATAGCCATTAAAGTGCGGTAAGGCTCCTTAAAGAAATTGTCTGGGATGTTTACCCAACGCTCTGCTTCTTCGTCGTAGCTACGGCGATAGAGTTTTTCACGGGCAATGGAGTCGCGAACCCAATGCACAAATTGGCGGTATTCGTTGTTCGAAATTTCTGTGGCGTCCATGTAGAAAGCAGGAACAGACACTGTACGCTTGCGCGCAGTGTGCCATCCCATGATGTCTTCATCGTCTTCACCGGCCTGATAGGCTCCGGATGGCACGTATACCATGCCAAGTGGAACTTTTCCAGGACCGAGGACATCTGGATACCAGGTGTCTCTACCACTCACACCTACTAAATTCCCTTCGATGTCGCTACAAGCGTACATGAAGCTAAGAACAAAGAGAAAACTTAAATACTTTTTCATTTGTTTGTTTTTGGTTCTGACCTACTCCCAAGTAACTTGCTACAGGTATAATTTCGGGTATAACGTAAGAACAATATAAATGGTTACACTTTTTTTCCTCTTATAACCAACGAGGGTGTCTTGCTTTCGTTTTTGGAGGCGGCGGCAAGAAGTAACAATATTTAACCATCATTTCGTGTGAACCACGAGAAATGCTAGCTAATTTATTAATGTTGATATCGTAAGAATAACCAAAATGGAAATTCGGGATTGGCGAATAACCTGCCATAAGTGCAATTGCATCAGAGGTACGGAAAGTGAGACCACCGTAGGCTGGGTTACCACCGAGGTCCATCATGTAACGAGCGTTGAAGTCAACAGAGAACTTAATGAGATCTGTACGGACAAGCATTTGTGCGTCAATGTTGTTACCCGTTCCAAAAGCATCTTTGAAAATGTAACCACCCATTAAATAGTAGTGACGTGCTGTTTGAAAGGATAAAGACAAGTTGGTTGGATCCGCTGAAAGATCGGATTCTGATAAATGCGTTGTTGAGAAACCTGCGTAATAGTTTTTGGCTTGGAAATACAAACCAAAATTTGCATCGAATGTGGTTGCTGCAAAACCTGTCGGTATGGAGGGATCTTGAGCAGCAGGCAAACCATTAGGCGTTACCCAAACTGGATCTATGCCGTAGTTCATGATACCGAGACCAACACCTACCCCTAAAACACCAATGCGGCCAATTTGAATAGGGTAAGAATAGTTTAATAAGACGGTGTTTTGACGGGCAAAACCGATGGCGTCGTTGTAAAAATTAATACCAACACCGCCAGGAAAGAAACGAGACAGATTGGATTCGATGTTGAGTATAGTAGAATTTGGAGCTCCGTTTACTTTATCCCATTGGTTGCGGTAAATAGATGTTGCACAAATACCATTGTACATATCAATACCGGTTTTACCTGGATTGATGCTCATTTTGTCAAACATGAAGTGTGTGACAAGCTTGTCTTGTTGTGCGTAGGACGTAAACAACAAAACAGAAAATGCAGCAGTTAGTAGTCTGTTATTCAATAGCATAAGCATAGTTTAGCATGTATAAAACCATCGCATTTTCATAGAATACGACAATTTAAGGTGCTAAAGTAAAGAATTCTAATGGAAAATAAAAGGCTTTTTAATAAAAACCTTAACCCAATTTTTGATATGTCTTCCACCATAAATCCGGCAAATCATTATTCATAGCATTATCGTAGTCTGACTTATTGCACGGCACTAAATGATGTCGCTCATAACGAGAGCCGCCTTGTGGAGGATATGGAACTTCCATCCACCAACGTGCAGACTTGTTGCTTTTATAAAAAATGAGCTCTCTTGAAACTTCATCCATAAAAACTGTAAACTTGGTATAATCAGCCTTGCTGCCAAAAGGAAAATCACCTACCCTTGAAAAATATCCTTGTAGGAAATACCAAATTCCTTCTGCCAAAAGGGATGCTCCGGTTTGTCCTAAAGCGGCTTCATTGAAAAATCCAATACTGGTAACTTTATCAGATATTCCAGCATATTTCATCATCTGGCAGAATTGTGCTGCTGTGAAACCATTGGGCGCTCCTGAAGAGCTGCCGAGATCGGCGGTTTTGATAGATTGGATATCTACACTAATGATGTCGGCATTGCGCAAATGGGGTTCGGCTAAACGAAAATCTTGATTGAACTCACCAAGGCGACAAATATCAAAAAACAATTTTTCAAAAAGTTCGTGCTCGGCTGCCGATGCGTAAGGTTGCTGAAGTCCGATTATAGCATGGTTAAATAAATAACATGGGCGTTGCAAAAGCATATGACTCAGATAATTCTTTGAGTTGAGTGTTTCTTCTGCGCTACCGATGTCGATACTGCGATCAATGCTGCAAGTGTTGACCAATTGCTCTAACCGTTCATAACCTTGATAGATGGCCATGGTGAGGTCTTGACTACCGCCAATAACAATTGGTAGTATATTTTTCTTTACAAGTTCGCTCACCACATTTGATAGTGCAAAATAAGTGTCGGCAATTGTAGCCCCGGGCTGGATAGTGCCGAGGTCGTAAATGTTTTTTGTCCAGGTGGTTTCAGGATGTAATTGATATAGGGCAGATCTGAAAGCCGGAACTGCGTATTGATCTACTGACGCACCTCTAAATTCGGGGATAGAAATGATGGCACAACCGGACTCGTTTAAATCAGGAAAATCTGTTTGATAACACTTGATTTGAGCACCCAACTGACGTTCGGTATAGGTCAGGTCTGGAGCAATTGGCTGAAAGTAAATGGACAGATCTATCATTCTTGAAGAATTTTGGCAATGTTTGGCTTGAAATAAAGTTCAGATTTCAACACTTTACCATCTTCGCGGTAAATGGGCTTCCCATTTGCATCAAGCTTACTCATGTTTGAACGCTGAATCTCTTCGAAGACTTCCGTGATTTTGTCCTGTAAGCCATGGCGCAAGATGGTGCCACATAAAATATATAATTGATCGCCAAGCGCATCGGCAATCTCAACTAAATCTCCGTTTTTTGCAGCTTCTAGGTATTCTTCATTTTCTTCCTTCATGAGGTCGAAACGCAATTGAACTTCTGCTGCATTTAGGCCACTTGTAGGCGCGTAATTATTTTGTATGCCAAATGCATCGTGAAATTGAGCAACTGCTCCTATGATTTCTTTGAATTCCATGAGTTAATAGTTCAATAGTTTGGAAATAGCTGTCGCGACTTTTTGTGCATTGGGCAACATGGCGGCTTCGAGGCCTGAGTTCAACGGAATGGCCGGCGCATCGACAGACGCAACAATTTCGATAGGCGCATCTAGATGCGCAAAGCAACTATTTTGAAGGCGCCCCGCTATCGCTAATGTGAAAGAATTTTGAGTGGTTTCTTCCGTAACTAATAAAATTTTGCCGTGGCGCTGACAAAGCTCCTCCATGGCGTCGATATCGAGCGGATTAATGGTGCGCAAATCGAGTATTTCTACCTGCCCGTCGAACTGACTGGCGGCTTCAAGACTCCAATAAACACCTCTTCCGTATGTGATAATGCCGATAGACTCACCATTTTCAATTTGAGCGGAATTGGCTTCTAGAGCAATTCTTGCTTTACCAATTGGCACAACGTAGTCGGCACTAGGTTCAATACTCATGGCCCCTTCTGTGCCGGGGATTTTTGACCAATACAAACCTTTGTGTTCAAGGATAACGACAGGGTTAGGATCGTAAAAGGCAGCCTTGAGTAAACCTTTTAAATCAGCTCCGGTCGATGGGTAAACGACTTTGATACCACGGATATTTGCCAATACAGATTCTACACTTGATGAATGGTAAGGTCCGCCTGAACCATAGGCGCCGTTAGGAACGCGAATGACACAACTCACGGGCCACTTTCCGTTAGAAAGATAGTTGGAGCGTGAAACTTCTGTAAAAAGCTGATTGAGCCCTGGCCAAATATAATCGGCAAACTGCACTTCTACAATTGGTTTTAAACCTACTGCTGACATTCCGACCGTTGAGCCAATGATATATGCTTCTTGTATGGGCGTGTTGAATACGCGATCGTCTCCGAAAGTTTGGGCTAAAGTTGCCGCTTCTCTAAAGACACCTCCTAGCCTACCGCCTACGTCCTGACCATAGAGCAAGGCTTCGGGATGTGCTTCCATGATTTCACGCATGGCAAAAAGAGCCGAGTCGACCATAACGGTTTTCTTTTTGCCTTCTGGCGCGCGCTCCCCTTTTTCTTCGGTGATGGGTGTTGCCGCAAAAATGTGATCTTGTATACTGGTTGGGTCTGGGTCAGGGGCTTGGAGCGCGGCGTCGTAGGCCGCATCAACTTCTTTTCTGATTTTAGCTTCGAGATTGATGAATTCTGCCAAGCGGACATCTTGCTGTTCCAATGCGGCCCGCAATTTTGGATAGGGATCTGCTTTGGCTGCTTCTTCGAGGTCGTCGCGGTACCATTCTTTGCGCACCCCTGAGGTGTGGTGTCCAAGCAAAGGAACCTTAGCGTGAATTAAAAAGGGGCGGCGTTCTTTGCGCACGGTTGCGATCACCTCCTCAACGGTTTGGTAGCAAGCCCAAAAATCGGTGCCGTCTATTGTTCTGGCTTCAATGCCGTGAAAACCTTTAATGTATTCGGATATATCTTGCGCGCGGGTTTCTTTGGCGTTCGCCGAGATATCCCAACCGTTGTCCTGAACTAAATAAATGATCGGGTATTGCTTGAGGGCTGCCATTTGAAAAGCCTCAGAAACTTCACCTTCGGTACAAGAGGCATCGCCTAAAGAACATACCACCACAGGTGCATCTTGAGGCTGCCAATCGGCCAGGCCTACTTTTTCTTTGTATTGAATGCCCATGGCAACTCCTGTTGTTGGAATGGCTTGCATGCCCGTTGCAGAAGATTGATGCGGAATTTTGGGTTGATTGGGTCTGTTGAGCGAAGGATGCGAGTAGTAAGTTCGGCCACCTGAAAACGGATCGTCTTTTTTAGCAAAGACCTGCAACATGAGTTCTTCGGGTTGCATGCCGATACCTAAGAGAATGCTGTCGTCACGGTAGTAGGGTGAAACCCAGTCTTGCGGTTGAAGCTGCATACCGACGGCCAACTGAATGGCTTCGTGCCCACGTGAAGTAGCGTGAACGTATTTAGCGGTAACCTCTTTATTAGCTTCGTATTTTTCGGCCATGGTTTTGGCAGTGCACATGAGTTCAAATGCGCGCCAACTCAGCTCTTTTTGCTTTGATTTTGACATTTTATTGATTCAGTTGGACAAATATAAGCATTGCCATTACATCTCACCCTTGTTTGATTCGATCAGACTTTGGTATTTTTGTCGAAAAAAACAAGATGCTCGGACTTCAAATGGCGACTGACCCCCGCTGGGTGCGCATTGTCGAAAAAAATATAGAGGAAATCCTTATTGATCACGCATACTGTGAACAAAAGGCAGCGAGTAACGCTATTTCCATGATCGTTACGTATCCACAATATCCAGATTTAGTGGAAGCCATGACCGCCATTTGCCAAGAAGAGATGGCCCATTTTCAAATGGTTCATGACAAACTAAAAGCGCGTGGATTGCAACTAGGTTTTGAACGCAAAGACCCTTATGTGAATGACCTAGCGCAATACCTCAAGCAAGGGAAGCTCAACAGTAAGCCGGCAGGTGTATTTGTCAATAAAATGCTGTTTGCAGCAATGATTGAGGCACGCAGCTGCGAGCGCTTTAAAATATTATCTGAAGAAATCAACGATGCAGATCTGCGTCAGTTTTATCGTGACCTCATGGAAAGTGAGGCGCGCCATTACACTACTTTCTTAGGCTTTGCCCGCAAATATGGGCAGGGCGTTGATGTAGATGCCGCATGGAAAGACTTTCTTGCTTTTGAGGCCAGCCTGATGGAAAGTTATGGCAAAAAAGAAACGATGCACGGTTAGGCACATCGTTTCTTTTCTTTGGTGGTGGATCAGTATTTAAAACGAGAGTAAAATTCCGGCATTCACACCACGCACCTTCGGAGCAGATCCTTCGTTAAAGACGTCCGAGAGGCCATAGGTTGCATATAGACTCCAATCGCCATAGCCAATTGTCGCCATTAGGCTCGCTTGGAATGGATTGAATTGGAAATCATCTTTGGTTTTGTCTTTATTCTTTTTGTCGTCAGCTTCCCATTTTTGGATTTGGCGTGCATCTACGCGAATGCCACCAACAATACCTGCAGAGATATTCCAAGCTTTATTTGGATTTTTGTTGGTCGAGATTTGCAACAACAATGGTGCTTGTAAATAAGTAGAACTCAAAGTGTTTTTTGTGTAGTTGATTCCTGTTGCGTTGGCTACTAAGGTGTCATTGACTACATTGAAGTCGTAGTCGCCTTTAATAGAATAGCGATTCCACTGGAAACCTAAGCCCGTTACTACACCTAAGTAATCTTTGATTATTGGAAAGCGCTTTTCAGCAAAATTCCATTGAAAACCAATACTCTTGGCTGGATCTAAAGTAAGAAAGTTGAGTTCAGTAGTACTTGCAAATTCTTTATTGGTATTCATGAAGCCATTGGCATTGACGCCGAAGCCTGACCAAATAGCATTGCCGTCGCCAGTAGTTTCGGCGTCTTTGCAATCGTTGCCGAATTCTTTTTCAAAAGTGTAGGAATCTTTGCCGTCATTGAGCACGATGCGCTCGTCGTCGTTTTCTATGATGACGCGCTCATCAATGATGATCTTGCGTTGTCCTTTTGGAAAGTCACCCTCTATGGCTTTAAGTTGATCGAGATCTTTTATGTCTTTGGATTCTAAAATGACAATTTTCATGTTGCCAATTTTAATTTGTGTTGAATCGGAAGAACCGCCATTGAAAGATTGCATCATGGTTGTATCCATAAAAACTTCTACCCTTCTAGATTCAAAAGTTGAATCTTGGATATAGATGTTTTTCATTTGTTCGGTCAACATTGAGTCCATTTGATCAATTTGGGTGTTGATCAAAATAATCGTAGTGTCATTACCCTGAATTTTAACGATTTTCTTGGTCTCGTTTTGTTGGGCAAAAAGCGCCAAACCTGAAAGTAAAAAAGCGGAAAGTAATTTAATTTTCATTTGTTTTTGATTTTGACCCTATGACGGGCGTTTTTTTGAATTGTTACTAAAGTTTCGTTAAATTTTATTTTTTCGAGCGGTTGCGCTCCACACTAAAGCGGCCCAATTGAAAAACAATTTTGTCGCTATCTGTCATTTCTTCGACGCGATATTGAACCGGAATACCCACAGTTTGGCTCGCATAACGTGCAAATGTTTCTAACTTCAAATCAGTAGTTGGGGCAGCTGTTCCAAAAAGCTTTTCGTTGGTTTTCTGTAATAAAAATGCTTTAACCGTAATGGGTTCTTTTGCAAAGGCACTTGGACTATTTTGAGCTTGCGGCTCAGTATTTGACCCATGTTGTTCTGCAGTTGGGTTTGGAGTACTTAATTCTTGATTTGGTCTATTTCCAATTCCATTTTGAGCATACGCTTCTTGGGCGATTGGTTCATCCGGAAGAGGCAAGATACAATCTCTGGGTACTTGTGAAACTACCTCGTGAATATGAGTGACCGATTGATGCGTGTTTTTTAATGGAGACGGCTTCAAAGTTGTAGCCATTTTTTTACCATTCGTTTGTTGTACAACTGATTTATTTGAAGCAACTCCTTTTTGAATAGGTTTTAGAGAAGATGGGTCTGAAGCATTTTGATTAACGAGCAAAATGGCTGTGAATATAGCCGCTGCTGCACCAACTGGATAGACATACTTTTTGAAAGAAAATGCGCGAATAGGCGCCTCTTTTAGAAGTTGCTCTTGAAAGGGATAAACAATACTTTTATTTGGTTTTAGTTGTGTTTGTTGAACTCTTTTTTTGAAATCGAGGTAGACCTCATCATGCATTAATTGCGCTTCATAAACATCCTCTTGTTGTGAAAGTACTCCTTCTAACGAACCAATAGCCAGTTTATCATATGGGTGTCCTTCTTCGCTTTGATAGACCTCTAAATTTTCTAATTGTGATCGAACTAAAGAAGGTCCGTTGTAAGATTCGTTGGATAGAGATAGTATAGGGTGAGGTTCTAAATCTTCTGAGATTTCAGGATGCTCAAGGATGTGGTTATCTAGCTGTTGCCTTTCGTCAGCAGATAAGGTGCCTTCGTGAAAGGCAAGAATCAGATGTGCAAGTTGGGCTTCTGTTAAATTCATATCAGTACCTCCATTTTTCCGATGTATTGTTTTAAAAAACGGCGCGCTCTAAAAATATAGACCTTGACCTGATCGACAGAAATGTTGGTCATCTCTGCAATTTCTTGATAGCTATAGCCTTCGTAATCGCGCAGTGTTAATACCATTCGTTGAATTTCAGTAAGTTGCGCAACGCCTTCGTCGATGAGTTTTTGGACGTCGTGGGCAACGCGCGGCTCTTCAATTGCATCTGAAAGACCACTCAGGTGTTGGTATTGTAATTTTTGACGACGTGCTCTGTCAATTTGTAAGTTCACAACTGTTCTGAATAAATAGGCTTTAACGCGCTGGTAGTCAACGGAGTCTACACGAACCCACAAGCGCTCAAAGGCATCTTGCACGAAATCTTGCGCTAGGTCGGTATCTCCTACGTTTTTAAGGGCAAAACGATAGAGCCGATCTGCGAATTCTCTCACACATTCGTTGTATTGCTGAACAGTCATAAAACAGCGCTAAGACGAACTGATCTAACAAAAGTTACACCAAGTTTATTCTGTCTTGTATTTTTGACGGTATTTCAAGTACAATTGCTCCTGAAAATTGGTGGTCGGAACAAACTTTCCATCGACCAAAATGGTGGTAAGTTGGTTTGTGCGCATATCTAATGCGGGGCCTTTTGACACAAAGAAAGTTGCTTTTTTACCTGCCTCAAGTGTTCCGTAGTCTTTGGCTATGCCCATGATTTGACAAACGCTCAGAGACACGCTCATTAAAGCTTCTTCTGCAGTGAGGCCATAAGCCATGGTTGTACCGGCCTGAAAAGGTAAATTTCGGGTGTTCATTGGTTGCATGTCGCCATCGTTTTGTATGCAGAAAGGAATGCCTTGCGCTTTGAGCAGCGCCGGCATTTGATAAGGTAAGAAAGTGAGGTCGTCTTCACGACTTGGCAAACTGTGCACACGAGAAAGCATAACTGGAATTTTGGAGTCGCGTAATTTGGCGCCCACTAAATGCGCATCTCGGCCACCAACAATAACAGGAAATGCCAATTGAAAACTGGCTGCAAAGTCGATAATGTCGACGATTTGCTGGATAGATTCTGCATGGATATACACGCGTTTATTGGCGACAAAACAAGCTTTCATGGCTTCTAAACGAAGGTCATTTATCTGATCATCTCGATCTGTCGCGTATGTTTTGGCCAACTCAAAAAAGGAATAGATCTCGCGCTTTTGAGCTGCGTAATTTTTAGGATCATAGGGCCAATTGAGGTGAATGCCATCGTCGGCGAAAACAGTGGCGTCTTCCCAGTTCCAGCCGTTGAGTTTCATAACTGCAGAACTTCCGGAGATCCAGCCACCACGCGGTGTGGCCTGAACTAACAAGACGCCATTAGTACGAGTGGTTTCAACTACTTTTGATTCGACGTTATAGGCTATTTGGGCACGGACGTGCGGATTCCAGTCGCCAACATCATTGAAATCACGGGTGGCGCGCACTGCATCGATTTCTGTGAGGCCAAGGGTGTTGTTGGCCGAAACCAAACTCGGATAAAAATGCTGGCCATTGCAATTAATGATGGTATCCCAATCTTGTTTGGCAAATGTTTGGGTCAAGGAGTTTTTGACAAATGTGATGCGGTCATTGACCACGCCAATTGCGGCTGACTCCAAGACATTTCCATTGCCAATGTGAGCAGTTCCGTGTAACAACAGGATGCGTTGGGCGCTGAGGGTCGCACTCCAAATGAATGCAAAGAAAAATAACGTAGCTTTCATATCAATGGGAGTTTTCAGATTCAGTTGCTTCTTCGCCGAGTGTGTCGCAATGGTAATGTTTCTTGGCTTTCTTTTGCGGTATTTTAGTGGCTTCACCTCTTTCGCCTGCTGCGAGCATGAGGCTCAAGATACGAACGCGTTCTTGTTCTATTTGCAGTTGTTTTTGAGCCTGAACTGCTTCTTCATAATATACAACCCCGTCTATCATGGTGAGGGAGACACGCGCTTCAATACTCAGTGGATTAGCTGTCCAAAGTACTAGGTCGGCTGCTTTTCCAGTTTTGACGCTGCCCATTTGATCATCTAGGTGCAATGTTTTGGCAGGATTCAACGTCACGAGTTTCCAAGCTTGTTCTTCACTAAGACCTCCATATTTGACCGTTTTAGCTGCTTCCTGATTGAGTCTGCGCCCCATTTCGGCGTCGTCGGAGTTGATACAAACTAATACACCTTGTTCGGTCATGAGGGCTGCATTGTATGGAATAGCATCATTGACTTCAAATTTGTAGGCCCACCAATCTGAAAAAGTAGAGCCTGCCACTCCGTGTTTGTTCATTTTGTCGGCAACTTTGTAACCTTCCAAAATGTGTGTGAATGTATTGATTCTAAAACCCATTGAATCGGCAACATGCATCAGCATATTGATTTCCGACTGAATGTAGGAATGGCAAGTGATGAAACGTTCCGAACGAAGAATTTCGGCTAAAACTTCAAGTTCGAGATCGACACGAGGTGCGGCTTTTATTTTGCCCGCTCTGTAGGCATCCCACTCTTTCTGATAGGCTTTGGCACGGTAAAATCCGTCGTAAAAAACTTGCTCCACTCCCATGCGTGTTTGTGGAAATCGTACGGTATTGAAATCGCCCCAATTGGCTTGTTTGACATTCTCACCAAGTGCACATTTAATAAATTTAGGCGCATTATCGATGAGCATTTCTTCTGGTGTTGCTCCCCACTTGAGTTTGATCAGTGCCGACTGACCACCAATTGGATTGGCAGAGCCATGTAATAGTTGTGCAGCGGTAACACCACCGGCTAATTGTCGGTAAATATCGATGTCGTCCGGATTAACGACGTCTGCAATGCTGACTTCGGCCGTGATGGCCTGCCCGCCTTCATTCACTCCTCGCGATATAGCGATATGGGAATGTTCGTCTATTATTCCCGAGGTAAGATGCAGGCCTGCGGCTTCAATTACTTTTGTTCCGGCAGGAGCGTTTATATTCTGACGACTCACTTCCTTGATTTTGCCACCAACTACGAGTACATCTGCTCCTTTTATTATGCCTTCTTTTTCGTTTGTCCAGACGGTGGCATTTTTGAAAAGAATGGATTGTGGCGCAGCTTTTACTGTTGTACCAAATGCCATATTTGGGAACCAAACCTGACCATAGGCGGTAGAGTCTGGTTTGAGTGCTACCACAGCGGGTTTTGGTGTCGTTTGTTGTTGGATGGCACTCCAATGAAACCAAGCGCCTTTTGCGTCTGTTCCCTCCCCCTCTAGAACCACTCCATTTTTTAAAACTTTGGCATGAAGCTGAATCAGTTGGGGATTTGTTGTTCCAATGGAAATAAATTGGATGGCGACATCTTGTTGCTTGAGTATGATGCTTGCCTTGGTGGTGAGTGTGTCGGTAGCGGTTTTGTAAACTACCTTACCTTGTGGTTTGTCGGGTGATCCACTAACGACTAATTCGTAGGCGGTATCTGGTAATTTAATGGAGTATGTGCCTAAAAGATTGTTGCTGTTTTGGGTTTTCCAATAGCGAGCGACGCCAAGATTCCAAGTTTCTAACAATTGTGCTTCAAAAGCAAACGGGTCGGCGCTGAACACCGAGAAGCTCGCGTATTTACCAGCTTCTAGCGTTCCGACCTGAGCACCAAGACCAATCCAGTTGGCAGGAACTGTGGTAAGTGCCGCCATTGCGTCGCTTGGTGAGAGCCCACGTGCAATTGTTTTGCGCAGCGCCGTCCAAAATTGATCTGAATTTTTGAGGCCAAACGTCGTAAAAGCGATGTCTAGGCCCGCTTTTTTGAGCAACATGGCGTTGTTTGGTGCTAACTCCCAATGCTTCAGTTCAGAAAGTGGGATTTCACGAGCCAAGTAGGGGTCGTTTATTTCATAAGCCTCCGGAAAAGTGAGTGGCAATACAAGTTGTGTATTTTGTGCTTTTAAGTCGCTAGCGATGGCGTATTCATTACCCGAGCCAATAAATAAAAAATTGGTCTTGAACTCTTTGGCAATCTTTTGAGCACGTAGGATCTCCCATTTGTCTTCGGTTTTAAAGAAAGTCGGAAGTTTACTCAATGCCTCCCACTCGGATAAAGAAACAGAATATGCCAAATTTGCTTTGTTCTTACTGTAGTAATCGAGGTCGTAAAGTGCCTGACGCAATAATGCAATAGCACCCATTTGGGAAGAAGGATAAGTTTGATTACTCGCTCCTTTAGAAAAAGAAAAAACTTGTGCAGCTTTTGCCGAAATGATTTGTTTGTCAACCTCAGTTTGGCCAAGTGAAACAAATGCAGCGCTACCGCGCACAACACCGTCCATGTGGTGGGTAAGCGCAAAACCAAAACCAGCTTGTTGCAATTGGTCGGTACTGTTGTCTACTAACTTGAATGCGCTCGCGGCGCTGAGCTCTGGATGGACGGCTTCGTTCCAATAATAAGCACCTTCTTTATTGCTTTCTAGTTGTGGTCGCCAACCATTATTTTTAAAAGTAATGGGGTCGAGACCAACACTTGAATAAAGATCAATAAATGAAGGAACGAGCACTTTACCTGTGTAGTCGAGTGCGACGGCTCCGTCTTGTTTGAGGTTTTTACCAACCTGAACGATTTTACCTTCATGCAAGAGCAAATCGCAATCGGTAAGTGTTTGACCTGGCTTGACCATTATGTTGGCATGCTGCAGCAGCACATATTTGGGTTCGGATGCCTTGACGCCATTTTCTGGTCCAAATTGCGCATGCAATTCAAGAGAAAATAACGCGCCTAATAGAAATAATATAAAGCGTGCTTTCATAGGGTGTGAAAATACAAAATCTTAGATAAACTGAGTTGTCGGGTTTAAACTATTGGTACATATTTCGTTGCCTCTCTTTGAGCCAGGCCACTCAAATTTTCTGACGCGACTACCTGTCGGACCCAATCTGGATTCCATTTAGAGACCTCTCGCAAAGACCAACCGATTGCCTTCTGTATAAAAAATTCTTTATTCCATTTAAAGGTGTGGATGTAGTACTGCAACAATTCTAAATTCGTTTGCTGCTTGAATTTGAGCTGATGGATAAGGAGCGTACGGTGCAACCAAAAATTAGCTGAAGACTCCCATTCTTGGGCCAATTCAGAAAATGAAGCAGGGAATTGAAGCGCATAGTGGCCCACGGAATGTGTTGCGATTAAATCAAGGGAATCCCACCAAGTTTGGTTGCTTAGTATGAATGTTAAGTGCTGCCCATCTGAGGGTTGTGCATTTTTTTTGTAGAACGCAAGCAAATAATCGATGCCAATATACTGGACTTCTCTGTACGGATTGACCCAACACTCATTGATGAGTTCCCAAAATTGCTCCGGACTCAGTTGCTGTAGTTGTGGTTTGAATTGTTGAAAAATAGCCTTTCTTGGGCCAGACATGACACCGATGAAGGAAAAATGATTTTTCATGTAAGCCTCCATTTGCTCGACGCGGCTTGGGTCTTTGGCGTTTTCTAAGGCGGATTGTATTTCTTGAACGAGTGCAATCATGCGAAAAATAAAAAATGGCAAATCATAAGCCGGGTTCTGTACCAGTTGCTGCACGCAGCTTTGGTGTCTATCATTTATCTAGCGCTGCACTCGCGCACAGCGTCCATCGACCTACCCTCCGAGACAGGCGAGCAGCCCGTTCTGCTTGCGCAGGCCTCGGTATATTTGGTCTTTCAGCTCGTAAGGTTTACCCTGCCAGTTGCATCACTGCAACCGCGGTGAGCTCTTACCTCACCTTTTCACCTTTTCCTCGGCAAGCCGAGGTAGTTTATTTTCTGCGGCACTAGCTGTACTGCAACAATTCCTTATTGCAGCCCTTCCCGTTAAGAAGTACGATGCTCTGTGCTGCCCGGACTTTCCTCTTTTCAAATGAAAAGCGATAGACTGATTTGCCGCAGTAAAGGTATTAAAGTTTAACGAGCTTTTTGTGAAGTACCCCTTTAGAGGTGTGAATACCTAGCGTGTAAGTTCCTGAAGGAAGTTCAGAGATGTCAAAATAACCTTGCAAGGCGGCATTTTGATGGGTTAAAACAATTTGTCCGTTTAAATTGAGGACCTCTATGTAGTCAAAGGGGGTTGAGCTTTTGAAAAAGCACCATTCTGAGGCTGGATTTGGATAAATATCGACAGCAAATTGAGCTTCGGTCAAACCTGCATCTAGGCCTAGGTAGATGTCTTGGTATTCTATGGTAGGAGCGCCACCAGCTTGGCCAAAGCCCCCAACCGTTGCACGCACTAAAAATTCTTTTTTACCGGTGGTCCACCATTCGTATTCTGTAGTGGTAAAACTTGGCGGTGCAAACCATGAACCGGTTCCAAAAAAAGTTTGGTAAATGGAATCGTTCTCGGAGATGTCGTGGCGTATGCGAAGCGCATTGAAAGTACCAAGTGGTGTAGTGATGCTTCCCCAGCCATCAACAACAGAATTGCGTTGGCGATGCTGGATAAATTTGATGTCGGTTGCTGGGTTAAGGTCAATGTAGGTGTATCCTCTTGAGGTATAAGTATCGTTGAAATTGAGCGGAAGCTCGTAACGCGTTTCGATGGTGTCTGATTTGAATGGCACGCCTTGCCCCTGCACGTCAATGGAATAACCAATGCTATTGATTTGAGAATTCGTGCGGCGTGTGTATTGACTTAAATTAGACAGTTCAATAGGCAAGAAAGCGGAGAATTGGTCAATTGGTAAATCGTTGGTGAGATTGAAATAAGTGGCTTTATAAGGCGTAGACGCTATTGGGCCGTAGGTCGCAATAATGAGTATTGACCCAAAACCGATCGGATTGTAGTTGATCAGCGTTTGGCTTTGAGCGGAGAGTTGGGAGAAATCCCAGGTGGAATTTGGACCCGTATTTTGCAAATCTATGTTGAGGGGGTTGGCTAGGCTCATTCGAACGGTGTCGTTAGCGGTAGCGAAGTCGTTGACTTGAACGGTAATTTGAGCAATAACAGTGCTTGCTAAGCCCAAAAAGATGCTGAAAATAAATGTTTTCATTGATAAATTTTGAAATCCAAATTTAGGTTTTTTATTCGATGGAATGGTACTAACTTTACAACATGTCGGCTTTGGTTCAGGAATTTCTGCAAACATGGGAGTCTGAGTTGTTGCAACTTAGGTCCAACGACCCCTTGATCGACCTCACTGGGTCGAACTTTGTTTGCGCCGAACACGAACTTTGGGATGGCAATGCCAACGGTCGACAATTACTCAAAGAATTCAAACGCATCGAGCGGGAAAGAGGCGTTCTGGCCATGGTGAAATTCGAAGGTTTACTCACTTGGAAGAAGGGAGAAAAAATCATCAAAACGCCTGTATTTTTGCATGAATGTATAGGATTCAACAGTCAACAAGAAAAAGTTGAATTTGAGCAAATCTCTTTTCTCAATCCGTTCTTGGTACTTGAAGTGAAAAAAGCTTTTGAGTTAGACTTCCAAAATAAGGAACGAGCTGAGGTCATTGCCCAATTGAAGTCCGCAAATCTTTTTTCAAACTACGAACCGATCGAGGGCTTTGCCAACCTGCATCCGCAGCGCTACGAACTGCGCAAGGAATGGGAAGCTTTAAGAGAAGCGCCCCATTTCTCAACGGCTCTTCATCAAATTATTGGCGATATCGAGTCGGTTTCAGCCAGCGAACAAGTTCAATTCATTGCAGATCAAATAAGTCCCTTAGATCCTGATCAACGTGCGGCTGTAGCCGATACAAAAATGAGTTCTGCCGTGATTTACGGCCCTCCCGGAACCGGCAAATCAGTTGTACTAAGTACAATTATTGCGCAAGCACTTGGCACAGCGCAAAGTGTTTTGGTGATTGCAGACAAACCCGTTGCGCTAGAAGTTTTAGTGGGCAAATTGACCCCTCACCAACTCGATCAATTTTGTGTTTTATTATCCGACTCGCAAACATTAGCGCCGTTCTATAAAAGATTACAACAGCAATTTGAGTATTTACTGCAGTCGTCTAAACAAGGTGAGGCGCAATTTCAAATTGATTTTTTAGCTCAAAAATATTGGGTCCAACGCAAGCAAATTGAACAGGAAACTGGTTTGACTTTCCATCAATTACTCGCTTATTTTGAGCCCGCCAGAAACACAGCCGCCAGACCCAACAAAAGGTGGCAATCTTGGCTATTGCACCATAAAGCGCTCGAACAAATCGATGTCGATACAAGAAAAACACTTGGGCTGCTTCAACAATATTGGCAAGAAGCAAGCGTGCAAGCGTTAGACCAAGATTGGGCAAAATGGAATTTCTTATTGAGGGAACTCAACTCCAAACAACAACTAACTACCACAAGCGAACTTCAGTTATTTGTAACACAAAGTTTGCGCTGTTTACAATTTCAAACGGGCCTGTACCAAACCTATGGCGCTCTTTTGGATAAAGAACCGGAGGTGCATCTCAAACGGCTCCAACAATACCAGCAACTCAGCACACGTCAAGTTCATCTCCTTGAAGCACTCCAGGTTTGGAAGCAAATTCCAACTCTTTCAGAATGGGAAGTCTTGCTCGAGGCAGCAAAGGCAAGTGGTTGGCTGGCTAAACGCAAATGGCGCAACCTTGAAAAAAATTGGCTGAGATTGCCCGGTTTAGAGCTCAAGGCGCTGGAAATTAACTTGAAAAAATATTGGCGAAGTCAAGAACAAAAAGCCCAAATTGTTGAAAAATTTGCCAATTTCGGCATTGATGATCTAGAAGCAGCCTGTGGCTTACTAATTCCACTTCTCAAACAACACAATAGTAGCAATTGGAGTTGGTACCGCTCGCTCAACTCCTCTGAAATTCAACACTATTGCCAACAGCATCAAATGGCGCATCAACTCCAACAATTACATCATCAATTATTTACAACGCAAGCGACCGATTTAAAACTAGTCCAGCATACCATTGCAACTAAAATCAATGAGCTCATTGAAAATCATTCGTTTATTCAGCAAATTCCATTTGAACTTTGGGAAGGCTGTACTGACCTGGATCAATTACAACAGGACCTTCACAACGAATTTTGGGCAGATCTCCGTTACAACTTTCCAGCGCTCTATACACACACCACTGCACAAATAATACCGCTCATTGAAGCAGATTTAAATAAAGAGGAATTAATTTGGGAGCAAAACGCACGGCAACTGATAGCCAAGCAACACCAAAATTTCCATGACTTACAACAATTGTTAGTTGTTCCTTTACACCAACTAACCGCCGAGCAAAAGGCGCTGCGTCAAGATTTGCGAAAAGGAAAAGCGCTTCTTGTCAAGGAGATGGCCAAAACAAGGCAGCACCTCAGCCTTGCTGCACTATTTGAAACGAGCGCAGCGCATTGGTTGCGTGCTATTTTCCCGGTCTGGCTTGCCACACCAACTGCCCTAGCGAAGCGTCTGCCAATGCAAAAAGAATTGTTTGACATAGGTGTCTTTGACGAAGCAAGTCAGCTTCCATTAAGTCATGCAGTTGGTGCCCTGCAAAGAGTTGCCAAGCTTGTTGTTGCTGGCGATCCGCAACAAATGAGACCCCAATCCTATTTTGGTCAAAGTGCTGAAGGTGTAGTTGACCTCCTGCATCAGGCCGCATTTTATTTACCAAGTAAGCATTTGCGCCACCACTACCGCAGCGAAGACCCAAGCCTTATTGCGTTCTCGAATCAACATTTTTATGACAACTCCTTGGTTGTTTGGCCTTCAAAAACCGATACTAACAACGGCTTGTTTGACCATTACATAAAGGATGGCTGCTACGAACAACAACAAAATAAGCGCGAAGCACAGGCTGTGGCCAGACAATTAAAAAACCTGCTTCAAAACAACCAAAAATTTGGCGTAGTTGCTTTTTCTGAAGCACAACTCAACTGCATTTATCAACAACTGAGCGCCTCCGAACAAGCAATTCTAGAGCAACGCATTCAAGAGCGCAGTGCTTTCTTTTTGGCTTTAGAGCAAGTACAAGGAGAAGAATGTGAGATTCTTTTGATCAGTTTTGGCTATGCAAAAAATGAAGCGCAGCAATTTAGCCTCAAGCTTGGCCCGATGACGCAAGCACAAAGTGGAAGGCGGCTTAATGTTTTGCTGACAAGAGCTCAAAAAGCTTTGCATTTTTACAGCAGTGTGCGGGCAGCTGATTTTCCATCCAAGCGCAGTACGGCTACCCAAAAATTATGGGAATGGTTTGTGTTTTTAGAAAATAACAAGATTATACAAGCAGCGCATAGCGCGGAGGAGCGTTTGGCAGCCGCCGCTGACTACCCTACTTTTCTGAATTATTATCGGGTGCTGAAGCAGCGTCAGACGTTGCCGAATCGGGTGTAGGCACAGGATCATAGCCAAAACCTCCTCTCGGATGGCAACTTGCAATGCGCTTGAGGCCAAGGTATGTTCCTTTAAAGGGGCCCCAAATTTTTAACGCTTCAATCATGTAGGTAGAACAAGTCGGGGTGTACCTACAACTTGGGGGGAAAAGTGGAGAAATAACCCATTTATAAACCTTTACCAAGAAAATGAGCGGGAAACTTAATATCCTATATAGCAATTGCATGCAGCAAAATTAAGCAATTTCAACAGGATGTTGTGTATACTAAGTTACTGTTACTTTCTGGCCATTTCAAGTTATTCGTATTTTTAGGAAATGAAAATGAAGCAACTTCTCTCCCTTATTGCACTATGTACAATTAGCCTCTTGAGTTATGGTCAACCCTTAGAAAATTGGGAAGCTGACAAAATCAAAGTAACACAAGCATCTGGTGCCCAAACCATCATGCATGCAGAGGCACTTTTTGAAGACCGCTGGGATCAACTACCCCAAGCACAATTCTGGAAAAAAATCATGCTGTTGTCGCCAGACTCTTGCCTGATCAATGTAGCTTCAAACCGCCAAGTTCTTGGCAAAATGTCTATCCGCGATTGGAATGCGCAAACCGAAGCCAAAAAAGACAGCACGCGCCAAGCTTTTCGCTTGGAAAATGGCCTTCCAAGCGATACCCGAATATATGTCACTACAGGTAAAAACGATTTTTATCGCTTTGCGGAGGTCTACCCAAGTTTGGATAAAGGCGTAGCTGCCTTTGAGCGCTATGGAGTTGATCCATGGTACGCCCAATCGATTCTATTGATTGAAAGCCCAGCTCAAATGCGCAAGTCGTCTACAGGGGCCTATGGTGCTTTTCAATTGATGCCAAGTGTGGCCCGTTCTATGGGACTTATTGTCAATAGCACAACCGACGAACGCAAAGACTTTGACCGCTCTGCTTATGGCGCTGCACAACTCATCCGACGCGTTTGTATTCCCGAAGCAAAACGCATTTTAGCCAAACACAACCTTACTTACAACGAAACCGATTTATGGTTCCGCTTATTTGTTCTGCATGTGTATCATGCTGGCGCCTTAAACGTTGCTGCAGTGGTAGATAAAATTCAGCCAAGCGAAGGATCGCAGGAGCTCATCAAGGCCATGTGGCAAAATAGTGCTGCTGGGTTTGGGAATAATTCACAGAACTACACACAGTTAGCCCTTGCTGCACAACTGATTTTACACGACATGGTGTACCAAAATTGCACCGAGATTAGTCCTTGTTCTAGTCGTTGAGCCAATAAATATGGCCATTTTGAATGGCTAACGATGAATGGAAATTATTGGTATACAGGCCTCCTGTGCCAAATCCCTGCGCAATTTCAAGAGAATAACCAGCGCCAAACTGCACAATTGCACTTAGGCCAATAGCACTTTCTAGTGCACTCGTGAGCCACCACCCAATTTGTCGTTCTTCGGCTAGTGTGATCCATTCTTTTACTCCTGTGAATCCACCGTGTAAACTTGGTTTAAGGATGATATATTGAGGCTGAATTTGCTCGAGTAAAGCTATTTTTTCAGATCGAGAAACAACGCCAATTAGTTCTTCATCTAAAGCAATTGGCACTTTTGTTTCGGTGCACAATTTAGACATTTCGGTAAGTTGGCTTGTTGCAATTGGTTGCTCGATGCTATGCACCTCAAGTTTTGCCAATTCTTGTAATACTTCCAGCGCTTGCTCAGGTGTAAAAGCACCATTGGCATCGACGCGAATAGTAAGTTGGTCTGCAGCAGCATTGGCACGCAATTCTTTGAGTAATAGCAACTCTTGCTGCCAATCTAGGGCGCCAATTTTGAGTTTCACCACCCTAAAACCTGCCGCTATCTTTTCTATCGCTTGGGCGCGCATGTCGGCTAAAGAACCCATCCATACAAGCCCATTGATCGGAATTTGAGTTTCTCCACGCGTAAATGCATTCTCCAATAAGACTGGACTTCCCTTCGCTTGTATACTCCAAATCAGGATTTCAAGCCCAAAAATAAAGGAAGGAAAAGCCTCCCATTGGGCAATAAATTGCTGAAAACTTTCATTGTTCAAAAAGTTTGTTTTGGACCAATTTTCTAGATTCGGCCTGGCCTTAGCAAGAAAAACTGTTAAATCTTGCTCGTATTGTCCCTGATTTTGAAATTCCGGGGAAAGCCCTGGAATTATTGGAAACTCCGTTTGTGCGGTTTGCCCATCTGGCAATTGGAAATTTAAAATCCAAGATGGCTTACTGAGTAAAATACCACGGCTCGTGCCTGCCGGTTTTTTAAAAATAAGCTCGTGTAAAAATAAGTGCTCAGGCATGGTGGTAGGGCTCTCCTTTCAAAATACTGAAAGCGCGGTATAATTGTTCGAGAAAAATCATGCGCACCATTTGATGCGAAAAAGTCATGTTTGACAAAGACTGCTTGAACTGCGCGCGCTCGTAAACAGCTTGACTAAAACCATAAGCACCGCCAATAACAAAAACAAAAGCCCCATTGTGTTGCAATTGTTTTTGGGCAATCCATTGTGCAAAATCTACGGAGCTGAACTGTTTGCCGTTTTCGTCGAGCAAGACCAAAAAATCGGTAGGACTAATTTTGGCTAAAATTTGAGCGCCTTCTTTTTCTTTGATTTGCGCCTGGCTTAGCGCCTTCGGATTTTTGATGTCGGGTAAGTCTAGGCGTTCATAGCTACAATAATGACCCAAGCGCTGTTGGTAGCGCTGTTCGCCAACTTTGAGGTCTTCAAAAGCTGTTTTACCAACAACTAAAAAGCGAATTTTCATGAGTTTATACAGCTACCACACCTTTTAACTCAGGGGCAGCCATTTTAAGTGCTTCTTCTAAGCCACCTTTGATGGTCATTTGAGACATTGAGCAGTCGCTGCATGATCCGAGCATGCGTACTTGCACAATGGCGTCGTCGGTAATATCGACGAGCTCCATGTCGCCGCCGTCGGCATGCAAGAAGGGTCTGAGTTGGTCTAGCGCATCTAGAACTTTACTGCGAAGGACTTCTTTATCGTTTATCATGCTTCATTTTTGCGCGTTGCTACAATGGCGTCTAATTCAGTTTCAAAGTTATGAACTAATTCATCAAAAGCCTGCGTTGTCGGGTTATTTTGCTGAAAAACAGCAGGTGTTCCGGCATCTCCGGCCTCGCAAACACCCTGAACAAGTGGAATACTACCTAGAAATGGCACCTGCATGCCTTGCGCTAAATTGCGCGCACCATCGCGGCCAAAAATATAGTATTTGTTGTCTGGCAATTCGGCAGGCGTAAAGTAGGCCATGTTTTCAACGATACCGATAATTGGCACTTTAAAGGAGTCTAGTCTGAACATTTGAATGCCGCGGCGCGCATCGGCTAAGGCAACTTCTTGCGGGGTGCTGACAATAACAACGCCGTCTAATGGAACTGTTTGCATCAAAGACAAATGAATATCGCTGGTGCCTGGTGGGAGGTCCACAAGCAAGAAGTCGAGCTCGCCCCAATGTGCATCTGTAAATAACTGTGTGAGGGCTTTGGAAGCCATAGGACCGCGCCATACAACGGCGTCGTCCTGACTCGTGAAAAACCCGATAGACAAGATTTGAATGCCATTAGACTCGATAGGCGCAATGAGCGACTGCCCATTGACGTCGGTCATTTTTGGACGCTCTCCAACGAGGTCAAACATAGTTGGCATGGATGGGCCATGAATATCTGCGTCTACAATGCCGACGCGGTATCCTTTTTTAGTGAGTCCACCTGCTAAATTTGCAGTAATGGTAGACTTTCCAACTCCTCCTTTACCAGAAGCCACAGCAATGATGTGCTTGACGTCAGGAAGGATTTTTCTGCGCGCGGTTCTGCTCTGTGCATCCAAACCTTGAATTTGACAGTTGAGTTGGATTTCTTGACCAAAAACGCGTTTCAAATTAAATTCGATGGCCTCTTGCATGCGTTTTCTAGCATGTAGGGCAGGATTAGAGATTTTGACGCCTAATGTAATAGTAGATCCATTGATCTCTAATTGCTCGATTAAATTCAGACTGACTAAGTCGTTTTTGAGATCAGGCTCTGTAATTTTGCCTAATACGGCGAGTACGTCTTCTCTAGTGATGCTCATTTCTTCGCTTTAATGGATTGAATGGTGTGGTACATGAAATCTATAACCCTTTTGGTGTCGCCTTGTTCACGGTTCATGATTTCGTAATAATTTTGATTGATTCGGCGCACGCTATAAATATAAAACCGTGCATTTTTTTGTGCGACAAATTCTCCTTTTACTTTTCTGCGGTAGATCAGTAAGTCTTCGGTCTGCTTCACTATTTCTATTTCAAAAAACGGATTGGGCTTGAGCAACTTGCGCTTGAATTCAGCAAATCGAAATGCGTAATCGCCGTAGTCTTCTATGAATAAACTGAAATTTCTTCCAACAGTTAGCGTCCATTTGAATCCGCCGATTTCGTAAGCCACTTGTGGTTTCATGGAGGTCCCGATGCCCGAGCTTGCATTTGGCAGCATAACTTGAACCGATAAGTCATAGGGACTCATGTCAAAAGGCTCGTATTGCACATAATCAAAAGCCGCTTGCTTTTCTTGTTCACAAGAACTAAAAAGAAGCAATGTACAAATCAATATGACCATCCGCATAGGACAAAGATACACTTGGTTTGTCTTTTTTTTACAATTTCGCATTATGGAAAAACAAACTACCTTCTTTTCAGGGCTTTTTATTATGCTCTCTATTGTCTTTGGAGCCTTTGGTGCACACGCGCTCAAAGAAATACTAGAACCTGCACAATTACAAACCTTCGAGGTTGGCGTCCGTTATCAAGGTTTTCTTTCCATGGGGGTGCTTTTGCTCGCACTAAATATGGATCGCTTTTCTTTTGAAATAAAAAGAATATTGTGGGCAATGCTCATCGGAATGATTCTATTTTGTTTTTCTATTTACGGTTTGGTACTCGGTCGACACTTTATAGATCCGAAGGCATTTGGTTTTTTAGGTCCAATTACACCAATTGGAGGCGCTATTAGCATCATTTCTTGGTGTTTATTTCTTTTTCGTCTGTTAAAATACGGACAGCGCTAAAACTTTTTTGCAAATGATGTTTTGTTATTGATGAATAGTTTTTACTTTTGATTAGTTTTTCATCGTAACACCGATTATTTTTTAAACATTATGGCAACACTCACCCTCGGAAGCAAACTTCCAGCCTTTATTGGTACCGACCAAAACGGCGAATCCATCGACAGCGCATCATACGCTGGAAAAAACTTAGTGATCTACTTTTACCCCAAAGACGATACTCCAGGCTGCACCGCTCAGGCCTGCAGTATCCGCGACGGCCAAGAGGCCTTGCTTGCAGCTCAATTACATGTCATTGGCATTAGTGCTGACAGCGTAGCTGAACACACTAAGTTTGTAAATAAGTATCAATTGAACTTCCCACTTATTTCTGACACCGACAAAACCATCATTCAACAATTTGGTGTTTGGGGTCCTAAAAAATTTATGGGTCGTGAATACGAAGGTATCCACCGCATGACCTTCATCTTTGACCAAACAAACACCCTCATTAAAGTAATAGAAAAACCCAATACGAAAGACCACGCCAACGAAGTTTTGGCTTGCTTTCATTAGAACGTAAATCGTTTACGTACTTCATCTTGCAACTTTGTAAAAATTATTCACCGAGCCTCGCTCACAACAACAAACGATATGGCTAAAGAACAAAACCTCGAAAAACTCAAAGCGCTCCAACTGACCATGGAAAAGCTAGACAAAACCTTTGGAAAAGGCGCTGTCATGAAACTTGGCGATGCGCCAGTAGAACAAGTAGAAGTAATCCCTACGGGCTCGCTTACACTTGACCTCGCACTAGGCATCAACGGCTATCCAAAAGGCCGCGTAGTAGAAATCTACGGCCCTGAATCATCAGGAAAAACCACCCTTGCTATTCACGCTATTGCAGAAGTGCAAAAACAAGGTGGCATTGCTGCATTTATAGATGCAGAGCACGCCTTTGATCAATTCTATGCCCAAAAACTAGGCGTAGATATCTCCAATCTATTGATATCTCAACCAGACAACGGTGAACAAGCGCTCGAAATCGCCGACAACCTTATTCGTTCAGGCGCAATCGACCTCATCGTCATTGACTCCGTTGCTGCACTCACACCAAAAGCCGAAATCGAAGGTGAAATGGGTGACTCCCAAATGGGACTTCAGGCCCGCTTAATGTCAAAAGCACTCCGAAAATTAACCGGTTCAATTAACAAAGCCGGCTGCTGCTGCATCTTCATTAACCAATTGCGCGACAAAATCGGTGTCATGTTTGGTAATCCAGAAACCACAACAGGTGGTAACGCTCTCAAATTCTACTCCTCTGTGCGCCTTGACATCCGCCGTGCAACCCAACTCAAAGATGGCGAAGACATCATTGGAAACCGCGTGAAGGTAAAAGTTGTAAAAAACAAAGTGGCACCTCCATTCAGAAAAGCGGAGTTCGATATTATGTACGGCGAAGGCATTTCAAAAGTGGGTGAAATCATCGACCTCGGTGTTGATCTCAACATCCTTAAGAAAAGTGGCTCTTGGTTCTCTTATGGCGAAACCAAACTCGGACAAGGACGCGATGCTATCAAATCACTCATACTAGACAACCCTGAGCTCATGGAAGAACTAGAAGCAAAGATTAAAAATGCGCTCGTAACACCGACTGGTCAGACTGAAGTGTTGCAAGACTAAACCTATCGTTTGGTTGGAAAGCGGCGTTCTTCGGAGCGCCGTTTTTTTTTGCACAATAAAAAATTAATCACTTCGTTTTTTGCCATTGAGATAAACTTTTTTATCTTCGAGACACATTAAAATACAAAAACTATGAAAACCTACCTCTCAATTATCGCTGCTTCAGCACTCCTACTCGTCACCAGCACAAGTTGTAAGAAAAAAGGCTGCATGGACCAAGACGCCGTTAATTACAATTCTGAAGCCAAAAAAGACGACGGAACTTGTAAATACACTCCAACAATTACAGTTAACGGAAACAATCCTGAAAACATTAATGTAGGTGATACCTACACAGACGCAGGCGCAACAGCAACCAACAAAGATGGCTCGTCAGTTAACGTGACTACTACCAGCCAAGTAGACGCCTCCACCAAAGGAACATATACTGTAACATACACAGCTACAAATGAAAATGGCTCGGCTACAGCAACACGTACCGTAAATGTAAATATCGGTCAAGACAACTGGCTGGTAACTTGGGCAGCGGATAGCGATTGCGGCAATGCTTTCCCATTGACTCCAGATCCAGTATTCTCTGCTGGCGCAGGTGCGAATGGTTTGGTCATCGACAACATGTTCAATTTATTTGGCGGAACTGCCAATGCAACCATCAATGGTAACAATATCAACATCCCTACCCAAACCATCGACGTAACTTTAGGTCAGGTTACTTTCTCAGGTGCTGGAAGCATTAACAACCAAGCCAACACGATCACAATTACATATACCTATGACAACACCATTCCACTCATTGGTGGATCCGGTACTTGTGTTGCAACTTACACCAAACAATAATTTTGATCATCCAAAAATTTAAAGGCCCGAATCTCGGGCCTTTTTTTTTGCATGCTTTTACATCTGTAGCATTTGTTACAATCCAATTATTTAACTTGAATTAACTTTGCAAAATGGGAAAATTCAAAGAAATCATCAGTGCGCCTACCCCCACCTTAGTCGATTTTTTTGCGACTTGGTGTGGTCCTTGCAAAACCATGTCGCCCGTATTAGACGACCTCAAGAAAGTATATGGTGAAAAACTCCGCATCATCAAAATAGATGTCGACAAAAATCCGGCAATCGCCGATCAATTTAAAATTCGTGGCGTTCCTACTCTTGTCCTCTTTAAAGAAGGAAAACTTCTCTGGCGAGAAAGCGGTGCCTTCCCACTCTCCACCCTCAAACAAAAAATAGGCGGTTTTCTCTAATTGAAAAAAAGGGTCACATTATGTAACCCTTAATTTTTAAATCCGTATTTGCTTTCCTAGGCGGAAAACTATACTTTTGCCGACGTAAAATTTAATCAAATTAACAAATCAGTATGGAATCAATGATGATTTATGTGCCAATTGTAATGGCCGTTATCGGATTGCTATTTATGGCAATGAAGAGAGCATGGGTATTGAAGCAAGACGCTGGCGATGGTAAAATGAAAGAAATTTCAGATTACATCTACGAAGGTGCGCTCGCTTTTTTAAAAGCTGAATACCGTTTATTAGCGGTTTTCGTGCTTATTTCTAGTATTGTTTTAGCCGGAATTACCTTTGTTCCAGGCGTTAAAACACATTTATTAATCATTATCGCATTTATTTTCGGTGCCATTTTCTCTGCATTAGCAGGTAACATGGGAATGAAAATTGCGACCAAAACGAATGTACGCACCACACAAGCTGCACGTACAAGTTTGCCACAAGCGTTGAAAGTTTCTTTCGGTGGTGGAACAGTAATGGGCCTCGGTGTTGCCGGATTGGCAGTTTTGGGTCTTACGGCGTTCTTCATTTTCTTCTTCCAATTCTTCATGGGCGGCAAATGGACCAACACTGAAGACATGACAATCGTTTTAGAAACCCTTGCTGGTTTTTCGCTCGGTGCTGAATCCATCGCATTATTTGCTCGTGTTGGTGGTGGTATCTATACCAAAGCTGCTGACGTAGGTGCTGACCTCGTTGGTAAAGTAGAGGCTGGTATTCCAGAAGATGATCCGCGTAACCCTGCTACTATTGCAGATAACGTTGGTGACAACGTTGGTGACGTTGCAGGTATGGGCGCCGACTTATTCGGTTCTTATGTTGCAACTGTATTAGCTGCCATGGTACTTGGTAACTACGTGATCAACGACATGGGTGGCGACATCGTTAAAGAAGGATTCGGTGGTATCGGTCCGATCTTATTGCCAATGGCTATTGCTGGTTTTGGTATTTTATTTTCTATCATCGGAACCATGCTTGTACGCATTACAAGCAACGATGCGAAAGAAAAACAAGTTCAAGGCGCTTTAAACTTAGGTAACTGGGTTTCTATTGCCCTTACTGCTATCGCATGTTATGTTTTGGTAAACTGGATGTTGCCTGCAAAAATGACAATGGAATTCTTCGGCGAAGGTCTTCAAGAAATTTCTTCTATGCGTGTATTCTTCGCAACTATCGTTGGTTTGGTTGTTGGTGGCGTCATTTCATCAGTTACTGAATACTACACAGGTTTGGGTACCAAACCAGTCTTGAAAATTGTTCAAAAATCTGCTACTGGTGCAGGTACAAACGTAATTGCTGGTTTAGCTACCGGTATGATCTCTACTTTCCCTACTGTATTATTGTTCGCAGGTGCTATTTGGGGTTCTTATGCTTTAGCTGGTTTCTACGGTGTTGCACTCGCTGCTTCTGCCATGATGGCAACTACAGCTATGCAGTTGGCAATCGATGCATTCGGACCTATCTCTGACAACGCTGGCGGTATTGCTGAAATGAGCGAGCTTCCTAAAGAAGTGCGTCAACGTACAGACATCCTAGATTCAGTTGGTAACACAACTGCTGCAACAGGTAAAGGTTTTGCGATTGCATCAGCAGCGCTTACTTCACTCGCCTTGTTTGCTGCTTACGTTACCTTCACTGGTATCGATGGTATCAATATCTTTAAAGCACCAGTTCTCGCCATGTTGTTCGTAGGTGGCATGATTCCAGTTGTATTCTCTGCATTGGCCATGAATTCAGTGGGTAAAGCCGCTATGGACATGGTTTATGAAGTACGTCGTCAGTTCCGCGAAATTCCAGGAATCATGGAAGGTACAGGCAAACCAGAATACGGCAAATGTGTAGAAATCTCTACCAAAGCTGCATTGCGCGAAATGATGTTGCCAGGTGTACTTACAATTGGCTTCCCTATTTTAATTGCTACTTTACCAATGTTACTTGGCTACGACAACCAACTGATTGCTGAAATGCTCGGTGGTTACATGGCTGGTGTAACGGTTTCTGGTGTGCTTTGGGCAGTATTCCAAAACAACGCTGGTGGTGCTTGGGACAACGCTAAAAAATCTTTCGAAGCTGGTGTTGAAATCAACGGAGAAATGACCTACAAAGGTTCAGATGCACATAAAGCAGCAGTAACCGGTGACACCGTTGGCGACCCATTCAAAGATACTTCAGGCCCATCAATGAACATCTTGATCAAATTGACATGTTTGATCGGTTTGGTGATTGCCCCAATCTTGGGAAGTGGTCATGAAGCTAAGAAAGAAAAAGATTGTTGTGCAAAAACTGAAATGACCTGCGACATGAGCGCTTGTGCAAGCATGACCAAAGAAGAATGTGCGCAAATGTGCGACGCAAAAGGTTGCTCTGCTGAAGAGAAAGCAACTTGCATGGCTCATTACGGCAAAGACGGAAAATGGTTAGGCGATGCCAACAAATGTTCTGAAGACAAAAAAGATTGTTGCGATAAATAACATCATTATATCTCTTATAAAGCCACCCCAAAAAGGTGGCTTTTTTGTTTTCAGTATATTTGTGTGTGCTCAAAAACAAAGATTTTTTCCTGGACGTTTACGATGTTGTTCGGCTTATTCCGAAAGGAAGGGTAACAAGTTATGGAGCCATCGCCAATTATTTGGGTGCCAAACAAGGAGCGCGAATGGTGGGCTGGGCAATGAATGCCAGTCATGCATTGAAGGATGTTCCAGCGCATCGGGTGGTCAATAGAATTGGCTTATTGAGTGGTAAACATCATTTTGAAGGGCCCAGTGAAATGGAATTGCTTTTGCGGAGCGAAGGAATTGAAGTAGTTCAAAATCAAATTCAAGACTTTGAAAAAGTTTTTTGGGATCCCTCTCAAGAATTGGGTCTGCCTTAAAGGATTCTATTAATTTTGTCCAAACAATTTTTGACTATGAAATTTGCCACTAAAGCCATCCATGCGGGTGTACACCCTGATCCTGCAACAGGAGCTATCATGACGCCGATCTACCAAACTTCTACCTACGTTCAAGACGGAGTCGGTAACCACAAAGGCTACGAATATTCGCGTACACAGAACCCAACGCGTCATGCGCTCGAAAAAAACATCGCAGCCATTGAAAACGGAAAGTACGGAGCTTGTTTTGGATCTGGCTTGGCAGCCATAGATTGCGTCATTAAAATGCTCAATCCGGGTGATGAAATCATCTCTACCAACGACCTCTACGGCGGATCCTACCGCATCTTTAATACCATTTTTGCTAAATACGGCCTGATCTTTCATTTCGTAGACATGCAAGACCCCTCAGCTGTTGAAGCATTAGTCAATGCGAACACCAAACTCATCTGGGTGGAGACACCAACCAATCCCATGATGAACATCATCGATATCAAAGCAATGGCAGCTATTGCGAAGAAAGCCAATGCCATGTTGTGTGTCGACAACACTTTTGCGACGCCTTATTTGCAAAATCCACTGGACCTCGGCGCCGATATGGTTATGCATTCTGTCACCAAATATTTAGGTGGTCATTCCGATGTTGTTATGGGTGCTTTAGTTTGCAATGACGACGCTTTAGCTAACGAAATGTACCGCATCCAAAACTCATCAGGAGCAGTAACTGCCCCAATGGATTCTTTCTTGGTTTTGCGCGGTATCAAAACCTTACACCTGCGCATGCAACGCCATTGCGAAAACGGCGAAAAAATCGCGCATTTTTTAGTGGGGCACCCAGCCGTTGACAAAGTTTATTGGCCTGGTTTTGAGACGCATCCAAATCATCACGTAGCGAAAGCGCAAATGCGTGGCTTCGGCGGCATGATCTCCTTCACACTCAAAGGAAATCAGTTAAAAGACGCTCTCAACTTAGTGAAGAAAGTAGAAATATTTGCGCTTGCCGAATCTTTAGGTGGCGTTGAATCACTTATTGGCCACCCAGCCACCATGACACACGCGTCTATTCCAAAAGATGTACGCGAAAAGAGCGGTGTAGTTGACTCCTTGATCAGACTAAGTGTCGGTGTAGAAGACGCCGAAGACCTCATCGCGGATCTGCAGCAAGCGTTATCCTAATTTGACCTTTAAAGCAGGTCTAAACTCTTAAAGAACTGCTCTTTTTTGGCTGGCGAAAGCGGAATAGAAGAACCGTCCTTTAAAATCACTGAGCCACCGTCGTGCTTGTCATAGCGCTCTACATAATTGAGGTTGATCAAATGCGACTGATGCACTCTAAAAAAGGAAAAACCGGCGAGCATGGTGTCGTAGTCTTTTAAGGTTTTAGAAACCAAAATCTTTTTACCGTCATTGAGATAGAAAAAAGTATAGTTCTTGTCGGCCTCACAATGTACGATGTCGTCAATTTCTATGACAAAAATACTTTCTTGTGTTTTGAGTACCAACTTGCGCTTGTGCTGTGGCTGAATATTGTGTTGTAAAGCCTGAAACTGTGTATCGTCTTTTTTGTGCTCAACAACATGAAGTGCGTTGGTCATGGCGGTATGAAGTTCTTCCGCATCAATTGGCTTGAGAATATAATCTAAGGCTGAAAACTTGATGGCCTGAACTGCAAATTCTTGAAACGCTGTAATAAAGATGACTTCAAATTGCTTGAACTTCACGTTCTTCAATACATCAAAACCATTGCCGTCAGGCATTTGGATGTCCAATAAGACGATATCAGGCTGAATGTCTTCTATAGCTTCTATCCCAGAAGCCACATTTTCACCATCCGTGTATACACTCAAATTCAAATCAAAGGATTCCAACATTTTGCGAATGAAGGTCCTTGTAGGTTTTTCATCATCGATGATCAGTACTTTTCGACTCATGACACTTTCTGTTTTATTGTTCGGTTTCGTACTTCAGTGGCAAGACAAGTGTAATGGCTGTTCCCGTTTGTTTGATGGGGTCTAAATCATTGATTGTCAAGCTACCATTAAATTTATACTTTTTATTGAGAATAGCAATGCGTTCACTGGTAATATCGATAGCCATACTTTTATGCGTTTTCAATTTCTTGGTTTGAGCCGATTTTTTTCTGCCTACACCGTTGTCCTGAATTTCTATCATCAGTTGACTTTCTTTCACGTACATGGCTACCGTGATTTTTCCGCCCTGAACTGTATGCAATTGCCCATGTTCTATGGCATTTTCAATAAAAGGCTGCGTAATCATTGGCGACACCATGGCTTTATTGAAAAGTAAATCATCACTGACCGTTAATTCATATTCGAAGCGATGCTCGAAGCGCATTTTTTGTGCAGTGAGGTATTTATCGAGGATTTCGCGTTCGAGTTCTATTGGAATGAACTCTTTTGGTGAGTTCTCGAGGATCAGACGCATTAAGCGCGAAAAATTGACTAAGAATTGTGAAGACTTCGCGGGGTCGTTTTCATAGATATAGCTCTGTATAACAGACATTGCGTTGAAAACAAAATGAGGATTCATTTGGGTGCGCAATAAGGTTTGCGACAACTCGGCCTCTCTTTGCTCTTGTTTGGTTTTAATTTGTTGCATCCGGAGCACATAAATGACAACGCCAAAGATGATAGCCGCAATAAAAATGATCGAAATAAACAATTGACGGTCGCGCTGGAGTTCTACAATTTCTCGTTCCTTTTGAGCGCGTTCAATGGAGGCTTGCTGATTGACAATCAGGCGCTCGCGTTCTTCACGCAAGTTGGCTGCTGCCATTTCTTCAATGCGCGCTGCACTGCGCCAAACCGGACTATTTTCAAGCCATTTACTGTATTGCTGTTGGTACTGATAAGCTTGGTTGAGCTGTCCGGTATTACTTGCGATTTCGGCCAAAGCACGATACGTATTGGCAATTTTTGGGCGGATCAATGCTTCAGACGGGAGGCTCTTTAAGCTCAATTCAAAAGCCGATTTTGCAGCTCGATATTGGTTTAATCCCAAGAGGTATTGACCGTATTCAAAATACAATTCTGAGGCAAAGAGTGCGTCGGTTGAAGCGTTGGTCTTGGAAAACAAACTGGCAAAAGGTAGGTCTACCCTTCCTCCTGTCAATTGCTGGGCGGAAATCATGACTAAACGCGCTCGATTCTGATAACGCAGGTTGCCCACATCTTCAAAAAAACGATAGGCCAAACCAGCCATTGTACTGGCTTTTGCAGGTAAATTGATCCCTAGATAATAGCGACCTAGTAAATAATTGGTATACGCCTGTCCTCGATTGTCTTTATTGACCTTAGCGAGGTCCTGAGCAAGTTTTAAATAAGTAAATGCCTGATTATAGTTTTTGACATCAATAGAAATACTGGCAATCAGCAAAAGCGGGCTCAATTTGAAATGATCTAGCTGCGCTTCTTCTGCGAGCTGCAAAGAATTGATGGACCTTTGCACCGCTTGCTCAAAAAGATTGAACTGCCAATAGACCTCGGCTTGTTGCTGCATCGCGTCTATCAAAACCCATTTTTTATCGGAGCGTTTGGCATGTTGCAAGGCCATGTTGCTTGCCCATATGGCTGAATCTTTTTGAAAAAGAGTGCTAAAGTTTTTAGCAATTTGAAGGTAAAGTGCCGTTTGCTCGCGGTGCTTTAATCCTCTGTTGGCTTGTGCTATAAGGGTTTGATAATGGAACTTCTTATCGTTTGGGAACAGCAAACACCCCAACATCTTCTTACGCCATGCGGCTTTTGGGTTTGAAAAGTTGTGTGGAGCTATGGCTTGGTTAAAAATTTCGATGAGTTGTTGGAGATTTCCTTGGTAGCGGGCACGTTCCGCTTCCAATAAAGAGATTTGAGCTTGGTTTTCACTACCAACATAAGCACGCCGTTGTGAAACAAGTATTTGCACCTCTTTTTGCCACTCATTGCGGTTGCGCTCATAAATTGCATCGATCAGACGCAACCTAATCTGTAGCTGTGACGTCTTGTTTTTTGTGCTTTGCAGGTCTTGACGCAACTGTTTTTCAGACTGCGCGTTTAGCTGCAAACCCAAAAAGACACTTACTATTAGAAAAAACAAGCTTACCTTTGACATCAACAACGAATATACAAAATTCATACGCATGCGTCTCACAACTACACTAATTGCCTTTTTAATCGGATTTTTATTCAGCTTCAATAGCTGGGCTAGCCACATAATCGGTGGTGAAATCTACTACGATTCTTTGGGCAACAACCAATACAAAATTACAATTGAAATTTACCGCGATTGCAACTCTGCTACTGGCTTTGACAACCCTTTGAACTACACTATTTTCTTAGCTGACGGTAGTATCTATACCACGCGTTATATCCCGCCATTTTCACAAAATATTTTACCAATTGTCTACGACGACCCTTGTGTCACGGTGCCGAACGACATCTGTGTAGAACGCGCCATTTACATCGACACCGTTACTTTGCCATTTAGTGTGCAGGGTTATTACGTTTCGTATCAACGCTGCTGCTGGACTGGCGCCATTGACAATATCGTAGACCCCGCTAACAACGGCATCACCCTCACTACCTTCATTCCGGGCTCAGCCTTAGTTGGCGTCCATAACCAAGGAGCGCGCTTTATCAACTACCCGCCACTCATTTTGTGTTCTCAAAACACCCTAGATTTTGACCACGCCGCTTTTGACCCTGATGGCGATTCTTTGAGTTACGAACTCATGGCTCCCTTGCTAGGAGGCAGTATTGCCAATGTTGTTCCCGATCCTGAAGATCCGGCTCCATATACCCCAGTGAGTTGGAATCCAACCTTTACAGAAACAGTTCCTTTTGGGGCAGGTTCAAATATCACCATTGACCCTACAACCGGTTTCATGACCTTTACACCTAACCTCATTGGTAGTTTTGTAGCGGGTGTAGCTGTCAAAGAATGGCGCAATGGCGTGCTGATCAATACAAAAATCAGAACTTTTGGTTACCGCGTGGTTACCTGTCAGGTCGAGGTGCCAATCGAGGTTGACGTCACAGGACCAACCCAACTCATCGAAGACTGCGGTTTTGCTGGCTTTGTCGTGACCCGCACCGATCTCTCTTCAAACTTAGTTGTTCAAATTAGCCTCAGTGGAACCGCCATCAACGGCGACGACTACCCATTCATCGACGACACCCTCGTGATTCCTGCTGGCGTTGCTTCCGACACAATTGGAATTTCAGCATTCCTAGATGGGCTGCCAGAAGGAACAGAAACTGTTTTCTTCAATGTTATTTTACCAAACCCTTGCGACGGCACTTTTGACACAACGTCGATCTCCCTCAATATCATTGACTACACGCCAATGACAATTACCGCTGTAGACTCACTGAACGTTTGTGCAGACTTTGGGCAAGGAACCAACATTTGGTGTAATGTTCAAAACGGTATTTCTCCGTACAGTTATGTCTGGGGGCCTGGCGGCTTCCCTAATAACGACACCGTCTATGTGCAACCAAGTATCTTACAACCTAACCTCAACAACTTCCAGGTTTACGTCATGGACCAATGTGCCAAGACCATTACCTCGCCAAATATCCGCGTATACAACCAATGTCCGTTAGTGGTACCAAATATCCTGACCCTTAACGACGACGGCACCAACGACCTATTGGTCATCAAAAACTGGGAAGACTACAACCAAGTAAGTATCCAAATCTTCAACCGCTGGGGCAACCTCATCTATGAAAAAGACAACTACCTCAACGACTGGAACGGTACCGACATGAGCGGTAAAGCGCTAGAAGAAGGTGTGTACTTCTACATGGCTACACCAAAAAGCGAGAAATACGAATACGACAACAAAGAGAAAACACTTTATACGCTTCACGGTTTTGTTCATTTGGTAAAACCATAAAGTAAATTACATTCAATAAAAAAGGCGAGCCGTTGGCTCGCCTTTTTTGTGGTTGAACATTTTGAATTTAGTCAATAGAATAAATTACACCAACGTGTAAACCTACAGAAGCAGCATTGGATTTGCTGTATGGATTGTACATGTCTAAATCAGTTCCTAAAGCATCAACGCCTTTTGCATCGGCAGTGCTGTACATAAAGCGTGCGCTCACTGAAACCATTACAGGTAAGTCAAGAATACCAAAACGACCGCCTACGCCGATCATGTAACCCATGAAGTTTTGGTATTGTTCAGTGACATCTACCGCTGGATCAATTAGGTAGTTGCTATTTGTGTAAGTAGCACTTTTCACGTTGTTCATCACGACACCAAATTCACCAAATGATCCTTTTGAACCTCCTAAACGCAGGTAAACTGGAATTTGGGTTGTTTTTAAATCCACATTTGATGTGTAGGCGCCACCTAATACTACTTGTTCTCCTTGGTAGCCTGCCTTGAAATTACCCATTAAGTATTCAAATCCTACCCCAATTTTACCAACATTAAAAGTACCAGCCAAGCCGTAGTTTGAGCTAAACGCTACGTCGTAATCTTGTGAGGCCCCTAGATCTGAAATATTTTTATTGAACATGCCGGTTGCGCTGTAGGCATATTTAGCCACTACATCGAAAGTAATCGTTTGAGCTTTTGCTGCTCCAACACAAGCGAGAATTGAAAGAGAAATGAATAGTTTTTTCATAGTTTACAGTTTTTGGGTTCAAATAGTTAAGACAAAATAAAACAAAAAAATGAAATGCGTAACTTTAGTGCATGAAGTTCATCTACCTTGCCTTAATTAATATCATCTTCTTAAGTGTCGCTGGACGCGCCCAATTCATTCAAAACGAAAAAGGCCAATACGACGGCACCAATATTAGCCAGGCCGACCTCGACATCCTATTTGTAAACGACCCCAACCTCTATTGGCTCAATTTTGACTACAAAGACACCTCGCTTATACTGCCCGATTTCAAAAAGTTAGATATCCTGGCCATCCAGAGCGACGTACTTCAAACGATGATCTTTCCAGACACACTTTTAGAACTTGGTCTCATCGATTTTAATTTACCAAGTTTAACCACCCTGACAGAGCCTGTTGCACCAAACTTATTTCAACTGAGCATCTACGCCTCCCTCGATAGCCTTCCAAAATTTATCTGCACTGCACCCGAACTCACGTTAGTAGACATCAAAAACTACAAAGACATCAGCTGGCCCGAATGCATGGAAGACCGTTTCATGAACGGCCCTTTTGAGTTATCGACCTGCGAAATACTGGACGGCAAAGACGGCCCAACTATCTCAAAAATAGTGAGCCCCGACAACACCTCCGACGAATGGCTCGAAGACTCCGACGACATGTCAGAAGAAGAATTGAAAGACCTTCAAAAGGGCATGCAACGAAGCGGGCGCATGATTGCCGCTATTCGCCGTGCCACTGGTTTTGCCTTGGCTGGAATTGTGTTTTTGATTTTGAAAAGTTAAAAGAAATTCTTAAATTCATCCAACTCAAAAATTGAATATGAAAAAAATGAATCTTGTTATCGCGCTCGTAACGGGCTTATTCGCATTTGGACTAATGAGTTTTGAACCGAATACTAAGAAGGATCAAAAAACGCAAATCCAAGCTAAGCGCATTAGCTTTCGAATTAAAGGAACTGGGTCAAAAGGTATCACAGTTAAAATTGGTGTTGGCTCACAAATCGGTTCCGGATCATGCTGCTCTTCAGTGAGCCCAATGACAACAGCTGGTTTTAGTGGAGAAGTTGGTCATGTTGTTTACGATTCGGAGAGAAAGCGCATTATTACCAAAATCTACGAAGAAATGGAAGGTCAGGTCATTGACCTTAAAAGCTATTATTGATTTACCTGCAAGAATTCCAAGTTCTGCTCTGAGAATCAATGATGCCCTGCAGACTTCCATAGCCGTCATACTGGGCTACATACTTGAGTTCAGCCATACCTGCATTTGCTCCGGTCCAAGTGATTGTTAACATGTAAGCGGGTCCGTAAATGCCTTCATCTCTGAGCATCCATTCACCTTGCATGGTTTTTTGTAAAACACCTGCAGTATTGTACAATTGATAAACTGCTTTTTTAGAACCGTCATCATATAGAGACATCGAGTAGGTGCCTGCATAAGTGGTATAACAAAATTTCTTCACTTGTCCGTAACTAAGGTTGACAAGCAACATAAAAATGGCGCTGAATAGTAACTTCTTCATCTTTTTTTCTCGAATATACAAATTATGCGTTTTTCAATACTGATTTTCAGCATTTTAATTCTTTGGTCTTGACATAAAGACGTCCCGAATTACAAAACGCTTAAAGAACTCGCCAAAACGGCTGGCATGATCTCAGAATGCCAATTAAACGGCGAAACGATTTACGACGTAAGTCTTAATGCCTACGATGCGGGCTCTGTCAATTACAATACCGATAGCGAGGTCCTCGGCACCTGCAACTATGCTTGGAGGTATTCCCGACACAATTTGCGCACAACTTAGCGGCTGTAAAATCATTTATTGCGTCGAAAACAACATCTGGGGTGAACCAGCGGTAGATGTGTATGGGTTGCAGTAAGGGGTAAGCTACAAAATATAAATCCATTCAGTAGTATTACTGAAAAGATTGTTCCGTAATCAAAGTAATTTTGAAAATAAACGATAAATGCTAATTTTGTAATTACTTTGTAATTACTTATGCGCGCTTCTATTATTCAAATTGGAAATTCGAAAGGTATTCGTATTCCAAAATCAATTATTGATCAATACAACATTCAAGCTGAAATGGAAATCATTTTAAATGAGCATGACATCACGCTCAAGCCAATAAAAAAAGCCCGTGAGGGATGGGAAGAAGCCTTTAGGCAAATGCACGCCAATGGCGATGACCAACTCTTAATTGATGACCTCTTTGCTGATGAAACTTTTGACTGATGAAACCCAAGCAATACGAAATTATATTAGTCAATCTTGATCCAACAATCGGAAGCGAAATTAAAAAAACTAGGCCTTGTATTGTTATTTCACCTGATGACATCAATCGGCAATTAAACACCGTCATCATTGCCCCAATAACGAGTACCTCCAAACCTTATCCAACAAGAATATATAGCAAATCTTTAACTATTCCAGGCTGGATTGTTCTTGACCAAATCCGGACTATTGATCAACGACGTATGCTCAAAAAGTTAGGGCAACTCAATGCCGAGGAAGTTCAAAAATGTAAATCGATAATTGAGGAGATGTTGGTGAGGTGATCATCATATCCCTTCCCTAAACGCAATTCAAATTATGATTCAGCACGAATTCGAGTTCATGGGCAACCTGTAAATAAAAAACCCCACATTTCTGTGAGGTTGTAGATGTGATCCCGACAGGATTCGAACCTGTGGCCTACTGCTTAGAAGGCAGTTGCTCTATCCAGCTGAGCTACGGGACCGATTGTTGTAAAATGGGGGTTTACAACGTCTATAATCAAAAAAGGGGGATGATTGCTCATCCCCCTTGTCGGGGCGGCAGGATTCGAACCTGCGACCTCCTGGTCCCAAACCAGGCGCGATGACCGGACTACGCTACGCCCCGAACTGAAGTTCGATACGGTCTAAATTTGTGGCGGTGGGAGCGAGATTCGAACTCGCGGTACAGTTACCCGTACGACAGTTTAGCAAACTGTTGGTTTCAGCCACTCACCCATCCCACCATGTGTTCAATGAACGGATGGCAAAAGTACAAAAACATTCCGTTTTTAAAAGCTTTTTTTAGAATTTTTTTATCCTAAATAGGTAAATTCTCCGTGTTGGCTAGTAATCGTGACCCTTTTGTGGTCTGCCGCCTCTACTCTACCCACAACCTGAGCTGCAATATCAAATTGCTCCGATATACGAATGATTTCAGGTGCAAGTTCCTCACTCACATAAACTTCCATGCGGTGCCCCATATTGAAAACCTTATACATTTCTTGCCAAGGTGTCTTGGATTCAGCCTGGATCATTTCAAACAAAGGAGGAGTTGGAAATAAGTTGTCTTTGATGACATGAAGGTTGTCTATAAAGTGGAGAACCTTGGTTTGGGCGCCGCCGGAGCAATGAACCATGCCATGGATTTCATTGTGGTGGGCGTCTAAAATAGCCTTGACTACTGGTGCATAGGTGCGCGTTGCCGATAAAACGAGTTTTCCGGCGTCGAGCGGGCTTCCTTCCACAGCATCTGTTAAGCGTTTAGAGCCACTGTAGACTAAATCTTTTGGCAGAGAGCTATCGTAGGTCTCGGGGAATGCTTCGGCTAGTGAATGATGAAAGACGTCGTGACGGGCGCTCGTGAGGCCGTTGCTGCCCATTCCGCCGTTGTATTCTGTTTCGTAAGTCGCTTGTCCGAAAGAGGCCAAGCCTACAATGACGTCGCCGGGACGTATGCCATCGTTAGAAATGACCTTATTGCGCGGCATGCGGCAAACTACCGTTGAGTCGACAATAATGGTGCGTACGAGGTCACCGACATCGGCTGTTTCACCACCGGTGGAATAAATATCGATGCCATACCCACGCAATTCGTCTAAAAGTTCTTCAGTGCCATTGATAATTGCAGCCAATACTTCGCCAGGAATGAGAAGCTTGTTGCGACCAATGGTGCTCGATACTAAAATTGGCCCTGTAGCACCAACACAAAGTAAGTCGTCGATGTTCATGATGAGCGCGTCTTGGGCAATGCCACGCCACACTGAAATATCTCCAGTTTGCTTCCAGTAGGCGTAAGCTAAGGAAGATTTAGTGCCGGCGCCATCGGCATGCATCACGACACAATAATTTGGGTCGCCGGTAAGGTAGTCCGGGACCACTTTACAAAATGCTTTAGGGAACAAACCTTTGTCTAGTTTAGAGATGGCCTTGTGCACATCTTCCTTTCCGGCAGAAACGCCGCGCTGTTGATAACGGTTATCAGACATAACTTATTTATTTGATGCCTCGACGCTTTTTAATGGCTTCGTAGGCATCTTGAATTTGTTGAAATTTCTCCTTTGCTCCTTTCAGGTATTCTTCACCCATGTGTGCTACTTTGTCAGGGTGATGCGCAACAGCCATTTTGCGGTAGGCTTTTTTGACCTCATCGTCGGTCGCTTTTTCATCTACACCTAAGATTTTGTAGTCAGAATCGACATTGCGATAGAACATATTGCGCAGGCTTTCGAATTCCACAGCAGGAATACCTAGCATGGTGGCGATGCGTGAAATGACATTGAGTTCGGCCGTACCGACGTCGCCATCTGCTTTGGCGATTCCAAATAAATAATGCACGAGCTGAACGCGCACTTCTTGAGTCATGCGGGTGCGGATGTCGTGGCAGATGTCTTGCAAAGGAATGCTCGGTGCATCTAAAAATTGACGGAGCGTTTGCAAATGCGTGGCATTAAATTGCTTGCCAAATTGCGCCGAAAAAAAGTTTTTGACGAAGTCGAGTTCGATGCGCAGGACCTTGCCGTCGGCTTTCATGACTGCCGCTGAAAGCGCCATGAGCATAGTAGGAAGATCGTACATGGAGCTCTGCCTGCGGTAGAACTCAAATGGATCTTGAGCAGTACCTTGCGCCTGACCACCTTGTCCGTTTTTGGAGGCTTGTTGGTATTGGTCGATGAGTGATCCAATGGCAAAGCCAAAAATGGCCAAACCAATTTTACGGGTTAAAATGAGGGCGCCAATGCCCAAGATCCATTTGTACAAAATCTAGAATTTAAGCGAAGTCAAAGCTAGTCATTTATGCAATATGTTCGATATTGCGCTGAATGAAAGCATCAAGTGCAGCTCCTTTAAGTAAGCCTTGGGCTAACATAGCGAGGTCTACTAATTGTTTGGTGCTTTGCTCTTGGGCTGCTCCGTCTTGGCCTAAAATCTTGCTAATTGCCGGATGGTTCGCATTGACTGTGAGGTTGAACATCTCAGGAAAAGCGCCATAGAAGCCTCCGCCTCCGCCCAATTTTTGTTGTTCCATCATGCGGCGAATGAACTCTGGCTGTGTCACAATAATTGGAGCTTCTTGCTCACTCATGCTTTCGAACTGTACCGTGAATTTTTCTTTATTGACCTGCGCTTCAAAAAGTGGCTTGAGCGTTTCTTCTTCCTCTTTTGTGAGTTTGGACGGAAGTTCGTCTGTTTTAGCGATGAGTTTGTCTAGACTATCGGCATCTACGCGTGCAAAACTGATGTTTTCATTGCTTTGCTCTAACTTCGAAATCCAATGTGGTGCAAGTGGTCCGTCTAGTAACAAAACGGAATAGCCACGCTCTTTGGCTTTTTTGACAAATGCGTATTGTTCTTCTGCATCATTGGTGTAAAGGAAAACCGTTTTATTGTCTTTGTTGGTCTGTAAAACCTTCACTTTATCGGTGTATTCTTGAAGCGTGAAGCATTCGTTGTCGGTTGTTTTGAACAAACTGAAGTCTTTGGCTTTTTCAGCAAATTTCTCTTCTGACAACATGCCATACTGAACAAATACTTGAAGGTCTGGCCATTTGGCTTCGAAATCGGCGCGGTCTTTTTTGAACATTTCGGCTAATTTGTCTGCTACCTTTTTGGTGATATGGGCAGAAATCTTTTTGACGTTGCCGTCGCTCTGCAAATAAGAACGAGAGACGTTTAATGGAATGTCCGGAGAATCGATAACACCATGAAGCAAGGTCAAAAATTCAGGGACAATTTCAGCGACGCTGTCTGTGATGAAAACCTGGTTGCTGTAAAGGTTGATTTTATTGCGTTGGACCTCAACATTTTCTTTGATTTTTGGGAAATAGAGGATACCCGTAAGGTTGAAAGGATAATCTACGTTGAGGTGAATGTGGAATAGCGGTTGCTCAAAAGTAGCCGGGTATAACTCGCGGTAAAATTGGTCGTAGTCCTCTTGTTTGAGGTCCACGGGTGCTTTGGTCCAGGCTGGGCTTGGGTTATTGACTTGATTAGGGACATCAATAGCCACGCGCTTGATATTGCCTTTGTCGTCTTTTTCTCCTTCAGGAGAATCGATGTAGTCTGTTTTGGTGCCAAACTCGACAGGAATTGGCAAGAATTTGCAGTATTTATCTAATATACCTTGAATGCGTTGTTTTTCTAAAAACTCTGCTGATTCTTCGTTGACAAACAATATGATGTCAGTACCACGGCTTTCTTTTTCGATGTCGATGAGGGTGTATTCAGGTGAACCATTACTCTCCCATTGCACCGCTTGCGCACCTTCGTAGCGGCCAAGCGTACGGATTTGAACTTTTTCGGCAACCATAAATGCCGAATAAAAGCCCAAACCAAAATGACCAATGATTTGTTCTGCACCTTCTTTTCCTTTGTATTTCTCTACAAATTCTTCAGCGCCTGAGAAAGCAATTTGATTGATGTATTTGTCGATTTCTTCGGCTGTCATGCCGATACCGTTGTCGCGGATGGTGAGCGTCTTCGCGTCTTTGTCTAACAAGACCTCTACTTTGAGATCGCCGAGTTCGCCTTTGAATTCGCCATTTTTAGCCAAGAATTTGAGCTTTTGGGAGGCGTCTACCGCATTTGAAACCAACTCACGCAAGAATATTTCGTGATCTGAGTAAAGGAATTTTTTAATAATCGGAAAGATGTTTTCCGTTTGAACATGAATTTGACCTGTTTTCATTGTGTTTCTATTTTTATTGATTCTTCCTCTCAATAAAAATGCCATGCGCTAAAAACTGCCATTTTGACAAGCAACTGCGTTTTTTTTGTCAATTTTGCAGCATGAAATATGCGATCATTACTGGTGCAAGTTCAGGCTTCGGCGCAGCCACGGCTCAAGAACTTCAAAATATGGGTTACGGCCTAGTGTTATTAGCGCGTAGAATAGACCGGCTCAAAGCACTACAGCAAACACTCACCCAAACGCCAGTTTATATTGCCCAACTCGATGTATGCAACGAAGACAACGTCCGCGCTGTCATTGGCGCCTTGCCTGCTGAAATTTCAGAAAACATCTTTGTTTTGGTCAATAACGCCGGGCTTGCCGTCGGAAGAGGCCCATTAGACACCGGGCTTTCAGACGACTGGAACCGCATGATCGACACCAACGTCAAAGGCTTACTGTATGTCAGCCATGCCGTTATTCCTTTACTCAAAAAACACCCTAATAACCACCTCATCAATATTTCTTCTATTGCTGGCAAAGAAGTATATGCCGGCGGTAACGTTTACTGCGCCAGTAAACATGCCGTAGATGCCATCTCAAAGGCATTGCGCATAGACCTCCTGCCTCATCAAATTAAGGTGAGCAACATTGCTCCTGGGGCGGCAGAAACCGAATTTTCTTTAGTTCGCTTTAAAGGAGATGCGCAAACCGCTGCAAGCGTTTACGAAGGCTTTGAGGCACTGCAAGCTACGGACATTGCGCAAACCGTCGCATTTATTGTCAGCCGACCTGCGCACGTCAGTATTGCCGACATCACTATTATGCCAAGCGCGCAAGCCAACGGCAGTCTTTTTCATAAAAAATAAATCATCAATCCACACACATGAGTACTTTCAACAATTATGCTTTTGCAGGAAAACGCGCTATTGTTCGCGTCGATTTCAATGTCCCGATGGATAAAACAACAGGACTCGTTTCAGACGACAAACGCATCCGAGCAGCGCTACCCACTTTGAAACATATTTTGGATCAAGGAGGAAGCGTGGTGTTGCTTTCACATTTTGGCCGACCGAAAAATGGACCTGAGGCTGTTTTTTCACTGGCTCAAATTTGTGATAAAGTGAGTGAAGTACTTGGTGTAAAAGTGCAATTTGCAGCAGATTGCATCAGTGATGATGCTTTCGAAAAAAGCAATGCGCTGCAACCTGGCGAAGTATTGCTTCTAGAAAACGTTCGTTTCTACACGGAAGAAACCAAAGGCGACCATTCATTTGCAGAAAAATTAGCAAAACACGGCAATTGTTATGTCAATGATGCCTTTGGCGCTGCACACCGCGCACACGCCAGCACCACCCAATTAGCCTCTTTTTTCCCGAACGATAAAATGGCTGGGCTACTTATGAACGCCGAAATTGAAAACGCCAAAAAAGTACTGCACGAAGCAGAACGCCCGTTTACTGCAATTGTTGGAGGAGCTAAGGTATCAGACAAAGTACTCATCGTAGAAAACCTATTGCAAATCGCCAATCATATTATTATTGGAGGAGGCATGGCATACACGTTTTTTAAAGCAATGGGCGGCCAAATTGGCGCTTCGCTCTGCGAAGAGGAGCGCGTGGATACCTGCAAGGAAATTCTTGCCCGGGCCAAAACGATGGGTGTGCAAATTCACCTACCAGTAGACGCAATTGTAGCAGACCGCTTTGCCGCAGTTGCCAACACAAAAATTGCCAACTCAGGCGAAATAGAAGCCAATTGGATGGGCTTAGATATCGGACCAAAAGCAATTGAAACTTTCAGAGCTGTCTTGTTGGACAGTAAAACCATATTGTGGAACGGACCGATGGGCGTTTTTGAAATGCCCGCTTTTGAAGCCGGTACCAAAAACATAGCAATGGCCGTAGCTGAAGCAACTGCAAACGGAGCATTCAGTTTAATTGGCGGTGGCGATAGCGCTGCAGCTGTACAGCAATTCAACCTCAGCTCAAAAGTGAGTTATGTGAGCACCGGTGGGGGTGCACTTTTAGAGTATTTCGAAGGAAAAACCTTGCCTGGAGTTCAGGCTTTAGAAGCTTAAAATCTTTTAACGACGTCTACCAAACGATGGGAGTAGCCCGCTTCGTTGTCGTACCAGCCTGCAACTTTGATGAGGCCATTAAATACGGTGGTGAGCCCCGCATCAAAGACAACGCTGTGCGGATTTCCCAATACATCTACAGAAACTATTGGATCCTCTGTGTATTGCATAACGTCCTTTAGCGGACCAGCAGCTGCTGCTTTCATTGCCGCATTGATTTGTTCGGCAGTAACAGCCGTTTTTGATACGATTGTCATTTCGGTAACCGAACCATCAGAAACAGGCACACGAAAGCTTCCGCCGGTAATTTTACCTCTTAATTCAGGAAAAATGCGGGTGATTGCCTTCGCAGCTCCTGTAGAAGTGGGTATGATGCTGTTGGCTGCTGCTCTGGCACGACGCAAATCTTTGTGTGGCGCATCGTGCAAACGCTGATCAGAGGTATAGCTGTGAACAGTAGAAATATAGGCCACCTCGATGTCGAGTAATTCCTTAAGAACTTTCACCATTGGAGCAGCATTGTTGGTGGTGCAAGACGCATTAGAAACAACTGTGGTTGTCCAGTCGATTTGATCATCGTTGACACCTAAAACAACAGAAGGGATATCTTCGTCATTGGCAGGTGCGCTAATGACAACATGCTTTGCCCCTCCGATGAGGTGTTTAGACGCAGCCTCGCGTGTCAAGAACAAACCTGTGGCTTCAATGACAACCTCAACGCCATATGCCGCCCAATTGATCAGCTCTGGGTTGCGTTCACTGATGAAGACTAATTTTTTACCGTTTTCAAAAATCAAGGTATTGCCATCAATCTCAAAAGATAGTTGATATGGTCCGTGAATGCTGTCGTATTTGAGCAAATGGGCAAGCGTTTTCACATCAGCTAAATCATTGACAAGCGCCACGTCAACTTGAGGATCTTGTAAAGCTATTCTTGTGAAGCAACGACCGATGCGGCCAAATCCGTTTACACCTACAGTTTTCATTTTATTCGAGTTGTTATTAGTACAAAAATAACAATAAAAAAGAAAAAGTGTTCAAATGACACTTTGAACACTTTTTCTTTTGATTATCAATAAGTTAAGTATCTTATCTAACCGGCTACCAATTTAATTTGTTTTTTAAATTTGTTGGTACACCATCTTTATGCAGATAAATATTAATGGTTTTGTATTTGAAGTAATTTTCTGACACATATAAATATCCTTGTGGAAGGTTGTTTGTGCCCCATGAGTTTTTCACTAAGAAATAACGAGTGCCGTTTTGGTCTTGGAAAAGGCCAACGATATGCATGCCGTGGTCGTCGGTAGTAGTTTTGTTATCATAGCCTTTTTGTCTAAGCTCAGGTGTTATTTCCAATTCTTTCATTGGCTCCAAGAAAGCATTAGACTTGCGCTCAGCACCTGCATTGTTGAAACGTTTGTCATCCTTGCCAATTACTTCTATCATTCCTGGATCAGCTGGAACAATAGCTAAACCATTTTTAAAGCTGAATCCATTTTCAGATACATCGGCACCCCAAGCAATAGTGTAACCACTTTTAAGTGCATGAATAGTAGTTTCGACCAGGTCTTCCATACCTACGTTGTAGCTCGTGCCCCAAGCCCAGTTGTCAGGGATTTCGAGCATACATTGGCTATACATTGGATGGTTGGTAAATGATGTAAGTGAAACGTAGTTTTTCATGTCCAAACCTAAAGAGGCTGCGTAAGACTTTGGAGTGAAACGTTGGCCATTGTATTGGAAAGTTTCGATGTCTTTACCAATGTACATATCGAGCATGCTATTGAACTTGCGCTTCCAGTCGTCGGTAATGCCTTCAGGGCTGCCCAAACGTGCAAGAATATCTGTCATGACAGCATTGAGCTGATTGAACATTTCACCATGATTGTATTTATCGGTCCCGTTGAGCCCTGTATAGACTTCATAAGGAACAATTCCAAATTTTTCGATGACTAGTGGCACATCGTGAAAAGCGCCGCCTTCACTAAAATTGATTTTACCATCCATGCGAATGTACTTTTCAGCCTTGAGTTCATATGCTTTGCGCACTACAAACATTTCGGATAAAACAACCGGGTTTTTAGCTCCCAAACGCTGGATTTCTGACTCAAAAAAACTTGTTGCTGAAAAAGACCAACAGGTTCCGGTCTGGCCCTGGCTTTGCACAGGGGTAGCATCGAGCCGAACAAGTTGCTTGAATTGGTATTTACTGCCTTCGACATTGGTTGTTTGCGCAACAAGAAGGGTTGTACTGATCCCGATGGATAGTATAAAACTGAAGATTTTTTTCATGCGTAAATTTTAGTTGTTGAGTACCCAACCTTGCAAACCACGTGCCGCAGCTTGCTGTTGGATTTGTTGAAGTTCGGTAAGATTTTGTGCAGCACCAGCACTCACTTTGGTGAGGGGGCCGTTTTGAATAAGCCTTGCGCCAAAGCCATCGCGCTGTAGTTTGCGTTGAAGGTTTTGGGCGTTTTGTAAGTTCGAAAAACATCCGACTATGTAGTCGTAGGCAGCGTCGGCTGTTGCTGCCGTTGGAGCTGTAGAGGTTGAAGTTGAGGTTGCAGTTGGCGCCGCAGGAATTTGAACCCTAAATGCATAGCCAGGTTGCCATTCGTAGGTTTCCAAGCGCGGACTTTCTTCTAGTTTAAAATCTAAATTGGAAGTGCTTTTTGGAAGTGAAGATCGAAGGCGGAGGCTGGCTTTTTTATAGGCTGGCCTAACTTGTTGATGCAGCGGATTGAAGTCCGAAGTAGAAAACAAGCCGGACTGTAAAGCGTTTGTTTGGGTTGGGATCCAAAAAGAATAAAAGGCAAGCGGTAAGAAACATGCTGCTGCTGCCACACGCGCCCATTTGATTTTTGAAACGCCTAATGCGGGCTCTAATTCAATAATTGGGGCCTCCTCAACTGTTTCGATAGGTTTTGATACAAAATTGAGGTTGGTTAGACCGTAAGAGGAGAGCAACAAATTGAAAAAGCGATCTTGTTCAAAAGTAATTTGACCATCGGACTGACGGGTGAAGGCACCTAGTTTTGCAAGTTTGATGGTTTCTCCATTTAGCAATTGACGTTGCATGGAGTCGGTAAAGGCCTGCAATTGTGCTTTGGCATCTTCGTAATACAAACCATGCTGACGCGCGTATTCGGCCAATAAAAGACCGTCGTCAGTAAGTAAAAAACGATTGAAGAGTAAGGCTTTTTTGGGTGGGCTCAGGATTCCTTTCTGGAAATCTAGCTCGGCAGCTACTTGCTTGGCGACAAAGCCACCAAAACCCGGCACTACGACACAATTGTGTCGGAGTAAAAGTTGAATGACGATATCTTCAAAACCCTGCATCTAACAAATTTACGAAAGTCTGAGCAGATTACAAAAAAGGCAATACTTTTTCTAGGTCGTCGGGCACATCGATGTTTGGCGTTTCAATGTGGGTATGGATGAGGCGAATATTGTAGCCGTAGTAAAGCCAACGCAATTGTTCGAGCGACTCTGCTTGTTCGAGTGCACAAGGCGCTAAATTGGCAATTTCTGTTAAGGTTTTGGCGGTATAAGCATACAAACCAATATGACGCAACCATGGATAATCAGGTGTTTTAGCGTAATGCATATTGGGAAGCGGACTACGCGAAAAATAAATTGCATTTTGAACTGTATTGGCAAGCACTTTAATGCGATTTATATTTTCTAAGTCGGCTTGCGTAACGTCGGGGTGCACTAAAGTTGCGATTTTGACCTCGGGATCTTCGAATGCACTCAGGAGTTGGTCGAGTTGAGTGGCTGATACAAGGGGCTCGTCTCCTTGGATATTGATAACGACATCATAATCAGGTAATTGAGAAAGCACCTCAGCGCAACGATCTGTTCCGCTTTGATGCATGGAACTGGTCATGAGGGCTTGCCCGCCAAAACGAAGTACTTCTTGATAAATGCGGTCGTCGTCGGTGGCCACCACAAGCGCATCTAGAAGTGTAGCTTTTTGCGCACCTTCATACACACGCTGTATCATTGACTTTCCTTTGAGGTCAATAAGTGGCTTTCCAGGAAACCTAGAAGAGCCGAAGCGTGCTGGAATTACACCAAGTACTTTCATTAAAATTTGGCTTGAAGTTGGACAATGAAATTGCGTGGTGCTTGGATATCTCCGGGGCGAGAAGTAAGCTCGGCATTCAATATATTATTGACGATCAACGAAATGCGGTATTGGTCTTTGAGGGTGTAGGCAAAGCGCGCATCGAAAACTAAATTACCACCATTGAATTGCTGACGATATGCTTTGAGGCCGGGAAGTATATAAACTTCTGAGGTGAGTGAAGGATCGAGGTCGTCTTCAAAAACGCGGTCGATGTTGCGCATGAAACTGTTATAGCGCATAGAAGCACCAAAACTTAACTTTTGATAATTCGCTTCGATATCCGCTTTTGCTAAATGCTTGAAGCGGTATTTGAGCATGTTGGTAGTGGTGTCAGAGAAGTTGGCTGTATATTGCGGATTGCTATTGAGCGAAATAGGATTCATGTAGGTGTAACCCATGAGCGAAACCAACTCTACTTTACCAAGTTTGCCTGATGAATTAAAGGAGAGGTCTAGACCTGAAATGCGGGCTTTCTCGGCGTTTTGAGCCTGAAAACCAACCCAATCGCCGATATTGTATTGGCCACTTGTTAAGAATTGGATGTCTTCTGGCGAAGGATTGAGTGGATTGAGTGGCTGTTGGGTTATTGGATTGAAATAAACGAAGGAGAATTCCATCATGTTGCTGTACTGATTGACAAAAAAGGCAGCGTCAAGCATTGCTTTCCAGTTGCCAATTTTGAAGCCTTGTTTGATGCCGATTTCGCCAGCCCAACCGATTTCTGGTCGGAGTTCTGGATTTGGAAATATGTTGAGGGCGCCAACAGAAGTTTGGGTAAAACGTTCTGCCACGCTAGGGTAGCGTATGCCCTGACCAAAGCTTGCGCGCAGGTGTGTAAAAGGCTTGAGCTCATAATGCAAACCTGTACGCAAAACAGGATAAACAGGAACAAACAATGAATCTTTGCCCGGCAGCTGAAACTGAGAGTCGGGTTTGTTGCCGTCCATCTCAAAATATTCTAGGCGCACACCCGCACTTAGGTCGAGTTTGTTTTTGTGGTATTCTAATTGCGAATAAGCCGCATAGTTTTGAGAATTGTGGTTGCCAAAAAGCTGAGAAGTGACTACGTTTTGAATAGCGGTAACACCAGCACTTAGTGTGCTTCCTTGGCCAAACTTATGCTGAAAGGTGTAGTCGGCGTAAGAAATAGTGGCCGCGTTACTTTGGCTGGCATTGCTAAGGTTTTCGTTAGAAACCCAGTAAAGGCGAGTTTTGAGCTGATGGAGGTTATTGTGTTTATCGATATACTTTGCGTAGGGATCTAGGAACAAGCGCTGGCCAAAATTATAGCTCAGGGTAGAGGCGCCGGCTGTGGTGTCGCCATAACCACTAGGTGTGTAACCTAAGGAATCGTTTTGCCATATGAGGAAGTTACCTGTCTTTTGAACTTGGAAGTTGTAACCAAGGCCGGCCTTAAGGCGCTTGTCTAGGATGGCTTTGGCGTAAATGGTACCCGAAACGCGCCCGCGAAACTCGGACTCACCAATGCGGTAGCCATCGTTGTGATATCCTGTAGTTGAAATGGTATAACCAAAACGCTTTTTGAGTGCGCTGTGAAAAACCTCTAGTTGCTGATTCATTGGTGGTGTAGACCACCATTTGAGCGAGCTTCGGCGCGGCGCACCATAAAGGCCATATTGTACTTTTACTTTGGTGACGGGTTCTAAGGTGGGTTCTTTTTCGGCGAGTGCAATGACGCCGTTGAGCGCGCCACTACCATAAAGAACTGATGCGGCGCCTTTCATGACTTCCACTTGGCTGGCTTGTTCCATTGGGATGGCATTCCATTGGGTGTCGCCGGCGTAGCCAGAAAGCAAAGGCATGCCATTCCAAAGCAACAGCACGCGGCTACCAGTGCCGTAGGCAAAGCCGGAGCCGCCGCGAATAGAAACTTGACCATCCATGGTGTAAACACCGGGTGTTTGATCAACGGCTTGTTCCAGATCGGTGATGCCTTTGTTGTCAATAAGTTGTGGGCGCAGGATTTCCATTGATACTGGAATTTCTTCGATGGCCTGACGGCGCTTACCTGCACTGACCACCACCGTTTTTTGATCCTGAACTTGAGCTTGCAAAGCCACACGAAGCGCCGTGGTCGGGACTTCTTTAATAAGGATAGTATCCGAAATGTAAAAAGGGGCTTTCACAATCAATTCAAAAGGAAAAGTAGCTGGTTTGAGCATAAAAACGCCGTTCTGACTCTTCACAGGAGTACTTCCTTTTACGATGATAAAAGCTTCTTCGACGCGCGCATTGGTTTGCGCATCTACTACTTCAATTTGAATGTTTTGGGCAAAAAAGGAACCGCTGATCAGTAGAAAAAATACAAGTATATATTTCATAGTGTAGGATGAGTAGGTTTCTGCGAATTTAAAGGATTTAGCGGACTTTCACATCCGTATATTTACAGAGTATACTGTAACTGAACAACAAAATTTCTAGGCGCTTGAATGGCACCTGGTCTACTGACATACTCCGCATTGGTAAAGTTATTGAATATCAAGTTGCATTTAAATGCTTCGGAAATGCTGTAATTGAAACGCAAATCAAAGACAGGTACGCCTTTATTGAATTGTGCTCTGTAATTGGCCATACCAACAAGGATTTCCTGTCCAAGTATACCTTCTTCAAAAGCTAAATCAACATTGCGCATGAAGGAATTATAGCGGGCCGATAAACCGATGCCCAATTTTTTATAATTGCATTCGATATCTGCCTTGGCTAAATGCTTGAAACGGTATTTGAGCATGGAGCCCGTTGTATCGGAAAAAGTGGCCATATAAATTGGATCGGTATTCAAGCTGATCGGATTCATATAGGTATATCCTAGCAAGGTGAGCACTTCAACCTCTCCTATTTTGCCGGAACTATTCATGGAAAATTCGATCCCTGTAATGCGTGCCCGCTCCGCATTTTGTGCTTGAAAGCCCACCCAATTATTCAGGTAATTGATTGCCGATGGATCGGTGGTTTGCAAAAAAGCCATGGTGTCGGGCTTGAAAACACCAAAGGCAAATTCGGTCATGTTGTCGTAGAAATTGATAAACCCAGCCACATCTAACATAGCCTTCCACTTGCCTACCATCACAATTTGCTTGAGTCCGAGTTCTGCCGCCCAGCCGCGTTCTGCCAGCAAATCTGGATTTTGGAAAATACGCAAACCGCCAACACTCGTAGAAATATAGCGTTCAGCAACTGCTGGAAAACGGATGCCCTGCCCAAATGAAGCGCGCAGATGGGTGCTTTTTTGCAACGCATAATGCCCACCAAATCTCAAGATGGGATAAATAGGCATGGTGCGTCCGGCCCAGTTGAAATTGGTTTCTGGCGTAGCGTTGTTGAGCTGACAGTATTCCAAGCGCAAACCCGCTTGTAAATCTAGCTTCCCTTTAGACCATTCAGTTTGCTGGTATAGCGAGAAATTTTTACTGAAATGATTGCCAAAAATATAACTTGTAATTTGGCTTGTATTTGAAGTAGCACCAAATGAGAAATCAAAATGTTTGGTTTTTTTACTCGCTTGGTAATCGGCATAATACATTTGCCCCAATGAGGCATCTACATAGACAAGGCCATTGCCGGTTGTAGTGAGGTAGTAGCGTGTTCTCAGCGCGTGCTTGAACTTATTTTTGGAGACGTAAATCAAATATGGGTCTAGGCTAAATCGGACGGCTCGCTGCTCACTTAAAGTATTTGCTAAGGCCTGATAACCCATCGAATCGTTGCGCCACAAAATAAAAACTCCTTCTTCTTGCGCCTGTACATGGAAAGAAAGTCCTGTTTTGAGTTGCGGGATCTTTTTTGAGAAATACGCGTATGTCCCATGAATGCGCGCGCGCAATTCGTGATCTCCTTCGCGGTAACCTTTATCTCTAAAGGCATTGACACCGAGCGTAAACCCATGATTTGCTTTGCGTTTTGCGGCATATACATCTACCAATTGAAATGTTGGAGGCGCACCCCACCACTTCATGCTTTGACGTGGAGGATTGCCATAGATGCCATTTTGAACTTTGACAGAAAGCGCTCCATCGAGCGGTGCATCTTTTTCGTTCATGGCTATGATGCCGTTGAGTGCTCCACTTCCGTAAAGTACAGAAGAAGCTCCTTTTATGATTTCTATTTGCTCTGCGTGCTCCATCGGAACCGCATTCCATTTGACATCGCCAATGTCGGGCGATAACATCGGTGCGCCATTCCAGACCAACAGCACTCGGCTTCCTGCGCCATAAGCATAACCTCCCCCACCTCGAATTGAAACTTGTCCATCCATTGTAAAAACGCCTGGGCTCTGGCCTACAGCTTGTTCGAGATTAGAAAACCCCTTGTTGGCAATAAGTGAGGGGCGCAATACTTCCATTGAAATGGAAACCTCTTCTATGTTCTTTTCGAATCTTGCGGCCCGGACATAAACGGCTTTTTCATCTTTGGTTTTTGAACGGATGCTGTCCTTTTGAAGGTCTTGTGAAAAAACATAAATTGGAAAAAAAATGACAAGGAGAATCGTAAATTTTACTGAATGCATTGCTGTTTGTTCGTTCTAACTTTACCCGAAGCTATTAAAAAAAATGGAACACTCAGACAAACTATACCAAATTGCGTTTTCTCAACTGCATGGCATTGGGCCTGTGCGCGCTAGGCGTATCCTCAAATTAATTGAACACCCGAGTGATTTTTTCAATTTAAATTTGAGCACGCTCCAACAAATGACCAGTGTGCCTATCGCCCAACTCGAAAAAACAGACCGGTCAAGCGCGCTATTGAGGGCTCAAGGACAAATTCCTTATCTCAACAACGAACAGCTCAGTTATCATTTCATCACCGATGCTTCTTACCCCAGTAGGCTCAAACAGTGCGACGACGCACCACTTGGACTCTTTTACAGAGGTATCGAACCTTGTTGGCAAAAACCAAGATGTATTGCAATTGTTGGCACGCGGCAACAAACACCATATGGCAAGGAACTCGTCAAAGCACTCATCTCACATCTTCCCAAAGATATTTTAGTGATCAGTGGGCTGGCTAAAGGAGTTGATGCCGAGGTGCATCAGCAATGCCTAGACAATGGCCTAGCAACAATTGGTGTGTTAGGTCATGGCATCGACCGCATTTATCCAGCTTCCAATCGCAAACTCGCCTTAGATATGTTGACAAATGGAGGCTTAATGTCTGAGTTTCTGATCGGCACCAAACCAGACCGCATGCATTTCCCGATGCGCAATCGGATTATTGCTGGCTTAGCCGATGCAGTTGTCGTTATTGAAAGCAACAAAAATGGAGGGTCTTTGATCACCGCCGAACTTGGCAATGATTACAACCGCGAGGTATTTGCCTTTCCGGGGTCCATACACCAAATGCAATCTGAAGGCTGCCACGCCCTTATTAAAAATCAACAAGCACATCTGCTCACCTCTGCCGATGATCTTCTTCAAACCATGAACTGGACCAATCCCCAACAAGAGCGCACACTCCAAGACCAACTCGAATTGAGTAGCCTCCAAAAAGACATTCTCCATCAGTTTAAAACCAAAAACGCCTGGACCATAGATGAGCTTGCACAAACCACCAATCAACCTGTTTCTCATATCAGCAGTGCGCTCTTTGAACTTGAAATGAAGGGCGCGCTTGAAAATAAAGGCGCAAATCGTTACTTATTGCCCTTGTAATTTGCAAAACCTGCGTAACTTTGCAGCAGTTCATTAAAATAAACTTATTTAGAAAGGTGGAGGGACAGGCCCTATGAAACCTTGGCAACCTCACATTCTTGTAAAGGTGCCAAATCCGATCCCAATAGGGAAAAGATAAGTTGAAACGCGCTGTTTCTACCTTTCGCCAAGCAAATTATGACCAACAGCGCATTACAATTAGCCATTCAGCAACGCATTCTCGTCTTAGATGGCGCCATGGGCACCATGATCCAACGCCACCAACTCGAAGAATTTGATTTTCGAGAAGGCGCCTTTGAAGACCACCCAATGTCTTTGAAAGGCAATAACGACTTACTTTCTATTACAAGGCCCGAAATTATCAAAGATATCCACCGCGCCTACTTCACTGCTGGTGCCGACATCATTGAAACCAACACGTTTTCCGGCACCACCATTGCACAAGCCGACTACCAACTTGAAGACGCTGTCTATCAAATTAATTTTCAGGGTGCCAAAATTGCCAAGGAGGTAGCTGCCGAATTTACAGACAGGCCTCGTTTTGTAGCTGGCTCAATAGGACCAACCAACCGCACAGCTTCTATTTCTCCGGATGTCAATGATCCAGGATTTAGAGCCGTTACTTTTGACGACCTCGTAGTGGCCTATGCCCAACAAATTGAAGCGCTCATGGATGGCGGCGTTGATATCTTACTGATTGAAACCGTATTTGATACCCTTAACGCAAAAGCAGCTTTATATGCCTGCGATCAGGTTTTTGAGCAGCGCGGGTTTCAAATTCCAATTATGGTTTCGGGTACCATCACCGACCAATCTGGTCGCACCCTTACCGGACAAACAACAGAGGCGTTTTTGATCTCGCTTTCACACATGCCGCTGCTCAGCATTGGACTCAACTGCGCACTAGGAGCTTCCATGATGCGTCCATATTTACAAGTACTCAATGACAAAGCACCATTTGCCGTGAGTGCACACCCGAATGCCGGCTTGCCCAATGAATTTGGCCTTTACGACGAAAGCCCAGCCGCCATGGCGGCTCAAATTGAGCAGTTTTTGCAAGAAAGTTTAGTCAATGTCATTGGCGGTTGTTGTGGCACAACACCTGAACACATCGCTGCCATTGCCCAAGTTGCCGCCAAGTACTCACCAAGAAAATGGAACCCTACAAATGCTTAAGTTAGCTGGCCTTGAGGCGTTGGTCCTCACAGAACAAAGTAATTTCGTGAATATCGGTGAACGCACCAACGTAACCGGCTCACGTGCCTTTTTGCGCATGATCAAAGACGGCGACTTCGAGGCTGGTTTGGCCGTTGCCCGCGAACAAGTCGATGGCGGTGCGCAGGTTCTAGACATCAATATGGACGAAGGCATGATCGACGGCAAAGCTGCTATGGTGCGCTTCCTAAATCTTTTGGCAGCCGAACCCGATATCGCCCGCATTCCTATCATGATTGACTCCTCTAAATGGGAAATCATTCTTGCAGGCCTCAAATGTTTACAAGGAAAGGGAATCGTTAATTCCATTTCACTCAAAGAAGGCGAAGCCAATTTTATTGCACAAGCCAAAGAAATCAGACGTTTTGGAGCAGCTGTCATTGTTATGGCCTTCGATGAAAATGGCCAAGCCGATTCCTTTGAGCGCCGCATCGAAATTTGCGAGCGTTCTTACCGTATTTTAGTCGATGTTGTTGGCTTTCCTCAAGACGACATCATTTTTGATCCGAATATATTCCCAGTTGCAACTGGCATGGAAGAACATGCCAATAACGCGCTGGATTTTTTCCGTGCTACCCAATGGATTCGTCAAAACTTACCGGGTGCTCATGTGAGCGGTGGTGTTTCAAATGTGTCGTTTTCGTTTAGAGGAAACAACAAAGTACGCGAAGCCATGCATGCCGCATTTCTTTACCATGCCACCGCTCACGGCATGGACATGGGCATTGTAAACCCGAGCATGCTCGAAATCTATTCTGAAATTGAACCAGAGCTTTTGACGCGCGTAGAAGACGTCCTGCTCAACCGCAGGGCAGATGCTACCGAGCGCTTACTCGAATTTGCAGACACCGTTAAAGGCGACGTCAAGCAACAAACTGCCGACCTCACTTGGCGCGAACAAAGCGTAGAAAAACGTTTGGCGCATGCCCTTATCAAAGGGATTGTAGAATTCATCGATGAAGATGTCGAAGCAGCACGCCAGTTGGTTGAACGCCCTATTCAAGTCATTGAAGGTCCGCTCATGGACGGCATGAACCAGGTAGGTGACCTTTTTGGAAGTGGCCAAATGTTTTTGCCTCAAGTAGTGAAATCTGCACGTGTCATGAAAAAAGCAGTTGCCTATTTGTTGCCTTATATTGAAGCATCAAAAGATGGCAAACAACAAGCAGCAGGTAAAATTTTGATGGCCACCGTTAAAGGCGATGTACACGATATTGGCAAAAATATTGTTGGGGTTGTTTTGGCCTGCAATAACTACGAAATTATTGACCTCGGGGTCATGGTAGCACCGCAGGTCATCATTCAAAATGCCATCGAACATAACGTAGATGCCATTGGCCTGAGTGGCCTGATCACACCTTCGCTAGACGAAATGGTGCATTTAGCCAAAGAAATGGAGCGCGCGGGCCTCACCATTCCTTTGCTCATCGGCGGCGCCACCACTTCAAAAGTTCATACCGCCGTTAAAATTGAAGCACACTATCCTTCCGGAGCGGTTATCCATGTGCTGGATGCCTCGCGTTCGGTAACGGTGGTGGAAAGCCTACTCGGACCCAAAAAACCTGACTTTTTAACTGCACTCCGAACCGACTACGAAAAAATCAGGGTTCACCACGCCAAGCACCAAGCGGCCAAAGAACTCCTAGCGCTCGAGCAAGCAAGGGCCAATGCGTTGCAACTTTCCTTCAATGAACACACAATTCCTGTTCCGAAGCAACTTGGCATGCAACTACATACACCAAGTATCGCTACACTCATCCCGTACATTGACTGGACACCCTTTTTTCAGACCTGGGACCTCCACGGCAAGTACCCACAAATTTTAACAGACGACGTAGTTGGAGCAGCAGCTAGTAAGGTTTTTGAAGACGCACAACAGTTATTGGCTCAAGTTGTAAAAGACGGTATCCTGCAATGCAAAGGCCTCAGCGGTATTTTTCCAGCGAATTCTATTGGCGACGACATTGAAATTTACGACCCCAACAGCTTAGAAATACGACATACCCAAATCACTTTGCGTCAACAAACTAAAAAAGTTGCCGGGCAACCCAATATGGCATTAGCTGATTTTATCGCACCAAAAGGCAGTCAAAAACAAGACTACATTGGCGCTTTTGTGGTAACGGCTGGCCTAGGTATCGAGCACTATATTTCCGATTTCGATGCCAAACAAGACGACTACAATTCTATCATGATCAAAGCACTTGCGGACCGCCTCGCCGAAGCTTTTGCAGAATACCTCCACGAGGTTGTGCGCAAAGAAACTTGGGGATACGCCGCAGATGAAACCTTAGAAAATCAGGCACTCATTGCCGAAAAGTACCGCGGCATAAGACCTGCACCAGGCTACCCCGCTTGCCCAGACCACCTCGAAAAATTAGGGATTTTCAAATTGCTAGACGCAACGGCTCAAATTGGCGTCACGCTAACGGAGTCTTTAGCGATGTGGCCAGCTGCGGCGGTAAGTGGTTGGTATTTTGCGCATCCAGATGCCAAGTATTTTGGCCTTGGAAAAATCACGCAAGAACAACTTGACGATGTCGCCAGAAGAAAAGGTGTGGAGGTAACTGAAATTGAGCGCTGGTATAGTTCGATTTTAGTTTAAACCAAAGAAAAAGCCAAACGCTTAATTCGGATTGGCCTCAAACCAAGTATCGATATTTTTAGGTGCTTGCGTGGCTGCTTGAACGGCGAGTTCGTCGCAGCGCTCGTTTTGCGGATGCCCGGCGTGGCCTTTTACCCAAACAAATTCGAGTTTGAAATTCGGATGCAAGCTCAAATAGCGCTGCCATAAATCGGGGTTTTTCTTGTCTTTGAAGCCTTTTTTTACCCAGCCAAAAACCCACCCTTTGGTAATGGAGTCAATAACGTATTTGGAATCGGAATGGATCACGACTGTGTAATTCTTGTTTTTGATGTGTTCGAGTGCTACAATAACAGCTAAAAGCTCCATGCGGTTGTTGGTAGTGCGCCGAAAACCCTGACTGAGTTCCATGCGCTTACTTCCAAACTCTAGGATGGCTCCAAAACCACCTGGCCCTGGGTTGCCCCTTGATGAACCGTCGGTATAAACCATTATTTTTTGCGCACTCATTTTTTTAAACGCCCCGGGTTTTGTGATAAAAATGCCGTCCAGGAATCTCCTTTGGCTTTGTTGTGTTCACCTACTCCTTTTGAAAAATGATGACAAACCGCCACACCTAAACCATCTGTTGCATCGAGGTATTTTGGCATTTCAGGGAAATCGAGGAGCTTTTGAAGCATGGCGGCAACTTGTTCTTTAGAGGCGCTGCCACTCCCGGTGATGGATTGCTTGATGCGGCGCGGAGAATATTCTTCAAAAGGCATGTTGTGGTTCAAGGCAGCTGCAATAGCTACCCCCTGTGCCCTTCCTAATTTGAGCATCGACTGTACATTTTTTCCAAAGAAGGGTGCCTCAATGGCCATTTCGTCGGGTTTGTATTCTTCGATGAGCCCGTTGAGTCTTTCTAAAATTCTTTTGAGTTTGTCCGGATGATTGCTGAGTTTGTGCAGTTGTATGACCCCGAAATTCAGGAGCTTGAGCTTGTTTTGTTGGATATGAATGAGGCCATAACCCATGACGGTGGTGCCTGGATCGATGCCTAGTATGATTTTATCGTGACTCATTCTGCTGTAAAACTACACACTATTGACTTTGCATGCTCAAAAAAACTTGTATCTTTGCACTCCTCGGGTGATTAGCTCAGTTGGTTTAGAGCACTACCTTGACAGGGTAGGGGTCACTGGTTCGAATCCAGTATCACTCACCACAAACCTGGCTTTTTGAAGTCAGGTTTTTTTATGCCCTCACTCAGGAGGTACTCGCAGATGAAATATTGAATTCATCTACCAATGGCTCGCCTTGCAAGCGCAAGAAGAGCTGAATAAGCGCAACTACATCTTTTTCACAATAGACCATAATGCGTTGTAGGTCGTTTTCTTCATAGTACACGCGCGCTACATCGGCGCCAGAAATATCGTCTTTTGGCGTTGGTATGTTCATGACATGGCATAACAAAGAAAGGGAAGTGTACGATTTATAGTCGCCGAATTTCCAGAGCTCCATGGTGTCAATATGATTGATTTCCCAAGGTTTTTTGCCGGCAATCTGCAAAATACTTGGCAGAGCAATACCGTTGATCAGCATGCGGCGGCAAATGTAGGGGATGTCAAATTCTTTACTGTTGTGGCCACAAAGTACGTGATACTGTGTATTGTAGTGGTCGTCGAGTAAGCGTTTGAATTGCTTCAATAAGGTTTCTTCGTCATCGTGGTAATAAGATTTCAAACGGATGCTCTTACCTTGGCTTCCTTCGTGTAGCATACCGACAGAAATACAAACGATTTTGCCAAATTCGGCTAGAATACCACCGCGTTCCTCAAATATTTGTTCTATCGATTTTTCAGGACTGATCTGAAAACGATTTTTTGTTTCAAAAAGTGCCTTTGATTTTTCATCGAGTTGTTCAAACTGATAGGCCTGCGGCACCGTTTCTATATCAAGAAATAGGATTTTTTCGAATGGAACTTGTTTGATCATAGTGGAAATTTACAAAGTAAAAGATTGTCAATCACTTTAAAAACGTGAAATTTGTAAACGCATTATGGCAGAGCAACTTTTTTTTAACTCCGAAGACAAACTTTCTCGCTACACTGAACTCCGGCCTCAGTTAGAAGCACTCCTTGGTGCGGAAACAGATGCCGTGGCAAATATGGCCAATTTTTGTGCAGCCTTAAAAGAAGCTTTTGGTTGGTTTTGGATTGGTTTTTATATTGTGCGACAAGACGAGCTGGTGTTAGGTCCATTTCAAGGCCCTATTGCCTGTACCCGAATTGCACTTGGAAAAGGCGTTTGCGGCAGTGCCTGGGCCGAACAAAAAAGCATGTTGGTGCCAAATGTTGCTGATTTCCCAGGACATATTGCCTGTAGTGCTTTGTCTCAGAGCGAATTAGTTGTTCCCATTTTCAAAGACCAACAAGTTTGGGGTGTGCTCGACATCGATAGCACCAAAATTGCTGACTTTGACGAAGTGGACCAAGTAGAAATCGAAAAACTAATGATATGGTTCGCTGGGCTTTTGTAATGGCTTTACTACTTGGCGCTTGTGCTCAGGTGGGCAGCATCAGCGGTGGCCCGGCAGACGAACGCGCACCTCAGGTGCTCGAACAAACTATTTCAGACAAACAATGCAATGTGCGCGCCAATGAACAACTTTTGGTTTTTGACGAATTCATCAAACTAGACCAAGCCCAACAGCGCATTACACTAATGCCCGCAGATAGTCGGCTCAATTACGAGCTCAAAGGCAAAACATTGCGCATCAGCTTCCTCGATTCTTTACAGCCCCAAACCACCTACACGCTCATGAGCAACGGCGGGATCAAAGACCTGACTGAAGGAAACGATTCATTAATGACCTGGACCTTTTCTACAGGGACTGTTCTCGATTCTTTGCAACTCGCGGCAAGCGCCAAAGAACTTTTACCAAATGCAAAAGCGGCCACCATCAATTTAGGCGTATATCTTTCGGATACCAGCCGAACTGCCCGCTACATCGGGCGCTTTGACCAGCAAGGTAAATTGCAGTTGAAAGGTCTTAAAGATGGCGCTTATTTCCTCAAAGCATATATTGATGACAACCAAGATGGCGCATGTTCAACAACAGAAAGTCAGGATGCTTTTTTTAAAGCTATTCAACTGAGTCAAGTTCAAAACGACACGCTTTCCTTCTTTCTCTCTAAGCCCTTAAATGAAAAAGATAGCAGCGCTACAACTCCCAAAAACATCGAAAAAAAATCCGACTCAAGTACAGTTATGAGCCAATTGAGTTCTCTCCTTATCGAGATCGATACCATCAGCCCCACCCTTTTGTTGGAGTTATATTTGGGTGAAGTACTTTCTCAAAAGGTGCGCGTCGAAAAACAATCAATTGTCCTAGATTCACTTCAAGCAGGGCTCTACACCCTCAGAATTGTAGCGGACCAAAATAACAATCAAAAGTGGGATCCTATCGACCTTCAAAATCAAAAACGTGCAGAAGCACTGTATATTTACCCTGAAAAAATCAAAATTCGTCCTAATTGGGAACTTTCACTTCCGGTGAACATCCCACCTAACAGCTTGTTTACAAATTAAAATCTTATGAAAAAACTACTCTTCATTATCGCCGTTGGCTTGTCAGTAAGTCTTAACGCACAAGTCTTGACACCGAAAGCGAGCCCAGTTGCCAAACTTCAACAAAAGGTTGGCTTGGCCGACATCCAAATTGATTATTCAAGACCGGGCGCCAAAGGCCGCGTCATTTTTGGAGACCTCATCCCTTACGGGCAAATGTGGCGTCTAGGCGCGAACGAAAACACAAAAGTGACGTCAAGCGAGGCGCTCATTTTTGGCAAAGACACCCTCAAAGCTGGCACATACGCCCTTTTTGCCAAACCAGGGCAAACCAATTGGGAACTCTATTTTTATGCCGACTACTCCAACTGGGGCTTGCCTGAGCCTTGGGATGCCAAGAAGGTTGTCCTTCAAGTGAACGCTGGCGTACAAAAAACGCAAGATTTTAAAGAAAACTTAGAGATCTCCATTGATGCATTAACGAATAACGGTGGCACGCTATTCATTACCTGGGAAAACACTAAAGTAAGCCTGCCGTTTAGCCTCAATACAAAAGCAAAGGTCTTGGCGAGTATTGACAAAACAATGGCCGGGCCCGCTGCCAACGATTACCACGCAGCTGCTACCTATTACTTCAATGAAAACCTCGACCTCAAAAAAGCGCTCGAATGGTCAACCAAAGCTGTCGAACTCCGCGGCCCTTCTGCCTACTGGATGACGCGCCTCAAAGCTCAATTACAAGCGGCCAATGGCGACTACAAAGGTGCTATCGAAACTGCAAAAATCTCCATGGAAGCGGCCAAAGCAGACGGCGACGACGCCTATGTGCGCGCCAACGAGAAGTCTATTGAAGAATGGTCTAAAAAACGCTAACTAGCTCAAAAAAATTCAGTTGTTCCAACAATACCGCTATCATTTCTTATTGCACCTCATCATTTTTATGTGGGGCTTTACCGGTATTTTGGGCAAACTCATCCATCTTGACGCACTACTCATTGTTTGGCATCGCTTGTGGATAGCTGCGCTTGCTTTGGCTGCCTATATGTTCTTTACCAAGAAAATGGTTTTCCCAAAAGGTAAAACACTTTTTTGGGCGGTCATGGTTGGCTTAGTGGTTGCGCTGCATTGGCTCACCTTTTATACCTCTATTCAATTGTCGACCGCATCGCTTGGCATTCTTTGCTTGTCTACCACTACCCTGCATGTCACTTGGCTAGAACCACTGATCATGCGCAAGCGCTTCTCCTGGATCGAATTTTCGATGGGGCTGTTGGTCATAGGCGGCATTTATTTTGTAGCGCACGATTTCAGCGGAGAAGAATTAAAAGCAGTGCTCATTGGCTTGGTCTCGGCCCTTTGTGCAGGAATTTTTTCAGTTGCCAACGGTAAGCTAGCCCAACAAACCGAGACCCCAGGACTCAGCCTTACTGAACTAACGACAGGTTTTATTGCACTCAGTATCTTTTTTATGAGTCAAGGAAAATGGAGTTTAGACCTCTTTGAAATGACTGCCTCAGATTTTTATTGGTTGCTGTTTTTAGGAATTCTCTGCACTTCATTCGCCTTTTTGGCAACCATTGATATCGTCAAGCGGCTTGGTGCATTTAGTGTATCGCTGAGCATCAATTTAGAACCAATTTATACCATACTTTTAGCAATTGTGCTGCTCAAAGAGCACAAATTACTCCAAACTTCGTTTTATTGGGGTGCAGCCATGATTTTAACGGTAGTACTCGCCAACGGCATCTGGAAACACAAACAACGAAAAATCGCAAATACAAACTATGGAAATGCAATATAAAAACCTCGGGAAAAGCGGCTTACAAGTGAGTCGACTCTCCCTAGGATCTTGGCTTACTTTTGGCAAACAAATCTCCGACGACACCGCAGAAGCACTCATGACCTATGCTTATGAGCAAGGCATCAACTTTTTTGACAACGCTGAAATTTATGCGCGTGGCAAAAGCGAAGAAGTCATGGGCGCCATTCTCAAGAAAAAAGGGTGGTCTAGAGATTCATATATTGTCAGTAGCAAAGCTTTCTTTGGTATTGGCGGTGAACTTCCTACGCAAAAAGGCTTGAGCCGCAAACACCTTATCGAAGCGTGTGAAGCGGCATTGAAGCGTTTTCAATTGGATTATCTTGACCTCTACTACTGCCATCGACCGGACAAACAAACGCCTATTGAAGAAACCGTCTGGACCATGCACCAACTCATTATGCAAGGCAAAATTTTGTACTGGGGTACATCAGAATGGTCGGCACAAGAAATCATGGAAGCACATATGTTTGCCAAACAAAATCATCTGATTGGCCCAATTGTAGAGCAACCTGAATACAATATGTTTGTGCGCAATAAAGTAGAAGTTGAATTCTCTCAAATTTATAAAAGTGTTGGTTTAGGTACCACTATTTGGTCGCCTCTTGCAAGCGGAATTCTCAGTGGTAAATACAACGACCAATTCCCAGATGGCACCCGCTTGGGCATGGATGGCCTCGAGTGGCTCAAAGAACGCAACTTAACACAGGAACGCATTACGGCTGTATTGGCCCTTGGTCATTTAGCCAAAGAACTCGGCTTGAGCTTACCCGTTATGAGCTTGGCTTGGTGCCTCAAAAACCCAAATGTATCTACAGTTATTCTTGGTGCGAGCAAATTGCACCAGTTGCAAGAAAACATGCAAGCACTTGGCGCACAAGAACTCTTGACGCCAGACGTCATGCAACGCATCGAAGACATTTTACAAAACAAACCTGAATTTCCCGCATATTAATCGTTTCTCATCATGATTCAAACAGACATTATCATTATTGGTGCAGGCCCAGTCGGCCTATTTACAGTTTTTGAAGCCGGCTTACTCAAATTGCGCTGCCACCTCATCGATTCATTGCCACAACCTGGAGGGCAATGTTCAGAAATCTATCCTAAAAAACCGATTTACGACATCCCTGGCTTTCCTTCGATATTAGCTGGAGAGCTCATCGACAACCTCATGGAACAAGCTGCGCCTTTCAAGCCAGGTTTTACACTCGGTGAAGCCGCCATGACCATCGACAAAGACGAAGAAGGGCAGTTTATCGTGACTACCGTAAGAGGCACCGCACACCGCGCACCAATTGTCATGATTGCTGGAGGACTCGGTGTTTTCGAACCGCGCAAACCACCTATCGCAAATATCACCGAATTTGAAGATAAGGGCGTAGAATACATCATCAGAAATCCTGAAATCTATCAAGACAAAGTTTGTGTGATTGCCGGCGGTGGCGACTCCGCACTAGATTGGTCCATTTATTTGGCCGAGCGCAAAATTGCCAAACGCGTTATTTTAGTGCACCGTAGTAGCTCTTTCCGTGGGCACCTCGACTCCGTACAACGCGTCATCGACATGGCTGAAAGCGGCGAAATCGACCTCGTTACTGAAGCGGAAGTGACAGGTTTGCAAGGTACTGATCAGCTAGAACATGTGCTCGTTACACATCAAAAAGACGGTGAACGCAGCATCCCTGCCGACCATTTCATTCCCTTGTTTGGACTCAAACCAAGCCTTGGGCCAATCGGCGATTGGGGCCTCGAGATTGAAAAAAGCGCCATTAAAGTCAATACCCTCGATTATTCTACGAATATCCCAGGTATTTACGCAATTGGCGATGTCAATACTTATGAAAACAAACTCAAGCTCATCCTCTGTGGTTTCCATGAAGGTACGCTCGCTGTTCAATCGGCTTTTGCGCGTATCCATCCTGAAAAGAAGAATGTCTTGAAATATACAACTGTAAATGGCGTGAATGGCTTTTAATTGATGAAAAACAAAACGGTTAATGCGGTTGCCATTCTCGGCGTCATTTCCATTCTGAGCATTTTAATTGTTCAGTTTGTCTGGATCCACAATACCCGTCAGTTACAACAAGAGTACATTAACATTCAGCAGCGCGAAGACAGCCTCAACCTAAGAGAATTTGCCCAGCAAGCACGTGCTGCCTTGCGCAATGTGCTTACATCGGTCAATCAAAACGAAGATCCGAGTGCTGTGTATGGTGCCATCAAGCAAATCAGTTACCAGCACTATACCGTCGACGTCAGTGACGAAATTCAACCGTTTTATCTAGAAACACTCCTCAAAAAGGAGTTTTACCTCCAAGATATCCAACAAGATTTCTTGTTTGGCATTTACGATTGCTTTACCGATTCTATTGCGCTCTCAGGTCTTTATATTTACGACAGCGATTCGATTTACGCAAAAAAAGCACAAAAAACCAAAGGCATTACGCCTGAAAGCCTCAACCTCACCAAAGATGGGCATTACTTTACGGTTTACTTTCCCAATCTGCAACTCGATCAAATAGAAGCTGCTTCTAGTTTTTCGCCGTTGGTATACCTCATGATAGTCGTGGTTTTTGTGGTCGTGTTCTTTGCCTTTAGTTTGGGCATTATCATTCGTCAAAAAAGGCTTTCTGAGGTCAAGAACGACTTCATCAACAACATGACCCACGAGCTCAAAACACCGATCTCTACCATTAGTCTTTCGAGCGAATTATTGTTGCGCCTCGAAGACAACGCAGACCCAGACCGCATGCGCAAATACGCGAGTATCATTTACAAAGAAAACAAGCGTCTCGAACAACAAGTTGAGCGCGTACTCAATATTGCCAAACTAGACAAGGATAAAGTCAGTTTAAACAAAGAATCCATCTCACTTTACAGTATCCTTGACGACGTTAAAGAAAATTTTGAATTCAACCAGGCAACTGGTGGCGGCACCTTAACCATTCATAAGGAAACCGAACAAGCACAACTCATTGCCGACCCTGTTCACCTCACCAATGTACTTTTTAACCTAGTAGATAACGCGGTTAAATATTGTAAAAATGCACCCACAATTGTCATGTCTGTGAAAACAGAAAAAGAAGGTTACCGTATTGATATTCAGGACAATGGTATTGGTATCAAAAAAGAAGACCTCCGACTGATTTTCGATAAGTTTTATAGAGTCCCGACTGGTAATATCCACGATGTCAAAGGTTTTGGTTTGGGCTTGTATTACGTGAAGCTGATCATTGAAGCGCATCATGGTAAAATCGATGCCAAAAGCACCCCAGAAAAAGGAACAAATTTCAGTATTTGGTTACCTGCGCGGTAACTTTCCCGAACGCGTTAAAATTGCATCGGGTTGTGGATAGAGCCCTTTTCGAACTATTGTTTTCGTTTTTGGATCTAAAATAAATTGTTCAGGAATACCCGAATGGTCTCTTGGGGAAGATAAGATATATTTATTTTCCTTCTTTTCAATGAAATAAGCTGAAGCGTAACGGTAGGTTCCAATTTCTAAAAAGATACTATCACGGTCTAAATAAGCTTGTATTTCAATCGCGTTTACAACGTAGGTACTCGTTCCCATTTTTACTTCGTAAGCGCCGATCTGCCCCACGTAAATTCCACGGTATTTGCGCTTTATCGCCTGTGCGTTTAGCTGTGTAAAACTTATGGAAAAAAGCAGGAGCAAGAGGCCTTTGTAACACTTCATAGGGCTAAAATAATTACTATTTTCGTAGTCAAGCAAGTTTTTGTCCATGAAACAATACCACGACCTCCTTTCTCATATTCTCGAACACGGCGTTCAAAAAGAAGACCGTACCGGAACGGGCACTATTTCCGTATTTGGCTACCAAATGCGCTTTGATCTTTCCGAAGGATTTCCGTGCATCACTACCAAAAAATTGCACTTGCGCTCTATCATTCACGAACTTTTGTGGTTTCTGAAAGGTGAAACCAACATTGCCTACCTCAAAGAAAACGGCGTGAGCATCTGGGACGAATGGGCCGATGCCAATGGCGAACTCGGACCTGTTTATGGCTCCCAATGGCGCAGTTGGCCAACGGCAAGCGGTGAACACATCGATCAAATTCAACAAGTCATAGATCAAATCAAGCACAACCCGGACTCCAGACGCATCATCGTTTCGGCCTGGAATGTCGGAGAAATTCCACAAATGAAACTACCGCCTTGCCATGCATTTTTTCAATTTTATGTAGCCGATGGCAAATTGAGCTGTCAGTTGTATCAACGCAGTGCCGACACCTTTTTGGGCGTGCCTTTCAACATCGCATCCTATGCCCTACTCACCATGATGATGGCGCAAGTTTGTGGGCTTCAGGCCGGAGATTTCATCCATACGCTTGGCGATGCGCATCTGTACAGCAACCATATCGAACAAACGCAACTGCAACTTACCCGAGACTTCCGATCTTTACCCACTATGCGCATCAACCCTGAGGTCAAAAATCTTTTTGACTTCAAGTACGAAGATTTTGAGTTGCTCAACTACGATCCACATCCGCACATCAAAGCTGCTGTAGCCATATGATAACCGCACTATCCATGATTGCGGCTCTAGATGCCGACCACGGCATTGGTAAAGACAACGACCTCATGTGGAATTTACCTGCCGACATGCAATTCTTCAAAGACACTACCAAGGGGCATGTCGTCATTATGGGGCGCAAAAACTACGACTCGATTCCGGAAAAGTACCGACCACTACCCGGGCGTACCAATGTAGTTTTGAGTAGGCAAGCAAATTTTGAAGCAGAAGGCTGTTTGGTATTCGATTCTTTAGCTACTTGTTTGCAAAATTTAGAACTCCAAGACGGACAAAAAGCATTTATCATTGGAGGTGCGCAAATTTATGCGCTGGCGCTAGAAAGCGGATTGGTCAAAGAAATTTTTCTGACGCACATCGACAAATCGTATGGTGCCGACACCTTCTTCCCCGTTTTTGATGCAACGGCCTATCAAAAATCCTTGCTTTTTAGTCAAGACATCGATGGTAAACACGAAGCAAATTTTGAGGTGTATCAATACACCAAATAGAAATATGCTTAGGAAAGCAAGGCTGTTGTTGCCAAAAGTGCTGCGGTTTCAGTTCTGAGTCTAAAAGCACTCATATCTACCGCTTGGTAGCCAGATTGCAGCGCAGCATTAATTTCTGTAGTAGAAAAATCACCCTCCGGACCAATTAAAAAAGGCAAAGTGCTTTTCAAGCCGCTCAAGCCTATCTTCTCCCCCTCTTCACAGTGACCAAAATAACCTGTTGGATGCTGTTGAAGGAAATCCTCCAAACGAATTGGCCCATGAAGTTCAGGTAAATAAAATCTTTTGGATTGCTTCATGGCAGCAATGGCTATTTTTTCGAGGCGCTCCATATTGACTTGCTTTCGCTCACTATGTTCACACAACAAAAAAGTCAGTTTAGACAAGCCCATTTCAGTTGCTTTTTCAAGATACCATTCTATCCGGTCCATGTTTTTGGTGGGCGCCATAGCAATATGTAAAGATGGGGTCTGATCATGAAAAATACTGGATTCAAGGCGAAGTATCGAACGCTTTGGATGTGCGTCTTCGAGTATAGTAAAAGCCTGCAAGCCCTTTCCATCGATCAGTTCAATTGGAGCTCCTACTTGCATGCGCAATACCTTCACGCAATGTTTGGATTCTTCTTCGCTTAATTGGTAGTGAGATTGCCCAGGTTGAAGGCTAGGTGCATAGAAAGTGCTCATGCGTACAAAATTTGAAAAACCAACTCCTTGAGTAATTCAGGGCCAGACATTTGACTATTGCCCATCCCTTTTGCCTTGAGGTCGTAGTCGTGGAGCAGGGCAATGATTGCAGCGATTTTCTTAGGATCGTAGTTTTGGCGATTCGCGAGTAATTCACCAGCTACAAAAGGATGAACCCCAACACTACTGGCAATGCTTTCTCTGGTTTTGTTGGGCGTAAAATGCACGCGCATCAGTTGTGAGAAATACTTAAATAAGGCAGGAACAATAACGACGAGTTCACCTGCTTTGGGGTTGTACTCGAAATACTGAACAATCTTAAAGACTTTATCTGTTTGTTTTTGCGCAACGGCATTGACCAACTCAAAAATATTGTAGTCCTTGGAAATACCGATGTGTTGCTCGATGTGTTGCTCATTGATACTGGCATTTGGACCTAAAATGATGCGTAGTTTTTCAATTTCGTTGGCGATACGCCCGAGGTCGGCACCTAAAAATTCGGCCAAAAGCATGGTTGCTTTTCCATTGATTTGCAGGTCTTGTGTTCTGACATATTTGGCGATCCAGTCTGGAAGTTGGTAATCGCGGATTTTGTCCGACTTAAAAATGAGGCCGTTTTTAGCAAAATTTTTGAGGATTTTTTTGCGGGCGTCATAGGATTTGTGCTTGTAGCACACTAAAAAAATGGTTGTTGGGCTTGGCGCTTCTGTGTAGGACTCTAGTGCGTCTAGATGTTTGAAATCTTGGGCCTCTTTTAAAATGACCAAACGACGTTCTGCCATCATGGGATAGGCTTTGAGCTCGCTTTGCAGTGCCAAGAGCTCGGCGTCCTTGCCGTAGAGAATGGTTTGGTTGAAATCGCGCTCGTGCTCCTCTAAACAATGCTTTTGGATCGCTTCTGTAATGAGGTCAATGTAATAGGTTTCTTCACCGTGTAAAAAATACAGCGGCGCAAACTTTTTGGCTTGTATGTCTTTGATGATTAAGCTTGCGTCCATGGATGTTTTTCCCAGATTTGGACGAGTTCGACAAGGGTGTCAATGGCTTTTTCCATGTCTTGAACACTCACGTATTCTAATTTAGAATGGATGGCCATTTCGCCAGTAAAAATATTCGGACAAGGTAGGCCCATAAAGGAAAGTCGGGAACCGTCGGTGCCCCCACGAATAATGGAGCGTTTAGGAGTTAAACCCGCTTTGCGCATGGCTTCTTCAGCGTAATCGGCAACAAAAGGAACATTTACAAGTATTTCTTTCATGTTGCGGTATTGTTCTTGTACACTGAGTTCAAAACGAGCGCCAGGATAAGCTGCTACCACTTTCTGGGCGAGTACCTCCAAAATTTGCGGATAGGTTTCCATGAGTTGGGTGTCGTGGTCGCGCAGAATAAGCTGAACTGTGGCTTTCTCTAAACCTCCTTCAATTGAAGTAGGATGTACAAAACCTTCGCGGTGCTTTGTGGTTTCTGGCGACCATTTCTCTTTGGGGAGCGCTGCAACAAATTCTGAAGCGAGTTTAATGGCATTGACCATTTTGCCTTTTGCATAACCAGGGTGTGCACTCACGCCATGAAAAACGAGCGTGGCGGCGTCTGCAGAAAACGTTTCGTCTTCGATGTCACCCAAAGGGCCACCGTCGAGTGTGTAGCCAAAATCGGCATTTAATTTTTGCATATCGAGCTGCTCTACACCCCTTCCAACCTCTTCGTCAGGTGTAAAGAGAATGCGGATTGGGCCGTGCTTGACCTCTGGGTGTGCCACTAAAAATGTGGCTAGCTCCATAATGATGGCAACGCCTGCTTTGTCGTCGGCACCAAGCAGCGTAAGACCGCTAGCTGTAATAAGGTCGTCGCCAATTTTTTGAAGTAAATAAGGGTGGGCTTCAGTGCGCAGAACCTGATTGGTGTCATCGGGCAAGGTGATAGGTGCTCCGGTATAGTTTTGGTGTAAAATAGGTTTTACGTTGGTTCCGCTACAATCTGGTGCGGTGTCCATGTGCGAACAAAAACAAATGGTTGGTAATGGCTGCGGTACATTAGAAGGAATGGTTGCAAATACATAAGACCACTCGTCGATTTCAACATCTTGCAAACCTAATTTTTGCAATTCGGCATGTAAGATTAAAGCGAGGTCGCGCTGTTTGGCGCTCGAAGGAAAGGTACTTGAGTTGGGGTCTGCGGTGGTGTCTATTTGAACATAACGCATGAAACGCTCCGCCACATTGTATTTTGTCGACATGAATTTGTTTTAGTCAAAAATACAAAGAAATGCGCAATTGACTTATGGAATCAAGCTCCTTAACTCTTGAAGTTCGGCAACTTTTTGAGCAGTGCCTACTTGTTGAAAAGCATAGATCAAATTAGAGAGCATGCGCTTCAAAATTGCCGAATTTGAACAAGGTTCAAAATGACTGCGGTCGGGCTGTAAATGGATACCTTGAATAAAGGCCTTGATTTCTGCAGCATCAAAAATACTCCCTTTGGCAAAGGCATTGATATAAAACAACACTCCGTAATCGTCTTCTTGCTGGAGGCCAAAAGAAGAATGTTTGCTATCCATGTAAGCTAGCACAAAATGATTAGGCAAGTTAACGCCGTAAATAGGAAGGTCTAACGATTGAGCGATCACGCTATAAATGATGCACAAGCTCAGCGGATTCCCTTTTCTGCTTTCTAAAACATTGTTGACATAAGAATGAGATGGCGTATGGTAGTTTTGGCCATCGCCACGAAACTTATGCATGCCAAAAAAGATGCGGTTGAAGATCTTTACTTGTTCAAAAGCGGTTTGATGGTCGTTGAGTTCGAGCCATATATCGCGGCGAATTGCTTGAATGCGCTCGTGCAAAACTGCTTCATCTAAACCCGGATATTGGTATTTAGCAATGATGATAGCCCCACTCAATAAATCCTTATCTGGAGATTGCAACCATGCACTCAACTGACTTTTTACGGTTTCAAATTGGATGTCGTGGATGAGGTTTTCAATGCGGTCTTGAAAAAGCAAACCATAATAATCTTGCTCCCAAGACTGTTCCAATACGGGCAATACTTCCGTACCAAACTTCATTAGCTCATCCCTAACTTGTCGATAGACTAATTCATCGGGATCATCGATGAGGCGAACCAAGGCTTGTATTGTTGCATTTGCATCCATTCGAGACAAAAATAGACGCTGAATTCACATGGGTAGCAAGCCCTCCATATCTTTTTCAAGGGTCAAGTGTTAATTCAGTGTAACCTTTTGCAATTACCTGCGTTTACCAAGATTCCAAATTAACTTTGCTACAGGTTGATTTTAAGAGGCTCCATTAGGGGCCTCTTTTTATTTAGGCCATGCGTACAAAGTCGCGCACTAAATAACTCAAAGCTTTTCCGACAATTAAGTCGTCTCGCTCGTCTAACGGTGCAGCCTCTGTTAAGTTCAAATACGCAATTTGCGGCTTGATATGCCCTAACTTAAGCAGTAAAGTACGGATCTGATCTAAGGACCAACCTGACGGACTAAATGCAGAGCTTGGCATATACGCAATTGAGTCCATATCGATTTCAATGCCCACAGCATGGTGCTGGTGCGAAACAAAACCCATGACGTCGTCGAGCAATTGATAAGGCCCTTGTAGGTAATCTTCGAAAAAGCGATGGCTAATTTGAGGGTTTGTCAATTGATTTCGAATAGCTGCATTATTAAATGCCTCGTGTAAGCCATAGACACCGTAATTCTCCAGCAATCGTTCTTCTAGCGCAAATGAAAATGAATTGCCGCTATGTCGTTTATCAGTAGGGCGTAAATCGGCATGGGCATCTATGTTCACCACACTCAATTTACCATTGGCCGACGCCCAACGCATGAGTGGAAGTGCATTGTTATGACCACCTCCCACAATAATTGGAATTTGATATGGGGCAACATGTTGCGTTAATACATCAAAAATTAAACGATCCAGTTCTTGAACCATTTGGGTGGCTTCCGGCCTGTCCAAAGGTTGTTTGATCTGTTTAACCTGACCTAAATATGCCAAATTTTGTAGCGGAACTTCAGGGTAAAATTGGGTATTAAAAAAAACCTTGGAAAATGCTTGAAAGGCATTTTCACTGCCCTGACGTCCCAAATTTGCTTGGGGACCTGCATTTTCAGAAATACCAATTAAGACATATTTTGCAGCGCTAAAGTTTTGTTGAGAGAAATGCTCCCCCACGCGTGTTTCTCCATTTCTCAGTTGAAATTGAAGTTTGCGCAGGTTAGGGTCAAAAAGTTGAAATTCAAATGCACTCATTTCATTTAGAAATTAAGTTTAAAAAATCAGCAGGTGCTGGAATAGGTTTTTGTGTTGCCGCATTCACAAATACCAATAAGGTATAAGCTTCATTCAAAAGTACACCTTCTTCATTAAATGTTTTATATTCAAATCCTATGCGAACTCCTTCTAGTTGGACAATCCGAGTGCGTATCTCCAACAAATCGTCATATTTCGCAGGCTGTTGATAAGAGATTTCAAACTTCTTTACAGGTAGGAGAATGCCTATATTCTCCAATTCTTTGTATGAAATACCTATTTCTCGTAAAGCCTCAACCCTTGCTACCTCAAAATAACTCGCGTAATTACCATAATAACAAAAACCCATTTGATCGGTTTCTGAGTAGCGCACTCTGATTTTTGTTGAAAACTCTTTACGGTCTGCATTCTGCTTGTTTGGCATTCGTGTAATATTTATAGTGATTTACTTGTGAGTTCCTTTAGCCTATCGTAAATTTACCAAGCTCTAGCGTTATTAAACATAAATTAAATAAATATTAGGTACAAGTCTTTTTTTTTTAATAAGCAATACCCTGAGCACTTTTTTTTTAACTTTTTTTTGTAAATATTTGCTTACTCTTTATTTCAAGCAAAATTCGTGACCACACGATTATTTACAAACAACGAGAACAACCTTAAACAACTATGAATACGAGTCACGAAAGTGTGTGGGAGTCCTGCTTAAAAGTTATCAAAGATAATATTTCATTACAGGCCTTTAAAACTTGGTTTGAGCCAATTGCACCCGTCAAATTGGAGGGTCATGTGCTAACCATCCAAGTTCCGTCGCACTTCTTTTACGAATGGCTCGAACAACACTACATTACCTTACTTCGCAAGGTCATCAAAAAAGAACTTGGACAAGAAGGTACTTTAGAGTACAGCATCGTGATGGAAAACAACACGCAATCACGCAGCCCATATACCGTTAAGCTCCCTACCAATAATTCAAGTAGTTTAAAAAATGCACCCGTCAACATGCCCATCAATGTCGACGAAAAGCAAATACGCAATCCCTTTGTCATTCCAGGTCTCAAAAAAGTAAACATCGAATCTAACCTGATTCCTAATTTCACTTTTGAAAACTTCATTGAAGGCGAATGCAACCGTTTGGCAAGAGCTTCTGGTTTTGCTGTCTCCAATAAACCCGGAGGCACCGCATTTAATCCTTTGCTATTATATGGCGGAGTAGGTTTAGGTAAAACCCACTTGGCGCATGCCATCGGTATCTCGATTAAAGAGCGTTTTCCGAATAAAACCGTTTTGTATGTGCAATCCGAAAAGTTTGCGCACCAATTTATCGACGCCATCAAAAATCAAACAACCAACGATTTCGTTCACTTCTATCAAATGATCGACGTCTTGATTATTGACGACGTCCAATTCTTTGCTGGAAAAGAGCGCACCCAAGATGTCTTCTTTAGTATCTTTAATCACCTTCACCAAAACGGCAAGCAAATTGTCTTGACCTCCGACAAAGCACCTGTAGAAATGCAAGGCATGGAGCAACGTTTGCTTTCTCGCTTCAAATGGGGCTTGTCTGCAGATCTCGGCACACCTGATCTTGAAACACGCATTGCCATTCTCGAAAAGAAAATGTACGGTAGCGGTATCGAACTTCCGCGCGAAGTAGTCGAGTACCTTGCCTATTCTATCAATACCAATGTCCGCGAAATCGAAGGTGCACTCAATACCCTTCTTGCTCAAGCTTCATTGAATAAAAAAGCAATTACCTTAGAGCTCGCCAAGCAAATGGTAGACAAATTTGTCCGCAGCACTGCCCGCGAAGTCTCTATAGAATATATCCAAAAAGTGGTTTGCGATTACTTTGACCTTCCTATCGAAATGCTCAAATCCAAAACGCGCAAGCGTGAGGTTGTTCAGGCGCGTCAAATCTCCATGTACTTCTCCAAAAAAATGACCAAATCTTCTTTGGCTAGTATTGGAGCACATTGCGGCGGTAAAGACCACGCAACCGTTTTACACGCATGTCGTACGGTTGTCAATCTTTCTGAAACAGACAAACAATTCCGTCACTACCTCGAAGAACTCGAGAAGAAACTGACCATCCAATAACAAGCACTTGGCCAAGCGCATACTCATGGTTTGCTTAGGCAATATTTGCCGCTCACCACTTGCTGACGGCTTACTACTGCGCAAAATAAAGGAGCAAAACCTCGACCTAACCGTAGATTCTGCAGGTACTGCCAATTACCATATTGGTAAAGCGCCGGATCTTCGCATGATTCAAACTGCAGCCAAACACGGTACTTCCTTAGATTTTTTACGCGCGCGTCAATTTACCAGCAAAGATTTTCAAAATTTCGACCACATCCTTGTCATGGATCAATCCAACTACAACGATGTAACCAAGCTCGCACAACATGACACTGAGCGCCAAAAGGTCGAATACTTTCTTGATTACTTATACCCCAATCAAAAAGCAGCTGTTCCAGATCCATATTACGGTTCTTTAAAAGACTTTGAAGAAGTCTATCAACTCGTAGATAAAGCTACAGATGCACTTATACAAAAATTAATAAATGAGCATTAAACAAAAAGGAAGCTTACTACTGATTCCCAATACTTTAGGTGGTGAAAGTACTGCTGATATCATTCCTCAAGAAGTAATCCAACAGGCCATCCAACTACGTGTTTTTGCCGTTGAAGAAATCAAAAGTGCACGCCGTTTACTGCGCAAAATGGACCGAAATTTCCCGATAGACGACTGTACTTTTAGGATCGTTAATAAAAATACAAAAGAGTCCGAACTCATGGACCTCTTGATGTTTCTCATTAAAGGGATTGACGTCGGTATCATTTCTGAAGCTGGTTGCCCAGGAATTGCAGATCCTGGAGCGGCTCTTGTACATTTGGCACATTCGCAATCTATACAAGTCAAGCCACTTGTTGGTCCATCATCCATTTTATTGGCCCTCATAGGCAGTGGCTTCAATGGCCAACACTTCACTTTTCACGGATATTTACCAAAGGAACGCAAAGAGCGCATTAAAAAATTGCGCGATTTTGAAATGGATACCAAAAGAAATGGAACCACGCATCTTTTTATGGATACGCCATTTAGAAACATGAATGTATTAGAAGATCTACTCAATGAAGTTGGTGATCTTACAGAATTATGCATCGCATCCAATCTTACGCTTCCTTCAGAATCTATTAGAACGATGACCGTTCTGGACTGGAGAGAAAAGGCATATGATCTCGCTAAAATTCCAACGATATTTGCAATTGGTAAAGGCCAATAGGTTCTTAAATTTAATTTTGCTTTCTTCATGACTTCCCTTCACATTTGTGAGGGGTATTTTTATAAGAAAGAAATCTAAAATTATGGCACAAAAAAAGCCCCACATTACTGTGAGGCTTTTAAAATCGGCATCGACTTACTCTCCCACGATCAAAACCGCAGTACCATCAGCGCAAGCAGGCTTAACTTCTCTGTTCGAAATGGGAAGAGGTGGACC